>BNJU01002845.1_pt1 | contig 230138 bp, 255 predicted proteins | sample 8539281 | NCBI WGS metagenome assembly BNJU01 (sample SAMD00202456, study PRJDB9452) | human saliva metagenome | isolation source: human saliva | place: Japan | reverse complement strand
AACTCTCACAAGTTCAAAACCAAGTGAATTTTCATTTTATGGCTCTTCCACTAAATGTGAAGTTGCTTTTCATATAGTTTTAACGGAGAATCCGAAGAAAGTCATTAAACAAAGATATAGATAAGACTCTCAGCAGGCTATCATACTATCCCCAGCCAACACAGAAGCCTTCTTCATTTTAATACTTCAAGATCCCGTAGATAGAGTTTTGAAAAATTATTACATAAATCCAAGTAAAACCTCTATAAATGAGGACAAAAACACACATAAAAAGCAGGTTTGTAATCAACAGAAAATCAATTAGCCTAAGTTTAACACCCACCTTCGCCTAATTGTTACTGTTACCGTACTTTCCTCATTTTTCTTATGGGCTCTGTGTCCTACAAAATTTTTATTCTTTTTTTGAATGGTGAGTGTTTTTAAGTTCAACTTATCGTATATCTGTTTTGCTTGCTTCGAAGGACTACTACATTGGCGCATCTCGATGGTTCCACCTAATGGATTCTTCCCTTTTGTGGTGACGAGCTTTTGGGTGCTCATACGTCGTACTATCTCGGTCCAGTAACAGGATTCTCCTTCTCGTTTTAATTGACAACAGATAGTGTTTACCACCCAGTAGGCTAATAAACCGAAGAAGAGGTGTGCATCGCTTCGCTCATCTTTCTGATGATAGATAGGACGGAGGTTGAGATCATTCTTTAGTTGTCTGTTCGTACATTCTATCTCACGGATGAGATTGTAGTATTCCCATGTTACACGCTCAGAAAGTGTCCTGACATTGCTGCGGAGGAAATAGACTCCATGCCCAGATTCCATTGCCGAGAGGTCTTTTATCTCCCAGTCTACACGCAGCATCTGCTTGGGCTTCTTCTCATTTTTTATGTAGCTTATCTGGTAGAACTTCGCTATAGAAGGGTACTTCTGTATGGCACGTCCTGTACGTTCAACAACCTTTTCATAGGTTTTGTTCCACCTTTCTTGGAGATTCCTCCGTTTATCCTCTGCAGTTCCATCTCAAAACGCTCTCTCCAGACCCTGTTCATGGACGACTCTGTCATAGCTTTCGAAGGAGATGTTATTTCGAGATAATAATCCTCATCATCCTCTGTCTTAACCTCTTTCAGCGTTATCTTCTGCCGACGGGCATCCATTACCGTAACACTCTTGTTATCATCACTGAGCGTATAGTCCTTCATTTTCGTACGGGATACGCAGAGATAATTGTAACCCTTTTTCTTTATTAGTTCCAAGTTCTCTTCCGTGGCAACACCTGCATCCATGACAACGAGCGTATCCTTGGTTCGTGAGGGATTCCTCTTTGCTAGCGTATCAATCATATTGGGTAGAGACTTGGGATCTGCTGTATTACCCTCCAAGATAGAAGAATAACGTATAAAACCTTCTTTATTGATACATAATGCAAGTACAAGTAGTTTACAGTCAGAGCGTTTTTCTTTTGAACGACCGAACTTGGCTTTATCGCTATTACGCTTGCTACCCTCGAAATAGAAGTTGGTTAAGTCGAAGAGCATCAACTTGTTGTCTATATTAAAGAGATTGTCAGTAACGCTGCACAAATGAGGCTCTAACTGTTCCTTTAGTTCATATAACTTGTCAGTGATTTTATACAGAGAATTGATTCCTGGTGTCCAGCCAGGAGCTCCACTATAAAGTTCAGCGGCAGCCGAGTTATCGCGCAAATAATAATAAGATGAACGTTCAGAAACAGCATATACCGTGCGAACAATCAATGCTGACAAAGCCGTGTGTATCGCATTTTCCGTCCAGCCGTTTTTGCGCAGAAAACCCTCTAATTGTAGCTTGTCTATTGTCTGCTTGCAGAGCCACTCTGCACCAACATTCCTTGCGTCAGTATAGTTTGCCGTCTCAAGGTCAATGTAGTTCTCATATTTTCTCAGCGACTTCTGCTCTTCCTTATTAAACCTATCGATTCCACCTTCTTTCTCCATACGGCTCCACCATTCGTCAGCCTTTGCCTGTTCAATAGGAGTAAGACCGTCAAGGTGTTCTATGAAAAGCGAGGGTGTACTTCTGGTTTTGAAGCGTTCGGTAAGAGCGTATGCAATTTTTCGAACCTGTACAGCAGTAAGTGAAGGTTCGAACCCGATGTTCAACAGAATTAGCGAATGTACATGACCCTGCACATCACGATATGACTCCTTGATGCGATAATAAGGAGCCATGTCCCCTGTGGCAGGGTTGAATCGTGTCTGTACATTTGCGTGCATGAGTGCAAAGTAACAAAATAATTTTGATATGGCTGTGTCCTACAAATCAGATTTTACTCCTCGCAACAATACTCTACACTTGATTATCAATCATTTATCAAATTGATACTACACAAAACATCCCGAAAATTTATGAAAAATAATTTTGCCGGTTAAACTTGGGTTAGTTATAAAGCAGTAAAGTAAAAGGTGCTTAATTGGACTCCCAAAGGGCGTTAGTTAGAGCTCAAAAAGGCACCTTTTGTAAGCCAATTAGCCGTCTTTACGAAGCCAAAAAGAGCATATATTGGCTTCGTACTTCATAAAAAAATATTTTACAAACATAAAACAAAAAGGAAAAATAAGTTGTTTGCAGAAAAACGGATGAACATGATAGCAATTTGTATTTTACCTGCAGTTTATCCTCCTTTGTGAGACTAACAGATATAAGAAAGTAATATCATACAAAGTGTATAACCCTTTATTCAATTCACAACCAATAATTTAACAGAAGGACCTTAAGGCATACGATTTCCTCAAAAAAGACTTAGAGTTAAGACCCTCAGAAAAACCTTGTAATCCGACCGAAAGACACGGATCTATCTTTTCAACACAAAGATTGACAACGGATATTCAAGTCCCTGCTGCAATCGCTCACAATGATTTACGAACCAACCTTAAAGACAGGAATAGTTGTTAATTCATTCGTTTATTACAGCGAAATTACGTATTTTTGCAGTCAAATCAATATAAGACTATGGCAAGTCAACTGACAAAGACACAGCAGGAATTTCAAGATGTACTCGCAGAGTGCAGAAGTCTCTTTGAAAAGAAGCTCCATGACTATGGCGCTTCATGGCGTATTCTGCGCCCTTCTTCCCTTACTGATCAGCTCTTTATTAAGGCGAAACGCATCCGTTCTCTGGAGATTACGGGTGAAAGTTTGGTGGGTGAAGGTATTCGCCCAGAATTCATCGCGCTGATAAACTACAGTATCGTAGGACTTATCCAGTTGGAAAAGGGCTTTGTCGATAGCGTTGACATGACCCCTGATGAGGCTTTGGCACTTTACGACAGCTATGCAAAGGAGTCATACGAGTTGATGATAAAGAAGAATCACGACTATGGAGAGGCTTGGCGCGATATGCGTGTCAGCAGCTATACCGACCTTATCCTGACAAAGATTGAGCGCATAAAGGAGATTGAAGACCTTTGATGGTGCTACACTCGTCAGCGAGGGTATCGATGCCAATTATATGGATATAATGAACTACGCTGTTTTTGGAGCAATCAAACTACATGAATAAAATAAAGTCTATACTGGTAAACCTCAGCCGTACCCTACTTGCTTTGACATTCATCTTTTCGGGCTTCGTCAAAGCGATTGACCCTTTAGGTTCGCAATATAAGATTGCAGAATACTTAGAGGCGGTGCAGTTGTCGGCATATATTCCAGATTGGGCACAATTGATTTTATCTGTCGGACTATCAGCAATAGAGTTCACCTTGGGTGTGATGCTCTTGCTTGCTATTCGTCGCCGACTCGCCAGCAAGCTATCTCTTATCATGATGGTGGTGATGACGCTTGTGACCCTTTGGCTTACTGTAAGCAATCCGATACAGGATTGTGGTTGCTTTGGTGATGCCATTCACCTCACAAATACACAGACTTTCATCAAGAATATAATCCTCTTGACAGCAGCCATCATCCTTGCATGCTGGCCACTTTATCAAATTCGCTTTGTATCAAAAACAAATCAGTGGATAGCTTTTTATTTCACGATTGTCTTTATTGTCACAGCCTCCACACTGAGTCTTTATCATCTGCCTATCTTTGATTTCCGTCCTTATTACATTGGACAGAATATCAAAAAAGGGAATGGAAATACCCAAAGGTGCTAAGCTAACGACTTACAAGACGACCTTCATTTGTGAGAAGAATGGCGTAACAAAAGAGTTCACTGAGAATGATTACCCTTACAATGATTCTACATGGGTATTCAAAGATACGCACCAAGAGATACTTGAAAAGGGTTACGAACCGCCTATTCACGACTTTTCAATTACAGATGAAAAGACGGGAGAGGATCTTACCGATAGCATACTAACCAAGGATGGATATACTTTCCTACTCATTGCCCCAGTATTGGAGCGTGCTGACGATAGCAACTTTGGAGAGATTGATGCTATCTATGAATATGCAAAGGAGAATGGTTATGGCTTCTATGGATTGACTGCAAGCACAGATAAAGCTGTAAAACACTGGCGAGATATTACTGGAGCTGAATATCCATTCTATACAATGGATGGCACAACTCTAAAGACCATTATTCGAAGTAACCCTGGTTTGGTGCTGCTTTATAAAGGTACTATCATTAATAAGTGGAGCCATAACGACCTGCCAAAACAAGCAGAACTAAACGCACCATTGTCACTTATTGAGGTAGGGACGTGAACCAGAGAATGAGACATGGACAAAAATTGTATTGATTCTTATTTGCTATATCTTCCCACTGGCACTCCTTATCGTAGCCGATCGCATTTGGTCATGGACACGATGGGTAAGAAAAGCGTGAGGAATGGTTGAAACAAAAAGAACAATGGTTAATACAAAAAGAACAATCAAATAAATTATATCAACTTTTAAAACGTAAAAGACAAATGAGAAAAGAAAATTGTAGCAGGTAACTGGAAGATGAACGAGACCCTGCAGGAAGGTATTGCTTTGGCAAAAGGAAATCAACGACTCATTGAAGGCAGAGAAGCCAAACTGTGATGTTGTTATCTGTACTCATTCATTCACCTTGCAAGTGTTGCACAGGTATTGGATGCAGAGGGTGTTGCTCTCGGTGCTGAGAACTGCGCTGATAAGGAGAAGGGTGCTTACACTGGTGAGGTTTCTGCCGCTATGGTAAAGAGCACTGGAGCACAGTATGTTATCCTCGGTCACTCTGAGCGTCGCCAGTACTATGGGTGAGACTGCAGAGATTTTGAAGGAGAAGGTACAGTTGGCATTGGCTAACGGTTTGAAGGTTATCTTCTGCTGCGGTGAGACTCTTGAGGAGCGTGAGGCTGAGAAGCAGAACGAGGTAGTAAAGGCTGAGCTCGAGGGTTCTGTATTCCACCTTTCTGCTGAGGAGTGGAAGAACATCGTTTTGGCTTACGAGCCAATCTGGGCTATCGGTACTGGTAAGACAGCTACATCTGATCAGGCTCAGGAGATGTTGGCTTACATCCGCTCTATCGTTGCAGAGAAGTATGGCAAAGAGGCTGCAGAGGACACAACTATCCTCTATGGTGGTAGCTGTAACGCAAGCAACGCTGCAGAGTTGTTCAGCAAGTCTGACATCGACGGTGGCTTGATTGGTGGTGCTTCATTGAAGGCTGCTGACTTCAAGGCTATCATCGACGCTTGGAAGAAGTAATTCAAAGAAAATCAAAGAGGCTGTATCAAATTGCTACTTGGTCAACATCCATTGGCATTTTTGATACAACCTCTATTTCAATTTTTATACACTAAAGAATGAAAAGACTCCTTACAATCATAGTTTTTATGCTGACTGCTGTTGTGGCTGTTAATGCCCAAGGGTCGGTAACGGTATCGCAGAGTGCCGAGATTGACGCATTGGTGAATGGCAAGAAAGCTTCAAAGAAAAATAATAAAGACCGACAGAAAGTAGAGAGTCAAAACGAGAGCGCACGCCCAGCTATCAAGACGCCAGACACGAAACAGCTAACTGTTCCAAAGCTAAATGAGCATAAGCCAGAAATAGCACGCCCAGATAACAGCACCTTACAACCTGTCAGAACAAAGATCGTAAAACGTTTAGTCAGAAGACCGCACGTCCCTTCATGGGATGAGGTTGAAGACACGCGGATTGTGACCAAACGTATCAAGAAAGGTACACAGAAAGTGAGAGGCTTCCGTGTACAAGTTTATAGCGGTGGTAATACTCGTATTGCTCACCAACAAGCAGACAAGGCGGGTCAGAAAAGCGAAACAGCTCTTCCCTGATCAGCCTGTCTATGTACACTTCTACCCACCACGTTGGATGTGTCTTGTAGGTAACTTTACTAACTACAATGCAGCAAAGAAGATTATGCGAACACTTCGAAAAGAAGGATATCCGCATGCTAATGTCATCCGAATGATGGTAAGTATTAAGACAACACAACCTGTAGATTTCTAAGGATTATCCCACCTTATTATCATAAAGAGAACCCTAACAAATACAATTAATCAGAAAATCAAAAATAATATGACGCCAGAAATACCATTCCGTGAAGGATTAGACGAACTTGCATCACACTACAAGCAGGTGCTTACACTCTTAGGAGAAGACCCTGAAAGAGAAGGTTTGCAGAAAACACCGATGCGTGTTGCAAAGGCTATGCAGGTACTTACACGTGGTTATACACAAGACCCACATAAGGTGTTGACAGATGCTTTGTTTGAAGAGAAGTACAACCAGATGGTTATTGTGAAGGATATTGACTTCTTCTCCATGTGTGAACACCACATTCTTCCGTTCTATGGTAAGGCTCATGTTGCATATATACCAAACGGATATATAACAGGGATTGAGCAAGATTGCACGTGTTGTGGATATCTTCTCACATCGTCTACAGGTACAAGAACGCTTGACAGAGCAGGTTATGCAGTGCATCAATGATACGCTGAAACCACAAGGAGTAATGGTTGTCATCGAAGCAAAGCACATGTGTATGCAAATGCGTGGCGTAGAAAAGCAGAATTCTATCACCACAACAAGTGCTTATAGCGGTGTATTTTGAATCAAGTAAGACCCGCAATGAGTTCATGGATTTGCTACGTGGAGAGACCAAGAGAATATAATTTAAACACTATTATAAACTTTAAAAACTCAAAAATGAAAAGAACAATGAAAACAGCCTTTATGGCTTTATGTGCAGTTTCAATGTTAGCAGTTACGGCCAGCTGCTCAAGTGACAAAAATGAAGTTGACTATCCCAAGACTACTGAACAAGTTCTTAACCACATGGTAGGAGAATATAAAGGAACATTAGGTTTCTCTACCACGACAGAAACTGGTACAGAAGGAGCTTTTGGACAAAAAATTAGTTGGAAGATAGATAAGAACCACGATATTATTATCGAGAAATTCCCATACGCGACATTAGCAAGTGGTGTCTCAAAACAAGAAGTTGCTGGGAAAATGTCAGAATTATTTCAGACACTTTTAGACGTTAAAAATGCACCTCTTTATATTGTCATGGCAGGTTTCAGACATATCCGACAACCGCATGTCATTGAATATAGACCTTCTTTTCTACGCACCACTTTCTGCACCAAATGCAGATTATGAAATAGTAGGATCAATCAAAAAAGCTCAACCTATATCCAAGAGTTACTATAATATAAATGAATCAGAATTATACCTCAATTTACAGTAGAGGACTAATTAAGAAACATAAGAATGGTGGAGTAAGAGAATGGCAGAAAGATTTCGACAAGCCAATAACATACTATCTAAGAGCCAAAAAAGTTAATAAATGTAACTTGTACGAAGCCTATTCAACAGGGCTTTGCACAAGTACGTCAAAAGAAGGAAGAGCATGAAAAGAAATATGAAACTTATAACAATGTAGTTGTCATTTGCGCACTTGTAATAGCATTGTTTACTACAAGTTGCTCAAAAGACAACGACATTCCAGATGCTGAGAAAAATGCTGAACAGGCACTCAACAACATTGTTGGAAACTATAAAGGTAACTTGGCTGCTACTTATGGGACAACAACAACAATCTGGCCGGGAATCAATTGGACTGTAGACAAGAATTCTACCATTACAGTCAACAACTTCCCATACCAATTGTTGGCAAATGGAGTGTCAAAGAAGTCTGCATCTTCGCTATATACTACCCTCGTTAACGAGAAGCAAAGACCGCTGAAATTGTATATTACGACCTTACAACCACAAGATAATAAGGTGTTTTTCAACTTATCATCTAACTTCAAGTTTGATATTACAACAGCCAACGAAACTTATGAATTAGCAGGTGCCGTTTCCTTTAACAATAAGCAGTTCAACAGTAGTTATACAATGAACGACTCTGAAATGCAAATGCGATTCACTATATACAAACTGGTGAAAATTAACAAGGCACATGCAACTGCAATTATACAAGAGGATTTTGATACACCTGTTAGCTTCTATCTGGAAGGATATAAGATGTAAATGAAAATTTATTTCATGGGATATAAGACGAGTAGTCTACCTTTACTATAAGATAAAAACATTAAAACAAAAGTATATGAAAGATTATGACACTTGCAGCTATGGCACTATGCACCCTCACTTTATGCCTCACAAGCTGCTCAAAAGACGACAACAATGAAAATATAGGGGGTAAGGAAAAAGAACTAACAAAAGAACAATTCCTTGAAGCACAGAGAAAGGTTTTAAACAGTATTCCTGGTGATTACAAAGGTTTTATCAGTGTTGATGCAAAAAATCAGGGACTTGGTGGTTATATAAATTGGACTGTCGATAAGAATGGCATAGTAGTTTGCAAGAACTTTCCTTATGAAGCTCTTGCGTTTGGAATATCTACTGATGACAACAGCAGCGAAGCCGCTCACCTTCGTGCAGCTTTAAAAAGAGCTCAAGATGGTCCTCTTCAATTCCGTCTCATTGGAGATCAAGAGTCCAAGAATCCTGCAGATTTAGTTGCATCACCATACATTACAACAAAAATAAAGACCTCTCAAGGTACTTACAGCGTGGTAGGACGACTAAAGGATAATAAGCTCAAGGCACACTACGACTCAAAAACATCCAAACTTACAATGACTTTCGTCATCTATAAACTGGAAAGAATCGTAAAAATATTGGGAGTTCACTCTCAATATAAAGAAGAAAAGAAATTCACCATACCTGTTGAATTTGAAATAAGTACATTAGAAAAGAAGAAATAGAATGAAGTTTATTTCATGGAATGTAAACGGGCTTCGCGCCTGTGTAGGAAAAGAGTTTGAGCAGCAATTCAAGGACTTGGATGCTGATTTCTTCTGCCTACAAGAGACAAAGATGCAAGCAGGACAGCTCGATCTCAGTTTTCCTGGTTATGAATCTTATTGGAATTACGCTGACAAGAAGGGCTACTCTGGCACCGCTATCTTCACAAAGCATAAGTCATTGAGCGTGACTTATGGTATTGATATTGATGAGCATGACCATGAGGGACGTGTGATAACACTGGAGATGGATGACTTCTATCTCGTAACAGTCTATACACCGAACTCACAGGACGGGCTTCGTCGATTGGAGTATCGTATGAAGTGGGAAGATGACTTCCAAGCCTATCTTCACAAACTCGATGAGAAAAAGCCTGTTATCGTATGTGGTGACATGAATGTTGCCCATCAGGAGATAGACCTTAAGAACCCAAAGACAAACCGCAAGAATGCTGGTTTCACTGATGAAGAGCGTGAGAAGATGACCCAATTACTAAGTAATGGCTTCATCGACACCTTCCGTACCCTTTATCCAGAGCAGGTTACTTACTCTTGGTGGTCGTATCGTTTCCGTGCCAGAGAGAAGAATACGGGGTGGCGTATCGACTATTTCCTCATCTCAGAACGTCTCAAAGACCGCCTCGAAGATGCTAAGATTCATACAGAGATTATGGGAAGCGACCACTGCCCTGTGGAAATTATCTTGAAATAAGACAATCATATGCACGCCCAGATAAAGACACTTCTCTTGATGGCTGCTGTCATGGCAGCCATTATTGTCTATGCTGTTATCCCAACTGAGATAACAATGGGCAGCTATACTATCCGCAAGATAACGCTTGTCAACCTAAGCCGACCGCTTATTGAGAAAACAAAACAAACAAAGCATACCGCTAAAAAGGTACATCGCAACCAAACAATCCTTTTCATTGGAGACTCAATGGTGGAAGGCCTTTCACGTAGGTTGGGTGATTATGCAGGCGAAAACGGACACAAACTATATACCGTTATCTGGTATAGTTCTTCTACTGAGCGTTGGGGAACCACCCAAACCTTAGAACACTTCATTGCTGAATATAAGCCAACATACATACTCATCTGCCTTGGCAGTAATGAGCTCTTTATCAACGACCTTGCCAATCGTACGCAATATGTACAACAATTAGTAAAGAAAATAGGTAATATTCCTTTCGTATGGATAAGTCCTTCTAATTGGAATGGCGACACTGGCATCAATGATGTCATAAAGGAGAATGTCGGAAAAGGACATTTCTTTGACAGTCGTAACCTAAAACTCAAAAGAGGTAGCGACCATTATCATCCTACATGGGCAGCAGCTGCCTACTGGATGGATACCGCGGCTAAATTTATAAGGAGTAAAGAGTGTGCTAATCCGTTACAACTCAACAATCCAAAAGCCCATCACAAGGCAACAAATACAAAGCTTTTGCAACCTTCCTTTGAAGGCTATTAAATAGGAAACAAGTAGCAAATAAACGATTAATAGATGACAAATATAACACAGCTGATGACTGCCTTCTTTGACTTCTTGTCTTCACAAGACAAGAACTGGTCGCTGTGTACATTTCCATTTATGGCTTCGTTCCTTGTTTTCTTTGCCATATACATAGGATTAAACCGCTATCGCCAAACATGGACAAAGGCATACGTCATAGCTTTTAGTCTTTTCTTTGCTTTCAAAGCGAATGGAGTTTTGATGTGGCTATTGCCCATTGTTACGATTAGTTCATGGTATCTCACTCGCTTTATGATGCGCTTAAAGCGTGGAAAAGTACGTAAAATTGGACTTGCCATTGTCATCCTAACTGAGTTGTTACCCCTACTCTACTACAAATACTCAAACTTTACACTTGAGATATTCCACGAACTATTGCGTAGCAACTTCTCACCAGAGAAGATGTTGCTACCTGTCGGTATTTCATTCTTCACCTTTCAAGCTATCAGTTATACCGTTGATGTCTATAAAGGACGCTATCCAAAGACGGCAGAACTGATTGACTACGCTTTCTACCTTACCTTTTTCCCGCTCCTTATCGCTGGTCCCATCACCCGCGCTGAAGTATTGCTCCCACAGGTTCAGACACTGAAAGACAATGTCAACGAGAACCTTGTTTATAAAGGTTTATGGCTGATCATCTGCGGACTGATAAAGAAAGCCCTCATCGCCGACTATATTGCACAATACAATAACATTGTTTTTGATGCGCCAGCAAGCCAAAGTGGCTTTGGTAATTTGATGGGCGTATTGGGCTTTTCAGTTCAAATCTATTTCGATTTCTCGGGCTACAGCGACCTTGCTATTGGTGTTGCCGCCCTGATGGGATATGAACTAAAAGACAATTTCAGATTCCCTTATCAGAGTCTGAACCTCACAGAGTTCTGGCATCGTTGGCATATAGCTCTCTCCACATGGTTCCGTGACTATCTTTACATCCCATTGGGAGGAAACAGAAAAGGCGAACTTCGCACCTACCTCAATAGCTTCTTGGCAATGATAGTGGCAGGTCTGTGGCATGGTGCATCATGGATGTTCATTGTTTGGGGTGTGCTTCACGGCTTTGGACTGGTCATTCATAAATTCTGTCGAAACAATGGATTCGATAAGATACCAGACAATAAATACACAAAAGGTATCAGTTGGTTTATTACGTTTAGCTATGTTTCCCTTGCATGGATATTCTTCCGTGCAGCGGATATGACAACTGCTACAACGTTAATAGACAACATCCTACATACTATCAGCCTCGCAGATGCCTACACCTTCCTAATGGAATACCCACTATGGTTGGCTGTTGTTCTCATAAGTTTAGAACTTCATAGTATTCGAGAGACTGACTATAACTGGCTGCAAAATAAGTTTATCAATTCTTCATGGCTTGTTAAGCTATGTATCTTTGCTGTTGTTATGCAGTTAGTTATTAATCTTAGTCATCATAGTATCCAACCTTTTATCTACACACAATTCTAAGATGGTTATCAAATACAAATATAGTGGCTCATTACTCTTAGAAGCGTTATTATTCACACCCATCCCCATCTTCTTTTCTATATGGTTTTTCTTTGGGCACAAAGGTGTAGACGCTGCCCATCCTTTCATGCTCATTATCGCACTCTCATTCATACTTCATACTGTTTCGTTTTGGCTTTTCAGACTTTTTGTTGCCTGCCAAAAACTATGGGAAAAAGACTATCTATCCATCAAAGGTGACCATATTTGTTTCTACGATTGTCTACGTTGCAAATATACGGAAGTAACTGCTGATGAAATAGAAGGGATAAACGACTACCATTATTACTTCGTTCCTTTCATCGTTCAGATAATTTATACAACAAAGGGAAGAATCTTCACCCTTCCAGAACTTACTAACGAAGGGCAAGAAAGGGTTACAGAAATCATTTACGACTTCCTATATCAGGCTGAAAAAGAGAAGGACGAAAGGCATACAAGCATACCCTAAAAGAAGATAAGTACAACCTATCAACTTTCCGTCTCCTCTCTTTGGTGAAACAAAACAAATGCTTTCGTGTTTCATTCACCTTCGAAACAAGCAATAAATAAGCATTAGTCGACTCTGAACCAACTCTTTACCGACAATCACATCTACATCTGTTTGCTTGGTGCGAAGCCTCCGCACCATTGGTGCTTACCATCCGCACCACACGTGCTAAGGCTCCGCACGACTCTTATTGGAATTGTAAAATGAGGGGAAGGTTATATCTAAAAGCTACAGGTTTACCGTTATACATTGCAGGTTTCCAACCTCTTAATAATTGAAGTGCTGCAGCAAAACCGCGGTTTAACTCAATATTATTTACCGTTAGAAAGACTATATCTTTCAAGGAACCATCCGTATCAACAATAAAAGAGGCGTAAATTCTCCCCACAGGAGTTGTTGCTGGGCTAAGTCCTATATAGGAAATATTCTGCGCAATAGCCGCAGCTAAATTTCCATCAAACTGTGGCAATATTTCTGGGAAGACAGAATCAGTTGATAAGGAGACATATACAGCCTCATTAGGAAGTTTCTTTGTGCCTGCATAAGATAATGACTGTTTCTGCCACTTCTTAAAACTCTTAGAGAAAGGACATCTACCATGTCATTACTTACTTCTGAATAAACTCCTCCACCGTTATCAACACCAAGGTCGAAACGTATATTCTGTCCTATCAGTGCAAACTGATTGGGTAGAAGGTCCCAATTTATAGAGTCCTCAGTATGCGTATTTGCCGTATAATCTAACAGTTCATAAAACTGATAGCGAACGTTAGGATCCTGCCACATGCGTGTCTGATTAAACACATCATTCTGCGTTAAGACTTTCTTATTGATAAGATCAAAGGTAAAATAAGAATGCTTTGCCGTAATGACACTTGTTGCATTACGCTCCTCCAAGCGGGCAAGAAAAGAAATGTATCTGCCTGGCTCCAACCAAAGACATCGTAACCCCATATCGTAAAAACGCCTTTCAGCACCCGCATCATCCTTTATAGTTCGCACTTCTTTACCTAACGAAGACTCAAACTGCTTCCAACCAGTATCATAACTTTCGGAAGACTGGTTAAAGAAAAAGCTTGTAAGATAATGCTGTAGTTCTGGTAAGACCGAGCCATCCAAGCCTTTTGGCCATTCAAAATCCTTTGAGATAATCGTCAACGTATCACCCTTCTCATACAGATGTCGAGACGACTCATAAAGCATAGCATCCTTAGACGCAATTGTTCCTGCCGACTGTCCGAATGCCATAAGACTTACAAACAGTAACAGGAACAAAGTATTAAGTCGGTTAATCATAATTTCATGAATGTTGTCTGGTGTCTCTTACTTGCTTTTTGACCCTTTGGTGTAAAAACATCATTAAGCTCCATCACCCCAGAAAAGCTAATCGTCTCCTTTTCACTGGGATTAATTACCAATGACACAGTAGCATTATCGAAGACTTCAAGTACAATCTGATAGCTCTCGAAATCATTACGAGTGGTCATAAAGATACGACGTCCGCCCTTCATCGGTTCTTCCCTATAACTCGTTAGAGGTTCTACAAGGCTCAAACCGCCACCACGTCCGTAAGGAATATAGTAAGCTCTACCAAAATAAGGGAGGAAAAGTCCTACAGAATCACCACTCACCTCGAGTCCCCAATCATCCTGTAAATAGACAGCAGGACCACGCATAGGGTACATACGATCCACAAAGATACGGTAGCGATGCTCTGCTAAGTGAGCCTTCACAGCAGTAGAACGCAACTGCGCCATCTTCTCCTTTGAAACAGGATTACCCTCTGAATCATAATAAGTTGTAGCACAGCCCACCATTAGGACAGCTACAAAAAGAAATAAAACTAAACGTTTCATTGCATACCTCTCTTTCTTTTAAGTCGTTATAGTATTTTTTCTTTCTACTCTACAAGCATTAGAACAACGTTTACACAAAGTTGTGAAGATTATTATAGTCTACTGTTCAGCCTAAAGAACAGTTCTTATACTATTCAATCTTTTCAATCTTTGGTGCCTCCATCTTCTCAATAGAAGGTGCTGCCTGCTTAGCAGGAAGTTCTGAAGATGTAGTAACGTCTGGAGCAGGTGCAGCGATAGGAGCATCGTATTGGTTAGACTGCACCTTATCAGAAGCCTCCTTCCCCTTATCATCTTTACCAGCCTTAGCCTTATCAGCCTCAGCAGCTTTCTCCTCATCAGTCATCATATCCTCTTTTGATGGCTTCATATTAGGCCAAAGATAATCGCCTACTATGTCTATTGTGTCTGTATCTGCATTGCGTTTCTGCACCTCTTCTTCCTCCTGTTCAGTCATTGGAGCATCATCTGAAGCCACAATGAGATTATAAATTAAGCCCAAGAATACGAGGACAGCCAGTCCACAAAGAACTTTAAAGGTCAGCGACTTTGTAAATTTACGCTGCTTATTCTGATTTGACATAGTCTTGTTATTATTCTGTTTTGTTAAGAATCAATTTATACTTCACGGAGAATGCAAATCGGTACATTCTCCTTCTATCTTTTGCAAAGATAAACATTTAAAAGGAGAATGTACCGAAAGGATAGTAAAAAACTGCTTTTTTCTTACAGAAAACACTTAAATCATTATTGATTCTTTGGTTTTCTATATTGCTTAAGTTTACTCCTTGATGCGGATAAAGGCATTAGCAAGAATAGCTGTAAGGCCACCTGTAGTGATACCACTTGAGAAAATGTTCTTGATGATATCAGGCATCTTGTCAAGAATACCGGGTACCAACTCTACGCTCAGACCCATTGCAAAACTGATAGCCATGACCAACACAGCCTTACGAGTAATCTCAGTAGAAGCGATAATACGAATACCTGCAGCGGCAACAGTACCAAACATCAACAAGGTTGCACCGCCCAAAACAGGGTCAGGAATAAGTGAGAACACCTTACCTACTACTGGGAACAATCCTAAAAGAACCAAAGCACCAGCAATAAAATAACCAACATAACGGCTGGCAACACCCGTAAGCTGTATCATACCATTGTTTTGGGCAAAGATAGAGTTAGGAAAACTATTGAAGACAGCAGCCAAGCAAGAGTTAAAACCATCTGCAAGAACACCACCCTGCGCTCTTTTTAAGAAGACAGGACCTTCAACAGGCTCACCAGAGATGAGCGAATTGGCTGTAATATCACCAAAAGCCTCTACAGCTGTTACGAGATAAATAAGTCCGATACCAATGATTGTACCTAAATCAAAGTTCAATCCATATTTGAAAGGAACTGGAATATTAAGGCTACCACTACCTTTGAGGCTTGAAAAGTCAATCATATTGAGTGCATAAGCAACTACACAGCCTATCAATAGTCCCAATACAATGGATCCCATACGTAGGAAACGGTTGTTTGAACGGTTGAAGAAAATAATGCTAACCAATACGAGTAACGCAAGTCCAAGATTCTGCATAGATCCAAATGTACCAGCATCAACAGCCGACTGACCACCACCACAAGAGTTGATACCTGCCTTAATAAGACACATACCAATGAGGGAAACGACGATACCTGATACCAATGGAGTGATAATCTTACGTGTGTAAGGCAAGAGACGGCTCACAACCATCTCTACAACAGAGGCAACAAGACAAGCACCAAAAGATGTAACTGAGTCCCATTTCTATATTCATCTTGCCGTTAATCATACCCAACATACCTGCTCCGATGATTGGACTGATGAAAGAGAAAGACGTTCCTGAATACAAAGAAGACCTGCTCCAATCGGACCGAACCTACGGCACTGAATAAAAGGTAGCCAATCCAGACACGAAGAGAGACATTGACACGAGGAAACCTGTGGTATCCAAGTCGAATTTCAATGCTGAACTGATGATGAGGGGTGGTGTGATAATGGCTACGAAGATTGCCAACAGATGCTGCAAAGCAGCAAAAATAGTTTCACGAATTGGTGGACGATCATTCAGACCATAGATAAGTTCCTTAGACTTTTCCATTCTTTTTTTGTTATTTAAAAACGATATAATAAAGGTAAGATGTTATTCTTTACTGAAATAAAAGGGTAGCTTTGGTGGTTCCAAAGTACAGCTTCATCTTTCTTAAAAGTTAGTTCTACGCCTCTTAAAGAGTAATCTCAATGCTTTAAAGAAGCGTTTGCGTTAAAGATGATTACCATATAAAACAAGAAAGGTGGGCACACAAGCCCACCTCGTTTATGTTTCTCTCATTTTAATCTCACAGTTTTCAAGCGACTCGATGATAGCCAAACTCTCACAACGAACACCTGCTGCTTCAATCGCATCACGACCATGTTGAAATGCTTTTTCTATGATAAAGCCCATACCAACTAACTCTGCACCTGCCTTTTTACAAAGATCTATGATTCCTTTCGCCGCATTACCATAAGCCAAGAAGTCATCAACAAACAGCACCTTGTCGCCTTTACCGAGATACTCTTTGGATATCACGACGTTATACTCTCTTTGCTTGGTAAACGAGAAGACGCTTGTTGAAAGCATATCGCCCATTGTTGAAGGCTTTTTCTTCTTCGCAAAGACCACAGGAAGGTCGAGCAAAAAGCCCATCATAATGGCAGGAGCAATGCCACTCGCTTCAATTGTGATAATCTTGTTGATTTCTGTTGATGCATAACGGCGGATAAACTCCACACAAATCTGCTTCATCAGATTAGGATCCATCTGGTGATTAATAAACTTGTCTACCTTCAAGATTCCGTCTGGGAAGCACTTCCCATCCTTTAAGATACGGTCACGTAATGCTTTCATTGTGCAATTAATCGTTTGTCTGTTTCGAGAATTAATTGCCTACAAAAGTAGTAAAAATCTCAAATATAACGTACATAAACGAAGGTTTTTCTACACCTTACCCACATAAAAGTCGATAATCATCGATTAATCCACGCTGTTACAAAAACTTTTATTACTTTTGCACCCGTTTGTCGGTTGGGGAAAGCTCCACCTTCCGACGTTTTCTTTAATTATATTATGTACAAACCAACATTTCAAAAGCGCAGCGTTCTGAAGTTTAAACACTTCTCCAACCATGGCTATTCGCTCTTTTCAGTTCTTGGGAAAGAGGTTCTGATTGGTGTACTGAGCGTCGCTACCTTGCAAAATGCTACTGCCAAGGGCATTAGTATTGAAACAGAGAAGGCAGAGACGGACTCAACTATCACCAACAGAGGCATCATGATGGAGGAAGTGAACGTCACTGGAACGCGAGCACCGCTGACAGTTAGTCAGCAAGCGAGAATGGTAACTGTACTGAGTCGTGAGGATATTCAGGCGGCTCCAGTACAAAGTGTAAACGATTTGCTAAAGTATGCCGTCGGTGTTGACGTCCGCCAAAAAGGACCTTTAGGTGCCTTGACCGACGTAAGTATTCGTGGTGGCAACTCAGAACAAATCACAGTCCTCCTTAATGGTATCAATATCTGTGATGCACAGACTGGACACAACTCCTTTGATTTCCCTGTTGACATCAGCGAAATCGAACGGATAGAAGTCCTTGAGGGTCCAGCAGCCCGCGTTTATGGTACATCTTCTTTATTAGGTGCTATAAACATCGTAACCAGAACTCCACAAAAGACAAGTCTTTCTGCCCATATTGAAGGTGGTTCCTACGGCTATCTCAGCGCTGGAGTACGTGGAAACATTGCTTCAAAAGACCGTTGGAACAATCAGCTATCAGCTTCTTACACTCGCAGTGATGGCTATCTTCGCAACAAGGCAGGCAGCCTCAACGCTGATTACCGCACTGCAAAAGTTTTTTATCAAGGTAATTATACGGATGAAGACATGATGGTTCGCTGGCATACAGGTATGAGTGTGAAAGACTTTGGCTCAAATACTTTCTATTCGGCAAAGTACGATGACCAGTTTGAACACACTTTCAAGACCTTCACAGCCATTCAAGCTGAGAACCTAAGGGGCCGTTTCCACATTCGCCCTTCTATCTATTGGAACCGCAATATGGACCGCTTTGAGCTCTTCCGTGGTGCATCCAATAAGTATCCTTTCAACTATCACCGCACAGATATCTATGGTGTAAACCTCAATGCTTACTTTGATTGGAACCTTGGACGCACAGCCTTTGCTGCAGAGCTACGCAATGAAGACCTCGTCAGTGGTAACCTTGGCGAACCACTCTCCCGTCCAAAGCATATCCATGGCACAGACAGAGACTACACTGTCGGACTTAATCGCACAAATATTCAGTTTGTTCTTGAGCATAATATCATCCTTGATCGCTTCACACTGTCGGCTGGTTTGACAGCAGTCAAGAACAGTCAAGCAGATATGCCAATGCATGTTTACCCCGGAGTTGATGCAAGTTACCGTATAGGAAACGCTTGGAAGCTATATGCTTCTTATAATTCGTCCCTCCGTATGCCGTCAGTAACAGAGTTATTCTACTCAGTTGGTGGTCATAAGGCAGACAAACATCTTCGCCCAGAAGAACTTTCAGCATTCGAAACGGGTGTGAAGTATGACAACAAGGGCGTCACTGCCAAGGCAAGCGTTTACTGGAACAATCATAAGAACCTTATCGACTGGATTAGTGATGGTACATTAGATGCTAATGGAGCAGTGCTATGGAAGAGTGTAAACTTCGGAAAGATAAAGCACTTTGGAACAGAGGCTTCACTCGATTTCGACCTCTATCAGCTTCTGCCTTCACAAAGATTCTTTAAGAAGTTTGGTGTGGCTTATAGCTATATCCACCAGAAGAAGGTTGATAATCAAGGCTATGTAAGCAAATATGCGTTGGAATATCTGAAGAATAAGTTTGTTAGCAATCTCCAGTTGAACCTCTGGCGCAATCTTGACCTTGGCTTCTACTATCGCTTCCAACATCGTATGGGAAACTATATTGATACGAACAACCAACGACAAAGCTATAAGAGCTATGGAGTTGTGGACAGTCGAATGAGTTGGAAAGCCTCAGCATGGACCGCATACGTCGAAGCCAACAATCTATTTGGTGCCCATTACGTTGACTATGGGAATGTTCCACAGCCAGGCGCATGGGTCGTTGCTGGTGTAAGTATGAACCTTTAGCGAATTATTTTCATGAAAAAAAATATTTTTCTTCACGACAAGAAATATTTTTTTTCATGAAGAAAAATATTTATCATCACGAAGAATAATTCATTACCTTCGTGATGATACTTTTATTTATAACGGTCTGTCGTCATCGTAAAGACTTTCTTTTTACAAGCTGACAACCACCATCATCACTCTATCTTACGTTTACAGCGATACCACGACGCAGCATATCATCTGTCAGCGAACGAACTCGCTTGAGGAACTCCTTATAACTTCTACGTTCTGGTACACTCCATCCTGCCTCAGCCAAAGCGGCTGCACGTGGGAAAGCTTGATAGTAAATTCGTTCTGTGGAGTTGATACATTCACTCCAAAGCGTTCCACTCACACCGAGCAGATTATCACGTACAAACACGCTATCCTGCCCCCATGCAGGGTCAAGACGATAGGTTTGTTCAAGCGTTGTTACCGGCATTCCCCAGTTTTTCTCTGGCATATCCCCTTTCTGTTGTGGATAGTCAAGATAGCAGTGTTCACCCGGACAGAGCATTATCTTCGCCTTATTGCGTACGGCAGCATCAATAGCCGTCTTTGTCAAACCATGTCGCCATGCATAAACCGCACAACCCGGCTGAATCGTCTTAAACTCCTGCTCATACCAGTACATTGGTGTCTTTCCTAATGAATGAAGTTTATTAATCACGCGGTCGAAGAGGTATTGCTGCAACTGCCAGTTCTCTGTGTACCCTTCTTTCTTCTTCAGTGCAGTACAAGCTGGGCAATCAGACCATGCACCCAATGGTGGCTGACCAGCCTCATCACCACCCAAATGAACATATGGAGCAGGGAACACATCGGCTAACTCTGTCAAAACATTATCGAGAAACTCATAAACAAAAGGCTCTGCAGGACATAGTAACTCATTGCTCACACCACAAGTCAAGCGAATTGGTACAGGTTTCTTGGCACAAGAGAGCTGTGGAAAGCAGTGAACAGCAGCTACCTCATGCCCTGGGAGTTCAATCTCTGGAATCACCATAACATGATATTGCGCTGCAAAACGAACAAGTTCGCGCATCTGATCTTGGGTATAATAACCGCTGATACGCTCTGGCATGTCATCCATTCCGACACGGTCAGACGCCTTCTCAATTAGTTCTGGATATTTCTTTATCTCTATACGCCATGCCTGATCGTCTACCAAATGAAGGTGGAGTGCATTAAACTTATAACGTGCCATCTCAACAATAAAGCCCTTCAAATCCTCAAACGGAATAAAATGACGCACTGGATCGACCATCAATTCACGGATTGCCGTACGTGGTTCGTCCACAATATTGAGCGCAGGAATCTTCACTGAACGTGAGGAAACACCATTACCAATACAGAGTTGTTCGAGTGTCATCAATGCATAGAACACCGCTGTTGCTGTACGTCCTTTGATTGTTATTCCCTTATCATTCACCTGCAAGGTGTAAGCCTCATCATTGGTAAGCGACTTGTCAAGTGCAAGACGCACCATCGGACCAGTCTTTCGTCCTTTCTTATAGACTGTTCGCTCACCGAGAATGCGCTCAGCTTGCATCTTTTCATTACTCAATTCCAGTGGAGCCACTACCCCAGCAACATCTTTCCAATTAAGAGGAAGACTTTTTTTGTAGACTTCCAGCTTGAGAGGACGAGGTACGAGGAGATTCTCTGGGTCGCATACATTCTCCATTTCATGACGTGAGAAGAAGTTTCGCCAGCCCGGTGCGTTACGATACGCCTTCTTTGCTTGAGCAGGAACGATGAGTTTCACACGGCTAAGATCTATACCATCAAAAGCATTGTCAGCACAAGCAGGAGGAACAACAGCCGAGAGACGAACTTCACGAAGTCCACGACAATTAGCAAAAGCGAAAGCACCTATACGTGTAGAGCCGTCGAAAGACAATTCTGTCAACTGACGACAACCATTAAAAGCTGATGCATCTACCACACGTGTAGTTGCTGGGAAATATAGTTTTCCACTGATTCCGTCACAAGCAAAGAACGCTTGCGTACCGATAGAATCAAGTTTTGGGGGGAGTGTAAGCGACGTAAGTCGATGACAAGAGTGCATCGCGTTGCGTGGTATCACCGTACAATTTGTTTTTGAAAGGTCAAGTACAGTCTCGTTCACTTTCACATCTCGTAAGGTTCTAAAGTTCTGTGCATTGCCCGTCTGGCCTACCAACAGACAAGCGCAGAGTATTGACACGCCCTTACTTGCAACTCTTCTCCAAGAGAAGAGACTATTAAGTCGATTCCTTTTTATTAATAAAGCTGCAGAGAGTCCTGCAACAGATTTGCCCAAGAGGTTACGCTCATTGTAGCCATTTTCTTGTTTGATTTAATTACGTAATACAATAGATTTTGGTTTTATCATCCCAATAGAGTAGGCAAAGATACAAATAAGATTTGAGATAAAAACATTTTCCTTTGACATAACATATAATTCAACAAACTATTATAAACATTGCGAGATATTGAAAAATCTTATTATCTTTGCCCTACTCTTTCCTCATAGAGTATGAAAACGGACTGCAATAGCAGGCAAATATAACCACCACCATTACTCGAAACAGTATGGGAACAAATATAACTAAAAACATAAAAGATATGGAAAAGACGTTTGAAAATCCTCAGCAGATAGGGACACAAGATAATAAGAGTGACAAGAATAAAGCGACATCTGCCTATACACAACAACAGTTAGAGGCAAACACGCAGATTAAAGGGTTTCTTGCCATATATCTCCTTACGGCCATCATTGGTGTTGTCTATAGCCTATTCCTTGGCTTGAAAGCCTATAATATATTAGGAGAAGACCTATCAAGCAATATTGCAATTGCAAATATATTTACCATCTTTACGCTTTTCTACACAGGAGCCTATACCATTTATGCCTTCATCAAACGCAAGGCTAATGCCGTGTTCTATGCTAAAGCCTATGCAGGACTGATGCTCTTTGCTAACATACTGATACTCATCACTTCCCTTACAGGAGGACACTTGACAGCTGACTGCCTGCTTTACCTCGGTGGTCTCTGCCTCGGAATCATCTGGATGGGCTATTTGTTTGTCTCAACCAAGGTGAAAGAGGCTACTCCCTCAGCCTGTCGTAATGCGCCACAAATGAACCGAGCAGTCATAATAGGCCTGTTCACCACATCAGTCGTGCTATTCCTCTTAGGAACACCAGATTTAGTAATGAACTTTACAACCAAGGCTAAGCAGAGAAAAGAGATGCTTAGTAGGAAGCTACAGCCCAACCAACGTACCAACGGAGTGTTTATCTTTACAATCCCAAAAGGTTTCACCTGTGATAGACAACAGTTTAAAGAAAAGTTACCTATCGACCCTTTGTTCGAATTACACAATAAATACATTGGTAGTGCGGGCCTAACTGCATTCTATTTATCTGATGAATATACAGAAAAAGTTTATAGGAGTTGGGAAAAGGAAATACTCAAAAGTTTCGATGACGTTTCTCCCCAACTGATAGCAGAGGGTCAGGAGAACATTAACGGCAATACTTGTACATACCGCATCAGGAAGATTGAGAAAAAAGGAGAAACTGTTTTCTGGCGTTACTGTATCCTTATTGATAAGAAAAAAGAGAAGGCTTGTATCATATCTGCCTTCGACTATGGTGTATCTGTCGGTTATATCACCGAACTTATCAAATCTATAAAATTCGAATAAACACTTTTCTTCCTTAGGAAAGAAGGAAGATTGGTGGGAAGGTAGCCCCCTACTTTCCCTCCTTTACATTATAGCGTAACACGCTGACAACCTGCCCTATACGAACGCACAGAACTTTTTGAAGGGTTAAAAAACCTCCTTACGATTAGTGCTAAGTCCCCGCATCATGCATGTTCACCATGCGCACCATTGGTGCTGAGGCTCCGCACAACATGTGCTAAGCATCCTCACGCTTACAAGAAAGGGAAGAAAGGATTTATTATTGCCCACTCTCAACATGGGCTAAAGGGACATATGACATAAAGTAGGTCATCTGTATGATTTTTATAAACAAAAAAGAGGCCATAACAGCCTCTTTTGTAATCATATTTCACAGTCGGGATGACCAGACTCGAACTGGCGACCACTGGTCCCCCAGACCAGCATTCTAAACCTACTGAACTACATCCCGCTCTTTTTAAAGCAATGCAAAATTAGTTACTTTCCACCATATTAGCAAACTTTTGGACTTCTTTTTCTCTTATACCAAGTTTATTTCGTACTTTTGTCCTATAATAAATCTGCACTAAATACACATGCAATACATCATAACTTGCCCCGAACATATTGATACTTCTATCACGCTTCCCGCATCAAAAAGTATCAGTAATCGTGCATTGATTATCCAAGCACTAACAAAGGGAGGAATGATGCCAGAAAACCTATCGGATTGTGACGATACAGAGGTTATCATCCGTGGACTAAGTAAGCAGTCAGATGTGATCGATATCAAAGCTGCAGGAACAGCAATGCGCTTTATGACTGCTTATCTAAGTGCAACGGAAGGAGAATATACAGTCACAGGAACGGAACGAATGAAACATCGTCCGATTGGTATTCTCGTAGATGCACTACGTTATTTAGGGGCAGAGATTGAGTATGTTGGCGAAGAAGGTTATCCCCCACTCCACATCCGTGGCAGACAACTTGAAGGAGGTTCATTGCAGATACCAGGCAACGTCAGTTCGCAGTATATCTCTGCACTATTGATGATTGCGCCTATTCTGACAAAAGGATTAGAACTAAAGCTGACGGGTAACATTATTTCCCGCCCTTATATAGACCTCACATTGCATCTTATGCATGAGTTTGGTGTATCGGCGGAATGGTCAGACTTTGATACTATCAGCGTAAAGTCACAAGCCTATCAGCAACGTGCCTACACAATAGAAAGTGATTGGAGCGCAGCAAGCTATTGGTATGAGATACTTGCTCTGACAGATGACACACACTCAAAGGTAGCTTTGCAAGGTCTGAAAGATGGTTCACGACAAGGCGACTCGGCTGTGCGCTATATCTTCTCACTATTAGGAATAAAGACAAGTTTTAAGGATAAAGATTCTAACAGCTTACCAGAAGCGATATTGACACGCCATTCACGAATGTTGAACAGGATGGAATATGACTTTACTAATCAGCCCGACTTGTCGCAAACGCTCATTGCAGTATGTCCGATATTAGGAATCCCCTTCCACTTCACAGGCTTAGGGAGTTTGAAGATTAAAGAGACTGACCGCATTGAAGCTATGAAGAGAGAGATGGAGAAGTTAGGTTATATCCTCTATGATGAGAATGGAACAGAGCTTTCATGGAATGGTGAACGATGTGAACCAATGGCAGAACCTATCATAGAAACCTACGAAGACCATCGCATGGCAATGTCGTTTGCCCCATTAGCTATCAAATTGGGCGAGATACGCATCAATAACCCAGAGGTAGTTTCTAAGTCTTATCCCCATTATTGGGACGATTTACGCAAAGCGGGCTTCCATATACAACAAGTGGATTAACCAACTCCTTGGAGCCGCTCAAACAATAAAATTGAAGTAAAGAATGGATATATTTTTCATTGGCATAGGTTCTCTTTTAATATTAGCGATTATTGCTGCTATAGCAACAAAGCTCACCAAAAAGAAAGAAGGTGAGCCAGATGTTGTCATGCCGACATCTGGGGATTGTTCTTCTTGTGATGGAACAGATGATAAATGCGAACAGGTATGTATGATGGAAGCTGCTGTGAAAGGCGTAGAATACTATGACGATGAAGAGCTTGATCGTTTTCGTGGTAGGCCGTCTGACCAATATACAGACGAAGAGGTTGAAGAGTTTGCTACTATTCTCTATACAATGCAACCCCATGAGGTGAAAGGTTGGAACAGAAGCCTTATCCTTCGGGAAATCAACCTACCCAATCAAATTAAAGATGAATTGATAACAATGATAGAAGGTTAAGCTTGTTATATCTGTATCTATTGCTGTCTGAAGATACATGCTTTAGAACAGAACAATAAAATGAAACGTGAAGAAAAGAGTATTAAGACATATTATCCCCTCTCTGTTGGCAATCAGTGTACTAACAATTATTAGTTGCTCAACAAAGAATAACACCGCGCAAACACGCTGGTGGCATGCCTTCAATACACGCTATAACGTCTACTACAACGGCGCACAAGCTTATATTGATGGTTCATTAGAGAAGGAGAAGGGAAATAAGGATAACTTCACAGAACTCATCCCACTCTATACTGTCGGCAATAAGAATAGTCGTGACTTAGGAAAGGGTAACTTCGATAGGGCTATAGAAAAGGCTGAGAAGGCGATTGCAAAGCATAGTATCAAGAAAAGACCAGAGTGGACAAAGAGCAGACGAAAGACTGAAAAGGACATAGAATGGCTATCACGCCGTGAGTATAATCCCTTCCTATGGAAAGCATGGATGCTCATGGGACGTTCACAATTCCATAAAGGTGCCTTTGAAGAAGCGGCTGCTACCTTGCTTATATGAGTCGTATCTACAAGGGACAACCTGCTATTTATGGAAAAGCAAGGGCTTGGTTAGCTAAATGTTACATAGAACAAGACTGGCTCTATGATGCTGAGGATGTCATTCGGAATATGCAGCGCGACTCTTTGGACTGGCGAGCTGTGAAAGAATGGGACTATACCTATGCTGATTATTACCTGCATTCAGGTGAGTTTGAGAAGGCTGTTCCTTATCTCCAAAAGGTTATCAAGCATGAAATGCGTAAGAAGCAGAAGGCTCGTGAGCTGTATCTACTTGGACAGGTATTGGCTTCACTTGGTAGAAATGAGGAAGCTTACAAAGCGTTCCAACGTGTAATTCGTACCAACCCTCCCTATGAATTAGAGTTCAATGCACGTATAGCACAGACTGAAGTTACCGCTAAGGGGCAGACGAAGAAGATGATTAGTAAGCTCAAGCAAATGGCTGCTTCGGACAATAACAAGGAGTATCTTGACCAGGTATATTACGCTATGGGCAATATACACCTTGCTGCACGAGATACGCTTGCAGCCATTAATGCATACGAGTTAGGTAACAAGAAGGCAACAAGAAGTGGTATTGAGAAAGGCGTATTACTGCTCCACCTCGGTGATCTCTACTGGGCAAAGGAACGCTTTGGAGATGCTAAACGATGCTATGGAGAAGCTATCGGACTCCTTGATAAGGACCGCAAAGACTATGAGCAGTTGTCTGAACGTTCAAAGATATTGGACGAGTTAGCGCCTTATACAGATGCCGTACAGCTCCAAGACTCACTTCAATATCTTGCAAAATGTTCTGAACAAGAGCGTAATGCTGCCATTGATCGTGTCATTACTGCCCTTAAGAAGAAAGAAAAAGAAGAACGAGAGCTGCAGACTGCGATGAATAATGGACAGCAGCAAGGTATGGATGGCAACTTTGGTAATAATAACCTTGGGACGCCTAAGCCTTTAAATAATAGACAACAGCAAGGAAATACGTGGTATTTCTATAACCCAACAGCGGTTCAACAAGGTAAGACTACCTTCCAACAGCTATGGGGCAAACGAGAGAATGTTGATAACTGGCAGCGCATTAATCAAAGTGTTGTGGGCAAAATAGGCAATACCAACATGCCTATTGAACTTACAGAGCGGCAAAGGGATTCTATCATGCACGCTGAAGCACGACTGGATTCTATCAAACAAGCGGCAGACTCGCTCAAGAATGATCCTCATAAACGTGAATATTATCTGTCACAGATACCGTTCACTGCGGAACAGTTGGAGGCAAGTAACAAGATATTAGAAGATGGTTTGCACCATTCTGGTGTTATCTTTAAGGACAGACTCGACAACCTTCGGTTAGCTGAAAAGGCCTTAAGACGTGTCAGTGACAACTATCCTGACTATGAACAGATGGATGATGTGTACTATCATCTCTACTTACTCTACATGCGTAAGAACGAACCACAGGTGGCTGAGAACTATGTTACACGGTTAAGTCAGAAGTTCCCGAAGAGCAAGTGGACTGCTCTCCTTACTGATCCGTACTACAAACAGAACCTTCGTTTCGGTGTACAGATAGAAGATTCACTTTATGCCGCAACCTACGAAGCCTTCAAACAAGGCCGATATAGTGAGGTAGCAGCTAATACCCACATCTCTAATTCACGCTTCCCAATGGGTGCCAATAGGGATAAGTTCCTCTTCATTGGAGGCTTAGGTAAACTGAATAATAGCGATCCTACGGGTTGTGTCAATGACATGAAAGAGGTTGTACAGAAGTATCCTAACAGTCGTATAAGCGAGATGGCGGGTATGATTGTTAATGGTGTTCAAGCTGGAAAGAAGCTACGTGGAGGTAAGTTTGACCTTGATGACATCTGGAGCTATCGTGCAAACGTAATGAAAGATAGCGATAGCATACAACAAGCTAAGCTTTCTTCAGAACGTGATATAGATTTCAAGTTCCTGTTAGTGTACCACCCTGACTCCGTGAAAGAGAACAAGTTACTATTCGAATTAGCACGCTTCAACTTCACAAACTTCCTCGTTCGTAACTTTGAAATTGAGATAGAAGACCTCAATGGCTTACATCAGATGCAGGTATCAGGCTTCCGTAGCTTTGATGAGGCTTATCAATATGCACGCCAATTATTCGCATCACAGGCTGTAGTACAGCAGATGGGCAAGAGCACAAAGGGTATTATAATCAGTGATAAGAACCTTAAACTGATAGGAACAATATACAGTTATAAGGACTACGAGGCATTCTATGCAAAACATTTTGCACCTTTAGTAGTGACACAAAGATACTTACTTAGTGAGCCAGCTGAGGTTGCAACACCACGTGAACGTGATATACAGCAGGAGATAGAACAGAAACATGCAAATGATCCTGACCTCTATCCTGATACGCAGGACGTACCTGTTGACAATACGATGACTATCCCAATGGTGGAGTCAAAGCCTAAGAAGACAGAACAGAAGGTGGTTGAACAAGATAACAATACCTTTGAGATTCCTGTAGAGGACAAGAAGCCAGTTGTAGAAGATAAGAAACCTGCAACTGAGAAGAAGCCTATAATAGAAGAAAAGAAGCCTATAACGGAGGAGAAAAAGCCTGTACTGGACGACAACAGCACTTACTTCATACCAGAGGAGGAACCTGCAAAGCCAACTACTCCTGTGACACCGGCTAAGCCAACAGTGCCAACAACTCCAAACAAGACAACTAAGCCTGTTATACCAGCTAAGCCAACGACTCCAGTAGCACCAGCAAAGATAACAAAACCGGTGGCAACGGACAAGTCTACTAAGCCCGCTACAGCAAAGTCTCAACAGCCTGCTACGCAGAAGCCACAGGCTACACCTGCACCAAAAAAGAAGGTTTCGGATGACGGTCCGATAATCTACTTCGGTGATGAAGTGCCACAACAGAACAAGACAAACAACAAGAATAATAAAAAGAACCAGCCCATCCAGAACGATATCGAAGATGAATACTACGATTTGGAAGGGTTCTAAGGAAAGGAGATAACAGCTATGAGCAATGGATTATTACTTTGGGTAGATGATGAGATTGAGTTGTTAAAGGCTCATATCATCTTCCTTGAGAAGAAGGATACGAAGTGGTGACGGTTAGCAATGGTACTGATGCCATTGACCAATGCCAAACACAGACATTCGATCTCGTTCTCTTGGACGAGCAGATGCCTGGATTATCAGGTCTAGAGACGTTACAACGTATTAAGGAGATTCAACCTGCTACCCCTATCGTTATGGTAACGAAGAGCGAGGAGGAAGATATTATGAACCAAGCAATCGGTGCGAAGATTGCCGATTACCTTATTAAGCCTGTCAACCCTAATCAGATTCTCCTTACACTGAAGAAGAATATCCACCAAAAAGAGATTGTTACGGAAGTAACTCAAAGCGGTTATCAGCAGAACTACCAGCAAATTGCTATGCAGATTGCCGACTGCCGAACATTCAATGATTGGAAGGAAGTTTATCGGAAGCTTGTCCACTGGGAACTGGAACTAAGCAGTGCTGATAGCAATATGACCGAAAATGTTGAAGATGTTCAAAAGGAAAGAAGTAACAACTTGAACTTTGCCGATACATTGCGAAACTATGTGACTGGGTACTTTACAAGACAATAAGATAAACAATAGCTTCTCTAAGCTGGCTGGACAGAAAAAGGCAACAAACGAACAACGCTGATAATCGTCCGTTGCTAAGCACTGATATCTTCAAAAGCAAATGTTCCATTGATTGATAAAGGCGGAAAATGTTCCTCGTATGGTGATAACTTCCGACTCGACCAATGGCGCATTCTCTCAAAGAGATTGGCGACATGTTTGACGTGAAGAACCTCTACATGTCATTCTTCCAACTTTAAAAAAAACACACAGTACGCCCGCAACGCTGTTTCAGCGGTCTTATGCGAAGCAGATGTAACCAGTATTACAGGCTGGGTAGATGAAGACGAAGAAGAAGGTAAAACCTCAACGAGGAACCACTCATACAGACACAAATAGACCGCTATCTCGCCGACGCGACAAAGTTCTTATCGCGATTAACGACTCTACCGGTGCAGACAGATTCATACGTAATATATGTGCTTGCGGGTATAATGTACTTATGGTAAACTTCGTCATGCTTTCTCCACGCTCGTACAGAGATGAAGTACACGGTAACGAAGCAATGAGAGTGCATCGATCATCACGCTTAGTTGGTTCCAGCATAGCGTATTGTAGATATTTGAAATTTGGCACAGTCTGATTATAAGGTCATCGTACGACCATTAAGTTTCTATCCGTACGACAAATCCTGTCAAGATTATCGGTGACCACCAATACAAACACCAATCTGCGTTATAAGTTGAGGAAAGAGCCTCCAACTACGATGCCGTCAGGTATTCGCTATCAAGTCATCTTGCGCGGCTGCCAGCGCAAACCTCAGCACAAGCTATGTCTTTGCTACTGGCGACTCGTTCTTTAGCATCAGCAATTATAACTATTACGTTTCTTACTACAAAAGATACTTTCCAGCAGGTATCTCAATGGAGAATGATTGTGCCATTAACGCTTAGTCAAGAAGAGTAAGAGGAACCTCTCAACCCCTCCGAGGAGAATTCCTCGAGCACACTTAAGAATGGGATAGAGAATATATCTTATTAAAGGTAAGCGTGCTTAAGACATAAACATAGGTGGTATAGGATTGTTCTCACATAGGAATCTGTAAAATTCTTGAAAACTATAGTTCCATACAAATGGACGAACTGCAGACAACCACCTACCGCATAAACAGAATAAAAAGAAAACAATATGGAAATTACAATCAAAAGCCTCGATACTATCCATGAGGCTGCAAAGGAATTTGTCAAGGGGATGGGATGATGGAAAGGTATTCGCTTTCTACGGAAAGATGGGTGCTGGAAAGACCACTTTTATCAAGGCTCTTTGCGAGGTCTTGGGCGTAGAAGATGTTATCACCTCCCCTACTTTCGCTATTATCAACGAATATACGGATGGCAACGGTGACCCAATCTATCACTTTGACTTCTATCGTATCAAGAAGTTGGAAGAAGTATATGACATGGGATATGAGGACTATTTCTACAGTGGTAACCTCTGCTTGTTAGAATGGCCAGAACTCATCGAGGAAATCCTCCCTGAGAATGTCATCAAGGTTACGATTGAAGAACAACCAGATGGTACTCGTAAGCTGAGTTGTTAATAAGAAAAGAACACCGAAAAATAGTTCATGTGAATGCGAAATATCTTTACATAAATTGCCACTCATTGGGCAATTTATAGGGATAAAAACGTATTTTCGAGCACACTTGTAACTGTCTTGTATTCAAAATGTTACAAAACAGCAAAAGAAAAGATGCCTTATAAGCCTCTTGAAGGGCGTTAGTAAGACCTCAAAAGGGCATCTTTTAGAAGTCAATTAAGGCTTAATTCGAATGCAATTGAGCATCAATTGAAAAAGTGACAGATAAAAAATAGGACAAATCACGTTGATTTGTCCTATATCTGTTTTGTATGTAATGATGTGTTACATCTTATTTATTTCTTGTGTATCATCAGACTCCGTGAAGTCAACATACTCACCTCTCACTGTCTGGAATTACCTGCTTACGGCGTTCCTCTATTGGGCGATTATCGACGATAGTATTCTCTAGTAGAGCTTGGTTCTTGATACTGATAGTTGTTAGGATTAAACTGACGACGTGCGCGTGTCATCTGCTTATAGAATGCAAAAGCCACCCATAAGATAATCACAAAAAACGCTATAAAGAAGAAGAATGCAAACTTCAGAATAAAAGCAATAATTGACATAGCTTTGAACTTATACCCCTTACTGTTGTGTTGGGGATTGTTTTACGATAGCTGATAATATCACATACCATGCAATGATAATATCAAATGACGAGATACCAAAGATGACTACCAATGGACAACAAGTAATCAAGAAGAGGTACTTCACCTCATTACCCTTGAATGACCAGTGTTTGAACTTTAAAGCAAACATTGGAATCTCTGATACAAGCAGCCATGAACTAATAAGAATACCTGCAAGGATAAAGTATAAAACCCATGGACGAGTCTCTAACTTCTCCCCTACACCTACAAGAAGTGAACCCCAAAAGAGTGCATTCGCTGGTGTTGGCAATCCTATAAAACCTAATGCCTGACGTTCATCAAGATTGAACTTTGCAAGACGCAATGCCGAGAAAGCTGCCATGATAAAGGCTGTATAAGGCAGATAGTCGCGTAATGGCTCAAGAAAAACAGGATAAGACATTACGTATAACTGTGAAAAGATGATAGTTGATGGTGCTGCACCGAAAGTAATAACGTCTGCCAAAGAGTCTAACTCTTTACCAATAGGAGAACTAACATTCAGTAAGCGTGCCACCATTCCATCAAAGAAATCAAACACTGCACCTATAATAATAAATAGCAAAGCAACCTCTATCTTGCCTGCAAAAGCAAAACCAATAGCGATGCAACCAGAGATAAGGTTGCAACAAGTAATACTATTAGGAATATGTTTCTTCATCTTTACTTGTTATTTGGCTTCAACTTAGCAATCACTGTTTGGTCACCCGTTGTCGACTGTCCCATCTGAACATACCTCTGAGCCTACAGGAAGGAAGATATCAACACGACTACCTAACTTAATGAAACCAAGATGCTCATCAATATAACAATCTTCACCAGGTTTAGCGTATGTCACGATACGGCGTGCCATAGCACCTGCAATCTGACGACAGAGGATGTCTGTACCATCAGGAGTTGTGATGATAGTATCTGCATGTTCGTTCTCCTCACTTGCCTTAGGTAGCCAAGCCTTGTGGAAGTTACCATCAAAATGCTGTACAGACTTTACCACTCCATCTACAGGGAACCAATTGGCATGAACGTTCCATAGACTCATAAAGATTGAAATCATCAATCGGCGCTCATGAAAATATTCGTTTTCGTCTACCTCTTCTATAACAACGATATGGCCGTCGGCTGGAGCCACGACAATACCCTCCGTATCCTCACTACCAAAATAGCGGATAGGACACTGATAGAAATTAAGTACTATACCATAGACAGTACCGAACACGACTGTAAAAATCCAAAATGGTATCTTCGTTGGAACTGCAAACCAGAGAACCAAAGCTATAAGGACAAGACCTATACCTCCGTAGAGCAGTGTATTTGTCCCTTCGTGATGGATTCTAATCTTTTTGAGTTTCTTTTTTATTTTTCCCATGGTCGATAAACGACGTATTTGTTTTGTTGCAAAGGTACTTCTTTTTTGTCATTTCCACAAATTTTCACTCTCAATCTTTTGTTATGTCGGCTTTTCATAGTAACTTTACAGCTCAAAAACGCATAAGTTCAATGGAAGATTACGTACATTTACACGTCCACACCAATTATTCTATTCTTGATGGTCAGTCTAAGGTTACACGCCTTGTTGATAAGGCTATTGCAGACGGAATGAAGGGTATGGCGATTACTGATCATGGTGTAATGTTCGGCATAAAAGAGTTTGCTGACTATTGTGCTAAGGTCAATAAAGGTAGGAAAGAGAAGGGTGAAGAGCCTTTCAAGCCTATCTTCGGATGTGAGATGTATGTAGCACGCCGCACAATGCATGACAAGGATAAGAGTATGCATGACAATTCAGGCTACCACCTTATCGTATTGGCAAAGAACTATACAGGATACAAGAACCTTATTAAACTTGTATCTAATGCGTGGGTAGATGGTTATTACTATCGTCCCCGTACGGACCGTGAGCAGCTTGAGAAGTATCATGAGGGACTGATTGTGTGTACAGCTTGTATTGCAGGTGAAGTCCCTAACAAGATTATACATGATGATATCGAGGGGTGCAAGAGAAAGCTTGCGAATGGTATCATCGTGTCTTTGAGATGATTTCTACCTTGGTTACAACGCCATGAAGTAAAAGACCCAAGTTTGGTGGCAAACCGTGAGGCTTATCCTTTACAGCAGAAAGCCAATAAAGTACTCATGAAGTTTGCGCAGGAATATGGTATAAAGATCGTATGTACCAATGACTGTCACTTCGAAGACAAGGAGACCGCCGAGGACATGACCACTTACTATGTCTTTCAACAAATGAAGATTTAGATGATCCTGAGCGTATGCGTTACTCTAAACAAGAGTGGTTTAAAAACGCGTTCAGAGATGAATGAGATATTCTCAGACATCCCAGAAGCTATGACGAAATACGCTGGAAATCCTAAATAAGGTGAGACTTATGATATTAATCATGGTCTATCATGCCTTTCTTCCCCATCCCAGAAGACTTCGGAACGGAAGAAGAATGGAAAAAGAAGTTCACTGAGGAAGACTTATACAAAGGAGTTTACCACCGATGAGAATGGCGAGAACCCTCTTTCCCCTGAAGAAGGACAGAAGGTTATCGACCGTTTAGGAGGCTATGAAAGATGTATCGCATTAAGTTCGAAAGCCGATTATCTTGCGAAGTTAGCCTACGATGGTGCCCAAAAACTATATGGCGACCCTCTTTCTGACGAGGTTAAGAATCATATTCGCTTTGAGTTACACGTCATGAAGACGATGGGTTTCCCTGGTTACTTCCTCATAGTACAAGACTTTATCAATGCTGCACGACAGGGACTTGGACGTGATGGTGGGTCCAGGTCGTGGATCAGCTGCTGGTTCTGTAGTGGCTTATTGCTTAGGGAATTACACAGATAGATCCAGCTGAGTATGACCTCACTTTTTGAGCGATTTCCTCAACCTGACCGTGTCAACCTCCTGATATTGATACCGACTTTGATGATGACGGCCGCGGACGTGTGCTGCAGTGGGTAATGGATAAGTACGGACACGAGAACTGTGCACATATTATTACCTACTCACAATGGCAACAAAGAACTCCATCGAGGATGTTGCTCGCGTGAAAAACTACTGCAGTGGACGTCTCTAATGCCCGCTGTAAGCGATTCCAGAACGCTTACCTGATGGCATGAAGATGAACTTAACGAATGCTATCAAGTGTACTCCCAGAGTTGCAGAATGCAGAGGTTGAGTGAGACATAAGAGCGTAATACGATTAAATACGCCAAGATGTTGGAGGAGACAGTGCGTGGAACGGGTATCCATGCCTGTGGATTCATTATCTGTCGTAACCCTATTGATGAATAGGTTGCCTATCTCTACGGCAACAGACCCAGACTTCCCAGAGAAAGGTACCTGTGACCCAGTATGATGGTCACGTGATTGAATCTACTGGTCTTATCAAAATGGACTTCCTCGGACTGAAAAACACTTTCCGAGTTAAAGGAAGCTTGCATGGGTTGTTAAGCAGAACGAGGCGACGTGATTGACCTTGAGAAGATTCTATTGATGACGAATTAACCTACCAACTCTATCAACGTGGACAGACCGTTGGTACTTTCCAGTTTGAGTCGGCAGGTATGCAGAAATACCTTCGTGAGCTTCATCCAACCGTGTTTGAAGACCTCATCGCCATGAATGCGCTCTATCGTCCGGGTCCAATGGACTATATCCCAGACTTTATCAGGCGTAAACATGACCCTTCTTTGGTAAAGTACGACATCCCATGTATGGAGAAGTACCTCAAAGACACCTACGGAATCACTGTCTATCAGGAGCAAGTAATGCTCTTGAGTCGCCAGTTAGCCAACTTTACACGTGGTGAGGTGATGCCCTTCGTAAGGCAATGGGTAAGAAGATGAAGGCTATCGTTGACAAGATGAAGCCTAAAGTTCATCAAGCAAGGACAAGAGAACGGACACGACCCACAGATACTTGAGAAGATATGGAGCGACTGGGAGAAGTTTGCCAGCTATGCTTTCAATAAGTCACATGCCACTTGTTACTCATGGGTAGCCTATCAGACAGCCTACATGAAGGCGCATTATCCAGCCGAATATAGGCTGCGTTGATGACACGTCGCTTCAGTCAGATTACCGAAATCACTAAGTTGATGGAGGAATGTAAGGCACTGAAGATTGCAACCCTTGGTCCTGATGTCAACGAGAGTCAGATTGGCTTTGGTGTAAACAAGCATGGAGAGATTCGCTTTCGGACTCTCTGCTATCAGAGAATGGGCTGCAAGTGCGGCTGATAGTATTGTACGTGAACGCATGGAGAATGGTCCCTTATAAGGATATATATGACTTTGCTGAGCGTGTCGACCTCAGTAATGTGAACCGCAAAGCATTTGAAAGTTTGGCTTATAGTGGTGGCTTTCGACAGCTTTCGGTTTTGCAGCGAGAACAATACTTTGCAGTCACTGCAAAGGGTGATTTGTTCTTGGATACCATCGTCCGTTATGGGCAGCTTTTCCAAGCAGAAAAGGCACAACAACAGAACTCCCTCTTCGGAGGTATGGATGCTATTGATGTAGTACATCCTATCGCACCAAAGGCGAGAAGTGGCCTACTATTGAGAAAATTGAAACAAGGAGCGTGAACTTGTTGGTATCTATCTGTCAGCCCACCCACTCGATGAATACAGTGTTGTACTGAATAACATGTGTAACGCTCGTTTGCTCATGATAGGGTCGCAATGCGAATATGACAGAATTGGCAAAAGCTGACGAAGTGACATTTGGCGGTATTGTCACATCTGTAAACGAACGTTTTCTCACAAAAGACTGGAAAGCCTTTTGGCTTTGTCACGATAGAAGACTTTGAAGGAACGGGCGAATTAGCATTGTTTGGTGACGACTGGGCACGGTGGAACAACCTCTTGAAGATGAACTACACCGTCTATATAACAGCTAAATGTCAGCCTCGTTACCGCAATAATCCTGACATGTTAGAGCTAAAAGGTGCAGAAGATTGAGCAACTCTATGACGTGAAAACAAAATCGTTTGGGAACGCTTTACCATCTCTATGGACGCAACAGCATTTAGACGATACCTTCGTTTCGGAATTAGCAACAGTCATCGAGGAACACATCGGCAACACACAACTTTACATACAGTTGCGAACGCCTGACAACACAGTTCTTATGCTAAGGAGTAAGAATGGTGGCGTTAACGTCGACCGTACGCTGATAGACTTTATCTCATCGAAATGAGAAGATGGAGTTCCATATCAAACTAAATCGAAAGTGGCACAATCTTTTGATGATGAGTAAATAGATAGAAAAAGACAATATTAATAAACTTATAAACAGAATAAAAAATGGAGTAGTAATTACTAACGAGAATTTAGAGACTTACAAGAATGGTGAGTTACCATTGGTAGTTGATTTGTGGGCAACATGGTGTGGTCCTTGCAAGATGATTGGTCCTATCATCTCTGAACTCGCTGAAAAGAGTACGATGGTAAGATTGTTGTAGGTAAGTGTGATGTTGAGGAGAATGATGACGTAGCCATTGATTTCGGTGTACGTAACATCCCAACCATCCTCTTCTTTAAGGGTGGTCAGTTGGTAGACAAGTTTGTTGGCGCAGCTTCAAAGGACGTTCTCAAAGAGAAGTTCGACGCTCTGCTCTAAGCAAAACACTTATAAATATAAAAGCCATATCAGTAATCCTTTGATAGGATTCTGGTATGGCTTTTCTCTATAAACCTTATCTCTAAACCACCTCACTACTAAAAAGACACATTAAACTGAAAGTTTTTCCTTTTTCTTTATTAGTAATCATATAATTTTATACCTTTGCATCAGAAACCTATCGCTTTTTCAAAAGCGCAACTGAGTTTGAACCTTTCGTTTCACTTAACTTCATGAGTTATGGAAAAACTATTACTTAGCCTCCTTCTGTTCTGCACTGGACTTCGAGCTAATGCACAATCCGTATCTGGAAAGGTGCTTGATGAAAACAAGAAGCCTATCCCCTACGCAAATGTCATTATTCTTTCAGCCAAGGATTCTACCTTCATTGTTGGCACAACAACCGCTGATGATGGTAGTTTTAACTTCAAGGAGGTTACAGTAGGTAATATCCTCAAAGCCTCTTTCGTAGGCTATGAACCTTTCACTACGGTTCTTTCCAACCAAGACAACCTTACTATCGTACTGAAAGAAGATGCAAAAATGATGAAAGAGGTAGTCGTCAAAGGTAGTGTCCCCCTGCACAAGATGACAACAGAGGGTTTACAAACGAACATAGAAAACACCATACTGAGCAAGCTCGGCACTTGTGAGGATGTTCTTGCACATGTTCCCAGGACTGACAAAAGAAGAAAGATGGCTACGAAGTATTTGGTAGAGGGACTACCTATCATCTATATCAACGGTCGTCAGATGCGTGATGCGACAGAGCTTGAACGCCTGAGTCAAGCGATATCAAAGAGCGTTGAGGTGATAAGCAATCCCGGAAGCAGATATAATGCAGCAGTAAGAGCAGTCGTAGAAGATACGCACGAAGAGAAGCTGTAGGCGACGGCTTTCGGTTTCGATGTATCGCTCTGCCTACTACCAGTCGGAGAATGTAGACCTCTCAGAACAGCAACTGGAAAGTATCGCCATAAGCGTTTTGAGAACTCTTTGGTAGGGCATGGCTATTCACTTGACAACAGCCTCGCGATCACAGCAAAACAACTACAATTGTTCAGACTGACACCCTCTGGCAGCAGGACTTTCGCACAAAGTCCCGACAAAAGTTCTATTTTCAAAAATATCAGTAGGAGCAGACTATCAGTTGAAATGACAGTAATTCTGTCGGTATCAAATACATGCTTAACTTCCTCATGACTTCCCCTATCTGGTATTCTTAGTAGTGATGTAACGGCAAACGGGACTTTCACGACCATATTAACACCCTTTGCAACATGCTAAGCTGTCCCATCGTCCTTCCCAATTCATTAATCTCTACTATGTTGGAAAAGATAGGAAAAGATGGACATAGACTTCAATGCTGATTATCTTTATAACAAGCAAAAATGACCATACTCACCTATCGAGAAGAAAGTCATAACAAGGTCAGTCGCACCGTGACTTCCGACAATCAAAGAGCGTAACAGGCTCATTGCTTCCAAGCTAACCTTAGGCTATCCTGTTTTGGGGTAATCTGTCAGTGGGTGCAGAATATACCTATACGAACCGCAATGACACGTATAGCAATCCTGAAAACTATATCTCAGCTCATCCGCACAGCTAAAGGAGTCAAATATCGCTCCTTTTCATGGAATACAAACACATGCTATCAATCTGCCAGTTGACAGCTGGTTTCTACGCTGGGAGGCGGTACGCTTCAACTATTATGAGAACGGACAGCACATTTCCAATCAGAGTCGTTCGTTCAGCAACTTATTCCCAAAGCATCTCTGCAGCTACTCAATTAGGAGACCTACAGATGCAATTGAGCTATGCAGCGAGGACACGTCGTCCTTCTTACAGTCAGTTAAGCAATAACGTTATCATGCGGCAATCGTTTCTTGATGCAGTCGGGTAACCCACTGCTTCAGCATGAATATATCCACGACATAAGCTTAGGAGCTATGTGGAAGTTCATTCAGTTTGGCATCTCTTACAATGACCGTCGTCACGCCATCGTCTTCTGGAGCGAACAAGACAAGCCATACTCAGCTATCTCACGTCATTACCTACACGAATCTTCCAAGCATCAAGACAATATCTACTCAGTTAGCTTTTTCGCCAACAATCGGTATCTGGACACCTGAGTTCACGGCATTAATGAAAGAAGCAATGGCTCACATTACATACAAGTACGAAAGACTTATAAGCTGAACAAACCAATCTGGCAATTCAGTTTTAACAGCACATTCGATTTTGGCAAGAGCTGGTTACTATCAATGAGTCCTACCTCATTACAGAGGCGATGAGCGAAATTGAGCTCATTGCAAGAAACTCAGGAAAGTTCGTCGACATCATCTTACCAAAGTCTTTCCTAAAAGGACAGACTCGCACTTTCGCATTGGTGGAACAGACTTGATTTCCATACCCAAAAAGGAGGAGAATTGGTTACACTGAATCAATGGAGACTCAACATGATTAGTACCTACGACAGCCGTCAGTTTGTTCTAACTGTTACCTATAAGTTCAACACTTCACGAAGCAAATACAAGGGTACAGGTGCTGGACAGGCTGAAAAGAACAGATTATAGACAGCAGAAAAGCACAAGTAAACTTAGCCTCTGTCCCAATAGGCTAAGTTTACTTGTGCCTGGATAACTCCCTACTTACCCCGAATTGCCTCTGCTTTGGCAGTATATCATAAGTTGTTTAGTACTCCGCACCATTGGTGCGAAGCACAAGCACGCTATGTGCGAAGCCTTACACGTCATGTGCGCAACAACAACACGTCAGCTAAAAGTGAGAAGAAGGGGGCTTTATGGGCATTATTACGAATACAGTAAGACGTTAATGGCTAACTAAGATAAGAAAGATATATTAGCTTATACAAATAAGAAGATGATCTATCAAAGGGATGTAAGTGATTGAAAACACACAAAACCATCATACGATTTGATATTACATACAAAGAAAGAGGGTATATCCAAGACACTAACGTCTAAGATATACCCTCTGAAATGTGTGTTAACACGGAAGATTAATCATTCATATAACGCTGGACACGTGCATACATCAACTCATATTGAGCTTTGATGGTTGTATCCTTCGTTGTCTTGATGCGTTCCTCAAGTAGCTTCTGCAGTTTCTGTGCATAGTGGAACACATATTCAGCTGTGCGGTCGATGGTCTCTGTCCACATCGTCTCTGGTTCACCATAACCAACACCAAAGCCAAGGAAAGCCACATCCTGCTTGTCATCACGCAAGCTGCGCACCTTACCAACCTGTTTAACCTCTACAATGTTAGCCTTCAGACGTTCAACATAGAGTTGCTGCATGGCGATATCATCATCGTCGAGATTCTCATCACCTGCGATTGTCTTAGCCCAAACATTATTATACGTGTCTTCGCAATACTCCAATGGAGAATAAGAAGTAGAGTCAGCATAATAGCTCAATGCTAAACGCGCGGTTGCTGAAAAGAGCCATTTCCTGAATACCACCTGCCAATGTTTTGTAAGGATGAGAGTTGATCTGAGGGTGAGACGATTCTCGATACTCTCAACACCACGCTTACCAAACTTGCGTGCTTCCTGTAACAACCACATTGCGGCAGCACGCTGTTTCTCCTTAGAGCATCACCTCATAACGAGGGATACCAGAAGACTCTGTTGTCTGATTCAGCTTGATACCACCAATAACAGCATAAACATTACGTGCATAACCGTAAGCTTGAGAAACCATTTGACGATAGAGCTTAGCCTTACGTGTACCATCAGTACCGTCTGGAATCCACTCATCGAAATGACTGAGGATATACTCAAGGTTCTTAAGGCCGTATGTACTTGACTTCACAGCATCGTCACCGAGATCCTCCTCAATGGCGGTTGGGTCATAACGATAGCGTGACTGCTGAAGTACGTAACGATACATTGGGTCGTTAGCATGAGACTCAACAAGTGCCATCAATGGCTTTACGTCATCTCTGAAACTCTTTGAGTTAGGGAAAACACGGTATCCCCACTCTATTGCATAGTTGTCATACACGCCGAGGTAAGGAGGAGTCAGCGACACGCCCTTATCTGTTGGCTGTGCAACATAGTTGAAACGAGCATAGTCCATGATAGATGCTGTCGTACCATACTTCTGTGTGAAACTTGCAGAACGTAGCGAATCAGTTGGGATTGCAGCCGATGAAGCCATGTTGTGCATCAGTCCGAGTGTATGTCCTACCTCGTGAGTTACAATATACTCTAATGTTGGCAACAAAATGCTATCAGGCATATCCAATGTTCGTGCAGCAGGATCAATCTGCGATGTCTGAATAAATCGCCAGCTATTGATGACATTCACAACATCATTATACACCAATACGGTCGCTGTGATAATCTCACCTGTACGAGGATCAACCCAGATGGACCCGATCGCATTCTCTGTTGCAGTGAGGCAGATAACGAATGCAAGAATACTGGAAGTTATCCGGGGATCGAAGTTTTGGATCGTGGTTGGGAAGTCCACTGCCTGCATCACATTCTTGAAAACCGATACGCTCGAAAGCCTTATTCCATCTAAGAACAGCATTCGCATCGCTGGCTTCCACTTTTCAGGAACGCATTATCGATATAGAACACAATAGGTTTTACTGGCTCACTGAGCTGACCAGCAAAGTAAGCAGCTGGGTCTTTTGGTTCTATACGCCAACGATTGATAAAGCTTGCATGGTCGATAAGACTGTCATTGACGATAGACTTCGGTGTAAGGAAGTAGCCAAGACGAGTATCGCTCAGACGTGGAGTCATCTTATCCTCTGGCAAGAGTGCCAAAGTAAACTGTACACCGATAGAAACAGGATGATTGCTAATAGCCACACTACCACTATTACCCGTCATATTGGTAACGTAGTTGCGCTCCATCGAGATACAAGCGTTGTTTGCAAACGACTTCAAAGAAGTTACCTTAATCCACTCTGGCTTTAAGTCAGCATCCACACGATATGGTCCAGCTATCTTTGCAATCACTGGGAAATACTTACTTTCTCTCAAGAAGAAAGAAGAAACATCAAAGAGAATACCTCCAGTCTTCTTGTTTCTTGCCTTGATTGGGAAGCTATAGAAGTCAAGGTTACGATAGTTCGTAGCCTGTGCCTGCTTCGCATTGCCTGCTGGAAGGGCGTCGGTAATTCAGAGTTGATATGCATTACGATAGAGCTATCCTTCTCAACAAAAGCGTACGTGTGAAACAGAACCAGCACGAGTACCAACCTCAGCAAACTGTGGGCTTGATACAGATGAAATTGTAGCACCAATCAGCATGTCACGACCGATAGAAGAAGGTGGCAACTCCATGAGAAGTTTCTCACCTGTTCTATAGAACAGAAACGAATGGTCCCTTTGCAGAGTCTGTCTTCTCTTCGGTTAGAATACGCTCATAGGCATCTTTCTTCACCACAGAAGTAGTGGTTTAGCCTTCTTTTTCTTCTTTTTAAAGAAAGGAAAAGCCTGTGACTGACAGTGAAAAGGCTCAAAGAATCCCACTGCTAATAGGGTTGCATGAACCGATTTCATTGATAAAAATGAAGTCTTTCTCATTTCTTCACCTCCATTGTCTTATTGAGTTTTGAAGAGCATCATCTCATAGTGTGTACGCGCTTCATGGCAAGACAGCCTTCAAACATTTCTCAAAAGCTGTTCTCAACTTCAAAAAGACAGTTGTAGAAGTAAAAAGCTCTGAGTTGTCTGCGAGTGTGATATCAACAGTTGGAGCAAGGTTCTGAGAAGGGTCACAAAAGCCTGGGTAGCACCAAGATCATCACCCTTCAAAGCCATGCTGGAACCAGAACCTACCAGAACCACCGTTTCCGTGCCTTAGAGACAACTTGCTCTGTGCCTGACTCATGAATGCACGCTGCAAACACGCTCGCCCTGAGAGGGTGCGCGCATCTCAGCAACACTCTTGAAGAGGGTGTTATAGATATCATCAAAGTACTCTTTCTGTGTGTAACTGTTTGGATTCAAGTAAGAAGTGATAGCCACACGCATACGTGCTGCCATCAAATCATAGCCCATAAACTCTAAACTCTGGTCATAATAGCTTACTGACAAGTAGCCCTTACGCTCGAAGTCACGGTTAGCATACTTCTTGAAGCTCCATAGCTTCTTGCAAAGCACCACAAAGTGAACGACGCTGAAGATCGCCAGAAACAACCTGATCTGTGGTACCCTGCTGAAATCTTCATATTGTTGAGGGTACATTCACCAACATTACTCAACACCTGCTTGAACAAAGCGTAACGATTCTGTGATATCTGAAGATAGAGCTGGTCCTTGATACGAGTATCCTCATCGTTCTTAATCCACTTAGAGAGATTGTTTTCAACGATTGTATAGTTCTTATTTGCAAGATTTGCACTCTGCAATCATATCGTTACCAAGTGCACCAGCAGCAAGACGTGGGTCCCATCTTGAGTTGCGCTCAGCATAATAACGAAGACGTGGGTTTTGTCACCTTCTTGTCAACAAACGCCTCAAGCGTATTCTTCTCATCATTGATAGAAACATTATCGGTATCAAAAGTAACGATGGTTCCAATCAGTGTAAAAGTGAGTCATGCATGCCAAGTCCTGTTGGAGCAAGGCGTACACCATTGTCTGTTGGCTGTGCAACATAATTGTAATGAACGTCATCCATAACAGAAGAGCAAGTCCATGGTATTCGTGAAACGTGCGTACGCAAAGAATCAGTAGAATAAGTAGCTGAAGCACCAAAGGTTGTCCAGAGGTCTAACATACTACCGGTTTCCTTTGTAACCAACATCTTCAAGCCTTCAACAAACTTGGCAGCAGACAAACGATTGCTACGTGCTGATGGATCAACAGCACCTGTTTCAATTAAACGCCACTTATGTAACAACTTCTCGACATCAGAATAGATGAACATAGAGGCTGCGCATAATCTCTCCTGTATTAGGATTGACATAGATATCACTCTTTGGAGCAGATGAAGAACCACTTGGTATGTAGCGAATACAAGAATACTGAATGTTGTCTGGGTCGAAATCTCCTTGCTTCTGAGGGAAGTCAACAACCTCAATAGCATTCTTAAAGCCTATCTTTTCAAAAGCTTTATTCCACTCAAGAACACCCTCACGAATTGGTTGTTTCCATGCTTCTGGGAAGGTATTATCCAAATAGAAACGGATTGGATTAACAGGCTGACTCAGCTTACCCTTTGCATAAGCCTTCTTATCCTTTGGTACAAGATTCCAACGGTGAGAGTAGAAGATACGCTTTGTACCTGCACCTTCCTTTGGTATTCCCAAAACGAACTGAGTAGTTAACACCGATACGTGAGTCCATAATACGTGGACGCATTGCAGACTCTGGCACAAGTGCTACGCTATAACTAACACCAACAGTTGTAGGACGTTCACCTCCGATAGGCATAGACATTAGAGAAGTAGACACACCATAAGTGAAGTCATTATTAACTGATAACATTTGTATCAAAACTCTTTATACCACGAATGAACGAGAGTTCAGGCTTAGGAGTAGCCTTGATACTATAGTTACCATTCTTTGTTGGCATAACCGATATGAGGTTAGTTGGTTTACCTAACAAAGAAGTTACGTCAAAGACAACTGCAGAGCTGTCGTTGTTATAAGCCATAATGTTAAAGCCCTGCCAAATACCATCACGATAATTCAGCGACAATGCATTATCAAGATCTGCTGAGTTAGCATTCTCCTTGAAAAAGAACATTGTTAGGAGTCTTCATCACTACAGAGCTATCCTGTATGTCAAAATAGAACAAAAACTGGATTGAGAACTTGTTGAACCAACAGTAACTGTAGATGCATCAGTTGTTGAGTTTACTACTCCACCAAAGCACCATCTGCTTCTTCAACAAAGTACGTGGCAACTCAAAAGTAAATCTTGTTATCAAGCTTATGAACAGTAATAAACTTACTACAGTGCCGTCTCAGTCTTTTTATCTTTTGAAGAGCAGTCATACATGTCTCCTTCTTTGGTTTGAACTTGAACTTGTCATCATCAGCTTTTTGCAACAGTACTTTTTGCAATACAAGGAGGAACAACAATGCCCCTCAAGTAAGAGTTCTTAAATGAGAAATTCATTCTTATCATTTTGTATGTTATTTATTTCTGAATAATGCCTTCTAGCACGTCCCGTAATGTGCTGCTTTGACCAACGTGAAACATTTGTCTGCGTGTCATAACAGTATAGACCTACCTGGCATAGATGCCGATGTATCATTAGTGTTTGCAACATAGATGAGGTTATCATCATCTGAGAACACCATGATCACAATCTTCTCAGAACTGCTCCCTACAGTGAACAGTGCTGCAGTTGGGAAGTTACTATTAGCAAGTACGTTATGTGCATGAACAGCATTGCCATTAGTGTAATAAACAATGTTCTTGCTACGAGCAGAGCGTACTGACAGAGCCATTAGCGATACCGAAGTAGAAGGCATGTACCACGGTAAAGCACGTTAGCTGCAATTCTCTTATCTGCAGAAGAGTAGTAGCCTGGGAAGATGTAGTATGAAGTAGGAATGTTCCCGTGCTTGTCTGATTGGTTATCAGTGCAAGAGTTTACGCTGCTGTTAACACTACCACTACCAACGTATCACCGAGTGAAGGTTCCTTCAAGATTTCAGCAGGAACAGATGTATTCTCAATAGCCATTGCCAGCAGAAGGCCGTGCATTGTCAAAAGTAGCATCACCGTATGTGCATAGAAGAGGTCATCTCTCCACCATGCAGGTCATCCGATCCGCAAATGTAACAGAACCACCTAGCACGCGTGAGACGTGAAGTCTGTGAAATCAAAGTTGGTTGTATTCAGACCCAATGAATACAAGTTATTCTTAAGTAACAGCCATAACCTTTGGCTGCACCTGGGTCAGAGTTAGCCTCTACCTGTATCACCTTCTCGCCAACAGGAGTCTGGAAAAGTGACAACATTTCACAACCATCAAGCTGATAAAGTGTTGATGGATTACCTGCTGCAATAATCAGACATTGTTGCCTGACCACCGATGGTCTTGTTCCATGCCATTGAGCAAGGTGTACCAAAGTTGATATTAGAGTTGTTAGAGGCCAATACATCAGTGGAAACTCTTGTTTACATCCTCTGTGAGGTACATATGAAAGGATTGACTTACTATTGTTTTTCTGCCAGAGATAAACGCCCTTTTGTATAAGCATACTCAACATTCACATTGAACTCATAAATCTGAATATTCTGACCGTTGCTCAAAGCGAAGACGTCCAGTATAGCTTCCTGAGTTCTGAATAGGATAAACAGTGCAGAATCACTTGAAACCAACTTATGGTTAATCTCCCATTCATGAGGTGAGTTTCTGCTTTCCATTGCTTTTTGCAACACCGCTGGGTTGATTTTTCAAAGTATCACCCTGATTAAGTGTATAACTGCTATTCAGGAGTGTCTGCAGACTGATTACAGACACACCATCACCTCCTTCTGTTGAATCATCCTTGATACAAGAAGTGAAAGTAAGGGAGCTGTTGCAACTAAAGATAAATAAATATTTCTTTACCATAATTCGTCAATTATTTTTAATCGTTATATCCTATGAACGTGCTTATTCAGGTTGGCAGCAAAGTAAAGCCTTCAACTTCTGAATATTTCTATAAAAGCTGTGTCAACTTCTTGTATTACATATTGCCTTCTCAATCTCACTTGCATCTGAGTTATACAAAGACGAGAAGATAACGATACTTAGCTGGTGTGTAAGCAGGAAGACCCATTGCTTGCAGCGTAGGATTGTCCCACCAGTATGGCTTTTTCAAGCACATTATCAAAAGTAATCGTTCTCTTTTGAGTGCATTGGGGAAACGGACACCAAAGGTCGTCAGATGCTTTCCAAACGCAGAACAAGACGAATATTTGTCGTTCTTAGATATCACTAAGATTCTGACGCAAAAGAACTACACAGAAAAACTTGATGCGAGACTATCGGCTGGAATTGCTTGATCACTATTGATTGCCTCAAAAGTGTACTCCTGCTTGTGCAGAACTACTTGGGTCAACTACTTCTTTATAATGTTGAGCCTGTGACTTTCTCACTCCAGCAAAGCTTAACTTTTATAGTAACCGTATCTGTAGTCACGCTCGTAGGCTGTGTTCGAACGAATAGTTATATAATGTGTCAGAAGCATTGTGGATCGAAATAAACCTGGTTTGCTCCTTCGTAAGATACCATCCTTTGAGTATTCACCTTTGTACTCATCGTTTGAACACTGCTTCGACGACAATGCGATAACACCGATAGCGAAGAAGTTTGTGATTGATTTATACATAATCATTTGTTTTTAGTGTTGTCCGATAAGCAATTTCCATGTAGCTTTGTCTTTTCTCCTTATTATATAGGACTGTGACGACTTCGCTTTTTCCATGTTTTGCCGTGTGTTAAGTTTCACGCACATGTGGTGCGAAGGCTCGCAACACGCATGGTGCGGAGGAGCTAACACCAATGGTGCTGCATATTAGTTAGCCCGTTAAAGAGCTTATACTGCCAAAGTATTATCGGATTACAATATTTGTTTTTATGTTTATATCTCTTCTTTTATACACTCAAGTCAGTGATTTAGCTATGCTAAACGCTTTTTACAAATAGTCTTGCTCATATCGACTTAGCAGTGCTAAACCATGCTAACTCTTTGATATGAACTATTCGTTGTGTACCGCCTGATCGCCGTATTCATTCTCTCTGTCTGGCCAAGGGAGATTGAAAGATGGCATCTGAAAGAAACTGATACGTGTCGATATTTCTAAAGTCTGTGAAACTACGGTTATAGTGCTTCAACGCATAGAAAGGGTTTGTCCCATACCAGGAACTCACGCATACGCTCACGCATCATCTCCTGCTCGAAGAGTGTACGCACTGTACCCTAACCGCGTCCACATCACCCAGTCCCCTACTCTTTCTTACCTGATTGGGCAGACTGATTGCCTCTGTCTGATTTGTCATCATCAAGACTTTCGCTCAAAATATAGTACATCTCTGGCAGACTAATTAACACAAAGCCTTTCAACACACCTCTTGTAGCCTCGGCATCATTCTGGATTAGACGGATAAAGCTGAAAGAAGAAGTTGAACCTGACGTGTTCTCTCTAAAGAAAGAGGTGAAACGGAGGGTCAGGCTAAAGCGCTGTAAAGAGGTCGGTCTCATAGAGACTACGTGTATCGACGACCCTCAACGAAAGAGCCGTAACCTGTAGAGCGCAGGAAAAGCTGTACAGATTGCTGTTGAACGATCGGCAGCATAAACACCGAAAAATCATCTCCTTACTTGCAGGGAAACGCATCACAGAGTCAAGTGAAGTACTTGTATTCAGCTTAAAGTTCTGTGTAGCATTGATGACTTCACGAGCATACTTTGCTGCTTCTGTGTACTTACCCATAGCGTAGTATACACGAGCTTTGGTAGCCTTTACTGCATACTTATTGAAAAGTATCACACGTCCCTTGCTATAATCACGTACGAAAAGTATTATCGTAAATAACATCATTGTCGTCTGTCAACAATGAGGTCAGCCTGATTCAAGTCCTTAGAATAAGGTTGAACGTTGCTTCATGAGTGTAACGTGTGCGGTTCTTCAAATTGAATTCTGTTGCATAAGGCAGACCAAGCGTGTTTTGCATCACTGCGCGTATAGTCTGTACGGTAGAGGCGAGCGAGGTCCGAAGTGCATAAAAGCCACGCGGACCCAACGCCTCACCATGAATCATCTTGCGCTCTTGTGCACCTGCACTGATATCATTAATGTGCCTCAGCACATTGTTGACATTAGAGATATTGTTATACATATTGCTCCAAACTGCATCCACGACGTTGCGTGCTTGCTGATTGGTATATGTGGTGACGGTTCAGATAATAACTAACATCTTGTGTGTTGTCATAACCGAACTGCTGACCTAACTCATCTACCATACCCATGAAGGTTACTACCATAGAGTTAGATGAAGCCAACTTACCGTAGATACCAAACATAGCATCCTCATAACCAGTAAGGTCAGTGAACATCTCGTCATCGGTAAGCTGTCGCTTTGACTGCACATCAAGAAGTCGCTACATGATGTAAGCAGAGACAAACACCATGGATAGTCCTATATATTTCGTTATCTTCTTCATTGTTATCCGAATTTAGTTTTAGAGTGAGAATCGTAATGAGAATTCAAAGCTTCTGTCTTATGGATAGTTCAAAGCCACGCTCTCTCTTCGCTGTTGACAGGGTAGAAGGGTCAGTTGAGTCAAACTCAGAACATACGCTTCAATCCATACTTCTGAATAAAGTTTGTTGGAACCTCTCATAGAGTGACAAACTGCTCATACATCAGGAAGTTGTTCTTCTCTACAGCGTGATGTCTGATACCGGAGTAGTTGTATCGTCGATACGCTTATACTTCGCTACAGTTCAGGAGTCTTCCATCTGTCATTCAATACCGCTCATCAGCATTGTACTTAGGGTTAGCTCCCTCTACCTTTGTTGTCAAAGTCTCATTATAGACAGAACCTCCGAAAGAGTACAAGAACGAACAACTCAATGCAAATCGCTTATAAGTAAGATATGAGTGATAGAACCCGTACCTAAAGATTCGTATCTCCGAAAGATACCTTATCATTTGAGTCATAAACGAAAGTATATGTACCATCACGCTTAATGAAAGTTTCCTGACCTGTTACTGGGTCGATACCTGCAGAAGGAACAACCTTCAAGGCTGTCAAAGACTGACCCTCTTCATAGATAGGAAGCTTGGTGCAACTTTACCATTGTCGGACTTGTTCTTCTCGTTTTGTTCACGCAGAGAATTACTGATCTTCTTAATCTTATTCTTGTTATAAGCATATGCAGACCGAGTGACCACTGCCAATCTTTATTCTGAATTGGGAAGGTACGCAGACGAAGTTCAAAACCTGAGTTCTGTACCTCACAATGTTCTCACGTGAAGTTGTCACACCCACTGATGGTGCCTTAGTAATATCCAAAAAGCAGGTTGTCAGTGTTCTTGATATAATAATCAGCTGAAAGGTCGGCTGACCACGGAAAGCAGTGAAGTCAACACCGATATTGGTGCTCAATGTACGCTCCCATTTCAAGTCTGGATTACCAATAGTAATTGGTGTAGCACCAGTTCCCTTGCCATAGAAAGTAAGAACTGTTATAGCTATGGGTGGTCAATGCCTGATATGGGTTGAAAGTTGATGTTACCCAAGTAACCAACACTGGCACGAAGCTTCAGAAGCGAAACTTGTGAGCCCTTCATGAACTTTTCGTTGTGAATATTCCATCCACCACCGACACTCCAGAATGGAGCAAGACGCTGATTCTTACCGAGAACAGGATGAACCCTCGTAACGATAGATGGGTCGAGTATTTGTTATCCCCAAATTGTATTGGCATTAACGAAGAAACCTACACCTCTTGTCTGTGTCAAGAGCCACTTGGACGCGTTGCGGCGTATGCCGTAGCGAAGAAGGGTGTCCGAGCTTATCAGAATAGAAGCCTATTGAAGTATAAGTAGCGGCATCTGATGACGTAGACTCAATGCTCCACCTCCCGTGCAGTAAGGAAGAGCTTCTTAAGAAGTAGTTATTATATGATAACGTATAGCTTTTCCCCTGCAACGTTGTGGTATTACCCAGTTATCAGACAATGAACCACGCTGATCGACGCAGACTTATTCGAATCTCGCTGTAGGGCAAAAGGAGAATGAAAGTGCGTCTATCCTGCTGCTACGGTCGACTGTAAAGTCTCCATCAAAGCGAATCTTCTCACCGAACCACAACTGAATACTGGTCGTATTGAGGGAAGTCAAAGTTATTTGTCTTACTATAACTACCCAACGAAGCATCATACAATGGGTTCGCCAAGTCATGATAGAGTGAAGCGCAACTGTCCATCAGAGTTATATGGATTCTCATAAGTTCATCTTAGCAGTCTGAAGAAGTCACCATAAGGTGACACGTTACTCGTTACAGAAGAGAGTGTCGAACTGTTTGACACGAAGAACTTACCTGCAATATTGTAAGACAGGCGGAAATTGGTTGAAAGACGGGTACGATCAGAACCCTTCATAACACCAGCATCCTTACCATAACGAATACCAAGATTATGCTTTGCACGGTCATCACCACTCTACACTCAAACTGTGCGACTGTGAGATTGCATTACGCAGTGGCTTAGACAGCCAGTCAGTCTCAACACCTCTATGAACATCATTATATATACGTGCATAATCCTTGTCGAGCGTATATTGAGTTGAAGGACTTGTGTCTGTAAACAAACCTGCAAGACGCTCGTACTCCAACTTCTGACGTGCATTCAACAAGTTATAATCGTGCAAATCAGGTGTTGACAAACGTACTGTTCCGCTATAGTTCAATTTTAACTTACCGCCCTTCAAGGTCTTTGTTGTAATAACAATAACACCAGCAGAGGCCTTAGCACCATAAAGAGCAGATGCAGAAGCATCCTTCAATACGGTAACTGTCTCGATATCATTCATGTCCATATCGGCAACATACTCAACAGAAACCTGCGCACCATCTACCGCATAGACTGGTGTATTGGCTTGTCCTTCGAAGGTTGCACGACCGCGGATATTGAGTTCTGCCACCTTATTAGGGTCAGAACCTTTGAGGTTATCATCTGCGATGACCATACCTGGAACGAAACTTGCAATACTCTGCAATACATTCTTCGTACCCACATTCATCAACTGGTCACGACTTACAGCCACCTGAGAACCCGTAAACGAATTCTTATTCTTAGTCTGATAACCTGTCACAACCACTTCCTGCATCTCTTTGGAATCTTCACGCAGCGTGATATTAGCAGTTGCGCCATTCTTTACAGTCTTTGTAACTGTCTTATAACCAATATATGACACATTCATATGCACCTCTTTGAGGTCTGTCACAATCTCATATTCACCATTGATATCGGTAACATAACCACCATTCACGCCATCCACACGGATGACAGCACCAATGATTGGATCACCATTATTATCAGTAACCTGACCGCGAACGCCACCCTTGCGCTGTGTAGTTTCCTTCTTTGCAAGCGTCAAGGTATTACCCTCAACGGTATAAGAGAGTGGGAACTGGTTTGCCAAGTTCAGTAACAAACTTGATACTGACTGATCACGCACGTCAAGAGTAACACCCTTAAGTGCCTTCACGCCTTCATCTGCAAACTTTACATTTAATCCTGTCTGCTTTGCGACCTCATTGGCGAAATCCTCTACCGTTGCATCATGCATAGAAAGAGTTACTTTTGCGCCATTCAGATCTTGCGCTGACATGGGGAGACTTAATGGACCAAAACATAAAAGGTTCAAAAAAAGAACACATATTATGCGTTGGAGGAATTTAATCTTCTGCATCGTTCTCTAAAATTATGAATTTTGTTGCTTGAAATTACAATCTTTTTACTCGAAAACTCTTATGTTAATAATTGTTTAGAGAAGAAAAAGAAAATCTTCATTTCTATTAATACTATCGAGATAGTCCCTTCACAGGTGGACAATACCTATTATATATTATTCTGCAAAAGTACGAAAAATAAAAACCAAGCTATTTTATTATTAAAAATAAAGAAATTCCTTTCATTATTATTATTTTTGATAGCCAAATGTACATTTTAATGGCATTTTTCTTTACGAAATGATAGTAAAAAGATAAACGATATGTCTAAATTCGTATAAGAATCCCTTATACTTTTTTTACTTTTATGTTCTGATTGCTTTTCAATAAATTTTTAAAATAGTCCCTTATACATACAAACGCTCGCTTCTGACTGACAAAAAAGTTTACTATTCTATCAGCGTCTACATTTCGTAACATCAAAAGCCTTATGCTTTTAGAGGCTAAAATTGCAAACTACTTACTTCAAGTTGCTCACATATCAACCAGCTTTTGAAGCCTATCTTATGCTCCGCACCATTGGTGCTAAGGCTCCGCACCAATAGTGCTAACCATCAACATATCGGAAAAGATGACATGAAGAGTTCATTGCATGACTGTTACGAAGCATAAAGACATTGATGATTAACTTATTCGCGTTCACTACAAGATTACACCGACCACTATTTTAACGTGAGTTCGACGAATTCAGAACAATACAAGCTGTGTGTCAATGGTCCTTTGTACATTGATGCACGGCTTCTTTGGAAACAGGCAATAGGCAGCAATTGCTCCTAATAGGTTGACGATGAAATTGTCAAAGCATCTATGTCTGGAGTGTTCCACCTGCGCAATGTTCTTTAGTTCATCATTCACCGTCTCTATAATGGCTCTTTTTCTGAGTAAAAGTCTGTCTGAAACACTCATTAATGCTCCTTTCATGTTACTTTTCAATTTGGTAATAAGCTGTATTCCGTCAACGAAAAAGCCTTTGAAAAAGGTTCTTGCTGATGTAGCCCTTGTCACCGAATAACACCATATATAAAAATCTATGAATGCTTTGTACTCAAAGGACACGGTCATCAATATCTCCTGCGTTATCATAAAGTTGAAGTTCTCCTTTCTCATTGCAAAATCAAATGCAACTTTGAAGCCAAAGAACCAACCCATAGAGCATTTTCCTCTTTGAGCTATGCCTTTGAAAACCTTATGAATATGTATTCTTTGGTTTTTGCAGACACGCAGTGGTGTGCTGTCAACGAAACTTATACCCGTGCATTTGCCCAACAGGACCTTCTTGATAAACAAGGTTAAGGGTATGACTACATCCCTTTTCAATTCTACTATACGGTTATAAGAAACAACTTTTGGAAACAGATGGCGAAGCTGCTTGCATACTTTTTCAAGATAGAAATGTTTGAAAGCAACGATAACCAGAATCGTGGAAAAAGGATTATTATCAGCATAACTTCTGCCTTTGACATTGTAGAATTTCGATGATATTTCCTTTTTCCTGTAGGTTTTTAGCGTATATTTTTGCTGTCATTGCATCAAAAAAACTTGCAAAGTCATCTGCCATACAAAAATATTTCAGTAACTTTGTCCTCGGTGATCATAGCGATTTTTGTTTGTAACTGTTTGTATATTAGTTCTTTAAAGTTACAACAAATTTCGCTAATCATAAATTATAGACACTTATAATTCGTCGAACTCCGTTATTTTTAAAGCCCGAATTCCTTATAATTAAAATAAAAACAAGGGGTTGCATCAAAATAAAAACCACTAACAGCTTCTGATACAACCCTTTTTAGGGATATAACTGTCGACTTTCGATCTATAGATAGCAAAAAGCTATGTTATCACGTAAAATCTTACTGATGCTGTGCATGATAATTCTCCAATCCCTTATCAAGGAACTCAAGATAAGCAGGTACATCTTCCTTAAAGCTAAAGCTACCATTCAATGGTTTACCCGCATTGTCCAATGGTACATAGAATGGCTGAGCAAGATAACCGAACTTAGTCTGCTCCAAATAGCTCCACTTATCACCGATAGTACGCAGTGTACGTGAAGTTCCATCTGGGAGTTTCACCTCTACAGGCTGCTTCAATGGAGTCTTATCATCTACATAAAGTGAGATGAGAACATAGTCCTTATTCAACTTTATCTGCCACGTGAATCAGTCCATACAGATGCCTCCATCTTACGACAGTTCACACATCCGAAGCCTGTAAAGTCAACCAAGACAGGCTTTCCTGCTGCTGCAGCTGCGCGCATACCCTCATCATAATCTGTATAAGCAGCATGTACCGTCTGTGGAGCAAGGTTGAAATCCTGTGTATTAATAGGTGGTGCGAACGCACTAACTGCCTTAGAAGGAGCACCCCAGAGTCCTGGAAGCATATAAACAGAGAATGCCAATGAACAAAGACCAAGCATGATAGCAGGTACAGGCATAGCCTTCTGTTCAGGATCATCATGTGAGAACAGGGTTTACCAATAAGATAAAGACCCAAGAGACCGAAGAGACTATCCAAATAGAAAGGAATGTCTCACGATCAAGAATATGCCAGCCATATGCGAGGGTCGGCTACTGACAAGAACTTCAGTGAGAATGCCAACTCGATGAAACCCAATACAACCTTAATCATGTTCATCCATGAACCAGACTTTGGTGCTTTCTTAAGCAAAGAGTTGGGAAGAGAGCAAAAGAGGTGAAATGGCAAGGCAAGAGCCAAAAGCAAAACCAAACATACCCACTGCAGGAGCTACCCAGTCACCACTTGTTGCTGCCTGAACAAGGAGAAGACCTACGACAGGAGCTGTACAAGAGAAACTTACCAATGACAAGGTGAATGCCATAAGGAAGATAGAAAGCAAACCTGTTGTCATGAGAGCCTTATTATCAACCACATTACCCCATGAGGAAGGCAATCGAAGTTCAAACCATCCAAAGAAACTGAAAGCAAAGACTGCTAACAAAAGGAAGAAGAACACATTGAACGAGTGCATTTGTTGCCAACTCATTCAACTTCTGTGGACCGAAAAGCCCAAGTAACAAGCGTTGCCAAACCCATGTAAATAACAATGATTGACAAGCCGTATGTCACTGCATCACGTATACCCTTCTTGCGGTCATCCTTTCGCTCTTTTGAGGAAGAAACTGACTGTCATTGGAATGATAGGCCATACACAAGGGGTAAGCAAAAGCGATGAAACCACCTAAAATACCCATAGAAAAATACTCCAAAGAGGCTATTAGTGCTATCCTTGGTGCTATTGAAAGGCTGACAACTCTTTGATAACAGGTTGCCACAAGTTAACATCTGCATTTGACTTGTGCATTCTCTTGCTTTACAGTTCCTGCAGTATCGACTGGCAAATACATCAGACTTTCTTTGCAGTATCTGCAGTCATTGCGGTAAGTGCAGATAAACCATCAGCTGCTACATCAGTAGCAGCTGTCGTTATTTTTCCGTTTCTGCGTTAGCAACTGTTGGTGTTGCTGCGAGGCGCGGAAGCAGGGTCCATTGCCTTTTAAAGTTAAATTCTACCTGTGTTGGTGGCAAACACATCTCATCATTACAAGCACCATATTCCAAAGTAACCTTTTTATACTATGGGTCTTGGCTGTTATCTTGTAACGCTGAACGAAACCAACGCTATTCTCGAAAATAACGTAGTTTCATCTCAAAAAGTCTTATCATAAACATTCAACTCTTTACCACGTGTTGTGAGCTTACCAACTGGTGTTACGCCCTCTGCTTTGTCTACGTGTAAAGATGCAGATGTAGGGACCATCAGCAGGAAGATTCGTTGAATATACATGCCATCCCTGGTCAATCTTCGCTGTGAAGATAACCTCTACCTCTGTTGGGTGAAACCTGCTTCTGCTGTACAGAAAAAGTGAACAGGGGTTCTGCTGTGCCATAGCTGTGAGGCTAAACAACAGCGTAAAGAGGATAAATAGTGTATTTCTTCTTTTCATCGTTTTATACTATTAAATTTGAACTGCAAAGATAAGAAAATTATTTTTATAACATTACATAATGTATATATTTAATATTTATATTCAATAACTTTTTTTATCAATCTATGTTCAAAAGGTTTTCAGGATTAAGATGAGTTCTCTCGTCGATTTTTTTATTTTACGTATATTGTTGCAGACAGGTAGTCACCTACCTGCTAGCAACTATTCATTAAGAATAATCAGCATTAGTTATGCACCAACGTACCTATATCTTCACCGTCCATAACCTTCTTCAGATTGCCAACAACGTCCATATTGAAGACATAAATAGGTAGGGTCATTCTCCTTACACATGGTCGTTGCCGTGAGGTCCATTACCTTAAGACCCTTTCGTATAAATCTCATCGTATGTAATTTCAGAGAACTTTGTTGCCGTTGGGTCTTTCTCTGGATCGGCAGTATAGATGCCATCTACACGTGTACCCTTAAGCATCACGTCTGCCTCAATCTCAATACCACGCAGAGCTTGAACCAGTGTCTGTTGTAAAGTAAGGACAACCAGTACCAGCTGAGAAGATACAAACATAACCTGCTTCCATAGCCTCGATAGCCTTCCACTTGCTATAGAACTCGCCGATTGGTTCCATACGGATAGCGGTCAAAGACCTTAGCTTTCACGCCGATGTGCCTCAAGTGCTGAGCTGAGTGCAAGAGAGTTGATAACGATGCTACACATACCCATCTGGTCGCCTTTCACACGGTCAAAGCCTTTCTGGCTACCGCTCAAACCACGGAAGATGTTACCGCCACCGATTACGATACCAATCTGTACACCCATTTCATGTACTTCCTTAATCTGCTTAGCATAATCACTAAGACGCTCAGGGTCGATACCGAAAGCCCTGTTTTCCCATCAAACTCTCATCGAAAGTTTCAAGAGAATTCTTTTAAATCTTGCCATTATTTTTTTGGAGTTGAAGGAGTTGAAGGAACTTCTTTACTTTCCCAAACACCTTATTATATAATAAATTCTACTTCTTTAAATTGATATTCACGTATCATACCCTTGCTGTCACGGAGGATGAGGTGCCCATCGTCTTCTACTTCAACGATAGCGCCTTCAAACTCACCATCAGCATCACGGAACTTATGAAAGCCTCCACGTCGATACAAGGCTTCGTGATACATTGCACTGATATCATTATATCCGCCCATCTCTAACAGCTGATAGAGTTCTGAGAACTTCTTGATAATCTTATTCAGCAGTTCTTCTTTATCAACCTCATGCCCTAAAATCTGACAGAGAGAAACAGGGTTAGGAGCATCACTATGGAACGTTTCCTGATTTACATTCAGTCCCACACCAAAGACGCAATCCTTTATACGTCCCGCAGCGAGCTTTGTTTCAATCAGTGTTCCGCTCAGTTTCTTATCTTTCCAATAGATGTCATTGGGCCATTTCAGGCGGATATCCTCTTTCACATAGTCTGCTAAAGCTTCTTTTAGAGCCAAAGCACCAGCTTCAGAGGTAGGAACTGACTACGAACAGGCAGCATCGTCAGGGTGAACAAGTACCGAGAACAACAGGTTCTTACCAGCTTCACTCTCCCAAGTGTTCGTCCCCTGCCCTTTTCCTGCAGTCTGATAATCAGCAACAACGACTGTCATTGGCTCATCTTCAGCAGGTGTGTAAGTGCGCAGATAGGCGTTTGTACTATCGACAGCATCTAATCTTACGACTTTCACCTCTCTTTCTTTCTCTACTACTGTTGGCTTGAAAAAAAGCCCTAATACGGCATCTATTATCTTCATTTTACAATCTATTCTTTATATGAATGGAAGAAAAGGCATCCTTCACGTGGCGCACTTCATTGGTTCCTGTTGGCTGCCCTACGACAGTAATTATATCAAAGCGAATATCCAAATTGATGTTATATCGCTTGACGTATGCATTGGCAGCTATCGAGAGCGAACGCACTTTCTGCACGGTGACAGCCTCATCGGCATCAGCAAACTGCTCATTCTTTCGGGTCTTTACCTCAACGATAACCAGCGTACCATTATCTATTGCAACAATATCTAAGTCTCGATGATGATAATCCCAATCACGATGAAGAATGACATAACCCAACTGTTGGAGATAGCTTACCGCCACATCCTCTCCCCATTTACCTAATTCGTTATGGTATGCCATGCGTCTTTCTTTCCTCAACTTGCAGAAGTTTTAGAAGTTCAGACTATTAGAAGGAGATAAGATAATTCTTTATACGTATCAAATCGATTTACGGATGAAACAAAGGTATTGCCTACTTCTTCTAAAATCCTTAAACTTTATCACTCCCGTCAAGAATTGTGTACATTAATATTCACGCACAAAGTTAGAATAATCTTTCGTAAAATCAAAATAAAACCCGTATTTTTGCAGTATGAGTACAGAAGAACAAAGCAAGAAAGACCTATACTATATGCAGCGTGCATTGGCTGAAGCCGAAGCCGCTTATAAAGAAGGTGAAATCCCTATTGGTGCTGTTGTGGTATGTCGCGACCGTATCATCGCTCGTGCCCATAACCTGACAGAGACGCTCAATGACGTTACTGCACATGCAGAAATGCAAGCAATAACCATGGCTGCCAATGAGTTGGGAGGTAAATATCTGCAAGATTGCACGCTATATGTGACGGTTGAGCCTTGCATTATGTGTGCTGGCGCCATCGGCTGGGCACAACTCCGACGCATTGTCTACGGTTGTCCCGATGAAAAACGGGGCTATCATGAATATGCACCCAAGGCTTTCCACCCAAAAGCTAACGTTACTTACGGTGTGATGGAAGAAGAATGTCGCGCCTTGATGCAGCGATTCTTCCAAGAAAGAAGGTAGGTTTTGAGGAGTTAAGGAGTGAAAGGGAGTGAAAGGAGTTAAGACATTACCTCTGTTCCTGATACTAATAAAGATATAGAAAGGAAAGAGAAGGGTTTTACCAGATGCTCTTTACGAATATTAGAGATAAGAGATAAACTGCTGATAAATGCCCTTTTAACTCTCATAGCTACACGCTAACGAATTATTTTACATGAAAAATAAATATTTTTTGTCGTGAAAAAAATAATTCTTTTTATCATGACATAAAAATATTTATTTTCATGTAAATAATTCGCTCAAAAAGCTGTTGTAAGCATAAAAAAGAGCCATTATCAAAGAATACAATTAATACCATAAAAACAAATAAATTTATGCCTTTGATGTCACCTTTTACAAATCAACAACGTTATACAAGTGAATCGGTTCAGAAAAGAAAACCAAATGTATAACATATTAAAAACAAATGATTATGAATTATGTAATATTAGAATCAATCATTAAAAGTCTCGTTCCAATAGCAATTGCAGTAGTTCTTCCTATCATAATGGCTTGGCTCTCTTACCGTAACAAACAACACGAAACAGACAAAAAGAAGCGAGATTGTTACGGCTATTATTGAAAAAGAATCCTGACATTGACGTGCAGGGGTTTCTCGACAAGCTGAACCCTTCAAAGAAATCATACAAAGAGCAACTGATGACAAAAAAATGCACCAGGAACTACTTTGGGGGACAATCTGTCTTATCGGAGGGGCAGCAACCATATTGGTTATTATAGTTTTTGAGCATTTTGCAAAGTTTTGACAAAGGATATATCCCTATAGGCGCCGTATTTGGTGTTGTCCCATTGGCAGTAGGATGCGGGTTGTTAATCGCCTACAACAATGCCAAAAAGACTTTGGAAAAACTTGAAAGACAACGATTAGGTTATTATGACAAGAGAACAATTCGTCGAACAGGTCGGTCAGGAACAGGCACATCTACGCCGGTTCCTGACGGCTTTATCTTTGCGGCAATGGTGCTGAAGCTGACGATATTGCTCAAGAGGCTCTCATCAAAGCCTACCTTCGCAGCAGTCAATATGACGAACGGGGACAGTTCTCGGCGGCTGATGAAAATAGCTTATCGTGTCTTCATCGACTCACGTCGCAAACAGAAAGCACAAAGCAGGAACTACCCCTTGAAAAGGCTATCACGCTCCAAAGGGAAACAGTAAGAGTGATGATGCCTTCCGCTATCAAGAACTACACACTGCGTTGGCAACGCTCTCGGAGACAATGCGCACAGTATCCTGCTCTATTATATGCAGGGTTATCAAATAAAAGAGATTGCAGAGATAACCGACAACAGTGAGGATGCTATTAAGAAACAACTCTCACGTGGACGGCAAGAACTTAAACATATTTTGGAAAGATGAACGAAGATAAATTCTTGAAAGACTTACTCTCGGACTATCATCCACAACTATCGGATGACAATGCCTTTATGCAAAGACTGCAACGACAGATGGAACTCATCGAAGAAGTCAAGGCGTATCAACGTGCGGAAGCCGAAAGAACAAACTGATGTCGCTTAAACTGCTTGTTGTCGGGGTTGTTTTGGGCTGTATTGTGACGCTTGCAAGTTTCACACTGCCTACCATCTTTGATAGATATATCAATGGAACTGAATCAGAATTCATCCTTACCTTGCTTCACAACGTTCAGTATATTGGATTGGCAATAGGCGCAGGCTTCATCACGCTCAGCCTATTGTTTACCACGAAATTAGTAAATCTAAAAGACGAAGCACCACTTCAATAGTGGTTTCTTTGGAGCTTTGTTGAGTGACATAACGATAACACGATTACAAAAAGGTAGACCTTTTTGCAAAAAGTCTACCTTTTTAAGAAATCAACCTTTTTTTGAGAAAATAGTTACCCTCTTCTCATATATCAATTGTGAGACGGGAGTAAGTTTGGAGAAATAAAAAGGAGATGTGCTGTATAACACATCTCCTCTTTCTTATTTTGTATTTTATGATTATCTAACCTGAATAACCAAGTATTTGCTTGTGCTCCAGAAGGTCTGTGGGTCAGTGATACGGAGTACATACTGTCCGTTTGTATCAGTTGTCAGCGTGTAGCTGCTGCTTGGGTGAGCAGTCAACAGATGAGCACTCTTGCTGTAAAAGCTTTGATTTCCTTGTTAACACGGATATCAATCTTTGTGAAAGTAACCCTTGTTGAAAGAACCCTGAAGAACCTTACCACCATCGAGGATGCGCTGTGCCTTCAACTCGCTCTTAGTACCGAATACATACCAACCAGTGTTCAACTGCTTGTCCTGAGTATTGATAGTCTCAGTCTTCTGATTGCTCTCTGTCTGGAGATTCTCTTTCTCCTTGGTGAGGTTTTCCTTCTCTGCTGTAAGGTTCTCCTTATCAGTCTTGAGATTAGTAACATCCGTATTCAAACCAGTGATAGTCTCATCAAGTTCCTTAATATGGATATTCTTTGACTCCAACTCAGCACGCAACTGCTTCAACTCAGTCTCCTTCGCACTCAACTGACTTGTCAGACGGCTGAGAGTCTGCTTCATAGCATCACCCTTAAAGCCTGTCTCGCGTAACTGCTGCTGCAACTTCTTAATGAGTTCACGGTTTTCCTGCATACGCTGAGCGATAAACTGGATATTCTCCTTCATCTGTTCTGTCTTGTTAGCAGCCTCACCATTCTTAGCTATCGTCACACGATTCTCAGCCTCGTTGATAGCAGCAAAACCCTGCTGGATATCATTCAACGTTCCCATCATATCGTTAATCTCATGATCACGTGCGTCGATAATATTGCGCAATGAATCACTCTGTATTTCGGATGGGTTCAAAGCCGACTTCTTGTCTTGGTTGCAGGATGCCAGTGCAAGTACTCCACATACTGCGAAAACTAATAGTTTATTCATACATTATACTTTTTATCCGTTTGTTTCTTCCTATCAGAAGACTTTACTTTTTCTTTTTCCTGCCACTACAATGACGAACTCACCACGTGGTTCTGTCTCTTTTGAAGTGGGCTATTACCTCATGTCAATGTACCTCGAACGCTCTCTTCATGCAGTTTTGAAATCTCACGACAACAACTTACTTGTCGCTCAGCTCCAAACACCTCAGCAAACTGTTCTAAGGTTTTCACAACTCTATAAGGTGACTCATAGAATATCATTGTACGCGTTTCTTCTGCCAAACTCTCTAAATGAGTCTTACGTCCTTTCTTCTGAGGGAGAAATCCTTCGAAGCAGAAGCGGTCGCATGGTAAACCACTTGACACCAATGCTGGTACAAAAGCGGTAGCTCCCGGAAGCGTCTGAACGGTTATTCCATTGGCTGCAACCTCACGAGCGAGGAAGAATCCTGGGGTCACTAATACCGGGTTCCCCGCATCTGAGATAAGTGCAACCGTCTCACCAGCTTTTAATCTATTGACTATACCAGCAGAACTTGCATGTTCATTGAATTTATGATGAGACATAAGACGATTCTTAATCTCAAAATGTTTCAACAAAATACCCGATGTACGAGTATCCTCACACAAAACTAAATCAGCCTCCTTCAGGATTCTGATAGCACGGAGTGTCATATCCTCCATGTTTCCAACTGGTGTCGGTACGAGATATAATGTTTCCCATTGTTGGTTGCAAATGTAGAGTAAATGAACAGAAGGACAAAAATAAATTAGCTTTTTATATAACAATTATGTCCGTTTGTAAGGAAAAGACAAAAGTAACAATGATGTTATAATTTAAAAAATAAACAGTACATTCTACGAAAAAATGCACCCTTCAACAACAAATAAATATGAAATTCCTCCTTTACTTTTTCCATAAACAAGACAGAGAACACATTTCCTCAATAACTTTTTAACGCTTAACGTTTATCTATTCTTTTTTTATTATATATCTTTGCATTGATTATGACAAAGATAGACAACCATAACAGTGAAAAGACGTCGTCAAGGACGCATTGAGGTGATATGTGGAAGTATGTTCTCTGGTAAGACCGAAGAACTCATCCGTCGTATGAAACGTGCAAAGTTTGCAAAACAGAAGGTTGAGATTTTTCAAACCTTCTCTTGACACACGCTATTCAGACGAGGATGTTGTCAGTCATGACAAGAACATGATCCATTCACACCGATTGACTCGTCTGGCAACATTCTTCTTCTTGCCTCGAGACATTGATGTCGTGGGCATTGATGAGGCACAGTTCTTGGATGAGGGACTCACTGATACCTGCAATAAATTAGCCAACAATGGTGTACGTGTCATCGTTGCAGGACTCGACATGGACTTTAAGGGGGTACCTTTCGGTCCTATCCCTGCTCTTTGTGCCATTGCAGACGAGGTAACAAAGGTACACGCTATCTGTGTGAAGTGCGGTGCTTTGGCATACGTTAGCCACCGTCTCATTGCTGACGATCGCCGTGTTATGCTCGGTGAACAGCAGGAATATGAGCCTCTATGCCGTGAGTGCTACAAGAAGGCGACACAGGAAGAAACAAATAATAAAGTCTAAAATACTTATGAGACAGACAATTACTTTCGATAAATTCATACGCTGGACTTTGATAGCTCTTGCTATTTTAGCGGTTGGATTTATCATTAATACACTATCTGAGGTTCTTTTACCATTCTTTATAGCATGGCTACTTGCCTACCTCCTCTATCCGATCGTGAAGTTTGTACAGTATAAACTCCACGTACCGGGCCGAGCTTTAAGTATTCTTGTAACCTTATTCTTTGTCGTAGCAATCTTTGCAGCCATATTCTACTTCATCGTTCCACCAATGATAGACCAAGTAGATAAGTTTATGCACATTGCTAACCGCTATCTAAATGAAACGACACATACCAATAATGTGTCAACGATGGTACAGAAATGGATTAAAGAGAATCAATATGAAATAGAAAGATACCTAAAAAGTCCAGACTTCACAAATACTATTAAGACTGCAATGCCAGCTTTTCTCCGTAATAGGACAGACAGCAAGCATTATTGTCTCTATCATTGCTTCATGTATCACGCTGCTATATATGTTCTTTATCCTATTGGACTATGAGGTTCTAACAGACAACTGGATTAAGATATTTCCTAAAAAGCACGTCCCTTCTGGGCTGGATTAGCACAGGATGTAGAACGAGAACTGAATAATTACATTCGTGGGCAAGGCTTAGTATCGCTCTGTATGGCTGTACTCTTTTGTATTGGTTTCACCATTATAAACTTCCCTATGGCTATCGGTCTGGCTGTACTCATTGGTATTCTTAACCTTGTTCCTTATCTTCACACCTTCGCCCTCGTTCCAACAGCCTTCTTAGCATTACTCAAGGCTGCTGACACTGGGCAGAATTTCTGGATTATTTTTGGTTCTGCATTAGCTGTCTTTGCCGTTGTACAATTACTTATGGATATGGTGATAACTCCGAAGATTATGGGTAAAGCTATGGGACTCAACCCTGCTATCCTACTCCTCTCCCTCTCTGTATGGGGTGCGCTCTTGGGCTTTATCGGACTTATCATAGCCTTACCACTCACAACCCTTATCATTGCTTACTGGCAAAGATATGTAACGAAAGAGGGTGATGTAGTAGAAACGGAAAACGTACCTGCTGTTGCGGAGGATAAGAACGAGGAAAAAGAATAAACAAAGATACAATCTATAAAACGGAAAGAGGTCTCCTTTTCACACGGGAAAGAGACCTCTTTTTTATGCTATCTACTACTAACACCAATGGTGTTTACCATGAGCACCATGTGTGTTAAGCCTTAGCACCATGTGTGCGTTACCTTAACACATCGACTGAAGATAGAAAAAGAAGGGCATTAAGGTCACTATCATAAAGATAGGAAGACGTTAATGCAAAACAAGAAACACGTTTATAAAATAAAAAAGCTCTCCTCTTCACACGAAAAGGAGAGCTATTCTTATACAATCGACACCACTATTAGCAGTTTATCAACAGCATGAAAACTCGGCTAAAATAATCTTTAATGTACTTATTTATACGTAAGACTCTAAGAACTTAACTGTTCCAGAAACCTTAACAATGGTCGCTGTAGCTGGAAGGAGTACACTCTCACCTGCACGGAAAGAAATGGTATTTCCCTCTGCATCAGTAATCTCACCCTCACCCTTGAGTCCTACGAAGATGACAAAAGAGTCCAAATCGCTATAATCGAGCGTCATTGGCTCTGTAAGGTCATAGACAGAAGTGGTGAAATAAGGACAGCTAACAAGTTCCACAGGTTCATTCTGACGTGCTTCATACTGTGTGCGATAGTCTGGATAGACTGTATAATCAATACACTCAGCCGCCTCCTTGGTATGTAACTGGCGATAATTACCCGCTGCATCCTGGCGTTTGAAGTCATAGATACGGTAGGTTACGTCGCTTGTTTCCTGTATCTCTGCCAAGAAACAGCCTGCTCCGATAGAGTGAATACGACCTGCTGGCAAGAAGAACACATCGCCTTCCTTCACAGGATATTCAGACAAAGCCTCAGTAATAGTATCATTTTCAACCATTTCCTTGTATTGTTCTGGTGTAATCTGCTGCTTCAAACCGCTGCGAAGAGAAGCATCAGCATCGCTTTCCATCACATACCACATCTCTGTCTTACCACGACCCAAACCCTGTGCTTGTGCCTGCTCGTCTGTTGGGTGAACCTGAATAGAAAGTTGCTCACGTGCATCAATAAATTTCACAAGCAGTGGGAACTCATTGCCAAAGCGTGCATAGTTCTCCTTACCCACCAGTTTATCCTTCAATGTGTCAACCAATTTATTCAGTGTCCAGCCTTTGTACTCGCCATTAGACACAACACTTTCATTGTCCTTTACACCTGAAATTTCCCAACTTTCGCCCACCTGCTTCTGATCAGAGGTCAAATGCTTGAAGGGTACTATCTTTTCTCCACCCCAAAGGATAGACTTCAAAAAGGGATTAAACTTAAACATTTCCATTTTTTTTTGCTTTTTGATGTTTCAAACTTCCTAATACAGAAACCAACCTATGGTTTCATTTGTACTGCAAAGTTACACTTTAATCAGTAGACTACCAAGAAAAACTGACAGAAAGGCATTGTTGCATTCTCCTCTAAAAAGACAGAGAAAAGATTGTCATATCACATGATTACACTACAGACTTTTTACCTTTACTCCTGCTCTATTCCTACTAATAGATAACAAGAAAATATCCATCAGTTTCTGCGTCACGGTTTATATCAACAACAAAGCTGTTGTTTGGCTTATAGTAGAAGATAGGTTTAGACTTATTAAACCTATAACTTTACAAAGTTCAAACAACAGCTTTGAGATATCATTTTACTTAATTTCAGACATTCGCTTTGTCTGTTTCTGAATTATCTTTTGTGTTGATTTGTCTGATGCAAACACACTGTAGAATCCTTGTGGCTCGTGTGCTGGATCGCAGGTGAAATCGTCTCCAGCCTGCCAATGCTCATGACGAGGTTTTCCATAACCACCCCAACCCCGAAGTTACAACCAACAAGAAGTCCACCATTCGTTGCATTCGTGCAACAGCATCCATGACATACTTATAATAAGCATCGCGCGCCTTTGTTGTACTCTCCAATGAGAACGAGAAACCATCACGAGGATAACCAAACTCTTCAAGCACAAGCGGCTTATTAAGACGCTTACAGATTTCAAGATGACTATCAATATAATCCTGAGTGTGCTTAAAACTTGCTTTAAGGTCCTCCTTCAGATGCGTCTTTCTTGCCCACTGCCAGTTGTATGGCCAAATGTGAATATTGCAGTAGTCAACATTCTTGTCAGCACAGATACGCTCAAAGCTACTATAATCACGCTCACAACCGAAGGCTCCTTCGCTTCCGAGACTGATAAGATGGTTCTGATCAAGGCTACGAACAAGTGCTGTTGCCTCTGAAAAGCCACTTCTCAAACTCTGGTAAAAGCTTCTTTTGAGAAAGCACGAGGTTCATTACAAATCTGCCAAGACATGATCGTTGGGTCATCGACATACTTCATTCCAGAGTATCTGTTGGTACGACTAAGAATGAAACGGATATGATCATAGAACATTAAATGCGCTTTCTGATTAGAAGCAAACTTACTGGCAAACTTTGTATAAGTACCATAGCCGTCTCTACGTGGTATCAAAGCAGGTCCCTCACCAGCCCACTCCAAATAGGCACCATAGCCACCACTCCATTCCCAAGAGTTGGTCAAATAAAAGTACGGCAACCATCTTTCGCTTGCTCATCTCAGTTAAAAGATAGTCTAATCCTGCAAGAATAGAATCGTTATAGACACCCGGACGAGACTGCAAAACAGGCTCTATCTTATCCTCAACACCAGGCAAACCATCTGCACCAACCAAGATACGGAGGTTATTTATACCTAAACGCTGCATCTCATCGAGTTCTCGACGAAGGCGCACGATCTCCTCCTGGTCCTTCAGAACCAAGTATAGGTCCATACCGAAGTTTGCTCCCACGTAATAGTAGGGTTTTTCCACCACGAACAAAGCGTCCGTTCTTTACTTTTACAAAAGTCACCGGCCATCATATTCACAGCCATAGCCAAGGCAATAATTGCCATAAAAATTCTTTTTCATATATTAGTAGTAGTCGAAATATTACCAACTTTACGAGCATTGTTTCCCTTTCAGGGAAGATGCATCTACTTATTAATACACCTAAAGTGAGTTTTTCCCTTACACACATTACTACTTTTAGAAGAATAATTGGTTTTTCCGTCAAATGCGTGGACACTTTTTCGTATTGCTTTAACGAAAGAACCGAAGTTACTCATTAAACAAAAAACATGGCTAAGACGTCAACTATCTATTCTATTATCATCCTCTTCCATTGAAAAATCTTTTTCACTTTAAGGCTTCGAAAAATCTGCAGGTAAGGCTTTTGAAAAAAATCATTACATATTTTCAAATAAAAGCTCTATAAATAACCGCAAAATACACACAAGTAAGTAGGTTTGTAACCATAAGGAAATCAATTAGTTACAAAGTAGCAAAGTAAAAGGTGCTTCATTGGACTTCAAAAGGGCGTTAGTAAGAGTCTTAAAGAGCATCTTTTGCAAGCCAATTGGGACGTCTTTAGAAGCCAAAAGAGCATGTCTTAGTTTTGAATTGAATAAAAAATAGTTTACAAATTTCAACTAATAAGGGAATATGTTGTTTGTAGAAGACAGATAGTCATCGCACTAATTACATTTATCATGTTGTTTATCCCACTTTATAAAAACCATTTTAATTGGGGGTAATCATACCATGTATATGGGTTAGTTTCATTCTATTGACAATCTACGCATTTAACGGAAGAACCGAATAAAAACACTTTTACTTTTTTACTCTTTAACCGTTTTACTTATCTAAACCTATCCCTTTTCTCACATTTATTTACTAACTTTGTAGCCAAATGGGCAACAACATAACAGATATAAAGCAATTACTGAACGATGAGACTGGCGAGAAACATTTCTCGTTTGAGGTTCTTCCACCTTTGAAAGGTAATGGAACAGCATCTCTTTTCCGCAATATTGATCAGCTCAAGGAGTTTAATCCGAGCTTCATAAACATAACCACTCACCATAGTGAGTTTGTATATCACGAGCGCGAAGATGGTTTATTGGAACGTCAGAGCATACGTCGTCGCCCAGGAACAGTAGCCATTGCTGCTGCGATTCAGCAGACCTATGGTATCCCTGTCATCCCTCATGTGATATGCTCAGGTGCAACGAAAGAAGATATTGAGTACGAATTGCTCGATTTGCAGTTCCTTGGTATTGAAAATCTGATGCTTCTGCGTGGCGATAAAGCACGTGAAGATCGTATGTTCAAACCGACAAAGGATGGGCATAGTCATACAACAGAACTGATTGAACAGGTGAATAGTTTCAACGAAGGTGTATTCACTGATGGGTCTACAATGAAGCATCCCTGGTAAGCCTTTCGTATATGGTGTGGCATGCTATCCAGAGAAACATGAGGAGGCACCTAACCTTGAACAAGACTTACGTTACCTCAAAATGAAGCAGGACCTTGGTGCAACATTTGCTGTTACACAGCTTTTCTACGACAATGAGAAGTTCTATAACTTCGTTGATCAGGCTCGCAAGATTGGCGTTACCATTCCTATCATACCGGGAATAAAAGCCTTTCGCAAAGTTATCTCAATTGAATGTCGTTCCAAAGACATTCCATTGTGACATCCCTGAAGAGCTTGCAGGATTGGCACTAAAATGTAATTCAGATGAAGAGGCACGCCTATTAGGTATCGAATGGGCTGTTAAACAGGTGAAAGACCTTTATGCACATGGTTTCAACAACGTACATTTCTATACCGTATCGGCTGTGAGCAGTGTACACGAGGTGATGAAACGATTGGTAGAGACTGGTCTTCTGCAACTGAACTGCAAATAAAAAAGAAAACAAGAGAAGATGAGTTTTTCAGAAGTTATAGGACAAGAAGCAGTTAAGGAACGGCTTATTCAGATGGTTAAAGAAGACCGTCTGCCTCATGCTTTGCTCTTCTGTGGACCTCATGGAACGGGTAAGATGGCGCTTGCAATGGCTTTTGCCAGCTATTTGCTTGCTGGTGACGATGCAGAGGAAGCTACGTCATCAACCATATCAAATGCTCGTGCCATGCTTCGAAACTGGGAACACCCAGACCTTCATTTCTCTTATCCGACCATCAAACTACCAAGTATGAGTAGTGACCACCAACCAGTAAGCACAGACTTTGCAAAGGAATGGCACGGACTCATCATGCAAGGGACTTACTTCACCATGAACCAATGGATGAATCAGATGGGGGCAACCACGCAGCAGGCTATCATTACTGGTGCAGAGAGCGATGAGTTGTCACGCGTCTTAGCGTTGAAATCAAGTCAGGGAGGCTATAAAGTGTCTATCATCTGGCTGCCAGAACGAATGAATCTCACCTCTGCTAACAAGTTATTGAAGCTATTAGAGGAGCCACCACAGGGCACTATCTTCCTCATGGTATGCGAGGAACCAGAGAAACTTCTCGAAAACCATCATTAGCCGTACACAGCGTATCGATGTGAAAGCGCATCAAAGATGAAGAGATTGAGCAGGCACTCATCACCAAAAGGGGTATTGACACTGATGCAGCCCACCGCATTGCTCGCATCGCACATGGTAGTTGGTTGAAAGCATTGGAGTCACTGGATTCTGGGAATGAAAACCGTGAGTTCCATAACATGTTCCAAATGCTTATGCGCCTATGTTACCTCCGTAACGTAAAAGAGCTCAAACGTTGGAGTGAGGTCGTAGCAGGATATGGACGTGAGAAAGAGCGTCGTATGCTTACTTACTTCCAACATCAGGTGCGCGAGAACTTCATGTTTAACTTCCGAAACCCCGAACTCAATTACATGACTTTGGAAGGAGAACTTCGCAAAGAACTTCGCACGATTCATCAACGAGGGCAAACGTCATTGAAATCAACGAACTCTTCCAGCGTGCCAATCGTGATATCGGACAGAATGCAAACGCTAAGATTGTCTTCTACGATATGGCTTTGAAGCTCATTGTGCTACTTTTGAAGAAGTAGACAGGTAGACAAGTGGACGAGTAAACAGGTAAACAAGTTGACAAGTAAACAGGTAAACAGGTTGACAGTTATATGCTTGAAGCCTGTACAATATAATTTATAATTGCTTATCACAGCCTTCCAAACTCCTCTATCAAAGAGAAACATGGAGGCTTCCAATATATATAAAAACAAATAGAAAATAATCAATGGATTACAAAGATATGAAATTCAAGGTCCGGCATGGTTGTGACCGAGGCTTATGCCACAAAGGTTGTGGCAGACAAAACCACCAGTTGAACACGTTCGACTGGCTGGCTGATGTGCCAGGAAACAACCAGACAACTGACCTTGTTGAGGTTCAATTCAAGAATACTCGTAAGGGGATACTATCACAATGTCAATGACCTTGACTTGAAGAAAGGTGATATTGTGGCAGTTGAAAGCTAACCCAGGACATGATATTGAGTTGTTACACTGACAGGGACGTCTCGTTAAACTGCAGATTAAGAAGTCGTCAAAGCGTAAAGTCACCAGATGACATCAAGCGTGTCTATCGACTTGCAAAAGAAGTTGATATGCAAAAAGTATCACGAGGCAAAAAGCACGTGAACACGCCACAATGATTGAAAGTCGACAGATTGCAAAGGGCTTTAGGTTTGAAGATGAAGATTGGTGACGTAGAGTATCAGGGCGATGGAAACAAAGCTATATTCTACTATATTGCCGACGAACGTGTCGACTTCCGTCAGCTTATTAAGGACCTTGCTGCAACCTTCCATGTACGAATCGAAATGAAACAGATTGGTGCACGACAGGGAAGCAGGACGCATTGGCGGTACAGGTCCATGTGGTCGTGAACTTTGTTGTGCTACATGGATGAAGAATTTCTCCAGTGTTTCGACCACAGCTGCCCGCATTCAAGACATCTCACTCAACCCAACCAAACTGGCGGGTATGTGTGCTAAGCTGAAATGTTGTCTTAACTATGAGGTTGACGATTATATGGAGGCAGGTAGAAAACTACCAAGCAAGGAGGTTATCTTGGAAACTATGGATGGTGAATACCACCTCTTCAAGACGGATATCCTTAATGGTCAATGCACCTACTCTACCGATAAGAACCTTGCAGCCAATCTCGAGACAATCAGTGCTGAGCGTGCAAAGGAGATTATCGAACTCAACCGACGTGGTGAGAAGCCACTTTCACTCCTTGAAGATGGTAAGGCAAAACCAGCCAAGAAGCCTGTTGACCTCCTTGCTGGTGCTGACCTCAGCCGATTTGATAAGGCTAGAAGCGCAAAAAGAACAACCAACCACGCAACAATAACGGTCAGCAAGGTGGTAGACCACAACGCGACAACCGCCGTAATCAGCGTGATGGACAGGACAACTACCGTCAGCCAAATGACAACCGTCGTCCACAAAACGATAACCGTCGCTCACAGAATGGTAATCGTCGTCCTTATAATGGTCCTCGTCCTGCACAACAGCAGAACGAAGGTACTCCTCAGAACAGTAGAAATGAAGGCAGACAGCCTCAGTAAACGGAAAGAAAATAAGAATGAAACATAAGGTTTCCACCTTATTATGTATCATAGCACTCATGGTAATTACCATGGGTGCTGCTTCATGCAGTGATCCACGCACTTACGACAAATATAGAAGTGTGTCATTACAAGGTTGGTCACGCAATGATACACTTTCTTTTGATATTCCCCGCCAATGGGAGGGTAAATATCAGTTAGACCTCTGCCTACGTGCTGCGCAGACTTATCCTTACCGCAATATAAGTATGATTATTGAGCGGAAAGTAATCTATTATAGACAACGTAAGAAGCGGGAAAAAACTTACAATGATACCATTAATTGTGAGATTATTAACGACAAAGGAATATTAGTAGGACAGAAAGGTATCACAAGTACCGAGATACGCCAAGCAATTACCTCTTTCCGTCTCAACCGCAATGACTCTATGCACGTCACGATACATCATATCATGAGCCGTGAGTCGCTCCCTGGTATCAGCGATGTGGGTATCAGACTTCTCAAGAAGTAAGATTTCTCAACCTATAATATTAAAAGCTAAGAAACAATGAGCAAGGAAGAAGATATCCAAAGTGTAAACTTATCTATTTAAAAGGCTTTGTAATTAGCTACTATTCTGATATAACACAATAATATAAAAACATTTGCTTAGTACAAATAAAAAAATATTATATTTGCTCCGACAATACAATTTACAAACCATGAAACGGAGAATAATATTAACAGAATTAGAATTCGATTTTATCGAAACTGTCCGAAACTACAAAAGGAGTTACCCTAATGGAGAACCTAATTTAAGATGGGCATTGAATAGAATGCTTGCTGAACTATTAGACGAGCCTCTTGAAGATTAGTACACGACAACATTCATAAGGATAAAATTTAATTATGAAATTATGGCAACAATTACATTAACAAAAGAGAAGACGAGTACAATGAAAGTACAGTTGAAAGATATATTACTGGCCATCTCATGGGCTGATCTCTCCAGAACATATTTCAAAACCGAACTCATGGCTGTATCATAAGCTGGATGGAATAGATGACAATAAGATGCCGACAGAGTTTAGTGAAGAAGAGAAACTACAACTAAAGGGAGCACTGAGCGACCTTGCTGACAGAATCCGCCGTGCAGCAGACATTTCAATAAGCTACAAATAAATTGTATAGCATAACAAAAAATAAAAAGGAAATTTCATTACACAACATAAAGGCTGCTTCATCCTCCATACATTAGAGTCATGAAGCAGCCTTTACCTATGAGGAATAAGCCTAAAGTAGCACCAGCCTAAGCTATAATATCATATTTAGCGAGTATTAGTATCGTACTCTCCTTCATCACATGATAATAAGTTGCTCAACTTCCCATATTCTAAAAATGGTGATAAGGCTTAACACAAGTGATGTTGATGCTTAGCACATGTGGTGCGAGCCTTAACTCAATAGTGCGGAACACAAAATACAGTGCAGAAAATAGTGGCCTATATGACAAAAATGTGCTTAAAATCCTTGTAACTATCTAATAATCATTATCTTTGTTTTATTTATATTTTTATGGCAAAAAATCTGCTTTTATTGTGGCTCAAAATCGACTATAAAACGTGGTCATCTTAATGGTAGTCAACGCTGGTATTGTAAGTGCTGTAAGAGGAGCTTTGTTGGACATAATCGCCTTTACCAATACCATTGTCAATAATCGTTATTCCAAGGGTAATCTAACAGTCAAAGATCTATCAGAGGAGTACGGAGTTTCAACCAGGACAATTTATAGAAAACTCACCAAATCTTATAAAGAAGAACTTCCCAACCTTCTTGTTCGCCCTGTAGTGGTTTTAATGGATGCCACCTATTGGGGACGTAATTTTGGTGTCGTTATCATGAAGGATTCATTGTCTGGTGATGTACTTTGGTTTAAGTTTATCAATAGGCATGAACGTCTTGAAGACTATAAGGAGGGCATAAGCTACTTGGAGTCACTTGGGTATACCATTCAAGGGCTTGTATGCGATGGTTTTAAGGGACTTAGGCAAGCTTTTCCCAATTATAAATTCCAATTATGCCAGTTCCATCAAGTAATGACTATAAAGACAAAACTAACTTCAAGACCCAAGCTTGAGGCTTCAAAAGAACTGCTTGAAATATCCAAGATGTTATGTCATACGGATAAGGAGTCCTTTATTGGGGGCTTTAAAGGAATGGTACACCAAGTGGGAGGATTTTCTTAAGGAACGGACAACAACAGAAGATGGAAAATCACATTATACTCATAAAGCTCTACGTAGTGCTTTTTTGAGCCTTAAAAGGAATATGTCGTCATTGTGGACATACTATGATTACCCTGAATTGAAGATGCCAAATACAAACAATGCCATTGAATCACTCAATGCTAGATTTAAAGACAAAATTGAACCTACACAAGGGGATCAGTATGGAAAGAAGAAAGATCTTCATCCAAGACTTTTATAAAGTCCCATTCTCCTAAGAAATAAAAGGGGAATGGGAGATTTTAAGCACATTTTTGTCACATAAGAGAAAACGACGCTAAAATAAGCACACTTTTGTCACATAAGCCAAAATAGTGCAAACAAAACCAACTTATTATTAGTAGAAAGCTATACCACTCTATAATACGCTTTTTGATGTATAGACTTATTCTCCTAAATAAAATGAGAAGTATCTATCAAAAAGATAAATTGTATTCCTTTTCTTAAAACTATCCAAGCGTAATCCTATCCCCTACTGACGGATAAGATTACGCCCAGCATCTATACGAAGAAAGATAAATAGGAGCAAAGTAAAGCCCCAAAGAGAAGAACCTCCATAACTGAAGAAAGGTAACGGAATACCAATAACCGGCGTTAATCCCAATACCATCCCGACGTTGATAAAGACATGGAATAGGGAAGATTCCGCGACACAATACCCTATAGACTCGCCCAAACTTAAAGGGTTGTCGGTCGGCAAGGTACATTAGTCGGAGTATTAGGAAGAGGAACAGTACAAGAACTGAGGCGGAGCCAAGGAAACCCTCCTCCTCACCTACAGTACAGAAGATAAAATCTGTATCCTGCTCAGGCACAAACTTCAACTTAGTTTGCGTACCATTCAAGAATCCTTTACCCTGCAAGCCACCAGAACCGATAGCAATCTCACTCTGATGCACATTATATCCTGCTCCTGCAAGGTCTTCATCCAAGCCTAAAAGTACGTTGATACGCACTCTCTGGTGTGGCTGCATGACATCGTTCAACACATAGTCTGCTGAATAGAAAAAAGCAATTGATCCCAAAGCAAACAATGCTATATAGAAGTAGTTAGCAAAGCGAGTGTTCATCGCATTATAGACTAAATAGCCAATAACACATGCCGATAAAACTAACTGTACCCAAACAACGTCAAACGGAATAACAAACTCTGAAAAGAGTAAGGCAAGCCCCGTAATTCCAAAGACATAAGTTAGCAACAAGCGCGTACGTCCTTTATCGCCCACATAAACCCACACCATGACAGAAGAAAATATCTGAACAAGTAGTAGTACGACAAACTTTCCTAAGGACGTAGGTGTATCCCATAACAATATATCCTCATACTTGACTCCAACAACAAAATAAACAATCATTGCAAGACCCGTAAACAGAAATGCACCAGACATACCTTCACGATAAAGCATGAGAAAGAAAGAAAGATAAACCAAAGCAGAACCAGTCTCACGCTGACCAACTATACATAGCATTGGTAGGAAGATAATTCCACAAGCACCAGCAAAAATGCTTCCAGTTCTTGATAGTAAAAGCCATAAGCCGACATAAACTTAGCGATTGCTAATGCAGTTGCAAACTTAGCAAACTCGGCAGGCTGCAGTCGTAATGGTCCCAAAACAATCCAAGAACGAGATCCTTTAATACTATGCGGATTAAAGATTGTAGCAAAGAGGAGAAGTACCAATAAACCATAAATGACATAAGCAAAGGTGTCATAGAAACGATCATCCATCATTAAAAGCACAAAACCTAAACAGATAGAAGTACCAATCCACACAATCTGCATGCCCGAACGGGTTGAAAGAGAGAAAATCTCAGTATCACCATAGGGTATAACTCGCACCACAGACGCTCACCCATCCAAAGGTGAGTAACGCAATATAGATACCTATCGTCCACCAATCTAATGAACGAAGTACACTTGGTTGTCTGTCTGCTGTATAATTACTTGGCACGATTTACTCTCTCCTTGCTTTTTGTTTATCTTTGGATTGAACCTTTGATTTATCTTTTCGGTTGTTCCTTTGACTTATCTTTTTCTTGTTCCTTTGGCTTAGCCTTAGATTGCTCTTTAGGCTTCTCTTTTGCCTGTTCCTTAGACTTAACTTTGGCTCGTTCCTTCGGTTTATCTTTGGATTGCTCCTTTGTTTTTTCCTTCACCTTAGGTTTTTCCTTATTTTCCTTGCGACTGTCTTTATTCTTTTCTTTTCCTTTTTCCTTCTTATACCTTCCTTATCCTTCTCTTTCTTCTCCGTTTCAACCTTCGTTCTCGGCTCTACACGGATAGCAAGTTCGTTCTGTGGTTGCTTCTTCTTTTCCTTTTCCTCAGCATCCTTCCTTGCCTTTACTTCCTTCAGCTTTTCCGCATCAGCTAAATCCTGCTTCTCTTTCACCTTCTTCAACGAGTCTCTAATAATATTTACACGCTTTATAGAATCGAGACGAAGTGAATCAGCGTGTGACAAAGGACGCTTGAAAGAGTAAGCGATATGGCGTTTCTGAACTGCTGCAGCACGAGCCTCATCACCAGGAGTAAGTTTTCCATTGATATACTGCTCTATCATTAGCGAACCAATTGGCACGCCATAGTCTGCACCAAATCCACCATTCTCAACATAAACAGCAATAGCTATCTTTGGAGTATCAACAGGTGCAAAACCCATAAACACAGAGTGGTCCTTACCGCGGTTCTGTGCTGTACCAGTCTTACCTGCCAAAGAGTAACCAGGATGAACCGCATGAGCACAAGTTCCACCACGTACTGATGAAATCATACCTGCTATTACTTCTTGATAAGCTCTTAAACTACCCTTTGTACGATGCTTTTCTACATACTTTTTATCAAGCTTTTTTCCTTGAATACTACGTACAACATGCGGTGTAATATAATATCCACGATTCGCAATTGTAGCACCAAGATTAGCAATCTGCAGCGGAGTAAGGTTGACCTCACCCTGTCCGATAGCAATAGAAATGACAGAAAGCGGATTCCATTTCTTAAAAGCATTATCATAGAACTTCGCATTCGGAATCATACCTCGTTTCTCACCAGGAAGGTCAATACCCAATTTATAACCAAAGCCCATTGATACCATGTAGTCGCGCCACACGTTCATAGCATCCTCCAATGTCTTATATTTCTTACGATTGGAAAGCATATGGTATAGTCCCCAACAAAAATAACTATTACAAGAGGTGCTAATTGAAGGTACTAATGAGATAGGAGAAGCATGCGCATGACAACCAACATGAAGTCCCTTAAAGTTGAATCCATGATGACAAGGATAGCGCGTAGAATCCGAAACAATTCCTTCTGTATAATAAGTTACAGCTTGTCCCGTCTTGAAAGTTGAACCTGGAGGGTATTGTCCCATAATAGCACGATTAAGCAAAGGCTTGGCAGGATCGAGCGTCATATCACGCTGGTACTTACCACGCAGTTTACCTGTCATCGAACGAGGGTCAAAAAGTAGGTGCGAAACCATTGCCAAAATTTGTCCTGTCTTTTGGTTCGATAGCTACAATTGCACCTAATTTACCTTCCATTAGACGTTCACCAAGTGCCTGAAGTTCTGCATCAAGACCAAGCTGAATATCACGTCCTGGATGCGGACGCTGGTCATACTTACCCTCTTGATAACGACCTTGTATCTGTCCGTGGGCATCACGTAGAAGTATCTGTACTCCCTTTACACCACGTAAGTCTTTCTCATACTCACGCTCGACACCCATCTTACCAATATAATCTCCTGGCTGATAGTATTCATCCTCCTCAATATCACCCTGACTCACCTCTGCAACATCTCCAAGAATATGTGCAGCAATAGATCGTTGATACTGACGAACACTACGTTTCTGGATATAAAAGCCTGGAAAACGATAGAGTTTCTCTTGGAAAGCACTAAAGTCCTTATCACTCAATTGGCTCAAAAAAAGTTGTTGCGTAAAGCGAGAATAACCAGGATTCTTACTTCTATCCTTAATATTAGCCATTCGATTGATAAAATCAGTCTTCGTTATGTTCAGAGCTCTACAAAAACTCCAACGTGTCAAGATGACCTTTCATCTCGTTGGTTACCACCATAATGTCATAAGCCGGCTGATTAAAAACCAGCAACTTACCATTCCTATCAGTGATAGAACCACGTGAAGGGAACTCAATCTTCTTTAAGAAAGCATTAGAGTCGGCACTCTTCCGATAATCGTCACTGGCTATCTGAAGAGCAAAAAGACGTATAACATAAATCACCACGATACCTATTGCAACAGCACTAAGCACGAGGCGACGTTTCTCTAAATCGTAATTCTTCATTTCTTATCGCCTCCTAACATTCTCAACAACAAGAATAAGAATAAGCGTGAGCAATGAACTGCCACTAATACAAAGCAACCATTCTAACACATTAAAGAAACTAAACATCTCTAATGAGAAGAAGACTACACTGTATATCAAAGTTAGAATAGCCACATACCACGTATATTGCGGTATACTAAGCGTATCCATACCCGCTTGAAAGTTATCACTACTATCACGAGGTATAAATAACTGCAGCACATAAGGCTGTAAAGCAGCTATTAAGGTCAATGAAGCTGAAAGCTACACCAGGCGTATTTGAGAAAGTATCAATCGTAAGCCCCATTAAAAATGCCCATATCAACATAGCCCACTGAGAATAATTACGAGGAACAAAAAGGATAAAATAGACATAAAAGCAATGGTGTGGCAACAGCAAACAGATGTATGTGATTGAGTACAAACACATGCGCACTGTCAAAAACAGCAAACCATAGCAAACGTTTTTAGAAAAATCTATATTCATTCTTTTTATTCGTAATTCAAAGGGGAGAAATGGCTCACACTTATGTTAGAATAAATCTACAAAATGTAGTTATCCTACCACCCCATCAAGCAAATAATATCTGCAAACAGTCTACTTACTGTGCCTTATTCTCCATCTGATTCTCAATAGGCTTAATAGAGTCTTGTGCCGCCTTTATAACCTGGTGCTGATCCCTTATAGAAGCATCGTCAATCACAGAGACATCACGAAGATTTCCAAAATCTGTTGATAGCTGAATTGTGAGACGATAAGAAAGTCCATCTTCTGAATTATAGACATGCTTTATCTTACCTACAACACACCAGCTGGAAAAACTGAGGAATATCCACTCGTTACGACACGGTCGCCCAACTTAAATTTTGCATGCCGAGGGATATCATCCAGATAAGCAACATCAGATGCACCCCCATTCCAATGAAGATAACCAAAATAGTCACGTCCTTGGATAGAACAACTAATATTTGACTTTGAGTTCAGCACAGGGGATTACAACAGCATAATGAATACCCGCCATATAGACAATACCCACAACACCATTACCACAGGCAACACCCATATCTTTATGTACACCATCCCATGTTCCTTTATTGATGGTGATAAAGTTATTAGGTTTATCCAGTGAATTGGCAACAACCTTTGCTTGAATCAACCGGAACTTTGAAAGGAAACGATACTGCCCTTTATGAAGGAAGGTAGAATCCTTTGTCTTATCATACAGTTGGGCAGATAACTCCTTCACTTGACGTTCCAGTTCAAGATTACGTTTAGTTAAGGACTCATTCACTTCACCCATTGTCAGATAAGACGTAACCTTTGAACTTCCTTCATAAGCTAAACCTGCCACATAGTTTGCCGACGTGAACCACACACTGCCCTGATAGTCATTGAATCGGAACAGAAGAACCATACTCAAGACTTCAGGGGCAACGAACAAGAACCAATGCTTGTACTTAGCAAGGAACTCAGTCAGATTGTGCATGAACGTTAGTTGTTATCTCATCAAGAACGAGAAACGATCTACGTTCTTCAATGCAATGCCTGCACCCTTAGCCACACTGTGCAATGGGTCTTCAGCAATATGGAATGGAATATTAATCTTATCAGTCAGACGCTTGTCGATACCACGAAGCAAAGCACCACCACCACTGAGATAAATACCATTCTTTACGATATCAGCATAAAGCTCAGGTGGAGTATTCTCCAATGCTGAAAGTACAGCATTCTCAATCTTTGCAACGGTCTTATCAAGACAATGAGCAATTTCCTGATAGCATACAGGCACCTCCATAGGAAGAGCTGTGATACGATTAGGACCATGTACAATGTAGTCCTCTGGTGCTTCATCACCAAGGTCTGTCAAGGCTGAACCTACGTGAAGCTTAATACGCTCTGCCATACGCTCACTGACCTTTACATTATGCTGACGGCTCATATACTCCTGGATATCCGCAGTGAGATCATCGCCTGCAACACGGATAGAGTTATTACAAACAATACCACCCAAAGAAATCACTGCAATCTCTGTGCTACCACCACCGATATCAACAATCATGTTACCTTCTGGAGCCTCTACATCAAGTCCCATACCAAGAGCTGCTGCCATTGGTTCGAAAATAAGGTAAACATCACGACCATCAGCATGTTCTGCTGAGTCACGAACGGCACGAAGCTCCACTTCAGTAGAACCTGATGGAACACCAATTACCATACGCAATGAAGGTGAGAAGAAACGATTACCACTGTGAACCATCTTGATAAGTCCACGCATCATCTGCTCACAGGCCGTAAAGTCAGCGATAACTCCGTCGCGTAAAGGACGGATTGTACGAATATTGGGATGTTCCTTCTCGTACATCATCTTTGCATCACCACCCACAGCAATCATCTTATCTGTGCGACGATCCAGTGCTACTACTGACGGCTCATCAACAACAATCTTATCATCACTGATGATAATCGTGTTTACCGTTCCCAGGTCCATAGCAATTTCCTGGATAAATGAAAAATAATCCCATTAATATATGTGTATTTTTGTAAATGTATATTTCTTTTATAAACTGTGCTTATTCTGTTGCAAACCAACTATGAATAGCTGTATCGTAGTGGCTACTAACACCGAAAGCACGTTCTGCAAACATCTTACGGTCCTCAATATCTGTCTGTGCACCATTTGTATTCAGAATCTGGAGCAACACTGGATATTCTGCCTTACTTGGCACAATAACAACATCTTTGAAGTTCTTTGCTCCTGCACGTATCAGCGAAATACCACCGATATCAATCTTCTCAATGATATCTTCTGCACTGGCACCACTGGCTACTGTCTGTTCGAATGGATAAAGATCTACGATAACAAGGTCGATGAAAGGGATTTCATATTTCTGCATCTGTGCTTGATCACCTTCATTATCACGACGAGAAAGAATACCTCCAAAAACCTTTGGATGAAGTGTCTTCACACGACCTCCAAGGATAGAAGGATAAGATGTTACGTCTTCTACCTTCTGGCATGGGTATCCTAATGATTCGATAAACTCTTGTGTTCCACCTGTACTCAGGAATTTCACGCCTTCCTCATCTAACTGCTTGAGCAAATCCTCAAGTCCATCTTTGTGAAAGACCGAGATAAGACAGTCTTAATTTGTTTTTACCAGCCATTGTAAGACATTTTATGGATTTGATTTGCAAAGTTACTAATTATAGGTGACTAAACAATATTTTAAATCAAAAACAAAAAAGAGGCGCCAACTATTTGCTTAAAGTCTAATAAGCTGCCACCTTTTTGTTTTATTCTGCCTGCTTCAAGTTCTGCTTTTTGAGAACTGAAGTCCAAATTCTTTGTGCCTATCAAAAGGCTTTATCATATCTATTCCTTACCTTTGATGCCGATTGCATCTAAGATACCTTGTATCTCACTGCCAAGGCCAAAGACGCTATTCATCACACCCTCCTTCGCACCTCGTACCATATAACGTGCGCAATCACCCTCGAGTCTACCGATACGTTGGCGTTCTGCAACTGTATAATCATGACGTGATATCTCACGACGAATGCTACCAAATCTATCAACAGCTTTACGCCATTTCTTTGCTGTGTAGTATTGGCTATTATCACGCAACTCGTATGAAAATTTCTCTAAGTCGTTAATAGCTGACTCACGTGTAGCACATGAGCTTACCGATAGCATTGCCACAATGAGGGCAAGGCTCATAAGCATTATCTTTACCTTGTTTCTCATCTTTTATAACTTCTAATTTTACAATAATTCTCCCTATTCTTGGCTTGTGTTTATAATACTTTTCATTGTAAAAGTAATGTCAAATTCCGCCTTTTTAAGGGTAATAGCCGTGGCAAAAATAGGAAATAATAATGATTTTACCAACAAAACACCACATTACTTTTCATTCTTTTCTACTTTTTTTAACTACCTTTTGTTCCATGAATTTCACAGCAACACTTCTTCAATGGTTCAAAAACAACGGACGTTCTCTGCCTTGGCGAGAGACGAATGACCCATACGCTATTTGGCTTAGTGAGGTCATTCTACAACAGACACGTATCGCACAGGGCATGAGTTATTGGGAACGTTTTATGACACAATGGCCAACGATCAATGCTCTTGCTGCTGCAACAGAGGACGATGTGTTGAAAGCTTGGCAGGGCTTAGGTTATTACTCTCGTGCAAGAAACCTCCATACGGCTGCACAACAGGTAATTGAGTTAGGCGGATTTCCAAAGACTTTTAAGGAATTAAAGACGTTGAAAGGCGTGGTGACTATACTGCTGCAGCCATTGCTTCTATTGCTTTTGGTGAACCAGTAGCCGTGGTAGACGGCAATGTCTACCGTGTTCTTTCTCGCTATTATGGTATTGACACACCCATTGATAGCACCGAAGGAAAAAAGGAGTTTCAAACACTCGCTCAATCGCTTTTACCTATAAATGAACCAGCTGACTACAACGAAGCTATCATGGACTTTGGTGCTATTCAGTGTACACCGACTTTTCCTCGCTGTATAGTTTGTCCACTATGCGAGACCTGCGTTGCTTTCCGCGAACAGCGTATTAATGAACTACCCATAAAAAGCAAGAAGGTGAAACAACGCGAACGTCATTTCACCTATCTGTATATTGAATATGAAGGAGAATTAGCTATCCGTCAACGTGGTGCTGGTGATATTTGGCAGGGCTTGTGGGAACTTCCACAAGCCGACCAGCTAACCTCTTCTAAGAACTTTACTTGGGAAAAAGGGCACACTTATTACGAAAAGGGTAAAACACATCCTTACTCATCAGATTATTCTTGCTGACATCTATCTTTTGGCAACCAAAGGCTCGACCACAGCTACCCTCAGAGTTCATCTGGATTAAAAGGCATGAACTTGAAAACTATGCTTTACCTCGCCTAATTGAGATTCTGCTAAATGAAATCCCAACCTAAGGTATTGTTTCCTCTCCCCCTTTCCATCAACTCCCCTATAGCTCACTTCTACAAAGCAATGCCTCGTAGTCTTCCTCCTTTCGCGTTAATCCCCAGTCGCTACTTCTTTCCAAAGTTCTCATCAATACGAAGTTGATGAGCTACGATGAATGGAAAGACACAAACAATCATCACGATAACAAAAGAACCAACTTATAGCCTACCGCCTGTGCCAACGCACCTGCAAACAATCCTGGAATCATCATTGACAATGCCATAAAGCCCGTACAAAGAGCATAATGACTGGTCTTGTGTTCGCCCCGACTGAAATAAATCATAAAAAGCATATAGGCACTAAAACCAAATCCATAACCGAAATTCTCGATAAATACAGCTGCACTAATTGCTATCACGTTATCAGGAAGCATGTAGGCCAAATAGACGTAGGCTAAGTTAGGTAACGTAATAGCTGCTGTCATCGGCCATATCCATCGTTTCAAACCATCACGACTGATCATCATTCCTCCAATGACACCACCTATCAAGAGACCTACCATACCAACAACGCCATTCACCGTACCATACTCTATTTCTGAAAGTGCCAATCCTCCCTTTGCCTTCGGGGCTTGAAGAAAAAGTTGGGAAATAGGAATAATCAACGCTTACGGTAAACGGAAGAGTAAGAAAACAGATAGTGGTCAATGCTTGTTCTTTCTTAAAGAAGGAGATAAAAAGTCTGACCAAAAGCTGCGAAGCAAATGACCAGCCGACACTTGTGCGTTCTCTACATCCTCAGACGGACGAGGAAGAATAAAGCGATGATAAAGGGCAAGTCCCATAAAAAGAGCCATCAAGCCATAAAAAACAAGCGACCACGTCCACTGAACATCAAATTTCTTATGCAAAAAACCTGCAAGTGCTATCAGTCCACCCTTACCAACAACCATTGATATACGATAGAACGTAGAACGAATACCTACGAAAAAGGCTTGCTCGTGCTGATTAAGTCCCATCATATAGAATCCATCAGCACCAACATCATGTGTCGCACTGCTAAATGCCAACAACCAAAAAAAACAGATTGTTCCCTGAAGCCATAACGAGGTGTTAACAGTAAAGGCTACACCAGCAAAAGCTGCACCCACGAGCAACTGCATAATGATAATCCACCATCGCTTTGTCTTAATCAAATCAAGGAAGGGACTCCATAGAGGTTTGATAACCCAAGGAAGGTAGAGCCATGAAGTATAAAAGGTTACTTCGGCATCTGACAATCCCATCTGCATATAGACTTGAATGGACAATACAGTTACAGCAATATAAGGCAGACCCTCAGCAAAATAAAGTGAGGGTATCCATGCCCATGGGCTTATCTTTCTTTCAGTTTTCAATGCTTATTGCGTTTTTGAGTTCTGTTATTATTATTCTATACAAGGTGTTCCTTTCCCACAGCCTACAATCAACAAAAACCAATAAGAGGTACATCAATCGTGTAACCAAAAAGAGATAAATAGAGATCAAAGCAGACTATCAAACACCTCTATAGACTTAGCCTTATGTCTTTTCTGACGATGACAAAGATACATAAATTTAACGAGAAAAAGATGCGAAAACACTCACGAAAAAGAATAAAAGAAAAATTATACATTATAACCAATGTTTTTCGCTTTTTGAAAGAACCATTGAGATTTTTGTTTATCATTGTGAACATGAGAGTTTAACTCATTATATTATCACTTACACCCATAAACACTAAGAATAAGCATAACAAATAATGATTAAAAGACTCTAATACACTCTACCCTCTCTATTGAACATAAAGAAACGTAGAGTAACACGATAAAGAAGCATTACACTGACGAAAGTTGAACTACATTCAAAGTGATATGCTTCTTTTATATTCCGAAAAATATGTTTTATTCATAAAAAGAAATATACAATCTTGTCATTTTCAGGTTCTTCCAGTTGAAAATAAAAATAAAAGCTATATCTTTGCACTGAATGACTATCCACTATTAGATGGACTTACAAAGGGAGATAAACTACAAGCTAAAAACGCAGAAACGACAAAAGACACTATGTATATCAATTACCATATCTATCACATTCAACAAAACAACTTATCCCTATGCTGATTGATAATCGTAAACTATTTTTACGCATATCAAAAACAACACATACTCTTTTGGCTTTGAAAAAGACGCCTAATTGACTTGCGAAAAGATGCTCTTTTGAGGTCTTACTAACGCCCTTTTTGAAGTCCAATTAGCACTCTTTATTTTTGCAGTTTTATAACCAATTGATTTCCCGTTGGTTATGAGTCTTCCTTTTTGTTCGTGTTTTTGTTATTGATTTATAGATGTTTTACCTGAAAATTTGTAATGATTTTTCTGTGCATATCTGTGTTGGTAGATTCAAGTACCAATTGCGAATTTACTGAATCTTTTTGTTAAAAACAAATATTGGTGATTTAAACATTAATTTTTCCCTTGGTCTACTATTAATTTTTGTTCTGTATGTATGCCAAATACTGTATAGATATCGTGTTTATATTGAATCCTTTTGGTACATATTGTCTTATCAGCATATTTGCATTCTCCACAGCCCCTTTCTGCCATGGTGCATATGGTTTAGCATAATAAATTTGACATTGTAAATTCTGTTCAATTTCCTTGTACTGTGCAAACTCTGGACCATTATCAGTTGTAATAGTCATTACATTCTTCTTGTATGGTTTCAGTGCTTCAATAATAATCTTGCTCACTTGCTCTGACTTATATCGTTGTGGTAGCTTTCTTATGATAAGAAAATTTGTACTTCTTTCTATTATTGTAAGAACTGCTGAACGTCTTGGTCCTACAATGAGGTCCATTTCCCAATCTCCAAATCGTTTACCATCAGCCTCTAATGGCCTTTCTGTTATGCTTTTTCTACCATTTGGTAGCTTTTTTCCTTTTCTACTAAGCCAGTGATTTATGTGTTTGAGCTGGAACCTACAATGTTGATAAAGCTTTCCTCCTAAAGCTTTATCTCTGCGTATCATCTCATAGATGGTTTCATGACAGACGACCGCTTTTCCTAAAGCCCTTAGCCTACCTGTTATCTGCTGCAGAGACCAATCCTTCTTCAGATACCCGATGATGGTTGAACGTACTCCTGGCGTCAGTTTGCGGGGCTTCTGAAAACGGCGTTTGCGGCGTTCTGCCATACGCTGAGCACACACTGGACGGTATTGTTCAGTGTAAGGTGAGGAGTTACGGTCAATTTCTCTGTAAACCGTACTGAAATGAACTCCAATTGTCGAGGCTATCTCCTTTTTGGAGAAACCTTTTTGTAATAAGGCAAATATTGTGTACCTTTGCCCTGAGGTTAATTGTTTACACATATCAAATACAAAGATAATTAATCTTGGGGAGACTTTAGGTCTCCTCTTTTTATTTTTATATCTTGATACTTGAATTTGCTCTTAGGGGGCGCGGCCTCCTGCCGTAGGGCAACCCTCGGTGTTTTTCATAGTTTTTGTAAACTATTATTTACCGAGAGTTTTCGCATTTACTAATTGAATGTGCGTGTATCTTTGAACTATTACGATAAAAGGATTTTCCGTGTCGAAGGATAAACAAAAGTGGATTATCAAGTCAGTCGTTGTTATGTTTTTGATTAATAAAATCACTTCGGTTATTCATTTAAAACTATATGAAAGATGTCAACGCATTTAACGAAAGAACCATTTTTCAAAAGCAATAAGCGAAAACTCTAAATAATAATCAACAAACAAAACAAACCATTATCAAAAGAACATATAAAAAGGGCGATAGTCATTATGACCATCGCCCTTATATCTAATAATTGTTTTCAGATTATTACATACCCAAAAGCCTTCTTAGCACCGTCATTATTAGGATTAACCTTCAGCACCTTATTAAAGTACTCGTCTGCAAGTGGCTTATTACCCTTCTTTGAGTGATAGTAACCAAGACCATAGTAAACATTCTCCAAGTAACTCTTGCTGTCCGCATCAAGTGTTGGCTTAGCCTCTTCATAAGCAGCCACCTTCTGATAAATTTCTGCAACCTTATCAGGATCGTTCATCAACTGAGCTACGTTAGCCTGATTCAACCAAACCCAATCAGAGATTGTAGGGAACTTAGCAACCATCTGCTCATAAACATCAAGTGCCTTTGCAAGAACAGCATTCTTAGCAGCACGGTCTGTTATACCCTCAGCCTTAGTAACGTATGTATTTGCAAGTGTTGCCCAGTCATTATTAGTAGCCTTCTTACTCTTAGAAAGATATTCCTGCTGAACTTCAAGTGCCTTATCATCATTACCCTGTGCAGAGTAAATAGCAGCCAAAGTCTTTAATGGCTCAATATTGTTCTTATCAACCTCAAGTGCCTTGTTAACGGTGCTGATAGCCTCGTCGTACTGCTGAGCACCGCAGAGGGCCTTTGCATATACGTCGTAGTCATTAGCAACTTTCTTACCAGAACCAGCAAACACAGCCTTACCATAGTCGATTGCTGAAGCATAATCCTTCAACTCTACAGATGCCATCATAGCAATACGACTGAGATACTCACTATTTGGGAATTTCTGCAAGCCCTGCTTTACAACATCTAAAGCTCTCTGATAGTCCTTTGTGATATAAGCAGCAAAGCCATAGTTATAGAAGTTGTCCTCAGACATATTAGCTGGATTAGCCTTTGCATACCACTCTAATGCCTCCTTGTATGCCATCTCCGAGCATAATTTCAGCGGCAGTAGCCTCTACTGGATAGTCTGGCTTAACCTTACGAAGCTCCTCGAGTTTCTGAACAGCAACCTTTGAGTTTACATGACGAAAAACCTTTGCATAACGCTCATAAGCTACTACGTTCAAAGGATCAACTGTAATTGCATTCTGATACTGTGTAGCTGCAGCACCTGCATTACCAATAGAATCTTTAAGAGCAGCAATGTCACCCAAAAAGAACATAGGCTAAGCTACCCTTGTATTTCTTATTATTTATAACATTGTTCGCAATCTCTGTTGCAGCATCGTAATTATGCTGCAAAAGATAAACATTACCTAAAGCAACAATAGCCTCTTCACTCTTCTTAAAGTTCTTCTGATACTCCTTAATAAGATCCTTTGCTGCCTTTAGGATCATTTGGTGCAGCTTCAATAGCGGCAACAATAGGCTTAAAGACTACTAGCATAATCAACATCCTGTGCCATTACTGGAGTTGACATTGCCAACATCAAGGCTCCAGCTATTAAATATTTCTTTGTTTTCATAATTCTTTCTATCTAAATTATATTTCAAGTGAACTTTATTCATTATACACCCTATCAAAATATATAGTTTAATCCTCTAAAGAAAGTAACTACTGTTGATAAGTAAAAATAAATACTCAATAATAATATATCGACCGCCTTTAATTAATCATAACTCATAATTATTAACCAGTAATTTAACTTACAGCACAATACTGGTTACCGACTACTGGGTCTTAACTTCAACTTCACGAATGTTAATTTCACCACGATAAGGCAAGAGACCAGCCTTAAAAATAATCTTTCTGACCAATTGGATTGGTTACGAAAGTTTTAGCAAATGCCCAAGGCAATGCCTTATGAGGGTCAGCCACAATAGCGTAGATAGTTCTTACAAAAGGATATCTGCCGTCCAACAAATAGGCCTGGTAAGGCTGCCAACTATTTTCTGGTTGAGCAACAGTAGTCTTAGAAAGACCTACCACTCTAATATTTTTCTTAAATGTAGTGTTTGTTGAGTCACGATGGTCATTCAACCAATTTGACCCGATAACACCTATAGCATTAGGAGTTTTATTAACATAGTCTATAACAGACTTACTGTTACTTGCAGCGACTATGTTCGCACTCTTGATGTTCTTTCCGCCTAAAATGGAGTCGACGACATAATGTAACGTAGCTGAAGCCTTGTTGTCGAAAACAACTTCAATATTACCTTTATCATTCTTAGGGTTCAGCTGATTCCATTTTGCAATCTGACCACTGAGAATCTTCTTTACATTGGTAACTGTAATACATGAATCTGCATTAGTATTGTTCACAATGAAAGCAATTCCATCATATCCTATCGGGAAAACCGCTGGGATAGGACCTTTCCCTCGTAACATAGCATCTTCACCCTTCGTCAACGCATGAGAAGTAAAGAAAAGATTAACTTTCTGGTCGAGGAGCAGTTGCATTCCTTTGTTGTCATCTGTATAAATTGGCAACAAATGCGTCTGTGGATAACGGAACTGATAATTCTGTAACAGTTCCTCTATAATAGGACTAAAAACTTTCGTCAGAGGCGAACTTAATCGTCCCTGACGTCGGTGTATCTGTTCTGCCGTCCTGACGTTTCTTCTGTCCGCAAGCAGACAGAAGAAAGCCAAGAGATAGCATCAATCCTACTGTAATGTAGAATCTGGTTCGTTTCATATAATATTTGCTTTTACTGCAACTTAAAGGTAATAGGGAAGAGTAAACCAAACGTTTGCTGGCTGACCATTGTTCATACCTGGAGACCACTTCGGCATGCTGTTAACAACACGAAGTGCCTCACGGTCAAGTGCCTGATCAACACCACGAACGATTTGTGCCTGACTAATGCTACCGTCACGTCCTACAACGAACTTAACAATAACACGTCCCTGCACACCATTCTCTGCTGCAACTGCTGGATATTGGATATGAAAGCCAACCAAAGCAGTTACATTAGGGAATGAAGGCATAACCTCTGCCGTAACAAAGGTCTTATTTTCAACCTCCTGCTTTGGCTCTGGCTTTGGTGCCTCTACAACAGGCTTCTCAATCTTTGGTACAATCTGTTCAGGAGTAGCGACGGTGCTACGAGCAGCAACTTCAGTACGGTCTTCCGTACCTTCCTTGTTCTCAACACCGACAGCCTTGGTCTCCTTATTCATCTTGACCATTGGTGGCATTTCTTCCTTAACATCCTTATCATCCTTGATGACAGGGGCTGTAAACTTAACAGTAGCACGAGTCTACGGAACAACCTTCTCTGGTTCTACCTTCTTTGGTTCTTCCTTCTTCTGCTGCTTCTTACGCTCAGCCTGTTCCTTCTTAGCCTGCTCAAGAGCAGCCAACTCCATTTTAGCTGCATATTCAGCTTGCGCAGCCAAGTCGTCGTTATGTTTCTTAATCTGATAAGCTAAGTAACCACCACCGAGGAATGCAGCACAAAGCAGAATAGCTAAAGCCTTGATATTACGCTGAGAAACAGTCTTACGAAGCTTGTATGCACCGTACTCCTTGTTCTTGTCGGCGAACACCATGTCGACCCATTTAGGATCGCATAAATCTATTTTTGCCATTGTTTTCTTTCTTTAATTGTTTACGAATCAGTGATTAAGCCTTAATACCTTTCTTAGACAAAAGAGCCTTGTCCTGGTCTGTCAGCTTGTCAATGACGTAAGTTCAATATATGAAATCTGCATTTCATCGAGGATGTCTACCAAATGACGATAAGAAGCCTGATCCGTTGGTTTAATAATGACAGTCATGGTTGAAACCTTTTTGCCATTAATCATACCAGTCTTTATTGCAGCTAACTCAGACTGATAAATACTATCTGGGTAAGCATTAGGATTAGCCTGCTTCTTACGATCCAGTTCCTTCACCGCAATATCCATATCCTGATATGGGATAGAAACTGGATCACCAGTTGAAGGGTCACCCACTTGCTTATGCTGAAGAACGTAACGAATACCAGTCTGAGTGTTACCCCAGTCAGCTGGCTTCAGCCAATTAGCGTTATCATACTCTGGTTTACCATACCGTAGAAGATTTTATCTCCGTCAGCAATGTAAATCGTAATGAGTGTGACTCCTTGGCCTCATTCTTCTGAGTGTCCTTCTGAGTCTTATCATTACTTGGCATCGTCAACTCCATAGTTGAAGGCTTGCTAAGTGAAGTACAAAGCATGAAGAAGGTAATCAGCAACATAAGCATATCCACCATCGGCGTAAAGTCTACGCGGACGGTCATCTTCTTCTGCTTGCCGCCTCCTTTTCCTGTATCCATCATTTCCATACTTTGATCTCCTTACTTATTAGCTGCCTGAGCAGCCTTTTTAGCGTCCAACTGTGTGATCATATAGTAATGGCTCTCATCCATATCTTGGAGTTCGCTCATTACCTTCTTAACGGTACCATAAGGAGAGTCAGCATCAGACTTGATAGCAAGTCTAACCTTTGGGTTCACCTGGCGGGCTGCGTTAACCCACTGTTGGAACTCAGTCATCTCCTGTCCTTGGATACTATCGAGAGGAATACCCATCTTAGGGAGTTCTTTACTACGCTCTGCAGCAGGCTTTGATAAATAAGCAGCTAACTTATCGAGCGGAGTACCAAATGTAGACTCTGCAACAAAAGTTTTCTTCTGTGCAGGAGTCAATGTAATGCCCATATTACCTACGATTTGTCCCAACTCATTGGTATTATCGTAACTCATAAACACCTGGCCTTCGCCAGTAGGCTTTCCTATAGGTCCTTTTTCAGGACTCACAAGAATTGTCAAGACACCATTCTCAGGCACCTTAGTTTCAGACACAGAACCTGGAGTATTTTACCTTCACTGGCTCGTTCTTTACGAACGTAGATGTCAGCATAAAGAAGGTAAGCAACAAGGTCATAACGTCTGACATAGGCGTCATGTCGATAAAGGTGTCACTCTTCTTAACTTTTACTTTACCCATAGCGATAAATTTTTAAAGGGTCAGCAAAAATTAAGCCTCGTCTGTGTGGTTTACTTCCGTATGTCTGAGCGATAGAATAACCAACCTCGTCGAGGGCGAAAGTCAACTTGTCAACCTTGTTTGAATAGTAGTTATAAGATACTACCGCACACCAAGATGTTGCAATACCGAATGCGGTGTTGATCAACGCCTCAGAAATACCAGCAGAAAGTGCAGCAGAGTCAGCACCACCACCTGCAGCAAGAGCAGAGAACGACTTGATCATACCGGTTACAGTACCGAGAAGACCAGTAAGAGTACCAAGTGTTACGAGAGTAGCAATGATAGGGAGGTTCATTGTCAGAGTTGGCATCTCGAGCTGAGTAGCCTCCTCGTGAGCCTGCTGAATCTTAGCTACCTTCTGAGCCTTCTTAAGGTTTACATTAGCACCAGTCTCCATATCCTTGTAAGCGTTCAAAGAAGCCTTAACAACGTTTGCTACAGAACCCTTCTGCTGATCGCAGAGCTGGTTAGCCTTAGCAAGGTCATTTGCGTTAAGAGCACTCTTGATGTTTGCAACAAACTTTGGAAGGGCACCCTTACCGAAAAGCAGTCTTCAAAGCCATCCAACGCTCGATAGACATAGCGAGCACTGTCAACAAGAGAGTGTGGATAACAGGAACGACTACGCCACCCTTAAAGATGGTACCCCAAACGTCTGCTGGGTTCTCACGTGCAGCTCCATCCTGGAAGTGCATTGGATTACCGAACCATGTGTAGAACAATGTGAACGCAACGACAGCGCAAACGACGATAATCCGAATGCCTCTAACTCCTGTGAAGCCCTCAGACTTTTTCTGTGGGGCTGGTTTTTGTTGTAGTTGCCATAATTTGATAAAAATTTTAATTTTTAGGTTATTAATGAATTAATTTATTAATATCTTTCTGATTTTTAAAGCATTTGTATATTACCGCCACTGTAAAAGGGGTTCAACACTGCTTCTTATCTCCGCAAAGATAGTAATTAAAAAGAAACTACAAACACGATTAATAACATTTAACAGTTAAAAATGTACTGTTTCCACCTCTTTTTATTACTATCTACTCTTACAGACTCTATTTTAATTTTGAAAGTACATCTTTTATGCGACGAAGCGCTTCCTTTATATTTTCATCACTTGTTGCATAACTCATTCTAAAACAGTCTGGAGCACCAAAAGCATCACCACCCACTGTTGCAACGCATCCTTCTTCAAGAATATACATAGCAAGGTCGGATGAGTTGTTAATCACATGCTTGCCATCTGTCTTTCCAAAGAAGCTGGAACATTTTGGGAAGAGATAGAACGCACCTTGCGGCACATTCACCTCAAGTCCAGGAATTTCCTTTGCCAAGCTAACAATCAGATCACGACGACGACGGAATGTCTCACGATACTCTGCTACACAAGCCTGATCCTCCTCGTATGCCGCAACAGCAGCCATCTGACTTACGCTACATGTACCTGATGTATATTGTCCTTGCAACTTGTTGAGACCTTTTACGATCCACTCTGGTGCTGCTACCCAACCAATTCTCCAGCCAGTCATAGCATAAGCCTTGCTAACTCCATTACAAAGATCGTGCGTTCTTTCATTCCAGGACAAGATGCGATACTACAATGGCCACCTATATAATTAATGTGTTCGTAAATTTCATCTGAAAGAACAAACACGTCTTCATGTGCCAAGACAACCTTTGCCAAAGCCTCCAACTCCTCTGCAGTATAGACACTACCAGTAGGATTGCTTGGGGAGAGCAAAGAATTATCATCTTTGTCTTTGCTGTAATTGCCTTCTCTAACTGTTCTGCGGTAATCTTAAAATCTTGCTCAATTCCTGCAGAAACAACAACAGGAACACCACCTGCAAGTTTAACCATCTGCGGATAGCTCACCCAATAAGGTGCAGGAATAATCACCTCTTCACCCAGATTCACCAAAGCCAACACAGCATTGCAAACACCCTGTTTACCACCTGTACCAACTATAATCTCAGAAGTAGCATAGTCAAGATTGTTTTCATCTTTCAGCTTCTTTGAGATAGCCTCTCTAAAAGCAGGATAACCAGGAACAGGAGAATACTTTGAGAAGTTATCATCAATAGCCTTTTTGCCTGCCTCCTTAACATGATCCAGGAGTCATGAAGTCGGTTCACCCACACTCATGTTGATAACATCAATTCCCTGCGCTTTCATTTCACTACTCTTCTGCGACATTGCTAATGTCTCAGAAGGTGCCAATCGATTTAAACGATCTGATAGTTGTGCCATTTCGAACTTTATCTTTCTTTTTAAATAATATCAAATACAAAAGTACGCAAATTCATTTTTGATAACGGAATTTTTCTTTTCTTTATTTTTATCTAAATAACATTTTTACTGCCGATTTGACAGTTTAAATTAAAGAATTATATAATAAAATGCAGTCTTTATGAACAAAACTATACAAAGCTATAATTATACTCATTCATTTATCTACATATCGAATAATATTCACGACAGACTAAAAAGTAAGTCTCTGTCATCGACTCTTTTATTCAGTACATACCGTCCACAATGTGTGCTGAGCCTCCGCACAACTGGTGCTAAGCCTTCACACCATCCGTGTTTAGCTATTTCAAAATTGTATGCAAACCTAATATATCCAATCATAGAAAGCATTTTCTATAATGTAAAAAAGTATGATAAAGGGTGTTTTTGAGTCTACATACAAAGATCCCACCACAGAGAAACAAGTCACTTCTCTATCAGGTGGGAATCATTATAAGACTTATCAGAAAAGCCTTCCTATTACTATTTTTGCTTACAAATGCAAGTCGTGTCCCATACAGATCGCGCTTAGTTTTCAGATAGCGATAGTCAAACTTGTTTGGAGTAATCTCAATAGGTACATTCTCCTCTATCTCTAAACCATAAGCCTCGAGACCTACTCGCTTCGTTGGATTGTTTTGTTATCAAACGCATCTTATGAACACCAAGATGGCGCAGCATCTGTACCACTAACCATAATCGCGCTTCGTGCTGGTCGGAAACCAAGATGAATGTTTTGCTTCAACCGTATCGAGTCCCTGTTCTTGCAACTTATACGCGCAATCTTATTCATCAAAGCCGATACCACGTCCTTCCTGCTGCATATAGATGATGACACCCTTGCCTTCCTTCTCGATCATTTCCATTACTTTGTGAAGCTGCTCGCCACAGTCGCAACGCTGGCTGCCAAGGATGTCACCCGTTGCACAGGATGAATGTACACGCACAAGTACAGGCTCGTCATCCTTCCATGTACCCTTGATGAGTGCCATGTTTTCCAGACCATTTGCTGACGGAATGGAATCAAGTGAAACATACCATATTGTGTAGGGAGTTTTACTTCCTCACCAACAACAATACTTGATTCTTTCTTCAGACGATAGGCGATAATGTCTTTGATACTAATAATCTTCATATCCCATTCCTTTGCACGTTTCTGCAAATCAGGCATACGAGCCATCGTACCATCTTCATTCATAATCTCCATTAACACGCCAGCTGGAAAACAGCCTGCAAGTTTACAGAGGTCGACAGCAGCCTCAGTATGACCAGAACGACGCAAAACACCATTATCCTGAGCATAAAGAGGATTGACATGACCTGGACGTCCAAAAAGTCTGAGGAGTAGAGTTAGGGTCAGCCAACGCCTTAATCGTTTCTGCACGGTCGTGTGTAGACACACCTGTTGAACAGCCTTCTAACTTATCAACCGTAACAGTGAACGGAGTTCCCAATACTGACGTATTATCAGAAACCTGATGAGGCAAATCCAATTCTTCTGCACGTGAGAGCGTAATAGGTACACAAAGCACACCTCGTGCATTCTTCAACATGAAGTTAACCTTCTCTGGCGTAATCATCTCAGCCGCCATAATAAGGTCGCCCTCATTCTCTCGGTCCTCATCATCTACTACGATAACGAACTTTCCTTCCCGAAAGTCTTTCAATGCATCTTCGATGCTATCGAGTTTAAAATCTTCCATATAGTTACTGATTTATATTATTTCTTATCAATAGCCCTTTGATTCTTCTTTTTCCCATTATACGCTGTATCTCTGCAATAATCGTATCATTACAACTAATAATAGTACGAAGATCGCGATAAAGGCGTAACCGGAAACGTCACATTCGGAAGTAGAAGAAAATACCAGCAGGTAATATAATTGCCGCAAGAATATTCGACCACTCTGTGATCGAATGGTGCTTGTATGCGCCTTTACTGCTAATATTGGGTATTTATTTAGTTCTGTCATGATGACTTTGTTGCGTGTGTTACCCAAGTCTTCTATGACATTTTCAAGTTCATCGTTAATCTTCTCAATCACATGATCTGTATGATAGCGGAAGAACACCTTTATTACATTAGGCGCAGACTTCAACCTGCGTGTCTTAGCATACTCCGTAATCCTTACATTCAAGTCGCTAAGTTGCTCTGCTGCCTTGCTGTAATCAGGGTCATTTAAAGATAACCTCCTTACTGGCTATACTACGTTTCGTACGCAATCCAAACATCTTCATCAACATGTTCTTATACATATCCGCATTGAACACCGTTGAGTCATTGTTCGCCTTGTAGGTAAAGAAGATTGCCATCGGGATAAGAACAGCCATAGACAATCCTTTACCAAACCATATAGCCCAGTCTCCCTGACGTGACATTCGATAACCTGTATTATCGAGGATGTAAAATATAATAAACACGATAACGCTGATAATGATTGGAATACCCAATCCTCCCTTACGGATAATAGCACCAAGTGGCGCTCCAATAAAGAAGAAAATAATACATATCAGCGATAAAGTAAACTTATTAATGGTCTCAATATCATGTAGACGGATTAACTTATCACCATCACTGGTTATCATACTCTTGAAATCAAGGTCGCTAACTTCTTGCTGAACGGTAGACAAAGCCTGATCTACAACATAACGACGCTGATCTGCAGGAAGCTTTTTGAATACCGAGTCTACGTTAAATGCCTTTTCTCCCGACAGTTTTACAGCCTGCTTCTTCTCAGAAGCTTTAAGGTTAGATTCTCGATAGTAAACTGCCTGTGCATCCTTATAGAAAGCATTACCCACACTATCATAAACATGCACTAAGGAGTCTTTGTCATGCTGTATCTTCTGAATACTCTTTGTACGGGCATCGTTAGAGATACCTGCCATATCCGTAAGGTTGAAGTCACCATCGAAGTCAAGGACAATATGTTTGTGTGCAAATGTCTCTCGACGATAAGGAACACTGGCACTATTACCCATTTCTTGTGAGCGCATATTCTCATACCACTCGCCACTCCATAGTTCAGAACAAGATGTTTCTTATCCACTGTAGACTGCAACATACCTGAGTCTGCAAGGATAATAGCCTGATCTTCGTAACTATCCGTCATTCGGTACACCATGATATTATATAGGTGACCTGTCTTCAAGTCTTTCTTCTCTACATAGAGGTTCGTTTGTGGAATACCATCATAGAAGACTCCTCATGGGATTTCCAGCTCAGGACTCTTCTGTTTCATGGATATAAGTAATTGTGCAATGTGCTTTTGTGCTGTTGGCCCCACATTGTTTTGGAAATAGAACGAGCCAAAAGCGATAAGAACACTAATAAAGATTAGTCCTCTAAACGACTGAATAAGAGAGATGCCAGCAGCCTTGATAGCCGTCAACTCCGAACTTTCGCCAAAGGTTACCATAGGAGATTAGCGATGAAAGAAGAATTGCTAACGGAAGAGCCCTATGGCACCATCATCAAGCTCATATGCCAAAAAAGATTGTCCAAGAACATCCATTGACAATCCTTTTTCCAATCAAGTCATCAACATATCTCCACAAGAACTGCATCATCAACACAAATAAGCTGATGAGAGGTTCCCATGAAAAAGCATACCAAACTGCTTTACAATGAATATATCTAACTTCTTGATTCGAAACATGATATAATATCGAGGTTATTATCCTCCCTTACTTTATGTGCGAAAGCTATTACGAATAAAAAGCAAAGAAATCTTACTTTTAATCTGTAAAGTACGACTTACCTTTGCAAAATTACATAAAAAATATTAGAGTAATGGTCTTTTTAGTATTTTTATTCTTTTTACCAGCGTCTTTTCCTTTTATAACATCTACCCTCCTCTACCCTTTACTCTTTTTGTTTATACATCTTCTCCATCAAAAGCGCTACAACTTCAAAAGAAGTAACACTGGAAAGGCTCTTTCTTTCTCTATCTGTACAATATACTGAGTAAACAAAGAAGATCATTCCACTCTTACAACCCCTCTAAACAACAGAATAGAGTATATGGACGGCTACTTCAACGTCGTGTCATATACCCTATTCGATTACAATATATTTATAAAAGATTACATTCCTGTTATACGATGTAGGCGGTCTATATTCTGATTCAAAAGTTGTTCCAACCCTTCCACATCATCATCATCAGCGAAGTCAGTAACCAACAGATGATAGTTGCCAGCAATCTCGCTATGAAACATCTTCATTTCCCAATAAGAATCACTATCAGACGACTCCCCAATGAAAACGTATATAATTGTTTTTACCATTTTTGACAACTGTTGCCATATATTATATCGTGTTCACATGTGGGTCACCCCAAAATAAAGGTTGCCACATCTTCATTAATCGTTACTTCATCTGCCAACCATTTCATCAAACCAATTGGTGTGCTAATCAGTGCCCACAGCACTGCCCGAACGTGTTTTTCAATTCGTATTCCAGTTCGATTTTCTTATTCATCTTCAATTATTACGTTTTAATATTATTCTTTTTACAACTCTCTTTTTCTGCTATCAACGCTTCAAAAACATTCTATTAAAGACATTCTTCATACAAGTCAGTTTTTAGCAGTTGCACAAATAGTCATTAGAAACAACATAGTCTACATCATGTTAGAACTACAATTCTCTTTTCATGCAGCCATACAGAAGGACATATCTTTAACGAATAAAGCCCCATTTTATTGCCTTTCAAACAAACTAACAGACAAATCCGTCAGTAATATTACTAAAGCCAAGAAATGCAGTTATCACACAAAAATAACAACATGTTATATAGTCGTTTATTCCTATTATCAGTTGCAAATATAAAACTTTTTATCGAATATCCGTTAAAAACGACTTATGTTTTGCAGTATGACATTTTTCTTCATACCTTTTGCACCCGCTTTCAAGAACGAAAGTTAAATGGACGGCGGGATAGCTCAGTTGGTTAGAGCGTCGGATTCATAATCCGGAGGTCCGGGGATCGTAGCCCCGTCCCGCTACAAAAAGGTTGATAATCATTATGATTACCAACCTTTTTGCTTTTCATACAACCCAATGCACGCCTCAACATGAGTTTAAGCAGACAGGGAAAGATTTTACTGTATTACAGAAAATTGCAGAAGATTTTATCCGTTTCCTTTTGCACTTTCAAAAATAAAAAGCTAAATTTGCAACATTCCCATCAGATGGACTTTCTGCGATAGCAGAAGTCCAGAGGGTGAGGGACACATATATGATAAGGCGTTTACTTGACGCTTTGTTCTTGACTGCTTGAAACTTCGCAAACTTCAATCTCTGTCAGGAAATGACGGCAAGTAGATGTCCATGGGTGTGTATACCCTGTTACTGCGTTACCGACAATAGTGGCGCACAACAGATTTACATATCGGCGTGGGCTACTGCGTTGCTCGTTCGACAGAGATGGGCAACGCGAAGGCCTCAAGACAGTGGGACGGGTAACAGGTACAGACTCCCACGCTTTTTCGTATATATACTTTAACATGGTAATGTTTAAACACAGTCATATAGGGAGATATTATGGCTATTCGTATTAGGAGATATGGGAGATTTAATCTGCCATTATACAACACTCGAAGTTTTGCTTAGTCTTTTGAGAAATGCAGAAGACAAGAAGTTGACCTTTTGGGCAAGTAGCATTTATTCTATGAACGACCCTACAGAATTTATGTATGGATACGACATCTGTATGGATATCTTGCAAAAGGTAGAGAAGCGTCTAAAGGTTTCAGACAAGTTGAAAGTTTCAAAGCTATGGATGGATATACATGACGATAGTTCGAATGATTGGAAGAAATACTTATCCAATCTTTATAGAGAATAACAGTGTCCATTTGTTGTTAGCTTTTCCAAGCTTAAAGATTCATTACCGCTTTGGAAAAATGTATGGAAACAATGGTTATGGTGTATGTCTTGTTTTTTCAAAATATTTGGTGAAGCCATTTAATCCCAATGGCATAGAACCGCAGATTTATAATTCAATCCATCTATATGACGTTGGGTATGGCACGATTCATCAATCAGAGTATGATATATTCAATAAAATTGTAGAATCAAGATATAAGAAGTACCTGAGCACTATTTGTCAAAAATGGTGTGACAACATCTTTGAAAAACTTTCATTGTTATGCCTCACTTTGGTAATTTGCTCTCCATGTATTAAACATCCTTCCTATAGCTTATGAGCAAGAGAAACGATTGCTCAAATATTATTTGGAAGAAAGCAATCAGAAAGTTCAGTTTTATGATAACAATATAATTTCCTACAGAAGTTCAAATACCAATTGATAATTTGAAAGAAATAATAGTAGGTCCTTGTTCAGACTTTCAATCTATATCAAGAAGCATAACACAACTGCTACATGAGTCAGGAACTAAATCCTCAAGATATAAAAATCATACAATCAGAAGTACCATATAGAAATTAATAGATATGGAAAAAGAGAATAAGTATGAGCAATGGAAATAGATATTTTCAGTAATAAACTCCTTATAGATTTTCCGAATAACAATATATCCAATAATAATTATTTATAGCAACAAATTATGCGCTAGGTGAGATTCTTTTTATTTCTCATTTTTGATGTCATTCTCAATTACGGTTGCAGCTCAAACTACTGAGTTTCCACAGTAGAATATCAGACAGACAAAGATGCAGTTATATCTAAAGTCAGGATAATGAATACTTCAACTACCTAGTTAGCGTAAGAGTGCAAGGACAGGGAGAAAGGGTCGTGGATATCTATCAGCCCGTATACTTATTTGTTTTTATTTATGGGTCATCTAGCTACCAATATCCTACTACGAGCTTTGTCTGATGGTGTAAAGGCTTTGTGTCTTTAGGGCAAAATATACTATACGAATGACTATAGTTATTATACTATCGATTTAATCTTTGATAAAAATACCTGTAGGATGTAATGTCATTACTGTTCGAGGAAATGGATGGCTGGTTTTGATGCGGAATTCATATAAATAATCCAGGTTGATTAGAAGTGGTTGTTAAGTGATAATTAATAATATTAAAATACAACTTCCGTAACTTTTCTGTTGCGGTCTGTGTTTAGCTCTATTGTCATACCTTATATAAAAGGTTTTTGTAGAGAGGTTATTTCTATACTCATATATACTACATATTTAAATACTTAGCACATTAAACAATGAAAAAGATTCTATTTATATTCCTTATTTCTTTTTGCAGTTAATATCTTCGCTCAGTCTGTAACCAACCTTGAACGAGACCCCAGTTTCAAGGGTATAATTGATAGTGCCCCAATTGGTAAGTATAGCGATATATTAACATTTAGCCATGCTTTTACAAGAGAAAAATATCTATCGTGTTAATCAAAAATAGTTAGTTTGTCAATCTTCAATATCAAGATGCAAGATATGATTGTTGTTGAAAAACGGTAAAGTCTTTTGCAGTTCAGTTGACAAAGACTTATCCATCTGATAACAGTGGTGCTACTGTATTTAATGCTAATGAATTGTTATCTTGGTATTCAAACTTAAGAACTAGATACGGTAACAATAGTTTTAGCTTAGATGATATGTCAGGGAACGCCATCTGTTTGTGGGATGAGGATGGCAAACTACTTCTGTGGTATTAGATATTGTCTATTTGTTTTATGGACATTTGGAGATGAGAAACCGAAATTACAATACTCTCTGATATCAAAGGGAAGATGACTATTAAACGTATATTTATAGTATTTATCATTGCATCGTTATCATGTTTCGGTCAGAAGGTGATCCAACTCACGAAGCAGAATGGCGTTTATACTATTCCTTGTTCTATTAATGGAATTAAGCGTTCATTGATTTTTCGATACAGGAGCTTCTACTGTGACTATATCGATGAAACTTGCTAATTTATTATATAGTATGGGAAAATTGAAGGATGCAGATTTTTAGAGGTTTTGGAAGAAGCCAAACCATAGTGGACATATCATTAATAATATGTCTATAGTATTAAGAAACATTGAAATAGAAGGACTAAATTTGAAAAATGTTGATGCTGTTATCATTAAAGGACAAACGTTTCCTTACTACTCGGACTATCATCAGTTTCAAAACTTGGCAAAAATAACACTGTCAGGAAATAAATTAGTTATAGACACATCTACATTAGATAACCTCCGTTTGTCAAGTGTTAGGGACACAGATAGAGTCACATCTTAAAAAGAGGGAATATAGAGAGCAATACTTTTGCTAAGGAAAAATCGAGAAACAAGAAGAATTTGAAGAAAAAGATTTGTTTAATTTGGCTCAATGTTATTGCTACTCAAAGGACTACAACAAATCTCTTATGTACTGTCAACAATGGATGAGGGACATACAAAAATAACAAGTCCCTCTCATGAACCCGATGTTTGTTATTTAATGGGACTATCTTATATGGGATTAAAAGTCACTTTGATGCTGATAACTGGTTTGCAAAAGCGATAAAGGTTGATAAGCCTTGATGCTGTTGAGCAAACAAGTCGCAAGATGCAAATACATTGTCTTACTATTACAATCAAAAAGCTATAAACTATTTGGAAGCTAAGTCATACGAAAAATAGCGTAGAAGCATTTGATATAGCAACACAATACCGAATGAGATATTTAGGAGTAACATCAGAGGATTTGTGTGCAGGTAAGGTCAAAGATAAGAAAGTTGGAATATGGCTTTACTCCATAAATGCAAAATGAATGCAGTCTTTCTTCATAATAAAGAGGCTGCCGAGCAATATGCATATTGGCTGCCTTATGTGAAAATACTGGAAGCCATCGAATTCTGCAATCATTTTAAACTCGATTATAGTCCTCGTATAATAGATTAATAGGTAAATGGTGGTTATTGTAGCGGTGTCACACCTCTTCCCATTCCGAACAGAAGTTAAGTCCGTTTGACGCTGATGGTACTACTGTGAGAAGTGGGAGTAGGGAAGCGCACTGAGATTAGAGCCCGAATTAACAAGCTAACATCCGAAATGGCTCCGGAAAGTCTATTTTGGCGTAATATGTTTAACATTATGGTTGAATATAAGCATTTAATCAAAGCATGTTAGACTGAGCTAAAAAAGAAGGCTCAGTCTACTCGATTAGATTAGTAAATGACAATCCAGCCGCTGTTAATTGGATTTCTATTTTGCTCTCGCATTGAGCTTATTCTATCCGTGGTTAGCAATACCAGTATTATGTTGGGATTTATATAGCTTTATGCCATCCGATATAAGAAAAGAGGTAAAAAGATGACAATTGACAAACCTGAAAAGATAAGGCATCTCCCTACACAAAAAGCGTAGGGTTCTTTTGTCTTTGGAAGGGAATGGTTGTCAAATTTATTATAAAAACTATTCTTAACTTCATCGTACATACACATATCTTACAAGAATATTTTTATTTCATTTTCCTGTCACTTTTAACACTTCGTTTATTTCTCTGTAAACTAACAAGTTAAGCACATACAACAAATGACAGCAGTGACAGCAAATTGAATTTCAACAATTGTCTAAGCAACTCCACAAACTAAATGAGTATCCACACTAAAAACTACTGTTCCAAATATCAGTAACATCTCACGTTGAAAAATATCACATTTTTACAATATAAACAATAAGAAAGGAACGTAGTAATAAGGCAGCAGCGAGCCTTTCGACTCGCCTTATGAATTTAATCAGTAACAGGTTATAAAACCTTATGGAAGGCTGATAGCCTCACTTGGACAAACTGATGCACAAGTACCACACTCAGTACAAGCGTCTGCATCAATTTTATAGATATCACCCTCAGAGATAGCCTCTACTGGACATTCGTCGATACATGTACCACAAGCGATACAATCATTACCAATTACGTAAGCCATAATATAAATAATTTATAATGTTAATAATGTTCTTGTATTACAAATAGGCTCAATACCTAAATTTGATGATGCAAAGGTAGAAATAAATTTCTTGAATACCCTAAACATATTGATAAAAAAATTACAAATATTTAGACGACATAAAAATAAAGAAAAACGAAATTTAATTTTTCATAGCAACTTACTAACAATCTGTCTATTACACAACTTTTTGAAACAATTATAAACAACATATTCACCTCTATTTAGCCAATCCATCCTTTCCACTCCTACCTAAAAAGGATGATAAACCTGAAAAGTTGGACGAGAACTTTTATTAATATAGACAATAAAACCAGTAGAAATACGTTTGAAGATTAATTATGAAAAAGAATATTAGTAGCCCTCACCCTATTGGCTTCCATGCTGACAAGCCACGCACAGGAACGAAGAGTGCAGAACCGACCCTTACACGGATCTGCGCGAATTCCATTTCGGTGTGCTCGTTGGTACACATCTGCAAGACCTTGAACTCAACAATGTTGGACCACAGATGGTCGACCTTGACGATGGCAAACAGAGTAGTTCAGAAGATTGTTTCAGCCGATCAAGACCGCTGGGATGCTGGATTTACAGTGGGTGTATTGGGTGAGTTGCGCCTAAACTCGACTTTTCAGTTGCGTATGGCTCCTGCCATGTACTTTGGTACACGACATCTAACTTTCCGTAATATTACAGACCTTAACGCACAAGGAGAGCCTACAGAGCAGGTGCAAGAACTCAAAACGGCATACATTTCTTGCGCTTTCGACCTCATTGCAGCTGCTCTCGCTTTAATAATCATCGCCCTTACGTGATGTTGGGACTGAATCCTATGCTCAACCTCTCAGGTAAGGACAATGATTATATCAAGCTCAAACGTAGCGATGTCTTCGTAGAAGTAGGACTTGGATGTGACTTCTACCTCCCTTATTTTAAACTACGTCCAGAGTTAAAGTTCATGTACTAGTCTTATGAACAGTCTTGACAAGAGTCATGCAAAGAACCTACAAGACAAGAATATGCTCATGTACACCAACTCTGTTAACGAAACACTGAGCTAAAGATGATAGCACTTACTTTCTACTTTGAGTAGATCCTTTATGTGTCAAGCAATCAGATATGGCATAAAAGATTAATAACGAAGAAAGACTTTATCAAAGCAAATAGAATCTATGCAATTTTGAAGTTGAACTCCAAAATTGCATAGATTTTTGATTAAAACACACTTTTGCTTGTACAGTACGCTCTTTTTATGTAATTTTGGAGTGTGACTTCAAAATTGCATAGATTAGATTTATAAAATTATTCATTTACCAATAAGAATCTAAAGTTCATAAACTAAAGGAATTATGAGAAAGTCTATTATCCTAATCGTTGCACTCATAGCAAGTTTGAACATAAGTGCACAAACTAAAGAGAAACAAGATAGTCTGAACATACCAGTGTTTCTTGTAGATGGAGTTGAGGTACAGAACATCGATAACCTTGACCAAAAAGACATCATTAGTGTGAATGTTATCAAAAACAGTGACTTCAACAAGCTATTTTATCCACGTACTGGCGGTGATGCTGATTACAACAAAATCAAAAAGTATCTGAGCCTATCATTCAAAAGTATCAGGAAAAAATATGAAGAAAGCAAAGAGTGACAAGAAGTCCGGTGAGATTTACATAAGATAAAGGTGCACACAACACCTTTCATAATACGAGAACGCTATCAGGCTATAGCTTTTTACATCGTAATCAATGTCCAATAGTAGCTGAATAATCGTAACTGCTACTATTGGGATTGGTTCTTGTAAATAAACGAGATTGATTACATCAAACTAATACCATGCATAAAACAAAAAGCAAAATAGATACGATAGCTAGCTTCAACAAAACAACTTGTCCCCTTTATTAAACACTATTTGTAAACTATTTTCACACAACTCAAATCAATATAGTCTCTTTTTGGCTTCTAAAGACGCCTAATTGACTTGCAAAAGGTGCCCTTTTGAAGCTCTAACTAACGCCCTTTTAAAGTCCAATTAGCACCTTTTCTTCTACGAGTTTTATAACTGATTGATTTTCTGTTGATTGCAAACTTGTTCTTATACGTATTTTCTCCCTTATTTATGGAAGTTTTATTTGAATTTATGTAATGATTTTTCAAAACCTTATTTGCGTAATTTTTCAACATATTAAAAGAAGGGTTTTCAGTATCGAAAGATGATAATAGAATAGACAGTGGACAGTTTTAGCAATGTATCTGCTTAATAATAAACTTTCAATAACGTTTTAGAAAGTATAAAAGACTGTGGGCTGCATCAATAAGATTGCTATTGACAATCATACTGATACAGCCCACATTATTTATATATAGGTCTTATCGATGAAAAGACTTACTTTTTCTTCTTCTATATCAAGCACTCAACTTACCCTACGTAAATAGCATGCTTACCATTCTGATCTTCGCCAACCATCTTGCCGTCAAGGTCTTTTCACGTACTCTAACTTTTGTAAGATAGGTATGCGATGACCACCCTATACAAGGTCAAGACCACGAGTTCCTGCGATAACCTCCTCATCACTGACACCTTCTATATTCCAACCAAGGTGAGAAATACAGATAATAAGGTCGCACTTCTTTGCCTTTCAATTCGTTAATAACCTTCTGTGCACAAGCGACAGGGTCATTATAAACAATTGGACCATAGTTAGCTTTCACTACCAAACCATCCAATTTTGGAGCAAGACCAAAGACACCAATCTTCAGTCCGTTACGCTTCAAAATGATATATGGCTTAACCAACTTTGCTAATTCAGTTCCTTGAAAATCATAGTTTGCACAAACGATTGGAAAGTTTGCCTTCTTAAAGAGGCGCACCATATTATCCAATCCAAAGTCAAATTCATGGTTACCAATCGTAGCTGCGTCATAGTGCATCTGATTCATCAGTCCCACTTCAACATCACCCTTGAACATTGTGTAATAAGGTGAGCCTTGCGAGAAATCACCACTATCGAAGAGTAGCAAGTCAGGAGCCTTTGCACGCTCCTCTTTAAGCATCGCTATACGACGTACAAAACCGCCACGATCAGCCTTCATCGTATCAGCAAGATTAGGATTTAGCGGATAAATCTGGCTATGTGTATCGTTTGTATGGAGAATTGTCAGTTTCTTGTCCTGTCCAAAAACAACAACCGCCATGAGACAGAAAGTAATCAATAATATATTTCTTTTCATTTTCCTAACTCCTTAAATATTTATTCCACGCGAATACGTCCTTCTGTGTGGGCATTAACCACCTTACCCTGAGCTGTCTGCTCCTTGAAATAGTTCATAATAATGAAACGTGTGTTGTTACTGCTTTCCTGTGGTGAAACAACACTTGTTGCCGACTTGAAGGCTTCCATCTTATCATTACCCTGTGCCAAATAATCAAGCGTAGCAATACGATAACTTGCCTTTGGATCAATCTCCTACCATGCAAACGAGCTGATTTTAACTTATGGTCACGTGTAAAAACAAGTTCCACACCATGGCTAACAGCCTCACCACCGGTATGTGCCATCTGGGAAAACAACTCTAAGACCTTCTCACCAGTCAATGTTACAAAAGCATATTTTATTCTCAAAAGGAGCAATATCTAACACATCCCCATAGGTCACCTTGCCCTTAGAAAGGGCTGCACGGATACCACCCATATTGTAAACACCAAAGTCAACCTTCTCGTTATAATCGCGTGCAGCCCACACCATGATGTCTGCCAACAGATTAGAGAGGTCACTTTCTGGGCGATGTGACACCATATCATGGTCAACCTCGCCCACAACAGGCCCCATCACCGAATCAACCTTGTGCTTAAATGGTTCCATAAACTTTGCTGCCCCTGCGTCAGGAGTAGCATCATATCGATTATCAACCAGCACACGTGTACGCTGAATGCCAGCTAACTCATAATGAGAAGCACAGCCCGTCAACGCCAGTAATGCTGTTAATCCAGACAGATAAACCGTTTTTCTTTTCATATATAATGACTTTTTATAATTCTCATAAATATTTATCAGAGTAGAAAATAACCCTACTTTGATTAACTTCCAACATCACCCATCCCTATCATTTATAGATAACGTTACAAGCCGATAATATTCAAAAAGATAATGCAAAAGTAAGAAAAAAAAACGAATCAAATGCTTTGTCACAATACTAAAGATATATTGCCACATAGAAAAAATACGTTCAAAAATAAGGCATATAGAACTACATATACCTCATTTTAGGTATTGCACACTCTATAGAAATATTAATACTTTTGCAAACATTAATTAAACACTCACAGGATTGTATTTATATGAAGAAAGAAACAATTTATCTATCTCTGCAATGCTTGCAATGGCAACCACACCTTGTAATGCACAATCAGAAGAGATTAAAGACTCACACAACATCTCGAAGAAGTAACAATCAGTACCACACGTATGCCTGAGATAAAAGCAGAATGCGGCTGCTACAGTTACGATTCTTGACCAAAAGCAAATAGCAGAAATGAGCAAGGCAGCTCCCTGACATCACTCACCTCTTAGGGCATGCTCACGCCTGGTATGGCTCTATCAAGCAATACTACAAGCTCTCGGTCACAATCACTTCGTGGAAGAAGCGCACTTATCTTGATTGATGGTATTCCTCAATCAACTCCCTTTACGTTCAACAGACCGTGACATCCGAACCATCGATATCGCTGCTATCGACCATATAGAAGTAGTAAAAGGCTCTACTGCTCTCTATGGTAATGGTGCTATCGGAGGATTGATAAACATCATAACTAAGAAGAATACCACCAACAGATCTAGTAGCTGGAGAGACGACCTCTCGGGTTCAACTTATAACTTCTTCCGTCACGGGAAAAGGGCAAGGTTATCGCATCAACCAGCAAGTTTATGGTCGGTTGGGACAGTTTGATTATCTCGTAAATGGGGCTTTTGGACGTACAGGTAGTGCTATTGATGGTGATGGAAAGTTTATCTCTCCACGCTACGGACTCGGTGATACCTATACAACAAACGTACTTGTTAACCTCGGTTACAGCCTATCTCCAAAGAACAGAATCGAATTGATGTATAATTACTATCGTAGTTTGCAAGATACGAAATTGATTCCTTTCGGTGGAAAATACCTCCAAAGTCCTTCTATTGGTATAATTGGCAGCAAGGACCCACAGGCTGTTGACGAGGGAACAAGATACAATCACAATGCTTACCTCAAGTTTACATCAAAGGATATATTCAAACATACCGACTTAGAAGCATCTGTTTATGGTTCGGGAATATATACTATCTTCGACTTCCGTGGCTAACCCTAGCACAGCCAAGATGGGAAGAAACAAGTGGACAGTCGGCTGTTAAAGACCGTAAGTTTGGTTTCCGCACCCAGTTTAACACTCGACTTATATTCTCAGAGAATGCTTTTGCACACTTAGCTTATGGTTATGACTACCTTTATAATAAGACATCACAACCTTTGGTAGATGGTAGATACTGGATGCCATGGCTGACAAGTAACAACCATGCACCCTTTGTTCAAATGAAGACCACACTATGGCAACATCTAAGCCTCAAATTAGGAGGACGTTACGACTTCATTAATATAAACGTACCAGACTATGATGTATTGCGCAATAAGCTCTCCGACCCACAGGTTCAGGTCAAAGGTGGAAAGCTAAAGTATAATAATATGTCTTTTAATGTGGGTGTTTCTTATAACAAATATCCTGCTTTTCAACCCTTCGTAGCCTACTCTCAAGGTTTTTCTATCTTTGATTTAGGGTCGTACATTACGTGCTGCTAAGGCTGATGTACTCTCTAAGATATCAACAGAACCAGTAAAGACAAACAACTACGAGATGGGCGTTTACTCTGATATTAACCATTGGTTGCAGTTGAATGGATCTGTTTTCTACACCTATTCTAAGCTTGGAAGTGACCTCAAGATAGAGAATGGTTTCGGGTAGTAAACCGTACTCACAGAAGGTGTATGGCGTTGAATTGAGTGCAGATGCACAAATCCTCCGTAACTTAAAGGCTGGTGCTAACTTCTCATGGTTCGAAGGTAAGCTCAAATCAGCTACTGGTGATTGGGACACATACATGTCAAACATTTCATCCCAGCTGCTAAAGTTGGCAATGTATGTCAACTATGCTCCTGTCAAGAACACCTATCTCCAACTGCAATACATGCACACCGGTAAGCGTGACAGATTTACTCCTAATGCTTGCAGGAGTATATAACGAGGGTGAAGGTATCGTAAATCGGATCAACTTACTAAAACCTTACTGCAGGCGTAAAGATGAAGGTTTGCGACTTAAGTTTGGCTGTATCCAACTTATTGAACTACACTTATTACACACCAGCATCTATGATGATGGCACGTATGCAGAGTATGCACATGCTGATGGACGCAAGATAACACTCACTGCAGTGTTCAAATATTAATCCTCAAACACTCGATAGGCTTATTCTCAAGTGCAGGAAGGACATTAAAAATACCAAGTAAAGGTGGATAAAGTTCACCTCTTGTGAGTACGCAAGGTTCCTTCTAAATACAGAAGCAGCCTATAAGTGTATCATAACTATAAGCAGGGAAGACGGAATACAACAAGTATCGTATCGTTTCCCTGCTTTTCTTTTACTTCTCAAAAGCCCCTAATTATATCTTTACACCTCATATAATACCAACATATAGACTGTCCATTATTACTATACAAGGAACATACTACCATCTCTTTATACGTCAGAAGCCAATAGTTGCAACTCTACAAAAGGCTACTTACGCAGAAAGCAACTATTAAAAAACGATTAAACTTTTGATAGATACATATAATTACTTACTTTTTGCAATACATATCAATTAATTCAATAAAAGATTTTATTATTATGAAAAAGAGTTTGTTCGGCTCTTATCCTTCAGGTCATACTTGTCGCGGTTGGATCTTCGGATTGACTTTGACAGAGCTGAATCCATCACGCGGTAACGAGATTATGAAGCATGCTTACGAGTATGGTCAGAGCAGAGTAATCTGTGGTTATCACTATCAGAGTGATGTCGATGCAGGTCATCTTTGCGCAAGCGTAGGCTTTGCTGCCGTACAATCATCTGATACTTTCCAAAAGCAAATGGCTAAGGCTAAGAAAGAGATAGCTAAGGTGTTTGCAACAAATAAGCATTAAAAAGCTTACATTTACTTTGTTATTTCATTGAAAAGTAGTAACTTTGCACCGCTTTTCGGCGTAACCGCTGATCGTGGAAGAGTCATGGATTACGTTACGTTGGAACGACAAACAATATTTAATTAATAGAAAAATGGATTTAATTAAAGTTGCTGAAGAAGCATTTGCAACCGGCAAGCAGTTCCCAGAGTTCAAGGCTGGTGACACTATCACTGTCGCTTACAAAATCGTCGAGGGTAACAAACAGCGTATTCAGCTCTACCGTGGCGTAGTTATCAAGATTTCTGGTCATGGTGAGAAGAAGCGTTTCACAGTTCGTAAGATGTCAGGCACCGTTGGTGTTGAGCGTATCTTCCCAATCGAGTCACCAAACATCGATTCTATCGAGGTGAACAAGCGTGGTAAGGTTCGTCGTTCTAAACTCTATTACCTCCGTGAGCTTACAGGTAAAGCTGCACGTATCAAGGAGAAGAGAACTGTCGTTACTGAAAAGTAAGCCCTTGGAAATCCAAGAAAATAAAAGTCCGGAACTGTTAGTTTCGGGCTTTTTGTTTATGTATAAATAAGTTTATGAGTCCATACCTCTGCCATAAAACGTTAGAGAGGAGAAAGAGAGAAGTTATTATATAAAGGTGAACAGAGCATCTTCTTATTCTTACCAGAAACATTAATAAATAAGATCCACCTCCGAAGTCATATAACAATAATGTAGGGATATATGATTTACTTATCTTGTTACAGGTATAACTTACAGATAAAACATATCATATATCCCTACAATCTTTCAGAGAGAATCTTTCAGAGAATCTCCCCTACTCAATCTCTCTACAAAGTAATTAATCTTCGTAATTCAACTTTGCATCATTTTCGCCATGCAGAGCCGCATTTAAATCCTTCCAATTTTGGAAACCAGCAAAGAGAGCTAACCTATCTAAAGTCTTTTTAGAAGGTTTTTCCTTCCCCTTGAAATAGCCAATAATTTTCTTCAATGAAGCTGATTCCAAGTGAATGTGATAAAGTGCTAACCTACTGGACAATCTTTCCAAGTCAGAAGCCAACTCTCTGCGAACATTTGCCTTTTGACCAAGCTCCTCGATAATGGTTCTAAGCTTCTTTTTCATTTCTCATTCTTCACTATATATACTAACGTGATACAAAAGTAATAAAAGAATAAGTAATTAAGTAATATTCAGCGGGTTTTCTTAACGTTAAATATGTTAATTAAACTTGTAAACAAGGAGTGTAAATATAAATTACGTACTACGCTATATAAAATCGCTTTTGAAAATAGAAAAATAATGTATCAGTTATGGATAAGCAAAACCATAATCAAATAAACATTATTCAGGGTAACATGGCATCTCATTTACCACTTTCTATCCTCTTAGAACCAGCCTATCACACAACATTTAGTGCTTCGCACATCATGTGCGAAGCGTTAGCACCCCTATGTGCGAAGCATCAACACCACACGTGCGGACCATCCGCACAAAGACAGAAAAAGCAATGAAAACGATGCATATTTGAATACAAAACAAAAATAACAGCGCCCTTTTGTAAGGATAGACATAGAATACTATCCTTACAAAAGGACACTTATCTTTCGTCATTTCAACCTAACAGCAGCATCAGAAAGCGTATGCTGTTAGGCTAATCAAAACAACTTACTTCACAGCAATGCACTCAACCTCAACAAGTGCACCCTTTGGCAAAGCCTTTACAGCGAATGCTGAACGAGCAGGATAAGGCTCCTTGAAGAACTCGGCATAAACTTCATTCATCGCAGCGAAGTTCTCCATATCAGAAAGGAATACTGTTGTCTTAACAACATGAGACAGGTCTACACCGGCAGAAGCCAACACATTGCGTGCGTTAGTGAGCGACTGGCGAGTTTGTTCCTTCACACCACCCTCAACAAAAGCATTGGTAGCTGGGTCAATAGGAAGCTGACCAGATGCGAAAATAAAACCATTGGCTTCGATAGCCTGACTGTAAGGACCTACTGCAGCAGGTGCCTTGTCTGTGTGTAATGCTTGCATATCTTTAAGTAATTTAAAGGGATTAGAGGAGCCAGAGGATATTCAACCTGCGAAGGATAGTCCTCACGCTCCAAAGATTGTTTTCTTATCAGTGTAAAAGTACTGATTTTCTTCAAAAGAAACAAACCTCTACGGCTAATTTACTTAAAAACAACAAGCGTATCAGCTTATTCCATTATTTTTCCTTATCTTTGCACTACCAAGTTACATATACCACATAAGTTATATGAAAGAATTAGCTCTTAAGTACGGATGCAATCCGAACCAAAAAGCCTTCACGTATCTATATGGAGGAAGGCGAACTCCCAATCACAGTTCTCAGTGGTCGTCCCGGCTACATTAACTTTCTTGATGCGCTCAACAGCTGGCAACTCGTTAAAGAGTTGAAGGCCGCTACGGGTCTTCCTGCAGCTGCATCGTTCAAACATGTCAGCCCAGCTGGTGCTGCAGTGGGTCTCCCTTTGAGTGATACTCTCAAGAAGATTTACTTCGTCGATGATGTTGACTTCGAGCTTACACCGCTTGCCAGTGCCTACGCACGTGCTCGTGGAGCCGACCGTATGTGTTCATACGGCGACTTCTGTGCGCTCAGTGACACCTGCGATAAGGAGACAGCGTTGCTGATTAAGCGTGAAGTTAGCGATGGTGTTATCGCACCTGACTATACTCCAGAGGCTTTAGAAATTCTGAAGGATAAGCGTAAGGGCGCATACAATGTCATTAAGATTGACCCTAACTATGTGCCTGCTCCTATAGAGAAGAAGCAAGTTTTCGGTATTACATTTGAACAGGGCCGCAACGAAGTGAAGCTTGATGACCCAGCACTCTTCGAGAATATGCCTACAAAGAACAAGACATTCACTGAGGATGCTAAGCGCGATCTCATCATTTCGTTGATTACTTTGAAGTATACACAGAGTAATTCTGTTTGCTATGTGAAGGACGGACAGGCTATTGGTATTGGTGCTGGACAGCAGAGTCGCATCCACTGCACCCGCTTAGCAGGTAGTAAGGCTGACGAATGGTGGTTGCGCCAGTGCCCAAAGGTGATGAACCTCCCATTTAAGAAAGATATTCGCCGTGCTGATAGAGATAACACAATCAATATCTACATCTCTGATGAGTATGAAGATGTACTACAGGATGGTGTATGGCAGCAGTTCTTCACAGAATGCCCAGAGCCGCTGACACGTGAGGAACGCAAGGAGTGGATTGCTAAGAACACAGGTGTTGCACTCGGTTCTGACGCATTCTTCCCATTTGGTGACAACATTGAGCGTGCGCATAAGAGTGGTGTAGAATATATAGCACAGGCTGGTGGAAGTATTCGTGACGACCATGTTATTGACACTTGTGACAAATACAACATCGCAATGGCATTTACCGGTGTTCGTTTATTCCATCATTAAAAAGATTGTATATGAGTGAAATAGATGATATTATCGAAAGCGGCATGGTGTTTCGAGGTGCCTCGAAGCCCAAAGTCGATGACGGCAAGGTGAAAACCAAAGCCAAGAAAAAGAAGTATATTACTGGTGCACACGGTTCTGGCAGTGCAAAACAGAAGGCTAAATACCGTCAGCAACGCGCTAACCGACACAAGTAAAGAAAACAACGAATGCCCTCATTTCTCCAGTTCCCATTCATAGGGACAGACAAATGAGGGCATTTGTTATTAATGATACAGCTATTTACTCATAGCCATCACCAAAAGTCTTCACCAGGATACTTCTCTAATAAACTGGCGAAACGAGGATTATAATGAGCCAACATAGCCGAATGGAAGCTTGTTGCCATCGTTATATCAGAGGTATACTCACGGTCTTTCTTTTTTGAAGATAAGGCAAGTGTTGCGTCAATGAAGTTGTGTGCCCACTGATTATTATAAGCCATTATAGCCTCAAATAAGTATTTGCTACGAGGCAGCATACTACTATCATGCTTCTTTATTTCATAGTCTCGGATGCGCATTAGCAAAGGTATGAAATCTTGACAAGGCCAAACCGTAACTGCCAACAAAGCATTATTGGTTTCATCATCTTCCCTATCAATATCTTCATTCTCATTATCATAATGTGATAAAGCATCTAATAAGATAGATTTATCCTCCTCTCTACGATAGGAAGCTAAAAGCTTTCAGTGCCTGATAGATTCGTTCTTTAAGAACTATCTCTTTTATCCTTGGATAATAGTTTTCCTTTGGTGGAAGTCTCAATAAAAGTTTCTTTGTATATTGATATTTGGATAATCTGGGTGTATAAAGGGCTAAAGAGTCATTACGCAAAGAATCTTCCTTACTAATGACCATCTTATCTCTGCATGACTGAACATTACGTAAGAACACACTACCAGCATACTCCTCCTCAATAATATCATCTGAACGCACATAAATCTTCGTTGTATCTGTATAATTAGATAGCAATATTTCCTCTAAACGTGCATACTTTCGACGTATCAAGGCATCCGTAGCTGCAAGTCGAATAATCACAGAATAGCTCCTATTGGTGAGTTCGCAAAGTTCGTTCGTGGTACATAATGAATCTAATAAAGACTGCACCACAGGAAAGGCTCTTGGTCCTTTGCATGATTTAATATAAGTCGTATCAATACAATCCAACAGACTATCTACATTCAGATAATACTGTCTACCATCAGTATTTGGTATCTCATAGTATGTTCCCGTTCTATTCAATAGGAAGAGAACCTTCGCTATCTGCTCCTGTCGCTTGTCTGTACAAGTCACCAACAGCATACATATCGAAAGGAAAAATAGGATTTTCTTCATTCTACACAATTAATATATTTTGCACGGAATAAACGCCTCCGAAGACAGCAAAGATACTAAATTATTGATAAAAAAACATGCCTTTCAATCTCTTTTTCCTCATCTTATTACCTTCCAAATAGAAAGGTATAAAATCATTATAAAGAACGATCTTTTTCGAATTATTTTCATGAAAAATAAAGATTTATCTTCATGAAAGAAAATATTTATTTTCACGACAAGAAATATTTATTTACGTGAGAATAATTCCGTAATAACCATGGAATAGATATCTATTTCAAGGCTATACCTGTGTAAATAGTGCCAAATCCTTCTTTGAGAATACGTGCAGAGAAGAAGTCGGAAGCATTATCATAGGTGCAGATACCTGATTGAAGGATATTAGCTGCTGGTACACCAAGTTCTTCTAATTGGAGTTGATTGCAGAGCGGAAGGTCGATATGCCATTTCTCATACATACGTGCAATGCGTTCCATAGGGAAGCCTGCAGCCGAAAAAGCATCATAAACCTCCTGACCAACCTCAAAGTTTTTCTGTGAAATACAAGGTCCTACAACCGCCTTGAGTTCCTTTGGATCGGTACCATATAGTTCTATCATTTTGCGAAGTGTGTGCTGTGCGATACGCTGCACCGTACCACGCCAACCAGCATGGGCTGCGCCAATGGCATGATGAACAGGGATCATAAAAAAAGAATAGGAACACAATCAGCCGTATGAACACCGATACAGACGTTACGACAATCGGTAACGACAGCATCTTTCCTTCTTCCATCTCATACTGCTCAACGAGCTGAAAGATGGAAAAAAACGCATCCGTCACGGTCAGACAATGTGTCTCGTGTATCTGATGTAAACGGATAACCTTATCAGCCAGAACGCCAATCTCTGATGCTACAGCCTGCAGATTCTCGGCTACAGCAGACAGTTCATCACCCCGATGAGGGTTGATGTTGAGTGTAGCAAGCTTTTCCCTTGCTAACTCCGCCATGACGGGTAGTGCTAAAAGCTGACTACCTCGTCGGCAAGATTAAAGTAATGTAGAACAGGCTTAATCATTCGTATATTCAAAAATCTTCGAGGTCTTCTACCTCATCCAAATTCGTCTATACCCACCTCTTCAACATCATCAATATCAGCGTCCTCAGCCGCTAACTCGGCAGCAAAACGCGACATATCCTTGTCACGATGAACAAGTGTATCTTCTGAAAGAATACTTTGCAGCTTATTACTTTCTGCATTAAGTTCTTTCCAAAGAATATCCTTCAAGTCATCAATTCCCTGTCCTGTAACAGCTGATATGAAGACAACAGGAAGGTCTGTTGGCAACGTTTCACGCAGCATCTCAATGAGTTCATCATCAAGAAGGTCGCTCTTCGTTACCGCTAAGACACGATGTTTGTCGAGCATCTCTGGATTAAACTGCTGCAATTCGTTTAGTAACACCTCGTATTCACGCTTGATATCGTCGGTGTCTCCTGGTACCATAAAGAGCAGAAGGGAGTTTCGCTCGATATGACGGAGGAAACGCAAGCCGAGTCCCTTACCTTCACTGGCTCCTTCAATAATACCTGGAATATCAGCCATAACGAAACTTTGGTTATCACGATAGCTAACAATGCCAAGGCGATGGTTCCATCGTTGTGAAAGGATAGTTGGCAATCTTTGGCTTTGCACTTGAGAGAGAAGACAGCAAAGTAGACTTACCCGCATTGGGGAAACCCACCAGACCAACATCCGCTAACAGCTTCAACTCAAGAATAACAGTCATTTCCTGCATCGGCTCACCTGGTTGTGCATAGCGTGGAGCTTGATTCGTAGCTGTACGGAACTGAAAATTGCCCAATCCACCACGTCCACCTTTCAGTAGCAACACCGTCTGTCCGTCATGCATAACATCGCAGACATACTTGCCAGTCTCGGCATCATAGGCAACAGTACCACAAGGAACATCAATATAAATATCCTTGCCATCTGTACCATGACACTTATCACGACCGCCATTACCTCCATGCTCAGCATAGATATGACGCTGAAACTTCAGATGCAACAGCGTCCAATAATTGTGGTTACCACGGAGATAAACACTTCCACCTTTACCGCCATCGCCACCATCTGGTCCACCATTAGGGTTATACTTCACATGACGAAGGTGCATGGAACCTCTACCACCCTTACCAGAGCGGCAGTATATCTTTACATAATCTACAAAATTACTTTTCCATCTTTTAAACTTTGAATTTTGAACTTTGACCTTTATGATTTGTACTGTAACTTGAAATATTATTGATTAAGAGAAGAACGAGTTGCTTTTAACTATCTTTGTCAAGACCGCTTGAATCTTATGACAATCATCTGACAAAGATTTATACTCAGGCTCACTAATATATTCTGCTTCCTTAATAAATCAATCCAATAGTTTGACTCTGTTGCTTTCTTTCAAAGCGATATTCATCTTACTACAGAAAGTCTGCACGACTTTGTCCGTTCTTTCCTTCATGAACATTAGCCCCAATACTCGTCCCAGAACGAAGAAGTTGCTTTGAAAGGACATATCTCTTATGCTCATCTGTCAGGTATTTATATAACCGTACAACCCTTATGCAAAACTTTTTGATAAGATATAGATATCATTCTCTACGATTTTTTTCTCTCCAACATACGGTACAAATCATAAAGTTCAAAGTTCAAACCTCAAAGGTCAAAAAATCTACAGATTATCTATGACAGACGCAATACGTGCGAAAATATCTTCTACAGTACCAAGACCCTCTACGTGGTGGTGAATATTCTCACTCTTATACCAATCAATTAATGGAGAAGTCTGGTTGTTGTAAACATTGAGGCGCTTTTTGATTGTTTCTTCATTGTCATCAGAACGGCCACTCTGCTGTCCACGAAGAAGCAAACGCTTCATCAACTCATCCTCTGGGACAAAGAGTTCAACCATAGCTGCCACATTGTGACCACGCTCAGCTAACATCTTCTTCAAAGCCTCAGCCTGAGGAATTGTACGTGGAAAACCATCAAAGATTACTCCCTTGTGTTCCTTGCCAAAGCTATCGTATACGCTTGCAAGAATATCAATCATCAACTCATCTGGAATGAGCTGACCATTGTCAATGTATCCTTTTGCAGTCTTACCAAGTTCCGTACCATTCTTAATCTCGTTACGAAGTACGTCACCTGTTGAGATATGACCAAAGCCATACTTCTCAATCATCTTGTCGCTCTGAGTACCTTTTACCAGCACCTGGCGCACCGAAAAATTACAATATTCTTCATTATTCTTGTACTAAAGTATAAATATCTCTCAAGTTACGACCCTGCTGGTCATAGTCAAGTCCATAGCCAACAATGAAGTCATTTGGTATCTCCATTGCTGCATACTCAATGTTCAAAGGAACAGTAAGCTTACCAGGCTTCAACAGTAAGGTTGTAATATGCAGACCAGCAGGCTCGCGTGTACCGAGCGTTTCGAGCATACGCTTCATAGTTGCACCTGTATCAACAATATCCTCTACAATGATAACTTCTCTACCACGGATATCTTCGTTCAAACCGATAATCTCCTTAATCGTACCCGTTGAGGTAACACCTTGGTAAGAAGCCAACTTAACAAAGGATATCTCACATGGGATAGTGATATGCTTCATCAAGTCAGAGGCATACATGAACGAACCGTTCAACACCGCAAGAAAGAGCGGAGTCTTACCTTCAAAATCCTTGTTTATACGATCAGCTACCAGCTTTACTCTTTCCAAAATCTCGGCTTCAGGAATAGAAGTCTCAAACGTTTTGTCCTTAATTGTTACTCGACTCATTCTTCATTATTTATAATTTAGCGCAAAATTACGAAAATAATACCAAACTATCCGCATTTATTTTGTAAATTTGCCATCGTTATGAAGATATTTACAAGTGCCCAGATTCACGAACTGGACAGATACACTATAGAACACGAACCAATCAAGTCGATTGATTTGATGGAGCGTGCAGCAAAAGCCATTACTCGTGCTATCACTGAGGAGTGGTCGACACATACGCCAATTGTTGTCTTTGCAGGACCTGGCAACAATGGAGGCGATGCCCTTGCTGTGGCACGTTTGCTGATAAAAGAGGGATACAAGGTAAGTACTTACCTCTTCAATATCACCAATCATCTTTCTGAAGACTGTGTAACAAACCGTCAACGTTTGCTCGACAGCAAGCATGCAAAGGATTTTACAGAAATCACAGCGAAGTTTGACCCACCTGAATTGACCGCAGACACATTGGTGATTGATGGTTTGTTTGGCTCTGGACTCAACAAGCCATTGGCTGGTGGTTTTGCCTCTTTGGTGAAATATATCAATCAAAGTCCTGCAAAGATTGTGAGTATTGACGTTCCATCTGGCTTGATGGCGGAGGACAACACGTATAACGTACGTGCGAATATCATTCACGCTACACTTACATTAACTCTCCACGAACGCAAATTATCCTTCCTTTTCGCTGATGCACAGCAGTTTCATTGGTAGACTGAAAAGTTCTCGATATCCGTCTGAATCAGGAGTTTATTCAGAAGACAGAAGCACAATATTACCTATTAGAAGAGAACGACATTCGTTCGCGTTTACTCCATCGTGATGACTTTCTCACACAAAGGTGATATGGGTAATGCACTTATCATCGCAGGTAGCTACGGTATGTCGGGAGCAGCTATCCTTGCAACACGTGCCTGTCTACGCAGCGGTGTGGGCAAGGTAACAGTGCATACTCCCTAAGAAGAACTACGATATCATGCAGATATCCGTTCCTGAAGCTATCTTACAAATGGACCATGAGGAGACAGCTTTTACCGAAGCGGTTGATACAGATGATTTCGATGCACTTGCAATTGGCCCTGGATTAGGCAGACAGGAGCCTACTGCCATTGCGATGATAGCGCAGATAAGACGCGCACAATGTCCTATCGTTGCTGATGCTGATGCCTTGAATATTCTTGCAAGCCATCGTGCATGGATGCAACAACTGCCAAAGGGAATCATTATGACGCCTCACGCAAAGGAACTCGACCGTCTTACAGGCTCTCCTGCTAATGCTGACTATGAACGTCTCCACCGTACACGTGAGTTAGCAAAGTCTTTACAAGCATACATTATACTCAAAGGACATAACAGCGCACTCTGCCTACCTAATGGCAACGTTATCTTTAATTCAACAGGTAACAGTGGTATGGCAACAGCTGGTAGTGGTGATGTACTCACGGGTATCATCACAGCCCTTCTTGCACGTGGCTATCATCAACAGAATGCTTGTATGGTGGGAATGTACCTCCATGGTCTTGCTGGCGACTTAGCTGCAAAAGAATTAGGTAAGGAAAGCCTTGTTGCAGGAGACATCATCAATTACCTTCCTAAAGCCTTCAAGCTTTTGGACGATTAACAAAGTCTTCTCATTCTATGGCTATAGTTGATGGGCAATAAGCCTTCAACGTATAAGCAACAGCCCCGCATGGTTCTTTCCATGCGGGGCTGTTGCTTGTTCACTGTCCCAACCTACGAGGCACTGCCTCGTAGAAAGCAACACAAAAGAAAAGCGGCAACTCCACAAAGGAAGCTGCCGCTAATGTTTTATTTAGTCAAGCCGACCTCAACAGATGATTAGTCGAGGTTAGCAAGCTTGTTCTCAGAACCAAGAACGTCTGTAATCTTGTGCTTGTAAAGATCCTCCATGTACTCACGAGCCTTACCACAGTACTGACGTGGATCGAAAGTACTCTGGGTGCTCATCAAATGTCTGAGCGAACACCTGCGGTGAATGCAAGACGAGAATCAGAGTCGATGTTAATCTTACAAACAGCACTCTTAGCTGCCTGACGGAGCTGATCCTCTGGAATACCAACAGCGTTTGGCATCTTACCACCATGTTCGTTGATGATATCAACATATTCCTGAGGAACTGAAGAAGCACCGTGGAGAACGATTGGGAAACCTGGGAGCTGCTTCTCGATAGCTGCAAGAACATCGAATGCCAATGGAGGAGGAACAAGACGACCAGTCTTTGGGTCACGTGTACACTGCTCTGGAGTGAACTTGTAAGCACCGTGAGAAGTACCGATAGAGATAGCCAAAGAGTCACAACCTGTACGAGTAGCGAAATCCACAACCTCCTCTGGCTTTGTATAGTGAGAAACCTCAGCTACAACATCATCCTCAACACCAGCAAGTACACCGAGCTCAGCCTCAACAGTTACGTCGAACTGGTGAGCATACTCAACAACCTTCTTAGTCAAAGCGATATTCTCCTCATATGGAAGAGAAGAGCCATCAATCATTACAGAAGAGAAACCGAAGTCTACACAGCTCTTGCAAGTCTCGAAGCTATCACCATGATCAAGGTGAAGTACAATCTCTGGATGGTGACAACCCAACTCCTTAGCATACTCAACTGCACCCTCTGCGAGGTAACGGAGAAGAGTCTGGTTAGCATACTTACGGGCACCCTTAGAAACCTGAAGGATAACTGGTGACTTCAAATCAGAAGAAGCCTTGATGATAGCCTGAAGCTGCTCGAGGTTATTGAAGTTGAATGCTGGGATAGCGTAACCGCCGTCAATTGCTCTCTTGAACATATCACGTGTGTTCACGAGACCTAATTTCTTGTAATCTACTGCCATAATTTTCTATAATCTTTTAAAATTAATAAGTCTATACCTATTTACACATGCAAAAGTACGGTTTTATTTTCTGATAGCCAAAACATCGTACACATTTAATAAACCCAAAGTGTTAAAATCCGTAATAAAAGACAATAGTTTTTGGAATAAAAGACAATTAGGCTTATTAGACATGACTGCCTAATAAGCCTAACCAAATATTTATCTGATAAGTTAATTACTTCTCAGATGGTTCAATAACACGCCAGATTACTGATGCAAGTGCACCACCAGCAAATGGACCTACGATAAAGATCCAAAGATTGCTCAATGCTGTTGCAGGACCGCCTGCAAGCTGTGCGAAGATAGCAGGACCAAATGAACGTGCTGGGTTTACAGATGTACCTGTATAACGGATACATACAAGGTGAACAAGGATAAGTGATAAACCGATTGCCAAACCAGCAAACTTACCAGTAGCACCATTAGTCTTTGAAGTTGCACCCAACACAACGAGTACAAACACACAAGTAAAGATAATCTCTGCGAGCAAACCACTTGCTACACTAATACCATCTTGCAAGCCATTTGCACCCTAAACCAGCTCCTGCTACTGCAAAACCGCTACCCTGCATTGGTTACAAGAAGGAACAACAAAGCTGCACCAATCAAGCCACCAATAAACTGGAATAACATGTACATAGCACAATCCTTTGCACTCATACGACCGCTCAAGAATACACCGAGTGTAATTGCTGGGATTGATGTGGCAACCTGAGATACCACCAATAGCGTAAGCCATTGCTACTGACAGAAAGACCAAATGCCATTGCTGTACCAACTACTGCTGCCTGATTGTTAACTGGATCACAACCCAAAGATACTGCTGCACCACAGCCCATGAGGACTAATACCATTGTACCGATCATTTCGGCTAAATACTTCTTCATAACTCTCTACAATTAATTAATATTATTCTTTTAGTTTAAAAACGCCTTTGAAACGGTTAATTCTCCATACAAACGTAAACGTTCACGATTTATTGTATCTACCTTGCACTTTTTGAAAACTTATTGTTTTATATCAATCAAAACGCTGTCTTTAATCCATAAAAAAAGCCGTACCTTTTGCAAATAGATTAATATTACTCGATAATGATGAGTCGTCACCCATAAGGGAGATTACAAAGAAAAAAGTATTAAAACAAGATGAAATATAAGATGATTGTGCTTGATTTGGACGGCACACTGACCAATAATAAAAAGGAAATTACCCCACGTACAAAACAAGCCCTCATGCAAGCACAAGCTGCAGGAGTACACGTAGTATTGGCATCTGGACGACCTACATACGGCATCGTCCCTTTAGCAGAAGAATTGAAACTGAAAGATAATGGTGGGTATATCCTTGCTTTTAATGGAGGAAAAGATTATCGACTGCGCCAACAACGAAGTTCTTTTTGAACAGAAGTTGAACGAGCAACTCGTACCTCACCTCTATCAAGAGGCAAAGAAAGCTGGAATGGAAATCCTAACCTATCAAGGTGAGGGCATTGCTGCTACTAATAAAGATGACGAATACGTACAACACGAGGCTTTTATCAATAAGATGCCTGTCATGCAATATGATGATTTCCTCAATCAGTTAGTCTATCCTATCAACAAATGCCTGATTGTTGGTGACCCAACCCCACTCCACGAACTAGAATTGAGATTAGCCAAAGAGTTGAAAGGAAAGATGGATGTCTATCGTTCTGCCGACTTCTTTCTTGAATGTGTACCACTTGGTATCGACAAGGCACGCTCTCTTGACCGTCTTATCTCATCGCTCGGCATCAGCCGCGAAGAGATTATTACCTGCGGTGATGGTTATAACGACCTTAGCATGATTCGCTTTTGCCGGACTTGGCGTTGCTATGGCAAACGCTGCAAAAGACATTCAAAGTGAAGCTGACTTCGTTACTTTATCAAATGAAGAAGATGGTGTTGCACACGTCATTGAACACTTTATCCTCTCACCAGAGAACATGAATTAAGATGGATATCTTTCTACGAAACAACTCATCTGCTTATTAGTCGTATTGTAAACTATTTTCACACAGTTCAAAAATCAACACATGCTCTTTTAGCTTCTAAAAGACGCCTAATTGGCTTGCAAAAGATGCCCTTTTGAGAGTCTAAGTAACGCCCTTTTGAAGTCCAATTAAGCACCTTTTACTTTACTGCTTTTGTAACTAACTGAATACATGATACTTACAAGAGCAATAAAATAGCCGTTTTTACCCTAAAGAAATAAGGGTAAAAACGGCTATTGAATTGTAAATAAATTTTAAACAAAGCAAAGCGTTTAAACTACGACTCTGAAAAGGGTTATCACTCAAATACGATTGGGGATTTAAGATCCCTTTCAACAAGAATGTAGCATTCTGATTACGTGCTACTCCCTTTGTAATCTTATACGAATAAGTGATATTCTCACCTAACTCTATCTCAAAACAATAGTTATGAAAACGCCCAGCATATTCCTCTTCCATCTTTGAGAGTTCAAGATCGTGCGTAGCGATAACCCCTGTCACATTGCGTTCAGCGATATATTGTAAGAAAAGACGAGAGCCATTCAACTTATCAAGTGAGTTTGTACCCTTTAATATCTCGTCCAAAATAATCAGACTTGGTACATCATCACGCAGCGAGCCTAACAACTTCTTCAAGCGAAGTAGCTCTGCATTGAAATAAGAAATACCATGGGTAAGGTCGTCCGTCGTGCGCATACTCGTAAAGAGATGGAATACTGAGACCTTCAACTGCTTAGCAAAGACAGGCAAACCATTCATCGCTAAAAGGTAATTAATACCCAACGAGCGTAAGAAGGTACTCTTACCTGCCATGTTTGCACCCGTTACTATATAGTACTCATGGTCGTGGATCGTGAAGTCGTTTGCAACAGCCTTCTCACCAAGGAACGGATGATAAAGATTTTTCGCCTCATAAACTACCTTATTCTCCTCGCTGATCTCTGCCTGTACAGCCCTATCTTCATTCAATCGGAAGTTACCCATTGACACCAAAGCATCAAAGAGATTTAGACTATCAATCCACTCATTCGTGCGCTGTTCATACGTATGCTGCCAGCGAAGGAAGAGTCTTACGATAGCAATGTCAATCAAAGCAAAACTATTGAAGACAAAGACTCCAACCTCGTTACTTCTGTTATCTATCTTTTGTAAGATAAGTTCTAACTGCTCAAAAGATTCTTCCGCACCCGAAAGTTTTTCTTTCAACGTTTGAAGTTCAACAGACTTAAACTCAGTCATGTTAATCAACTTCAATACTTGCAAGTAACCATCTACCTCTGTGTGTACCTTTGCTATCAGCTCAGAAATGACACGCATGTGCTTATGCCCACAAAGAAAAGAGAACATAAAGTTAAATATTCCCCACCATACAGGTAATAAGAAAGGAACCAATCCCACAATGGAAAGCACAATACTTACATAGAAACCGAGTAAATCAGCATAACAGAAATAACGTAAAAGAGAGCTATGGAAAAACTTTGGAAAGCTTTGGCAATGAACATCCGTCAATGCTTTCAAAACCTCTTCCGTATTGATACGTCCCTTTACACCTAAAGACTTTGAATTCTGACAAGAATGGTTTCTGCCTTACCCAACTCGTCTACAGAAAGCCATTCGTTGACGTATTTGTCCAACAAGTTCCTCCCTTTTCGCACTTCCCCACTCCGTAGACAGACAAGCTGCCAACTGGTCACTACCACCAGTTGAGATGGTGCGATTCATTCTTTGAAACAGCGAACCAGTGCCGAAAACATCCATATCAAAGGTATAAGGATGTTGCGGATTAACATATTGTTCGCCAGCTTCAAAGCCTGAGAAGTTGCCATTTAGATAGTCTATCTCATTCTGATAAACTCGCAGCAGAGCCTCTGCCATCTTTATCTTTCGGTCGTTCAGCACGTCACGACGACGAATATAAAGATAAAACAATAATGCAGCCAAGGCACAGAGAAGTGTCCAAGCTGAATCAGCCAATAAGGTGTAGAGGACTACAAAACCAATGGCAACTAAAAAAGAACCGATTTCTGTCAGGATAAAAAACCGACTACGGCTACGGAGAGAGACGAGCATATTGCCCGCCTCTTCTGCCTTATGCTGATACAAATCAGTCAAATCTTTATTCATACGTAAACAAATATAATATTCAAGGGGTGCTAATCCGTCACCACCTCTTTGCTCACACGACCATCGCTGTACTTCACTATGTTGATTCCCTTTTGTGGAGTCGTGATACGTCGACCGTCAAGTGTGTAGCGATCAGCCTCAACAGCTGTGCGAGTTCCTTCTGAAACAGAAGAGATAGCAGTAGTGTTAAAATCTGAAATACTGCACTTAGCAGCGTTCTCTATTTTACCAGTAATTGTATTAATTAGCAAGACACAGACACGTAGATTTTCCTTCTTCTGTATGACGTTCTTACTTTTAATATTCTTAAAAACATACGTGTGACTTTGTGTTTCATCTGCCTTAATCGGTGCTTTAAGGTGACCTGTTATTGCAGACTTTACTCCATCTGCTGCAATAGCAACAAAGTTGTTTTCAAGATTATAAATAGTTCCAGGAGCATAAACAAAATAATCGAGTTCTTCTGATATGCCACGATACTCCGTGCGTCCAGTATAATAGTTAACTTGTTTCCAGTAGCGGCTTGACATTCCATCCTCTGTCAGAACGTAAGCGAAGCCATAAGGAGCTTCTTCTCGGTTCAGTCGGAAGGTTACGCTGGGAGTCACTGTGATATTATTCTTCTCCTTGTCCCACATTGCTGACACTTCTATATCCATATAAGCACCTTTTGAGCGTTCTGTTTCAAACTCAGTCTGTGCCATATAAGAACCAAGCGTTAGGTCTCTATTCATAGTCAATGAAGGACGATTCCTGTATTCTGCAGCCTTCCAAGCATAGTCCTCACAGTTTAATGGCTCATAACCACGTCCCGTATGGATAGCAATACCAATGAAATCATCACCATACTTATGTGCAAGATTCTCCATTAATGCTATACCACGTGGACAGTATTGGCACCACATTCCAGTGTACTCTTCAACGACAACTTTCCGATGAGGAACCTTAGTAACAGTTACTCTCGGAAGTGTTGCATAGTTGATCGTAGCATTATTCCGTTCTCCATTTACTTTCGTAATCGTAAATATAAGATCATCTTCACCTATTTCTGTATATGGTGGGACATCAACTTCTATCAGCATCATCATAACGATTCAATGCTTGGGGCAGAACATAGTGCTTTGAATCTATTTCCTGCCCATTAAAAGAAAGTGTATAGTCAAAGTTTCGGACAACAGTTCTACCATAATTAGAAACTGTCATTCTTCCCTTTACAGTCTTTGGCGAGAGAGGTACATATACCTTCTGCCCTGCAGCAGCAATAAGACTATGGTCTTGTGCATTAACGTTTACCGCATAACAGATGACCGCGATGAACGTAAGAAACTGTATATAAAACTTACTTAACATATCAGATTGTGGTTATTAAAGGTGTTTGTTTAGCGAACAACGTACTTCTTTGTAGAAGCAATACCCTTCTGCTTCACAATGTAAATACCCTTAGGAAGATTTGACAAAGACGTGAGCTGCTTATGCAACAACACCCCCTGAGAATTGTAAACATCGAACGAAACGCCCTTCTGTGATGCTACCGAAGCAATGCTTGTAGCCTTAGTATCGAACTTAACAGTAATCGATGGACCGTCCTTCTCTTGCTCAGAACCAAATTCTTTTACTTTAAGTTTCAGCGTTATTGAACAATTCTCACTTTCTCCATAGAAGTGTTCTATGTCAATAGCTTCCTTGTCTGAACCAACAGAAAAAAGTTTATCACCCACCTCGTAACTACCTATTTCTGAATTATTAGTACACTTTTCAAACGCACAAACCTGCACTTCGCCTTCATCTATATTGTTAATAATATAGGAAAGGCTTACATTTAAAGGCTTATCCGACTTGTTTTGAAGATGCACTTTTTCCTACTATTTTATTCCCTTCAAAAGGAAATTCGGATGCAACAGCCTTATTCAAGACAACAACTGTACCGTTAGGAATAACTCTGCCTTGCTCATCGAGGAAGGCAACATCATCAGTACTTGTCTGTGCCTGTGCACTAACAAAAAGACTGGTCAATCAGACCAACAAAACACGAGTAAACGTAATTTCATATTCTTATTTTTTTAATGTTAATATTCTTAATTGATTATCATTCGTTTATCAAAGCGTAAACCTTTTGGCGCACAGCCTGCAATACTCCGCTATCATTATAGAAGAAACCTACTATCCATGCCTCATTTGGATCGATACCTTCAGGGAGTGTATATGTTGTTTTCTCCTTATGAACATTCTTCGTAGAGAGCGTTAACTCTGTGCCCCATTCCCCATTAATAGCTGCACGGAACACGTGATTATGTACATATTCTTTCTCCACTTTATTGTTTGGAAACATCTGTGGAGCAACGATGCTATCCTCAACTAACCATAGCTGTAGCTTCCTTCACATCGTCAGACAAGGTCTTTCAAGTCGGTTTCAATCTCCACCTGACGTGTAGTAGCCTCATACTGACATTTAAGGTCTATATAGACTGTTGTTGTCTGAGCGAACTCATCATAGATACGTCCTACCCAAGCATCTTTAGCGAGTACACCTCCACGACGATTGATAATGGCTTTTGGCACATTTGGAACCGCCCAATACTTGTAATAGGTATCTCCCACATCAGTGCGCAAACCCACAAATCCAGCCGTACTCTTGATAGCAAGCGGTCCTGCATGGAATGCAACAGCAATCAATTTGTCTGCACCATAAAGCTTTTGCTGCTGTGTAATAGCCTCCGCAGCATCTGGACAGAAGATGCAACGCTGCCCTGTAAAATCCTCTATCAGTACATTACGCTGAACAGTAGCAGCTGGAACCTCTATCAGTCGTTCGTCAGAACCAACCGAATCGCAGCCTGTCAGAAAAGGCGACTGCAGCCAAAAGGCATATATAAAAACTTTTCATTTCTATCAGAAGTTATAATTATAAGAGAGTGTCAAACCCTTTGTTGCAGGGATATAACGACATACACCACCCGAACAGTTAAAGCCTGCACGTGTACGACCATAGCCTAATTGCAAGCGATGGGCACCACCGCTATAGGTAACATAGCCTTGATAGTAATGCACTCGGGTGTTACCAACGTTATAAAGGTCGCTCAATGTGAACATCCAATGCGGTGCAAGCGACAGCTCAGCCAGTCCAAACAACCAGTCCTTGTCGCCATCTTTCGATGCAAGATACTGTCCTTCTACACGCAATGTTGTGTTAGGCGCAAGCTTTTGTTTGACATCTGCCACAAAGATATGCGAATTAAGCATTCCTCCATGTCCTTCGAGTAGCGTTTGATTGTAACGCTGATACATATACATCAGATTGAGTTTCGTATCTTTAGCAAGGCGTTTCTCCACCTGAAAATCAATATCTTGATAGTAGGTAGCGTCCCCCCACGCCCAAAACGGACTACCATAGCCATCTGTTCCTATTTCTCCTGCAGCCATTCTTACGCACAGAGTGTACATGTGAGAAGTTCACCTTAGCGGTTGTACCATACTTTCCTCCTATCGTAGAACCCTTAGGGAAGGTATAGGCAGCTGCTGCCTGATAAGCCCACTCACCATCAGGACGAGTCGCGTATGGATAGAGAGCAGCCAAAGTATAAGTATGCTCCATCGTGAATGGAGGCAGATGATTGACGAAAGAGGATATTCCCTCCATTCCTCTACGACTGCGGAAGCCCATATTCGTACTGCGTTTTGCCTGCAGAAGCAGACTCATTCCACGCTTTGAATAGGAGCCCGAAAGCATTGCTACATAACCATTACGATAGATGTAACCATTATCATGGGAAGGATCCTGCGACTTCATTGCCATCTCTGCCAATATGTTGAACGAGCGATGCTGCAAACGTAAACGAATATCAAAGGCGTTTACGTTGAGAGGAAGACGCAAACGATGAGTTGGGATCAACCATTATCACTTCGTCTCTCTCATGTTTATTAAGATAGGAAGCACCTAAGGTAATATAAGTATTATGCTGTTGGAGGGACTTAAATAACTCGTCAATATTCCATTCTACATCAGCACCTGTCATCCAACTCTCGTTGTAACTCCAATATCTACGCTGACGACCCGTTAGCACCTTCACTGCAACACCAGCCCAAGGACGATAGTTTAATCGTACACCTTGCAGAGAATTATCAATTCCTAAACTGCGTTCTTCATACGAACGAAGAATAAAACCAGAGCCAAACTGCTCATAGAAGCTACCCAAGGTAAGTTCCGCATTCTTGTAACGACCTTTCAAGATAAGCGTATGGGACACCCCAACCCTTGAAGTCGTTCTCGAATCCGGAAGCGGATGCTTCAAATACTCCAGTCGTGCACCAGCCTCTACATAACGGCTCGATAACTTCAAGTCGACATAAGTATTTGTCAAGAAACGACCATCTGTAGCCTCAGCACCTGTCGTACTGTCCTTTTGAGCCAACAGCATATCGCTCTGAATACTTCCAGAAAGGCGTAGTTTATCGGATTCCTCTTGTGCACAAAGAGAAATACTACCCATACCGATGAGTAGTCCTATCATCATCCATCTTTTCATAGAATTACTTGCCAGCTGCTTCTTTCACCTTTTTATATAGCTCTACTTCAGCACCATCGGTATAGCCGTTATGCTTGATAAACAATCTTGCCTTGTCCGTCAAGCTAATACGGTATAAGGTACAGACTGAATACCTAACGAACGACGAAACTCGCCGTTAGGGTCAAGCAACACATCATATCGCCAGCCATTCTGGTCAACCATCGGCTTCACCTTGTTGACATTCTGCGCCTGATCGATAGACACAGCAACGACTCGAACACCCGTTTCTTGCTGCCAATCATCATACACCTCATCAATGCTTGTGAGTTCACGGTTGCAAGGCTTACACCAAGTAGCAAAGAAAGCTATGATAATAGGTTTGCCGTTGTTAGAAATAGTGTCGGTTTTGTACGGTCTTTCCTCTATGTCTTTGAGAATCAACTTTAGGCAGACGATCTTGTGCAGCCGCTGCAAAAGCTAATCAACAACAAACAAAGGGACAAAAATAATTTATTCATAGTTTTTAGTTATATTGAGCTACAAAAATACGAAAAATGCGATACAACAAAGAACAAACAGCCGAAGAAAAACAAGATTATATATCTTTTACCGATTTTAAACAAATCCATAAGCCCAATTATAAAAACAAAACCATACCATCAATGGAGGGAAATATGCCTTCTAATCAAATAAGTATTAACTGCTTTTCAGATATACTACTCGCTTCCAAAATGTGGTAAACACAACTCTATTCTACGAGCTACTCCCCTATATTTGACGCTTAGCACAATTGGTGTTAGTACTCCGCACCACATGTGCGAAGCCTTAGCACCACATGTGCGAAACATCAGCACATAGATTTAAAAGCAGTAAGAACTAATCTATTAGAGCCTTATTATAGATAATAAATACCACTTTCCAACCTTATAAAAGACTTCTTTCCCATACATGACTCGTATAAAACGCCGTCTTACAGCCCTTTACCGTAAGCATCCAATATTAGCCGCCTTTGCGTGGTCTTCCAGCTTTACTACCTTTGCCCGAAAAACTTATGTTTGTACTCAACGAAACAAATGTTTTTCGGGTTTGTTGCACTCCTGTGGACATGCGTCAGGGCCTCCTTCGCCTGTCCCAAGTGGTCCGCAGCCATGCTTTCAACCCTTCTGATGGAGTAGTCTATGTCTTCTACAACCGCTCCCGTAACCGAATCAAGTTGCTGCACTGGGAACGCTGTGGTTTTGTCGTCTATCATAAACAGATGGCACAGGGTTGCCTGAGTTCTAAAATCATACGGGCGAGTACCGGGTTCTATGACCTTCGCTGGGACGAACTGGTACTCTATATTGAAGGTATAAATCCTAATTGCTACCGAAGAAAAAGATATAATAAATCTTAGTATTTTTTTGGTAATGTCAGATATTTTTTGTATCTTTACATCATATAAAGAACTGATAATATGATGGATACGTCTCGCTGCACAATGATATCTGACTACCATTCTCTAACTCGGGAAGCTGTTATTAAACTCTTGAGCAAAAAGGATGCAGAACTTAAGGATAAGGATGCAGAACTTAGGATAAGGATGCTGAACTTTAAGGATAAGGATGCTGAACTTAAGGATAAGGATGCAGAACTTAAGGATAAGGATGCAGAACTGGAACGAAAAGTCCCGTCGCATTCTTGAGCTTGAGCGCATGGTGTATGGTAGGCGCAGCGAGAAACGCCTACCTGAGAGTGCATGCGACTGGACAGGTACGCTTTTTGAGGAACAGTGGGCCAAGGAAGGCTCCCTGGCTCAGGTGGAAGCCCTTCCCATCATCAAGGAGATAAAACAGCAGGCCGGACAACGCAGAGCATCACGCCGCACGAGCCGTCCTTCCGGAAAGGGAACGGCTTTACGCCTCCTATGTTCCCGAGAACATAGAGCGACAGGTGACGGAGATATATCCGGAGGGTTATGACGCCGAGCGCATGGTTATCATCGGACATGACAGAAGTGAGCATCTGTGCCTGCGTCCCTCATCCTTTTATGTCAGGGTAGAAGATCGCGTCATCTGCCGCCTGAAGGAAGCCCGCCCAACGGATGCGAAGGTCGACATCCTAGAAGCCCCCTTGAAAAAGCAGGCGGTGGATTGTTTTGCCGACGCTTCCCTGCTCGCTGAAATCATCACCGCCAAGTTTGCCTATCACCAGCCCGAGTACAGACAATGTGCCCGGTGGAAGGAACTGGGCGTGAACATCCCCACCTCAACCGTCAACAGCTGGGTTCACGATGCCGCCGATGCACTTTATCCGCTTTACAAGATCCAGACGAAGCAGATTCTGCAAAGTCCTTACCTTCAGGTTGACGAAACCAGCGTACAGGTTGCCGACCGCAAGGGAAAGACGCGCAAGGGATACCTGTGGGGCGTGCGTGACGCCATGCACTCCCAGGGCGTGTTCTTCCATTGGAAGGACGGTTCGCGCTCGGGCTCTGTGGCAGATGAGTTGTTCAAGGGCTACCAAGGTGCCATACAGTCTGACGGGTATGAGGCCTACAGCAGGTTTGAGAACGTTCAGGGCATAGTGCTACTGGGATGCATGGCACATGTGAGACGCAAGTTCGAACATCTGGCGGATGACGACAGAAATGCAGCTCACATCATCGAAACGATAGCCACGCTGTATGAGTTGGAGGAAAACCTCAGACACAGGAAAGCGCCACCCGAAGAAGTGGAGGCCGAGCGGAAGGCCAAGGCCTACCCCATACTGAAGTATCTTGAGACCTATATGCTGGATGTACACAAACAGTACACCCCAGGCGAAGCTATGGAGAAGGCACTGCGTTATGCCTTCGCCGTATGGATACGCATTGGCAGGTATGTGCAGGACGGACGCTTCAACATAGACAACAATCTCATGGAGCAGGCCATCAGACCCATCACGCTTGGAAGAAAGAACTATCTGTTCTGCGGCAACAATGAGGGAGCGGAGAACAATGCCATCTTCTATACCTTCATGGCGTGTTGCAGGGAAGCAGACATAGACCCATATGAATGGATGAAGGAAATCCTTTCAAAACCGTTGCTCGACATGACAGAGGAGGAACTCACGAAAATACTACCTTCAAACTGCAAATAACAAACAACCCTTATTTGCTGCCAGACATATAAGGGTTGTTTGTTAGTGGGAAAGACGGCTAATATTGGATGCTTACCCTTTACCTGCTACTAGAAGCACTTATATAAATAAAAAGATTACTTGTTGGCAACCTTAAAGTTGCTGACAAGTAATCTTAAATTTATACGTAGCTCTTTCTATTGATAGCTTACATTATAGCATTTCTCCTATCAAAAGCCATTATATTTACTTAGTACTATGCTTTTTCTTAGAGCCTTTTCAGCCACATATAACCCATCAATAAGATGAAAGCAGCCAAAATACAAAGTAGCTGTACGGCATATTCTTGTGGGTGAACCCAGAAACTCCTTTAAAGAAATTAATACGTCCGAGAATCTCTACTGGGGTCCAGAAAACAATCACCGTTGCGATTGCCATACGGATATTTGCACCCCATGAAGCAATGTAAAGCTGCTTTTTAAACATATAAAGTGCACCGATAAAACAGCCTATACCCACTAAGAAGGTCACAGGATGATGGTCGCCAAGGAAGTTCTTATCATAGCAGAACATCAGCAAAAGATAAGAAGCCCAAAGAATCATGTTCACCTCCATAAAGGTGATAATAGATGAGTGGCGAGTCATTGGCTGAAAAGCAATCTCATTCTTACGCTTTCCAAACAGCCGTTTCTGAATCCATGTGATAAAGTTACAACCGTTTCGTGTACTAAAAATATACATTGTCATCATCATCATCCAGAAGCCAAAAAGAGCTGGAAGAATCAAATATTCAGGCTTCGTTACAATCTCTCCGTTTTCAATCTCTGGTTGTACACCAAAGCGGTGAGCGTAATATTGGAAGAGAAACTCCACCCAGCCAGTCCAGAAAAGCAAACCACCAATAAGTCCCCAAAGTGTCTGACGAGTATCACCTTTGACAAACACACCGACAATTACCATTACTAATCCCACAAATCCCATAGTAAAGCCAGCATAGTGCACAGCTTCTGTACTCATCGTTTTATCCATCATAATCATAAGGGCATGACCCAAAGGCATCGTGAACAACACAAGGATAAACGAGGCGAGTGTTCGCCATAAATAGATTTTTACTTTTTCCCATAAATTAAAAAGGTATTGAGAGCTTAAAATAGTTTATCAACATCCACTGACATTCCAATCATTAAGTTTGCTCCATCAGTCAATGGACAATTCAAATAATAATATTCTGGTTTATAATTAAAGATATTATCAAGAATTACACTTACCTTCACACCCTTTGCAATGCGCTGCACCAAGGAGAGTTTAAAGAGTGCGTATGCTGGATAATGAATCGTTTTTATACCCTTAGAGATGTCATAGTAATCAACAAACTCTTCATTGTCGATCAGCTGAGAGGAAGCGTCCATCAAGTCCGATGTTCGTTCCATAGTTCTTCGTCCACTGATGGTCCCAATCTATGTGACCTGTCATAGAGTGTTTGCGCGCAGGTATATACTGATTGTTTACAGAGTTGCTATTCTTGTCTTTTTGGTAAGTGTTCATTGGTATAAGCATAGCTAAAACGAGCTGTTAGACCATTTGTCCACCGTGCTTGTGCCGTAGCTTCCCCTCCACTAACCGTATAGTTATCCAAGTTAAGATAAGGAAGTCGTGGAATAATATCTGATGGATTCTTATAGTAAGGGCACCAGTTGCAATCTTGTTTTCAATTCTGTTGCAATAAGCACTTACTGTAAAGTTATAGCGACCCTTAGTATAATCAACCGAAGCATTAAAGTTCTGGCTTACTTCTGGTCGTAAAGAAGAGTTGCCTTCGACTATCCATATGCCCGACATATCAAAGTTATAATACTTCTCTTTCAATGTAGGCGCACGAAAACCCATACCATAACTGAAACGAACATTTAAGTTATGTACTGGCTGATAACGTGCGCTTACCTTCGGAGTCAGCCGTGAGATGCGTCCATCTGAGAAAGTAATCGTAACGCAAGGCACCCACAACTTCCCACTTCGGACTGATGTTCCAGTCGTATTGTGCAAAGGCATCGAAAGAGTCTTGCTTACGGATTCGTCCCTCTAAGTTGGTATTGAAGAGATAATCATGCATATAGTCTGCACCCACAGAAAGGACGTTATCCCCTTCAAAAGTGTGATTATAAAGCAAACGAAGACTATTCTGTACATTTGAATAATCGCGTATATCAAGGCGAGTGATACGCTGATAGTCTGACTTATCATACTGATCAAAAGCATAGGAGAAGTCAACACTATTAACAAGGTCTGGCGTCCATGTTCCACGAAAACCACCCGAAAAGTCACGATAGCGTTCTGGAACCTCTGATGTACGTACCAATTGACGATAGAAATAGCCTGCACGCCCTGTCAAACGAAGTTTTTCATTCAACCTAAAAGTGAGCTGTTCCTTAAAGTTCCAAACAGCATCACCATAGATAGTCGAAACTACTCGTGTGATTGGATTGGGTCCATTGTGTACATTAAAGTTGTCTGAACTATTCCTATTAACCGTCAACAAATTATTCCACTTACCTCTTGCGTATTGCCATGACATTCCATAACGTTGCTCGTTGTGGCGACCAAAGCGCATATTTAAGTTGAGTGCGCATGGATTAGGCTTTTTCTTGGTAATAATGTTTATGACACCACCAGCGGCATTAGAGCCATAAAGTGCAGAAGCTGCACCTTTCACAATCTCGATATGATCAACATTATCCATACCGATACGAGTAAAATCGACATCGTCCATCGTCTCACCAGCAAGGCGTTCACCATCTACAAGAATCAACATACTCTGTCCACCAAAGCCAGAGAAGTTCATGTGTACCTGCTGATTCATGGCGTATGAGAACTCAATACCCGGTATTACCTGCTGCAAAACATCACGCAGATTAGTGGCATCAGTCTTCATGATATCATCAGCTGTGATGAGTTTCGTCAACACAGGGGTATTGGCAAGCAGTTTCGGTGTGCGTGTTCCCGTCACTACAACCTGTTCTAATTCTAAGGATTTATAAATAGAATCAGGCAACTCATCCGCCAACATCGTTGTAGGAAGTAGACAGACAAATGCTGATAGTATAATGGTTTTTCCTTTCATAACCCATCAAAAAAATATCATAACCTTTATCTCTATTCTTCAAAAAGAACCGATTGCAAAAAGGTTTTGTGTTCTGTTTAATATGGATATTTATAATTGATTCTCAACCAACATTTGGTTCCATCGGCACCAATATAGTTCTCCAACTGCAGAGCAGCATACTTACCATTCTTCAGACGAAGAATAAAGACATGACCATTCATGGTAAAAGAAGGAGGCATTGGAGGTATTTCGATTTTCAACCAAGAAGAAAGAACTTTATTGATACGTATTCCTTGACAGCCTATCAGACTCATAAGCATCTGAGATTGGTCCTCCCATACTTCGTTCTCTGTCCATTCATCTTCTTGGAATGTTGCTCCCAAGAAATAGGAACTATTCTTTGGAAGTTCATTCAGAGAGGTATATTTCGTTTCAAGTACGGCACCACCGTTCGTCCTTACATTGTTACGATGGAAGGCAATACTCCATGACTGTGGCTCAGGCTGCGCATCAGTAGCAGTAAAGCCACGCTTTTCATTTACCGAAATACCTTTTCCGAAGACATCAAACCAGTAAGTATATATACCCTGTCTTTCCATCACCACTACCCGATGTCAGACTCGTAGGGATGGCATAATGCGTGAAGTTGGTCTGTGCCTTGAGCAGTCCTGCCGTGTCTTTGCGCTCGATATACATCTGTAAAGAGTCAAAGTCAACATAGTACCAATCCTTCCAACTGCTGGCATTAACAAGGAGTTGACCTTCTGTTGTACCATTTGCAGAGGTAGGAGCCTCATCATATATATCTTCAAAAATGCCGTTGCAGGCTGTCACCATCATCATAATGGCACAGCCTGCAAGGGTAGAAATAGGGCGAAATACTCTGTGCATGAGCGTATAACGTTTTACTTAGCCTTCTTACCAGTATATGTTGCTGAGATTGGGAATGGCATTCTGCCTACCTTATAATCATTAGTTGATGGTCAACGTACCATCCTCAGCAAGTGTAACGATCATCTTACTTGTTTTCTCTGAAACTCGTAATTTTCATCCTTTCCATCATACCCACCAGTCGCTTTGAAAGTGTACTTTGATACCGTCTTTCACTATAGTCACGACTAAAAACTATTGGTTGCCTTATCGTAAGCAAGGTTCTTTACAGTGTATGTTCCTAAATGTTGTTATCCCATCATCGTAACACCTGTGTATCTCTTCAGATGCTGTCACATTGATAGTACCATCATCATTAGCTGTAATCGTATAACCAACAGTAGCTGAAACGAAAGGACCCATAGCTGGACCAACCTTCAACGAGGTTGTACCAGAATAGTTACCAGCCACCTTAGATGCTGCTGAAGCCTCAGCATAATGCCAGGTAATATCAGTACCATCCCATGAGTGATGGGATTGTTATCTTTGATTTCTCTCATCGAACCACTCATTGTAGCATCATACTCCTTCACTGCACCGCCAGCTCTTTAGGGTTAGCAATCTTCATCTTTACCAGTACCGCTAATAGCGTGCTTATCCATGGTTATCACTGAAAGAACCAGTACCCCACTGAGTATCAGAGAACTCTGCAAGGAACTTAGCACCGTCCTGCAATCACCTTAATCTTAGCGCCTGTGTCAAAACGAGCATTGTCGAGTACTGTTCTCTTTACAGTCAGATAGCCTGCAAACTCGTGTATCAACGTTTGGTTGTGAAGGGGTTTTCACTTGGCAAGAACTCAATCTTTTGAAATATCTGATGCGTTATAAGTTACAACGCTACCATCAGTCTTGGTTACCTTTAATGACTGTGCCTGTACTGCGAGTGCACTCAATAAAGATACGATTACTAAAGCAAAGATCTTTTTCATTTACGTATGAATTTAAATGTCTTAGATAATGATTTAACTCACAAAAACGCCTGTTTGTCCGTCGAGAGGAATCTCAACAGAACCGCTCTGGCTTACGGTGGCACGACCTACCAACTGTCCGTTGATTGTGTAAACAGCTACTTGACTACCTGCTTTTCAGTCCCTTCTCCTTCAAGGAGTTACCAAAAAGAAAAAGACAGCATTGTTGCTTTTCACATCCAGCGTTCCAATACCTGCTGGTATGGATTAGCAAAGGCAAAAAGCACGGAAAATCTGTCAGAGGATACTCTATCTTTGACTTCCAGCAGTCAAAAATCATAGCGGTGGAAGTGAAAAGTAACAGTAGGTTTCTCAGACAGAGCAAAATAAGTGTCTTTTTGCCATCTTTGTCACTTACTTTTCACATAGTCAGCAGCAGAGGCAGAGAGTGTACTCATAGAAGCTAACAGTGTAACAGCAAGCGAAAGAAATAAAGTTTTAATTTCATGTTACTGATTCAGTTTATATTAAATTCTAATTTGAGTGCAAAGTTATAAGAATCAACATTATAATCACAATACCTATTAATTAGTGATTTTTAACCCAAATTAGATAAGACTTACAAAGAAAGATAAAACTACGAGATCAAAAATGCAAGATTGATACTGAGTAGTATCTGTCTTATGCAGACAACTTACTCCCTTATTAACGACTATTGTAAACTATTTTTCATGCAACTCAGAATCTAATATATGCTCTTTTGGCTTCTAAAAGACGCCTAATTGACTTGTAAAAGATGCCCTTTTTCAAGTCTAACTAACGCCCTTTTCAAGTCCAATTAGGCACCTGTTACATCACCACTTTTATAACTAACTGATTTCTTGATGGTTACAAACCTACTTTTTAATACGCATTTTTTTATCCTTGTTTGTAGGTATTCTATTTTGAAATTATGTAATTATTTTTTTCATAACCTTGTTTGCGGATTTTCGAAGTATTAAAATGAAAAGTTTTTATGTCAGGGGATGATAATAGAATAGACCATTGAGGGTCTTAGGTATATTTTTGTTTAATGAGTATGTTCGGTCTTTTTCGTTAAAGCTATATGAAAAGCATCTACACTTTTAACAGAAGAGCCCACTATAATCTATCAAACATGAGCCAAATATCAAGCACAAATCGCATCTCATCTATGTATAATAATCAATAAAGGCTGAAATCCACAATCGGATATCAGCCCATTAGTTTTAGGTATTGCAGGAGTGAACCTTACATTATTTGTTAGGAAATAAGTGAGACTTACTATGTTAAGATTTGTCTTTGCTTCATTTCCAAGTATTTATTGATAACATCAATACTGAGTTTGTCTGGCGTTGTCAAAACACTATAGATACCATGCTGACGCAGTGTTGATACTATCAAACGCTTTTTCATTAGCAAACTTCTCAGCAATAACATGCTGGTAATATTCCTCTGTTGAGTGCTTCGGAGAACGAATATAATCATTCATCTCTGCATCTTCAAAAAAGACAACGAGTACACGATGCCACTGACTAAGCAACTTCAAGTAAGCCAACTGACGATTGAGAGCAGTCATACCAGAGAAGTTTGTGTAAATAACGAACAAACTACGCTTGCTAACTTGTTTATGTACATTGGCACACAAACCACTAAAATCACTTTCACCAAACTTTCGTTTCCTGTGCGTAAAGTGACTCTAAGAGAAGTTGCATCTGACCAGTTTGCTTCGAAGGAGCAACGAAACGTGTCCATTTTATCTGCAAAGGTTATCAAGCCAGCCTTATCATCACGGCGCATAGCAACGTAGGACAACACCAAAGAAGCATTGATACTATAGTCGAGAAGCGTCATTCCACGGAAACGATTGCTGCATAACACGCCCCTTATCAATAACCGAGAATATCTGCTGAGAACGCTCATCACGATAGACATTCACCATCAACTGATTGCGACGTGCACTTGCCTTCCAGTTTATACTTCGGTATTCATCGCCTTCACATAGTCTTTTATCTGCTCAAACTCTGTGTTGTTACCCTGCCCGACGTATACGCTTTATACCCATCTCAGTGAGGTTATTGCTTATCGCCAGAAAGCTCATAGCGATTCAGCATCATATAAGAAGGATAGACCTTAACGTCTTCTGCGTTGCCCAAATGTATAACGACGTTCGACAAGTCCCTAAGACCGTACGTGTGAAGCAACGAATCTTACCAAAGGAGTAGACGCCACGCTTCATCGGTCTGAGCGTATAACGAATCGTATTCTTACCCATCGCTGTTAGATGACTCTTATAGCTTATGTCTCTCCGTTGGAACACCTCTGGAGCCTCATCTATAACCGTCAACCATACAGGGAAGGAGTACTTACTTTCTAAACTTATCTTGACAACATTCTTATCACCATTAGAGAAACGTTCTGAACAGGTTCGCTTCGCTGTTATTCCCACGACGATGATAGAGCATAACAGCATCGACCATCAACCATAGCAGCAAAGATAAAGAGAAGTATCTTTGCACCCATGAAAAAGCTGTGGGAACACATAACCAAAGCCTGCGAGCAGGGTAAGGCTTGCTAATATAAAATAAAACCTTTTAGTAAGGAACATTTCTTCTTTATTTATTTGAGTGCTACTCAGCTAACCTCATTACTTAGGTACTTCGACCTTGTCAATCAACTTCTGTGCAACCTTCAATGGGGTATATCCTCCATTTCAGCCTCAGCAGTGAGGATAAGACGATGTTGAAGAATACTTGGCGTAACAAACTTGATGTCTTCTAGGTGTTACAAAGTCGCGACCACCCAACAAAGCTGAAGCCTTAGCAGCATTGAGCATAGCCACAGAGGCACGTGGACTGGCACCGAGATAGACAGCCTTTGAGGTGCGAGTCTGCTGTACGATGTTTGCAATATAGCGTAAAAGGCTCTCCTCAATGAATACTGTATCGAGTTTCTTGCGCATCTGCAGAAGTTCGTCAATAGTAAGTATTGGCTTAACATCCTCCAACTTGATAAGGTTTCGCTTCTCCTGATGACGCTTAAGGATGTTCATTTCCTCATCAACAGAAGGATAACCCATGCTTATCTTAAAGAGGAAACGGTCGAGTTGCGCCTCTGGTAGACGATAAGTACCTTCCTGTTCTACTGGGTTCTGTGTTGCAATGATTGTATAAACATCGCTCATACGACGAGTTGTACCATCAATCGTCACCTGACGTTCCTCCATTACCTCGAAAAGAGCTGCCTGTGTCTTTGCAGGAGCACGGTTGATTTCATCTACAAGAACGAGATCTGAGAACACAGGACCTTCATGGAAGTCAAACTCAGAGGTCTTCATATTGAAGACTGTCGTACCGAGTACATCACTTGGCATGAGGTCTGGCGTGAATTGAATACGACTGAAACGCGCATCAATCAGACGAGACAACAGACGTGCCAACAAGGTCTTAGCAACACCAGGCACACCTTCAATCAGCACATGACCATCTGCAAGAATCGCTGTTAACAACAAGGCAACTGCCTCCTGCTGTCCAACAACAACCTTACTTATCTCTCCTCGCAACTGCATCACCTTTTCACTGAATGCAGCAAGGTCGGTTCTTTCTTCTTTATACTCTTCCATCTTATTTATTGTTTGCTCTTCAATTACATTATTCTTTTGCTCATCCATTGCGTTTATAGCTTATTGATTATCATATCCATACCGTCTATTGCCTTTCTCAGAGCAGCATCTTTCAGTTCATCATCACCCTGCAAATAACGATCGACACGGTCAAGTATCATTCGCACTTCAGCCTCTGGCATTCCTGTTCGAATGGCTATCTGTGCTATATTCTCCTTCCTTGACTCAACATCTTCGACATCTATCATCGTCATACGGCGTAAGGTCTCGCAAAAGTAACTATACTTTTTCTGCAGCAAGTCTCGATTAATATGCTTCTGATGATAAAGAGTACCTATCAACTTCACGAACTCCAACGAACGATTTGCTGGTTCCTCTACCACTGGGATAACGCGTTGACGTCTACGCGCATAGAACATACAGAAGAGTAATAACCCTCCTAAGGTAAGATAGATAGCCCACCGGAGAGGCTCGTTTTGTAGCCAGAAGCGCAGTGGAGTATCCGTTTCATATTCTGTTTCAGGTCCGTATGCCTCAGTACGAACAATTGGCAAGCCTCGGAATTGGGACATCATACGGAAGATGAGACCATTAGTCTGCGTATCAAGGATACCATAATTGGTCATTAACAATGGATCACAAGATACAAAGAGTTCACCCTTTCCTCGCTTAATCCTAACCATATGTAGCCAACCAATAGCCATCTGTAGAATCAGATTCCTCCTCAGAAACCCAACAGCTAACCAAAGTATCACACACAGCCTTCCTTCTACTGTAACATAATTACCTGCCATCGCGGCATAGACAGCGTATTCTTTCTCCTGATAAGGCAACTGATGAGACCAGACTAAGGTATCATAAGGAATTGACTGATTCGCAATTGAGGACTTAACCTCCATAGGAGAGAACCCATATTGCCCATTAATAGCTACCTGCAAATCAGGGTATAGGGAATCAGGTTCAATAGAAGACGCTGCAATAAACACCTTATTACCAGCTTTCAACAGTCTATCCAACGCACGGATATCCGTTGCAGAAGGGACGAAAAACTAATCTGTTTGAATTAAGAAGGCATGCGGTTTCTTACCATATCCGTCACGTTCCAACTGTGCTATTGTTTTCTTTGTCACCTCATATCCTGCAGGAACAGACTTCTCCATCAGTGAGTCGAACACCGCACAACCAAATGGTTGCTTATCGTAATGATTAAAGGTAGGCTCCCAAACAAACTTTGAAGGCGCATTCCACTCTAATAGAAAGACAAAGACAAGGAAGCCAGCTACGAAGAACCAAAAACCGCTTTGTTCATTCCTTACCTCCTTTCTTTATCTTGCTTTCTAAGTCTAACAGTAGTTCTACGAGTTCTTCAGACGCTTGATAATTACCATATCTTACACGCATAAAAGCAGTAGTCATTCTTTCAAATTCTACTGATAGATACTCACGAGTGTATTGAGTTGGCGTCTTATAGAGCTGCCAACTAATCTTATTACCATCTGATAACCAACGAAGTGTACGCAGATAGACAATTCGAACAGCCTTATAATAATCCTTCTGTGCCATTGCTTTGGCATAGACAGCATCAAAGTCTACGCCATAGATATTGTCTTCTTCATCATTTTCATTCGTCACCTTACCCGCTCTACCAAAGAGTTTGAATTGATAACGGTACAAAATGAAAGCGATTAGAGCAATAAAAGCAAGTGCAATAACAATGTATATCACGATACGGAAGTCCCCCTTACTCTGAATACTAAATAAATCAGAGAGGAACTCGCCTATCTTTGACATCAGCCAATCCCACCAATCAAGTTCAGGTGCCTGTAACTCTCGCGCATAGTTGTACGCTTCATCAGCACGGTACTGATGAAGCAACGCCGAATCACACGACAAAGTATCACTTAATGGCTGTAACATAGAACCGCTTTTATCAGAGTTTATCAAAGTTATCAATGTCGGTATCTTTCTGCTAACTCCTCAAAAGTGCTGTATGTCGTCCTCTACAGAGAAGCCATCTTCCTCCTCTGCGATGCTTCCATAGTGGAAAAGCTAAAGCGAAGGTTGAGATTGTCATCGTAAGATACATACCAAAGTTCATAAATACAGATGACAAATAGACAAAGAAACTATATACTGGACTTGCTGCAAAAAGAGCTTTGAGTAGTATCAGTAGCCAGCAAAACTGACTTCACAAACCGTCAATATATACCAAGGAATTGATGTGAATGAAGACAGGATATTAGTCAAGAATCCTATCACAAACATCAAACCAAACAACGACCAGAAAGAATGGAAAACCAAGTTTTTAAGCCACGTATATATAGAGCTAAACAACGTTTCCTTATCTTCAAAAAAACATAGACAGGTAACGCCATAGAAACTGGCAAAGCAGCACACAATCAATGCAAGAATTGGTATTATAGCCAGTATCGGTGCACTTGTGATTGCAGTAAAGAAGATAATAAGAACCAAAACTCCTGCAAACAAAGCAACAAGCACCACGGTCATTAACAACGAGCGTTTAATCACTTGAATGATTATAGGTTTTAAGTCGCTCAGTGTCGTATTACGAAGTCTATTTGGACTTTTATGATAGTATTTCACCATACTATAGCAGATTCCAGCCAACAAGGTAGAACCTATCAGCAGACAAATACCATATCCCACGTACGAAACACCGAATCTAAGGAGCATCCCCTGTGTCACGTCTACATCCTCTCCGACATCGAAGGTATTGGTATAATAAGGTGCTAAGACCTTCGTCATCATCTCCATAGCGAAACCTTGTACCAAAACAAAGTGGCAAGAGTAGATAGGTACATGCACGCAACAAAAAAACTTAAAAGTTCTCACGAATAAACTCAAAAAAATCGCTGAGAACTTCTCGCCGAAACTACGAACTTTGATAAAGTTCAATCTTTGGTCTTTCTATTTGCATTTTCTAAATGATAATTACGCTTATAAGGTAAGTAAATAAAAATAATACACGACAAACGCCAATGATACGAGTATGATACCAAGGCGGATAAAGTTGTTCAACTCTGTATGACGAGTAATGAATCCTTCGATAAAACCTGCCATGATAAAGATAGGTACAGTTCCAACAACTATCTTCATTCCCCTCTTTGCACCTCGCTGAAAGCTAACCAAACGCGAGTAGGTACCAGGGAATAACCAACCATTACCGATTGCCAAGCCTGCAGCACCTGCCACAATGATTGCTGAAAGTTCCAACGTTCCATGCAACATAGTCGCTAAAAGACTTTCACCTAATAATCCATGCTGATAAAAGAAAGTATCAAAACACCCTACCATGATACCATTTCGGAACAAAAGGAAAGCCTGACATAAAGCTTGTCAATACGCCCGAAACAAACACATTAAACGATACCATGATATTGTTCAGCGTAATACCAATAAACATACCTCCCTCTTCTTCATTGCCATATACGCCCATCGGCTCACCCTTCGCTATATTCTCAAGGGTCATATCCATATAGCTGTCGCCAAGTATCAAGCGTGGGAAGGACTCGTCTCCTAAGGTAGAAACAACGCCTATCAGTACACTCACCATAAAAATAATGAATGAGAGAAGCAGTAACTTACGCTCTTTCCACATCACGTCAGGCACCTCCTGCGTCCAGAAAGTCACCAAACGCGACCATTTCTCCCGTTTATTACGGTAGATTTCATTATGAAGTGCAGAAGCAAGTTTGTTGAGATAGATGGTAATACGTGAATGAGGATAATGTGTCTGTGCAAAAGCGAGATCGGCTGTAAGCTCAGTATAAGCATCAGCCAACTGGTCAGGCATCTCAAACTTGACATTATCTATCATGCCTTCCATTGCCCGCCACTTCTCAATATTATTGCGTATGAAAAGAATCTCTTTCATGCAAAGTCCACACGTAATTTACACATTATTATCATTTACGCAACAAATTTAGAGTTTTTTTCTTACATTTGCAACAGAAACAACATTTAATTATCAAGAAAATGCCCGAAGCCAATATCATAACAGGCCAGTACGTCCAGATAAGTCAGTCGCCGGCAAGTTTAGGAGAGCGTATCGTTGCACAAATCATTGATGACTTCCCTAATTATCTGCTATCTGGTTGGTGTGTCGCTCCTGATAGCTGAGTTAGACTTTTTTTATAGAACGAAAATGTTATTCTTCCCTAATAGCTATCTACCTTCCTGCCCTCTTTTACCACTTCCTTATGGAACTTTTCAACCATGGGCAAAGTGTTGGTAAGATGGTGATGCGTATCCGTGTTGTGAAGAAAGACGGCACAACACCGGGCATTGGTGACTTTTTTATGCGTTGGCTTCTGCAACTTGTCGACCTTGGTTTCTCTGGTGTTGGTGCACTTGTCATTCTTATCTCTAAGAATTCACAACGTCTCGGCGACCTCGCAGCAGGAACAATGGTCATCCAACTCAATGACTATCGCAAGATTCAAGTATCACTTGACGAGTTCTATTACCTTGATAGAAAGTATAAACCTGTCTCATCCACAAGCTGAAGACCTCTCTTAACCAACTTGATGTCATCCAACGTACCCTCAACTCTGAATACGGATACGAGCGTGAACGTCGTATTGCTTCCCTTGCGGAGAAAGTGCGAACACACCTCAACATCTCTGATACCAATACTGCTGACGAGAAGTTCCTTTTATACTATCGTACGTGATTACCAGCATTTCACGTTGGAAATAATATAAAGAAATAGGGAAAAAGAAAAGTATAAGGTAGCATGGGAATCTAACAGAAACTACTGCTGTATAACCTTCATATTTGTGCCTTACACTATCCTATTATAACGACAAGAACAAAACGTTTTACCCATTATCTTCCGCTGTGTTATTACTCAGCACATGATGTGCGGATGCCCAACACGCATGGTGTTCATGCCTAACACATGATGTGCGGAGCATTAATCACATCGCTATTGGTTATCAAAACAAGCACTACTGATTGTTAGAAAAGAGTTATGATGACGTCTCTCAGAAAAAAGATAATAGCTATTGGAGGTGCATTGGCTTACCCATCCATAAGTCTAACACCTGATATTACAAGAGAACACTTCTGTGGGAAGTGGGTACTTGTGACGGGTGCATCGCATGGGATAGGGAGAGCATTAACCGAAAAACTAATCAGTGCAGGTGCAAATGTCTTCCTCATTGCTCGAAGTGAAGCGGACTTACGCCTCTTATGTGCCAAAGCTAAGCAAATGGGAAGCAGTGCAGACTACTGCGCAATAGACCTAAGAGACAAAGAAAAACTGGTACAGCTATGCCAAAAAAACTAAGGGAAACACTACCACGATTAGATTACTTTTTTTTTGCAATGCCGGGTAAATCTATCCATCGCAAGATCAATGATGCACTGGATCGACTCCACGACTATGACCGCACGATGGACCTCAACTATCGTTCCTTGGTTGCGCTATCATTAGCTATCTTACCTGCCTTGAAAGGCAAGTAAAGGGGCATATCATCTATTCTTCATCAGTGAGTACACTCTACCCAATGGCACCGGGGTGGTCGGCTTATCATGCTTCAAAAAGTGCAGCAAACACATGGTGCGAGACGGCAGACAGCGAGTTTGCGCCGTTAGGTGTTCACGTGCAGATAGCTTTTTTACCCTTGGTTCACACAGCGATGTCGGATGTTAACGAACAATACAAGCATCTACCTGCTTACAGTCCATCTGATGCAGCCAACATTCTATTGAAACTCGCCATACGAAAGAGTCAGGACTTATAAACCTTGGTGGGCAAAGTTATCAGCCCCAATAGCCTATCTCTTTGCTCCGATTATTCACCTCATATTATAAGCGATTGCCATGAGAAGAAAGAATGAAGCTATCCTTTCTATCCTCTATCGCTTACACATAATCTCACCCAAAGGGCATATTTGTGTGGGCAAAAAGCCTCATCTATGAAGGCATCAGCCTAATGGCGCTGCTTCGCTTTTGTTGCTCATTTCTATCCGCAACGCTGTGCTATCACTGATGACTACCAATCTCTAAGCTATCAAGAACTCTATACTCCGTACTCGTCAACTCGCACAAATTCTTCACACAGAATATCATCTCCAACCCAAAAATGAGAGTGGCTTTGATGGACGTAACAGTCTTACTTTTGACCATCTCTTATGCATGCACTGTCACGATTAGGGCATACGCACCACCTTGATTAAGCACCGACTTGGGAACAGAACAGATAACAGCTGACTTACAGAAAGCATCACTATCACCTTATTATATATGATCGAAGAACTCAAACAGGTTCCCATAGAAACTTCCCTGTGTAGCTGTTACAACAGAGACAGCTAAACGACATCCTTTTATATAAGGAGGCACAAACAAGAGATATAAAACTCCCTAAAATCTGGCGAGGGAGAGAAATCGTCATTCACTCTGGAGGAACAAGTGGCAACTTTAAGACTATTGCCCGCCGTCCTTCTGTCACCTCTTTTCTCCCTCCATTGCTTGCGTTACTACACAACATCAGAATCTATCAATATAAGAGTGTGCTGATTTCACTGCCATTTTATCATGGTTTCGGACTTTCAACGCTTATCATCTCCTTGCTTATGGGTAAGAAGGTATGCCTACAAAAAAACGCTTCGATGCTACTCAAAGACCTTTAGAGATTATTCAGCGAGAAACAGATTGAGGTCATGCCTGATTGTTCCTGCTATGCTCGCTCGTTTTTTTGGCAGATTGAAAATGCAAAAGGAAGATGAAGAGTCTACGTTGTCTGATAAGCGGTGGCGATAGACTGCCTAAAAGCCTCATCGACACGACTCATCAACAAATTGGTGAGGTACTCTTTAACCTTTATGGTACGTCTGAAGCAGGATTTTTTATGCTGGCAACACCCAAAGAATTATCTTCCTTCGAAGAGACAACCTTAGGTAAGCCTATTCAAGGAGTTGACTGTAAAATAAAAAATCTCAATGAAAAAGGAATAGGAACACTTTTGGGTACGTTCTCGTTGGGCAATGCGATGGAAAACAGAAATCAATGGCAAAATACAGGCGATTTAGTTTCTCAGAATAGCGAAGGTTACTTCTTTCATCATGGGAGAGCCGACCGAATGGTGGTCTGTGGAGGTGAGAACGTACAGCCAGAACACATTGAACAGGTCCTTCTCTCCCACCCTATGATTATTGCTGCACGTGCCTTTAACGTTCCCGACCCTAACTTTGGTAATGTCATCCACACGGAAATAGAGTGTACACCAAAGGCAACTCTAACAGAGGTGACACTTCTCAACTGGCTCCGACCACAACTTTCACGTGCAGAAATGCCACATAGCATCCGCTTCAAAAACCATTGAAATGCTCTCAACTGGTAAGCAGAAGCTGCGTTAAAAAGTGCTCCGTCTTAACTCCAAATACAAACAGTTCTGAGTTCTTTTCATGATAAAAAGAATTATTTTCATGAAAGAAAATATTTTTCTTCACGACAATAAATATTTCTTTTCATGAAAAATAATTTGAGAACAATCCAAAAGATTAGATAAATATAGGAGGATTAAAGAGTAGTGAAGTTCTTCTCTATATCTTTTATCCACTAACAATAAAGCCATCATCAACAGTCTATTGCCGTAGGTGATGGCTTTACTTTTATAGAATCATACCCTTTCTTAGAGAGGATGTCTATTCCTTTTCCTCTTGTGGAAGCATGATAAGGGCTTCTTGTTTCTTGCCATCCATCATTATCTTCAATGGATTTGGGAAACGAACATGGCGTACCCACTGAGTTTCTTCCACAGCTGGCAGGGCATCAAGTACACTTCGCTGATAGAATCCATCTTCCTTATAAGGATTGATTGTGAAAGTAGCCTACACCGAAAGAGGTGAGATTTTGGAAGAAGTGTGTTCCCTGACTTGGGTCTACACGATAGTGTTCCAGTCCCTCCTCAACGATGACACGGGCTGCCGAGATATGTGGCCACTTCACAGGAATACCCAACCAAGGGTCGCTTGAACCCCAACGACCGGGCCCAATGAGCACATAATTCTTGTCAGTATCAAGGAATTTGCGATTTATCCGTTCTATATCATCAGCAATAGTTGGGTTGTTAGATGCTGTAAAAGAACTGTCGGTCTTTACATATACAACATCTTGCACATCGTCAGAAACACCATGTCCCAAAGAGTTATGACTCCGCAAGAGACATTGATCATCAGGAATAGTCGTGAGATCTTCATCTAACATCTGTTTAGAATCAACGATTGGACGAATCTGCAAGAGATATAATTCACCCGTTCGGTCATCATTCAGATTAACAGCGAACTCTATCTCCACAGGGCGACGCATAGCCTCAGCACCGTATGTCATTGCCATTTGCAACAACTCTGGTAGTGGAAAGACGTTCTGTTGGAGGACACCACAGAAAGAGATAACCTTTCTTCCTCCTTCGTAGAGTCCATCATAAATAGCATGGTCTTCGGGAGAATAAGTGGAAGTGATATATTGTAGACTGCCATCAGCCTCTGCATCTTTCACACGTAGTTTGAGGATATTAAAGCCGTCATCAACCTTAAAGTCCTCACTGATATGCTTCATGTCGAGTGCATAGAACTGAGTTTGAGTTTCGCGCAAAGGCTATTTCCATTTCGCTCATCTGTAAGACTTGATGCGGATGGAACGGACAAACACGCAGCGTCTGCCCACCATCAACAATATACTTACTCTAATCCCAATGCCAAAGAGGCAATACCTTTCCTCTGCTTTCTCTTCTCCTATCGGATAATAGTTGAGAGAGCGAAGAACGCCAGAGATGTTCGGATAGAAATGATCTCCATACTCCTTACCGACAACCTGCTGTAAAATAACTGCCATCTTCTCCTGATCAATGACATTACTTGTGGCAGTCATATAGGCTTTGGAGTCACGATAATAAACCGAAGCATAGACAGCCTTAATCGCACAAGCCAACATTCGGAGCATTTCATACTTATCCTCAAGATAAGGAATCATATAGGTAGAATAGATGCCTGCGAACGGTTGGTAGTGACTATCTTCCAACAACGAACTGGAACGGACGGCTATTGGTGAGCGAGTAGCCTCAAAGAAGGTAAAGAAGTCGCCTATGAATTCATCAGGCAACTGGGCACGAAGGAAGGCTTGGAGTATCTCTTCATCGCTTGCATCACTCAAAGCAATCTGGTAAAGATTGTTTTGTTCCATAAAGCTATCGAAGACATCCGTACAAAGAACGACTGTCTTCGGTATCTGTACCTTTGCATTGGGGAAGCGATTGAAGTCTGGTCGAGTTTAATAACATTATCAAGGAATGCCAAGCCACGTCCCTTACCTCCTAACGAGCCGTCTCCAATACGAGCAAAATGGGCATATCGGTCGAATTTTCGCCTATCAAACAGGGCTACAACACCCACATTGCGCATCCTTCGATAGGCAACAATGGCATCAAAAGATAATCTGTCGGTGCATATCTACATCCTGCAGTTTATGCCATGTAATACCTTTTAGGAAGGAAGAAACTGGGAAAATGGCACGTGCAGAGAGCCAACGACTCATGTGATTGCGAGAGATATGATAGAGCATAGAGTCACGTGGAATCTTAAAGATATTATCCTGCAACTCTTTCAAGCTTCGAATGCGCATCACCTCCTCACGTGTTTCTGGATTACGGAAGATGAAATCGCCAAAAGCCCATGTGTTCTTCGAGTAGGTGGCGAAGGTCTACACTCATCTTCTTTGAGTTCTTATCTACAAATCGGAAACCCTCTGCCTCAGCCTTCTCACGGTTCTCACTCTCTGAACTTTCAATTATCAAAGGGAGGTATTCATCTTCTTTCCTAATGGCACGAAGTAGTTTTAAACCTGCCTCTGGATCTTTCTCTACTACAAGAATGTTCCCTTCTGTCTTATCTGAGTCTTTCTCTTCTACATTACTTATAGGGAATCTTACGTCGGAGATAACGCCCAAGCAGTTGTCCTTATAGCGTTGATAGATATCCCATGCTTCCTCGTAGGTGCGCGCTAAGACCACCTTTGGACGTCCACGCTGGCGTAAAGAGGCATCGTGTCGGGTCAAGGCTTCAGTGGCAAAGTTCTGACTCTGCGTAAGGATATAGCTATATAAGTTAGGTAGAATAGATGAGTAGAAACGGATAGAGTCTTCTACCAGCAATATCATCTGTACTCCCACCTCATGGATATCATTGTCTATATTCATCTTATCCTCCATCAACTTAATGATAGAAAGAATGAGATTGGTATTCCCCAACCAACAGAACACATAATCAAAGATACTGAGGTCTTCGTTTTGTATGCGTTTCGTAATACCATGAGAGAAGGGAGTTAGTACCACACAGTGGATGTCTGGGAACTCTGCCTTTACAGCTCTTGCCACATCAAAAGCATCGTTATCAGCATTACCCGGCATACAGATAACAAGGTCGATGTCTACAGTATTGAGCACCTTAGAGGCCTCTTCGGTTGTAGACACCTGTGTAAAGGTTGGCGGATAGCGCAGACCTAATTCCATATACTCATTGTAGATCTTCTCTTCGACACGTCCATCGTCTTCCAACATGAAGGCGTCGTATGGATTAGCTACAATCAGAAACATTGTAAATTCGTCGCATCATCAGATTGACGAAAACTGACGTCTTTTAGGTAAAAAAATTACCCCATTGTGCAGGAACTTTGCTCATTCATAATCCAAAACTTAATATTGGACAAAAAAATACAAAAATAAATACAAGTCAACCTATCTTTTTCGCAACTTAAATAATATTTTTTTATTACTTTGCATACTGGTTACCATTTTTTTGCGACCAAAGCTACTTTCAAAAAGAAAGAAAAAAATGAAAAAAATTTTTTTGATTTTCATTTGGACCTTTTGATAGAATTTGATATATTTGCCGTACCATTCTGAACTGAATGATACTATCTAACATAAACAAATAAAAGTCAATTTACTATGGAAGTCGAAAAAAATCATGCAAGCACCTGGAGCAGAAGCATCCAGGTGAGTCAGAGTATTTGCAGGCCGTACATGAAGTACTCATGTCTGTAAAGGATGTTTACAATCAGCACCCAGAGTTTGAGCGCGCAAGTATTATTGAGCGCATTGTGAGCCTGAGCGCATCATTACATTCCGTGTACCTTTGGGTTGATGACCAGGGAAAAGTACAGGTAAACATTGGTTATCGCGTGCAGTTTAATGGCGCTATCGGTCCTTACAAAGGTGGTCTGCGTTTCCACGCATCAGTAAACCTCAGCATTCTGAAGTTCCTCGGTTTCGAGCAGACATTCAAGAATGCACTCACCACATTGCCTATGGGTGGTGGTAAGGGTGGTTCAGACTTCTCCACGTGGTAAGAGCGATGCTGAAATCATGCGTTTCTGCCAGGCTTTCATGAACGAATTGTATCGCCACATCGGTCCTGACGAGGATGTTCCTGCAGGTGACATCGGTGTAGGTGGTCGTGAAATTGGTTATCTCTTCGGTCAGTATCGCAAGCTGACTCACCAGTTCCAGGGTATGCTCACAGGTAAGGGCAGAGAATGGGGTGGCTCTATCCTCCGTCCAGAGGCTACCGGTTATGGTGCGCTCTACTTCGTTCACCAGATGATGGAGACTCACGGTCTTGACATAAAGGGTAAGACTGTTGCTATCTCAGGTTTCGGTAACGTTGCATGGGGTGCTGCTAAGAAGGCTACTGAACTTGGTGCAAAGGTTATCACATTGAGTGGTCCTGATGGTTATATCTATGACCCAGAAGGCATTAGCGGTGAGAAGATTGAGTACATGCTCGAACTCCGCAACAGTGGCAATGATGTTTGTGAGCCATACGCAGAGAAATATCCTGGTTCACAGTTCTTCAAGGGTCGTAAACCTTGGGAGCAGCAGGCAGATATCTATTTGCCATGTGCTACCCAGAACGAGCTTAATGGTGAGGATGCTGACAAGATTCTTGCTTACAAGCCATTGTGTGTAGCTGAGGTTTCAAATATGGGTTGTACAGCAGAGGCTGCTGATAAGTTCACTGCAGCAAAGATGCTCTTCGCTCCCTGGTAAGGCTGTTAACGCAGGTGGTGTTGCCACATCAGGTCTCGAAATGTCACAGAACTCTCTCCGCCTCTCATGGAGTCCGGAAGAGGTTGATCAGAAGCTCCATTACATCATGAGCTCTATCCATGAGCAGTGCGTGAAGTATGGTAAGCAGGCTGATGGTTACATCGATTATATTAAGGGCGCCAATATTGCGGGCTTCATGAAGGTAGCGAAGGCTATGCTTGCCCAGGGTGTCGTATAACAGACTCAGTCTCATCTATTCCTCTCCTGCTCTCCAAAGCAGGAGGGAATAAGGGTTTGTTCTATAAATTATCTCAAAAGTTTTTATTTTTTAGGTAATTTATAGAACTAACTAGCTCTTATAAAGAGAAGGCTGGCATATTAAATAATAAATATGTATAGAACCAAACTTCTCCTTATAGCGTTATTTGCGCTATGCAACATCTTTACACTGACAATACAAGCACAGTCAGATGGTAAAGCTTCTATTACAGTAACGGATTACACGGTCGCAAATGAGCAATGGCGAACGTTACGATCGTAATGCTTTTTACTTGTGCACATCGCACACTCCCCTTTGGTACACGTTTAAAGATTACGAAACCCACGCAATGGTAAGTCGGTCATTGTCCGCGTAACGGATCGTGGCCCATTTGTTCGTGGACGTGTCGTTGACTTTATCCTATGCTGCTGCACGCGAATTAGGTACACTTGCCAGTGGTGTGGCTTACGTGAAGGTTGAGCTTGTACGCAAAGAAACAGAGATACCATTCCCTTCTGAGTCAAATGGTACACTTGAAATACCTGAAATTGAATATGGTACTGCAGGCGTATGCTATGAGTTTATCCCTGAATGGGAAAAGGTTGAAGAGGATAAACCAAAGGAGATTGAGCGCAAAGTAGATACACACTTAAATAACAGAAAGAGTTTACAGCAGGCTAAGGTGGAGAAAGAAAACATTACCGAGACACGCAAGCAGGTACAAACTTATGCCAGCTAACCAACAGGCTAACAAGACTAAAAGTCAGGCGACAGCCCGTACCACTCCTGCTGCAACCAACCGACAGCAGTCTGCTCAGCAAAACAAGTCAACCACACAATCTACTACTTCAAAGAACAACTCAAGTAGCAGTTGGACCAACTTCTTCAAACGTGTGAAGGATGGTGTGACTGGACTCTTTGAATAGAAAAAGAATAAGACATAAGCAAGCAACTCCTCCCTCGTTCCCTCCCCATAGGGAGGGGCGTAGATACCGTGATATCCCTACACAAAAAAGTTCTTCCGTTAAATGAGTGGACGCTTTTTATATTGCTTTTAACGGAAGAACTATATTTACTCATTAAACAAAAAAACTTGGCTAAGACTGTCAACTATCTATTCTTTTCTCATCCTCTAACACAGAAACCTTTTTCTTTTTTTAATACTCGAAAATTCTCGCCGATAACACCTTGAAAAAATCATTACATAATTTCAAACAAAAACATCTATAAATAAGGATAAAAAGCACGTGTAAAAGATCGATTTGTAACCAAAAGAAAATCAATTAGTTATAAAGCGGTAAAGTAAAAGGTGCTTAATTGGACTTCAAAAGGGCGTTACTTAGACCTCAGAAGGGCATCTTTTGCAAGCCAATTAGGCGTCTTTTAGAAGCCAAAAAGAGCATATATTGACTTTAAGGTGTACGAAAATTATTTACAAACATCGGCAAGCAAAGGAATAAGTTGTTTGTAGTAAGCAAAAAAGAAATGGTCATAGATAAACATCATAACTATTTGCCATCTTAGCACTTCTTATTTTGTAGTCTCTTGATAAGCACGAGGGGTTATACCCGTTTCGCGTTTAAAGAATTTCGAGAAAGCAGAAGCACTGGGGAAGTTCATACAATTTGCAATTTCATAAGCCATCATTCCGTTGGTTTTTAATAGCAATTTCGCCTCCTGTATAGTAGCACGGTTAATCCAATACATCACGCTCTGACCACTTGCTTTCTTTATAAGTGCAGAGAGATGATGCGGCGTTATATGAAGTAGGGAGGCGTAAAAAGGAATTGAACGTTCTTGCATACAATGTTGTTTAAATCAGCCGTTTGAACTGAAGAAACAGTTCCTGTGTACGTGTAGAATTATCATTCAGAACGCTTTCTGATTGTGTTTCCTTCAACTCCTGAACATCAGAAACAATAGCATTAAGAAGGTTATGTACAGTCTTCTTGCGATAAGGAGAAAGCTGTATGATATCCCATAAAAAGATAATACATTCTCAACAATCTATCAAATTCTGTTGGAGAAGCTTTTTATATCATATCTTCGGATATCTCAATACTTTCTCTAAACACAATAGCCATCACACGAGCATCCTCAGAAATCTTATTAATTTCAACGATAGTATCAGCAGCAATCAAAATTACATTTCCATTCTCTACGTGGTAACTCTGCAGATTGATACATATCTCTGCACTGCCTTCCATCACAAGAACCAAACGAGGCTCTACCATTTGATATATTTTCTTTCATATCAAGAATAGGACTCCGCTGTATACTTCCATTGGGAACAAGAACTGCATCGTCATTGACAAAGGACTTGCCCTGCACGCTAAGAATCTCATCCATGTTCAGACTATCTATTGAAAGATGATTTATAACCTTCACTGTACTCATAAAGTTTCCTTTTTGTATGATTATATTGCAAATATAACATTATTCTACTAAGATAAAGAATAATATTAAGATTAATCGTACAAAAAGCAATTTTTATCTAACCTTGATAATCGCTGTAAGGAAGATATAATATCTTGGCTTATGTGACAAAAGTGTGCTTATTTTAGCGTCGTTTTCTCTTATGTGACAAAAATGTGCTTAAAATCTCCCATTCCCCTTTTATTTCTTAGGAGAATGGGACTTTATAAAGTCTTGGATGAAGATCTTTCTTCTTTCCATACTGATCCCCTTGTGTAGGTTCAATTTTGTCTTTAAATCTGCATTGAGTGATTCAATGGCATTGTTTGTATTTGGCATCTTCAATTCAGGGTAATCATAGTATGTCCACAATGACGACATATTCCTTTTAAGGCTCAAAAAAGCACTACGTAGAGCTTTATGAGTATAATGTGATTTTTCCATCTTCTGTTGTTGTCCGTTCTTAAAGAAAAATCCTCCCACTTGGTGTACCATTCTTTAAAGCCCCAATAAAGGACTCTTTGTCCGTATGACATAACATCTTGGATATTTCAAAGCAGTTCTTTTGAAGCCTCAAAGCTTGGGTCTTGAAGTTAGTTTTGTCTTTATAGTCATTACTTGATGGAACTGGCATAATGGAATTTATAATTGGGAAAAGCTTGCCTAAGTCCCTTTAAAAACCATCGCATACAAGCCCTTGAATGGTATACCCAAGTGACTCCAAGTAGCTTATGCCCTCCTTATAGTCTTCAAGACGTTCATGCCTATTGATAAACTTAAACCAAAGTACATCACCAGACAATGAATCCTTCATGATAACGACACCAAAATTACGTCCCCAATAGGTGGCATCCATTAAAACCACTACAGGGCGAACAAGAAGGTTGGGAAGTTCTTCTTTATAAGATTTGGTGAGTTTTCTATAAATTGTCCTGGTTGAAACTCCGTACTCCTCTGATAGATCTTTGACTGTTAGATTACCCTTGGAATAACGATTATTGACAATGGTATTGGTAAGGCGATTATGTCCAACAAAGCTCCTCTTACAGCACCCTTTACATACCAGCGTTGACTACCATTAAGATGACCACGTTTTATAGTCGATTTTGAGCCACAATAAAAAGCAGATTTTTGCCATAAAAAAATATAAATAAAACAAAGATAATGATTATTAGATAGTTACAAAGATTTTAAGCACATTTTTGTCATATAGGCCAATATCTTTTGCATTATCCAAACAAAAAGGCGCAAATTAAGTAAACAAGCATAAATATATAAGGTATGAACATGAAGAGTAAGCATCCAATATTAGCCGTCTTTCCCACTAACAAACAACCCTTATATGTCTGGCAGCAAATAAGGGTTGTTTGTTATTTGCAGTTTGAAGGTAGTATTTTCGTGAGTTCCTCCTCTGTCATGTCGAGCAACGGTTTTGAAAGGATTTTTCCATCCATTCATATGGGTCTATGTCTGCTTCCCTGCAACACGCCATGAAGGTATAGAAGATGGCATTGTTCTCCGCTCCTCATTGTTGCCGCAGAACAGATAGTTCTTTCTTCCAAGCGTGATGGGTCTGATGGCCTGCTCCATGAGATTGTTGTCTATGTTGAAGCGTCCGTCCTGCACATACCTGCCAATGCGTATCCATACGGCGAAGGCATAACGCAGTGCCTTCTCCATAGCTTCGCCTGGGGTGTACTGTTTGTGTACATCCAGCATATAGGTCTCAAGATACTTCAGTATGGGGTAGGCCTTGGCCTTCCGCTCAGCCTCCACTTCTTCGGGTGGCGCTTTCCCTGTGTCTGAGGTTTTCTCCAACTCATACAGCGTGGCTATCGTTTCGATGATGTGAGCTGCATTTCGTCGTCATCCGCCGATGTTCGAACTTGCGTCTCACATGTGCCATGCATCCCAGTAGCACTATGCCCTGAACGTTCTCAAACCTGTTGTAGGCCCTCATACCCGTCAGACTGTATGGCACCTGGCAGCCCCTTGAACAACTCATCTGCCACAGAGCCCGAGCGCGAACCGTCCTTCCAATGGAAGAACACGCCCTGGGAGTGCATGGCGTCACGCACGCCCCACAGGTATCCCTTTGCGCGTCTTTCCCTTGCGGTCGGCAACCTGTACGCTGGTTTCGTCAACCTGAAGGTAAGGGACTTTGCAGAATCTGTTTCGTCCGGATCTTGTAAAGCGGATAAAGTGCATCGGCGGCATCGTGAACCCAGCTGTTGACGGTTGAGGTGGGGATGTTCACGCCCAGTTCCTTCCACCGGGCACATTGTCTGTACTCGGGCTGGTGATAGGCAAACTTGGCGGTGATGATTTCAGCGAGCAGGAAGCGTCGGCAAAACAATCCACCGCCTGCTTTTTTTCAAGGGGGCTTTAGGATGTCGACCTTCGCATCCGTTGGGCGGGCTTCTTCCAGGCGGCAGATGACGCGATCTTCTACCCTGACATAAAAGGATGAGGGACGCAGGCACAGATGCTCACTTCTGTCATGTCCGATGATAACCATGCGCTCAGCGTCATAACCCTCCGGATATATCTCCGTCACCTGTCGCTCTATGTTCTCGGGAACATAGGAGGCGTAGGCCGTCCCTTTCTCGGAAGGACGGCTCGTGCGGCGTGATGCTCTGCGTTGTCCGGCCTGTTGTTTTATCTCCTTGATGATGGGAAGGGCTTCCACCTGAGCCAGGGAGCCTTCCTGGCCCACTGTTCCTCAAAAAAAGCGTACCTGTCCAGTCGCATGCACTCTCAGGTAGGCGTTTCTCGCTGCGCCTACCATACACCATGCGCTCAAGCTCAAGAATGCGACGGGACTTTCGTTCCAGTTCTGCATCCTTATCCTTAAGTTCTGCATCCTTATCCTTAAGTTCAGCATCCTTATCTCTTAAGTTCAGCATCCTTATCTCAGTTCGCATCCTATCCTTAAGTTCTGCATCCTTTTGCTCAAGAAGTTTAATAACAGCTTCCCTGAGTTAGAGAATGGTAGTCAGATATCATTGTGCAGCGAGACGTATCCATCATATTATCAGTTCTTTATATGATGTAAAGATACAAAAAAATATCTGACATTACCAAAAATACTAAGATTTATTATATCTTTTTTTCTTCGGTAGCAATTAGGATTTATACCTTCAATATAGAGTACCAGTTCGTCCCAGCGAAGGTCATAGAACCCGGTACTGCCCGCATGATTTTTAGAACTCAGGCAACCCTGTGCCATCTGTTTATGATAGACGACAAAACCACAGCGTTCCCAGTGCAGCAACTTGATTCGGTTACGGGAGCGGCTGTAGAAGATATAGACTACTCCATCAGAAGGGTTGAAAGCATGGCTGCGGACCACTTGGGACAGGCGAAGGAGGCCCTGACGCATGTCCACAGGAGTGGACAAACCCGAAAAACATTTGTTTCGTTGAGTACAAACATAAGTTTTTCGGCAAAGGTAATAAAGCTGGAAGACCACGCAAAGGCGGCTAATATTGGATGCTTACCATGAAGAAGGAAATAATAAGCCTTGCCTTGATAATGATAGCCTCCATTAGTCAGGCGCAGACATTAGAAGAGTGTCAACAGGCAGCAGAAAGGAATTATCCTCTTATCAAACAGTATAAATTGATTGCCAAAGACAACACAATTAACAGTTCAGAATCTCCAAAAAGGGTGGCTACCACAACTCACTGTTTCCAGCACAAGCAACCTATCAGAGTGCTGTTGCATCTTGGCCAGAGAGTATGCAAAGTGTGTATCAGCAGATGGGACTCAACATGAAAGGGCTCAGCAAGGACCAGTATAAGATAAGTGTTGACCTTCAGCAGACTATCTATGATGGTGGTGCTATCAGCAGTCAGCGTAACATCGCACAGCAAGAGGGAAAAATTTCAAAAGGCACAAACAGCGTGAATTCAACGCTAAGTGCAAATTTACTTAATTAGTTTGTAAAAAGCAGTCCTGTGGTGTTTTGATCTAATTTCTTGTCTCTATGTTAATTTTTCTTTGAATACTTCGTGATTTGTTGCTGGCTGATATGCTCAAAGGTTTCTTTTGGCACGTATTGCCTAATTAGTCCGTTAGCATTTTCGAGGTGCCTTTCTGCCATGAAGCGTGCTGGGTCAGCAAAATATATGGTAACACCAAGGCTTTTGGCTATCATTTGTCATGACAAGCGAATTCATACCATTGTCAGTTGTAATAGACTCGATATGGTCTTTGAAAGGAGACAGTAAGTGTATTACAGTTCGTGCTCAGTTCTTTGGCATTTTCCCTTCTAAGTTTTCTTCATAAACAGCATGTTTGTACTACGCTCTATCAGTGTTACGATGGCACCATGGTTTCCTCTTCAACAATCGTGTCCATCTCGAAAGTCCCCAGCGTTTGCCGTCAGCTGCAGTAGGTCTCTACTGATGCTTGTTCTGTTGGGTATGGATATGCGTTTGCCACCACAGGCCTGGTAGCGATGCTTTAAGCTTGTATGACAGTGTTTATATAATGTTCCCCTTCTGCGCTTATCCTTACGTATCATATGATATATGGTCTCATGGCCAATATACTTGCCGTCCCATGGCCAATACATTTGATATTTGTTCTGGAGACCATTGCTCAGTAATAGAAGGCACTTCGCCTCTTCCATGACATCCTTGTCGACTGAACGATTGCCTGGCTTTCTGCGCCTTGTTTGTACTGGCATTTGCTTGGGTAGTTTCCCAATTATAGTGTCTTCTGACTCCACTATTACGTCTTATTTCACGAGACACTGTATTGCACTTACATTTATCGCCTTTGGCAATATCTTTTGTTTGTTCTATTTTGGAGTAGCACGAAATGGTACCTTTTGCTCTGAGGTTAATTGTTTGTACATTGCAATGCAAAATTAATCAATCTTTGGGACAGAGGTCTCCCTTTCTTATTTTTGCGCATTGCTTGTTGATTTTTTTCTTCATCAGGGCTTCGCCCCAAAACCCCTCGGTGTTTTCAGGTATAGATTACTGTTACACCAGCACTTTTGGGATTGCAGTTCATGGCAGAGACAAATCTGTATCAAGTGCGCCGACGTGTCAATGAGATGTATTTCACTACTCTTACTGAACGAACAGATTCAGCTGAACGAGGATGCAAAAACACTTCTATAGTCAAGTGAGAAAAAACTTTCTGCGATGGTAAAAGCGGTACTGCTGCTACAAGCGACCTCGACAATGTACGTGCTGAGCGACTAAGCGTAGAGCAACAGAACGAAAGTCTGAAGCAGCAAAAGCAGATGCTACAACGCATGTTAAGTGTCTTCTGCGGCATTGAGGTTAACAAAAATACAGAAGCCAGAGCCTATACAAGTGACTTCTTCAGCAAACAATCGCCCAGAGATGCGCCTATATGATAGTCAGACTAAAACTTACTGAGGCAAAAAGAGAAGGCATTAGACACACAGCTACGTCCCAAGTTAGGACTTTTTGCACAAGGCTATTACGGCTATCCGGGACTGAATATGTTTGAGGATATGATGAACCGCAAATGGAGTCTTAATGGTATTGTCGGCATCAAACTGTCACGGAACGTGAGTGCACTCTATACTGCAAGAACGACAAAGCAAAAGCTAAACGCACAACGCGAAATGATAGAGAGTGCGCGTGAAGTATTCCTTTTCAATAATAAACTGGAAGAGATACAGCAGTCAGAGAATATCACCCGCTACCAGACGATGATGAAAAAGCGACGATGAAATTATAGTACTGCGCACAAACGTACGTAAGGCAGCAGAGTCAAAGCTTGCTCACGGAATCATAGATGTCAACAGTTTGCTACGAGAGATAAACAATGAGAATGCTGCCAAGACTCAACAAACTATTCATGAGATAGATATGCTCAAAGAAATGTATAATCTGAAATATACAAACAACGAATAAAAAAACAACCAACCAACAGATATGAAGAAGATATTTATTTTAGCCAGTCTTGCTGTTATAATGGCATCTTGCGGAAATGACAAGAAGGATTATGATGCAACAGGAACATTCGAAGCCACCGAAGTTACAGTATCAGCAGAGTCTGCAGGGCAGTTAATAAGCTTCAATGTTACAGAAGGACAGATACTTAATAGCGGACTGACTGTTGGTCAGATTGACTCACGCCAGCTCACGCTGAAGCGTGAACAGTTATCTGCAAGTAACGAACAACTGACTGCAACACATAGCCAGCTCGAAGCAAACAAGCGACAATTGGTAGCTAACCGACAAGCAACGGCAAGTAAACAACTGGATCTTGAGAAACAAGTGGCATCTATCCGCCAACAAATTGCTAATCAGCAGCGTGAACGTGAGCGTTTTTTTCTGAACTTTTAAAAGATGGTGCTGTACCACGAAAACAAGTTGATGACATTGATTATCAGATACAAGTACTGCAGAAACAACTCGTAGCTACACAGGAACAGATTGCCAGTCAGAACGCATCTTTAGCCGAACAGAACAAGGGTATAGCTGCTCAGATTGACGGTATCACTTCTCAGCAGAGTGGAGTAAACGCACAACAAGCCGGTGTTCACAATCAACAGGCACAGATAGACGACCAGATCGCCCGCACCTTTGTAAAGAGTCCACTCACTGGAACAATCTTAGAGAAGTATGTTGAGCAAGGAGAGTTCGTCACAGTAGGGAAACCTTTATTCAAGATTGCAGACACCAAACGTATGTATATACGAGCATATATCACCTCTGAACAGCTAAAAAACGTCAAGTTAGGACAGAAGGTAAAGGTAATGGCAGACTATGGTGGTGGCGAAAAGAAGCAATATGACGGTGTTGTCACATGGATATCAAGCCGTTCAGAATTTACACCAAAGAGTATAGTCACAGAAGACGAACGTGCCGATTTGGTCTATGCTATCAAGATACAGTTCCAGAATGACGGATATGCCAAGATTGGAATGTATGGCGAAGTGAAGTTTTAAAGTGTGAAAATAAAGATGACAGCAATAGAAGTAAACAATATATCAAAGCACTACGGAAAGGTTCAAGCACTGAAAAATGTTAGTTTTTCAGTAAATAAAGGTGAGGTATTCGGACTCATCGGACCTGACGGAGCAGGCAAGACATCCATGTTTCGTATCCTTTGCTCCCTACTTTTGCCAGAGACAGGAACAGCAACTGTAGATGGGTTTGACGTGGTAAGCCAAATGGAAGAAGTGCGCAAAATAGTCGGTTATATGCCGGGTAAATTCTCGCTCTATCAAGATTTAACAATAGAAGAGAACCTTAACTTCTTTGCTACACTCTTCAATACGACAGTAGAAGAGAATTATGACTCTATCAAGACTATCTATTCACAGATTGAACAGTTTAAGAATAGGAAAGCAGGAGCACTCTCTGGCGGAATGAAACAGAAGTTGGCACTTGCTGCGCATTGGTCCATCAACCCAGCGTTCTCTTCCTTGACGAACCGACAACAGGTGTTGATCCAGTTAGCCGAAAAGGAGTTTTGGGAGATACTTGGGCAATTAAAGGAACGAGATATCACCATCGTGGCTTCCACTCCTTACCTCGACGAGGTGAGAAGTTGTGAACGAGTAGCCTTTTTCTCAGAGGGAACGATAAGAGGAATTGGCACTGCAGACGATATTCTTACAGAGTTTAGAGACATCTTCAATCCGCCTGGTATTGAGCGAGCAGGAAACGATAAGACTGGGAATTGGGGAAACAACAAATCTGAAAATGTCATTGAAGTAGAGCATCTTGTCAAAGCCTTCGGCTCTTTCCACGCTGTAGACGATATCTCCTTTACAGTAAAGAAGGGTGAAATCTTCGGTTTCCTCGGTGCTAACGGAGCTGGAAAGACTACAGCCATGCACATGCTCACAGGCTTAAACCAACCTACCAGCGGCACGGGAAGAGTTGTTGGGTTTGACATACGCACCGAGTATGAGCAGATTAAGCGACATATTGGCTATATGAGCCAGAAGTTCTCGCTTTATGATGACCTTACCGTTGCCGAGAACATCAGCCTTTTTGCAGGTATCTACGGTATGAATGATGATGAAATACATCGAAAGACTGACGACCTATTAGAGCAACTGAACTTCTCAGAACATCGAAATACGCTGGTTGCAAGTCTGCCTTTAGGTTGGAAACAGAAGCTTGCCTTCTCTGTAAGTATCTTCCACGAGCCCGGCATTGTATTCCTTGACGAGCCTACAGGAGGTGTTGATCCTGCCACACGTCGCCAGTTCTGGGAACTTATCTACGATGCTGCAGAAAGAGGAATAACGGTCTTTGTGACTACACACTATATGGATGAAGCCGAGTATTGCGACCGCATTTCGATTATGGTAGACGGAAAGATAAAGGCTTTGGGGACACCCGACGAACTAAAACGGGAGTTCAATCAACCCGACATGGACCACGTCTTCACCTATCTGGCACGTCAGGCAACTCGCAGTTCGGATTAAGAACAAATATTCAATATAAAAAACAATCATAGATGAAGCAGTTTATTTCATTTGTTATCAAGGAAACTAAGCATATTATCCGGAGATAAACGCACGATGCTAATGCTCTTCGGTATGCCCATCGTAATGATGCTTCTGTTTGGTTTTGCCATCACCAATGATGTGCGAAACGTACGTATTGTCATCGTTATGAGCAATGCTGACAATGCTACTCAGCAGGCTGCAGACCGCTTAGCAGCATCAGAATACTTCATATTAACAAAGGTTGTGGCAAATCCTGCCGAAGCTGAGAAAGCTATCCGTAATCAGGAAGCCGACATAGCAGTCGTATTTGCAAAAGATTTTGCAAGCAGAAACTCTGTTATCAGCTCATTGTTGATGCTGCAGACCCTAATATGGCACAGCAGTGGACCACCTATGCCAAAGCCGTCATAGCCAATACAACAGGTAGTGTTGTAAACTCAAGACTACTTTATAATCCTCAGATGAAGTCGACTTACAACTTCGTTCCTGCCATTATGGGTACATTGTTGATGCTGGTTTGTGCGATGATGACATCAATATCCATTGTTCGAGAAAAAGAAAAGAACACGATGGAGGTGTTGCTTGTATCACCTACAAAGCCCCTAATGATAATCATTGCTAAAGCAGTACCCTATATCGTCCTTGCTTTCATTATACTGATAGTGATACTCCTCATGTCTACGTTTGTCTTAGGAGTACCTGTAGAGGGGTCCTTGTTTTGGATATTCGTAGTTTCTACTCTTTATATCCTCCTTGCACTTTCGTTAGGACTGCTTATCTCAACAATAGCTAAGACACAACTTGTAGCCCTCCTCTTGTCAGCGATGGTATTGCTAACGCCTATTATGATGCTCTCTGGAATGATGTTTCCCATAGAGTCGATGCCCGAGATATTACAATATGTCTCAGCCATCATTCCTACACGGTACTACACAAGTGCTATGCGTAAGCTGATGATTATGGGTGTTGGTATCGAGAACATCTACTCTGAGATAATTGTTCTTACGAGTATGCTCATAGGCTTAATGTCCCTCGCATTGGCTAAGTTTAACAAACGATTAGAATAGAAAACTATGACTCTGAAATATCTTTTAAGAAAAGAGCTTACCCAAATACGGCGTAACTCTTTTCTACCAAGATTAACAATTACCTTCCCATTATGATTATGTGTGTCATGCCATGGGTAATGAATATGGAGGTAAAGAATATTGTGGTGGATGTTGTCGACAACGATCGTTCTACACTGTCACAGCAGTTAGTGCATGAGATTGAAGCAAATAAGTACTTTATCTTCCATGGTCAGCAGCCAACCTACGCACAGGCTCTCAACAACATTGAGAACTCTAAGGCTGACATCGTGGTTGTCATACCACAGAATTACAGCCGTGATCTAAGTTCAGGACGTGTTCCGCAAGTACTTATTGCTGCTAATGCTGTCAATGGAACAAAGGGGGCAATGGGTTCAAGCTATCTTTCCCAGATAGTTTCTGCTAACGCTTTGCCTTCTGTTACTGCCATCAAGTCAAAGGTAGATACACTTTATCTCTATAACAAACATCTTGATTTCAAACTCTTTATGATTCCTGCGTTGTTTGCAATGATAATGATGTTGATGACAGGATTCCTACCAACGCTTAACATCGTAGGCGAAAAAGAAAAGGGAACAATAGAACAAATAAACGTGACACCCGTCAGTAAATGGACATTCATTCTTTCCAAGTTGATTCCTTACTGGATGATTGCAATCTTCATTGTAACAGTCTGTCTGCTGTTAGCTTTGGCTATTATACGGGCATAATTCTGTAGGCAATGTCGCCCCCATCTATCTATTGTCAATGTTGCTTGCGCTGTTCTTCTCGTCTTTCGGACTGATTATTTCCAACTACTCCGATACAATGCAGCAGGCTATCTTCGTAATGTGGTTCTTCGTAGTCATCCTCCTGTTACTTTCAGGATTATATACTCCGACTCGTTCGATGCCATCTTTTACATATCTTTCCACTTACATCAACCCTGTAAGCTACTTCATTGAAGCGATGCGTACCGTGTTTATTCGTGGAGGAGACTTTGACAGTATTATTCATCAGGTGCTTGCTCTCTCGGGAATAGGCTTGGTTATGGGTACTTGGGCAGTGATGAGTTACAAAAACAATTAAGTCCTATTCATTATACACACAAAACAATTTTGAAACATTCAAAACTGTTTACGTTTTTAGCGTGAGTTTTATTGATTTTCAAGCATTACAACTACCCTCTTTCACTCGAAAGAATGAAGGGGTAGCTTTTCTAATGTATAGGGCTAATAATACAATGAGAAAAGAAACCAAACCAGAACTAAAATTTTACATATAAACGACACCTCAATAGTCAATGATAGAAAACCAAACATAAAACTGTTTTGTAAAGAATATTCAAATATTGAAAAATAAAAGATGCTCTTTTAGTTTCTAAAGACGCCCTGATTGACTTGCAAAAGATGCCCTTTTTGGACTCTAACTAACGCTCTTTTGAAGTTCAATTAAGCACCTTTAAAAATACGACTCTGCAACTCATTGACTCTATGCAACTTATAGAGCTAACATTTTATCTCATTTCTTTTTGCCTTTTTAAAAGCCTAAAAAGCTTACTTGCTTTGTAAATAAAAATTCAAACACTATGGGTTACTAATATCAGAAAAAATCTACCAAACAGTACTAAAAAGAAATAGAGGCTGCACCAGTTTAATGATACAACCCCTTTCTGTCATTTAAAGTTTTAGTTATCAGTAGTTAGTACTTACACAATAATATCTTTTATAATCTCTATTTAATCTTACTTTTTTAGAATCCAAAACCGTAAGACGATTTGTTGACTATATATAATCTGTTTATCAACTATCTTACTTTGCTGGTCTTTTATATTAAATTCTGTCACTTTGCTTATACTCTTCTGACCCTGCAAAACTGTTAAAGCAAATCGTGCCATACCATCCTTTAATTTCTTATCGGCCTTCACAAGTGCTGTATAACGAACGCCCTTACCGGGTGCAATACTCTCAATGTGATAGATGGACTGATGTAAATATGAGCATTACCAGTTGTTTCCAACACCGATGGCTGTACATCACTAATCGTCTTATCTCCACGATTCATCACCTCAAAGATAATCTTACCCACCTCATTGCGTGACAACACACCATCTTGGTTATCATCAACAAAACGAGCATTGATAATCTCAATATTCGGCGTATACAGATAATTACCTGCTAACTTATCCACACTTGACTCAGCAGGTGCCTTTGTATTTGGCTGTGCCGCACTGTAACTGCCTGTATAATCACTGCCTTGGAAATCGTAAATACGGTCGTCGCCAGAGTTGGTGCTATCAAAACCGCTTTCATCTGCCCTACCAGGCTGTGCATAGTCATCTGTCTGATTATAATTATCGTATCCTGATTGGTTCTTCCTCTCACGTGCCTTACGCTGTTGCACCATTTCATAATGGTCGTGCACATCCTCTTTCGCACGTCTGTCGGCCTTTGCTCCCATAGAAGCACCAATGATAGCACCACCAGCCATACCGACTATCGAACCGATATCTGAGCCTCGTGCTCCGCCTGCAATACCACCAATAGCACTTCCAAGAATGCTTCCTAAAGAACCACCTGTGATAGCACCTGAGCCTGCGTATGTGCTGCAACTACTAAGCACCACGGCTGCGGAAAGGGAGAGAACTAAAACCTTCTTCATAACTTACAAATTCTTAACGTTGGCAAAATTAGCTACATATTTTCACACTTACAAAGATATTTCCTACTCAACGAGGGGAAAACCCTAAAATACCTAAACATATCTTCCACTACTCTGATTTCCAGAAGTAAAAAGCAATAAAAAATATTATTCCTCTATCGGAAGATACAACATCAAATGATCAAATGCTATATAACGTTTACCAGCCCAAGTGATAATACCAATAGCATCATTCAACGTACAGTTTCTAACTCTTCATGCTCAGAAACAGAAACTCTATATGACTTCCCATTCTCATCTTTTACAGAGATAAAATCGGTGTAATAGCTTCCACTCAAGATAGAAAGTATAGAATAAGCTTCAAAAGTCATTTGTTACCTCCATTCCTTTTTCTATTGGAGGATCTCAATCGTCTTTTGCACGTGTCAATTGCATCGGACGAAACCACGAAACATCCATCATAAACGACTCAAAAGCTATCTTCGTTGGTTTTTCTCCTCCCCAAAAAAACAAAGTGTGGATAAGTGATATCATCCTTGACAGCTTTTCATTGTTCAACCACTGCAAGACTGAACGTGGATGCTGCACACAGGCATAATCCTCACCATTACTGAGGAAACTTACCGTAAACTCTTGCTGATGCAGTTTACCAACCCTCACCTTCCTTCTGAAAATAATGACAAAATAGATAGCTTGTTGCTAATTCTTCTACTCGCCAATAGTCCGGACATTGCTCACTATGTTGCTCACTCAACCAATAACCATCAAGATTAGGGGATACAACTGATCCCACTGAACACGCCGTCCATTCTTCTGCAATCTGTTCTGCACTTGCAAGAATTGATAGATTGCAAAGTACATCAGCCGTAAACTTTACCAATCGAATACGTGCTCAGTTTCTCTTCCGGAGTCTTTTAGAGCCTTATGAAAGAGGGTCATTCTTGGTGTCTGTACAAAAAGAATATTACGATGACATACGCGCAGAAAGAAGTTATAAACCTGCTCGTATTTTACCTTCATCTCCTTCGCATCCCCTTGTCGAGTATCAAAAGACAAAGGCAATACGCCAAGCAACATCAACAACAAAACCGCAAGGCAATAAGTATCTTCTTCCTGCAAACGCAGAAGAAGTTCCCTCATCTTCGCATCTTGCTTATCTGTTATCTCATCATCAAAAACACAAACATTGATGATTTGCTCACAACATTCTATCCTCACACCCCTCTTCTTCATCCTCATGCAAAGGATTATACCTCTCCATAAACTTTGCTGCTTGTGCATAAGCGTCTAATAACCCATTAAGAATAATGCCCGTTTCGTCATACCATTCACGCTCCAACTCATGAAATACGGCTCTGCGTAAAAAAGCATCTTTTCCTCCAACACGACCAAAGGAATTGTTTCCACCGCCCGATTTTCCTATATGTTTCCATAGCTCTTCACCACTATTATATAATAGTCTGAGTCGAAACACAGCATTCAGCTTTGCCTTTATTGCCTCGTCTTCGGTATCAGTCTTGACAAACTTTTTCACACGTCTTAGCCACCTCAGTACTTAAGTTGATAGTCTTATCGTCTATATTCATATCTCTCATTCTTAGCTTTGTCATCTTCTATCTGCCTACAACATACTGCACAGATACAAGTCCTGTCAAACGTTTTTCTGTTATTAACACCATCTCTCACCCTCAACCTGTAAAGAAGATTCGAAGTTCTTTCCTACAATTTTGAGTTCCCCTTTCTTCATATATTACTAATCGCAGCACTTAGTTACTCTTCCGCAAAAATACAAATTAATTCCTTTGTGCCTCTCACAATTAAATATTTATTTTGCAAACAGAAACAAAAACCTAATAAATTATGAACAATAACATTTATCTTAACGATTAGTATATACTTATCTGTGGCACTACCCTACTCACAACTACCAATTAAATTGAGTTTTTCTGTTCATAGAGGAGTAAATAGTTCCTACTTTTCAACTATGTTTTATTAACTTGTGATAGTACAACCTATTCCTACAAAAAGTTGCTTCCTTCAAAACAAGACAGAGAATTATAATTAAAATCATCAAACTTATGATCAGAGGTTATACAAATTTCAGATGCAATGACTGCAACAACACCTTTCGCGCATTAGATATTGAGTATGGAGCTACTGTTATGTCAGTTCCAATGCCCTGCCCAAATTACAACAGCCGTCACACTTACCCTCCTAACTGGCGTATTCTCGGCTTTTTATCCTTCGGCAACAAACCATGGAGCTTATAAAAGAATCGGGAAAGAATGGATAAAGAGGAAAAGTAGCGTGATAGCCAATAGACTAAAAAGTGATAGCTCCATTAGCTAAAACAGTAAAACAAACTTTCTACTGAACATATTTTACCAAAACAAATATATCGTAATTATATTCTTTGAGTAGTATCAACATATACTTTTCATTGTGTTTTATTTACTTTATTTCATTATTATTTTGCTATTTCAATAAATTCCCTACATTTGTGCCATGTTTGGTGGGTACTTTACAAACCACTCGCCATTCATTGCACAAAAACTTTGCAAACGAGGTTATTCGATCCCGATTAAAATCTGGAAAAATTAAACCAAGGAGTCGTCACTAATCGAGTTTAGCAGGTTCTGTGCTCCCTATCCTATATGGGGGCATGGACTGTCTTTACTTTATTTTGACTCAAGGTGTTTTTCAGAACCGAACCGGATAAATAAAGATAAAGCGGGCCGTGTCCCTTTCTTCTTTTTGTACTCCGTCTAATACAAACATAGCTAAAAACAATATTATTATGGCACTATTCAAAATTACCGTGAAGATGTCAAAGCACTGTGATGGCATGGTTATAGAACCAAGCATGAGCATCCAGTATGCTTCGATGTTTTTCAAACATTCTTTCAAACAATCAAGAAAGAGAAAAAATAAACATTCTCTCTTTAACCACTTCGGTGTAGACCTAGAAGAAGATGAATGCTTTGACCCTCTGCGTATTTAAAATGTAGAAAAAGATATAATAAGAATACAATACAACTTAAATTATTATGAATAAGATTGAAGACTTACGTTCTATTGCAGAGTCCATAGGACTAACCAGCATAGTTGAAGAGTTAACATTAATAGAATTACGGTCTAAGCAGGAAAATGCAAACATTATCCTTCCTTTAGTCGGCGAATTTAGCTCTGGGTAAAACAACGCTTATCAATGCACTGACTGATAGTAAGGGTTTGAAAGTGCTACTAAACCTACAACAGCAACAATTTACGGAAGTGCATTTTTGGCAGTGATTCTTGTCACGCAGAAGTAATTGATGCCAATGGTAACCGTATAAGTAGAAAATATAAATGACTTAAAAAACGAAGAATTAGCAGATGCAAAAGTTGTGACAGTATTTGACACTTCTAAACGCATTCCTGCTTCTACTATAATTGTTGATACCCCTGGACTTTCATCTCCCGATCCTCAACACAAACAAACACTTGTCAATTTTCTACCTAAGGCTGATGGGATATTACTTGTTACCGATATAAAACCAACAGATAACACGTTCACTGACAGACTTTTATTGAGATGATAAAATTATCTCAACGCCCGATTTATTTGATACTTACCAAAAGTGACACTAAGTCAAAAGAAGATATTGAGTCTGCATAAAAGAATATATCTGCAAAAACTGTAAAATTCCATTAAAGCAAGTAGCTGTTGTGTCTGCAACAAAAAGACTCACTCGAAGAGTTATACACTTACTTGACTCTATCTCAGAAGGAAAGAAAGATATTCTGAAACGTGTTGATGATCAACGCCTGAAAAATATATCAAAAATGATGCTCAAGCAGGTTAGAAGAACCAAGTCTGCCTCTTTATCCGACGAAAAACTGACGAAGCTATCAGAATGTGTCAGCAAGAACTTGACAGAGTCAAACGACAAATAGAACGTTTAGTTGATTCTGCTGCCGATGATATTGATGAACAGGAACGCACAACCACACGTAAATTTGAAGATATAATATTCGATAAACTTAACACGCTTGTAACAGGAAAAAGTTCAGATTTCGACAATGAAGCAATGACAACTATATAATACTGCATCATTGTTAATGAATAGCTACAAAAAGTGGTATACAAACAGCTATCTGTGAGAAAGCAAGAACTCAGAGTGAGCGTGAAAAGAAGATGGCATTTCATTAGAATTCTAAAAAGTATGAACCTCTCAAACATCCAAATGACAGGCTTAACTCATAATATGGATTTGAATGGAATGGGACATGAATATGACCAATGGATAAAGGTGGGTGTAATTGCTGCAGCTGCTGTTGGAACAGTTGCCTGTTGCAGCAACTGCAGGAGGAGCAGCCGCAGCAGGTGGAGCATTAGCAAGTGGAAAAGCTATTGATGCTATTGACACTGCTTCTGATATAGTTAGTATTGTTTCTAACCAGAAAGCTGCTGACAGAATAGGGAAGGCAGTTACGTTTGCAACAAAAGTTACTCAAAAATATGAAACTATTGAAAATGGAGCACAAGCTCTATCAGGAAAAGTTGGAAGCGACAAGGGGCCATAGACAGCATGGTTGGCTTTGCTACAGATAAACTCCTTTCCAAGCCAGCAATGCTCGCGCAGTCTCGTAATTATATAGATTCATCTTTATCACCTGATTTCAAAAACAGATTAAAGGAGATTTCGCTGGAAATTAGTTAATATAGTTAGGGTTTCTTTGAATGAAGAAGCTACTGAAATTATTAACCGTAAAAACAAATTCTCTTAATCAATTGAAAGCAGAAACGTAAAGAACAAAAAGAATAATTTGAGCAAAGAATAAGTCAATTACGAGAATATAAAAACATTATTATTAACTATATAAAACAAATGAAAATGATAGAACTAATTGGTGGACTTGTTATCGGTGGTGTTGTAGGAGTAGCTCTTAAGGACAAAATCGTAGGAAATTCTTCACAGAATGATACTAAGCAAAGAGAGTTAGAAACACTTTATGCTGAATGAAAAATCCGTCAGCGTAACAAAGAGGCTGAACGTCAAGTAGAGGATCTGATGGTAGAATTAGACAGAATTAGAAAAAGGCAAAAGAGAATGACGAAGAACAAGATGACTTAGAAGACGAACTTGATAAAGCAAAATTAGAGCTAAAGTCACTGCCAACAGAATGATGAACTTGCACGTAAAGTAAAAGAATATAAAGATGCATGTGAAGCTACAAGCGGCTCAAATTTCTTTTTGAAAGAAAAAATAGGATAGTATGGATTCAACAATAATCATATACATAATTGTAGATATTATTATAGCGGTTTTTCATTTGGCTTTTATTGTTCAGGGTCAGACATCAAACAGTAAAACCTTGACTTCTCAACTTTCAGTAGAGAATGAGAGGTTGAAGACCAAATTAGCTGAAACAGAAAAGAAAACTTACTAACAGCGTTGACCTTTGAGAACGAGTTGGACAAAAATTGAGTCAAAATACAAGGCTTTGCTGAAAGAAGCAAATGAACAATGCACAGCTTGATGAACAGCTAAAGAATGCTTATAGATGGAAAAATAGACAACTCTTTCAAAGAACAGTTAGCTCAAACTGAAAAACTGAAAAGATAAAAAGACCCTTGAAGAAGATATCGAGGAGAATGAAGATGAAATTCTGACTGAAAAAATAAAATCAAGTCTAAAAATGAAGAATATGATGAAAAATCTAAGAAAAGAGAAAAAGAAAACAACAATTCTTGGAGAGGAACTTTCTTTCTGGTCAGGCACTTGAAAAGAAAGTTGAAGAACTAAAAATCAAGATGGGGTCTTTGGACTTCATTCAGGAGATTCTTTCCAAAAAGAAATCAGTACAGAAGATACACAGAAGTTATACAAAAGAATTAACACTTTTTGAATCTTTTGTAAAAAGGATCATACTCGATTTAAACTCTTATTTATACAATAGTTATGATATACCTTGGAAAGAGTTTATAGGAAAGCAAGCTATTGTTCCTAAGAAGTAATATGTCATAGACCATTGTGACCAATGGACTGCTACTAAGCGTAAAAAGCTGGTTGGATGGGAAAAGAACAATAGCATTTGTAGGAGAGCTCTCAGCTGGTAAAACTTCTATCGTCAATAGAATTCTGACTCTAAGATAATCCTGACATACCGTAACTTCCTGTTAGTACAAAGGCTACAACTGCTATTCCTACATATATTGCAGGAGGTTCTGTTGTATCCTATAGTTTTATCTTCAGGGTGACGGAAGGCGTAAAGAAATTCTTGAAGACTACGTTTAAAAAGTCTCAAAAGAAGTTCTTGACCGTGATAAAAGGTGTATCTTCGCTTATAAAATACTTTTGTTATGACGTATAAAAATCCCTAATCTCAATGGATTAAGTATTCTTGATACAAGGATTCAATTCTAATGACAGCGAAAGACCGTGATCGAACCATTGATGTCACTAATGAGTGTGATGCCTTTTCTCGGGTATTCGATGTTAATGCTGGAACCGTAAATCGCAGTTCCATCTCTATTATCAAGGAGAAACTTAATAAGCCATTATATATTGTCATTAACAAAGTTGATCACCAAGTCTGAATCTGAAATTCAAAAAGTTGAAGAACTTATTCAAAACCTTGAAAGAAGAGGGACTTAAAGTTGAACAGTTCATTAGATTCTCATCTAAAGCATCAATCGAAGATATTATGACACCTATTCATAGTGTCAAAAAGATAGAATCCCGTGAGAATTTTATTTCTGAAATAAAAGAAGACTTAGAACATCTACTCAAAGAATGCAAAGAGAATGTAGATGAACAAAACAAGTCATACACAGAAGAGTGCCAAAATGGTGATAAAATTATTGATGATTTAATAGAAGATTTCAATTTGCTATACAAGGATTGTGAGGCTGCCAGGCAAATTCCTCGATGGGAGACTCATATCTTCAACAGCGATCGTTGCGAAAATGTCCAAAAGAAGAATACGATCAATTAATTGAACTACTTGATATCATTGCTAGAAGAAAGGCCCTAAAAATAATTGCTAACAAAATAGATCTTCTTACAGAAAATGCAGAAAAAGGACAAGAGACCTATTCAAAAGCTATGTAATATAGAAAATGCATGAGCAGAATATCAACGATTGTTTAGAACAGTATAAAAATAACAAAAAAGAGCTATAAGTTACTATGTTTGCAAAGGCTAACACACAGAGACAAGTCTGGATGCCGCTCTTCGAGGCTTGCCTCCGACTGCATGGCAAACCACCGCGGTGTTTTTCATAGTCTGCAGGAAAATGTTGGTACGATATTAATTGATTGTATATTTGTAGTCAAACGACAAATGACAAACAATTAGAACCAGCACCGATATGCAAAGAAACAAAATTTCTTTAAAGGACAAAAAGATTTACATCGGGAATTGATGTGCACGCAAAACTTGGGAGGTCTGTGTGCTGACTGAGTCGGGTTACAAAGAGAGGCACCGCAGCAAGCCTCCGCAAAGACGCTCTTTGACTTTTTGAAGAAGCATTTCCCTGATGGCGAGTACCATGCCGTGTGAGCCAGGGTTCCAGTGGTTTTTCCACATACCGCCTCAAGGAGCACGGGCATCAACTGTGTCGTGACCCATGCCGCAGATGTCTCCGACCACCCAGTACGAGGAGGTGATGAAGACCGATAAGGTAGATGCAGCCAAAACCTTGCGCGCTCCTTGCGCCGGGACATCCAGTCCCATATACATCCGTGAGAGAGAGAATATCGATGACGGTCAGTCATCCGACAAGGGCAGACCATCAGAAACAACTCTCCGCTACAAGGCAGGGTGAAAGCACCGCTGCACTGCAATGGCGTAGAGAACCCTGAGCAGTTCGCAAGACCGGGGACGCACTGGTCAAGGGCTTTCATCAAATGGCTCAAGGAGGATGTCGTGCTGCTTTCCCTCCTCAAGATTGTCGTTGGACTTGCTCGTCAAGCAGGTGAGACGATACGCCGGACACTCTTTGGATGCGACAAATCCATACGAAGGCTTTGTGCAGACCAACAGGTACAGGAACAATTACGAGCTTCTGATGTCGATACCTGGCATAGGGTGTGGGTGTAGCCATGTGTATACTGACAGAAATCTACGATGTGAAGAGATCCTGTAACGAGAACCAGTTCTGCCAGTTATCTCGGCCTGATCACTAGACCTGCTCATAATGGTGGAGAAAACTGCAAGCGGAGAGAAGACCTTCCCGTGGCAGCAAGCATCTCGACTGATGATCATGAGGCTGCATGGATAGCCATCTACAGAGATTACGGACTGGGAATGGCCTGCGACGATACAAGCAGTCCAAGGAAACCGCAGCTATAGTCAAAATAGCCGTGAAAGATGTCCAACATCATTTTCTCGGTACTCAAGAATAGTAGGAAATATGAGCCATACAGATGGGATAAAGAATAACATACAGACTTTTTGGACAACTCACTAAAAACGACTCCTTTTCATAATTGATGGACCTTCGGTGTCATCTCCGATAAGATTGTTGCGTTTTACCTATATTCTGCAAGAAGTAAATTGTTAGGGCGGATACGTCGTGTCCAACTCATAGAAGTTTGTCTGATAGGTCTGTTGTTCAGTAACTTCCATACCCGGTGTTCCCATGCCGGGGCTGGTGGCTGTTGCTTCTTCTAAAGTCATCGTACTAACAAACTTCACGCTAAGTGATTGATAATGAACAGTTAATAAATTACTAAAATATTTCCCAATTATTTGGAAAGCAACATAGAAGATATGGAACACAATTTGTTTGAAGAGTTACAGCAAAAATAGCAACTCGTTGCATTCGCAAATAAAGGTTGTAGAATATGGATGGATTCCACCAACGAAAGAAGAATCAACGAACAAAGGGGATAATCTCTTAGAAGAGATAAAAAGAAAAATAGAAAAGGACACTCTAACTATTGGTGTCATTGGACAGATGAAATGTGGAAAATCTACCTTCTTAAATTCATTTGTTTTTAAAGATGATGTTCTTCCTGCAGCAACTACACCTATGACTGCTGCACTTTCCGTCATCACATATGGAGAAAAGTAGATATCGTAGCTGAATTTTTATACTGCTGACGAATGGCTGAACAAAGATGCAAGCATTAAGAGAAGAGAGAAGGACTGACACACTTGATGTCTCAAAAATAAAAGCAGCAAAAAGAGTTGGTTTCTAAAGCTAAACAAATTAGGGACATCACTGGATAGTTACCTTGGTAAGACAAAAGAAGATAGTTTTGATCAACTCATAGAATACGTTGGAGCTGAGGGTAAATATGTCTCTATAACAAAGTCTGTCACTATCTATTATCCTAATGAATGCCTAAAGGGAGTTGAGGTCGTTGATACTCCTGGATCTCAACGATCCAATCGTTTCTCGTGAAGAACGAACCAAAACATTTCTTGCAAAAAGCAGATGTTGTCATCGATGCTTTATGCAGGCTGACCATTTGATGCGACCGATAGGGACATTATCTTCAAAAATGTACGCCAATGCGAATCGGTAAAGTCCTTGTAGGGTATTAATAAAATACGACATACCTTATTGTAGAGGAAACTAACCCTGAGGATGAAAACCAAATTAAGGATTATGTAAAACAAGAAATCAAAAAGCCTGTCGTGAATGTAATGATAACACACTTGTTGAGATACTAAATGATATTGAGTCTATAACACTCATCCGCAGAGATGGCGTTATCTCGGAATTACCAATGAGCAAGATTACTCTTCTGATAGCTTTGAATTTGCATGGAAACGTCATTGCTCTAACTTTGGGATTAGTACACAGACTGAGATGTACAAGTGGAGCCACATAGATCGAGTTTATCAAAGCTGTACAGAATATGATTGACAATGAGAAAGGAAAAATCCTCTCAAAAGCCAATCAATGCGCCACTTTAGCATGGAGAAAAAATAAAAACAGATAATGATGATGCACTCAGTCTACTCTTGAACAAAAATTAGTCTACTTTTAGCCCCTGCACTCTGATTTAGAAGAAAAGAGGAGAAACTTTTAAAAGCAAAGAAAAGAATATCAAAGAAAATTAATTTTTAGAAGAAGATATTGACGTAGAATTCGTAATCTTGTAAGAAAAGGGAAGATACGAGTTAGAAGACATTGTTGATGCAAGCTGCTATAGAATGCTTAATATGGTACAAAACGAATGAGGGACAATTTAAGAGTTTTGATAGTATAAGTCCAAGACTTGATACGGAACTACAAACTTTAAAAACAAGAAAACTTAAACGTGCAACAGAAAATATTTTTAAAGACTGCGAAAATAAAATAAAACGCAGTATGAAGAATTTTTCTCTGACACAGAAGATATAATTTTAAAATATCTACCTGATTTCGATAATCGAGACTTTAAGTTCCACTCAGAGAAAAATAAATATGGAAAATGGAAACAAGTGATTTATTTTTCCTTCACAAATGAAGATGATGAAGAAATTACTTGAGTAACATTATAGGCTCTATATGCGAGAGTTTACTAATGGATCCACATTCGGGAATATGGGTAAAAACAATGAATTTCTTTACCCATAATAGTACGGTAACAGAAGTTTCAACGCCATTAATTCTATAAGTGGAGAATTCGATCCGAACCTTACCTAAATCAGGCATTCAAGACAAAGATAAGATTATTGAGTATGTTCTAATAATAGGTTTATTAATGAATTGATTGAGCCACTTCAAGAGCAACTAACAAGTGTAGCGTTCAAAAATTAACAACAAAGAACAAGAACTACATAATGCAGAGGAAGAATGAAGATTTTAGAAGAAAGACAAAGGGATATTGCAAAGGCAAATAGAAGATATTCAAGCATTGCAAACAGAACTTTCTTTAAGGTTTGAAAGGCTTTAAAATCAATAAAATTCATCAAAAGAGTACGTTAGTAATCTTCGTCGTACCTTTTTGATACAAAAGGGCATAATTAAGTCTTTAAAAATGTTTTTGTAGATATTTTCAGAAAACGATATTAAATAATATCTATTACACATAGCAGATTTAATGTTGAGAATGAATAAAAACAGTAAAATGCAAAATCAATAAGATTGAGTCTTTACTTCGGACCTATTACGAAAACCCACATTTTAATAACACGTGACGAGAAGATGGAAGACTCATCTTTCAATCGTCGAACGATATTCCTTAACCAACTATTCAAAGCCAACAGATGAAAACTATCAGCTGTTAAAGGAATTCAACGAAACACTTAAAGAAGTAGTAATTAAAAACTATCAACAAAAGTAGAGAGTTGTATTACAACACAAAGAAAATGTTGGAAGATAGTGGAAGTAGTTTGCAATTTGAGGGTGTAGAGTGTAAAATCTTCTTAGGAAAAGACAGACAAGACCCGAAAAAGAATCCTTTTCAAGGAGAAGATTCAGAAATGATTTGGGAGATTCTCAATGATGAAAGTTATAATGATATCTATTGCAAAATATGGTTGCTGCATGAGCTTCGACGGATATCATGGGAAAGAAGACAACAAGACAGAAATGGAACTCATGGGAATGCAAGATGAGGATGATTGTTGGAATGAAGGATTAGACAGAGAATGGAGTTACAACCTACACCTTCATCAGCACTTTCACAACCTATACGACCATACAAGCTAGTATCTTTGACTTTTATTTATGTTAGGACTTCTACACAAAGTTTTGAACTAAATTTAATCAGAATACTTGAACAAAAATAAAATGGAAAGAAAAGAGTTATGCATAATATCCGACTCCGACATCCTCATCGGGTCTGCGTGGAATCAACGGTGAAGGCTATACATACGGACAATTACGCTATCAACCCATTATTACAGAGATACTACAACGTATCACTCCACCCTATTGCACGTAAATGGCAGAGGATTGTAATGAACGCAATCGAAGATGGATTTACTATGTATAAGGTAGATGGAGAATACTGCTTTGAAGGACTACGAGTAGGACCAAAAAGTAAAAATTCCTTCTAAAGAAGATTTATTGGCTCTATTAGAAGATCAACCTATCAACGCAGCCTCTATCCGAAACATCACATATGACACTCATACACGAAGTACATAATGACTATACGGGAACATCTGTACAAGAAGCTGCAGACATCATTGCAACCAACTTGACTGCGCCTCCACACGAAGACATCTCTGGCATATATCTTTATGGTACCCAATCTAGCTGCATATAAATGGTTCCGCCACAATGGTATGTGTCAAGGATGTTAAAATAAAAACACATATAGAAGAACAATCCCGAAAGTTTATAACAACCTTTGCTAGCACTGCTAACCTTCCGCTTTCTCATGCGACAAGTTTGATCATTCTATTCAACTACTGTAACTTTTTGAATAGTCCTCGCTTTAACAATATAGATACCTGATGGTAGACTAACTGTCTTACTTTTCTCACCATCAACAGAAGAGACATCAATTTGCCATTTAATGTATAGACTTGCAAGTGCAGGCGATCTCGTCATAAAGCTTAGATAATTCTCACCCCTGCATACACTTTTAAGTGTATCATTAGAAAGAGGCTCTGATCCGAAACATAAGATTTCCTCAATCAGTCACAGAAGAAGTAACCTCAAAATTAGGAGAGTCACTTTCTCATCATTATGTCAAAGTTTCAAGTTTATATCCGGATGCGGGTATCGCTTTAATGACGAGATCTAGTGTTCTTAGCCACCTTTGTATCTGTCAGGAACCTCAACGCCATCTGTTGTAAATACCTTTTAACGTTCCATATTCCCGCTCCTGTATTGTAATATACGCCATGTTACAACCTGTTCCATCGCCCTCATAATCAATTGTCCAGCCTTCAACTAGCGATAGATGATCTGCATGCTCGGCATCATTATACTCTCCAGCTTTTTCACCATGAACGAAAAAGCGTGTTACCACGTGGCATCTTTCCACTCGAAGTTTGGGATAACGTGAAAGGCGCATAACCGAAAGATCATTTAAAGTACATGCATCCCATCTATTACCCCTACATTCAGATAGGTCAATCATGTCCCCATGGGTCCAGCCTCTAATCTATTGCCATCAGCAGTAAGTGCTCACTGTTGAAGATTATTCTTTAGTCTAAGTTTGAAACTGAATTATTAGATAGCTCGCAATGTCCTCAATGCAGGGTTCTTGCTAACATCAAGAGCAGTAATCTTATTATTTGAAACATAAAGTTCTACAAGTTTCCGCATATCCTCATCGTCAACGGCCTCTATCTCATTACTACTATATTCAACAAACGAGTTTCTTGTTATGACTTAAATCTAAGCTTTTCTAACCAGTTATTTTTTGAGCATCAAGATAAGCTAAATCGACAGCAACTTCTAACATCTATTTTATCTAATTGACTACCATAAGCACGTAAATTAATAAGTTTTACTATTCTTGCTAACATCCAAGGAACTGAGGTCTGAATAAGAACAATCAAGAGATCCAAGATCCAATAGTTTAGAAACACATCTATGGACGCATAGAATTCATATACGTAGAAAGAGAACGTAAATGAATATTACAGACTCAAATCGATAGTAGTTATCTTGATTATCAACACCTACACCTGGATAACTTTTGAAAACTCAGCTCCTGTAACAGCACCATATATCGTTACAGTCGCTCCGATGTTTGCCCTCTACTGTTGTTGGGGGTTGATTTAACCTTCACTTTTACAAGTCTCACCATCTCCCCAGTCAATTGGAAAACATCTTTATCCTCACTCATTAACAGGAAATACTGTTGGTCTCATACCTGTCAGGAACTGTTAGTTTGATATAATCATCATCACCGAAAACACTAAAAATAGGTTTTACAACCGCCGCTTCAGACGACGACAATATACTGTCAGCTATTAATTTTCCATTCACCTCTACATAACGAACTTTGAGCCAGCAGGTGCTTTAACATCTATCTGAATTCGGAAAACCAGGCAGAATTTTCCCAGTAACAGGTTCATAAGTTGCAACAATCACCATCAGCAGTTTGACTTAGTGTATAACTACCTCCATTTTCGGATGTTTGCTAGTTATGACAAGAATCCACAGACGCAGTAGCATCACCATGCATCGAGTTTTGCTAGGAGATTGTCAGCATCATCATAAAACGTCCCAGTATTGGCGTGTTCGTAGTTGGTCCCGATAGGAAACTCATTTGTACGATAAGAATTACCGGTATGTGACGGCATTGCTTTGAATGTGAGGTTAGACTGACTGAGAGTATTCTTATAGTCACGCATATCGAGGTGATTAAGTCGATTAGTACTCGATAGCATCCCATGCATATCAAGGAATTGTATTCCAGTATTCCGTACGCTCACACTACGTAAAAGCGTTGATGGGATAAATCAATACGTTGTGATCTTCGTATTATCAATATTAATTGTATAGATTTGCAAGATTAGACACATCTAAACGAGACAACTTCATCACTCAAGTTCAAGCGTTGTTACACATTCTTGTTGCACCACTAAGTCAAGCTTTGCAATGTCGGTATTAGACGCATCAAAGCATGATAAGCTACGGGTTATTAATAAGGTTTAACTCAGTTATCTTCGTTCCCTTTATAAGGAGCTTTTCAGTTTAGTTTGTTGCGTAACATCAATAGATGTTACTCAACATTCCTGTGATATCAACATCACGTAACTCACGGATAATTATTACCCAGTTCTAATTCTAACAAACTACCGTTCACAAGATTAAGATAACGGAGGTTAGGAAGACTAACAGGATAAAAGTGTGTAATATCTCCATCTGACATGTCGATATTTTCGTAGTTCTGTACTGCCATCGGAAATAAAACAGTTGCCAAATTGTATTATGATTAGCTGTAAAGTTAGTTAACTTCTTAAAATTACGCAGGTCTAAACGCGTAATTTTATTATAGTATAGGTCAAGTGTAACAAGATTAGGGAGCACCTAAGAAATCAATACCTTCGATCAGGTTAATTCATTCTCTTGGCTTCAACTTGCTTTAAATTAGGCTGATTCTTAAAAGCAAGATATGTTGCTTTTTGGCCTCCAGAAAACTTCAACAACAGAAAATCACCATAAACAATAATTGTGTCTTTCAGTAACTTTCCTGTTACCTTCTTATTATTACTCCATCCTTCTAACGTAACCTCTGTTTATTACCATCTCCCCAGTCAACAAAAACTTTACTGGCATCATTGGTTCGAGTAACACGGAATTCAAAAGTCTTGCCCTACGGCTGTAGATGTTTGCAATCTCATTTCACCACCAGTTTGTGCAAAAGTGAGTTAAAAGACACAAACAAAGAAATAGTAGTAATAGAATTCTTCATAAAGCTATCAATTATCAGCACTGAGATTAAAAGATTAAATGAAGGAAAAGCAATAGTATACTTTCCTAATAAATCGTGAATATTATTACGAGTGTGCTTTTACATCGTAACATATATCAGGTTTACATCGAAAAATATCAATATAAAAAGCAACTTTTTAAATAGTCATAGATATACGAAACATCAACAGAGAACAAGAAGATAATAAGTAAGCATCCAATATTGTCGTCTTTCCACTAACAAACAACCCTTACATGTCGGCAGCAAATAAGGGGTTGTTTGTTATTCTGCAGTTGAAGGTAGTATTTTCGTGAGTTCCTCCTCTGTCATGTCGAGCAACGGTTTTGCAAAGATTTCCTTCATCCATTCATATGGGTCTATGTCTGCTTCCTGCAACACGCCATGAAGGTATAGAAGATGGCATTGTTCTCCGCTCCCTCATTGTTGCCGCAGAACAGATGGTTCTTTCTTCCAAGCGTGATGGGTCTGATGGCCTGCTCCATGAGATTGTTGTCTATGTTGAAGCGTCCGTCCTGCACATACCTGCCAATGCGTATCCACACGACGAAGGCATAACGCAGTGCTCTTCTCCATAACTTCGCCTGGGGTGTACTGTTTGTGTACATCCAGCATATAGGTCTCAAGATACTTCAGTATGGGGTGGCCTGGCCTTCCGCTCAGCCTCCCACTTCTTCGGGTGGCGCTTTCCTGTGTCTGAGGTTTTCCTCCAACTCATGCAGCGTGGCTATCGTTTCGATGATGTGAGCGGCATTTCTGTCGTCATCCGCGGATGTTCGAACTTGCGTCTCATGTGCCATGCATCCCAGTAGCACTATGCCCTGAACGTTCTGCAAACCTGCTATAGGCCTCATACCCGTCAGACTGTATGGCACCCTGGCAGCCCTTGAACAACTCATCTGCCACAGCGCCCGAGCGCGAACCGTCCTTCCAATGGAAGAACACGCCCTGGGAGTGCATGGCGTCACGCACGCCCCACAGGCATCCTTGCGCGTCTTTCTCTGCGGTCAGCAGCCTGTACCGCTGGTCTCGTCAACCTGAAGGTAAGGACTTTGCAGAATCTGTCTTCGTCCGGATCTTGTAAAGCGGATAAAGTGCATCGGCGGCATCGTGAACCCAGCTGTTGACGGTTGAGGGTGGGGGATGTTCACGCCCAGTTCCTTCCACCGGGCATTGTCTGTACTCGGGCTGGTGATAGGCAAACTGGCGGTGATGATTTCAGCTGAGCAGGGAAGCGTCGGCAAAACAATCCACCGCCTGCTTTTTCAAGGGGGCTTCTGGGATGTCGACCTTCGCATCCGTTGAGCGGGCTTCCTTCAGGCGGCAGATGACGCTATCTACCCTGACGACAAAAGGATGAGGGACGCGAGCACAGATGCTCACTTCTGTCATGTCCGATGATAACCATGCGCTCAGCGTCATAACCCTCCGGATATATCTCCAGTCACCTGTCGCTCTGCGTTCTCGGGAACATAGGAGGCGTAGGCTGTTCCCTTTCGGAAGGATGGCTCGTGCGGCATGTGCTCTGCGTTGTCCGGCCTGCTGTTTTATCTCCTTGATGATGGAGAGGGCTTCCACCTGAGCCAGGAGCCTTCCTTGGCCCACTGTTCCTCAAAAAGCGTACCTGTCCAGTCTGCTGCACTCTCAGGTAGGCGTTTCTCGCTGCGCCTACCATACACCATACGCTCAAAGCTCAAGAATGCGACAGGACTTTCGTTCCAGTTCTGCATCCTTATCCTTAAGTTCTGCATCCTTATCCTTAAGTTCAGCATCCTTAGTCCTTAAGTTTCAGCATCCTATATCGTAAGTTCAGCATCCTTATCCTGCTCAGCACATGCCAAAGTTTAATAACAACTTCCCGAGTTAGAGATGGTAGTCGAATATCATTGTGCAGCGAGACGTATCCATCATATTATCAGTTCTTTATATGATGTGAAAGGTACAAAAATATCTGACATTACCATACTAAGATTTATTATACTTTTTCTTCGGTAGCAATTAGGATTTATACCTTCAATATAGAGTACCAGTTCTGTCCCAGCGAAGGTCATAGAAGCCACACATTCAATTAGTAAAGCGAAAACTCTCGGTAAATATAGTTTACAAAACTATAGAAAACACCGAGGTTGCCCTGCAGGAGGCCGCCCCTAAAGAGCAAATTCAAGTATCAAGATATAAAATAAAAAAGGAGACCTAAAGTCTCCCAAGATTAAGTATCTTTTGTATTTGATATGTGTAAACAATTAACCTCAGGAGCAGAGGTACACAATATTTGCCTTATTACAAAAGGTTTCTCAAAAAGGAGATAGCCTCGACAATTGGAGTTCATTTTCAGTACGGTTTACAGAGAAATTGACCGTAACTCCTCACCTTACACTGAACAATACCGTCCAGTGTGTGACTCAGCGTATGGCAGAACGCCGCAAACGCCGTTTTCAGAAGCCCCGCAAACTGACGCGGTACGTTCAGCCATCAATCGGGTATCTGAAAGGATTGGTCTCCGCAGCCAGATAACGGGTAGGCTAAGGGCTTCTAGGAAAAGCGGTCGTCTGTCATGAAACCATCATGAGATGATACGCAGAGATAAAAAGCTTTCGGGAGGAAAGCTTTATCAACATTAGCAGGTTCAGCTCAAACACATAAATCACTGGCTTAGTAGAAAGGAAAAAGCTACCAAATGGTGAAAAAGCATAACAGAAAGGCCATTGAGGCTGATGGTGAACGATTTGGAGATTGAAATGGACCTCATTGTAGGACCAAGACGTTCACAGTTCTTACAATAATAGAAAAGAAGTACAAATTTTCTTTATCATGAAAAGCTACCACAACGATATAAGTCCGAGCAAGTGAGCAGATTATTATTGAAGCACTGAAACCATACAAGAAGAATGTAATGACTATTACAACTGATAGATGGTCGAGAGTTTGCACAGTACAAAAGGAAATTGAACAGAATTTACAATGTCAAATTTATTATGCTAAACCATATGCACCATGGCAGAAAGGGGCTGTGGAGAATGCAAAATATGCTGATAAGACAATATGTACCAAAAAGGATTCAATATAAACACGATATCTATACAGTATTTGGCATACATACAGAACAAAAATTAATAGTAGACCAGGGAAAAATTAATGTTTAAATCACCAATATTTGTTTTTAACAAAAAGATTCAGTAAATTCGCAATTGGTACTTGAATCTACCAGCCGGTACTCGCCCGTATGATTTTAGAACTCAGGCAACCCTGTGCCATCTGTTTATGATGAGACGACAAAACCACAGCGTTCCCAGTGCAACAACTTGATTCGGTTACGGGAGCGGTTGTAGAAGACATGACTACTCCATCAGAAGGGTTGGAAAAGCATGGCTGCGGACCACTTGGGGACAGGCGAAGGCTGACGCATGTCACAGGAGTGTCAACAAACCCGAAAAACATTTGTTTCGTTGAGTACAAACATAAGTTTTTCGGGCAAAGGTAGTAAAGCTGGAAGACCACGCAAAGGCGGCTAATATTGGATGCTTACGATAATAACCAAGGTGGTATTAAACCAAAGTAAATATAGAGCAACGGTAGCAACTAATTATAATAAAAACTCCCGATACATCAGTACCGGGAGTTCTTTAGTATAGAGATAAAATCTATTCGGATTATTCATGCCTCTTCAACAACGTTCTCAACAGCCTCTGCAGGAGCATCAGCCTTCTTTGTAGAACGACGGCTACGACGAGTCTTCTTAGCATCAGCCTTTTGGAGACTTAGCCATATTCTCATTGTAGTCAACCAACTCAATGAATGCTATCTGAGCAACGTCACTGACGAGTACCGAGAGCTTGATAACACGTGTATAACCGCCTGGACGATCAGCTACCTTTACTGAAATCTCCTTGGCTCAGTAACAGCCTCTTTGTTCTGAGGAATAACGGAATACAACACGACGCGAGTTGGTTGTATCATTCTTAGAACGTGTGATCAGCGGCTCAACATACTTCTTAGAGCCTGCCTTAGCTTTGAAGAGTCGTAGTGATTCTTTGTAGCTGAATCAGCAACTGCCAAGTTTGAAAGCAACGCAGCGCGATGGTCAATAGTACGACCCAAATGGTTAAATTTTCTTATTATGTCTCATTTTGTTTTTAACTTTGTTGTGGATAAACTCGGCAACTTGTCGTTTAGACAACTCGTCAACTATTCTTTGTCCAATTTATACTTTGTATGTCGGTTTCAAACGTCCAGATTCAGACTCTCGAGGCAAATCATCAAGCTCAAGAAAGCGATTTCTTACCAAAGTTACGGAACTTCAAGAGATCCGTCTTGTTGTACCTGTACGAGGTCGCCTAATGTCTCTACATCAGCTGCCTTCAAAGCAGTTGAGTGCACGAGCACTCAAATTGAGACTTGCGTCGGTCAACCCTGGGTCTTCAAGAGCTGGCGCGATGCTGAAACCCCTCATCAAAACTCCTGGTTGCCCTCCTGATCCGGATTCTCAAGGTAATCTTCTCATCAGAGAACAACATGAAGTGATAAACCAGAATCTTTGCAGCCTCTTTCGTGTGCATCCTTTGGGTGGATGGAACCATCAGTCGTAGCTTCAACAACCAATTTGTCATAGTCGGTCTTCTGTTCAACACGATATGGCTCAACGGCATATTTCACGTTACAATTAGGGTGTAGATGGATCGATTGAGTACGTTTACATCAGTGCAGTATTCACGATTTTCCTCAGCAGGAACGTAACCACGTCCCTATTGATGGTCAAATCAATCTGCATAGAAAGCCTTGGGTCTAAATGACAAATCACCAAATCAGGGTTTAACACTTCAAATCCAGTCAGATACTTGCAAATATGCACCTGCTTTGATTCGGTGAAATTCTCTACGGTGATACTAACTTTCTATTCTCGAATTCTTCTACTACTTGCTTGAATCGAACTTGTTTTGAGATTCAAGATGATGTTGGTAACATCTTCCTTTACACCTGGAACTGAAGAGAATTCGTGCTCAACACCAGCTACTTACGGATGGTGTTGATTGCCGAAAGCTCTTCCAGCGATGAAAGGAGGATGCGGCGAGAGCGTTACCAATGGTACACACCAAAGCCAGACTCAAGAGGACGGAATTCGAACTTGCCGAAAATGGTCATTGGCCTCCAGCATCACTACTTTATCGGGTTTTTGAAATGCTAATATCGCCATTAATTTAATGAATTTTATTGTTTAGAGTACAACTCAACGATTAACTGCTCTAATGTTCTCAGGGATGTCAGCACAGTGCGGACGATGAAGGAACTTACCGCACTGAGCGTTATCATCCCACTCAAACCATGGGTACTTGCTGTGGTTAAAAGCCAGCAAAGCTGCCTCAATAACCTCAAGTGACTTAGCCTTCTCGCGAACGCCAACAACGTCACCAGCCGTTTACCTGATATGAAGCAATATTTACGACATTACCGTTAACAACAATAGTGCTGTATGGCTAACGAGCTGACGGAGCAACTGCACGGTGGAGCGATACCAAGACGGAACACTACATTATCGGGACGGCTCTCAAGAACCAGAAAGAACCTCTACCAATGATACCCTCTGCCTTTGCAGCCTTATCGAACAGATTACGGAACGACGCTCCAAAAACGCCATAAGTGTATTTAGCCTTCTGCTTCTCTGCAAGCTGAGCACCACTCTCAGATACCTTTCACGACGACAGTTGTTACCGTACTGTCCAGGAGGGAAGTTTCTCTTAGCTAATACCTTATCTGCGCCGAAAATTGGCTCACCGAAAGCAGCGTGCAATTCGTGATTTTTGGACCTATGTATCTTGCCATAATGTAATATGAATTCTTTTTAATTGTTATAAGATGTGATTATACACGACGACGCTTTGGAGGACGGCAGCCGTTGTTAATGGCAATGAGATAACGTCAACGATTTCAGTTACCTGAATACCTGCTGCGTTCACCGCACGGATTGCGCTCTCGACCGTTACCTGGACCCCTAACGATACTGCTTAACCTTACGAAGACCGAGATCGAAAAGCTACCTTAGAGCAATCCTCTGCATGCCATCTGAGCAACATAGGAGTATTCTTCTTTGATCCACGGAGATCCCATCTTACCAGCCGAAGACCAAGAGATAACCTGACCCTCGTTGTTAGCCAAAAGATACAATGATGTTATTGAATGAGCTATGTACGTGGAGCTGTCCCAACGCACTCAACTCTTACGTTTCTTTTTCTCTTAGATGTTGCTGATTTCTTTGCCATAATTAATTTCCTCCTTGAGAATTACTTAGTAGCCTTCTTCTTAGTGTAACAGTCTTCTTCTTTCCCTTACGGGTACGAGCATTGTTCTTAGTACTCTGACCGCGAACAGGAAGACCATTGCGATGTCTAACACCACGATAGCAACCTATATCCATGAGGCGACTTGATGTTCATCCCGGATCTCCAGAACGGAGATCACCTTCAACTTTTGAATTCAGCACCGATAATTTCACGGATCTTGGCTGCCGGGTCATCAGACCACTCGCTGACCTTCAGGTCACGGCTAATACCAGCCTTATCCAATATCTTTGCTGAACTACTTCGACCAATACCATAGATATAGGGTCAATGCGATTTCGCCACGCTTGATACGGGGCAAATCTGCTCCAACAATTCTTATTGCCATTGTTTTGATAATTAAATAATTAAATGTCATTTAACGCTAAAAAGCACGCAAAGGTAAGCATAAATTACGAGAAAACTCACTATTTACGTTTTTAACTTAACCCTGACGTGTCTTAAAGCTTGGGGTTTTTCTTGTTAATAACGAACAGACGACCCTCACGACGAACGATCTTGCAGTCAGCCGTACGCTTCTTTAATGATGCTCTTGTCTCATATCTCTATGTTGTTTTATTTGTATCTGAAAACAGATTCGACCTTTAGTTAGATCGTATGGACTCATCTCAACCTTCACTTTATCACCAGGAAGAATCTTGATGTGAGTGCATTCTCATTTTACCGGAAAATATGAGCGGTGATGTCAACACCATTCTCTAATTCCACTCGGAACATTGCATTTGAAAGTGCTTCAGAGTGTTCCATCCTGCTCTAGTGCAGTTTGCTTTGCCATATACTAATTAAAATTTTGTCCTTCTAAATGTTCAACTTCTTCAAAAGAAGATAAAATATCGTATACCATCCTAATCGCAGTATAGTATGTTCAAAATGGGCTGCTGGACGACGATCACGTGTAACGAGTACTCCAACGATCAGGAATAAACCAATTTCTCGTTTACCCGCATAGTAACCATAGGTTCTATCGCAATACACATTCCAGCCTTAAACAATACTCACTTCCACGCTTACCATAATTGGAACAGATGGCTCCTCATGCATATCACGTCCGATACCATGTCCTGTTAATTCACGAACAATACCATAACCTTGTGCTTGGCAGCATAATCCTGAATCACTTGACCTATATCACCAACATGATGACCTGCTTGTGCGACCTCAATACCCTTATAAAGGGATTCCTCGTTATTTGAAACAACTTCTTGACATCTTCACTCACCTCTCCAACACAAAAGTATAACAACTATCTCCATTAAAGCCATTACAGTAAGTCCCACAATCAACTAGAGATAATGTCTCCATCCTTCAAAACGACTTCCTCACTTGGCACACCGTGCACTACAACATCGTTTACAGACGCACAAATACTGCCGGGAAAAGGAGGCCCATAGAACTTGGATAACCTTTAAATGTGGGTATAGCACCATTGTCTGAATAAACTCTTCAGCTATTTTTGATCTAGCTGGAGGTTGTGACACCAGGCTTAACATGACGACCAACTTCTGCCAGCGTTTTACCGACAAGCAAGTTGTAGCCTCACATGAGTTCAATTTCATCTTCAGTCTTTAGAAATATACTCATTTCTTAAGATAAAAGATTTAATAGGCTGCAACACCACTGTTGCCAGTGTGTGTCGAGATTGAGGGTCCATCATAGTGACGCATCATCAAATGTGACCAATCTGCTGGAGAGTATCAATAATAACACGTAACAAGATCAACAATGAAGTACCACCAAAGAACTGATCAAATGCATCAGCAACATTTAAATATCCTGCTAATGCTGGCATATCAGCAATGAAAAGCGATAAACAAAAGCTCCTGGTCCCGTAAGACGAGACATAACAGTATCAATGTAATCTGGCAGTACTCCTTTCCAGGTTTAACGCCAGAGATAAATCCGTTATTACGCTTCGTATCCTCAGCCATCTGAGTTGGATTAAGTGTAATCGCTGTATGAAATAAGTAAACACTACGATAAGAAGCACATAGATACAGTTATATGCCAAACTCTTTGTGTTCATCGAAAGACTGAAGTACAGAGCTTGTACTATCAGATGAATACTGAACAATTGCTAATGGAATAAACATCAAAGCTTGCAGCAAAAGATGATAGGCATTACATTAACAACAAAAAGTTTCAATGGAATATACTGACGTGCACCACCATATTGTTTATTTCAACAACACGCTTAGCATACTGCACAGGGATCTTACGAGTACCCTCTGTGAGGAAGTATAGCAGCACATACAACGGCATAAGGATGATAATCTCTGATGATAAGCATTACGATACCACCACCATAGCCTCTGAGCACGATTACTAAACTCTTGAATAAGAGCCTGAGGCAAACGTGCAATGATACCAATCATAATAATCAAAGAAATACCATTACCAACTCCTTTATCGGTATGACGCCTCACCAAGCCAAAGAATGACATAGAACCTGCAACAAGAATAATTGTCGCAGGGATCGTAAATAGTCCAATCAGTACCTGATGCTCAATGCACCAGCAGCCGCATTTTTAAGTTCTATAAGGTAAGACGGTGCCTGAAACAGTAGAATTACCACTGTCAGGGACATGCGTATACCAATTTATCTTCTTGCATTACTCTCGCCTCGTCACGCTGCATCTTCTGAAAATAAGGGACAGCGACAGCGAAGCTGCATAACGATTGAGCTGAGGATGTATGGCATAATTCCTAATGCGAAAATTGACGCATGAGAAAATGCCACCGGAGAACATGTCCAGTGACATAAGACCGCCCTTGGTCTGCGCCTGCAATTTTTCAATAGAGTGGGATTGATGCCAGGAAGCACCACAAACGACCCAAAATCGGTAAATAGACTGTAAACAGAATAGTAATGAGAAGTCGCTGACGCTAAATCCTCAATTTTTCCAACAGTTCTTCAGAGTGTCTCAATAAACTTTTTCATTAACTTAGATTATAGTTGTGTTACCACCTACGCCTTAATAGCCTCTTCCAGTCTTTGAGAAAGCATTTGCAGAAACCTCAACAGCCTTCAATTCACCATTACCAAGAACCTAACAAGTTCCTTACCATTGAGTAAGTCCAGCAACCTTGAGCTCCTCAGCACCAATCTTAGTAGAGTTGTTCTTCTCAACAAGGGACTGAAAGAGTCAGAAAGATTTACAGCAGAAATATTCCTTGTGGTTGATGTTCTTAAAACCAGCCTTCGGTACACGACTGGAGGAGGGCATCTGACCACCCTCAAAAGCCAATCTTCTTCTTATAACGAACGTGACTTTGCACCTTGTGACCACGAGTGAGGTGACCACCGAGTCCAGAACCTGGACCACGACCAATACGACGACGTGAATGTGTAGAGCAACAGCTGGTTTCAAAATTAGTTTAATTTCATAATTACTGTTTTTCTTTAAAAATTAATTAATCAATTACTGATACCGGTGATGCACCTTGCGGATCATACCGCGGCAGCTTGGGTATCCTCTACCTCAACAACCTGAGAAATCTTACGAAGTCCCAATGCATGCAAAGTATCATACGGTCTTTAGGAACTCAATACGGCTCTTAATCTGCTTAATCTTAATTGTTGCCTAATATATTACCTCCAAAAATTAACCGTTAAATACTTTATCCATACTGATACCACGCTCGCCTGCAACAGTATATGCCATCACGCATCAACAGCGAGGGGCAGCGATAGTAGCCTTCACAAGGTTATGTGGGTTAGAAGAACCCTTTGACTTTGCAATCACGTCAGTAACACCTGCGCTCTCAAGAACAGCACGCATAGCACCACCGGCCTTCAAACCAGTACCGGCATGCAGCTGGCTTAAGGAGAACATGAGCACCACTAAAACGAGCCTCTGCCTCGCGAGGAACGAGTACCCTTCAAAAGCAGGAACCTTTAAGATTCTTCTTCTGCTGAATCTGTGCCCTTACGGATAACAACAGTAACCTCACCAGCCTTACCAAGACCCCAGCCATACGCCCTGCCGTCACTACAACGACGATAGCTGCGGATGTGAAAATACGACCCACCCTTAGTAACCTTGAGTTACACGGTTGATAACAACCAGCGATCTTTCAGTTCTACATCACTATTTACTTTTACTCTATTCATTGCCATAATCGTTTAGAATTTAAGTCCTCCCTCACGTGCAGCATCAGCCAAAGCCTGTACACGTCCGTGATAGAGATAACCGTTACGGTCGAAAACAACCTGCTCTACGCCAGCAACCCAGCATGCTCATAACGAGCACTTTTCACCTTCTTAGCCTGATCAATCTCTAGCCATTTTCTCAAGGCCAAAGTGTAAGAAGCTGGAAAAGCGAGGGTTGTTCCGGTCAGATCGTTAATAACCTGTGCATAAATCTGCTTATTACTGCGGAAAACGCGCTCAAACGTGGGCGCTCATAGTACCGTTCACACTCTTACGAATGCGGAACTTTATCTTAATTCTTCTTTGTTCTTTCTTTGTTGTCATAATCGTAATGATGTATTAAAGTTACGTAGCCGCTGTCTTACCGAGACTTTCTGCGAATAACCTCACCCTGGAACAGGACACCCTTACCCTTGTAAGGTTCAGGCTCACGGAAAAGAACGAATCTTTGCACAGATGGAGACCAAGCAACTAGCGTCAGCTGATTCAAGAGTGATGATTGGATGCAGTTTACGCTCACTCTTTGTCTCAACCTTAACTCTGAAGGAAAGCTGAATAAAGATTGGGTGAGTATAACCAAGAGAACTCCGCAAGTTGCCCTGTTAGAAACACGATAACCTACACCAACAAGTTCCAATGTCTTTTTGTAACCCTCACTTACGCCAACAACCATGTTATTAACAAGTGAACGATAAAGACACGTGAAAAGCCTGCTTCTGCTTGTAGTTTTCACTGGGCTATTCTCATCAATTTCGAATGTTACCTGACCGTCCTCGATGATAGTCTTGATGAGAAGATCTGCACCTTCTGGAAAGTTCACCCTTAGGACCCTTTACTGTAACAACACCATTGTTAAGAGCAACTGTAACGCCAGCTGGAACACTAATTGGCAATTTTCCTATTCTTGACATATTCAATCCTCCAATTAATAAACATAGCAAAGAACCTCACCACCGATTTTCTCAGCAACAACTGTGTCTGTCGATTACACCTTTTAGAGACGTGGAAGGATAGCAATTCCAAGTCCGTTAATTACTCTCGGCATGTCTTTGTAACCAGTATACTGGCGAAGACCTGGGGTAGAAAGCGCTTCAACTTGCTGATAGACTCTGCTGTTACAGGATCGTACCTAAGTCGGCGCTTGTTGAACACGGGGACCATCCTCAATGAACTTGTAGTTCAAGATGTAACCCTTCTCGAAGAGAATCTTTGTAATAGACTTCTTCAAGTTAGACGCAGGAACCTCAACAACACGGTGATGAGCCATGATTGCGTTTCTGAGTCTTGTCAGATAATCTGCTATTGGATCTGTCATAAAATATAAATGTTTAATTAATCAGGGACTACCCCGACAATATTAAATCGCGTGAAAGCGGATAATGAACTGCAAAGATACAAAATAATGTTCACAATTCACTATCCGCGTCGATATTTTTGATTACCAGCTTGCTTTCTTTACACCAGGAATAAGTCCTTGAGATGCCATCTCACGAGACTGGATACGAGAGAGACCGAGACGACGAATGTAACCCTTTGGACGTCCCGTAATCTTGCAACGATTGTGCAAACGGATAGGATTAGCATTCTTAGGAATGAGACTGCAACTGCGAGCAACCTCCTAGCCTCTTCAGGATCATTTGAAGTAGCGATAATCTTCTTCAGAGCAACGCGTTTCTCAGCATAACCGAGCAACAAGCTTTGCACGCTTTACCTCGCGAGCTTTCATTGATTCTTTTGCCATATCAATTAATCGTTTTTAGCATTCTTGAATGGAAGTCCGAGCCCTTCAGCAAAGCATATCCTTCTTCATCAGTCTTAGCTGATGTAACGAAAGTAATGTTCATACCCTGGATGCGGTCAACCTGATCGATATTAATCTCTGGGAAAATAATCTGCTCGGTGATACCGAGAGTATAATTCCCACGACCATCGAACTTGCTCTCGATACCCTTGAAGTCACGGATACGTGGCAAAGATACGCGAACGAGTTTCTCGAGGAACTCATACATACGCTCACGACGCAGAGTTACCATAACGCCAATAGGCATCTTCTTACGCAACGAGTTTTGCAATATCCTTTTTGAGAATATGTTTGCAACAGCCTTCTGACCTGTAATAGAAGAAATCTCGTTCACTGCAACCTCGATAAGTTTCTTATCCTGAGTTGCATCACCAAAGACCCTGATTGATAACAATCTTCTGCAAAAACAGGAACCTCGCATAGCTGAAGAATAGTTAAACTGCTTCTGCAAAGCAGGAGCAATCTGCTCCTTTATACTGTTTCTTTAACTGAGCTGTATTCATTACTTAATTTCCTCCCCTGACTTTTTAGCGATACGCTTAACAGTCTTGCCTTCACGTTCAATCTTGATACGTGTAGCCTTACCGCTCTTCGGATCGATGAGACTTAAATTTGAGATATAGAATTGCGGCCTCTGCTGCAACGATACCACCCTGAGGGTTTTGCAGCAGAAGGTTTTGTGCTCTTAGAGACCATATTCACGCCCTCAACGATAGCACGCTCCTTGTCTTGCGATGACCTTGCACTTTCCAGTCTTGCCCTTATCCGCACCGGCAAGAACAGTGACCTGATCGTCTTTTCTTTATAAGCAGATTTTGCCACTGTATTATTCTGTTTAATAATTAAAAGAACCTCAGGTGCCAAAGAAACGACCTTCATGTTCACTCGCACGCAACTCTGACAACAGGGCCGAATACGGCTACGCACGAATTTCGCCAGCGTTGTTCAGCAATACACTGCATTATCATCGGAAGCGGATGTATGAACCATCGGCGACGAATTTCCTTCTTTGTGCGGACGATCAAAACCTTTGATACTGCCACCTTTCAATTCACTTGATGGGATGACGTTCCTGTACTAGCAACTACGATAACGTCACGCAACACTTGCGTAACGACGGCGAGTACCACCGAAGTACTGAATGCACGCCAAGCTTCACGAGCACCGCTGTTATCACATACTGTAGTTTGATTCTGTCTGCATCACAATTACTTAGCTTTTTCTACATTTGAACTAATCTCCATCTCTTTGTTTTTAGAAAGAGGACAGTCTCCATAATGAGTACTGTATCACCTACATTGACCTCATTCTTCTCTGTCATGAGCATGGTACTTCTTTGTCTTACGGACAAACTTACCATAAATAGGTGCTTCTCCTTGAACTTAGCTGCAGTAACGATGGTTTATCCATTTTGTTGCTGATAACGACACCCTGTCTTACTTTTCTTAAATTTCTTGTTTCCATCCGGACCATTGTTGTTATTAAGTTCTCTCTGAGAAAGTTCTGTTTTCATACGTGCAATATCACGACGAGCGGCCTTAATCTGAGATGGTTACTCAAGCGGGTAATCGATGATCAGCTTCACATCTTTGCGAGAGCTGTCTCAGCGTTCTCAATTTTCTCAACCAAATCCTTGGTTTCCCGAGTTCTTTTACTTCTTTAATCTTCATCTTTCTTAAACGTTTTTATCGAAATCACGTCTAACAATAAACTTTGTCTTTAACAGGGCAGCTCTCTGGCAGCAGAGACGAAAAGAGCCTCTTTTGCAACTGATCAAAACTTACGCCCTCTACTTCAGAGACACGACCTGGAGTAACTGGTACAGCCATCCTGCTGGATCACCCTACCCTTACCCGATACGAACATCGGCAGGCTTACGAGTGATTGGACTTATCGGGAAGATGCGAATCGAGACCTGGCCCTGACGGTTCATATGGCGGTTTACGGCTATACAGCGGCCTCAATCTGACGGCTGTCGATCCACTAGCCTCAAGTGTCTTGATGCCGAATAGAGCCCGAAGCCAGCTGTGTACCTCTGTGGGCGTTGCCTATTGCCACGTCCGTCTTGAGGTCTTCTATATTTTACTCTTTTTGGCGTAACAGTGACTAACTTCTTTTTTAACGGTGTGATTTCTTCTACGATTACCTACTTCGAACGGCCACCATTGTTAGAACGGCCATTGCTCTTCTCCTGAGTGAAAGTTGAGGAGTAAAAATCAGCTTGTTGTATAGACTTCACCACGGCAAATCACACCTTATGCCAACAGACCAACCTTGCAGGGCTGCTGTCTGACTCATGATCGATGTCTGCACGGAATGTATGCAGAGGGTACGCCCCTCATAAACATTTCCTTACGTGCCGTTTCGGCACCGTTCGGGACGACCTGTAATTTGAACTTTGATACCCTCAGCACCAGCACGCATGGTGTTAGCGACTGCCATCTTGATACGCACGACGATAAGCAATCTTACCCTCTACCTGGCGAGCGATATTGTTGCCAGCGATGTTTGCATCAAGTTCAGGTTTTCTTAACCTCGAAGATATTAATCTGGATCTCCTTCTTGAAAAAGGTTCTTCAACTCTTCTTTAAAGCTTATCAACATCCTGACCACCTGTACCGATAACGATACCCGGACGAGCGGTGCTAAATAGATGGTGACGAGCTTCAATGTGCGCTCAATGACAATACGGGAAACGCTTGCTTTTTCCAAACGCTATGTTCAGGTAAGTACAGAATCTTGCGATCCTCTACAGAGATTATCCCCGAAATTCTTGCTACCACCGAACCAATTTGACTCCCAACCCGGATGATACCAAGACGAGTTGCTAATTGGATTAACTTTCTGTCCCATTCTACTGTTGTTATCATCATTATTAGCGTCAGCCTTCAGATCAACGAAGAGGTGACGTGATGGTTAGAAACGTTTGCGGATATCATCGCCACGGCCCTATGGTGCAGGACGCATGCGCTCATCATCGTCTTCATCAACGAAGATCTTAGAGATATAGCACGTTCAACGTCTGCGGCTCATTCTTTGTCTCCCAGTTGTTGATAGCTGAACGCAGAGTTTCTCAACGTTCTGAGCAACACCTTTCTCGGGAGAATCTCCAGCACGCCAAAGGGCGATTGACCTCCATACCACGAACCATGTCTACTACATAGCGCATCTTCACGTGGAAAGAAGGGACGGTCCTTTGAGCTTTTGAAAATACTCGCTTCTCAAAGCTTCTTTACGAGCTTCAGCCTTTATATGTTTTCTTGCTCAGTACTATTTTTCTATTTTCTAAAATGGTTATGACCTGCTTACCTCTTAGTATGCAGTGACCACGAAACGGCGTGTAGGGCTGAACTCTCCGAGCTTGTGACCTACCATATTCTCAGTAATGTAAACAGGGATAAATTTGTTTCCGTTATGAACTACAACAGTGTGACCCACAAAATCAGGAAATCATTGATGCTCGGCCCATGTCTTTCTACATTCTAGCTTACCACTCTCATTCATAGCAAGAATCTTCTTCTCTGATGATACGTTGATGTATGGACCTTTTTAATGAACGACTCACTAATTTACTCTTAATTACTTTGATTACTTCTTTTTAGCTCTCTCAATAATGTACTTGTTTGAAAAGCTTCTAGGTGCACGAGTCTTGAGACCTTAGCGCTACAAAGCCTTACGTGAACGTGGGTGACCACCGGACTGGCGACTTCACCACCACCCATTGGGGTGATCAACAGGGTTCATACAGCAACACCACGGTTGTGGGGACGACGTCCCAGCCAACGAGCGACCAGCCTTGCAGACTGCTCAGGGTGCGTGGTCGGAGTTACCTACACTACCTACTAGTTGCCTTACAAGCTGACAAAACATCGGCGTGTTTCACGGAGAGGGAGCTTTGATAACACAATAACTGCCTTCACGAGAAGTAAGCTGAGCAAAGTTACCAGCCGAACGAACGAGCAATGCACCCTGACCTGGACGTAACTCAATGTTATGAATTACAGTACCAACAGGAGATGTTAGCCAAAAGCAAAGGTGCGTTTACCAGCCTCAGGTGCTGTCTCAGGCACCGGGTACATCAGTGTTGCACCAACCTGCAGTCCGTTAGGAGCAATAATGTAACGTTTTTCTACCATCAGCATAGTATAACGGTGCAACGCGAGCGCGATCTGTTGGATCAGTCACTCGATTGTCTTCACCTATAGCGAACACCATCTTTCTCTCGCTTGAAGTCGATAAGACGATACTTCTTCTTGTGACCACCGCCAATATGGCGGATCGGTCATCTTACCGGTGTTGTTTCGACCACCGGTAGAGCGTCTACCGTAAACGAGAGACTTCTCGGCACGGATGCAGTAATATCCTCGAACGTGCCAACAACCTTTGTGTCTTTTGTCCCGGTGTAACCGGGTTTAATTACAGTACTGCCATTTTTATTTAAATATTGCTATAAAAATCGATTGAATCTGCCATTCTTCAAAGTGACGATAGCCTTCTTGAATGCGTTCTTCTGTCATAACGAGACCGCGCCTTAGTATAACGTGCCTGACGCTTACCTGCATAACGAGATCGTATTCACATCTACTACTGTAACGTTGTACAAAAGCCTCAACTTCTTTCTTAATCTCAAACTTGGTGGCCTCCAGGCTTAACGATAAAACCATACTGTGCTGAGCCAAAATGGTTCTCTTCTCACCTTTGTGCTTTACAACCTTATCCTCAGAAGACTTTGTCAGTCAACTTGGTCATCTTCTCAGTGACCACTGGTTTAATAAATCCATACCCTTCTTCTCTGTCTCCTAATTATTACTTGGTTGAAGAATTTCGTCGATAGCCTTCAGAGAGTTCTCTGTAATACAACTTCTCGACAGCGTTCAAAACTTTGGCATGAGATTCACCTGAGCAACAGTCGCGACCTCAGCTTTCTTATAGATTACGAGCCGACAAATATACGTTTTTCTCTACTTACGGCAAAACGAGAAGGACCTTCTTTGCCTATCAACTTTAAGATTTTTGCAATATTTATAAAATCTTTAGTCTTGGAGTGCATCGAGATTGAAATCTTCAACTACAACGATAGCATTATCCTGTGCCTTATAAGCCAATGCAGACTTACGAGCAAGAACCTTAACCTTCTTATTCAACTTGAAGCTGCAATCACGTGGCTTGGACCAGGGCATGCGACCGACCACCTTTTGAGGAGTGGAGGTGATATCACGCGACGAGCACCGCGCCGCCCTTCTGACGACCCAACTTACGAGGTAGAAACCAGCGTGCTCACTTCTTTCGCTGACTTAGCTGTGACCCTGACGCTGATCAGCGAGATATGGCTTTAACTGCGAGATAAGAGGACGTGATCGTTGAGGCTCAATTCCGAAGATATTCTCGTTAGAGGTTACCGTAGCCGGTCTCCTGACCTTTGATATCTAATACGTTAATATCCATTACTTCTTAATTATTACGGTTGAACCATTACGATCCAGCAACACTACCCTTAACAAGGATAGATTGTGCTACCGGAATAACCTTTAACACCTGAAGGTTCTGAGTGGTTACTCTGTCGCCTCCCATCGGCCGCCCATGCGCATGCCTTGAAGACCTGTAGCTGGATAGAACAAGCATAAAGCCAGAACCCGGCTTACGTGCGCGGTCATCCTGACCAGTGAGTAGACTGACCTACACCACCGAGATCCGTGACGGCTTAACAACACCCGAGAGCCTTTACCATAGATGTACACCTACAACGTCTACGAACTTCTCAGTGCTGAACAATTCAACGGTAATAGTGTCACGAGGTTATACTCCTCGTCAAACTGAACTCGCATAGCGTGCATATTGTGCCGGCTGTCTTAAAAGTGTCCCTGCTGTGGCTTAGAAGTTCTCTTCTCCTTAGCCTCCACCGAAACCTAACTGAGCAGCCTTGTAACCATCCTCCTACGGTTTTAACCTGGAGTTTACAACACAAGGACCAGCTTACGATAACAGTGCACGGTACATTCTTGCGTCGGCACTGAAACGCGGATGTCATGTCTGATTTTCTTTCCTAATAATCCTAGCATTTCAATTAATGATTTTAAAATGAATGTAGATACTTTTTGTGATTAATTTGTTTCTTATTGTCAACAGATGACTACACCTTGATTTCAACCTCTACGCGAGAGGCAACTCAAAGCTTCATCAAAAGCGTCAACGGTCTTTGCTTAGGCTACCTGACATCGATGAGACGCTTTCAAAATCTGAGAGCTGGAACTGCTCACGTGACTTCTTGTTAACGAATGTGAGAGCGGTTTACAGTAGTAAATACGCTTGTGTGTTAATGGAATAGGGCAGCCTAACAATAGCGCCAGTAGCCTAACGAGCCTTCACAATCTTCTCTCTGACTTGTCAACCAACTGGTGGTCGTGAGACTTCAACTTAATACATCTTCTGACTCGTGTAACTTATTATTTATTATTAATATACATGAAAGGTTGCTCTCTCATAAGGGTCATTCGCTATGAGAGAGCACTTCCTTATCTTATTTACTTAACATGGGTCTGAATTACCTTCAACTCATCAGAATCTCCTTTGCAAGAGAGCTTGACTGCTGAGTGGTGATCATACTCATAGAAGAAGTAGCACGACCTGCGCGCAGTGCAGCTGCAGAGCTGTTACGCAAACCGAACATCTCTGACAATGGAACCATAGCCTTGACGATACGAGCACCGCCACAGAGCCTCTTCCATACCCTGAACAAGACCACGACGCTTGTTCAGAGTCACCGATAACATCACCCATGTTCTCCTGCGGAGTAACAACCTCTGCCTTCATGATGGGCTCCAGTAAGAACAGGACCAGCCTGAGGACAAAGAAGCCCTTGAACGCCTGGTGAGCTACAAGCTCAAAGTCGACAACTGGTCAGAGTCAGCTGCGGTGGAAAGAACCATCAGTTAAAGTTGCCTTAAGACCTGTCAATGGGAAGCCACCGAGCAACCCACTATTAAGACAGTCTTTGAAACCCTTCTCTACTGATGGAATGAACTCCTTAGGCACATTACCGCCCTTAACAACATTGATAAACGCAAGTCGCCCTCTTCGTAATCCTCATCTTTTGGTTCGATTGTTACGTCGATACAACAAACTACCACGACCACCGAGACTGCGTCTTATAAGTCTCACGACTCTGTAAAGCGCTGTGATAACCTCTTTGTAGTTAACCAGGCTTACCCTGGTTACACTCAACCTTGAACTCACGCTTCAGACGGTCAATAATAATATAGTATCAAGGTGAAGCTCACCCATACCGAGATAATAGTCTGACCACTCTGCTCGTCAGTACGACGCAGATGTTGGATCCTCTTCTGCAAGCAGTACGAAGACCGATTATCAAACACGCAACGTCGGCTTGGCTCTTTGGCTCAACTGCGATGAAATTACAGTATCAGGGAACGTGATGAGACTCAAGAATAATTGGTGCATTTCTCATCACAGAAGTATCACCAGTACTGAATATCCTTAAAACCTACACCAGCACCATATCACCTGCATCAATAGACTCCATAGGAATTTTCCTTATTAGAGTTCATGCGGAACAGACGGCTAATACGTTCTTTCTTACCGAACGTGTATTAAATCACATAAGATCCAGCAGAAACCTTACCTGAGTAAACACGGAAGAATACCAAGCGGCCCATGAATGGGTCAGTAGCAATCTTAAATGCCAAGGCTGATGTTGGTTCGTTCTCACTTGGCTTACGAGATTCCTCTTCCTCTGTATCTGGTTTCAACACCTACAATTGCTGGTGTGTCCAGTGAGAAAATGAAAAGCACAAACGTAGTCAAGAAGAGGCTGTACACCCTTATTCTTGTAAGAAGAACCAAGAAGCATTGGACAGCACTCCATAGCGATACAACCCTTACGGATTGCTGCAATAAGTTTATCCTCTGGAATATCCTGACCTTCAAGATACAACTCCGTCAACTCATCATCGTAGTTGGCTGCACCCTCGACAACTCTCACGCCACTCAACAGCCTGTCAGCGAGATCAGCAAGATTTCCTCTCAATATCGTATTCTGCACCCACAGTTTCATCGTGCCACAAGATAGCCTTCATTTTTGATGAGGTCTACAACACCCTTAAAGTTCTCTTCTGCCGATAGGGAATCTGAATAGCAATAGGATTAGCTACCAAGAGATATCTTCATCTGTGCTGTCTCGTAGAAAATCAGCACGAGCGGTCCATCTTGTTTGCATAACCAGTACATTGGAGACGTGCACTTATCAGCCTGGCGCCATACGGTCTCTGATCTGGCTGTACACCATCAGCTGCAGAATAGTAGCAACTGCACCCATCAAGAACACGGAGTGAACGCTCTACCTCTGCGTAAAAGTCAACGTGTCCCGGAGTATCAATCAAGTTAATCTTATAAGACTTGCCGAGGTAGTTCCAGTTACATGTTGTAAGCAACTGATGTGACACGTGATACCGCTCTCCTCTAGTGCCATCCAGTCCATGGTAACAGACACCGTCATGCACCTCACCAATCTTGTGGAGTCTTACCTGTATAAAAAGAATACGTTCAGATGTTGTCGTCTTACCGGCATCGATGATGCCATAATATCCGATATTGCAGGTCAAATGTAAATCGTGACTTGCCATTTCTTTTCACCTTATTATAATAACTTGAGTTAGAATCTAGCAGTGAGCAATGTACGGTTAGCCCTCAGCTATGCGGTGCATATCTCCTGCACGCATAAGCACCAGCCTGGTTATTGAAAGCATCCATAATCTCTGATGCGAGCTTTGTCAGCCATGTTCTTACCGCCACGCTTACGTGCAAAGGCAACTCATATTCTTCATAGAAACACTCTCCTTACGATGCGGGAGGATCTCTGTTGGTACCTGGAAAGCAGCCCACCAATACGGCGGCTCTTTTTACCTCTACCTGTGGAGTGATGTTATCGAGAGCCTGTCGCACACCTTCCGTGGAGACTTCTCTTCATCCTTCATCTTACCGCCTACGATGATCGAGGGGCGCGTGAAGATTTCGTATGAGGTATTCTTCTTACCATCATACATCAAGTGATTTACGAACTTTGAAACCTTCGATCATTGAATTTTGGATCCGGAAGGATTAAACGTTTCTTTGGTTTCTGCTTTCTCATTTTTATTTTAAACTTTAATTCTGCGGAGGCTGTCGTCTTTCGTTCTTCAACACCCTCTCTTGGGCATTTACTCAACCTTTGTGATTACATCTCCAGCAAAAACTGTTTACGTTTTAGTTTCTTCTTTTTGAAGAGCCTTGGAGCATCGACCATCACCGGGCCGTTGCACCTCGAGCTTTTATGGATTGAAGTTTCTTTTTGCTGCCTTTTCGCAACGCAGATATTACTCTAGCTGCCTTTGGACGCTTAGCACCGTACCCTAGAACGACGCTGTAGTGCGATTGGCAACGCCAGCAGCATCAAGAGTACCGCTGAACGATGTGATAACGTACACCAGGAAGGTCCTAACACGACCACCACGAACGAGAACACACTGTGCTCCTGCGTGCCGTTAGGACCTTCTCCTGGGATGTAAGTTAGCACTCATACGGTTGGTCAAACGAACACGGCAACCTTTACGCACCGCCGAATTGAGGCTTCTTAGGGTTGTGGTGTAAACACGAACACAAACACCGACGCTGTGGACGAGTTAGTCCAAAAGCCGGAGACTCTGCTCTTGTCTACGATGTCCTTTCTGCCTTTTTCTACTAATTTCGTGAAATAGTAGGCATAATTTTACTTTTTATTGTTATATATTTATTTTTGTTTATTTCTCAAACCATTACGAACACAAGTGATATACACTAAAAACGCTATAATTCACTCTGTCGACTTTCGGATTGCAAAGGTACGAATAATCCATTAAATGACCTAATAATAAGAAAAAGAATAATCTTTTCAAACCGGCCATGTTAACAATAAATAACTTTTTATTTATTATTTAACACTTCAAAAAGCTGTTTTGACACCCATTCAAGCCTAAAAACAATATGAAGTGTGCCTTCTAAAAATAAGATTAAAGAAAACGATAAAACACTCTGAAAGCTGTCCAAAAAGCTATTATAACCTATCTGCTAGTATGATTAATTTTCTGCGTGCATAAAACTATTACTTTCCAACATGCCCACTATGCCTTTATCACTCATACTAAACCTCTTACAGACAAGGATAACTCACGAGAACCAAAAGTGCATACATTCTTACTAATAGCTTTTCGTTTAATATTAGTAGAACAACACTTCCCTAACAACAAGGAGACCTTCCTCTAACAACAAACAATAAAGTAAATAACCATCAACACCACTTGGTGCTAACCATCAGCACCACCTGTGCTAACCATCAACACAGCTATAGAAAACAACAAGAAAAAAACGATTTAGCATTAAGCCCAAACAGTCATTAGACAACAACAATCTACATTCTTACGATGGTATGGTATTGTTTCCTAACAGCTTTATCTATTATCGGCACCTTGTTTGTCGTTATAACCTGACGTAGCCCGCTATGCCTGCGTTACAAAAACGAACAACCTGCTCAATAATAAAACAAGATATGCTTAGGATCTAATGACCAATTGGGTTTAAAATGAATCTTCTTCAAAAGTTTTTGCATATCATTCACCCAACAAATTACTCTTTTCATTAGGATAATCAAACTACCAGTCGCACAAAATCACAATTTTTAGGTATTGTAATATTATTATTAATAAGGTAACTTTTGCGCTACAAAAATTCGGCTACACCTTATATAATGTAGCCATTACTGAATATTACTCCTTTAGGAGGATAACAACGAAAAACATTTCATGATACAAAAACATTAAGAGAGTAGTATTACATGCTATCGGTAGCCTCTATATCAATTTAAGTGCTCAAACAACCTACAAGGCACTGAGTTATTAACCAAGATACAGGAGAGCCTATTATTGTGATGTTGTCAAGGGAATAAAGGTGTAGAAGCTGTTACCAACGAAGACGGTTACTTCTCACTTAATACAAACGATGACCAGACTCTACACATCAGCTATATTGGTTTCAAGGAACAAAACATAAAGGCACAAGCACTAAAAGGACAGCCTACTATCAGTCTTATTCCTGGTATCGATCTGCAGGAGGTACAGGTTACAGCCAGTATCTCCAGTGCACGTAGTCAGAAAGCCCTTGGAAGCAAGGTTGACCATATCGACGTTGCTAATCTGAGTAAGAATGCGCATACAAATTCTCTCAGCGACATGCTTGATGGTAAGATTGGTGGTGTACAGATGTACCAAAGCAATGGTAAAGTTGGTATGCCAATCCGTTTTAACATGCGTAGTGGTGCTACAATGAGCATGGAGCGTGATCCAATTATCTATGTTGACGGTGTGAAATACAATAGCTCACATATCTCTGATATCAACAGTTCGCAAGATGCACTCAGCGCACTCAACGACTTGACTATTGATGACATCGCAACTATCGATGTCATAAAAGGTCCTTCTGCAGCAGCCAGCTATGGAGCAGAGGCTGCTAATGGTGTTATCGTTATCACAACCAAAAGAGGTAAAAATAACAATCCAGAAAATCGGAAGGCTGACATACAAGTCAAGATGTCGTTAGGTGCAGCTCATTGGCAAGAAAAATATGATCAGTTTGTAAATAATGATCCTATCAATAATTTCTTCCAAACTGGCTGGCAGAAAACTATCTACACCTCTGTTTCAAAAGCCTTCAAAGGGAATCAGAACCTCTTCTTCTCTTACAATATGAATGACATTGCAGGTATCGTACCTGGCAATAAGGACAAACGACATAGTGCGAAGATGGCTTATGACCTTCGCTCTGGTCGCTTCTCACTCGGTGCTACTGCTTCCTACATACATGGTAACATCAGTCTTCCACAGACTGCAATGGGTAGATATGATGCGATATGGAACTTAATGATTAACCAGACGCCATGGCCATATGTCGACGAGAGTACATGGCGAGCACAGAGTTGGACCTACGAAAATGACCGTTTCATCGGTAACCTCCGTCTGAGCTATATGCTTCCAGCAGACGTAAAGATTGAGACTATTATTGGCGCAGACGTAAACCATACAGAGGGAATCTATCGTCTGCCTTTCGGTTACAAGTTAGGAAACAATACTGAAGGTGCTAAAAATATTAGCAATCGTAGAAACTCTAACTTCAACTGGGACATAAAAGCTACTCGTAAGTTCCATCTTACTGACAAATGGGACCTCAGCAACCCTTCTCTCACAGATTGCACGCCAGTACGAAACACTGAATAGTATTTCTGCATCTCGCTTTAGAAGTGATATCGACAATATCTCATCAGCAACGGAACGTACAGTAACAGAGTCAAGCTTCGAACAACGCACATGGGGTCTCTATGGTGAGGCTTTCCTCAACTATGATAACCGTTTCTTTGTCAATGCAGGACTCAGACGTGATGCATCTAATCTTATCGGTAGTAATGTGGCAAGTATCTATTATCCCTCTTTGAGTGCATCATACAACCTCAAGAATCAGAAGTTCCGCATTGCCTATGGTGAGAGTGGACGCTCTTCCCTCACCCTACAGATGCCCGTGACATCTTATGTCATGGACGGTATCAGTGCTTATGGGCCCAAATTGTTAAACCCTCAGTACAAAGGTAACCCTGATATCAAACCTGAGCGTATGCGAGAGATTGAATTAGGAACAGACTGGACTATTCGTAACAGACATACATTAGCCCTTACTCTGTATGCACAATACACCTCTGACGCCATCATCTACGATGACCTCCTTTCAAGCGATGGCTGGATAGGTAGCGTTCCACGTAACGTAGGACGCATCAAGGGTCATGGTATTGAGTTCAGTTATAATGGTAACCTCCGAAACAGGCTAACCGTCAGTTCTCTTGACGTGTATGCAAACCTTAATTATCAGGCAAACAAAGTGATTGATACTGGCGGAAAAGATATAAATAACTATCCTAACGTTGTAAAAGAGGGGCAACCTGTCTATGCTTTCTATTATCACACCGTTGAGAAGCCAGCCTTCAATGCTGACGGCACATACAACCAGAAAATAGGTGCCATTGAGAGTAATGACTACCAGTATCTTGGTAAGCCATTCCCATCTGTCAATGGTTCGTTTGGATTCGACCTAAAACTCTTCAGCCACTTCACCTTCGGGACAAAGTGGAATTATGCTTTTGGGTGCATCTATCTATAATCAAAGCTTCTATAATGTATCCGATTGGGCGACAACTTGAAGAAGCGTAACGATCAGCTGCAGGCGCTGCTAATGCCACCGTTGGTACTGCGGAGTATAAACCAGATTGCTGAGGAATTAGCACAGCAGCGCACGCTAGAGCTAACTACATCGAGAAAGCTAACTTCTTGCGCTTGTCAACGCTCTACTTAGGTTATGATTTATCATCACTCTCTCGCAAGTGGACACGCAACGTGGTGAATGGAATGCGTTTCTCTTTCGCTATACAAAATGTATTTGTCCTTACCAACTACTCTGGTGCTGACCCACAAGTGAAGGCAACGGTGGTAATCGTAAGCAGAGAGGTATGGAAGTTTGTCACGTGACATTACCAATACCCACATCCACGCACCCTTTACACGCAACTTTAAGTTTCACATTATAAAAAGAAGATGATAAAATGAAAAATCAATATATGCCATTCTTGCCTTTCTGCTGTACTATTCGTGAGTTGCGATCTCACGGGTAGAAAATGCGGAGACACCAAGTAACACACTTACAAGAGACCAGTTGAATAAATCGGCAATGATTGCTAATATTCAGACAAATACTATCACTGATGGTCCGTTGGTAGCCTACGTAAAGACACTTCAAGGCGATGCTGCTGCAGCTGCTTTTTCTTGCTTTGGGTACAACAGTTGATGAACTGACTGAAGGAACGATTCCTAACGCACTCCTTTACCGTCAGATAGCAACAGATAGCCTCACCCTACTCGGGCACTACAAAAACGATCTTTGGGATAAAATCCACAATTATTATGCACGAAGCATCGAATTAACTGAGATTGCAGGACAAGTAACAGGAACAAAATGCAGAGCAGACAGAGATTGTAAAAGCATACGGTAACTACGTAGGCCACCTTCATGCAGGTTATGCTCTTCAGCTGCTTGCAGAGTCTTTCTCGACAACTCCTGCAGCAGAAGGTGGGTCTGTCATCTAAATAAGGCTGTTATCCTGCATGAGACACTACTAAGCCAAGCTATGGAGCAATATGAAGCTGCTGAGCAGCAAAGTCAGATGCTCTGAAGACCTTCAAAGGTTTTGATCAAGATGCAGCAATCCGATCAAGTAAAAACCTACGAACTCAAACTGGCTATGCATCGTGGACAATACGCAGACGCTAAGACATTCGTAGAAGGCGCACTGAAAGATGGTGAGACTGTGGAGGTAATCTATAACAACGATGGTGCTGACAACCCACTTTACAGTGCTATCGGTCCAAACAGCCGTGATGTACAAGTAAGCTCTTCTCTTGAAGCTGCAAGAACAACAGATGCTGAAAAGAAAGCCTTACCACTGGCTCATGCGAGTGTAGATAAGAAAAATCCTAATCGCTATAACATTTATGCGTCAGGGGCTAACAAGAAAGGGTTCGATGATACTTTCAAACGATGATGACATCCACCTTATCAAGGCTGGAACTCATTGTAAGAGGTGTTATGACTGGTGATGCAATGACAGAGATTAATAAGGTCATTGGTAAGGTATGACGCTGCAAGTCAACTTTCATCAGCCCTACCCTTGCACAAATAGCCGAACTGCGCCGTATCTTCCTTGCTTTCCGTGGTGAACGCACAGCAGATATCCGTCGTGGATTGGAGCAAGGTTCTGTCGCAACAACTTGGGCAAGCTGCAAAATCAGTGGTTGCCAATACCTGAAGAAAGAATTGCAAAAGCCAAGGACTATAAAGCATATCATTTCTAACTATGTTGTCTATAACGGACGCACTTTTGTGCGTCCGTTGTCTTTCCCGTAACACATAATCGGATCAACGATAAGGTACATTCTCAGGGTTAGAGCAACCTATCAAAACACGGTTTGAACTAAAATAAAATTTCATCGCTTTGTTTTTACAGCATTTTTATTTATCTTTGTCTTTCAAAAAGCAATTCTTATTATGTGGACATTTATAGAGCTCATCATTACACTAATACTTATGCCCTTTGTCATCAAGTGGAGAGATTGGGGCTGGCTATCGTGCTTCACATTTATAGGACTAAGCCTTGCTTTCACACCTCTTGTTGGTATCTTTATTTATAAATATGCTTTTTCGAGGTTAAACCCTTTACGCCCAAATAGTCAACGAACAGATTTCCTACCATTGTTAGATATACAAGTAATTTGATAACTGCTCATTCTATATCACTCGAGATTATCAAAAACAACAAAAGCCGCCCGAAATGCTCGGACGGCTTTTGATTATATCCTTAAAAGACTGTTTATGCATCAACCTTACCAGGACCGAATGGAGCTATCGTACGTGGCTCCTGCTCTGGCTCATGACGGTCAATCTTACCAAACTCTTTCTCATAACGAACGACATTGTCCTGCAAAGCTGCAAGAAGACGCAATGCGTGCTCAGGAGCAATAATAACACGGCTTGTCACTGTTGCCTTTGGTACACCTGGAAGAAGTGTAGCAAAATCAAGTACAAACTCTGAACTTGAATGAGAGATTATCTGGAAGTTTGTATAAACACCTTTAGCGATTTCTGGTGAGAGATCAATCTGCAACTGCTGTCCCTCTTGATTCTGATTGTTATTGTCCATTTTATTAATATGATTTAGATAATACTTTGTTTCTCTTATGCAAAGATAATACATTAAAAGTCATTTGCCCAAATCTAACTACAAAAGTTTTTACCTCCACTCTTCCACCTTTCGTTCTAATAATGAACTTAGACAGCTAAAGCAATATACAAAAAAAGGGACTTGCAAAAGTTATTGCAAATCCCTTTGAATCTTATGTATGAGAGGTTAGGATTACTCCTGTGTAGCCTCTGCCTCTTGCTTAGCGAAGTCAAGAACATTCTTCTTGTTAGCCTCCATACGCTCGTGCTCTTCTTGCGAACCAACAACGAGTTTCTGCCACTGACGAAGACCAGTACCGGCAGGAATGAGGTGACCACAGATAACATTCTCCTTCATACCCTCAAGGTTATCGCTCTTACCACGGAGAGCAGCCTCGTTGAGCACCTTAGTTGTCTCCTGGAAGGAAGCAGCACTCATGAAGCTCTTCGTACCGAGGGCAGCACGTGTGATACCCTGAAGAATCTGGGTAGCAGTTGCCTGAACTGCATCACGTACCTGAACGAGCTTGAGGTCTCGACGCTTAAGACTTGAGTTCTCATCACGTAACTTACGTACAGAGAGAATCTGACCCTTATAGCAGTTCTCTGAATCACCCGGATCGGTAACAACCTTCTTACCCCAGATACGGTCATTCTCCTCAGCAAAGTCGAGTTTATCAACAAGTTCTTGCTCGAGGAATGTAGTATCTCCTGGATCGTCGATACGTACCTTGCGCATCATCTGACGAACGATAATCTCAAAGTGCTTGTCATTAATCTTCACACCCTGCAAACGATATACGTCCTGAACCTCATTAACAATATACTCTTGAACAGCTGTTGGACCCATGATAGACAAGATATCAGCAGGTGTGATGATACCATCAGACAATGGAGTACCAGCACGAACAGCATCATGCTCTTGCACAAGAATCTGCTTAGACAGACTAACAAGATACTTACGCTGCTCACCAGTCTTAGAAGTCACGATAATCTCGCGGTTACCACGCTTCACCTTACCCATAGTAATCTCACCATCAATTTCAGAAACGACAGCAGGGTTAGATGGGTTACGAGCCTCGAAGAGCTCAGTAACACGTGGAAGACCACCAGTAATATCACCAGCACCACCGACAGAACGTGGAATCTTAACGAGTGTCATACCCGTCTTAATCTCAGCACCATCAAGAAGTACCTGCTCCAAGTGACCACCTACTGGGAGGTTATATGTACCAAGGATATCAGATGCCGCATAAAGACCATCAGCACCCTTCTTAGCACCAACCTTAACGATATCAACAGTAGGGAGTTTTGTCTTGTCACGAGAATCGATAATGATACGCTCTGTAAGACCTGTAGCATCATCGGTTTCTGCCTTATAAGTAACGCCCTCTATAACGTCATGTAGACGGAGAACACCTGCATATTCACTAACAATAACAGCATTGAATGGGTCCCACTTACAAATCATATCACCCTTCTTGACAGTATCTCCAGACTTAAAGTAAAGAGAACTACCATAAGGAACATTATCTGTAAGGAGTACAATACCAGTGTTAGGATCTACAAAGCGAATTTCAGCCAAACGGCTAACAACCATCTCACACTCCTTGTCATTCTCATCAACGAATGGTACGGTACGAAGTTCCTCAAACTCAATCTTTGCATCACTCTTAGCTGTAATAGTTGCATTAGCCGCAGCATTACCAGCCACACCACCAGCGTGGAACGTACGAAGAGTAAGCTGTGTACCAGGCTCACCAATAGCTTGTGCAGCAATGACACCAACAGCCTCACCCATCTGTACCATACGTGCAGAAGCAAGGTTACGTCCGTAACACTTCTTACATACACCCTTCTTGCTCTCACAAGTAAGTACAGAACGGATTTCTACCATCTCAATTGGTGAATTTTCAATAGCCTGTGCCTTTGCCTCTGTAATCTCCTCACCTGCAGCAACGATAATATCACCAGTTGTAGGATTGATAACATCATGAACTGACACACGACCCAAGATACGCTCATAGAGGCTTGCAATTGTCTCATCACCATTCTTCAAGGCACGACACTCAAGACCACGGAGTGAACCACAATCCTCCTCATTGATGATAACATCATGAGAAACGTCAACAAGACGACGTGTCAAGTATCCTGCATCGGCAGTCTTCATAGCCGTATCAGCAAGACCCTTACGAGCACCGTGAGAAGCAATAAAGTACTCCAACACAGACATACCCTCCTTAAAGTTAGAGATAATTGGGTTCTCAATAATCTGAGCACCTTCAGCACCTGCCTTCTGTGGCTTAGCCATAAGACCACGCATACCAGCAAGCTGAGCAATCTGGTCAGCAGAACCACGGGCACCAGAGTCAAGCATCATATATACAGCATTAAATCCCTGATCAGCCTCTGTCATGTGTTTCATAACAGCCTGCTTAAGGTTATTGTTTACGTGTGTCCACGCATCAATTACCTGATTGTAACGCTCCTTGTCAGTGATGAAACCCATTTCATAGTTAGCCTTCACCTGGTCTACCTCACTCTGACCCTTACCTACGATATCAGTTTTCTCATCAGGAACAATGATATCATCGAGGTTAAAGGAAAGACCTGCAACATATGCCATACGATAACCAAGGTTCTTGATACCATCAAGGAACTCACAAGCACGAGCCATACCAACTGCCTTAATAACGTCAGCGATAAGACCACGAAGTGATTTCTTAGAGATAATACCATTGAAGAATCCAATCTCAGTTGGGATAATCTGATTAACAATTACACGACCAACTGATGTCTCAACCATACGCTTCTGGAGTTTACCATCAACGAGGTCATCAACGATTACCTTTACCTGTGAGTGGAGGTCACACTTCTTCTCATTGTAAGCGATAATTGCTTCCTCTGAGCCGTAAAATGTAAGACCTTCTCCCTTAGCACCTGGACGAATCTTTGTAATATAGTAGAGACCAAGCACCATATCCTGTGAAGGAACGGTGATAGGTGCACCATTAGCTGGATTAAGGATGTTATGGCTCTGAAGCATCAACACCTGTGTCTCCAACACAGCCTCATTACTCAATGGGAGGTGAACAGCCATCTGGTCACCATCGAAGTCAGCATTGAACGCTGTACATGCCAATGGATGCAACTGAATAGCCTTACCTTCAATAAGTTTAGGCTGGAATGCCTGAATACCAAGACGGTGAAGTGTCGGGGCACGGTTCAACATAACTGGGTGACCCTTCATTACATTCTCAAGGATATCCCAAATTACTGGCTCACGACGGTCTACAATCTTCTTAGCACTCTTTACAGTCTTCACAATACCGCGCTCAATGAGCTTACGAATAATGAATGGCTTGTAAAGCTCTGCTGCCATCAACTTAGGCAGACCACACTCACCCATCTTCAACTCTGGACCAACAACGATTACTGAACGCGCAGAATAGTCAACACGCTTACCGAGGAGGTTCTGACGGAAACGTCCCTGCTTACCCTTCAGAGAGTCAGAGAGTGACTTCAATGGACGATTGCTCTCACTCTTTACAGCAGAAGACTTACGGCTGTTATCGAAAAGTGAGTCAACAGCTTCCTGAAGCATACGCTTCTCATTACGCAAAATAACCTCAGGAGCCTTAATCTCCATCAAACGCTTCAAACGATTGTTACGGATGATAACGCGACGATAGAGGTCATTAAGGTCAGATGTTGCGAAACGTCCTCCATCCAATGGAACCAATGGACGAAGCTCTGGTGGAGTAACAGGGATAATCTTCATGATCATCCATTCTGGATTATTCACACCGATTGACTGACGGAAGCCCTCTACAACCTGCAGACGCTTCAAAGCTTCTGTCTTACGCTGCTGACTTGAGTCAGTTGTTGCACGGTCACGCAATTCACCTGCCAAACGATCAAGGTCAATACCTGTGAGGAGGTCATAAATAGCCTCTGCACCCATCTTAGCAATGAACTTGCTTGGATCAGAATCATCCAAACGCTCATTACCCTCTGGGAGTTTATTATCAAGGATATCGAGATACTCATCCTCTGAAAGAAGGTCGAACTTATGAGAACCATTCAAATCCTCATCTGTATCGGCATTCTTCATACCCTCTACGACACCCGGCTGGATGACAACATATTTCTCATAGTAAATAACAGCATCAAGCTTCTTCGTTGGCATACCAAGAAGGTAACCAATCTTGTTAGGAAGACTACGGAAATACCAGATATGAGCAACAGGGACAACCAGTTCAATATGTCCGGCACGCTCACGACGCACCTTCTTCTCAGTTACCTCAACACCACAACGATCGCAGACAATACCCTTATAACGGATACGCTTGTACTTACCGCAGGCACACTCGTAATCCTTTGTTGGACCGAAGATACGCTCGCAGAACAAACCATCACGTTCTGGTTTATAGGTACGATAGTTGATAGTCTCTGGCTTGGTTACCTCACCAAAAGAGTTCTCAAGAATCTCCTCAGGTGAAGCCAGTCCGATAGTAATCTTGCTGAAATTACTCTTTACTTTATTATCTTTCTTAAAAAGCCATGTTTTACTTCTATTATGGGGTGTACGTATTAATCAAGTTTGACACTGAGACCGAGACCACGAAGCTCGTGTAACAACACGTTCAGTGACTCTGGAATACCTGGAGTTGGCATTGGTTCACCCTTAACGATAGCCTCGTAAGCCTTTGAACGACCAACTACATCATCAGACTTGATTGTCAAGATTTCCTGGAGAACATGAGATGCACCGAAGGCCTCAATAGCCCAGACCTCCATCTCTCCGAAACGCTGACCACCAAACTGTGCCTTACCACCAAGTGGCTGCTGTGTAATCAATGAGTATGGGCCGATACTACGAGCGTGCATCTTATCCTCAACCATGTGACCCAACTTCAAGAAGTAAGTGATACCCACTGTAGCTGGCTGGTCGAACTTCTCACCGGTTTCACCATCATAGATATAGGTTGAACAGAGATTTGGCAGACCTGCCTTATCTGTCCACTCCTTCAAATCAGAGAGCTTAGCACCATCGAAGATAGGAGTAGCAAACTTAACACCCAACTTACGACCTGCAGCACCAAGGATAGCCTCGAAAAATCTGACCAAGGTTCATACGTGAAGGCACACCCATTGGGTTCAATACCAAGTCTACAGGACTACCATCCTCGAGGAATGGCATATCTTCTGTACGTACAACCTTTGATACGATACCCTTGTTACCGTGACGACCTGCAAGTTTATCACCCACCTGAATCTTACGCTTCTTAGCAATGTAAACCTTAGCCATCTGCAATACGCCTGATGGAAGTTCATCACCAATAGTGATAGCAAACTTCTTACGCTTCATCTCAGCATCCATCTGCTTGTACTTGCGGATGAAGTTCATAATCAACTTCTGAATAAGAAGGTTGGTATGCTCGTCATCAGTCCATCCATTTGATTGGATTCCCTCATAATCGAGGTTCTTCAATGCAGCAACAGTGAACTTGCTTCCCTTAGTGATAATCTCAGCATCAGAGTAGTCCTTTAACACCCTCTGAAACCTTATCCTCAGTCAGTTCGAGCAACTTATCAACCAAGAGGTCCTTCAAATCATTAATCTTTGCCTCCTGCTCCTCATCAATCTTAGCAAGAATATTCTTATCTTGACGCTTGCTCTCACGTGTCTTAATAGCACGGCTAAAGAGTTTCTTATCAATAACAACACCGCTCAATGATGGATTAGCCTTCAAAGAAGAATCCTTAACATCACCAGCCTTGTCACCGAAGATAGCACGGAGAAGTTTCTCTTCTGGAGAAGGATCGCTTTCACCCTTAGGAGAAATCTTACCAATCATGATATCACCTGGCTCAACACGAGCACCAATACGGATAATACCATTATCGTCAAGATCCTTAGTAGCTTCCTCGCTTACGTTAGGAATATCAGCAGTAAACTCCTCAACACCACGCTTAGTTTCGCGAACTTCGAGGGAATACTCATCAACATGAACAGAGGTCAATACATCCTCACGAACCATGCGCTCAGAAATAACGATAGCATCCTCATAGTTGTAACCCTTCCAAGGCATGTATGCCACAACAAGGTTACGACCCAATGCCAACTCACCGTTCTCTGTTGCATAACCCTCTGTAAGGATATCACCCTTCTTCACGCGCTGACCCTTATCACAAATTGGTCGAAGGTCTACAACCATGTTCTGGTTAGTACGACGGAACTTAGGAATGCGATACTCTTTAAGAGCAGGCTCGAAACTTACAAACTCCTCATCATCTGTACGATCATAGAGAATACGGATTGTTGTAGCATCAACATACTCGATAACACCATCACCCTCTGCAGTAACCATAGTACGTGAGTCCTCACATACCTGCTTCTCAAGACCTGTACCAACAATAGGTGCATCATTATGAAGCAAAGGAACAGCCTGGCGCATCATGTTACATCCCATCAATGCACGGTGACCGTCATCATGCTCCAAGAATGGAATCAAACCTGCTGACACAGATGCAATCTGTTGTGGAGATACGTCGATAAGAGCAACGGAGTCTGGAGTAACTACTGGATAATCAGCATCCTGACGACACTTAACAACATCACGGATAAATGTACCATCTGCATTCAATGGTGCATTACCCTGTCCGATAATCTGCTCTTCTTCCTCCTCTGCTGTCAAGAAGACTACATCCTTATTATCCATGTCCACCTTAGCATCCTTCACACGACGATATGGTGTAACGATAAAGCCAAGATCATTAATCTTAGCATACATACAGAGTGATGAAATCAATCCGATGTTAGGACCTTCAGGAGACTCAATAGGACAAAGACGACCATAATGGGTATAGTGAACGTCACGTACCTCGAAACCTGCACGCTCACGAGACAGACCACCAGGACCAAGAGCAGAAAGACGACGCTTATGAGTTACCTCTGCCAATGGGTTGGTTTGGTCCATAAACTGGCTCAATGGGTTAGTTCCAAAGAATGAGTTAATGACGCTTGATATAGTCTTTGCATTTAATCAAATCCGTTGGCTGGAACACTTCACTGTCACGAACGTTCATACGCTCACGGATAGTACGATTCATACGTGCAAGGCCGACAGAGAACTGGTTAGCTAACTGCTCTCCAACAGTACGAACACGACGATTTGACAAGTGGTCAATATCATCAACCGTAGCATTTGAATTGATAAGGCTGATAAGATACTTAATAATCTCAATGATATCGTCCTTTGTCAGTACACGTACATCCATATCCGTTTCCAAATTCAACTTTTTATTGATTCGGTAACGACCAACCTCACCCAAGTCATAACGCTTGTCTGAGAAGAAAAGGTTTTGGAATACCTCACGTGCACTTGCATCATCAGCAGCATCTGCATTACGCAACTGACGATAAATATAATTTACTGCCTCAATCTCTGAGTGGCTTGGATCTTTGGCAAGTGTGTTGAAGATGATAGAGTACTTACTTGCAGCATCCTCATCCTTATGTAGCAAGATTGAAGAAACTGAGCTATCAAGAATCTGATCAACATTGTCTTCTGTGATGATAGTCTCACGCTCTACAACAACCTCATTACGTTCTATAGATACAACCTCGCCTGTATCCTCATCAACAAAGTCTTCAGTCCAAGACTTCATGACATTACCAGCAATCTTACGACCGATAGCTGCCTTCATATTCTTCTTATTCACCTTTACCTCTTCGCAAAGATCAAAAATCTGAAGAATATCACGGTCCGACTCATAACCAATAGCACGAAGCATCGTGGTTACAGGCAACTTCTTCTTACGGTCAATATAAGCATACATGACATTGTTTATGTCAGTAGCAAACTCTATCCATGAACCCTTAAATGGAATGATACGTGCACTATAAAGAACAGTACCATTAGCATGGACACCCTGACCAAAGAATACACCCGGAGAACGATGTAACTGAGAAACAACAACACGCTCAGCACCATTGATAACAAAAGTACCATTGCTGGTCATGTATGGAATTGTTCCCAAAAATACATCTTGAATAAATGTACCGAAATCCTCATGATCTGGGTCAGTACAATACAGCTTCATCTTAGCCTTCAAAGGTACACTGTATGTCAAGCCACGCTCCAAACATTCATCAATAGAATATCTTGGTGGGTCAACATAATAATCCAGGAACTCAAGGACGAAATTATTACGCGTATCGGTGATAGGGAAGTTCTCTGCGAACACCTTATACAAACCGTCATTCTTGCGTTCCTCAGGCGGAGTATCCAGCTGTAAGAAGTCACGGAAAGACTTCAACTGCACATCGAGGAAATCCGGATATGGATACGGATTCTTAACGCTGGCGAAATTTACTCTGGGTTTATTTTCTAATGCCATAACTGAAATTAAATATTCAAATGTTTAAAGTCCAGTGGCGGACTAAAAAGGGGAAATCCCTATATATGTCAAAAGACACAAAAAGGTTAGGACTCACCTACTTGGTAAATCCTAACCGTATTTTTTTATTAATGTAAGGAAAAAGTAGAATTACTTCAACTCAACCTTAGCACCCTCAGCCTCAATAGCAGCCTTCAGGTTCTCAGCCTCAGCCTTAGCCATACCCTCCTTCAAAGTAGAAGGTGCACCATCTACGAGGTCCTTAGCTTCCTTCAAACCGAGACCACAAGCCTCCTTAACAGCCTTAACAACCTTGAGCTTGTTAGCACCAGCGTCAACGAGAACTACGTCAAAATCTGACTTCTCCTCAGCTGCGCCACCTGCAGCAGCTGCAGCAGGACCAGCTACAGCAACAGCTGCAGCTGCAGGCTCAATACCATACTCGTCCTTGAGGACAGTTGCCAACTCATTTACTTCCTTAACAGTAAGATTTACTAACTCTTCTGCAATAGCTTTTACGTCTGCCATTTTATTCTAAATTTTTAATTTTTTGTTCTAAAAATAATATACCTTATTGACTTTATTAGATTTTTTACTCAGGACGCTCGCCTAAAGTCTTAAGCACACCATGGATGGTGCCAGCACCTGACTGGAGAGCAGAAACAACGTTCTTTGCTGGAGACTGCAGCAATGCCACAACGTCTGCAATAAGTTCGTTCTTGCTCTTGAGAGCTGCAAAGTTCTTCGAGTTTGTCAGCACCAACAAACAGAGATTCCTCTGCGTAAGCTGCCTTAAGAGCAGGAATACCTTCCTTCTTATACTCCTTCAACAACTTTGCTGGTACATTAGCAGTCTGAGAAAACATAAACTGCTGTATTACCCTTCAAAGAACCATACAGTGGTTCAAAATCTACATCTGAAGCTTCAAAAGCTTTGTGAAGAAGGTTATTCTTCACAACAACCATATTGATTTCGCTCTTGAAACACTTACGGCGAAGAGAACTTGTAGCCTCAGCATTCAATCCAGTTACATCAACCAAATAGAAATGAGGATAGTTCTTTAACTTCTCACCGAGTTCAGCGATAATTGTATCTTTTACTTCTTTCTTCATTGTACAAAACTTTTAGAGTTATTCAGCTGATTTAGGATCAATCTTGACACCCTTACTCATTGTGCTAGAAATAAAGATACTCTTGATATATGTACCTTTAGCAGCAGCAGGCTTCAGCTTGATAACAGTAGAGATAAACTCCTTTCGCGTTACCACAAATCTGCTCAGCAGTCATACTAACCTTACCGATTGAAGTATGGATAATACCAGCCTTATCAACCTTAAAGTCAATCTTACCCTGCTTAACGTCCTTTACTGCCTTAGCAACATCCATAGTCACAGTACCGCTCTTTGGGTTTGGCATCAAGCCACGAGGACCGAGTACACGACCCAAAGGACCTAACTTACCCATGCATGATGGCATAGTGATAATAACATCAATATCAGTCCATCCGCCCTTGATCTTTTCAACGTATTCGTCAAGACCAACATAATCAGCACCAGCTTCCTTAGCGGCAGCCTCCTGATCAGGTGTACAGAGACAAAGCACACGTGTAACCTTACCAGTACCATGTGGAAGTGACACAACGCCACGAACCATCTGGTTAGCTTTACGTGGGTCAACACCGAGACGTACATCAACATCTACAGAAGCGTCAAACTTAGTAGTGGTAATTTCTTTTACCAACTGTGATGCTTCTGCCAATGAATATGCCTTCCCTGCTTCAACCTTCTCAGCTACTGATTTCTGATTTTTTGTCAGTTTACTCATTTTTACTTTTGAAGTTTAAAATTATTTACCAGGGAAGTCCCCTTTTACAGTGATACCCATACTACGAGCAGTACCAGCAATAAGCTTCATTGCACTCTCTACTGTAAAACAGTTGAGGTCTGGCATTTTGTCTTCTGCGATAGCTTTTACCTGCTCCCAAGTTACGGATCCAACCTTTCTACGGTTTGGCTCTCCAGATCCACCTTTCACCTTAGCAGCTTCCATGAGCTGTACAGCTGCAGGAGGAGTCTTGATGATAAAGCTGAAAGACTTATCGTTGTAGTAGGTAATTACGACTGGAAGAACTTTACCAGCCTTGTCCTGGGTACGGGCGTTGAACTCCTTACAAAATCCCATGATATTAATACCCTTAGAACCCAATGCTGGGCCTACTGGAGGGGAAGGATTTGCAGCGCCACCTTTAATCTGTAATTTGATTAATCCAGCTACTTCTTTAGCCATTTCTTTTGTTAATATTAAAAATTAAACTATAGTAGAATAGTATCCGTAACAACACTATTCTTCTTTTGCGACTTGCATAAAACTTAGCTCCAATGGATTCTGACGACCAAAAATCATCACCATCACTTTCAGCTTATGCTTCTCGGCATTCACCTCTTCGATGATACCATGGAAACCACTGAAAGGACCATCAGTAACCTGAACAGTTTCACCAACCATATATGGTACATTCTGAACCTCTTCAAGTTCAGTATCTTCCACATTACCCAACAGACGATTAATATCTGCTTGGCGTACAGGTGATGGTTCAGACATACCTCCGAGGAATCCTAAGACATTAGGCATGAAACGCAACGTAGAAGCTACGTCAGGTGTCATATTGGCCTGAACAAGCACATAACCAGGGAGACTTAATTTCTCCTTGACAACACGCTTCCCATCTTTACGCACAGTTGCGTGTTTTTCCATAGGTAATAAAACCTCAAAAACACGCTCAGCAAGTTTTTCGTTCAGACGTAATTGAGCATCGATATATTCTTTTACCTTTGCCTCTTTACCGCTGACAGCACGAAGAACATACCATTTCTTTTCTGTATCTGCCATTTCCTAATGAATTATCTTGGATATACAAATTCCATAACGCGTTGGAACACAGAGTCCATTGCAAACACAACCAATGCAATGATAACGGAAGCAGAAATAACTACCATTGCACTATGTGTAAGTTGAGCGCGTGATGGCCATGTAGTTTATGCGCAAGTTCGTCGTAGCAAGCCTTGCAATAATTAACTATCTTATTAAACATAAAATATTTTCTTTTTGCACGGGTTGAAGGGCTCGAACCCTCGACACCTGGTTTTGGAGACCAGTGCTCTACCAACTGAGCTAAACCCGTAAGTTAGTTCCCGATTCCCAAGAAAATCGGGAACTATATCTTATAATATAAGATTACTGATTAGTTTACGTCTGGAAGGATCTCTGTGATCTGACCAGAACCTACTGTACGACCACCCTCACGGATAGCGAAACGAAGACCCTCGTTCAAAGCAACCTTATAGATCAATACAACCTCAATCTCTACGTTGTCACCTGGCATAACCATCTCAACGCCCTCTGGGAGGTGGATTTCACCTGTACAGTCCATTGTACGGAGGTAGAACTGTGGACGATACTTGTTACCGAATGGAGTATGACGACCACCCTCTTCCTTCTTCAATACATAGATAGATGCCTTGAAGTGATCGTGAGGAGTAATAGCACCTGGGTGCACAACAACCATACCACGCTTAACCTCAGCCTTATCGATACCACGGAGGAGGAGACCTACGTTGTCACCAGCCTGACCTGTTGGAAGGTTCTTACGGAACATCTCAACACCAGTGATAACAGACTTCTTGTCCTCACCGAGACCGAGCAACTGAACCTCATCACCTACCTTACAGATACCAGTCTCGATACGACCAGTAGCTACAGTACCACGACCTGTGATAGAGAATACGTCCTCAACAGGCATCAAGAATGGCTTGTCAATCTCACGCTCTGGCTCTTCAATCCAAGTATCAACAGTATCCATGAGCTCCATTACAGAGTCTACCCACTTCTCAACACCGTTCAAAGCACCGAGTGCAGAACCACGAATGATAGGAGTATCCTCCTCATAACCGTACTGCTCGAGGATCTCACGAACCTCCATCTCAACGAGGTCAAGCATCTCAGCATCGTCAACCATATCACACTTGTTCAAGAACACAACCAAGCGTGGTACGTTTACCTGACGAGCGAGCAAATACGTGCTCACGAGTCTGAGGCATAGGACCATCAGTAGCAGCTACAACCAAGATAGCACCATCCATCTGAGCAGCACCAGTTACCATGTTCTTTACATAGTCGGCGTGACCAGGACAGTCTACGTGTGCGTAGTGACGGTTAGCTGTTTCGTACTCAATATGTGCAGAGTTAATGGTAATACCACGCTCTTTCTCCTCAGGAGCATTATCAATCTGATCGAAAGACTTAACATCTTCTGTACCGAAGCCCTTCTCGTGAAGAACCTTTGAGATTGCTGCAGTAAGAGTGGTCTTACCGTGGTCAACGTGACCGATAGTACCAATGTTTACATGCGGTTTGGTGCGCACGAATTCTTCTTTAGCCATAGCTTTTTCTTATTTAATATTAAATGAATAATCTGTGCTTTTAGTTACACTAAATTAACAACAATAATAGCAGAGCTGTAACTGAGAGTTGAACTCAGGACCTCTTCCTTACCAAGGAAGTGCTCTACCACTGAGCTATTACAGCAAAACCATAGAGCGGAAAACGGGGCTCAAACCCGCGACCCCCAGCTTGGAAGGCTAGTGCTCTATCAACTGAGCTATTTCCGCAAATTACATTTTCTGAAGTGGGTAGTGATGGATTCGAACCACCGAAGCTAGAAGCAGCAGATTTACAGTCTGCCCCATTTGGCCACTCTGGAAACTACCCGTCAGCAAATGTATCCCCCTTTCAAGGAGAGCCTCTTGTCGGATTCGAACCAACGACCCCGAGATTACAAATCACGTGCTCTGGCCAACTGAGCTAAAGAGGCATTACTTTGCAGCCGAAGGCTACTTGTCGTAAAACGGCTGCAAAGGTAAGACTTTTTATTTTAATCTCCAAAATATTTCAGAGATTTTTTAATGCTTTCTTTGTTTTTCCTTAAACTTGGTGAGCTGAACCTTCATCGCATCTAAACACTGATCAATACCTTCTTCAAAAGTATCACAGGTTTTCTCCACAAACAAGGTATTACCAGGAACTACTACTGATAAACTTGTGGTTTTATTTAATGCTGTAGCAGGCTTCTCAACCTTCAATTGCACCTCTACTTTCTGAATGTCTTCGTAAGACTTTTCTAATTTTTCAGCCTTCTTGGTAATAAAGGCTTGTAACTTCTCGGTTGTGTCGAAATGAATCGACTGGATCTTAATTTCCATAGGTACCTCCGTTTTTAAAAGGTTAAGCCCTTGGATGGGCATTTTTATAGACTTTCTTCAACTGCTCGAAAGTTGTATGAGTATAAATCTCTGTCGTTGACAGACTCTCATGACCAAGCAGTTTCTTTACACTTTCCAGTCCTGCTTCATGATTGAGCATTGCCGTGGCAAACGTATGGCGAAGAACGTGTGGTGAACGTTTTTTTCAACGTTGACACCTTTGAAAGATTCTTCTTAACCAAAGTTCTTACCTGTGCAGTCGTCATCCTTTTGCCCTTTTCTGTTTGAAAGAAAGGCTATGGAATCACCTTTTACTGTCGTGTTGCGTACTTCTTGGTACTGAGCGAAACACATCAGCAAGTTCCTTACCAAAGGGAACAATTCGTTGCTTATTTCTCTTACCTGTTACTTTAATTTCACAAGTGACATTGTCAATATCTTTATCATCAAGACCAATCAATTCTGACAAACGAATACCCGTTACATAGAATGTTATAATTATAGTACGTTCAAGTACGTCCTTATAACTATCTGTCCACATCTTAGAATCCAGCAGCCTTTCCATTTCCGACTCCTTTAGGAATTGAGGAGAGGCTTTTGCTTTTTAGGACCTTGAAGACCATGAACAGGGTCTTTTTCAATAAGTTTACGACGAAGTGCAAATCTATAGAAAGATCTCAGCGCACTGAGTCTTCTATTGACAGACGAAGCAGAATTACCTCTATCCATCATGTACTCCATCCAATTTCTGACAATATCAGAGTCTATAGACTCCCAAGAGAGCTGAGGTTCAAGTTCCTTATAGAATCGTTCGAACTCAGTTAAGTCCTTACGATAGTTGATTACTGTCATCGGGGAATAATTCCTTTCAAACTTAATGTAATCTAAGAACTTTTCTACCATCGGCACATTGTCAAATCATTTATATGGCAACGAATTTACGGAAATTAATCCAAACCGCCAAATTTTTAAAGAAGATTTTACTCTTCTGCGTCGCGAAGCTGCTGTACGTAAACGGCACGTTCCATCTTCAAGCGCTTCTTAACAGATGGTTTGTCAAACTGCTGACGAGCACGAAGCTCCTTAACAACACCTGTCTTCTCAAACTTTCTCTTGAACTTCTTGAGCGCGCGCTCGATGTTCTCACCGTCCTTTACTGGTACAATAATCATGCTTTTTTTGTTTTAAATTATTTATTAATTAAACATATGCAAAAGGGCATGACACCACTTTTGCGCCTGCAAAGTTACACTTTATTCTCCTAAC
>BNJU01005113.1_pt1 | contig 231357 bp, 360 predicted proteins | sample 8539281 | NCBI WGS metagenome assembly BNJU01 (sample SAMD00202456, study PRJDB9452) | human saliva metagenome | isolation source: human saliva | place: Japan | reverse complement strand
CCTGCATCCAAAAACGGTCGTACCATCTATCTTGACGCTTGAGTGAATAGAGCCTTCCTTATCAAGGAAGTAGCCGCTCTTGCCAAAATGGGAATACCTCGTCTCGTAAGTTTCCCCAGACCATACATGCCTTTAACCAGAAACTCGAGTCGTCAAACCACTTCGTCGTCATCGATAAAAACAACGGAGTCGAATCCAAACACACCGGCAACAATCAGCCCAAGATTACGCATGCACTGTATCCATGCAGACTGATAGCTTCATCGAGACCGGTAAGGTTAAATTGCTTGAACCTCTGTTTGATAAGCGATTCTTCTACCTGCCCAATCACAATGGTGTTTAACAGGGGGAACTGTTCGCAGATAGCGCGTACCTTGCGAGCAGCCTGTGCGGCAACTTGTGTTTCGGAAACCACTAATACAGCAATTTGACCAACACCTTGCACGTGCATAAGCGATTTAAGGCAGCGTGCAAGTTCGCCCGGCGATTGCAGCGGAGTCATATGATCGTATGTTTCTGCCACCGAGCGATCTCGCCTGCGAGCGCGCCGATACATACGTAGAATAATAGAAGCGGATTCATGTTCGTCCTTCTATTGCAGCATACCCACCTGTCGTATTGTTGACGTTATGCTACCAGCCCTTAAGCCAGCACAACCAAGGGGTGCCTGTTCGCAATGCCCTATTGTAGCGAAGAGGGATGAATCATGCAGAATGGGACAAAATTAGCTTGCTGCGCGCTGAGAATGTTCACTGAGCACGACACGAGTCGCACAAACCAGAAAATACTACACTATGCTCAACCTTAGAAAACCCAGTTACAGCTTCCACCTGGGCATCAAGTTCTGTAGACGGTCGACATCAATAGGGAAAGTCATACACAGTGCCGCAACTTGTGCAGGATAACATGAGCATGATCATCAGTGCGAAAGTCATAGCGAAACCACTGCAGAGTCTTTACCACGAAAATCTGACCTTCTTCAGCCAATAACGCTAAGTTGCGATAAAACCGTCCCACGACTCATACGCCCATCAACTGCTGCGCCTGTGCATATACTTTCATCGGTCGGATGATTATAGTAAACTGCGCACCGAGTCGAGCACAAGTTTTCGCTGCTTTGTATTCCTGCGTTGCACCATATCTTCTCCATTCGTGCCTCAACTATATGCATTTGCCAGCTCAATGCCGAAACGTTCAGGAAAAATATTTATTTTCTCCTTGACTTAAAGATTTGCGTACTAATCATTGGGACTTGTTCTTAATAAATCAAGAAGTTGAAAGGACAGATTATGTCTCTATATCGGCAAAGAAATCAGTGATTTCTCCGTTCAGTCCTATCAGAATGGGGAATTCAAAACTGTGACCAAGCAGGACGTCCTCGGTAAATGGGGACTGTTCTTCTTCTATCCCGCTGACTTCACCTTTTGTCTGCCCCACCGAATTAGAAGATCTCGCCGACCTGTGGTAAATTTCCAGGAAGCGGGCTGCGAGGTCTATTCGGTTCATGCGACTACGCACTTTGTGCACAAAGCATGGCATGATGAATCAGAGCGTATCCAAAAGGTGACCTATCCTAGTACTCGCCGATCCACCCATGCTCTGGCGCGCGACTTTAAGGTCTACATTAAGGAAGATGGCCTTGCAGAGCGTGGTGCATTCATCGTCGATCCTGAAGGTCGCATCCAGGTATATCAGGTAAACGCTGGCGTATAGGACGCAATGCCGCAGAACTGCTCCGTCTGCTTTTAGCTGCGCAGTTTGTGGCTAGGGCACGGCGACCAAGCATGCCCTGCTAAATGGCAGCCAGGTGCTGATGCGCTGAAACCTTCCATTGATCTCGTTGGCCAGCTGTGAGATTTCGGGCAACTATTCGAGTAGATAGAAAAACTCATTCGACCAAGCCGATCCGTACCACTTTTCCGTGTGCGGATCGGTTTTAACGACTAGAGACCGCATAAGAAATGTTTCGGCCCTTCTGGCAACGCTCCATCCTCAACTTCCCACCCTCTACAACGACAGAAGTGTAATGAACGCTACCGCACAAAACCCGCAAAGCATAATCAAACAGAAACTTTACCCCGCAAAACTCACCATTGCGTCACCTTTTCATCCTCGAAGGGTTTGCTGCAATGGCCCGCACAACAAGGCCAATATCGGCGCCAATACATTTCAATTTTTCACCCGCAACCCACGCGGTGGAGCAGCACGGGCGATCGGCCGAACGACATCAAAGCCTTCCGTACCGCTGCTGAGCAGGCTGGCATCACGCGTATTCTCGCCCATACTATACCCTGAATGCCGCTGCAAAACGAGCAACGTATTCAGATTTCTGCAAACCTTCTGCAGATGATTTGGCACGCATGGAAAAATACACCTCATCAGCTTTACAACTTCCACCCCGGCGGTCATGTTGGACAAAGGCCTGAAGTGGGCATCGACAAGATCGCTTTCGGTACTCAACGACGTTCTGCGCTGACCAAACCACCACCGTGCTGCTCGAAACCATGTCAGGGCAAAGGCACGGAAATTGGCCGTACTTTTGAAGAGATCCGAAAATTATTGATCGCATGACCCTCACTGATCAAATGGGAGTGTCTGATACCCGCCATATTTGGGATGCAGGCTATGACATCGCAAACAATCTTGACGGCGTGCTCGAAGAATCTCGGGACCGCGTAATCGGACTTGAACGTCTGCATGCTATCCATCTCAACGACAGCAAGAACCCATGTGGTGCCCATAAAGACCGTCACGAGAAAATTGGCGATGGCTGCATTGGATTCGAAGCGCTCTCGCGCATCACGCGCCACCCATCCCTTCGCCACCTGCCTTTCTTTTTGGAAACCCCCAACGACCTTGATGGGTATGCTGACGAGATTGCTCGTCTACGTGCCGCGTGGGACTAGCACGCAATACAACAATAGCACCACAGCACATCTATATGCTGGTGCCGCTGACAACTGCTTTTATTTCAACTCAAAAGCGGTTCTTTTTAAAGAAATCAGCCCTTCACGTTGCATCTTTCCCAGACAACTCGAAAGAGCACTTCGCTCAACAGCCAAATAGTCGGCCAACTGCTGGCGGTTAAAGGAATATCGAAGCGGGATGAACCAGCCTGTTGCGAACAGGACGACAAATACGCTAATACTTTTTCTCGTGTCGTACGCTTTGTAACATGTTCCACCTTGCGCGTTAGCGTGAGATTCTTGCGCGCCAACACCATCAACAGGTTGCGGAAATAATGCGCCGATGATACGCACATGATGACACGCGTATCCGTAATACGCCGCACATCCAAAAACGCAATGCGGCATGCTGAAGCTGCCACCACATTGACCGTACTCGCTTCGTCAGGTAAACAAGCGAATGCTTTTCGCGAACAGCCCGCCTGGCCCAATGCGGCGTAATATTGCCATTCCCAGTAGTCTTCCGATCCAACAAGCACCGACCTGATAGAACTACGCCGAGCGTATCGACCCCATCACCCACGCAGAAAGATACGTTCGTCCTTTTCAAAGCTAACACAGCGCACCAAGGCAACTGAGCACCCTCATGCATTTCGTGAGGGCTTACCCCCTGAAAAAGAACACTACGCTAGCAAGTTCCTATCGTCTTTCATCATTCGTCGTTTCTGGTCATTTTCTCTATTTCTTTCTTTACGTTGTTGATGCAACGGAAACGTTCTACTGCAACACTAGGATAGCGCTGTTTCCGTAACGGGAACCTCGTGAGCAGACGAGTTATACAGGAGCCGCCTTTGAAGCAGACGAGCGGTATCACCGGACAGAAGAAGGAGAATGCTATGAGCGAAATGTTTTGTTTCAGTGTGAACAAAACTGCCGGATAGGAGCTGCTTGCACGGGCGCAGCGGGCGTCTGCGGCAAGACGGCTGGTCGCTAACGCGATCAGGATGAATTGACGGGTGCCCTTGTGCGCGCTGGGACAGGCCATGCAGCAGATAGCCAGCACTGAAGAAGCACGCGAAGTTGTCGTGACGGGCCTGTTCGCGACCGTTACCACGCTGACTTTTCAGATGCAGCCGTGCGCACACTCATCGACCGAGCACATGCCAGCCACCCGCGCAATCTCTCCAGCTGGCATCGCTGACTACGATATGAATCGCGTAGGACAGCTAACGAAGATTCTCGCTCGTTAAAGTCCTTTGTCCTGTTTGGCATCCCGCGGTATGGCTGCTTATGCTTATCACGCACGCCAATTGGTTACGTTGATGAAACGGTTGACGCATTTTTCTTTGACTGCCGCCCTTGCGAAGAAGGTAGCCTTGACACACTGCTTCCTCTGGTGCTGAAGGTTGGTGAGATTAACCTGTCCTGCATGCTGCTCTTGATCGGGCGAATACGAAAACCTATGGCACCCGGTTCCACGAGGTTCCTGAAGTGGAAGCGGGTCCTTTTATTATTGTTACCGGCCACGACCTGCGCGACTTGCAACTGCTGCTTGAACAAACCGACGGCACCGGAGTCAGCGTATACCCACATGGTGAATGTTGCTCTCACGCCATCCGAACACACACCCCGCAACTCAGTGCTTCGGCACTGCATGGCAGAACCAGCGCAGGGAATTTGACAGCGTCGGCCCCTATCCTGTTTACAACAAATTGCCCTATGCTAAGGAAAGCTACGCGAACAATGTGTTCACCTGTACGTTGCGTCGAGTTTGACGGAACACATCATGTTGGCGCTGAAAAGGATTTCAGCGAGCTTGTGCCAAAGCGAAAAGAGCGTGTGGTATGCCGAAAAACCATCCCATGACCGGCATCAATGGCGGTACCATGCAACTATCGCTGGCTTTGGACGCTACGGTGCTCTCTGTTGCAGGCGACGTAGTAAACGCAGTTAAAGCCGGTGACATCAGCACTTCTTCCTTGTTGGTGGCTGCGACGGTGCCGCCCTGGCCGTAACTACTACACCGAGTTTGTTCAGAAAACACCCAGCAGACGCGGTTCTTACTCTGGCGGCGGTAAATTCCGCTTAACGATCTCGACTTGGGTACGGTTGCTGGTCTGCCGCGCATTCGCGATATGGGCCAGTGCAACGACGCCTGCGGCGCTATCAGGTGGTGTCGCCCTTGCCCAGGCATTCGATTGTGGCGTGAAAACGATCTGCCGCTATCTATGGTGCTTTCATGGTACGAACAGAAGCTGCATTCTGCTGACGCTGCTCCATCTTGGCATCAAGAACATCTATCTTGGGCCCAACACTGCCGGCATTTTATTTCGCCTAACGTACTCAAATGCTCGTAGAAAACTATCAAGATCAGCAGCACTCCTGAAGAGGGACCTCAAGAAGATGTCTCGGCTAGATATCTCGACAGCTGGCTGATATCTCGATTAGTTTCTGCCTGCTGTTAGCAGCAAAGCATCGATACCCTAACTGCAGCTGTATCATGCTTTGCTCGGCATGGTCCAGCAACGCGCTGCGCTGCAGTTTTCGTAAGGACTTATTGATGTCAGCCACAAGCAAGCCGCTGACTCGAAGACTGAAGGCGTTATACCGAGCAAACGACCAATCTTGACGCAACAAAACTGGAGATCAGAGCACGGTTCCCTCCCTATGCGAGCTAACGTCCTGTAAAAGCTTATCTCGCGCGCGCTTCAACCGGATCGAGTGAGTGAAGCCATCGACGAGGAATAAGGCCCGCAACAAACGTCAACGCCACACTCACCCGATAAGAATGAGCGCCGGTTCCACGGAAGACTCATGATGTTGAGCACATTCAACCCGCCAACAGCAGTTCACGAGACGAAGCCAGCCACTGCCGCAGTCAGGCAAATATACCGGCCATAAGGCCCTCGATATTGTTTCGGCATTAAAGACACTGCCCACGTTGCGCTGAAGCTCCCCATAGCGCGCAGAATGCCAATTTCCTTCGCCGCTCAAGCACCCGGAAATATACGTAATAATAGCGATCATGATTGATGAAACGACCAGCGAAATGGATGCAAAGCAATCAGCACGAGGCTGATGGTATTGACGATATCAGTAACCGACTTCATAAGTACGCCGGCCGTCGTCTGCTGAATAATCTATCGTCCCGCGGCGTTCGTCATATCGCGTTGTAATCGCTAATAATTTCCAATCACTTTTTCCCTTCGCAGGAAGTCGATGGGGATACAGATCGATCGATGAAGGACTTGCCTCTTCAGCATAGCCGAGGTTTCTTCATATGCCAGTCGTAGGTCAGATCTTCGGTGTTCATGTGGTTCGTCAGCAAGCTGGTAGGTCGTCCTGCGTCATATTGAAGTGAATTGCATCGGCGAAATGCTTCGGGATCAAACGAAACCCGCGCACTTAGCTTCGGAAAGCCGATTGATCCGACCGGAAAGCTGACCGAAATCACGCAGCTGAGAACCCAGCGTGCCGGTAAGCGCGGCCATTTGAGTCTGAAGCGCCTGTGTCCATTTGCAGCCCATCACCTGAGCAGCCTGTTGCATCAAGGTGACGAGTGATTCCGACAGAATACGGGGCAAACTGGTTTGTCATGTAATTCTGCATGGCGGCTGATCTGCTGCTGAATATCGCCACCAGATCCTGCATGAGCGGATCGGTAATCGCACGCCGCACCATCGGTGGCAAGATATTGCTGGAAAGCAGCCGCGATTCGACGATGCTGCGAGATCGGACGGCGACCCGCCGTAGCGCCATTAGCCTGCGGTGTGACATACCAGCAGAAATCCTGCCGCTAGGCTGTTGGATGCCTGAGCAATTTGCTGGCGCTGTTCGGCAGAAGACCATCCGTTATCGACCCGGGCGCCCGGTGAATCAAGATTGAAACAGGGCATTGATAATTTCACGCATGAATCTCGTTGAAGATCTCTGAAAATGCGCGCTAGAGTCGAGTTGAAGCGAAGACGGATCAAAAGCAAGACTGCTTTCCATCAAACGACAGCGCACTCGGGTCAAACCAGAACCCATCTGCGATAAGGCGCTCGAATCGAAGGAGCACGCCTTTTTGAAAGAGCTCTTCATCAACCGAGAATGCCGAACTTAAGTCGAACTCTTCTTTTTGACTATCTTTTAATTCGTCAAACGTCTTACATGGTAAAACACATCAGTATCGGGGTTATCGATCTGCTGTTTGACGATGTCGGATTCAGCCGCCTTGTCCATCAGTTCACGTGTAAGAGCTGAGGTATACGCCACGCCTTCGGTTGCTGATGAACCGCTTGCGCCTTCTCGCCTTCTTTACGACACCAACGATGCGCAAATCAATTCCCTCGTCGATACGCTGCTTCATGTAATCGTCGTCCTTCGACATGTCGGTCCACGTACCCGATTCATCGTGTACTCTGATCACATGCTGCTGAGGGCACAATTTTGAATGACAAATTAGAGCATCCTCATACGTAAAGTCGCCGGATGTTTCGGGAACTGTCACCATCGACCGGCAAGCGTATCGCCCGGCCATCTTGGTCATTTCTTCGGGATCGTACACACCAAGGCTATAGAGTGTGTAATCGCTAATCTGCCCCTGACCCACTGAGCACAGCACCGCTTCATTTGCGCTCTCGTGCCAATGACCTTCAAGCAATTCCATTTGGGTGTCGCGCACCACCGAAGAATCCGACAGCTCATAAAACGAGTTCATGCCCGATGACAGAAACTGAAAAGGGCTGATCCGGTTAGTCCATTAGAAGAACATACCGCCCATTTCAGAGGGATTGATCCGTTTTGATTTCGTCATCTTCGATGTTGGGAAGATACACCTGCGCGTAATGCTGTAGTTGTACTGAATCGCGTTGAGGTGCTGATCGATGCAGAATCACCGTTATCGAGATACCTTAAACGCGCAGGTTGTTTGTTTTCACCCTGGCGAACATATCGGACATGATTTTTCTTCAGGATCGTGGTGGATGCTGATGCAGCCGCTGCATCTCATTGGTCTGCTCCGATGCAACATCGTCGCTACTTGACGTGGAATAGCCTCATCGTAGCGACATGAGGTCCCGTTATGTCAAAAACTCGACTTCGTAATAGAAAGCGGATAGCTCATCGAGTGACTGCATCGCTATCCGCTATGTAGTTGTTCACGCCATTGGAAAGCGAAAGAATTGCGGCACGCCAATAATGCCGATCGACCGGCAAAAGCTGTTAAAAATGTACGGCCTGTCAGTGAGGTTGTTGAAGGAAAGGGCCAACGCCGTCAAAAAACGACACCGAAGCCTTGCCGCGTTACGTTTGCGGTCTGATCCAATGTCCGACCAGAAGCCTGCATCAGCCGATGCCGCAGCATTTCGACCCAGCAGACTGCACCCTGCAGCTCCCGCAACCTCAGCAGCATTCGCCTGTGCACCTGACCCAGCCGCGGGAAGCACCAGTTGATTGACCGCGCCTGCTACTGGCACGAATGCAGACGTTTTTATCTTTAGGAGCACCTACTTGATCGGAAGTTGCACTGGTTACTTCGCTTACATTATCTTCGACGATTCAGCGGACATGGTTTCAGCAGCCTCGGCGGCGTCCGGTAACGGCAGTACGTACGGCTGCTGCACCGAGTGGCTGCCTGTGCAGCACGGTGCATCGCAGAAGCAGCTGGTGAAACAGCGATTGCTGTCTCCCGCAATGCGGCCATCGGTTAGTCGCACGATGCGCGTCGCTATTCTTCTGCCAATTCGCGGGTTGTGCGTAACCATGATAACAAGCCGGTCGGATGCCACATCCTCTCAGGATATTCATAACCCGAATACCCGTTTCGGTGTCCAAGCGCGCCTGTTGGCTCGATCCCGCAAGAACGATATTAGGATCGTTTACAAGAGCACGCGCAATGGCAACGCGCTGCATCTGGCCACCAGATAGCTGGATTAGGACGTTTCGTGCAGATGATCGCCAAGACCAACCTGCTTTTAGCGCTTCAGTTGCACGACGACGGCGCTCGAGCGCGCGACACGCGGCCAGCGTCAGAGCAAGTTCCACATTCGATCAGAGATGCTCTGATGCGGAATCAGGTTGTAACTCTGAAAGATAAAAACCGATACGGTGATTGCGATAGGCATCGTCTTTCGCTCGGTGGTTTTTGTTGAGGTTCCATTAATAACAATATCGCCCGAATCGGCGTGATCAAGCTCCACCCAAAATATTGAGCGAGTGTCGTTTTGTCGATCCACTAGCACCCAACACGGCAACCATTCATTGTTGCGAAGATTGAGACGATACACGTCGAGAGCCTTCTGCACGAAGTCGCCCGTTTTATACGAGTTTACGCAGTTCTCTGCTCTATCATGGGTTAGATCCTGTTTGATCGGGCAAGGTTCACAAGCGCTTGGCACTCTTGAACCTGCAAGTATCTGGTTTTCTGATTACATCGAAAAAGGGTATTATCCGCTTTTTCAATTCTTGCCATGTTGAAACAGTATTGTCATACCTCGATTCCTACACCTAAACGGATAGGTCAATGGATAGTTCCTGACACGCAGTCCCAACCACAAGCAAACTCAATAGCAGCTAGTATTTGCTGGTATTTACAACACATGTAGTATCGAATGCAATAAAGTACAACCAGATAGAAATTTATCTATCGCTAGAAACCATCTACCACAAAGAGAGACCGCAATGAAGTTTATCCATATCGCCGACCCTGCACATTGGTAGCGTGTCGCGGTTTTTTCACTTTCGATAGATGAACGAAATATGCTCTTGAACAGGTGGCCTCTATGCCGTTCAAGAGTTCATGTGGTTATCATTGCGGGAGACGCTTCCGACAAGCCCTGTCAGCGCCCCTAGCAAGCGCTCGATGTCCCTGGAAGAATTCTTTTGCCACCTTGGCAACGGCTCATATTCCGGTAGTTGCTATTGCTGGCAACCACGATAGCGCCGAGCGCCTCATCTTTTGTGCACGCTTTCGAGAAGAACGATTCGTGCATATCGCAGCGCATTTTCCGCACACCCCATCCTCGATTTCACCGAAGCAAACAACGACAGTAAAGAAGAGAATAAAGAAAGGTGGCGTCCTTACGCGTCCGCGTGCATCTCGATGCCCTTCGTGCGGCTCCGTCCAGTGCGCGCTGCCTTTCCCCACCAGGCTGAAGCACTGCCAACTACACCGATGCACCTCGTGTCGCCTGCGCTAATCAGCTCCCTTATTGAAAAGGGTGCCAATCTGTTGGTGGCCCACCAATTTGTAGTACATGGCGAAAGCGAACCCGAAACGTGTGAGTCTGAAACGGTTTCTGTTGGCGGACTCGACAGTGTTCAGCAAGAGTGTTCGACGCTTTCTGATTACGTGGCACTGGGAGCATATTCACACTGCGCAGTCAGTTGGGCGCGACACGATTCGTTACAGCGGCAGCATTTTCCCGTATTCTTCCAGCGAAGCAGGCCGAGAAAAAAGCGTAACACTCATCGATATTTCACCGAGTATTACAGGTGCCAATACTTCACCTGGTGCCACAAATAAGCGACTGTCAGTAACTACGCGAAGCCTGCCGCTCCACGAAAATCGAGACCTCGCGCGAAATCACGGGATCGTTCGAAGAACTTGCCCGCACAGCGCCATCCGACCCACATGCGGATGATTACCTGCATGTGACCTTAACTGACGATGCCCTTATGAACGCCATGGAAAAGATACGGGCGCTCTATCCACATGTTATGCAACTCGACTTTGCGCATACGCGGCGCATTCAAACTGCACGTCAACAGGCTATAAAAGATGCTCATTTATCAAACGATCAATCGGTCTGCTGACAGATTTTATCGCAGCCAAACAGAAAGCGAGCTGTCTGAAAGCCAAACTATGCCGATTCGCACGATTATCGACGAGAGGTGTCTGCTCGATGAGGCCTCTTTCTCTTGAGTTATGTGCCTTTTGGCCCTATGCAGACCGTGTCTTCATTAACTTTTTCGCTCTTCGGTGAAAGCGGCGTCTTTCTTATCTGTGGCCCAACCGGAAGCGGCAAGACAACCTTATTTGATGCCATGAAATTCGCGCTCTTTGGCGAGGCGAAAGCGGTACGAGACGGCCAACCTCTTTCCTTTGCGAGCGGATTTTGCCAACGCCACGACAGAACCGTTTGTCGAATTTATTTTCGAGCAGGCCGGAAAGACCTATCGCGCACGACGGGTACCTCACTATTCGCGCTCCAAAAACGAGAGTCGGCACAACAACTGCAGGTGGTGCAGCTGAACTCATCTGCGAGACAACCAGCAGCGTTATGTGCAGGTAAAGCAAACGCAATGGACGCAAGCAGTTGTTGACTTGTTGGGTATCACTGCGAACAGTTCTCGCAGATCGTTATGATCGCGCAGGGTGATTTCAGTCAACTTTTAACCGCCATACCAAGCAACGTGCCGAAATATTCCGCCGCATTTTTCACCGAGCCATACCAACATATTCAAGAGGCTCGTTAAACGCAAACCGCACTTGAACAGCGTGTGGAAGCAGAGTGAAGAGCAGGCGCGTATCATCTTGCTCTGCTCGCGTCTGAAAATGTCCTGAAACCACCATGCCAAACGACGAAGGGCAGGTCAACAAGAAGTTTCCCATACCCTAAAGGGACCAATAGCCATCAGCAGATAAGCAAGGCGATCTGTTTGCCTTCGAAGGTCAGTACCATCAGCAGGCGAACAAGACACCTTACCTTCGAAGGATCCGTGCTGTCACGTCTTGATGACATCGAAAAGAACTTGCCAACATTGCAGCGCACGACGATATGCGCAAAGCGTTCCTTACCAAACAGCAAGCTGAAGCTGAAGCGCGCCTCCAGAAATTGATCGCAACCTCGGCGGCGCACGACAGACTGCCCAGTTGGAAAAGCGTCTTGCAGAAACCACATCGTACCTGGTTGAGCACGAGCACCTATCACAAACGGCACAGACCGACTGGCAGATGCCCAAGCAGAAGAAGACCTCAAGCACCGCCTTTCTGAGAACATTGCACTGCAACAGAAAAGGCACGAACCTTAGCGAGGTAAGCCGTCTCGAAAACAGCACCACCGCCCAGTCAAAGATAGCAGCCGGTCAGAAGCGCGGCCACCGAAACCGAAACGACACTTCATCAGCACGCCAGCAGTTGAGGGAAATTGCAGAAGCCGCCAAACGTGTGTACGATGCTCCGGCTCAGCTTGAACGCGCTCGCAATGACGAACGTTTGATTGCCGATGCGCTGAACAAACTCGCCTCGTTGATCGAATCAAAGCAGCAAACACAAACAACAACCGCGGCTTTTGCTGATGCACAAAGAGCGCTATGCGCAAAGCTCGCGCAGCCACCACTCAGGCAACAAATGCGTTCTTCGCTGCTCAGGCGGGTATCCTGCACGCAGTCTTTCTACGGGACACCCTGCCCGGTCTGCGGATCGAAAGAGCACCCCACACACACCTTGCGGCTGATGCCCCCACCCAAGCGTATATCGACACTTGACAGCGACCGAGCAGACAGCTCGCACCCATTTAGAGGAAGCAGGAAACAAGCTCGCTGCCGATAAAGCCGCTGAAGATGCCCAGTTAAAAACGCGCTACGCAGCTCTGGCAGACGACTGTCCGACGTATCAATCCGAACGATTGATACAGGCAAACTGCGACAGCACGCACCGCAGTCAACCCGCACTATCTGAACTGACGCCTATTGACCAGCAGAGATAACTACCGATGAGGCAAATCGGCTTTCATGTATGGTGCCCTGATCTTGAAGAAAAGGCCCGTGCGGCATCGGATACTCTTATCCAAGCACAGCGGAACGAAGCAGAAATAGCTGCCTCAATTAATGCTCTACGAGCAACGGCCGATTCGCCAATGCGCTCCAGCCCAAAAAGACTATCGACGAGTCTCCGCAGTCGCCTCGAGCGGCATAGAGCGTTTTTACGCGTTGCTCAGGCAACTGGGAGAACAGCGACGCGCGCATGATGAACACGTCGCACGCAAAAAGAGCTTGAAGAACAGCTTGCTGTAGCTCCCCACTCGAACGTGGCAAATCTTGAAGAACAACGCATGCTTGTTGTGCAAACACGCAGAAACACTGTTGCAGAAATACCACGATTGAAAATCGCCAAGCCCTCAATGAAAAGCACTAGCGCGCTAAAGAAAATTGCTCAGTCGTCCCAACGCATTGAAGAAGAATTCTCGCAAATCTCATATCTTGCCGACCTTGCCGGTGGAAAATGCAGTCGGCACGCAGAGGCAAGATATCCTCTGAGACCTACTGTACAGTCAGTGTACTTCGATAGCGTGCTCGATGCCGCCAACGAACGGCTTTCACTTATGTCAGAAGCCGCTATGCACCTGCTGCGCCGCCAGCAAGCACGTGATAATCGCACGCAAAGCGGCCTTGATATGGATGTGATTTGACGCCCATACCCGGCAAGCGGCGCGATGTAAAAACCTTGTCGGGTGGCGAAAAGCTTTCTTGCGTCTCTTTCGCTTGCCCTTGGTTTTCAGATGTCGCCAGCATCAAGCCGGTGGCATTCAATTAGATACTATGTTCATCGACGAGGGCTTCGGTTCTCTCGATACCGAAGCCCTCGAACCAGCTGCGGATATTTGATCAACTTCGAAAGGATAAGCGCTTTGTTGGGATTATTTCACGTGGAAGAGCTTAAAGACCGTATTGATCACCGCATCGTTGCACAAAAGATCACACGGGCGGTACGCTAACGGTCAAAAGAGAAAGTTTTAGCTCTTTTATCTTTTTCAGTGCCTTTAGCCCTGCTTTTTCTTTCCTGTGCACTGCACACACGACCAGTATGCCAACCCGACGATTGCCGCCGATCAATGTTACCAGGTGTCGCTGCAGAAAGGTTATAGAACACGCTTGCAATGGTGATCGGTGCCCGGATCGCCGATACCAGCAAAAGGTACTGAGAGCAAAACCCATCGGCAAAAGGACGTATTAGCAACATGGTGCTCGAGCGGCAGCAGAAAGCAGAAATCGGAAGCGGACTACCGGTAACCTTATCAACCACGGTACGAGCAGAAAAGCCGATCCACACAGCCAAGCAAACAAAATATTGCACATAATTCCCTTGAAGAACAGGGTCATCCAATCAGGAGTTACCTTGCCCAGCGCCACGTTGTACGCAGCGTTCGCCACGTTACCGCCATTGAGTGCCAACATGAGCCATCAGATGAAGAACACCGCCACAATGGCGCCGGCCAAGTTGCCGATCCAGACAATAACGTGAGTTCTTCAGCAGACCACCTAGCGCAATGAGAAGCCAGCGCCGTCACCATCAACGAGTTACCGTAAATAGCTCGCATCCGCAGCGTCAAAATAACACCAGACCTAAGCAAGCAAATGCCACCACCATACGCTGCGCGCACAATGGCATAGTTGCATCGCCTGAAGATGCAAAAGTACATGCCACCAAATGCAATGAACGCACCAGCTAGCATCGCCGGGACGACTATCTTCACCGGAGCCATATTTTGCTGCACGCCGATAGTTTCGAGACTTCGTCTCAACTTCAGCGGGCGCAAGTGCATCAGGCTTCAGGCCTTTCAAATCCTCCTGCGTTACACTCGCAGATATCTCCTCATTGTCGGCGTCCTCCTTGGACGCTATACCCTAATGAATATGCTCGTGGTCCGAAAAAGTCGGCTCCTTGTCGAACCCGTCGCGCTATATCTTCTACCGCATGGCGACACCTCAGGCGTCACGGGATCAAAATTCGGTTGAAAGCAACTTGAATGCCGAGGAATGCCGTCATTGCACACCTCGTACAACCGCTTGAGCAGAAATGAAATAGGCAGATGCAGTAATCAGGAATGATTCCGGCTACATCTTCGGTAAGCTGCCGAACCATACCTGGTAGCAAACCATTTTGATGCGTCAACAAACAGAATCCGCTCCGGCGCTCGATCGCGAATATGCGCCCAAAGTCATCCTCAGGCGTCCTGCCATAATAACCTCCACCCGTCAGCGGGGTCTTCATCAAAGTAGTTTCGCTAGTAATGGGCCGGCAGCATCATCGCCACGTAACACTGCCAGCCGTAAATACATATTGCGCGGCTTTTCGTCCGCTGCTTTTCTGCAGTTGAATTATCACATGCTGCTCGTCGACGCTCATCAGCGTTCTCCTTACCACCGAGGATACACGTGGTTTCGCTGCGTACGCAAAAAGCAGTTCCACAAGACGAGAAAGCTCGTCAATTTCATCAGCAGTAAGCGAGATGCTTTTCTTACCTACTTCATTGAATACGTCGATGCTGAAAGCGCCGATCGAGCTGCAGGCAATACCTGGAAAGATGTTCTTTACCAACCTCAATCTCACCGAACCCAATACCCCAAACCGCCCGACGAGCTTGATCGTCTTCCATCAAGTCAACTATCTTTGCGATAGCTTTCAACAGGAATGAGAAGGCGTTCCTCGAAGAAATCCATGACACCGGTATGGTGTCCGATAAGCAACGTGTAATACAGCACGTCCTGCACATCTTCGGGAATGGATTTCGCGTTATCCCTACATTTACGCGTCAGCAAGTAAAAGGAGATGTGATCCCCGTACTGCCAATGGCTTCCATGCGATTCTCGCCCGGTACGTATTCCCCATCTGCCATGCCGCTTATGCCTTCTTGCCAACGATCTTTGACGTTAAAATCTGCTTCAAGTCAGCGTAAATTTCAACCTTGCGCGGATCAGATTCTGCCTCACTAAGCGCATCAGCGAGTAAAGAACCTTACCGTCTTCTGGCTCAAGCGCCTGCGTCAAGGTATCGACCAGATCGCGACCGTAAACTATCCACCTGCCATGCGACGAGCCTCGCGCTCTAATTCGCACCGTAAGCGCATACGGTATGTCAGCAAAGCATAATCGGTGCCTGCTCGCCTTCACCTTCTACCAGGTGCTTTTCGTGAAGCTTCTGGCCCAACAGGCTAGTGCCGCAGCAAAAGCCATAAATGATCTGTGCCGGCGACGGCGGGCAACCAGGAATATAGACATCAACCGGAAATAGCTTGTCGGTACCGCCCCGAACAGTAATTATCGTGAAAGATACCACCTGTGCAGCCACACGCTCCATATGAAACGATGAGTTTCGGATCGGGAGCCGCTTCGTAAACACGTAGAGCTGGCAGAGCGCATGGCACGCGTAACTGCGCCGGTATGCACGAGAATATCAGCGTAGCGCGGACTTGCCGTATTTTTGATACCAAAACGTTCGGCATCAAACACTGGTGTCGGTGCCAAAAATTTCAATTTCGCAGCCGATTGCAGCCGCCACGAGTCGACGCGGTAGATATACACAGAACGTTTCATATCGTTGAGCAGGGGGCTGCCTTCGCTTCAGCAATCTTCTGGTCGAGCACCTTCGGCTCAACTGATAGCTGAAGCTTCTGAGCTGCTGCTGTTGAGCGGGTCTCATACCCTTGCATAATGGAGCTTTGGGTTGACCTCGTCTCGGTAATATGTTTGAGTCATTAGTTACCTCCTTGCGCGCGCACAGCCTTGAGCTGCTGTCGCATCAGCAATGCGCTTACAGGTAGGACAGATGCCTGCCAAGCGCGCAGCTTCTTGCGCTTCAGGATTGTCTTTGTCCGCCTGCATGATGCGCACTGCGTAATCGACTTCTGCGCGGCGCGAAATACTGCCCGCTTCGAGCACTTCTGCAATGCTATATGCAATCTTCAATCAGGTCGGATTTGCTCGCCACAGCAAGTTCAAATTCGTTAGTCAGCTATTGCTCACTACCGGACATACTTCTTCGCAGCGACCACAAAAGATGCAGCGACCGTAATCAATTGACCACGTAATCGTGCCTGCCGACAAGTCGGTTGGCATCTGAATAACATTCGGCGGACAGGCAACCGCACAGGCTGCACAGGCAATGCGCACTTTTGCAAGGTCGTGCTCGAGCGCCGCGCACTATAAGGCACGGTGTCGTAGGGCGCGAACGGATGCTTAATCGTTGCGTCGCCCGTTTTCAGGGATGTTGCGTAAAGTCTTCAGCATAGCCTTCACCTAATCCTTCAGCGGAGAATGCGTACGGCGGACGCAGTATGATTCCAGCTGATCTTTTGTGAGTGTCTTACTGGTGTTCTTCTCAACGTCTACCACCGTTACCCGGTCAGTACAAGAGTAGCACGGGTCCATACTGCCGACGATAAGCGCTGCATCAGAAATGGTATTGCCACGGAACATATAGCGCAGAATAGGCGAGTTACTATACGATAGCTGCCTTGGCACGCCAGCGATAGCACTTTTTGGTTATCGCCAACCATAGCCCAGTGTGTATCCTCGCGCGCGCGCTCTCAGTATAACCCAACGCATATTTGTATGCGGCGTGTACGTCAATCCTGCGTCGGGTGGACCTTCTGGTGCATTATCGAGCAGATATTCAACCATATCGCAGCTATCAGGAACTCTTCGATACGAACCATAGCAGCTCGTAACATCGCAACCATCATGTGAACGTGCTTTGAAGGTGTCCGGCAGGAACTTATAGCCATCGAATGGATGATCAAACCGCACGTCGCGTGTAAAGCCTGAACCACGCATGCGGGGACCAACTGGGCTAAATGCACGAGCGATCTGCGGGTCAAGTCGCCCAACACCTTTTTGCTACGATCAATAAAGTTTGGCGTGCTCATTGGCTCGTCAACCAAGCCTTTAACGTCTTTACGCAGTTTATCAACCGCTTTGAATGTCGCCAGCTTCTGCTCGGAAAGGATATCGCGGCGCACTCGCCGATAAGATTGACTGCCATGGGTCTTGCGATGACGGTCAGCAATTCAGCAAGACGCATCGAATCTTCGTACGCGGAAGAAATGCTGAAACCCGTATCAAAACCGCAGTAGTGACATACCAAGCCTAAGTTGAGCAGATGAGAGTGCATGCGCTCAACTTCCAAACGATATGCACGAATATACTGGGCACGCTCGGGTGCTTCAATACCTTGAGCACGCTCGACTGCCTCGGCGTACGCAACCGAATGAGCGTTACCGCAAATGCCACAGAAAACACGGTCGGCCAGGAAGGTAACCGCATCATAATTCATACGCGATTCAGCAACTTTTTCCATGCCGCGATGAACATAGAACAAGCGATAATCTGCATCAATAATGTTTCTCACCTTCGACGAACAGGCGAAAATGTCCGGGTTCGTCAGAGGTAATATGCAACGGACCCATAAGGCATGATTGTCGTTTCATGCTCGCCCGTATCAGCCAGGAATTCATAGTCTACATCGCTTGCTGGCATGGGACGATGACGGTAATCCATCGAGTCGCTTACGCAGCGGATAAAGGTCGTCTGGCCGGTCGTCAGGAAAGAACCGGGCGACGTTCATCAGATAAACCAACAGGGTGAGGCCGTACATATCGCGTACCCGCGTTCGCTCCATACGCAAGCAGGAACACGCGGTGTTACTGAGAGGAACTCGCATGTATCGGCTGGCACCTCAACACGCACCGTGCACCAGCATGGATCTTCTTCTTCCATAGATAAAAATATGGTACAGCGCGTAATGTGCCCGTCAGTGGACGTTCGTCGTTACCTACCATCATCGGCAGAAATCCACCACGACCAAAGTAAAGGTATTCGACAACGTCAGGCAGCGAATCAATGGCGACAGTGATCGTCATTTGATCTTCATCCTGCCAGCTCACGTCTCGCACCACGCCAGGAAGCGATTGCGCACCGCTTCGGCGTGCGTCGCACCCGGCCGTTTCTCTAAAGGTCTTGTATCCATATCTTCTCCCTATTTCGACGAGACCGCGGGCGGCATCGCCTGATCGTGCGTGTGAGCACCATCGGTAGTGGCAAACAGATCGCGAAACAGCGGGGCTTCGTGCAGCGCCGCAGTATCATCCTGCTGTAGCACGATAGCTGTCGCCTGTTCGATGCCATTAAGCACCGGCTGAGGCATTGCAACACCAAACCACAGAATAAGCGCTACTAACACTACTTCGGGAATAAGTGCCACGGGACTTACATCGCCCTTTTTCTATACCTTCGAACACCCATAACTGCCTGGGTAACCAGCGAGCACGAGCTGCAACCACAATAGTAAGCGCGATCACAAACACAACGATCACGAACCACTGTCCTCGATAACACCCGCAGTAATACCTGTTGTTCTGAAAACAAACATAGCGAAGGGGCGGAAAAACCAGCCAGAGCAAAAGAAACCAATGGACATGAGCACGCCAGTCGCTGGCACGGTTTTCAAGATACCGCTAATCTTGTTCAAATCACGTGTGCCATACTTCATTGTACGTTGCCCGAAATGCAGAACAACAGCGTGCTTTGGTAAAGCGTGAGTAATGCAGTGCAACAGTGCTGCCGCAATACCCAGCGGGCCACCAACCCCTAAGAACAGGGCTACAATACCGACGTTTTCACACGAGTGATACGCAAGTTTACGTTTGAGGTCATCCTGCGAGAACACCGCAAGAGCCGCCATAAACACCGACAAAATACCAATGATAAGCATTACAAGGCGCGGGAACTGTGACCCAATCGACTGGCATGCCAAGATATAGAAGCGCATGATAATCAGCATGGCGCATTTCAAAAGTACACCAGACAGTAGACCCGACACGAGAACCGGTGCTTCAGAGTGAGCATCGGGCAGCCAGGTGTGCATGGGGAATAAGCCCGCTTTTGTGCCAAAGCCAATAGCCGCAAACACGAATGCGACCTGCACGAGCATACCGTCAAGTTGAGTCGCATACGGCATGATTGATGTCATAAAAATGGCCTCGAGTGGATTAGCCATCACATCGGCAGCATTAGCATAAATAAGTACCGTGCTATACAGACCAAACGCTACGCCAGCAGTACATACAATGACGTACTTCCAAGCAGCCTCGAGCGACAGTTTCGCATCGTAAGCGCCAACCAAAAACACGGTAGAGAGCGTCGTTGCTTCAATACCAACCCACATCAAAATGATGTTGTTCGACGTAGCAACAACAAGCATCGTAAAAATAAACAGACTAAAGAACAGGTAAAACTGTTTGACACGCGCGTTATTCATGTGCCCTATAGCCACATCGTTGCGAACATAAGGCACTGAATATAAGCCGGTCAAAAATCAATTAACACCAATAAGGGCAACAAACACACTACCGAGCGCATCGAGATGTAACTACATCCCCAAATGCATCCACTGGTTTGCCACCTGCCATAACATGCACCACTACCGCAAGTGAGCACACAAGCCGCCGTCACCGACGGCAGGTGAGTGCTTCATATGCCACACGACGGGTACTGCCTTGGAAGGCAAGACAGCCATGAACAGGCCAGCGACAAGTGGTACGGCTGTGAGGCGTCAGTAAGAGCGCAGAAAAATCCATAGCAATCCACCTAACCGTTCAGTTCCATAAGTTCTTCGGCATCAAGCGAATGCGTGGCGTGATAAATGCGCCATGCCACCACAGCCATGATGATGACCGCGAGAAATGCATCCGTTGCGACACCAACTTCCCACCAGCTCCGGGCTTGAGGGCCAAAAGAGCTAGTGTCAGATGCGAACCGTTCTCCATCAGGCGGTATCCGAAGATCTGCTTGACGATATTGCGCTGCGTGACAATACACGTCAGTCCAATAAAGAAGTGAGCAGAGAAATTGCCAATGCAGGTTTTACCTCGAAGGCTGTGGCAGCGTGAAACCCCTGCACCACAACGAAACAAATAAATACTTCGATAGCCACCAAAACAATGGCGCGGTGGAGTGTGCGTGGCTCTAAACTAGCTCACCATCGCCCACCTTGCTCGCGAGATACCAGATAATGGCGGGTGCGATAACAACCTTTGTAATAAATGCGGTACCAGCCCAGGTAAAGAGCTCGTGCGAATTTGTTGTTGCACCAAGGACAATAAAGATACTTACCAATACCAGTGATTGCACAGCGTACACAAACGCTGTCGGTTTGGCCTTCTTTGTGAGCACGACCATTGTTGATGTCACAATCAACAGCGCACCAGAAAAATTAACTAACGAAAATCCAGTCATAGCTCACTCCTAGCCCAACCAGCCGGCTGCAACAAAGCTGGAGCACATTACCAAAAATAATCAGCACAATGAACACACGACCATCGGTTTAGGCACCGGCTGTGAGGCTTCAACTACCTCGGATGGCTCACCCGGTAACACGGCACCGGTCCACTTGAGGAACCAAGCAAAGCAACCAACTGTCTCAATAAGAGCAATAATGACAATCGCCATAAGAATGGGATTATGCTCAGCTGCCTCAATACCGCCGCAGAAAATGACGTACTTACTGAAGAATAGGTTCATTGGTGGCGCACCGGCGATCGATAAGGCTGCAACACCAAACCCAACACCTAAAGCAGGGCGCTTCTTTAGTACACCCCTTCAACTTGGGCAGCATGCGTGTGCCCATTAGTGTAACTGAAGGCACCAGCAATTAAGAAGAACAGGGTCTTCGTAAATGCATGATTGAAGATATGCGTGATGCTGCCTGACAGAGCAAGATTGCTGCCAAAGATGTAAAACCAAAACCTAAGAAAATATAGGCCAATTGCGAGATAGTTGAAAAGGCCAGCAGGCGTTTCCATATCCTTCTGTGGCAAATACATCAGGAAAGCGAACAGGCAGGTTAGATGCCGCCAATAACAACAACCCAACCTACCACTTCGGGGATTTGGCCTGCACCGATTAACGCACGCGCAAATACCGCCACGCCTACCTTTAACCATGGAGGCACCATGCGAGATAGGGCAGAGACTGGCGTGGGCGCTTCCATAGCAGAAAGGCAACCACATGTAAAACGGTAGCTGGGCAGATTTACTAAGCGGCAATCAGAATAAGAATCAGGCAAGCTATCTTTACATTCGGGGCCAACTGCGCAATGGCTGTTGTCTCAGATGTGCCCGTATTCATGTACAGAATGGCAGCAGCGAGCATACAAACCCAATGATGCAATGTGCGTCAAAATAAGTGCCTTCATAGCTGCTTTTGCGAGCCGTTGGCGTGTCATAATAGCCGATCAATGCCCGCATGAGCAGGCACCGGTAATCTCAAGAACATCAGCTGACCGATAACCGTCGAGGAATACACCAAACCGGCTCATCGCACCAATAAACACTGTGAAGAACGCGCAGAAACGACGACGCGGCGCATCGGGATGCTCGCGGTTGCCAGCATTCATGTAGCCCACCGAGTAAATGTAAATCAGAAGACCAATTCCACAAAACACGTTGCAACATAACGCTTTACTTTTATCAAAAATAAGCCCGATAACCTGCGTAGATCAAATTGTGCTAACGGCACCGTAATGGAATCAAGGCCACTAGCAGCCAAGTTCCCCCAGATAAGCAACGTAAACAGCGTGGATATCGCGGCTGCCGTAATCACAGCCATTTGGCTGCACGCTGTGGAGTCATCACGATAATCAGCGCCGTGACAAAACGGCACCGCTACCGCGCCGAGGGAGAGGAGGAAGCGTAGTACTCAACATCAGATCTCCTTTCCTCAAATTCCCAGCACGACGAAAAACGAGAGCCATCACGGCAACGCCCACAACCGTCCGGGTTTGGCGCCCGTAAGCTTCCAGCGCACGCGTGCAACTACGTTTTTCAAAAATGGAGCAAATAGCCCGATAACCGTTATTTTTACCAAAGAAGAGCACTGCACCTACCAGAAGGTCCATCGGCGCAGAGTAGCTGCTGAACCAAATGGCAAGAAGATGGCCACAAACCAACTAATAACAAGAATTTGCTTCATTGACATAGACAGTTTGATCATGGAAAGAAGTACCAGAGTATTCTTTGCAGTGGGTCCTCTTGAATTTCTTGTTCGACCTCAGCAGCATCAGAAGGGCAACGCTCCAGTTCGATATAGCAGGCCATCGCAAGGCAACCCCCGCGATCACAACGGCAATCGGCGAAGTCCGCGTTGCCTTCAGCAATCTGAGCACCCATCAGCCCGACATTAGTAGTACCGCAGGCTAAAAGCGGCGACAAAAAGCGCCAGCATCATAGACGGCTCAACAAAGCACGCCTACGAGAAGTTCGCGGATACCACCCACGCCCGCATAAGCATCGGACGAATCCACACCTGCCAGCGCAAAGAAGCGCGGCAAAGCTGAGTAAATAGATGATCGTAATAATGTCAGCGGTACAGGAACTGGACTAACCGTGTGATCATAGGCATGCCACATGCCAAGATAAGCATGCTTCCTAAAAACAGCGGTGGCATAAGACGTGATACGAAGCTTGAATCCTTCGTGCGCAGGTCTTGACGCTTGATAAGTTTGATTAAGTCGTAGTAGTCCTGCAAAGGCGATGGGCCGCGACGCGTATGCATCTTCGCACGCATCCACCGTGCTGTTCCAGAAAAACAGTGGAGCCAGGAGCGTAAGCAGGACAGCCTGAACGATTGCGATAATGATCTCGGTCATTGCACCCCTGCTCTAACTGTGACCGCAAGGGCCAGAAGGACAACAAGACAACCACGATGTAGAGGATGTGACAGACGGAAGTCGCCGCCCTCGATCTTCTGCACCTTGGCGCTGATCCGGTTTACGAAGCGCGCAGGCGCATCGACCAAATACTTATCAGGCATTCCCTCGATTAGCCTAGCGCCTTCAACTGTGCCATTAAAAAGAGCGGTTACGCGACTACTTTGCGACGAGAGAACGTCACGTGCCGTGTACAGAGGTCCTAAGAACATGTTGACCTGCGACGCAAAACTCGTAGCAATAACTGGCATGTGAGCATTGGGGTGGTAACCGCATGCCCAGGATCTTCGCGCTCGTCCACGCCACTCCCTATCAAACAGTGCACGCAAGCCGATAGCCAAAGCCAACCAATCCGATAAGTAATACAGCAATCAGCGGAGTGGATACCACCAGCAGTCGAAACATTCACATTGGCAAGACCAGCAGTTACCCCAAGCGACGGAGCTTGTACTGTCGCCTCGGCAATATGTTGCATGCATAGGTGCAACCCACGGGCACCCAAACCCATGCATACACAGATGAACGCGATAAGTCCCATGGCGAACTTCATTGGCCCTGGCACTTCCTGAGCATTACGCGCTACATCGCTGCGCGGTGCAGAAAGGAACGTGACGCCGTACGCTTTCACAAAACAGGTAACCGCAAGAGCACCGGTAATAGCCAGCGACACAGCGCAAACGCCGCAAACAAGCGCATAACAGCATCGCCCGCAAAAGCGGCGGTGAACATCGATTGATAGGTAAACCATTCAGACACAAAACCATTGAGCGGTGGGATAGCCGAAAGTGGCGAGTGATCCTATCAGGAAGCACATAGCCGTCACAGGCATAACCCGTGCCAAGCCACCCATCTTTTCCATGTTGCGCGTACCCGTGCTATAGAGCACCGAACCAGCACCCAAGAACAGCAGCCCCTTAAACATAGCGTGGTTGAACAGATGGTAAAAACCGGCAAGAAAACCAAGCACTGCCACGATGGGTTTCGTCAGAAACACCAATGAAGCCGATACCCACCTAACAGGATGATGCCGATATTTTTCAACCGAGTGATAGGCCAAAAGACGTTTGATGTCATCGCTCTGCAAGAGCGTAAACCACGCCGAGCACTGACGAGACTGCACCAAACAGAAGCCAAAATGCCCCACCACAGTTCAACCGGAGAGCTCTGCAGCAAATCGAGGCCAACTTTGACCATGCCGAACACGCCGATCTTGATCATGCCACCCGACGTCAGGGGCCGATACATTGAGACGGTGCCGCCGGATGAGCTTGAGGCAGCCATGAATGAAAACGGGATCATGCCCGCTTTGCACCCAAAACCAATAAAGCACAGCATTTGAACACGAGAGATGAAATAACCGGCGAGAATGCTGAAGTGCGGAACGCCTGAATTCAAACGGCGGTAAGACCAGCCACCAACAGAAGAAGCAATCATGATCAGGAAGGGCCGATATGAGCCATAACTAGTATCAGAAAACCGCCTTTAATGGACGTTTTTCATTCTGCTCGACAATAACCAAAAAGTATAGGTCAGCGACATCGATTCAAAGAACACCAAGAACCAGAATGCATTATCAACGCAGATTACAAAGCCCATGGACGCGATAAACAGGTTCATAAAGAAACCCATTGTACCGAGGCCTGACCTTTATATTCATCGAAGTAATTAAGGCCGTATATCCATGCCGCAAACGCAAGCACCGATATAACTAGCACGAGCAATCCCGATAGCGGGTTCAGCAGCAAGCTGAAGTTCGCAAATGAAAAGGGTGTTGCAACGCTCGACCATTCAGCTGTCCCAGCAATAGCCTGACAACCAGCAGCAATACCGAACAAAGCAGAAACCATGCCGAATACGCAGCCGATCGCCTTCGATGCTTGTTGATTACGCATAGCGAGAATGGAAGCTAGCGAACCTACGCAGGAAAAACACTACTGAGGTAAGAAACAGGTGGTTGCACTCATCGTTGAACCTCCTTCCGCGCTGCTTTTGATCTCAGCGTTTATAACTTCGATCGGTAGCTGTCTGAATGCGCTTGGTACGCACTGATTCATCAGCAGTACCTTCTGTAACGTATTCCAGAGCGTTTGTTGGACAAGCAGGCACACAATGCGGACCATGCTCTGGATCGTATGAGCACAGATCACATTTGACCGCACAGGTGTACACACCGATTTCCACCGCAATAGTGGATCAAGTGTTCCTCGAATACGTCGGCGTTCCCATTGCGCATGCCCTGCAACACCCTGGATGCCTGTTCTGAAGGATAGAATCGCACGCAAGGGCATCCCGATGCCGCACAGCTTGCAGCCAATGCAAGTTGCTCGTTTACCTGGATAGATCCATTCTCCGCGTGATTGCATTCACTGGACATACAGCCAAGCCAAGGTCGCGCCAGACTGTGATGACAGGTTATAGCTGCTGAAATATCCCTGGTCATCACCACGGATAAGCGCGGTTCCTCCTGCAGCCCCACCTCTCGGTGGCCGTCACTGCACGCCGCGCGACAAGTGCCACAACCAATGCACTATCAGGGTTTTATTGCAATAAAACGATTCACTTCCGCTCCTCACGAAGTGCATCCACACCGAGCTACTCGGTGTGGATGAAACAGACTATGGCGTTAGCCGTCTGACGAAGAGTTTCGCCTCTTGACCGGGTTCCATCGCAGAGGCCGTTTCTACAAGTCTTCCTTCAGCTGGTCATACATTTCCTGTAAGCGCTGTTCTGCCCAAACCTGGTCTTCTATCGCATCGACCTGGCACGCACTAAATTTATCTTCAGGTGTATGAGAACGAGGGTCGACTGCATGTAACGTTAAGTTGTTGCGCCGCCAATCCACCACTGATAGGTCATGTAAACGGTACCTTTGTTGATACGAGGATCAACCACGGCACGGTCATTACCGCCACGGCGCGAATGCGCACGAACGAGTTCACCATCATTGATACCGCGGGCTGCCGCATCATCAGGATGAATGTGAATCTCACCAGGCTCGTCAGCAAGCACTGCAAGCGTGCGGCAGTTGCCAGTCATAGAACGACAGAATAGTGACCCACTTCGCGCACGGTACACAGAATGAGTGGATACTCATCAGTCAGGCAGCTCGGTTGGTGGCTCCAATCGTGAGCCATTAAAGACAGCCTAGCGATCAGGCGTTGTGAACTGACCACCAAGGAACATATCGCGCGTGCCTTCGTCTTCGATGTTGCGAATAGGCCACTGAGCATGACCCACACCCGCCATCTTTTCATACGTTGCCCGTAGAAGGTCGGACAGAACTCATGGACTTCGTCCCAGATTTCCTACGTGTCATTTGTAGTGCGCGGATAGCCCATGCGCGTGGAAAGATCCTGGAAGATTTGCCAGTCGTGACGACATTCTCCTTTGGAGTACCGCGCCGCAGTAAGCGCTGGAAGGTACGGTCAGAAGCAGTAAAAAGACGCATCATGTTCGCCCAGTTAGTACCCGGGAAGATAACGTCAGCCAGCATGGTGGTCTGCGTCGTGAAGATGTCTGGCAAATAAACGGATCGAGTCTTGAAGCTGACGCTTCAGATCAATCGCATCGGGTTCAGTCTGCAAGGGTCCTCACCGAAGTTGTAGAACGTACGAACCTTACCCTCATCCGCATTGTGGCCCACGTCGGTTAGCTTGTAACCATCGTGATCGGACAAACGTTCAAGCGAACATTCCAAGCGCTAGCAAACTTTTCGCGAACTTGCCATATCGGTAGCCTTTTTGATAACCGGGATACAAGTTAGGGCAACATACCCATATCACAAAGACCCTGCGTTGTTCTGTCCACGCACCGAGCCAAGCCAGCATTCGGCTTTACCACTTTGATGCGAGATACAAGCGATTGCAGCCAGCGTATGAACTGTCGAACGTTTTGCTTCTGCTGAGTAGCCCATGACCCACCAAGAATGGAAGTCTTGGCGTTGCATACACGTGCCGCACGGCGCATCAGTTCAGGGTCAACGCCCGTGATGTGTTCAACTGATTCGGGAGTGTAATTTTTGATGGTTTTCCTCACCGACTCGTCGAAGCCATTCGTATGCTCTTCGATGAATTGTTTTGTCATGCAGAATTTTCCGTAACAATAGCATTAGCAATGCATTAAGGAAAACAATATTGCAGCCATTATTAATCTGCAGATGGATGTCAGCGATACGTGCTGTTTCAATAACGCGCGGATCGACGACAATGATCTTGGCACCCGCTTTTTGGCACGCACAATGCGGCGTGACGATGGGTGCGAAGCTGGCTTATGAATGTGCAAAATAACATAATGCATTCGGCATCTTCCATGCCCGGAATGCCAACGCTCATGCAACCTGGGCTAGCTGTGTCCATCAGACCGATGACTGTAGGGACCGTGTCAAGTTCGAGCACAGTTATCGATATTGCTGTTTTCCAATGCAAGCACGAGGTAAACTTCTGCAACGAAGTTTGCTTCGTTGCCTGGTCCACGCGATGATCCTGTCAACATGATCGAATCGGGACCATACTTTTCTTCGATTTCAGTAGCTTCTTTCGCTGTAAAGTCAAGATGCTTCATCCCGCCGAGCACGCTCGAGGGTGCTCCTTTGTACGGCGAATCATGTGATAGATACGCGGCGTCAGAATCTTTGATCGTTGATGAAATCGTAGCCGTGCAGAGCCCTGGGCATAATTCTCCCTGGTTTGTAACACCATCAAGACCCTCAGCACCGAGCAAACTTACCATTGTCATCAACGAAGATCCAGCTTGCAGCCCGCACCGCAGTACGGACAGACAGCCATATGTCGCTCCATGCTTTCCTCCTCTTTCCTTGTTACCCGGTATTTATCTTCCTTATTCATCAGGACGGTGTGTTTTAAGTCTGCACCCCGCCGTATGACTGACTGATTAGGCGACGCTCGATTGAGAAGTCGCGGTTTTCGTTCTACGAGTAGATTCTGAAGTTTTACCTTATCGATTAAAACCAATCCCTTTGTCGGGCACGCTTCGATACATGCCGGACCACCAAGACGGTCTGCGCAAAGATCGCATTTCCCACTACAGTAGGTTTCTCGTGGCGCTCGATAACTAAATCACCAAGTTTTGCGGTAACATCGCGCATCACAACCGAAACTGACCATATGGACTACCATAACGCAATTACGACAACCGATGCAATTTTCTTCCCGAATGGCCACTCGTCCACCCTCTTTCGGCGATACAGCGCCTCAGTCGGACAAAACCCGCTGCACGGGCGCATCAACGCAATGCCGACATGCGACAGGCGCTGGAAATCATGGGGTCGATACTAGATTGGGGCGAGCAACTGCAAACATCATCAATTACGTCATACGCCGCCAAACAAGCCGCCATACATGTGACGACATCAATGCATACATCAGGATCGGCTACGACACAAACGCCTTTCAGCCATTTCTGTTTCATCAAAACACCTCCTCCAACAGCTCGGTCCCTCGTCTTCCAGCCTCTTCAAACGCTGTCTCCATCTGCCGTAGGATCTGTTGCCTCCCTCCTCCCCGGCAGTAAATCAGATATGTGCCCTCGTCAACCGCACATCACCATTACTGACCTCTTTGCATTCTCTCTTCGCTCGTTAACTCTCATTCATTTTAAGCACTTATTAAAGGATACGCATTTCGCTTCATACTCTGGGTTCTGCCGGGAATACGACTCATCTTAAAGAATCGACCACATTCCGCGCAGAACCGTAGCAATGCTCATAAGGTCTTCTAGCGTTATCATATCTCATCCGCAAAGGAAGTATCCTCTTTTGGGTTTTTATTAATCTAGCTAAAATAACGGTGAGTACTTCTGGATTAGTCTTTTACTATTTTTCATATTGTATACCATAATACAAATTAACTGAAAGTATTTGTTGAATCCACTAATGAGGCAATTTATGTCCAAGATAGCATTATTCAGGTCCGTATCAGTGAACATGACAAGCTAGAAAGCTGATGAACTATTCACCTGGGAACTTCTACTTCTGAAGCAGTGCGTCTCTTTATGCAACAATGCCTCATTCATCAACGCATTCCCTTTTGCAGTACGCTTGCTGCTAAAAGACACGTGGAAGGCTGCTGGCATGCTCGCAGAATACGCAAGCGGCGGGCACCGACAGAAGAGCGGTCGGCATGGTTGAAGCGCGCTAAAAATCCCCGATTTTCTTATTGAAATAGCAGCCACCAACCCCGTCGGCGACCGTGCATATCGAAAGCTAGCAGCAGAGCATCAAAAGAAAGGCCGATAAGCTCTATGCCAAGTATCAATACGATCATCGACGAAACCGTTATTCTGCGGTGCCTGCTTAACGACAACAAGGCGCAGGCACGCCAAGCACGCAAAGATCATAGAGACTGGGTTGCCTGTACCTGTCCGAAATTATCGCACGTGTGGCAGTATGTTTACGCGATGTGCGCGCGTGCCACGCAGTTATCGCCGCTTCACTTATTGCACTGCTCGATGAGTAAATGTTCCTGAAGAGGCGGTGGTGCGCTATGCTTCCCGGCTTGATGATCGTCCCCACTTGATTACGTCTGCCTTATGGTGGCACGAATACTGTTTCAGGGATTCCCTTTGTCTCGTTCGACAAGCCCATCATGAAACGAATTTTACTGTATAGACAGGAAAGCATTAATCTATCTTTAGCTAAAAAGATTCAAGACCATAAGATCAGAAAGACCCGTCATGATGGATTTTCAGAAGCAAAATGCCATAATGGCTCGGATCATGTATAAACATATTAACGTACACTGCCACACGAGCGTTCATGCAGCGAACCAGGCGGGGTCATTTTCCTCTCTCTTAAAACCCGCACTCACATTTCGAGCCTCAGAGGTCAGTTATTTGCAGCACTGTTTGATTGAGCACGTTATAATAGTCTGCAATGAGATTTATGGTCGTTTATAGCCAGCCACTATTTCCAGCTACCGTTTCAGCTGCCATGTACTTATTCGATGGGGTTGATTCGCATGCCTTACGAACAATTAAAACTCGAAAACCAGGTTTGTTTCCCACTGCGCCGCTGCTCCTGATCGTGCGGCATTACCAAGCCTTCCTCGATAAGCTTGATCTTACCTACACGCAGTACATCGCGCTTATGGTGTTGTGGGAAGAAGACAGCGCCTCTATTAAAGAACTTGGAGGACGCCTTTACCTTGACAGTGGTACCCTTGACAATTTTGCAGAAACTCGAAGCAAAAGGTCTCGCCAAGCGTGCGCGACAGCGAACAAGACGAGACGCAACGTAATCGTGTCGCTTTACTCCCAGGGCCGTGCGCTCGAGCACAAAGCGGCCGATATCCCAGGGTTGATGGCTCAGTCGGGTTGCATGCCGCTGACTGCCGAAGAGCGAGATGTACTGCGCAAATTGCTGTATAAAACGCTTCATGGTCTCGACGCAATCGACGCGTGAAACTTGTCACAGCGATGCTACCATTCGTGCACACGATCAGCCCCAACTATATTGCTATATTGCGCACACAATCGCTCTGCTGTCATGAGGCGATATGGTCTTAAGCCAGCACAAGAGAATCGCCACCGCCTTCCGCGCACGGCATTCCCCATCAGACACAACCCGTAAGTGCTCGTTTGCATTAGTGCTGACGTGGATGTTTTGAGGACGAGGCGCACGAGTTGTACTATAACCCATCTGTTCTTACTAGCCGTACCCTATATGCTGTTCACCACTTGCTGTGCAATGACGTTTTGTTGCTGAGGCGGCACAGCACTGTGACTCTGGGAGAATGATCAAAACATGCTAAAAAGAGCTCATTGCCTCCAAGGGTGCGACAGGCGAAACTGTCTTGTGCGACTCTGCTGCCACTGGACTTATCGCAGGTGAGGCTACCGCAAAGCGGCTCTGTATCGGACGAATCAGCCTCGGGCAAAACTCTTCACGTGACTCCATCTCAGCGAATCGACCTCAAGCGAAACCGTCTCGAGGCGACTCTCCATTGAATAAAGCCGTCCCAGGTGAGAACGCTGCGACACACATAAATCCGATAACGAACGTGAAACGAGTAAACACCGCGCAAACGTTTAAAACGTCGCACAAAGGTACGCAGCTAGGACGTGCGATACTTCTGACCCTGCGGATACGCATTGCTTATTGTGTCACGAAATTCGTACTGTTGCAACATTTCTTCCCATCGATCATGAGCAATATGTCGTCGGCATGGGACTTTGCCTATTTTGCTGGCCACCGGTATTCTCAAAACACAAGCATCGTTGTCGCGCTTGCGTTACCTGATTGACAACATGTCTATCTTTTTATTCCGGCAGGTGTCGGCATTATGGGATGCTTCACTCTACTTGCTGGCAATGAGCTAAGTTTGCCTTTGTCTGCATAACTACCACTGTTATCGTGTTTTCTTGCAACAAGCTGGACGGTTATTGCAGCACAGCGCCTTGTTGAATCATATGCCCACAAAAAGACGATACGCACTCAGTCCGATAAAACGAAACAATCTTGTTCTCATAGACCAACGCACTAAAATCGAGGGACACTGTATGGACATCAATCTACCTTTACCCGTACTACTTGTTGTAGGCATGATCCTTTTCAATTGTGGTGTTTCAACTCGCAGTGTTGCTGTACCAGAAGGTAAAACTCGCTGCTTAATCTCTACTCGTCACGCTTGTCGTACTTATTGCTGCACTATCGGTGCTGCTATCCCTACGACGCCTGAGGAGGGCAAGCGTGCAAGTATTTTTCTTTTTATGTTGGGGCCTGCAACTGTTGCGCTCGCTTATTCGGTATGGCGTCAGCGTCAATACTTAAAGTCACTTTATTCCAATTGTTTCAGGCTGCCTTGTTGGGTCAATCGTATCAATGATGATAAGTGCCTATACGCTTTGTACCCTCGCTGGGGTTGGGTGATGATATGGCCGTTTCGTTTATTCGAAAATCAGTAACAACACCTATTGCTATCGCTGCTTCACAAGAACTCGGTGGCATTACCTCCATTACCGTCGCCGCTGTTATTATTACCGGCATTCTTGGTGCTATCACCCCTTAGGCGAAAGATATTCCACGTGCACGATCACGTGGCAGCCGGTGCTGCCTATCGGCACCTGCTCGCATGCAGTGGGTACTACGAAGGCCATTGAGATGGGTGAACTCGAAGGAGCCATGAGTGGTGTATCGCTAGCAGTAGCAGGTCTTATGACAACTATGGTGTCATCGTAGCGCACTGCATTTTCAGGGAATGAAGCAGAGTATTACCGCCTACAGGCAAGGCGATAAATCACGCGCGTCATCCATGGTCAGCTTTCTGAAACTCCCAAATAATGCACCCTATTCTTTTCAAGGGTAACCAGCATTGCATCGATATCTTCTTCGTACATCCAGTTCTTCAAGCGTTGTCGGCATGCCGAGCGAGGCAAAAACGAACGGGTCGCATCAATGGCGTTGTAGGCGTCGGACGCAATCGTCCCCTGTTGAGACCAAGCCAAAGACCTCCACGACCATATTGAATAAACCGCGCTGGGTTTTCTTCGAACACGTATTCCATCCAGGCGGGGAAACAGCACCGCTAAAGCTGCTCCATGTGTAATCTGCGGATTAGCGCTGATAGCTCGTGCTCCAAACCATGTGTTGCCCAATCTTCATGACCTCGCAGCCAGCCCTGATGGCACTATGCCAGCCACATAATGTTTTGCAGGCATCGTAATCTTCGGGGTCGGCATCACGGGGTCTTCGGCGCGAATTGTTTTTCATAAGCGAAAAGCTAAGATTGTCGTTTGCGCAGGCACGCCACCCATATCGTCGAAGAAACGCTCCAGCAGGTGGCTGTACATATCGGTAATACCAGCCGCTGTTTGATAGGGCGGCAACGTAAAAGTAAGCTCGGTTCATAATGAAAACCGCGGGCGAGAGCGATATGACCGTATCCGTTTTGCGCCCCACTCGCTCGTTGCTGATGACGGTGTTCGACGATGCTTCGCTACCGGCCGCAGGTATGATGCTAAGCAAGCAGCAGTACTTCCGGGGAGCCTGCTTTGTTTCGTAGAAGTCCCACGGGTCGATATCGTACGCGCACCAGCGCAATAGCTTTGCGGAATCGATGACAGATCCGCCGCCCAGCCGCACAATCAATCGATCTGCTCTTGCTTGCACGCGAACCCCTTCGCGTACCAAGCCGATCTCGGGGTTAGGGCGCACGCCACCTAATTCAATGCAGGCAATTCCAGCTTGCAAAAGTGATGCGCGCACGCGGCTGATAAACGCCCACTTGCTAACGCGCTTTTCCACCGAAATGAATAAGGACCCTGCGCTCGCAGCGCGAATCTTCCGCCGACTTTTTCGTCTCTTTCCGAAAACAAAATGAGTGGGTGATACGAGTCAAAGTCTTCCATGATCGATCTCCCTACCAGTATGCAATGGCACCAATTAATTCACTAATTGGTAATCAGTATACGCTGCACACGGAAGATCTACGTACGAGCTATCTGACGGAGCTATTATCCAGTGACGTTCATCAGCATACGCTGCACACGGACAATCTAGGCTGAAGCTGGCGACGAACGTCAAACGTCGTGATTCGCACTACGGCATTGGCACGCGAAAAGATCTAGCGTTGGCAGACGGCGATAACGAAGGATCCACATCACACAGCAATATGGCTGCAGCTGGGGACGCCCGCCAGTGCATATGCCCACAGATGACGGGGAAGATCGGTGGGAGTTGCCACCGAACGAATAGTGGAATCCTCGGACGTATTCAACTATCAGACGCTACGGCGTTCAGCATGGACAAGTAACCGATGTGTATTAACGCCATATGGCGTACAGGTAACCAGGGTCACCAGGTCGCGCCCAGCCTCTGTCTTGATACTGTCGGCTTCTTCAGGCGGCACAACCTCGGTGAGGTAATTTCGTAGGCATGGTCTTCGCCTCGAACACGAATAATAAACCAGTCACCACCGAAAGTTCATCAAGGTGATCAAAAAGCCCAGAAGAGTATCGACTGTTCTTAAGATATGCAGCCTGATGTGTTCAAAATCGTCCGGAGACCCACCCCACAATTGAGGTTTTCTTGCTTATTAACTCTAAGGATGCCTATGAAAAGCACAATCCTAATGCTTCTTCAGAACCCTCACACCTGCAGCCGTGCCGATAATTGCCGCAATAACAAGTGTCGTCGCAATGAACGACAAAGCTCACTGGGTCGTCCATTTGAGGCAACGTTTTTGCCGGACAGGGTATCGGTTGTAGTTGTTGATGTGGGATTAGGAGATTCCGCTTCCGGCTTCTCAGGATTTTCCGGATTGCTCGGCGTTTTGACGGTATACGTCAACTTCGGAACATCGAAACTTTCCGCTGCACCTTGAACGCCTGCAGAATTGACGGGTAGAAGTGCCGCCTTGGTGTTGGTGCAAGCTCGTAGTCGCCTGGCTCGCTGGGGCCTTCGCCAAAGTGATATCGTATGTCAGCTTTACGGGTGCGAAGTTAGAGATCGGCTCGTGCGTGGTGAACTCGTAGGTATCCGCCTCTGCGTCGTAGACCAAGGTGAAACGTGCGTTTGTGGATCCCGTGCTATGAAAACTCCAGGTGTTCTCACTTTCTTTCGTGACCTCGAGCTGTTCACTGCCAACGTTGACCGTTGCTGTTCCGGAACAAAGTCGAAATCGTAGTTTTCACCTTTTGCCCATGGAATCGGTAATTTTCAGACCCGGCATCGCACGCGTACAGGATGTTGTTAGCGATCTGTGTAGTCGAGTGACGTGCCGCTGTGAGTTGATTCATAAACGGTTGAAATCGGGTCGCTGCCTGTGCGCACAGCGTAGCAAGTATAGCCCTCACTCTTCAAGGCTTGCCATACATTATAGCCTCATAAACTGCGGTCAGGAGCCATGGCATAGTCGGCCTGGGTTCCATGCTCAATGAAGCGTGAAGTTCGGATCGATGATGCACCCGTTGCGGAATCCTTCACTTATTTGTAGCATCATTGCCGTGGTTTTAAAAATCGTGTGCATACGTATTGCCGTCGTTTGCAACCCATCTAACGAGGTGGAATAGTAGGTGTCCCAGTCACCATAGGGCATGCACGTACTCGAAGCAGACGTGCTGCGCCTGATGCCATTCGTCAATCATGCCAAAGTACGAAATTCTTGGATCAATTTCACTTGCGGTGCTGAGATGTTGGATCGGTGTCGAGTACTGGTAGTGAGATATCTTTTCACTATGCCGTCATCAGTCGTGAACAGACGTGTCAGACCGTCGCTTACCAAGATAACGTGCTTGCGATTCGCAGGTCTATCCGTGTCTGCATCCAGCATAGCCTTAGCCTTAGCAAGAACCGTCCTGTATGTTGTGCCAGACTTAAATCGCCCGTGTAGCCTCTGAAAATAGCTCCCTGAATGCATCGACGTTGCTGGCATTTAACTCCGAGGTTGCTCTTTCTACGTGACCGTCACCTCTAAACGATACGACACCTACCTTCACCTGGTCCAGCACCTGCTACTTCGGCAACAAGCCTATCAAGTGTGGCTTTAGCGTCATTGATGGCATTGTCCCTGCAACTTGAATTGTCTACGACAGTACGATAGTCGGATGAAAGTTTGGCCTCGAACTCGGCAGTTGAAGCGTGGCACGGCAGTCTGGTCTTTCATCAATCCATGTTGCTGTCTTCGATTTGAGGTCGTCAATTGCCGGTATCCGCCCATGCGGATGCTGAAGTGTGATGATGCTACGGCAAGTATGAAAGCGCATACAAAAAGTGAATTCTCTTCGTGCGCAGTGATGGTGTAATTCCCTCGTTGCATTCTCTTTCTTATCGTACTCCTGCAATGTAAAACCAATATACGCATTATATGTCTTTAGTAGATTCACTTCATCTTCTTGTTGTGATTTGCGCAAGCTAGATCAAAAGAGTGCTTGTAAAAAATCATACAGAACTTCGAAAATTTCTAAGAGAACAGGGCTGCGCTTTGACAAGCTGACCTTCGTTTTAGTCTCCAAGTACTTCGTACTGAATTTGAACATCAACCTCTCAGTTCTACTCGCCACTCTTTGATAGGTTCATAAATAATCTGGAAAGCCAGCATCAGTCACATCACAGTCATAGGACATCTTGTAGAACTAGTTCACGTATAAACATAAGATTCATGGATCTGATTCATAGATTTCAACTTTTTGAATATAGAAGATGGCATGATCCCATCAAGACATTAATACTACAGTTAAATTCTATGCTTTATATAAAACTAACCCACCTGCTAAAAATGAAATAGACTCTTGCAAAAAGGCACACTAACATTGACGCCATCACAAACTCTATAGGAAGTGCGTATGAAAACGACCTTGATCAGAATCGGAAGAAAGCAAGAAAGGAGAAAGTAGCTATGCTAGCAGCAACTCTGCTAGCCGCTATGTTTTCCTAATGAGGTTTTAGCCACAAAATGCTTTTGCCGAGGCTTAGATTTGGGCGATGTGACTATCAATCATTTCAAGATTATTGATACTACGCACAATGATGCAGAAATCGGTATTCACAGGTTCAGATGCCTCGCCTGAGACCGATCCAACTGCCTTCCAGCAATGCAATCTGCGAGGTCAAGAAGGTCTCGTCCGGCTCAAGCTCGAGGCAAGAAGTTGCTTATGACGGCAGCTTGACGCCATCCAGGATGGCGATGTATTGACGATTCCGGCATCGGTTGGACGAGCCTGAATTTCGCTTCCGTCCCTTGTGCAGTGGTGACAATCAGTCAGATTTGCGTACCTTGGAGGTACCACTAACGGTGAAATTTGCTGGCAAGTTCTGGCCGATTGCCTCAAAAACCACAGTATTAAAAATTCAGAGACCCTTCGCTTCAAACTGGCGCAATAACGCGCCTATCGAGGATGAGAGCTGGGGCACACACGATGACACTGGGTGAACGTGCTCTTTCCCGGGAGTGCTCGTAAAGGCCTATCTCTGTGCCGCCTCGCGGAAATGCTACGATTACTGCCAAAGCCATTGGGCGACAAATACTTCACTTTCCATTAGATCAGACCTGACTACCAATCGAAGTATGGACTGGGACATAAGAGTGTTCAATGATGTGAGAGCTATGAGCCGGATATTCTTTCCGTACCTATATGCTAGAACACCAATGGAGCTATAATCTGATTCACTTACCGTATGTGTAGAGTACCTTCGCCGATTGTGTAGCCGAGGCGGAACTAACGAAGTTGGTCGGAATTTCACAGGAATCAACCAACCGAAGTAGTATCCGGTTGGTATGGAAAAGTATCCCAGCAAACTGCACTTTCCTCACTGCAAAAGTTTGACCAGGGAACAAAAAGCAAGAGCGATGTCAAAGCTGCCTTGCAAATATGGCTGATACCACGCCTACAACTTAATAACGGTCAGCAGCTATGCCTATATGTTGAAGTGGTGGGATATGAACGATCCTGCCGGACCCTACTAGCGGTGACCTCACTGGTGTTGCAGATGCAGGCGGCATGACCTGTCTCAGAATGACTGTCCAGGATCTTCGGAAACGTTTCAACTGCGCAACGATCGAAAGATCAATCGAGATATATGCAGGGAAGGCCTTACGAGGCTATTTTCTCTGCGTGTTCAGACTACCCATTCGGTTAGCACATCACACCGACTGATAGAACAAACACCGTTGAAACGACAAGTGACCGGTACACCCATCATCTGCGACAGACCACCTTAAACTCCTCAAGCGCCGTCGTTGATGCACCAGCGAGATCCTCTGACCATAAAGATGCTTGGGCCCAGTAAAGACGGCGGTGCGGCACACTCTCTTCAGGCTTCTCTTTCCAGCTTCAGTCTTCGAGATGACGGTGGTGCAAGTTGGACGGATGTTGCGGTAACAGCCTCCATGCTCGATACTGACGCTCTCTCGATGCTGTAGTACCCTCACACCTGTACAAATGGTCAGCTTATCCGGGTTAGAGCGCCTTACCGGTGACACAATGTATCGTTTTCGTGAGAGGTATCACATGCCAGAGGATATCCTGATGTCGCAATAGATGCGGCTCGCTCTAACGATGCTGGTCACGCCACGTCGCGGCTAATTCCCGAAAGCAGTTACCGTAGCAGAGTCAAGGCACTGGCCGGGTTGTACCATGTGCTAACGCGCTGAGCGCGCGTTGACGTCTCTGGTGTAAACACCTGGGATGATGATAACGATGCCGATGGAGTTCGCCCAGCATCTGTTACCGTAAAACCTTCTTGAGGACGGTATCCCCTTCCGCTCGCAGCGAGTTTACACTGATCGCTTCCAGGTGCCCGCTATGCCTATACGCAAGGTCTACTCAAGTGTGACCCCGCTGATGGACATGAGGTTGTCTACGGCATCACTGAAGACGCTTTACGCTGGTTACTCGACAACCGTTAATGAGCACTAACATCATCCTGTGCGCTACTGCACCGGGCGACATCAGTTACCGCTACAAAGGCTTGGGATGATAGCGCCGATGCGGGCGGAATTCGTCCCACCTCTGTTCAGCTTCAAACTCTCTGCTAATGGAACTGCTCTTGGTGCGCCGCCACGGCCAACTAAAGATGACTGACTGGACGCACACTTGGACTAACGCAACGAAAAGGCTGGAAGTGATGTCGCTTATACCGTAACGAGTTACGGTACTGAGTCAGTACACCTCAGGTGACGGGAAACGCAACAAGCGGGTTTACTATCACCAATGAGCACACCCTGAGGCAAACTGACATCTCGAGCACTAGAGACGGCGGGATGATGCACACGATCAGGATGGAATTCGTCCATCTAGTGTGACGGTAAACCTTCTTGCTAACGGGCGAGGTTGCTCGAACACCAAACAACAGAAGCTGGTGGATGGAATTACACGACTGCTAACGTGACGTTAAAACAAAGCTGGTCAAGCGGTGACTATACTGTCACCGAAGATGCGGCTGGCGGGATACACACACTGTCACCGGCTGCATCACTAACATCCATACACCGGATACGGTTGAGTGAATGCACCAAAGTCTGGAGTGATGGCGGCAACAAGGATCAGAATTCGTCCTGACTGCAGTGTGATGAGTGCCGCTGTATGCCAGCGGGACTGCACAAGGAAGTGCGTAAGAAGCTCTCAGAAGCTAACAGCTGGACCTATTCTTGGACGAGCGCTGGAAATATCCAGGGCGGGCGGCAGATCACCTACACGCTTGAGGAAGTATCAGCCTGACGGTTATACCTGCTCCTGTTGAAGAGCAGCACCTCAGGTCACTTTGTGCTCACCAATGCTCCATACACCCAAGAAGAGCCTGCAACACTAACCCAGAGACTATACTAAGACATCGCCAGAGACCGCAGAATGCTGACACCACGCTGGTGAGGGATCAGTACTGATTGGCATCTTAGCGCTTGCGGTCACATCACTCTCGGCCTTGTATGGGTAGCTCGGCGTGCACGCAGCTCGACTAGCGCAGCTTAAAGAGCTACCTCATTGAAAGTGAGGCCGCTTCTTCTGTGAAAGGTGGCCTCATCTTTCACTTTGAGATATTTCGTGCGTAAGACAAGAAGAAGGCCTTGTATGGCTACGACAAAAATGATATTTTTGCGAAACGCTATCTGCTGACGCAACATGTCTGTTTTACATCAGTTGGCTATAAGCGCACCTCCTATGCAGTGATTGCTGATGAGCTTTCAATGGCGTGCCCTTGTGCAGTACTACGTCCTATAAAGACATGAACTCGCTAAGCGGTTTCTGAAAAGCGAACTGGCACGTGCACTGCAGGCGTGCGATTTTCTCTGAGGCAGACCTTTTGAGAGAGAGATGAGTCGTGTTCTTGCAGTGCTGGCTGCTTTTTGGATTATTTACTCCAAGATGCCGGTCGAGCATGCTGGCTACAAAGACATCTTAGAAAACCGGACGCTTGTGTTGTGCACCTTAATGCCTCTTGATGCTGCATGGATTGCACGCCTGCCCGCCAGAGACAGTCACTTTCTCAAGATGGCTTTACACGCCATCTTGACAACCTTTATCCGGATTGAGGTGGTTCTATGAGCTATACGACCACCTAACAAGGAAGACACCTGGCGCGGGCAACCGATGCCAGCTGAGCACTTTTCTCTGGTAGTAGGTAATGCTATCTCTCAGCTAGAACACTTAACCCGAAAGACACGCTTCGGCTATCACTCGGCTATAGACCTAAACGATGATGCTCCCCACCAGTGCGCTTACGCGCGCCGAATAAAAGGCTGAGTATTCTTTTTCTATTCGCCTGAAAACACGATGATCTAAAACAGAGACTTTTAGCATCGTGGTGGTTTTTGCGCGGTTAGTCTTATATATTTAGTACTGGGCAAAACGCTTGTAGCGCGCTGACGAATAAGGTCTTTGGTCTGAGAAATTTCCAACTTGGAGGAGGATGAAAGCTGATCGTCTTCTTCCCTCCTTGCATAGCAGCTGATACGCGCTGATTTTCGGGAGGAAGGGCGTAACCGACTACTAGTCGCCCACTATGTGGATGCCATGATTTCGTATGAAATAGAAGTTAAAGAAAACTTTACGGACGTGGGATACAATTTTCCTGCATTGCCGTCAAGCAACTATTTTCCCTAATGGACTAAAATGTACCTAATATGTTTCATCTCTGTATATCATTACTATTATTTTGAATATTTAAGTATTAACACTTAAATAAATACATGCATATGGTGCAGAAATGGACCTATACCGCACGTACGAAGACACTTGTACTGAAATCGAAGTAAGAAAGCCGCTTCCTTGCCCGTGCACCCTGTATCCACAGAAGCCGAGGCCTCGCCTTTGCTCGATGAAATACGAAGCGCCCATCGCATGGCACGCCATAATGTTTATGCCACCATCTTGCATGGCGATGGTAGCAACAGTGGAGCAGAGCGTATGCGCTACTCTGATGATGGTGAACCCTCCCCAGCGGCAGGACTTCCGGTGCTTGAGTACGCCAACATGCCCACTTTACCAGCATCGCGTCATGTCGGCGTAACTCGTGTTCGGGTGGCACCCTGCTGGGAACTGGTGGTTTTGGTGCGTGCTTACACGCAAGCCGTTCAATCGGCGGCGTTACGTGCCGCGCGCATCGCTCGTGTTGTGCGGTGTGTTGAAGTGAAAACTGTTTGTGCTGTCCCTTTACGAGCAGATACAACGTACAGCCAGACGAAGTACAGCGGGCGAAAGGTGGCCATGCGTCCTTTACCGATATGGTCGACGATAACGTGCGAATAGGGCACGCAATAAAGGAACACGACATCGAAAGTTGACCGCGCTACTCAAGGAAACAGCGGTCGCCACCGATCAGCCAGCCATTGTAACGCGCGATGGATGACGATGGCGCAACAACTAAAGCGTGCTCCAGAAGCCGAGCGCCCTAAGCCGAATCTGCACAAACTTGGGACGGCGGCCTGCACTCCGAGCGATCCGTAGCTCTATGGTGGTGGTAGCCACAGACACACTTTCTGACTATATCTACCTACCTCGAATGGGCGGATTGTACGCAGAATCATACTAGCAACAACAAACCCGAAAAGTGTCCGGCTCTCGCCAGCACCTTCACGCAATCTGTTTATGGTAACGTTTCGATTTCTGCCGGGCAGCCTAATGATTGTCAGGGATCCAGAAAAGTATGATTACCTCAGTCATTCACCTATGGTCTATGACACGGTCTGCCTCAGGGCCCGGAATCCGGGGCTTTTCTATTTCTTATCTCCCCATATACCGAGTTCACCCCTGGTCCTCACCTATGGTCGTAGTACTCCTTGTTCGAAGAGAACGCCGTACGAGAGACCGGCAAGCGTACATCCCTCGGGCATGTAGTCCTCTGTCCTGGCTCGTGGCGTGCCTACGCGCCGCTGCTGCAGTTCTTCTTCTCGTCTAGTAGATGTGGTAGGTGTGAGTGGAACCAACCAGTGGTAGAGCAGCTAGTGGTACACCGCATAGAACGCGTCCTCGACATCCCGGCACCAGTGATCTTATCAAGATAGGCAATAATGGGGCGTGCAAGGGTATGTGCAAACCGCTTCTGTGGCGTCGATATCGAGAATGTCGGGTTTTTCGTATTGCGAGAGGAATATTAAAAACGCAAGCCAAAGGTGAGCAGGATGTCTTACGACGGTGGTGTAAGCGTTGCGACCAAGAACATCGAGAGGGTCGGCTGACAGTTTTCACAATGCTAATGTTTCGAGACAGGATGGGGCTGACGCATGATAACGCTATCTGAGTTCAAGATGATATACGAGGTCGTTCCAGGTGAGTCGGAGTTCAGACTCTCTTTCAGAGCGATAATCACGACTACGCGATCGTCAAAGCCCGGCGACGCGTCATTCCAGAGATGCGGCTACGGAGACAGGGTGACGAGATCGAATATACCGATATCGCCGGTCCTCTCCTCTGATCAATCGACGGCATAAACTTAACTAGAGACTGGGACAAAATCGAAAATAATGTCGCTGACAACATGCTTAATCGACGCTCAATGCCGACCTAAAGCTGGATGGAAGGAGTATTCTAACTACCACTATGTAAAATGAACAGGGCACAGAACCTAAAGCTCTGAACAAAAAGAATGCCGCCGGACAGAGGAGGATGTCCGACGGCGAAGAAACAGACCAGCCATTCCAAAAGGGAGAGGGAAGGCTTTGACGCTGCAGGATATCAATCCCCAAGCAGTTGGCAGATGAGGAGGACCAACCACGGTACTGTGGATGATGCCATGCAACGCTGCTGCGCACAGCACCCACAAAGGAATTTCTTCGTTTTCCCTCGCACGAACAGTGCTATTTTCGCTCGCCGGCAAAAAGCGGCAGCCCAGAATACCTGCCTCCTCCCATAATAAGGTGATACAAGCTCTATAATGTCACCATGGCATTAACCCCTCATATATATTATGGATGCATCCTTCCTTTTGCCTTGACCAGCAGATAGGAAGCGAATCTGGCATCGATAAGCAAACGGTTCTACTCGTACCAACTGCGAGCCGTGTTATCCGCGCGGCGTCTTTTGGCGCCATGAGTTAAACTTCAATGTGACGGTCGACTCTTTGGGACGATGGGTAGAATCCCTCTGGATGCTGTTTGGTGACGGTAGCACACCTGTCTCAGCCGAGGCGGCGCATCTGTGATATCTCTACTCGAGCAAAGTGAACTCAGCGCCACCGATGGCATTGTCGAAGCCGCCTGTCGCATTGCTCGCGAGGCTTACCGCTGTACGTGTTTCAGATGCGCAGGAGTCATTGGCTCTTCCTCTGAGCCAGTGCCCTCTTCATTGACTCCTCACTCTCTTGAATCAGTGTCTCACGCATCTGATGCCGATATCCCCATCCTCCGTCAGCACCCCACCCCTTGACCAGCACCCCTCTCCCCCATGGAAGAAGCGCTTGCTTGGGTTCTTGAAAAGCTATCGCTTTTTGGCTGCGCGCTCATCAGCGTATCGAATATGCCAGTAACAACTTCTACTCATCGAATCGATGCACCCACTGCAGGTGCTCGGAGCATGCAATGGTTGATAGCATTTGAACGTGAGTTTTCTTGGAGCGCTTAACGCCACGCTCTTGTTTCTGGCAGTAATGAGCGTTCAATGACAACAACAAACGAGCGGTTGATAAAGAAACCTTCTACCAGCAGAAAAGCCGATAGCAATGCGTGCTACAGAGCACAACGTCGAATCGGTGGAAACTTCCCGCGCGCCCGAATTGCATGAGCTTTCCCACCTTTTGTTCCAGCGATCGGCCTCCAGTAAACCTGTGAATGCGAGCGGTGCCGTACGCGTCGCCCTTGCCTGCAGCCCTGAAGCCCAGTTGCTTAGTGATGCGAAGCTATTCTCGATGCGAGTAAAAGGCATGATTCGAGCAAGATCCATCGATCGTCGTCGTATTGCCGACACTGCGCCAGTTTGCTTTAGCGCCCCCTTCTAGCCCAACAAAGGTATTTCCATGCGCATGTCGAGGAGTAAACTCTTGTGCGACATTGATGTTGGACGGGCACTCATTGACGCTTGCACGCATGTTGATGACGCTGCTGCCGAAACCGCCCTGGCGGCTGACTATTCCTAACCCATTTGCTGGTATCTGGTATGCAACAGCGTTCTACAGCGACAAGCTCACAGGGAAATCGTCTGATTGAACAGAGGTTACTCTGCGACCTGGCTGGTCATGCTGAAGAAGACCTCCAGGACTTATTGGTCTTATCGAGCGGGACGATCTTCCGCAAGCACTTTCCGTACTTGAATCATATATTGTGCGCCACTTTTCGTCGCAGCCAGGTTATGCAGCTGAACAGTTTGCCGCGTTGCAATACGTTTCCCGTGTTGTCAAGCCGCCTTGGCAATCAGGAAAAGCCCTGCACAGATGATTCGCCATGTGGAACAGCTCAAATCCTTGCTTTTTGATACCGATGGCGGCAGCGGATTAACGACCAGATCGACGGTCAGATAAAGACGCCAGCCAGATTAAAGGCACTCATCGGGTGCTCTTCTGCATCCTTGACGAAGCGGCCGCTCTTAGGCCAGCTTCTGTACACCATTATCGCAGCCGACGTGACGGCACAGTCTTATCCTATCGTTGAGAACGTTGATGCGGCCGACATTGCTGGCTAAATGGGGACTGGTTACGACTGACAATAAAATAGCTGCGGCCGGCAAAAATTCTCTGCGGTGCTCTTGGCGGCACGCAACCGTGTTGTTATGCGGCGCACGTGCCAACAGTCTCGCCGATGAAGAACAGCCAGCAGCCCTCTTCGAAGAAGTGCTCGACTGCTATCGGGGGACCCACCAGCCGCGATAGCGACGATACTACCACTCGCGTGCCCATATCACTCGTGCCATTCACACACCTTTCCGGGCGAAACACCTTGTTGAAAATACCCTCGGCCATGCGCAGCGTGTTGCCTCTGGACTGACAGGCAATTATGGGTTCTTCACACCCCAAGCGCGCATAGCTTTATCGTGTAACCAGCCTATCACGGACCGACCTTCCCGGGATGGACCTTTCAGCCCTCTCAGATTGAAAGATTATTTGGAATATCCCGTATCAGTGGTTTTGCAGCGCCGTCTGAAGCTTGAATCGCTTGATGAAGGTTTGGACCCGCTGAACGCAGCACGTTGCTATACATGCGGTGTGAAGCTTTTACCCTTCGCTTTCGGGCGAAGTTCAACCGGTAACCCCCTTCTACGTTGGGCCAAGCGCGCGAGTTATGCAAGCTGTCTTTTCAGCCAGGTGGCCGAACGGCAGATTCACTGATCGACACCTTGTTGGCAACCGCTATGTGCCGATAAATGCTTGGGAAGAACGGCAACGTGACAGGTACTCGATCAGCTTCTGGATTCCTAAATTTGAATGCGCCTGCTTCCTTCTTTTTGAGCCGTGAAATTTGAATGGGCCTATGGTGAAAGATCGCCCTACTCCTACGCCGGGTGTAACGGTGGTCGCATTGACCGCATCGACCGCGACCGTGCTGGACAGTCGTTATTATCGACTATAAAAGCTCGCTTTCTGGTGCCTATCGCCTTCATGCAGACTCGTCTGATGAAAGCTCTGCCTTCGAATTGCCGGCAAAAATGCCAAGCACTCATCTATGCCAAAGGCGGTACGAGATACCCTTGGTTGTCCCATCGCTGCCATTTTGTATATCAACCCTGGACGCATCTATACAAGGGGCGTGGGATGCCGGGCAGATTGGGCGAAGGAGTGCCCTTTGCGCCTGCTGATGCGCGAGCGGGGCGCATTCCCTGGTGCGACGTGAAAACGTTCGATGCGCTTCTTGATCGCTGTGGTGCTTGTCGGCGAGCGCATGGCCAGCCCTCGCGAACGGCGAAATTTCCCCCACCTCACGGTCCCGATGCATGTCGCTACTGTCCGGTTATCGACTGTCAAACCGCCTTGAGAAAGGAGGCTGTAATGGATCTGAGTCGCCTGCGCCCTGGCCAACGCGACATCAAACATCTTGACGGCCCCCTACTTATCTGTGCGGGTGCCGGATCAGGTAAAACCTTTACTTTGACGCAGCGGATTACCTGGGCTTTACTTCCGTCGGACACCGATGGTAATTCATTCCTTAACAGCATCGACGAAGCATTGGTGATCCCCTTTGCAATAAGGCTGCCAGCGAGTAGGGACCGCATTCGTGCTGCACTCGTGCTGAAGGAATGATGACTGAAGCATTAAAAAGTGGATGGGGGCCTGGATATCTACCATACATAGCATGTGCAGCCGTATTCTGCGCGAACATGCTCTGGAAGCTGGCCTTGACCCGGCGTTTGAGCTGGTGATAGGTGCCGATTGTCAGATGGCACGGACCGAAGCCCGTGCGTGCGTGCTCGAAAAATAAAAACTAATGACAACCCTTACCGGGCTTTATTCACCGGGTTTCCACCACCCAAGCCCTTGAAAGTGCCATCGAGCGCCTGCTCGACGAGTTTTCCTATCAAACCGATGGGGTTTGCATCCGCTGACGAGGGGCCTGACCCTGTCCAAGCAAGCGATATGTGCACTGAGTACTTGCCGCCTGTGGAGCGACTATGGCGTGCGGAACAGATAAGAACCGAGCGACAGCCCAAGCACTCGCCGATGCGTTAAACGACCTCATTGCAAAACCACGTTACCCCCGAAGCGCTGCTGATGCGCCATGCTGTTAACAGTAATGGACTGCGTGGCGGTAAAGCAGTCGATTAAGGGATGCTGTTTCAGAAGCAAAGCCCTGTTGCAGCTGAGAACCGACAACGAAAATACTTGATGAACTGGTTGATTTAGCTCAGCGTATTGAAGAGAAAATATCGCGCTATCCTTCGCGCGCAGGCAGTTGGACACAAAGCGATCCATTCGCACTACGTTGCGTCTATTCAAACAGATCCTGCCCTTGCACGCACCTATACCGAGCGCTTCAAGCTAATCATGGTTGACGAAATTCCAAGACCCAGCCAGCTACAGATAGACCTCATCGAATTTATTACCGGTGCTGCCAAAGCACGACCTGTGCACGGTTGGCGATTCCCAGCAGAGTATCTCACGTTTCCGAGGGAGCCGATATCGAAGTTTATCTGCGCCATAAGCGCGACATGCTTTCCGATGCGGTGGGCGCATCGAACAACTCGATGACAATTTTTCGAAGTCAGTGCCGATGTGCTTGCCCTGGTGCGGCGTATCTGTGGGCAAAAAGGCTGCGCGAAGAATTTCTCGACTTAAAGGCTGCTGGATCAGGTAAAACGTGGCTGAGCCGCAGCCGCGTCTCGAAATAGTCCTTACCCGTTGTGCCTCCGCTGAAGCAGGGCGCCGCTGGCGAGGCGTGCGCACAATGCGCGGCGTTTTGCGGCACTGCGACGGGCAGGGCACAAAAGCCCGCGATATGGTTGTCTTGATGGGGAGCACTACGCGTCCGATATCTATGCGCAAGCACTGCGTGATGAAGGTCTTTCCCTGTGTTGTTGCTGGTGGATCAAAGTTTTTCGAAGCACCTTGGGTTGATTTGTGTCAGCGCCTGGTTGATGTGCTCGCCAATCCCTATGATTCGGAAAGTTTGCTCATGGTCTTAACGAGTGAACTGCAGCACTGTGTCTTCGATGATTTTGCTCTTTCTGGCTACCTACCGCAACGAAGTCACGGGCGATGCTGTCCGCCAGAACCCTGCAGCAGACCTTTTGCGTGCTGACCGTGCGCCCTTCATTGCATCGGATTGCTCGACCATGCTACCGACGTGCTCAAACGGGCTTGCATCTTTGAGAGCCAACGTCCGCGCGACGTATTTATGCAGGTAATTCTTGAGTCAGGATGAAACGCGCGCTTGAAAAGCAAGGTGCCGAAGGACAAGCAATTGCGGCTGATATTCTCAAGTTTGCACGCCTTATCGAAGAAGAGTCGTACGCAAACAGTTCGATATGGCGCGTCGCCCGTGCTCTCGAGCATCGCCGTACACTGAGTTCCGAAAAACCAGGGCGCTTACTATCGAAGGCTCTGTATGCAGTCCCGCATTATGACGGTGCACGCTTCAAAGGGACTTGAATTCCCAATTGTTGCCATTGCCAATTGCTACACCACACGCGACCGGCGAAAAGCCATATATGCTTACTGACCAGGGAAGATCCGCCCATTGCCGCCTTCTGACTTGAAAGCGCCCAAGCTGCCTGAAGAACTCGCCGATGCAACAACGCCTTTCGAGGGCCACCAATCAGTTGGAATTTCTCCAACTAATACGAAAGATCGATACCGATCGCGGTATGCAGAAACGCAACGCCTGTTCTATGTGGCTGCCACGCGAGCAAGCGACGCGGTTATCGTGCCTCAAACACAAAGCTGAAAAAGATGGATCGCCAGAATATAAGCAGGTTGAACGTGACCTTCTTAAGGTCTCTTCCTGGGAAGCTGATTTTCTCGCGAAAGTGGGACATTTGAGGTATGGCGAGTGAGCCGGGAGTATTTACCTGTTTAACGGCGGCGAAGACGATACGACAGGCACAGTCGCTCCTGTGCGGACTGATGCCGCAAAGCTGACACGCAAAGCAAATACGAACCGATACACAAGCTGGTATGCAGGCTGGTACACAATCGGCACAGACAGTCACGCTGATACGGATGCGCGGCTAACACAACTATTCGCGCCGAAACGAACGCACGTATCGGTGTAGTGCTTGCCTCAGCGCGCATGCCGATGAAGCAAGCCCTGCCTTCAGGGTGATTCTTTCGAGCACCATCGTATTGCTCTGCCAGGGCTTGAGCAAAAACTGCCCTCGTAACGTACCCACTAGATGACCGAAGCGATTTCTTCTCGTATACCTCGCTTGCAGCTAATACAACGCACGCTCAAACCGATAAGTTACATCGAATGCAACCGTTTCCGATGTCGCCAGCGCCAACATGGTTAGCGCAGCGCAACTCCTACCGAAACAAGACCTGCTGATTCAGACCACTGCTGAAAACCGTTTCTGCCTATATCACAGATGCACGAACAGCTACCCGAGACAGCATTGCCGCGACACCATCAAGTTGAAGATGATGCAACCGCATTTGGATCGGCAGTTCACCAGACTTGCGAATGGCTCGCCTTACAGCCAGTACTACCCAGCTCAGATGAACTAGCGCTGCTATCAAGCGCTTTTCACTTCATGGCATGTCTCCGATGTACCTCGTGTACAGCAGTGATGACTGCTCAGCAGCTCTCTTTGCAAGCAGGCATTTTTCCTTCACAGCACAGTCCTGAAATTGCCTTTGCCATCCTTGTGGGCGATGAAGTGCTTGAGGGCGAAATTGACCTTCTCTGCACGGGGACTCACCCACGCAAAACTAAGGGGCATGCGATAAGCGAGGACAATCGCGCTTTTATCATCGACTATAAAACCGGTGGATCGCCTCTTGAAATGCCCGAGCAACTTTCTGCAAAGCATCTGCTTCAGGCACAATGCTATGCGTATGCTGCTTTGCAAATGGGTTCTCGCACGTTGAAGCCCATTTCATTCGCCTTGACAGCTCACCAGCAGCGAGAGCCGCAAACGATCAGCTACTTTTTCGACAAAAGCGATCTTTCAGAACTAGAGCGTCTTATTCTTGCCGCACGTAAGGCTGCCCGACGTGTAGCTACTCAGACTATGGCTGCTCAACAAGACCAATAAGAAATTGTGGTTCGGCTCATAGTCGGCTTCGTGCTCCAATCCGTCGGTCGTATGACTACCATACGCGATTCTCGTTGTGCATGTAGGCTCGCAAAATTCAGCTTGTAGCCCGCTTTTCACCCTGCAGTAGTACTTCCGTTGTAGTCTTTGTACACCGTTTGATGTATTCCTCAGCGAAACATGTCGCCCTTTCGTGATAGGCACCCAAACCGGTCCTGGCGAGATATGTTCAGATTGTCCTAATAGCGGCGGGGCTTTCCTTACATATCCGTCCGCCGCCTCCTCTAAAAAACCCGTGTTGCACGCGCAGATGCAACACGGGTTTATCTTGCCCAGATTGTGGCCAAATGCGAGCGCTCTTATGCCTCGCTGAAGGTAGACCAAGCATGTTAGTCTAAAAGGCATTGACGCGTCAATGCGCTTTTCTCATCAAAGTATCATGTTGCTATACAATTGACACTGTATAAAAACCGCAGTCTGTAGATCAGACGGTCCGATTGACAAAAGTCAACTCGGTACCACCTGCTACCAGGCTTAGTACCCAGGCTATTTAGATACGCACCAGTTCAGCCAGCTGACTAGCATGCGCGCGAGCACGCTCTATCATGAAGCCTTTGCTGCGTCATTACGAAGCACAGGACACATCACCCGTTAATACCTGTCCAGCACAGCTTCATCTGCGTTAAATTGCATGTCGCCTCAAGAGGAGCAAGCAATGTTTTGCAGCGAAGCCTCTTCAGCGCCCTCATAAAAGCAGCTGGCGCACCAGTCGTGAAGCCACTACCTTCTTACCTTTGGTTTTGTCACCCGTACTTCCAGAGAGAACCCACGAAGAACGTCTTCCATCCATTTGCGGCAATGCTGAAGTGATACCAGAACACGGATACTGAAACACGATGATATCGGCGTGCTATCAAGTTTTTGCTGTTCAGATGCTCATCAAATTGATAATCGGGATAGAGGCGTTACCAAGATCATCAAACTCGGCCTCAGGCAGCTTTTCTTGCAGAGCTTGCCGTATCGTTACGTGCTAACAGAGTCATGCGCAGGTCTGGATGACCAGAAACAATAAGAATATTTGCCATACTGAATCCTTTTCATTGAACGTGTTTACTGCTGCCAGTTTAGGCGTTTTCAACTGCGTTTTATACTGTCATCGATCCGATAGAACCGCGCAAAATTGTCGTATAACATCCGCTGGTTATCTGCCGACGAATAGCCAAACCAGCAAAGTTTGAACTCCTCGGCCGGCGACCATGGGGTAATCGCTCGCCCACATAGTGCGTCAATCCCCAGCTGCGATGCGTGAAAGCGAAACATCGTCAGCAGGCGCCCACGCCAACATGCTACTTGTGTCAAAGGCAATATCTTGCGCCAACACACACAAAGCCGCAGCGAGCACGCAACGGGCATCGATCCCAAATACGGCAACAGCCCAGGTGTGCCGCATGGCATCGCAGGTCGGGGAATCTCTTCAAGCACACGGGCCAGACGAACCGGATCGCTGAAACCATGCCGTTCATCTCCCACGTGGAACAGCACAACAAGTCCCGCCTGCGGCAGCTCGGTACAGCGGCATCCGTGCGCGGATCGTCGATATTAAACTGCTGCATGTCCGGGTGAGCTTCATGCCTTTCAGACAGCGCAGCAATCTGGGCAACAAGTGCTTCGCAGTCTCGCCCATCGGGCAGGGTTGGATCAGATTGCATCAGGATGCGCTGTCCCCAGCCCAACAAATTCAGGGTGACGTGCACACTCGTCGGCAATAGAAACGATTGATGCTACTCTACTTGACGCGCTGCAGTAGCTGCGCTGAACACGCATACCGATCGATACCGATTTCTTTTCCTTTTTACGCAAGGGACTTCGGGTGCCGGATCGAACCACATTTTCAAAGTTATAGCCATCTGCATGGTAAAAATCACTAATGACCTGCCGATGCCTTTGCGGCAATTTTTCTTTGTAAAATATGAACATGGCATCAGCTGCACGATACATTGTGCGTCAGGCGCGTAAATCATATGCGATTCCTTCTTACTTGTTCGTACCCAAGCTGTAAAAACGCTTAGAGTTTGCTCTTTTTACCGCAGGCTCTCAAAGCATGTTTGAAGTTTTGACTATTCAAAATGTATTGCCTGAATTATGTTGCGTACATTGCTGTATGAACTGTTGCGTGAATTACTGCACATTGCTGTTACGCATTGTTATTGCGCGTGATCTTGTATGAATTGTTGCGTTAATTGCCGTTACGTGCAACATCACGCGAATACGGCTGACGCGAACGGCCGCTACGCCCTGCCCCCGTTTGCCATTGCGCTTCTTTGTTTCGCTTCAACTGCTGAGAATTTTCTTCGCTCAAACGCACGTAGGCTGCAACCCGCTCAGGCGTGATATTCCCTGCTTTGATTGCTGCTTCAACACCACAGCCCGCATCACCTTGATGGCGGCAATCGCGAAAGCGACAGTTTTGCGCCGCCTCAACAACATCAGGAAAAGCTGCATCAATATCGGCTTGCGCATCCCAAAGCCCTAAGCCACGCACGCCTGGCATGTCAATCACTTCACCCCCACCCTGAATACGCACCATCGTACGATTCACGGTGGTATGACGGCCTTTCCCGTCAGCGGCACGCACCGCTGTGTCGCCTGCACTTCTGGTCTGCCAGCGCATTTTTATCGAAGCTTTGACTTGCCCGCGCCCGACCTGCCCATAAGCACTGCTTGCGTACCAGTGGAAACAAGGGCACGCACGGCATCGATCCCTATTTGGTTGACCGTAGATACTTCAATAACACCAATTCCTGGAGCGACCACTGCCCGAACTGCGGCGACTGCGTCCGCTCGCGCTGATCGCTTTCAGCCAAGTCTGATTTGGTTAATGCCACTGCTACGCGTGCTTTTGTATTACACGCAACTACTAACTCACGTTCGAGGCGCCGTATATTTAACCCCGGCAATGGATGCGCAATGATAACGGTGCCAAAATTTGCTGCCAGCACCTGCACCATCGATCGCTCAGCAGGGTCTTTTGTGACAACACCTGCTGCCGCGGAAGAATCTCAACAATTTGTGCTTTGTCAGCCGCGCCGTCGACCTCTATCAATCGCCAATAAAGCTGCGCGCTGTGTTGCTTCCTTACCAACGATGTAGCATGTTTACAGCGAATGAGATCGCCTGAAGCCAGCCGAACAAGTGGAAAGCCCCGATCAAGCTGCACTACCTGTGCCTTCAAAATCATATTGCACCTCAGCGTTGTCGCGCACGCAGCAGGTAATACAAGCCCGTTAGCGCAAGGCTGATGCCAACCATAATGAAACCAGACAAACTTCATCTGGTTAAAGCGGGCACGGCATCAAGCCCCAATACTGACAACCGACACCGTATCGGCTTGGATATCGGTGATTCCCTGATATGTGGGGCTCGAAAGATAAAATGTGCCCTTCACACGCAAGGTCGTACCCTTCGCACCATAGCGACCGAACGTATCGATGAGATCGACATCGTCTTGGGCGATAAGAACCGATATAGATCCTTCTTTACTGCGGTCGGTACTGCCGGTGTAATCCAAACCTTTCCTGGATCTTGCGTGTCCGATACCGCATCGTCAACCACTAGCCCGTCACCTGGACGGTCGGGCCATTCAGCGACGTATCGGCATTCAACAGATCATAGATACTCGTATCGTACAGAAAAGAGCTATCGGGCATTTGCTGCGGATTGACCCGATTGTCATCGGTTGTGTCCGTACGTGCTTGAGCAGAGGAAGGCGACAAGAAAAGAATCGCCGCAATGCAAAAAGACACGAGTGAAAAAGCCCTTGTAAAAGTGGCGCCGTACTCTGGATAAGCGCGCAAGATTCTCATGAGCGCCCTTTCGCGCACAGCAAACCGCGTAGCCCGCGGCGATGCACGTATCTTGACACCCACTGCGAGCAACGTGATGAACTCGAGACGGCCTGCCCACATTTCGGCAAATGTACATAATTTTCAGCAGTGCAGGCATCGACGCCTGCGTAATGCCAGTGGAGATACCACCGTTACTTGCCATCGCTACGCTTTCGGTAATGGCAGAAACTGCATCGTAACCGTGTGCGACACCCACGAGAGCGCCGGCGATATACATAATCACGAACATGGTAAAAACGGTCATGAGCGCTTCTTCCAGCGCCTGAGCAACGGCGGCCGATATGGTGATAGGGTGGTCACAACACGTGCTGAATCGGGAGATGCCACGCCCTTTAATGTTTCAAACGCTGACTTGCCAATAATGGCAATGTTCTTCAGTTTGATACCACCTGCTGTTGACCCTGAAGCGCCTCCAACTGACATAACCAGCGCCAGAATCAGCAGAGCACCCGATGGCATAATTGAGGTCAATTGATTGCTGGTGAGCGTACTAAAGCCGGTCGTTGTTGCCTGAAATAAAGGTAGAACAAACCAGTACGCGCAAGTTCCGGGTAAACTGCGCATCAACGTTGATGAACTGGGTGTCACAATAAACAAATGCCAGCATGATGCCGATCCACACCACAGCCGTGCGCACTTCAATATCGCGGAAGTATCCTTGTACGCGACCGCGCAACACTTCGCTTTGCAGCAAAAACTCACACTGCCCAGCAGCATTAACACCATTGATCACGCCTTCTACGCTTGACGCTATGATGGTAGGTGATGCTCGTACTCATGGGGGTAAGACCGGTCATACAGCCCGACACCGCCAGCCAAATCCATGAAGGAGTGCGCGCGGTACGCATCCCATGTAGCAGACAAATAGCAGCCAGTCACGATCGGAAAGCGACTACGATAACAGCCAGAAAAGCGCAGGATAAAGCCAGCCGTTTGCACTACGTTGAAGCACATGTTCGCTCACGGCCTTCGCTGTTGCGTGCACGCTTTTCGAATCGGCCACGTGACCGGGAATGCCGAAGGAGCATCGCCTGCACAGACAGCACCGGCATACACTGCGAGAAATCGCCACATGCTAGCAAAGTTCGATGATGAGTCGGGGTTGGAAATAATTGTGCACCGATCGCAGTAAACGATGACACAGAGATCAAACAAAGGCATTGAGATAAGCTCTGGTAGCTGCGGGGAAAGCGCCAGCGGGACCAGCCGCTGGGTGGCTGCCACGACGATCCAGGCAAAACTCGTGACCGCAGCTAGCCGCTGACGATTGAGGACGCCCTGGCTCGATGCGCAACGCACACGCATTGCAGAGCCAACCGTAAGCGCAATGCCCATGCTGGAGTAAATAGCGAGCAGCTGGTTCCCATTCAGGAACCAGCAGCCGCCGATTACCAGTGGTACTGCCATAGCCGCGCCCGCATACTAAGCAGTACGCCCCAACAATGATGCTATTACCGCGCAGATCGTAGAGGTGTATCGCGCCCACATAACCCAAAACCTACCGATTGCAACGTCGCACGTGGCAAGAATGAGCTTCCAAAACGCACGTGAAACATCCAATAGAGAGCACTACATAACGGCCCACAAGGAGTAACTGCATCTTTTAGTCTGTCTCCACACGCGTTTTCAGCATGGCGCAATTCCTAGTACAGAAGCGATCTGGCGCGCATAATATGATCGTATCACCCGTGAAGGAATTGAGAACCACACTGAAATGTGCTGGTGGACGGGCTACATTTTCTGAAAAGGAAGAATTAGCAGAAAGAAAGTGTGCAGATGAAAAGCAGATTTGAGGTGGGTAGCCGTGAAAGAACCGCTGGCTGAAAGGGCGTATAGCAAAGGTGCCAATACCGTTGTTTTAACCTCGCCGATAAGAGACACCATAATCGTCAAAGATCCGCATTGCGGATCTGATTATCGATAGTACCCTCACTGCCATTGTCCCGATAAACTACTTCACGAAATACCGCCAAGCGTGCACCAAGATGCTGGCACATTCGCGCAGAAACAGCGTTACGTACCGATGCGCCACCATATCCTTTAAAAGAGCCGCGATAGTTGAGCACAGCGTTTTGCAGCATGCACTCACATAGCTGTGCTTGTCATGCAGCGGATCGTCGCTCGCTCCCCAGGGGAAATCGTCGTCGTTGAGCGCCGAAGGGGTGCCATTGTATCCCACCGAAAGAATGCGATGGTTTGTGTCGGCAATGCAAGCACCTACCTGCGTATGCGGGTCGACTACGCTGCGAAGCGGCAATCGCAACTCTCATAAAGAACTGATCCCATGTGAGTGACATTATCCTGTTTGTCTGGCATGGAACCACCCTTTTCGCTGTTGCTACATTGAAGTTCGCTTGTACTGCCGTACTCTGCCGCGCAGTTATCTTTTAACCCGAGCGCGGTGCTGGCATGATCGCTTTCAGAAAGAGACACGCGGACGAACTGTTTCATCCCGCGTTCCACATGTGCGTCTATAGAAACACGCACGTCTGTAGTGCATTTACCGCAACGACATTTAGACACCCAGCCCAGGCTGACCTTGCTGGCTCTTCCACTGTGCAGTGATAGTGCAGTTCATCATCAAGGCTGATAACAACCTTCGATCCGTCAAGCACGTGTCCGCGTACGATCTCGCTTGCCACCCGATCAACAATTTCCTTTTGGATCAGGCGCTTTAACGGACGCGCACCAAACACTGGATCGCCAGCCGTCGAGTGCCAGCTGCTGCATAGCGTCGGCTTGACCTCCAGTTGAATACGGCGCTGGGCCAAAGCGATCCCGCACGTCTTCGAGCTGCACCGTCAACAATCGGCTCGGATCGCATTAAACGACAGTGAATTGAAGATCATCGACATCATCAATACATGATTGATAGATTCCGGACGGACGTCTGCCGCAACGCACCATCAATCGCTTCACGCATCTGCTTTTCATCACCATTTTCAGCAAACTCGCGAATAAACTGACTGCCCACATTGCTCGTCATAATAATGATGGCGTTCTTGAAAGCTGACAACGCCTTGCCCATCGGTAAGACGACCGTCATCAAAGCACCCGCAACGGGATGTAAATACATCCGGGTGTGCTTTCTCGATTTCGATCAAGCAAGATCACGCTGTAAGGGGCGACGGCGAACTCTTCGGTGAGCTGACCACCTTCGTCGTAGCCAACATGTCGGAGGAGCACCAATCAGCCGCTGCACGCCGAACTTTTCCGTGTATTCAGACGTGTCAATACGCGCCATGGCCCGCTCGGTATCGAACAGACACTCGGCAAGTGCCTTAGCCAATCTCGTCTTGCCCACGCCGGTGGGACCAAGGAATAAGAAGGCTGACCGTGGGCCTATCAGGATCGGAAAGGCCAGCCCGAGTGCGCCGGGAGGCTCGCCACTGCTGACACAGCCTCGTCCTGCACGACCCCTCATGCAAGCGATCTTCCGGGTCCGGCAAGCTTTTAGCCATTTCGCTGCATCATCTTTGACGCAGGGATGCCCGTCCAGAGAACACCACCAGCAGCAATCTCTCTTCGGGAGACTTCTTCTTTCAGGATGGCACCATCCTGCCGTTTGGCGCTGGAGTCTCCGTTTCTGCATCCGCCAGCTGATTTTTCAGCCCAGATACGTGCGCTGGCGCAACTCACTCGCGCGGGATACATCGCCCTCGCGAGTGCGCGCGTCTTTCTTCACTCTGCGCAGCTTCCAGTTCGCTTTTTCAGCTCTTGTGCACGAACGATAACGTCTTTTTCGTCCATTCGGCCTTGCCGCTTATCCAGATCTTCCTGCGCTGAGGCAATCTGCAGCAGCGCAGCAAGACGCTCTTGCTGGCTGCATCACCTTCCTTCATGAGCGCCCGCTCTTCGATCTGCATTTGTGTGATTGCGCTCGCAAGATCAACCCCTCAGGCATGCTGTCAATTTTTACCGTGCACGGCCTGCTGCCTCGTCCAGGCACCAATAGCCAATGGTGGAAGCAAAGGATCAGATATATAGCGACGGAAACCAGCTGCTGCCATTGAGTGCATTGTCGCGGTACGCGAACGCCATGGTGAATTCGGTACTTTTCTTTCAGACCACGCAGAATGGCAATAAAACCTCACCGGTGGCTCGCCCACAATTGGTTGAAATGCGCCCAAGGCCGCGTCCTTTCGATGTACCGGCGATACTCGTCATGTCGTTGCACCAATCGCATGAAGTTCCGCTCACGCGCTAAAGCCGGCTTAAAGATATTGCCGGCGTCAAGCGAGCCACGCCTGGCTGACCCCGGCCCGACAGTATGCACCCGTCGATAGCAGGGATGATGCGCCCTTCGCATCTTTGACTCTTCACGCAGAACCGCTCTTGAGACGGTTCTTCAAATTCGCCGCGATACTTCGCGCTCATCATGGTTCTCAGATCAAGCGCACATCAAGATCGCGCAAGCTCGTCGGCACATCGCCCGCAACAACAGCCGCGTCCTCGACGATAGCTGTTTTACCCACACCGCCTTCACCAATAAGCGCACCGGGTTGTTTTCGTCCGGACGCGACAGCACTCCTGAATGGTTCGATCGACTTCCTTCTGAACGGCCGATAATCACCGTTTGCCTTCGCGCGCCTGTTGGGTCAAATTCGCCCATACTAAGCGCTCAAATTCCCGCCTTCTGTCGGCTTTCGGTCACCCGTGTGTCGCCGCGCAATTCTTTTTCGTAGGCTTCTTCGATATTCCTGCGCGCGTAACACCCTGCCCCGGAAAGAATACGACCCGCAGCGCCTTTATCTTCGGACAGCGCATCAGTACGTGTCACCGTCGCATAGCACGCCGAGCTTCTGCCGCCTTAACCGCGACTGCCACTTGGAGCAGTGCACGGACGGCACGCTCATGGAACCCTGTAAAAAGGCGGGAAGCTTTTCCACCTCATCGGAGACAAGGGTGCGCAGCCGAGCCGCATCACCCCAATGCGTTGATACAATGGCCTCAGGTTATTTTCGTTTGAATCGACTGCCAGCAGGTGAATCGGTCAACGGTGGATTGTCATGTTCCCCCGCGATACCCATAGCCACCTGCAGGGCCTCCTGTGCGGTGATCGCCAATTTATCAAGTCCTTATACGTCCTTGCGAGACGCTTATTCCGTAGTTGTTCAGCTTGTGTTCAGCCGTCGTTGCTCATCGCAGTTGTTACGCATTCACAGTGTGCTCGTTGTCTGGAAATCGCTGTTATTCGTAATAGTCTGCCTTTTCGTCTCACTTTTTCTTCCTTCAGCGCTGTTCTATGTGCGACCTTACCCATAGAGCTTTACTCTGCTGGCTTTATTCACTACCTTACGCTGGGCCACCTTATCGAGCTGCGAAGGTAAACGACGCAGGGCGGTTGAACGTACCGCCAGCGAAGTAATACCGCGTGTTTCCGAGTTCATGCACGGCCGCCGGGCGCCGCACTTTTCTATGGGCGCATCAAGTTCACGTCGCGCCTCTTCGATGCGTCCTTCCAAATCCATACCGCCCGTCAGGTTGATATTCTCATCGGTTAATTGTTGATGGTTTCAAGGCGATCATCTGGCTCTGCGAGTACATACGAGTATTCCCGCTGGTGCGCTGGGGGGTAACCAGACCCCTTTTGCTCGTAGGAACGTAACGTCTGTGGGTGCACGCCTGGGTTAATTTAGTTGCGCGATCACATACAGTGGTTCGTTGCGATCGTCTCTCACCAGGATCCCACTTCTCGTTACTTCTCTCTCTCGTGCCTGGGCAAATGCTTCTCAGCGCTGCTTTCCGTTTTATCATTCAAAGACCGAGGAATGCGCACGCGTACCGTCGCGCACATCACCCGAACCAGAACCCTTTAAACGCGAGCACCTTCGCCAATGCAGTGTAAGCACCGTACCATCCCAGTGTTCCCGCAGGTATCTTGCTGGCGCACCTTTTCCCCTTGCGGCAGCGGAACATCCACCTGGCTCCAGCGCCGCTTCCGTCAGATGCTGTACCGACATCCATCATCACGTCAGCACCATCGCGGGTATACAGCGAATCGCTGATGCGTTGTAGCAAAATCAGATCACCACGCGCACCGCCCGCTTCACCAAAGCCGCCACGACCTTTAGCGCGCGAATGCGACCGCCATCAACTGCACCAGCGAGGGAATCTTGCGAGCACACCCGTTCAGGCTTCGCTTTGCACCTGGAACTTTACGCTCACGCGTTTTCTCTGCGCCGCCGGAAAGCCTCGTTAGCAGGTCACTCGCAGCGTGATCGTTGACATCACGTCCACGCTGAGGCCTTTGTACCGACTTCTTGTACCCTGCCAAAGTCAACAAACCCCAATCAGTTCCAATGTCTTCACCACGGCGGGTACTTTCGAGAATATCAGCTCCAGCTTCACTCCGAAATCGGCGCCATTCATTGACGGCATAACCGCCATTGCCGCCAAAAGCGCGCACCCATCCTGAAGGGATCTCCACTTTCGCGGTGCCGACACTGATCGCCTCAAAGCACGCGTTTCTTTCGTCGCTGAGCACTGTGGCGTGTCTGATTAAGCTCTTTGAACTTTGTTTCGTCCGCCCCGGCGTCCAGGGTATGACGCTTGCGCAAGCTTGCGAAACGCTCGATCCTTCGTCGGATGTCGCCGGACGTGGAACGCCGAGCGTTTCGCCAGCCAATCAGGGTTGTCTCGGGCATGCGCTCCACCATCCTTTCCTGCTATCGCTTTCTGAGCTAAGCGGGCCACGCTATCGCCGACCCGCCTTCCTACAGTTACTGTTAGCTACGAGAAATCCTCTGTATCTTCGGGGGATCTTCCTTTCTCTCTTTGGTACACCCGGACGTGCGGCAGTTACCGCCAGCGGTCAGGAAATAACTTTTTCGACCCATCTTGCCTACGCCGATACACATCATCTGTACGGTTTCGTCGAAGACATCGGCGCGTTCCGCCGTTTGACGGCAGCTGCGCTCTCGAGTGCGTGGAATGCCTCGCCAGCGAGGATCGTTGCCTCAACTCACACTTCACCAGCACGTACGACAAGTTTGGTAGCGCACTTTTGGAGACGCGTCAAGCAGGTCACCGCACGTTGTTCCGCGCGTAGTCAATACTGCGCTCAAAGTCATCAACACCTGGCAACAAATCGCCCACGAGCTTTTCGGTAGCGCGCTTACGGTTCATCGTCGCGCTGCTCGTTCATCGCGACGGCGGTAGGTGCATCCCATTCCGCGTGCCGAACGCATGAACTTGTCCTGCGACGGCAGCCTGCGCTTGAGCGGCGCAGAGATCCATCACTGCTGCTTCGCCTGCGCTCGGCAGCCGTAGTTGCCCGGCATGCTATCGGTACCCTCGCAGCAGTTGGCTCGCCATCGATAGGCGCACATCAACTTCTGTGTCTGCGGCGTGGTGTCGCGTTGCCGTATCGCTTGCCGTGGCAGCGACCAGTGGCAGTTTGCGCTCGAGCATCCGCCGAGCCTGACCGGTCAGGCTCGGCGGTTTCTGAGACGTTATCGGCGAAAATCCTTCGCGCCTCCTCGCAATTCACCACACCCGTCGATTCTTGTTGTCGTCGACAACTTCAGTCAGCTCTCGATGGTATCGTCGACCTCAGCTTGACCCGCCTGCGCCGCCGCACCTGCTGCATCGAGCACCCGGCTGCGCAGCGCTATTGACTATGCCCAGCCTCGGAAAGCGCATGTAGCAGCTTGCTGCAGCTTTTCGGTATGCTACGATAGCACGTCCGCGTCGGTACCAGCCAGAGCACTCTTTAGCTTCGGACAAAGCTTTCTTCAGCCAGCTTCCGTATCCTCGAGAACCTGGTCGCTCAATTCAGAAAGTGTCTGCTCGGTAGCATTGACCAAACTGTCAGCAGTTGTTGCGTACTTCTACTCTCTCTTTGCGTTTCTCCTCTCTTCTGGCATGCGACTCGCAGTCTTTTTGACCATACGATCAACTTTCATCGTCGGAGTGCCGTCGAACCTCGAGATAGTCACTACAGCTGCTTGCCGGTGCTCAGATCTTTTGCGGACACGTTGACGACGACCGTGCGTCAATGTCGACGTAACCTCAATCTGCGGTACCTCACGGCGTGCGGCTGGATGCTCAGTCAGCTGGAACATGCCGCCGTCTTGTGTCGGCAGCCATCTCGCGTTCGCCCTGCAAAGTGTCGTGCAATTTCTTGCACTGGTCTGATCATCGGCAGCCGTGGAATATACTTCAGTCTTGCGCGTTGGGATTGTCGTGTTGCGGTCCGATCATCTTGGTCAATCACGCCGCCTCGTGGTTTCAACACCCAAAGAAAGCGGGGTAACGTCCAGCGAAGAATACCTTTCGACGCCGTGCAACAGCACCACCCTGAACAGCAGCGCCCGCGGCAACCGCTCGCCGGGGTTAACCGACATGTCCGGCTGCGCCAGTAACAGCTCCTGCCACGAGGTTCCTGCACCGCCGGCATGCGAGACGAACCGCCAACGAGCAGCACTTCGTGCATCGCCTGTCGACAGGCGCGCATCGGATAGCGCACGCTGAACTGGTTGCTTGCAGCGCTCGGCAGGCCGCGCGTACGCGCTCAAACTCGGCACCGCGTTAACGTGTAGTCAAAGCATGCGCCGGACCAGTGGCGTCCGCGGTGATAAACGGTAGATTAATGTTGGTTTGTGTCGTGCCCGAAAAGCTCATCGCTGGCGCTTTTTCTGCGGCTGCTTCAAACGCTGCAGAGCCATCTTCGATCTTCTTACGCGGGTCCGATGCCGTTATCAGTTTTGATTATCAGCCATCCAATCGATAACACGCTGATCGCAGTCATCGCCACCAAGATGGTTGTCGCCAGCTGGTGAGCACACACAAACACGCCATGTCGCTCAGTTCCAAAGCACCGATACGTCGAAATGTACCCGCCACCCAAGCCGAAAACGAGAACCTTTTCATCTTTGTTTGTCTTGTCGAGGACCATACGCTACTTGCCAGCTGCCGTCCGGCCTCGCTGATGATACGCATGACTTCAAGGCCAGCAATTTTGCCTGCCGTCCCAGGCCTGACGCCGCACGTCACTAAAGTACACAGCGCACCGTAATAACCAACCGCCTGAGCAGTGGAACTGCCGTACCCGTTTTCGCGTCGTTCTTCAGCTTCTACAGAGTACCACATGGCGGTACATTTCTTCCCGGCATGTCGGTCTTTGCCGTCCAATATCGACAACAGCACGGCCGATCTTTGCCATCCTTTACCGTGCAACGCGAAACAGTTTTACGCTCTTCGGCGGTCTCTGCGAAGCGAACGTCCGATAAAAAGCGCTTAACTCGACGAAACGGTATTCGTGGGTTGGTAACCGCCTGATTCTTAGCTGCCTTACCACCAACACGTTCGCCCTCTTTACGAAAAGCTACAACTGACGCAGCGTTGTGCGATCGCCCTCAGCGTTCACCAGGATTTCTGGCTCTGTTACTCCACAACGGCTGCCATGGCTGAATTGGTGGTACCCAAGTCAATACCAGATTAATCTTTCGCCACTTGCGCTCTTCCTTTCCATTGTCTGGATGGCACACTAGGCAACTAGTCACCACAGAGATGTTTGCGTAGCAGCCAATATAAAATCTTAGTCAATCACCGTCAAATTTTATAAATTGCTTTATGCGCTGCAGTACTGACGTAGCTTTGAACTGGTATTATTCTGGGTTTATAGGATGAAATATGAACAAATGGCGCTGTTCCGTCGCCTGCAGCTGTCATCCACGCGTGCCAAGTTTATGCGCACGGGAGACCGTCCCGTTAACGGAGATCGCGAGAGGTAGTGCATGCTACGTGCCTACTACCTCGCACGCACACCGCTATCAATACACGCACACTATCAATGATTCTAGAGACGTATCGCCTGGAGCGTTGCCAGCGCCCATCGTAGTCCCTCAACATCTGGTGATAGCAGCCATCGGGCATTCCTCAAGGCAATCACCACCAGGCAATGCAAGGTCTTCGTTTTCTGTTGCGGCAATACCGCCGATAACCTCTAAAACTTCTTTAGGCAAGCATCAACATTTTAGATGCCGCAGCCGATGCATTCTTCACTAATCAGGATGCGCCATGGGACTTCTCCTTCCTATGGTATATGGCTTTCTTGTATAGAACCAGCCCTCGTCAAAAGCTGGTTTTTCTGCCTCCGCAAGATACCATGTGCTCAGTTTGATGCAACAGGCATTTTAGTATCGTTTTAGGATGATTGAGAGGAACTAGCAGATACGAGGAAGCTGTTCTCCCACCAGCATATCCAGGGTACGTTCAGACCCAAACGCTGTACGGACGGTTACTGCGGCTACCCGCGCCGCATTGGAAAGACGAACCCTCACCAATAATGGCCGCATCATACTATCATTTATTCGCGCGCATAGCCTCACAGGCAGCATCGGCTTCGTCGGGCGGTACCACACAAAACCATTTTTGGCCTTCGTTGGCAACTTGTGGCACATCGTAGCCGAGCATATCACAGGCTCTCCCTCGTACCATGTCTTTTACCGGCACGGCATCTTCGTCGATTACCATATCAACACCCGACTGTTCAGCAGTTCATTCGCTGATGAAAGCCAGACCTCCACGTGTTGGGTCGCGGAAACACTGCAGTATTCGGCGCTGCTTTGAGCACATCTTCAATCAGTGATTAAGGGGAGCGTATCGCTGCGCGAATCAGTTTTAAACGACAGCCGTTCGCGGCAGCTCATAATGCGATACCATGATCGCCCAGCGTCCCCTGACACCAAAATCTTGTCGCCCGGCTGGCATTTATCGCCGCGAGCGCGCGGCCTGGGGAATAAAACCAGTGCCCTGATATTGATATATACACCGTCGCCATGACCGCGATTGACCACCTTTGTGTCGCCTGTGGCAATACGCACGCCTGCTTCGGCGTGCTGTTTAGCCATCGAAGCACAGATGCGCTTCAAGTCGGCAACAGGGAACCCTTCTTCTAAGATAAAAGCGCTGCTTAAACACACTGGGCGGGCGCCGCTGTGGCAACATCGTTAACGGTTCCGCAGACTGCCAGATGGCCAATATCGCCACCCGAAGAAACACGCGTTACCACAAAGCTGTCGGTGGAATACGCAAGGCGTTCGCCCGAAAGCAGGCAGTGGCAGGTTGGCTGCATCGTTGCCGCGCAAGCTCATCGCTCCCCATACGCTTCCATAAATACCTGGTCGATATTACGTCGCATCATCGATCCGCCGCTGCCATGGCCAAAGCAGTACTGTTTCGTCCATTCCCGTTTTCTTCCTTCCTGGCCGCTGTACGCGATTGTTTTGCCTTTGCGCTATCGTGTGCGGTTTCTTCTTTGACCGCCGCGCATGCTTTTTGATTGTCGCGCGCTATCTGTGCGTGCCTTTCTTACCGCCTCATGCGTCCGTGCACGCACTTCCGTTCAATGCTTTCATTCAACGGTACCGCAGCTAAATGAAATTTTTCCTGTTGTCGTTAAAACCAACCGCCCAGTTTTTACCCTTTTTGTACCCAAAAATCATATCGGATATACCCTGCACAAGCCCTGTTTCGCCACGCATGATAATAACTTCCAAGCAACTGTGCTCGTCAAGGTGCACGTGCGTCGAAGAAATCAATGTTCTCAACGTAATGATGTTGGATGTCGTCGTCGGTACGCAAGTCGTTGGCGTGATGGTTGAATACAGTCGTGAGAGTGCCCATGACTTCGCACCGGTGTGGCACATTCGGCTTTCAACAAGTGTTCGCGCACCAAACGCGAATACTCTCGTGCGATTTTTGAAAGACCTCGTCGAGCAACAAGTTGGTCGGAATTCTATAAGGAGATCCTCGGGCATAGCCACCGAGAAACGCATTAGATCATGAGGCATCCGTATCGTCTCCTGTTAGGTGCAAACGCAATTCGGGCGGCACTCTATGCACACGTCACGCGTTTTGCTGTTTCGCCCATCCGCGCTGCGCACTCTTGTTGTTAGCCACACTGCACGGGAACGCCGTCTTACCGATTCACCTGCTCGGCTTGCGTAAGACGTTATACCAAGTTAACGGTCACACCTGCGAGCGTTTCCGCATCTTCGTCAGCGCATCCTTTGCATCGGTCGCGAGCACGTGCTCATCAAGCAGCTCTTGTACCTGATGCATAACTTCGTCCGTCTTTTGATAGCCGTTGTCGCCAGCTAGATGTGCCAACTTGTGTGCCCAGCGACGATTGACTGCAATCTGATCGTCGATTTGCTCGAGCATCATCTTATACTGACCGGTATTCACGCCATTTTGGCACATAGAAACCTTCTTCCATCGTCTGACCGCTGTTCTCTTGCGACCCACTTGCGCAATCACTTGCGAATATCAGTCTTAACTCTATACCAAAGTGCGCACGATGCAAGCGGTCAGCGAACAGAGGTACTGAAAAGCCCGTGATGGAATGCTGCAAACATATTCCCAGCGGAGGTTCCTAATTACTTGCTTGATGCGTTCGTCGGGAAGTGCGTAGAACAAATCGTCACCCAGCTACCGGTAATAAAATCGCGCACTTGAATGCGAATACACCGCTCGTACACGCTACCATCAGACCATTTGATTCTACCGCTTCACTCGCATCGGTGTCTCGACGAACCCTTCGGGTATGCATAAAGCAACCGACCCTGTGCCAACATGACAACCGTCCTTCTGCAGAACGTGCGACATCAGGGTACGCATGCGTGTGCCCGCTGAAGAGCACACCGTGTTCTCTGTGCGTCAATCACCTGAGCAAGCGCACTGTCATTTCTATAGAGTTGCTATAACCCCCATTGAGTAATGCGCGGTGTGCTTTCACAGTGTTTCTGCAGTGGCTCGTGACAAAAGCACATACGACACCACGCCACGATCTTCGTCTTTCTGCAGCAAGTCATCTAACCAGAGTAACTGATCGGTACTCAGCTTGAAATTCACCCAATCATTCGTAGGATTTAAGTCACCTACAACAATTAAGTGCAAACTAGATACTTCGGTGTCGTAATAGACTGAAGATGTTCCCGCATACTGTATAAATGTTGCCCGACGCTGCTCGTACAGTTCGTTGCCATCGTCATCGGTTGACTGTTCGTGATTGCCCATAACCATCTTGAGCGACGAGCGCTTGATACCAGCACTAGCAGCCAACGACATAAAGAGGTCGTATTCTTCCGTGGTGCCATCGTTGACTAAGTCACCGTTAACAACGATGTATTCAGGCTGATCAGCTATGGAAGCCAGGTCAGCAAAAAGCCTGTTTAGGGTTATTTACATAGGTGGCATTATCGCTGTCACATGCGTGTCGCTGATAACGGCAAACCGGCTTTTGAGAGCCGCGCTGCGATGGATCGTTAAACACTTCGTCAGCGCAAGATGCTGGACCCCATCCAAATGCCAGTGGGTCGATGTTTGCTGAAAAACGCGAATAGTCGCCACACTAGCTGCTGCGGCTAAGCCCTTCAAGAAACCTCTTCTGCTGATGTTGCGTGTCATATAATCCCCTTCGCACATAAGCGGCTACTGCCGCTTTGAGTGCGAAGGGATTCTAGAAATGCTCCCTGAAAAACATTCTGAAAGAGACCCGAAGAACATGTGGCATTTCATTTGCTCAAAAAATGAAAACTCGAAAACACAACAAGGTACCCAATTATGATCTTTAAGCGCTCTTTCCCGGCTTGCTGTTGTGCTAAACGATTGAACTTACTAATGTCGCTTTCGACATGCCTTCATACGGATCTTGGCGCATCTCAAATTCCGGATCACTTTCGTTGTTCCACATGTCATCAGCAGCCAGCGCCCACTTTTTCAGCAAATGAATGACACTCGCGCACAGTTCATCAGCCGTTTCCTGCGCCTGCAAATCGGTCGAATGAGCTCCCGCTCGCTCGACCATCGCTGGCAGACAATCCGATTCTCGAGCATGGGACAAGGGCAAACAAATTATTATTAAAGGGCTGACCCTCGTAATATTCCGCGAAGAGCGGCGAGCGCAACGCTTCTGAGCAGCGACACATCGTGAATGTTGACATTTGAATAGTGAATAAAAACGCACGGTTCTGCGTCACCTGCCGCATTAGTATGCAGATATCGACGACCACCCGCAATACAACCTCGACGTATTCCCGTCATTCTGAAAATCAAGAGTAAACAGCGGTTTTGTCTTACGCATAGCGCGAATGAAGTCGCACATACGGCGTCGCTGTGTCACCGTAGGCATAAGCGAGATATCAGAATCAACACCCACCGGCATGTAGGTAAACACCAGCAGAAAAGAGCACCTGATCGATCAGCCAATCAAAATACTCTTTACTGCCAACACTCTCTGCGTTTTGACTGGTTAAACAGGCGGAAATACCAAAGGGGCAACTTATGTTCTTTCAGCGCGCCATAGCATTAACAATGCGCTGATACACCCCTTCACCTCGACGCGCGTCGGTTGTTTCTTCAAACCCTTCAGCACTAATGGCGGAACAAAGTTCTTCACCCGAAGTAGATCTTGGCAAAAGAGTCCTCATCGATAAGCGTGGCGTTTGTAAAACAGAGGAATGTACAGTCCTGGTGTTTCGCATGTCGCATAAGGTCGCGCTTGCGCACGAGCGGTTCACCACCCGTATAGATATAGATGTGAACTCCAAGGTCAACACCCTCATTGATAATCGAGTCGATGTCTTCGATAGCTAAGATTGAGCTTTATGTCCATAGTCGGATGCCCAACACCGATACAGTGCAGATTACAGGCACTTGTCGGATCAAGCAGAATCGCCCACGGAATGTTGCACTGATACTTTTCGCAGCATTTCTTCCTGCCGACCCCAAGCCATAAGGTTGCCATCAACCGAAAGTTCTTAATAAAGGTGTCGCGCATCGCCGGGTTCAAATCGGCAATCTTCATAATAAGCTGGTACCAGTTGCTCTTCTGTTCAATGGCATCGCGAAATGCAAGCCGCTGTGAGGGGAATAGATTGGCGAGGGCATCCTTATCAATCATGTCCATGATCTTCGTTGCACGTGCTCCGGGATCCTCCAGAAGATAGTCGACCGCTTTTCTGCTTTCGGCACGTTTGATCTGGATCGGTTGCCTTCATAGTTTATCCCTCCTTTATTCAACAATTGAATATTTCGTTGGGGAAATGTAAAATCATGCTCAGGTAAAGACAATTGCCAAAGCGCTTACCCTTTTGGGGAGTAATACTCACCTGAATGAGTTCAGGGAAGATTGCAGGCTAATTTGATTCTTTATTGCAGTAAACAATCTATTTGATGCTATTGATATACAGCTGATAAAGAAAATTAGGAGACACTTATGCAAAACGAAAGAAGAGCAAGACCGACGCGTTTGCGTACCCGTGCTGCAATACGCACTGCTTTTTCTTTCTTTGGCTCGCGCGCAACAGCCCGATAAGATATCGGTAACCGCACCTCGCCCGCACTGCTGACATCGATCGCAAAACGTTTTACCTGCACTATGATTCAATCGATAGCCTCATCGATGAATCGTTTCTACGAAGAATCGCAACGTATTGCCGATATCCTGCGCGAAGGATCAATTGATGGCGATGACATATTGATGTCATCAAGATGTATTCCCTGTTGAGCACCGAGCTTGTATCGGGTCTCGACGAACGCGCACTTATCTTAGGGCACATGGATATGTCTCAAGTACTGCGGCGAATCGGTTCATTATGGTGTCTGTGATCATCGAGAATGATTCGCTTCATCTGGGACATTCCCTTGGCAAACATCTTGAGTACTTCGTTTCATTCTTCTGCGCAGGCTTGCTGTCTGTTTACCGCCACTGGATGGAACCGATTCAGAGATCCCCATGGACGAACTGGCCGATATGGTCAGTGTCCTGGTGCTTTCAGGTCTTGAGGAGCACTTAAAAGAGAAAACTGCTCGGAAAGATCTCCCGTAGTCAGGCCGAAAACTCAACAAGCGTCTGCGTCAACTCGGTAGGCTCAGCAGGACTCGGTCAGCAGTAACTCAAGTAGCTCAGCAGAAGTTCAGTATTACCTGCATTAATGCGTCTGGCACTAGCTGTCTAGTGCGCTTGCACCTACTGATCACAGGAGCCAGCGCTGCCGCATCCCGCTTTGGACTTGCGGATACGTAGGCTTTTGGCTGATGACATGCTAGAATGCAACACATCGGCGCTGGCAACCGCCTTCTTCTGCACAGGTTGCTTTCACTGTGCGTCACATAACCGCTTGCGACGGCATGACCTCAGGGTCATACAGCAAGCGTCAAGCGGTCTTATATCTCTTGCCCAGCGGCCTTCCGTGGATTCTGCACGGAAGAGTTAGACCGTCGGGTGTCATTTCCTCGGTTCTGTGCCTGAGCATTCCGAAAGAAGGTTTTGTGGAACTCCTTTAATTCCAAGAAGGGTCTTGCCCTTGTCGGCGTTGTTGTTGCCCGCTCGAGCAGGTACTGGCAGCAACCGGCAATCCTGGTAATATAGCCATCTGTGCCGCCTGCTTTATCCGCGACATGGCGGGTTTCCCCGAAGCTGCATACCGCAGCCCCCTGCAGTATTTCCGTCCCGAAATCGTTGGTTTTGTCGCGGGTGCATTTTTGATTGCCCTGCAACCAGAGAGTATCGTTCAACAGCCGGATCGTCACCGATGGTGCGCTTTATCCTGGGCTTCATCGCGATGATCGGTGCACTCATCTTTTTGGGATCGCCCTGCGCATGGTTATCCGCATGAGCGCGGGCGATCTCAATGCTTGGGTTTCGGTCTCGTAGGACTTGTTGCTGGTGTAGCTACCGGTGCGGTGTTCCTCAGCGCGGATTTTCGCTTGGACGCGAACATGACACCAATGAAAGCCGCCGGCACCGTACTACCATCGCTTTGGGTAGTGCTGCTGATTATCAGCCTAACGTTAACAGTAATGGCGGTTAGTGAATCTGGCCCCGGGTCGAAGCATGCACCCTGATTATTTCGCTGGCCGTAGCGCTCGTTATTGGCGCCCTCGCACAGAAGACACGCATCTGCTTTATCGGCGGCGTGCGTAATGTCATCCTGATGAGGACTTTTCGCCGCTTATTCCCATCGTTGGTCTCTTTGCTGTTATGGCCATCTACAACGTAGCTACCGGCGGTTTCAAGTTGAGCTTCGACGGCCAGCCCATTGCACATGCTCAGCATCTGCGGGAATATCCTCGGACTCTATGCTGTCGGATTCGCCGGCACGCTCGCCGAGTGCTGCCCTCTGCGCCAGATGATTTTTGGCTGGCCAGAACCGTGCGATGACGCAATGACTTCTTGGGAATGCTTATTGGTGCCGCATTTGCACATAACTTTGGCCGCTGGTGCTGCTGCAGCTGCCGCTACGGCCGATACCCCGCAGTTGCAGGAGGCCCTTCTTTGGCAGGCCGGGATCGGTTGTACTTGTTGCTGGTGTTGCAGTGCTGTTTGTTATCGCATTCACCAACCAGAAAAAGAAGAAGGCTGCGGCGGCGAAAGCCACTCTGGCTGTTTCCGCACCTGTCGCCAGCGAGGCATAGTTGTTGGAAATACTGGGGTGTCGCATCTCGGAAAATTATCCGAACGCGAACACTCTAGAAGCACAACGAAATATAAGAGACACCCAATGAACAACTTGATGCACGCGGCTCGTGCCCTGAACCCGTGCTTTTAACGCTGAAGGCTCTGAAAGCACCGCAAGAACCCCTTCAAGTGCTCGTCAGCAGCTCGACGTCGCGTGTCAACGTGTGCGATGCGGTAAAAAGCGAAGGGTCATCAGACCTCCGTCCGAACGCGACGGAGATGATTACGTGATTACCATCTCATGCGTATCACGTGAGATCAAACATGTCATCAGCCGGATCGACCTTGCATAAAAGAGCATCTAATCGTGCCTTGATTCCACTACCGATGCACTTGCCTTGCAGGCATGTGCACAACGATATGGCCTGGTCGGCCGGCTGATACCCATTCCCCGTACCCTTTCGGCAGGCTGCGGAATGGCGTGAAGGAACCTGTTGCGCACCGTTCTTACTGGAAGCGACCCGCTGCCGAAAACCTTGAGCACGGTTCTATCGTGCAGATGCGTCTGCGCTAATACGCCTCTCAACTAACGCTGTGCATGCTTGACGACGTGCTTCAATGAGCCTGTTCATTATGTGCGCGCACCTCACGAGTCGTTCTATTCGCACACGCTTCAGTCACAGTCCAATGAGCTTAGCCAGCTTACACAGCGACACCAACCGTCATATGCATCATATCAAAAACATGAACCGCATAATGAAAAATCCCGATCAGCATAGAGACGCTTGCTCCTATAAGCCAGTAGCGCGCTGACAATTTCTCCCGACTGATTCTGCCCTGCGACCTTTTGTTCTGCTGGTTCTTGTGCTGTTATCTTTGCCTTGCCGACTCTTGTATTGCTCGCTTTTTGTTCCGCGTTTTGTTCTATTGATTTTTGTTTCACAGATTTATGTCCTGCTGGATACGCCTTGGATACATCCCATCCAAGGCGTCGCGCAACAAACAAAGGGACTTACTGATCCGGCAAGACATCAGACACCCGACAGTACAAGCGTCACGACAAAACATGGGCACCAGTTCACTTGCGGTAAATAGCTCGTTTGCAATGCCTGGCAGCGCAAGACCAATAGCTGTCTGCATGCTCAGCCAGGCAACCGTTGCACCAAACGAAACCACTGCAGTCCTTTTTGCGAACGGTACCTTACTAGGAAATGGGTCGGTGGCCTGCAAGCAGCAAAGAGCTAGCAGAGGACCGCCCATAGCTGAACTACGAAGCAATGGTTGCCGGCATAAGCGCATTGACCACGGACAATCGTCTCAACATGATATGCGCACGAAATAGCCGCAATAAAGCAGATGCCGGACGCAATAATACACTACCATCGCGATCCGCTCAACCAGGTGAGTATTTCTGTATCGAAAAACTTGCAAGCCAGAAAACAGCCGCCATACCTAAGAACGCCCCGCACAAACACTTCGTTCGACAGCGGACTTGATCCAACACGCATAAGTACATAAAGCGCATTAGACGGGTTCCCTAAGCGTGGCAGAAGCAATAAGTCCAATCATGCACAGCACGAGTGGCGCCCACAGCAAGTGGTGAATTTGCTCGTGAATTACTGTATCAATGCCACTCCTGAACAGCAGAATCAGTAACGCAAGATGAGCAAAAAGCGGCAGAAGGTGCCAACGTGGTAAAGAATACCAACGTGGACTCACTGAGCGCATTCGCCCATACGCGATCTGCACGCCGCTCTATTGATTTTCCTCCCTACTGCTTCAATCACCGAAAGAACCGTGGCTCAACCACCTGTACGCTAAGTGCTTGTCCAATTCCTTCAATGCTTTTCCTGTGAGTACGGAAAGACCATGATAGAAAATCGCTTCTTGTTCTGTCATCAAGTACGGGACAGAAAATGCGGAATCAAGCAAGAAAGTGGTCCTGCAAAATATTCTTCCAGCAAGCTAGGACGCTGCTGGGCGATCCATGCTAAAAGTGCCAACATGCGACCAACATGATCATCTGGCATATGGTCATCAACCGTCGCCTCGAATGGTGTTTTTGCTCATCCAATCGTGCAGGTCAAGCGCTGTTTCACCAAATAATATTCTGTCGTGATCGGTACTACCCGATCCCCACGGAGGAACTGCCTTTGTCTCTGGCCCACAAAAAGCCGCTGAAATTCATGAGACGGTTCCTCCTGCCCGCATTGATGCCTACCTGCATCAGATGCAGCCCGTGTTCAATTGCAAGCGTATTCCCAAACGGCCAATCAGCAGCCGCCGTGTGAACATCAACTTGACGCAGAGCTTCGTACAGGTCTGCTGTTTCCTTCTGAGTGGATCATACAAGAAAAGCGGTGAAAGCGTGTTCCCAATAAAGCAATCTGCTCAAGTACGCTCTGTTCGAGCACACTACAAGAAAACTCCTTACAAGCTCATTCATGGTGAGTTACACCCCACGACCCCCAGAACAGTGGACATAAGGGCGGGGGACTCCTGTCAGCTCAGTCGAAGTCAGAATACTCTAGTCCCTAAATCTGAGGATATAAAGGCTAGATCTGATCTCGCCATTTTCCAGAATCGCTATCTCAGCATCGCTCTATCTAAAACCGTCACTTCTAAATAGCCATTTCCAGTAGGCCTCGCGATGGATACTCGCGCAGAGCTACATCAAGTAACGCCTATTGAAAGGTACAACGCATAGAATGTAAGACGCAAAAGAAAGATGCCCACTGAGTGCTTCGAGGTCGACCGTAAACCTCTGTGCTGGTGTGAAACCCTTGGCAATGCCCCAGAGCAACTCGACAGCGGAAAGAGCAATCAACACCAAACCGACCAGCACATAAGGCGGTACCTCAGACACAAGGGGCGCTCCCTGCGAAACAGCATTGCCTAGGCCATTGATGATTGCGATATGGGTGATCGGAGCAGCTAAAAAGCAAGCACCAATCCACACACAACCAGTATCACAAGAGGCATTTTGAGTACGGTGCGTGTTTCTTCATCAAGCACACCAGCGTACTGCAGCAACACACACCATAAGAGCTGTCCCACCTACAAGAGCGTAGCCAAGCATTTCAGCTGGTACAAGTGCTGTATTCCACGACACAATAGTGGGGAACGATATAAGCCAGACCAACAAAGATAACAAAGACAGTGGCTAGAACGGCTACTATTAAAGCAAATGGCTTGCGGGCATTACCCAGCTTGCCGATAAGAGCTAGTACGAGATACAGAAAAGCAGCCGCCATAAACACGATACCGCAGCATATTTCGTTGGTAAGGGTGAAGATCCCATCGGAAAACACTACACGGCGTGTAGCGGCGCTGTTAAATGCAAAAATGAAGCAACAAACCCAACACCAGCCACCATAAACGGCACAAGCATCGCTCGGTCGAGCGCTTTCATCTGCGTGCTTGACATATTTTCTTCGCCAAAGCACACATGCCAGCACTATAAAGGAACCAGCTCAATAGAAGCCAACGTGGTAAATATCGCCAGAGGTAGCTCAGCAAAAAGCGGTTTCCATACTAGAGCACCTCCATAACATTGGCGACAGACCCTTCGGCAGAACCGGAGCTTGCATTTTCGTTCACTTTGATGTATAGATGCGGATGGGTGTAATGACTTTCTGGCAATGGCGCGATATTCGCTTGCTCACCTAAGCAGCCATTTCACTAACTGAGCCAAATTTCAAAGCACGAAGCGGGCAGGCATCTACGCAAATAGGATTGGTTTCGCTTCACACGACTGGCACAGCCATCACACTTCACCGAATGGCCGAGCGCACGGTCGACTTTCGGCGCATTATAAAGGGGCAAAGCCATATGGCAGTATCCACAGCCAATGCATTTATCGGTGTTCACCGACACAAGCCCTGTTTCAGGGTTTTTATGCATCGCACCAGTGGGACACACGCCCGTACAGGCGGGATTATCACAGTGGTTGCAAGAAACCGATACATGATAGACGAATGCGTTCGTTTGGCAGGTGCCATCAGCATTGATCGTCCATGAACCGCCCTCGTAATCGAAGACGTGACGATAAGCGGTATTTTTATCAAGATTCTGATAATCTTTGCAGGGACACTAGCTCACAGGTTTTGCAGCCGGTGCAGCGCGCACTGTCAAAATAAAATGCATACTGAGTCATATATATCCCTCCTCTACGCTTTAGTCACTTGAACAATGATGGAATGAGCATTTCCATTGCCCTTTGCAAGCGGGGTCGGCCGATAGGTCGTGAGCGTATTAATACAGCCACCCTTATCAACCCGATCGCCCTGCATATCAGCCTTATGCCAAGCGCCTTGAGGAATACCTACTGTACCGGGAATAATACGATTAGTTACGCGCGCTTCAATGCGATTTCACCGGCTGGACTCTACAGCACAGATATCGCCCATCGCAATACCACGCGGTTCAGCATCAACCGGATTGATCCACATCTGCTGACGAGCCGCCTGTTCCAATTCCTCTATAAAAACCCGAATGATGAGTGGGTGCGTGACTTGTGATGAAAGCCCGAGCAATACAGCGGAGTACTTCATCGGTGGCCGCACCTGACCCTGAAAAACCGGAATCGAATTCAGGAATAGCAAATATCTTTGCTCCTTCTTCTGAGTTCCAGGTTTCATTGAGTTTTGCAAGTGATTCAGAATAGATCTCGATCTTGCCACTGGGTGTTCCCAGTGATGAGCAACTAGATCATCACGAAAGTCTTTCAATCCAATGGCTTGAGTCAGGCTTTTTGTCTTATAAACACCTTGTTTCAGAATCTGTTCCCCATGTAGGCATCTCGGGATGCTTTTCCCGACCTTGTTCATACGAGAAAACGAATCCAGTCTTCTTGCGTGCGGCCTTCGGTAAATTCGTCACGCAAACCAAACGTTTCAGCAATGTCAGCGCACACACATCGTAATGTATTCGGCACTCGCCGGGAGCCTCCTGGGCAGGGGCCACCTACCGTGACACCTGGTGTAGTATTCCGAATAACCCTGTGTCTGCATATTGAGCTGTTCGGAGCGCATTGCATCGGGCAGCAGAAGATCGGCATACTTAGCAGAGTCGGTCATCAGCGTGTCCCACACCAGGATGAACCTCGCATTTATTCTCATCTATGAGCACTTCATGCGTGTAATTGATATCGCCATGCTGATTGGTTAAACAGTTGCTCGCATAGTTCCACAAGCATTTAATGTCGACACCAAGCGCATCAGCTCCTGTGATACCTGCGTTAGTGGCAGTCATTTTATGCCCATGGTCAATCGCATTAATGAATTGATAAACCGGCAGGTTGTTGTTACGGGGTTTTAAACGGCAGCGCCGACACTAGCACACCGGCGGTTCCGCTTCCCGCTGGCCGGTATTGGTGCCTCGTCCAATTTTTTTCCCAACGCAATTGGCACCCATACTAATGGCACGCGACGTTTGTTCGCCATTGGTGTGGCGCTGTGGCCTCAACCTTGCACCACAAAAGGAGCTCGGCCTTTTTCCAGATCGCGGGCTGTTGCATGAATCTTCTGCGGAATTTGCGTAATTCCGCAGCCCATTCGGGAGTCTTTTAGCAATGTGGTCATACCCTCGCCCATAATGTAGGCCTTATACGACAGATTTTTGCCCTTGAGCCGATTCGGGCAGCGTGTCTTCATCCCACCCAACGCAGTAACGGACAAGAAATTCTTCATCGGTTTTGCCGTCGACAATGAATTCATGAACGAGTGCACAGCACAACGCGGTGTCGGTACCGGTACGAATAGGAAGCCATTCATCTGCATGAGCTGATGAAGTTTCATTGAGACGATAGTCGATATTAACAACCTTTACCCTCACGTGCGTATACCGTTTCACGCACTTTGGCAAAATCCACGTCGCGTTCGCTCCACCCATACGCGTTTCCGCTGGGCTATTGCCAAACATAACAATCAGATCGGAGTGCGCTCAGCTTCGTGTAAAAGACGAGGCGTTAATGTTGTCGTAGGGTGAATAGATAGAACCCTTCGTCTTATCGGAGCCAAACATATATGGCATGACTACCTGCATCATATGGGTAGAATAATCAGCACCCTGATTGACGAATCCCCCTAAGAGCGACAGTAACCGCTTACTCGGATTCCTACCCGTAGTACTGTACATACCTGTTGCATAGTTGATAAAATACAGAATTGGGTCCATAGTTGGCGTAGATACGCTCCATATTGTCATGAATAATCTGGATGGCTCGTCCCAGGATATGCGCTCGAACTTTCCTTCACCCCGCTTGCCAACTCGCTTCATGGATATAGCAGGCGATCAGGATGGTTCAACCATTTGCGCATACTGCGCCCACGCAAACAGGCGCGTGCCTGAAGATCGGAATTACCCGTGTTGTCCGTTTCCATGTAGAGGACTTTGCCGTCCCGACATGCCATTGAAAATACAATTGCCACCGCAATTAACGTTGCATTGACTCCAAGCGATGGTCTCTCTCATTTGCTTCTTGCGCAGCCTCGGCGACAAACCCGCCACCTGCCAGGCTGCCCTTCACCGGCTGCTGCAAGCGCGGCAAGGGCACCAGATGCTTTTAGTAAATCCCCTCAGGCTCATGCTCGTCTGTGGCATAAGCACTCCTCCTCTTCCTTCGTCTGAAATTGTCAATCTCCCAACAACAACCCTAACGCGCCGGGTGCGATCTTGTCACATGATTAGTGACTGTAAAATCCTGTTCGCAAGCCTTCATGTTAATAAATCGATGCGGTATCGTAATCACAACACATTAAGCCATGGCGACACTATAGAACACTACGGTAATAATGCACCTGAATCAGACTATAATTGCCTCGCTTAAGCCGACAAGTGCTTCGCTTGGTTATGCGCTCTTTCTTGCTGTTAATGCCACGGGCATTTGGGGCGGTGTATTCCCCTTTCTTCCAATAAGCATCCAGACAAGCGAGATTATGTTCTGGTTCTACCTCGCTCAGTCAACCATGCTGCTTGTCACCTTTTCTGTCGCTGCTCGAAGCGCTTATTTTCGCACCTCGTGCCAAAACGGGAACACAGGTCATCGGTGCCTCACTTATCTATTTTGCCGGTTGGGCGTTGCTTATCGGCGTTATGTATTTGCACGACTGGGCATTCCCACTCGTAGTGGCGAGTGGTGTTTTCCTTGGTACTGGATCGGCCCTTTTCTACTTACTGTGGCAGCGGCTGTTCGCGAGCCAGCAACAAGAAATGGGGCAGCTGACCTCATCGTCGGATTTATGTGTTCCAGCCGTATTCTACTTTGGGCTGTACTTATTCCCCGTGCCGTAACCGTCATTTAGTACCACTGGTATTTTTGCCGCTTATTTCGCTTGCGCTGATTTTGGGAAATCGCACCATCGACTTTTCACAGCCAATGTTTTCCGATATTCCGCGCGAAAATCTGCGTGTCTATCGCCGTGCTGTCAAAAACATGTGGCGCAGCGCGCTCTGTATGGGCGCTATCGCCTTTTGCACCGGTATCGTCGGATCCCTTGCTATTAACCAACCAGAAGTTGGCCTCTACGTTAATCTGCTTTCTATGGCAGCGCTTTTTGCCGCAGCAGGAGCGGTTTTCTTCCTGTGGCAGGCTAAGGGACTCCGGCTGAACATTATCAAGCTCTACCAAATTGTTTTTCCGGTATTGATCAGCACGTTTTTAATTCTTGCGTTTGCACCGGTTTTTATGCCCACTGGCTTGCATCGGGCTTGTTTGCCCTGTACAGCGTCGGACCTCATGCTGACCATGCTGCACGTGCGCAAATGTCGCGCGATCGCGGCGTCACTCCTTTCTTTGTATTTGGATTGTTCGGTGCATTATTTACGCGCCGCACGACCCTGGGTTTTATTATTGAAAGCTTCGGACAGCTTTACCACTTTCGGATTTAACGCACAAGAAACTGCTGCTATTGTCGCCATCTATCTGCTTTCTGCCCTTATGTTTTTCATCGGTTCGGTAAGTTTTTAGAATGCGCGCAGCCAATTTTTTTCTACGGCGACACTATCGGCTCATATCGTCATCTTTGCCGGTTGAACAAAATGTCGGGGCAACTCAAACAATTCTGGCGTCCCTCTACCTTTCCTACCAAAAGGAAAGAGAAGGTTTTGGATCTTCTGCATCAAAAGCCTTCTGTTCCCGGGTCTTCTGTATTCGAACCCTCTATGGAAATCAATTCTGAGCAAACCAAGGATGATTCTTCCGTCACGCTGCTTTGAATGCAGCTGATGCTCATTCTGACGCTGCTTCATCGGGAAAGATCATTAGAAGAGCGCCTCGGAAACCAAGCGAATCTATTAGACAAATCGCTCGGAGGGCCATTCAGAAACCCATTGAGAGATTCATTGGAAGAAGGCGACTGAAGGATCTGCTGTCCAAACGTGTTTCCCGCCCTTCAGCAAGTCTATCGGTTGAGCGACCGAGAAGCTGAAGTTACTGACCTTATTGTGCATGGCTACACGGTTCCTCGTATTGCTGAAACGTTATTCGTTTCTGAGAACACAGTGCGCACTCACACCAAGCGTATTTACACGAAACTCGATATCTCACAAAAACAGGAGCCTCATCGAACTGGTCGAGCAGTTTTAACCTCAGCATGCCTTATGCATGTCTTCATGCAAGTCGTACTTCTTCCTGTATTGCTCCCGGATTCTTCATATGAACCCGAATGGCTCTAGTTTTTCTGTGTAGACTTCGTCTTACCTAGGTATCGAATTCTTCCTGTAAGTCCCAGACGATTTCTTCATGTCCTTGGCACGAAGCATACTAGAATCTTTAGATCCTTCTGCGTACTTCGAGCAATTCTTCCAAATATCCTGGCACTCTTACACTCTCGCGCTCGCACGGAGCAATCACGAAGGTTATATTCTTGAGCTATAAGAAACTATTCTTCCTTTATTTAATTAATTGTCTCTATAAGAAAAATTCAGCTAAATTTTTCCTAACAGGTCTATTGACACTCTATAAGAAAAATAAATTTTCTTATAGAGACACAAAAAGAGAATCAGCAATCTCGACATATTTATCGATGCGACCCAGAAAAAGTCCGCAACAAGCGTTTTGTCTTTAAGAAACACCTCAATATCCTCGCAGTTGGAACTGACTAGCGCTAATGTTGTATTAGCAACGTACTTCCCGTCATACTGTGGGACTCGTCGGCTAGCACCCAAAACTGAGTACTTGAAATATTGAGTACCTCAAGACAAACCCATACAGAAAGGGTTTCTATGAAAAAAATGAGCTTAGATATGACCGTACATGACCTGTTCGAAGAATTCCCTGAAGCCATCAACATTATGGCCAATCTCGGGTTTCCTGAGATTGTCGAAAATGAACGCCGCGATACCGTCGGCCGTATGATGACACCCGCAAAGGTGCCATGGTTAAAGACGTACCTATTGAAACGATGGTTGCCGCTTTTCAAGAAGCCGGGTTTGTTGGGAAGGCTTTCGAGAACGGGACAGGAAAACTCAAACGATTTGAGCAGCTCAAACAACTCGAGCGACTCGGAAACCGGCACGGAAAATGCCGCTGACATTGACGCCCATCGTGTTGACGTCATCAAAAATCTCCTCAATAAACTGCAAACAGGTGCTTCTGTCGACGAGGTAAAGGCTGATTTTGCCCGCGAGTTCGACGGCGTTGCCGCCACTGAAGTGTCAAAGCCGAGCAAGCCCTTGCGGCTGAAGGTGTACCGTGAACGATGTGCAGCGCCTCGCGATGTGCATGCAGCTGCCTTTGGGCGAGCACGTTGAAGCAGCTGAAGGAACGCCCAGTTGTTGATATTCCTGGTCATCCGGTTCATTCGCTTCTCGCCGAAAACGCTGCTTTAACCGCTTATCTCAACAATACGTTAAAACCTGCCATCGAATCTGTTCGATCTGGTGCAGCTGATGCCGCTTCGCTTGTTGAGGGCCTGCGCACTATCCGTCAAGTCAGCGTTCATTACCGCCGCAAGGAAAACCTCATGTTCCCCCTGCTGGAAAAAGCATGACATTACCGGCCCTCAAAGGTTATGTGGGGCAAAGACGACGAAGTTCGTGATGCGATCGATCAGCAACCGGTTCGCTTCCACCGACAACGCCGACAAAGCTGCTGTTGCTACAGCTGCCGATGCGGCAGTCGAAGGCGTTGAAGGCATGATCTATAAAGAAGAAAACATCCTTATTCCCATGATGGCCGAACAGTTCGACACCATGGAATGGATGGCTGTCGCCGAAGACGAACCGGACATTAGTTTTTGTGTTCATCGACACACCGCAGAAGTGGGTGCCTTCGATGAACGATTTACTTGCCGCTACCGCAAAGCATGAAGCCCAGCGCGCTGCCGGCGAAGTAGAAGAAAAACCCGAAGTATCAGCTGACTATACCGTTACCGACCGGCAGTTTTAACGCTCAGGAACTTGCTGCAGTGCTCAACACACTGCCACTTGAGATTACCTTTGTCGACAAAGATGATATCGTGCGCTACTTCAGCCATGGCGATAACCGTACATTCGCACGTCCGATAGCATCACTTGGCAACAATGTGATGACCTGTCATCCCCAAAAACCAAGAGATGGTAAAAACATCTTCGATTCGTTTAAAGATGGCTCTGAAGACCATTACGATTTTTGGATGCACATGGGGCCGAAGTTCGTGTATGTGCGCTATTTCGCGGTGCGTAACCGAGCAGGCGAATACTTGGGCGCCCTTGAGGTAACACAGGACATTGCTCCTATTCAGGCCTTGGAAGGCGAAAATCGCCGCGGAGAAAATCAACCAGACTAGCTGGTGATAATCAATCTATAAGTTAGCTATCTATGGCACCCCTTCAACGTGGAGTAAGAATCAAGCGCCACTGAAGGGGTGCTGCATAATAGCTACCTGACAGTTGCACCGAATGTGGATAATACGCTTGAACGTGCCTGCACCATTCTTTTCGGATAAACGCATTAAAAAGCTCCCGTGCTTGATCAAGGCAAACTTATCGGTATCGTTACCCGGTCGGGTCTTATGCATCGTATACTCGATGCAGCAGCCATTAAAAAACAAGTGCTTGTACTACACTGATCGAACGTTAGACCCAGGGAATATTCCTCGGGCCTGCGCAGATGAGACATAATGAGATATTGAGATACCTTAAGATGACGAAAATAACGCTTAAACTTTCAATACCTCTTAATACCGGAAGAGGGCAGCATGCTCGCTGAGCGCCTGTTGACGAGAATTGTAAAGGGCATGGCAAATTGCCAGCTCGCCCTTAAACCCACCGATGAAAGTATGATGCCTCCTGCAGAGACGGGTCGCACGTATATGCTGTACATGCACGTGCCATTTTGCGAGGTGCTGTGTCCCTACTGCAGCTTCAATCGCTATCCCTTCCGCCCCGAAATCGCTGGGCCTTACTTCGCTAGCATGCGCAAAGAAATGCTCATGCTCAAAGGCCTTGGGTACGACTTTGAGAGCATTTATGTGGGCGGTGGCACTCCCACGGTTATGATTGACGAGCTGTGCGAAACACTTGATGTAGCGCGCGATAACTTTCATATCAAAGAAGTTGCTTGCGAAACGAACCCCAACCACTTAACGCGCCCCTATCTTGAAAAACTGCAACATCGTGTCCAGCGTTTATCGGTGGGCGTGCAAAGCTTTGACGATACGTTGCTCAAGCAGATGGATCGCTACCGCAAGTATGGCAGTGGTCAGGAAATTCTCGAACGTATCGAAGAAGCCCACGGCCATATCGATTCGCTCAACGTGGACATGATTTTCAACTTCCCTCGCAAACCGAAGAAGGGCTTTTCGCCGACCTAGAGAAAATCGTACTCTGCGGAGCGCGTCAGGTAACGTTTTTCGCCGCTGTACGCTTCAAATGGCACGGTCGCAAAGATGGCTAGTAAATTCGGCCAGCTCGACTATGACCGCGAAGAGCGCTTCTATCACATTATTGACGGCGTGCTGGCAGGTGGCGAACAGCCCTTGTTCGATCGTACGACACTCTGGACCTTCACGCGCACCGATAAAAAAATGGTGCTATTAACGACCCTGATCATATTGATGAATATCAAACGTGCTATGAGGACTATCCTGCCATAGGAAGTGGGTCGATCACCCATCTTAATGGGGCACTCTACGTTAACACCTTTAGCATTTCAGACTCACAACGCTGCTATAGAAGCTGTCACATGTCCATTATGGGAAAAACTGAACTGAGCCGACGGGACTTGATGCGGTATCGCTTCCCTGTTGATCTGTATAAGCTCTGTCTTGATAAACGCCGCTTCAAAGCTGATTTTGGCTGCAGTGTTGAAAGCAGGTCTTCCAATGGAAATGGCATTTATGCGCCTGATGGGGAGCATTCGCAACGGACACAAGTGATGAACTCACTCTGACTCCTACCGGCCGCTATCTTGTGGTGGTTATATACCGCCAATTCTTAGCGGCATGAACAACCTTCGCGAACAAGCGCGCGAGGCTCTTTCGGGCGACGAAAAATCCTGCTGTTTGGCGACGAAGAATTCAGCGGCGCGTAGTCATTCCTGAATCTGCCCTTCTGCAATCTTAAGACCTCAAGTAGCTCTCAAGAGCCGTATCTCTTGCTGTGGGCCTATAATCACAACGACTCGTAAACTCACTTGAAAGCCACGCGCGCAAAATGATCTCGGACCACAAGCAAAAACAGGCTATAGCACCGGCACTATAGCCACCTAAATACCCAATCGCGTTGGCAGTGCCATCACGGTACACGCCAGCGAAATACACGTTGTCGCTAGGGCGAGGTGTTCGCGTCCACCATTCGCATGGCTTCCTTTGTAGGTGGCTTTTAAGATTCCTTCACTGGAAAGGCTGCTCGATGCGGTAATGCCACCGTCAGAAAACCGCTGATATTGGTCCCTCGGCATTGACAATATCGTTACACCAGGCCTGATCTCCTTCGAACCAGTCTGCAGCGCCATACAACTCAATCAAGGAAGGAACCCACAAACGATCGCTCGTTACTGTTATCGCCGAAGAATCTCCTGCAGCCCCTGTGTTATTTGTTAGCTTGTCAACCGCAATAATGCTGGTAGCCACCTCGTCAGGAAGCAACGCCAGCCCCTCGTTTGCTAACCAGGCACGCAGTGCGCTTTGTTCCCAACCGCCAGTGTTCACATGGTCGGTATTGATGCTGCGCTGATCAAGCGCTTCAGTTATTGCAAACGTCAGCTCGACACTGCCACCTGCTGTGGCAGTGTCGGCATACACCCAATAATCTGCGTCGGCGCTATACGTCCATCAGAAAGGCTGATGTTCTTGCTGCCGCTTGGATCCAATCGCCCGCATCATCAATAAGCCCGTATAAACGAGCAGCTTCAAGCGCTCTTGCTTGCTGCCGCACGCCGCAATCGCCTGAGCAGCTGCCGCGATATCCGCCCACGACAGCTGTGCGAGAGTACCTGATTCATCAGGAATGTTGGCTGCTTGCGATGTGTGCGAACAACCAATCTGCCCCACTGCGGCAGAAGCAACAAGAAGGCCTGTAGCGACAAACGCACGGCGAGACATCACCGCTGCAGGGTGATTCATCGTCGATTGATTGAACAGATTCTTTTGTTGCAAACCGTCGAATCAGTATTTTTACCTTATCTACCAGCACAATTATGTAAACAGGCACTCAGCAATACCAGAGCCTCACCAGTCTTAGAGCGCCACATAGTCTGACGGGACGGGCGCCACAACACTCACGAATATGAAATCTTCTGTGCCATGGTTGGTAGCACCCATGGCATTTTCCTGCTGGGTTAACAATAACTTGCCCTGCCGTTACTTTCATATCTTCGCCAATCTCAGGATGGAACAGCGCCTTGCCCTGAGTGCACACCCACACATCGTCTGACGCACTATGAAGGTGACAGACAACTCCTGCCCCGGCTTTTACCACCCAAACAGAACTGCTTGAGAATCAGTGTTATGAAATACCGTCTTACTGCTTGTTCCCGCTCGCCTTGCCGACTTCGCTTACGGTGTAGACCCTCATCTCCGCCATAGTGCACCTCCAAACGTCGAACCGCAGATGGCAGTATCATACGCCCACCGTACAGAAATTGCTGCTACGAACACGGCAATCCCTGATGTCACCATTTGCCAAGTTTCGCCATTCGTAAACAAATACGTATAACTGCCGAAACACAGCCACTTCATGTATGGTTTTTCACCTATTATCAATGGTGGGTGGAACGTATTAACAAGAGTCACAAGCATTTAAGAGGGTGTCACCCGATAAAAAGAGCAGGACAAGACACTAAGGTGCAGCCGTACCAAACCAAGGTTCTAAGACGACCGTTTAGACTGTTTAAGAAGTAGAGGCAACATATTAAAGGAAGTGCCCTATGAGCGATTCAACATCCCAATCAAAATTCGACGAGATCTTTGAAGCCATTCGCCGTGATGAGCAGAATGCTTCATACACCGCACAAGGCATCGATCCTCTTTATAGCGCACATGCCGAGGCGCGCATTGTTATCGTCGGTCAAGCACCAGGGCGCATTGCGCAAGACACTCATATGGTATGGAACGATCGCAGCGGCGATCGCCTCCGTGACTGGCTGGGCATTGACCGCGAGACGTTCTACACCTCAGATAAGCTGCCATTATGCCTATGGACTTACTTCCCCGGTACCGGAAAAATCGGGCGATCTTCCCCCTCGCAAGGGCTTTGCAGACAAATGGCATCCGGCCTTACTGGCGCTTATGCCACACGTCGAGCTTACTGTATTAGTGGCTAACTATGCAACCCATGCATACCTGCACTTAAAGTCGTCAGCAAAGCTTACCGATATCGTGCATAACTACCAGCGATATTTGCCCGAACGGCTTCCGCTCGTACACCCTTCACCGCGCAATCAGATATGGATGAAAAAGAACCCTTGGTTTGGAGCAGAAGTACTTCCTGAATTGCAAAAAGCGCGTGGCGCACATCATGAATGAATAGACGTAAGAATTACCATCGCCAGCCATCATAAAACCTTTGACAATTCCTGAGAGGGAATTAAATCATTTAACCCTGAGCCGGGATTGTGACCACTTTGATAGGTCTATTCGTCACATATGCCAATTTATGCCATTTAGAAACTATTTAACGATATAGAAAAACGCCCCGAGACGTGCTTAAACACATATCACAGGACGTATGCTAGTTGGTGGAGGCGCGGAGAATCGAACTCGGTCCATACCAGACAATCCCCAGGCTCTACAAGCTTTATGCGACGAAAAATCCGAGACACACGAGGCTCATCGCCGCACTGCATGCATCTCTGGCCGGTTCAGTCTTTTTCAAGCCATACCGACTACGTGCTTGTAAAGCATCTTCCTTAAAATAACACCGCAGCGGAAGCAGAAGAAATTCCCGCGTTGGCGCGCTGCGCTATAAATTAGCAGCGAGGGCGTACTGACGCTCAAAAAGATTTGTTGTTGTCAATCAACTTTGACGGTACTCTGTTTAACGTGGCGAGGAGACCACGACTTGCTCCTCGGTTCAAACCCTGCCATGTCGAAACCAGTCGCCCTCTATTTCATGCGGAATGCCGCATGGGAAGAGCATGGCTCACCTTTTCAAAGTGCTGCAAACAACTGAGGGTCGTGTGAGCACTGTCGATATCTACCGACATCTACGCGCTTGATCTCGTCTCGCACACTTTCATCATGCGTGACTTCAGCCACAGCCGCTGCGGGAAAGTCATTCTACGCTGTTTGCCGATCGACAACAAGGGCAGTATGAAAGGTGCTCCGTATTGTTAGATAGCATGCAGCTCGACTAACCGCTCAAGCCCCAACTGCAGTGCACTCAGTTACCGAGCGCTCCTGTAATAGCGAACTACTTGACTACCCTTGTTACTAGCTCCGCAGCTACGCGCTATTCATTATCAATGGCGCACACAACTACTCACCAGTTACTGTCCAAGCGCACCACAGCTACTCGACCAGTCGTCGTCCGAGCGTGCCGCAGTTTGGCAGCTTGACTACTAGCCACCCAGCTACCCTAGTTACCTAGCTACTTATCGTTCAGCAGTTCAACAACCTGATGCTTCATTTTTGCATCGGCTGCAAGCGTACCACGCGCTGCATCAGCTGCAAGTTCCTCGGCTGTTTCATGCCAGCATTCCGTTTTGGGCAAGCCTGGAATAGACGCAGCCAAAAAGACAGGGTTTTCCCTTTCTGCGATTGGCTTTCGTAGTCGCGCAACGCTTTAACAGCCCATCCTCCCAGTAAGAAAAGGGCAACCAGATTGACGAACGCTTGAGCCCATCGCGATATCAGCAAAGTTCCACACTAGGTCAAATCCCTGCCTGTGCGCCTCCCAAAATACTGCAATAATGCAGGGTAATACGGAAAATGAACACGACAATGCGGTTATTCTTTGATAAACCGCATGTTGCTTTCGGCATAGTAGTAATGCTGCCAAGCAAGCTCGAAAAAGCAAATAAGAAAATGCTAAAACGTAACGAAGTTCACACCGAAATCGCCCAACGAATAGCGCAAAGCCTCTTGGATAAGAGGCATACCGGTAAGAATGGCACCCGTCTGCGGATTTACAAACGAGGTAACATTTGTTATCGGATCGACCATAGTTTCCAAGTTGCTACCCACATAAAAACACGAGCACCATCATACCGGTGCAGGTACAGATGATCATCGTGTCAATGAATACTGAGAGTGTCTGCACAAGCCCTGTTTAACAGGATGAGAAACCGAAGCAGCAGCAGCGGCATTTGGTGAAGGTTCTCATACCGGCTTCATTCGAATAAAGACCGCGTTTAATACCCCACGAGACAACCGACCCGGCAAACCCACCTGCAAATGATCGAAAAATCAAAAGCCGACGAAAAATCAGCCTGAATACAGCCGGCACAGCAGAGATATGCATGAAGGTATACGAGTGCGATAGCTAAATAGCTAAACGCCATGACCGGCACAATAATGCTCGTAAAGAAACTAATACGGCTCCCGCCACCAAAGATGCAGATAGCAGTAAATGCCGCTAAGAACAATGCAGCGGCAACCACAACGTCACTTTTGAAATAGTCTGGCATATAGACTTCCAGTCGTTGATGAGGCATTATAGGCCTCAGGTGCATTAAAACCATAGGCGAAGCAGACAATAAGTGCCAGGGCAAAAACCACCCAAGCCACCGTTTGCCAATCCCCTGCTGAATATAGTATGCCGGACCACCACGAAACGAACCGTCCTCATTCTTTACCTTGAATATTTGAGCCAACGTCGATTCGATAAACGCTGAAGCCGAACCCACAGTGGCCATAATCCACATCCAAAACAGTGCACCAGGGCCGCCAAAAGCAATGGCTGTCGAAACGCCGGCAATATTGCCCGTACCAACCCGGCTGGCCGTGGATATCATCAATGCCTGAAACGATGAGGTAGTCTTTTCACCTTCGTTATATTTCTGTTCGGTAATAGACTTAATCATGTCCTTAAACAGGCGAATTTGCACGCCTTTAGTGCGAATGGTAAACAGCACACCAGATGCAACCAGCATGATATAAGAATGTAGGTATACATAAACGTATCAATCTGCCCAGACAGATCAACGAGAAACTTCATGTCCATGCTTTGTATTCCTTCCCAAATTTATAGGATACAAGGATAGCAAAAAGCGAGGTCGGCGACTATACGCTAACTTTCATATACACAGTTGAAAAGTTGACATTGCATTCTGCAATGTGCGTCGTTAGGAACTTAACGCCGCATCATCTTGAAACACACATCCATAATGCGCAAGTTTGAAGCATACAAGCGTGAAGTGTGCGATGGCCACAACTCGTACCTACAAACCACTTGTTTGCTATGGAATCAGTAGCACCCTCATCAGATAGCGGCCTTAACTGGTGGTGCGGCGGGTAGCATCGGAAAGAATAAAAACAGTCTTGTATAGGAACAAACTCTAACAGCCAGCATATAAAAACCGCCTTATCTCCCGGTGGAAAATAAGGCGGCTCGCATATATAAAGTATATCAGAGGTTAAACAAGCGCCGCCTGAGCAGCCGCGAGACGCGCAATCGGCACACGATACGGCGAGCAGCTGACATAGTCAGGGCCAACCTGGGCGAATTTCATGATGGACTCAGGATCGCCACCGTGTTCACTCACAGACGCCGCACGCCAGTTTGGGATTTTGCAGAGCAACCCTTTTCGCAACCCATGCGCACAAGTTCGGCAACACCATCGTCGATCGTGGCGAATGGATGACGCTTGAGCAGATGCTCTTCCAGATATCGCGGCAAGAACTTAGCTTCGGCATCGTCGCGCGAAAATCCCAGCGTGGTCTGCGTCAAATCGTTGGTTCCAAAACTAAAGAAATCGGCGTGGCGTGCAATCTGATCGGCAATCAGGGCAGCGCGGCAACTCAATCGCATGGTACCAATAGGAATTTCCAACTCGTACACCCTGCTCTGCTTCAACCTCAGCGATAACCGCTTCAGCTTTTTGCACGCAGCGATTCGATCTCTGATTCAAAGGAAACCAGCGGAATCATAATTTTCAGGATGCGGGTTTGTTCTTTCTTGAGAGCAGCAGCGGCGGTGAATGGCACGCACCTGCATATCAGGCAGCTGCGGGAACAGAATCGACGAGGCGGCAACCACGCAGGCCGAGCATCGGGTTCGCTTGCGCCCATGAATCGATCTGAGCCATAAGCGCATCGCTTTTCTGCAACCGACTCGGCCGATGCGCCCTGTTCTTCCATGTGAGCGATTTCGACATCAAGCGCTCGCGGGTTCTCCAAGAACTCATGCAACGGCGGATCGAGCAAGCGCACATAACTGGTAGCCCGTCCATCGCATCGGAACATGCCAAGAAAATCGCCCGTTTGTAGTTCACCCAGCTTTGTGAACGCACTCTCAGCGAATATCTTCATCATCATTCAGAATAAACTGCTGAATCAACTGTTTGCGATCACCTAAGAACATATGCCCGTGCGGCACAGACCACGCCTTCGGCGCCAAAATCGCGCGAAAGCTGAGCATCTTCGGGTTATCGGCATTAGCACGCACACCGAGTACGCGCACTTCGTCGGCCCATTCCAAAATGGTATCCAAATCACCAGTTAATTCAGGTACAAACCAGTTCCACAGCACCGGAAAACAACGTACCAGTGGTGCCATCGATTGAAATCATGTCACCCTCACGCAGTACTACATCACTACCAGCAACGGTAATTTCTTTCTTCTCTGCGTCGATCTTCAACGCGTCCACTCACACACGCATGGTGCACCCATGCCACGGGCAATAACGGCCGCGTGACTCGTCTTGCCACCATGACCGTAAGAATACCTTCAGCAGCAATCATACCTGCGAGGTCATCGGGATTTGTTTCCACCGCACGAGCACGCATTTGCGCCCTGCTTCGAAACAGCCACCGCATCAGCACTCGAAAAGACAATTTCGCCTACGGCTGCACCCGGCGATGCATCGAGGCCGCGCGCCAGTACATCGTACGAAGCATTCTTATCAAACTGAGGATGGAGCAGCTGATCGAGCTGTTCAGGCTCAACACGCTTGAGAGCCTCTTCCTAGTAATAAGACCTTTTCCATATCGATAGCAATGCGCAAAGCGGCGGCAGCTGTACGCTTACCTACGCGTGTCTGCAACATGAACAGTTTGCCTTGTCTCGATGGTAAACTCAATATCCATCATATCGCGGAAGTGCTGTTCGAGCAGAACAAACACCTCTTCGAGTTCGCGACCAGCCTCTTCAAGACCGGGAGTGTGCTTGAGGTTCGGCAATCGGGCTTGTGTTGCGAATGCCCGCTACCACATCCCTCGCCCTGTGCATTCACAAGGTAGTCGCCATAAAATCTTTTTCTCCTGTGGCAGCATTACGAGTAAATGCCACACCCGTCGCAGATGTATCGCCCGTTGCCAAAGACCATGCATTGTACGTTGACGGCTGTACCATTGTCGTCGATTTTGTTCTTCTGGCGATACAGCACCGCACGCGGATTCTTCCAACTGCCAAACACCGCTTCAATAGCAAGCTTCAGCTGTACTGTAGGATCCTGCGGGAATGTGGCAACGCCATTATGCGCGAGGTCAGGGTATGCTGCAGCATCAACGTTTTCGGCGAAGATGCGCTTGAATTCCTCTTTGTTCTCTTGCAAGTCGTCGGCGGTAAGATCAGTATCGCTGCGCACACCGCGCAGATTCTTCTTCATGCTGATGGCGTTCTCGAATAGATCACCGTCGGTTCTCTATAACCACATTGCTGAACATTTGAATAAACCGGCGATATGAATCCCAGGCAAAGCGTGGGTTTTCGGTCTGCGCAATCAGACCGTTGATGGATTCATCATTCAACCCAAGATTCAAAACTGTGTCCATCATACCCGGCATAGAAATGGGAGCACCAGATCGAACAGATACCAGCAGCGGGTCCTGTGCATCACCAATTTTCTTACCGGCACGGGCTTCCAAGTCAGAGCGATATTCATGAATGACATCAAGAACGCCTTCAGGCCACACATTGCCGGCGTTGGCATATTCCATGCATGTTTGGCAGGAAATCGTAGCCGGGAGGCACGGGCGCTCGACGTTGGCCATCTCAGCTAGGTTAGCTCCTTTGCCACCAAGCACCGCCTTCATAGAGGTATTTCCCTCGGTTACGTTATTGCCGTCTGCATCCTTACCAAATGCGAAAACGCGCTTCACTTCTTCAGCCACTGCAACTCCTTATTCAACAGTTTGAAGATTGCCTTCTCCGCGTAAACTTCCTTCCGCGGATGAGCGACTTCATAATACCGGCATGATTTCTGGCCGTCTCTCTTCAACGGCTCGATTCTCGGTGTGAATGACAGCACCCCAGTTGACGCATAAGTGATCGTGCCTTTTCTAGATCTTGTCTCAACTTTTTCACGATCGGCATAATCGCCCGCAACCGCCAATGCATTGCCCAAACGGCGACGGCGAATATCTACCAGTACATCGGGCGTGGTAACCAAGCCAAAAAGACGAGACGGATCAACCTTATGAATCTCGCCGGCGGCGCACTTACTAAAATCAAGAGGCACGTTAGAAAAACCCGATACCCTTCTTGCGCCAGATAGATAGAAGTAGGTGTTTTCACATCGCGAAACACCCAAAAGCACGATGTCAGCAGAGGGAAGATCTTGCGGGTTGCGGTCATCGTGAGCAATCGTACTGATAGCTTCAATCCGGCTGAAAGTAACGTTCGTCGTAGTATGCAGCTCGCCCGGTACTACCATGGCTACTGCGCCCTGACACCCGCGAAATAGCATCAACCGCATCGGTATAAGATCAACCGCATGGATTTCAGGGTGAAACGCTAGGTATTCCTTCAGCTGTCGCGTTACTTCGGCTTCAACAATCGTATAAAACACGATCATTTCAGGACTTCCTGTGCGACGCCGTGCTTTCATCTGTCGCTTTTGCAGAAACGTTTCGATTTCTTCAAATGTACGCACGTTTGGCAATAGTTCGATGATGAACCGGTTTCGCCAAACTGGCTTTGCCGCCGCACGGGCAATAGCCTCGAGCGGTGGCCCCGACCGAGTCGCTAATGATGTTGATGGTTGGAATCATGACGAAGCAAGCTCACCAAAATCGGCCACATCTTTGAATGTCGATACGAACCGATCTCAAGAGTCGTAGGCGGCTTTTCACGCAGCGTCTGGTCTTTATCCATCACCATCACCGCTTCCAAAGAACGTATCGATTGGAGCGCGCAAGCTTGCTAGCTTCTCATAGTGCACGTAACTCTCCCTTGATTAAGCAGATCGGGAATAGCTGCGGTCATGGCATCGATAGCTGCTTGTAAGTCCGCTTCTTCTGCGTGAACAGACTCGTGTCGGTTTTGCTTCCCAAGCTTGCATCGCGCAGATTATCGGCACGCGCAAATGCAGTAGCGAGGTCGGTCATTGTTTCTGGTGACGAAGCACGCGCGGCAGCAAGCGCACGGGTTCGCGCGGCAATCAGGGCCGGCTCAGTAACGCCTGCCGCCAGCACCGCATTAACGGCATCAATAGGTAGTCCTTCATCACGCAAGATAACTTTAGTACGTGCGATAAAGAAGTCGCTGATTGCCTCTCGAGCTGTTGTACGGTTAAAGGAAATACCGTCAGCCATCAGGGCATCAAGCGCACAATCAATAGCAGGCAGAAGCGAAACGGGCAACCCAGCATCAAGCATACCAATAATGCCAAAGTAGCACTCGCGACGGAGCGCAAAGGGGTCGGAAGAACCGGTGGTGCTTGCCCTACGGCAATAAGACCACACACGGTGTCGAGCTTGTCGGCAAACGCAACAAACTGTCCCACCACAGAATCCGGCGCTGTATCGCTCGCAAAGCGCGGACGGTAATGTTGACTGATGGCCTGCGCTACCTGCTCGGTTTCACCTGATGCAAGCGCAAGTAACCACCCATAACACCCTGCACACTGGTGAATTCCACCACGGTGTTGGTAACAAGATCGGCTTTGCAGAGATAGCAAGCTCGTTCGAGATCACGTGCGTCAGCCTTGGACAGTTTCGCGTCAGCAGCAAGATGAGTTGCTTGACGCACAAGACGCTTCGTTTTATCGAGCACCGTACCCAAATCCTCTTGGAACACCACGCTTGAAAGCTTTTCAACATAGCTTTCAAGTGGCTGTTTGAGGTCTTCTTCGTAGAAGAATTTCGCGTCATCTAACCGCGCCCGCACTACACGCTCATTACCGGAAATAATCGTTTCCTGACAGGCGGGGTTCCCATTTGAAACAATAACAAAGCGATTGGTTAGCGCGCCTTTTTTGTCGTAGAGCGGGAAATAGCGCTGATGCATAAGCATTGCATCGATAATAATTTCCGCGGCACCTGCAAAAACGACTCGTCGAACGTAGCCGCAAGCGGCTGCGGAAACTCCGACAGATTAACCACTTCAGAGCAGAGTTTTGGCAGGAAGGTCTGCCACCAGGTCGTAGGTGGATGCTCGATAGCAGCTGCGTCGTCGCGGATGATCTGCTCGCGTTTCACTTTGCGAAGGAACACCGAAGCCGCGCGAACAACTTTGATAAGATCCGTCGCCCTCATTCACTGATGGCACCCGCGTGCAAAGCACCTGATGACCCCAGGTATCACGACCGGTAGAAACCCCGCAAACTGTAGGGAATAACCTGGTCATCAAACAGGGCAACAATCCAGCGCACCGGACGCACAAACACTCGCGATAGCGTGCCCATCGCTGGCTTCGAGGCCATTTGATGTCTTCAAAGCCCTGCAAAAATCGCAGGAAGTAAACCGATTACCGGCACGGCAGGACTCCGCTTAACAGCAAAAACGTATTCGACGTCTTTCACCAGGCGGCGCTCAAGATCGTCGGAGTCAACCTTTACCGCGCGCAAAGCCAATCGCCGCCTTTGTCGGCTGACCAGCTTCACTGCAAAAAGCAATGCGGGCAGCAGGACCTTCGTATTTTTCCATGAGTTCTTCGGTTGTCGGCAGCCTGTACGCCATGACAATCAAACGTCGGGGCTTTGAAAAAGACCTCGATGTCGGTCAGCGAATGCGGGCACTTTCAAAGGCAGCAGGCGCTAATCGCTCCAGCTGCTTCGTGGCTGAATCAAGATCGAAGGTAGGATTTCTTCCACGCCAATCTCAAAAAGCGAGCGTGTGCATTTCTGCCATGGCGTTACTCCCCGTACCGTGCTGTTGGTGCGAGCGTTATTTTTGGTGGCGCTGTTAGCTCGTGTTGTCGCGGCTGCCTGTGTTGGTCTTCGCGCCGCTGGGGTTGGCATTGCCCCTACCAAGAGAGCTGGCATTAACTTTTGGCACCGTCGCTGGCACCATCAACAACGCCGCTGTTGGCTTGCCACTGCAGCGCCCCCTACAACCCGATCGATATACGCACCTACAGCATCTTTCACCATCGAACGGACGCGCAGGATATGCTTCATCCGTTCGGTCGCTGAAATGACGCCACGCGCATCAAGTGAGGTTGGAAAACATGATTGCATTTAAGCAGTCGTAAGCAGGAAGCGGCAAGCGGGCCTCAAGGCACAACTTTGCTTCTGTTCGAAGTCATCGAAAGCAGTAACATAGGAATTTTGTATTCGCAATTTCGAAATTGTATTCCGAAAATTCGCGCCTCGTTTCTCCAGATAGACATCGCCATAGGTAAATTCAACGCCATCGTCGCCTCGCGCCCAGATAAGATCATAGACACTGTCGACACCCTGAATATACATAGCCAGTCGCTCGAGACCGTAAGCGATTTCAACCGGCACCGGAGCGCATTCAACCACCAACTTGCTGGAAAAATACGTAAACTGCGTGACCTCCATACCGTTAAGCCACACTTCCCAGCCAAGGCCCCACGCGCCAGGTGTTGGGCTTTCCCAGTCGTCTTCAACAAAGCGAACATCGTGCTTGTTCGGGTCAATACCAATCGCATTGAGGCTGCCCAACACAAATCTTGAATGTTGTCGGGCGAGGGCTTCATAAGAACCTGGAACTGATAGTAAAACTGCAGGCGATTAGGGTTTTCACCATAGCGTCCATCAGCAGGACGACGGCATCCCTGCGCGTAGCAGGTACGCCACGTGTCAGGACCTAAGCTCCGAAGCGTCGTCGCTGTGTGATTGGTACCGGCACCAACAGCTCCATCGTAGGGCTGCAGCACCACGCATCCCTCGATCTGCCCAATACTGCTGCAGACTCATAATGATGTCCCTGAATGTGCGGACACCCTCTGAGAGCCGTGGAGGTGGCGTTGTGACTGTTCAGATGTAAGCGTCGATTCCATTATCATCCTTCTTGTGCGTCCTTTTTGTGCGCCTGACAACCTAGAGGGTTGCGATGCGATTAAGAGGCCAATAGATAGCCGTGCAGCACGCCCCGTGATATTTGAGGTTGGACGGCACCAAAAATAGCGCGAGTCGGCTGATTAGTAACGATTGTCCCCCATGACCCGCACATAGCCGGCAGGGACAGTATACGGATACGATATCTGCACGTTACGCGCAGGCCGTCTTCGGAGGGAAGCCCGGTGTGTAGGGTTCGTCGAGCACCGCCCATCAACAGAAACTGCACCGTTAACGAGATCAACCGTCTGTCCTTCGGTAGCGATAACCGCTTGATCAAAGTGCGGCCTTCTACCAGGATCGGCAAACGTCACGATGTCGCCCTGCTGCACATCGCGCAGGGTGATAGCTAACTTTTTCTGAAAAAGACGCAGTCATTGATCGCGAGCGTCGTTTCCATGCGGACCCCGAAGGAATCGAATAGTACCAACAACAAAGACGCGCCCCTGCCCAGAAAAACAGCAAATACCACAACAAGCAGTACTATATACTCGATAGCGTCGCGTATGAATCCTCCGCGCTCGGGAAGAAGTTGCCTCGGGCAGATGACATGACGATCCTTCCATTGAAAAGCGCTACCAACCAAAAAGCAGCGCGTACACTGTGAACCTCAGCACTTGAGCTTCAAGATAACCAACTCGTCACAGCCGTGCTCGTTGCCAGCGCTGTACGACCGTGCTTGTTACCTCAGCTGTACAACTGCGCTTGTTGCGCGCTGCGCAGCTTCAAGCTGCTGTTGCCTTTATGATACCGTCTCGCCAGACGACCCCGCTTCCCGGTAGATAAAGATTTCAGAAAAGCCCTGTCCGCCCTCTGAAAGATTTGCCTGTGCCAGCAGGTCGGAGCGGAGGTGCGCCGTTCGCTTGAGACTCTGTTGCCTGGCGCCATGTTGCCACTTTGGCGTGATCGCCCGAACACAGTATGGGCGGCACTTCCATACCACGAAACTCAGCAGGGCGTGTGTACTGGGGATACCCAATAACCCGTCGTAAAAACTTTCATCAATCGCACTACCTTCATCGCTAAGCACACCAGGAAGCAAACGTACTACCGCATCAATAACCACCATGCTCGCCAGTTCGCCACTCGTCAGTACATAATCGCCTAACGACAAGCACCGATCGGCAAGCGTGTAGGCGCTCATCGATTCCCTCGTAGTGACCACACAAAACAAAGGCGAGGTTTTTCAGACAGCTCTTGGGCAACTGCCTGAGTAAACGCTTCACCCGTCGGTAAGAAAAACGGTGTAAGGCTTCTCATTTCACGTGCGGCCACTATTTCGTCGAATGCCTCAAATATCGGTTCACACTTCATAACAAGACCTTGACCGCCACCATACGGGCTATCATCGGTTGTCCGATGACGATCGTGCGTCCAATCGCGTAGGTCAAATGCTCGAAAGTCGAGGGCCCCTTGTTCTTGCGCAATGCGCATCATCGACGTACCCATAACCGAGTCGTACATAGCAGGAAAAGCTGAAAGCGTTTCGATAATCATCAAGCGCCACCTTGCAAGCTGTTGTCATCCTGCTTGTGCGCATCGATACCGCCCTCTTTGCCAGCACTTTTACAACCCTGCATCTTGCTGACGCCGGTATGACTACCGGCTCTGTCAGTGGCTTTTGTCGCCTGTTATCGCACTAGCATCTTTATTGCTGACTACAGCATTCTCAGCAGCAAGGTCAAGCAAGTCTTCAGGAAGCTGCACGGTAATGCAGCGATCGGCTGTCTATCTGGCAGATAAATTCGTCGACTGCCGAATAAGAATCTCCCAAGCGCCCCTCAACAGACCCTTCAACTGGATAGCAAAGACTGCGCTGGCTGTTCGATTATCGCGCTCAGAGCCCTAATTCACCCTGTTTTGTATCCACGACACGCCACCCTTCACACAACAGCGGAAGGGGCGCCCTCGGACGGTTCAGGCATCGCTTTTTGCAATAAGACACCACGATCCAACCAGTTCTTCTGCGCTCGCAATGTCGTCCACCGTATCGAAAGAAACCGTCCATTCCCCTTCGCGCGCAGGGGAACATGAAACAACGTGCCCTTCACGCGGACCGCAGAGCGTTGGCGGAACAAAAATAAACCTGCATGCCTTCAGACAACAGAAAAAGGGAACCTCATCGACCTTACGCACGACAAGTCTCCCCTTTGCAGGTGTTTCGTTTTGATGATGCAGGCGGTTTTAACCCACGCGCTCATCTAATCGACGATCTCCACTTCGACATGGCGAGCATCACGTTGCGGCAGCGCGTGCGAGCGCACGAATCGCTTTTGATGACACGCCCTGGCGTCCGATAACCTGCAGCATCCTCTTCGTTTACAATGAATTTCAACCAGGTAATCGCCCTGTTCGCCTTCATTCTGTGTAACTTCGAGATCGTCGGGATAATCAACGATAGGCTCGACCAGCGTACGAACCAACCCGGAGAGATCAAGAGCTTCCCCGGACATCGCCTTTTAAGCTTCCTTACGAGCGACCTCGATAGGTGTGCAACCGTGTCGGTGGGCTGAGCGCCATTAGCGATCCACTTATCCACCTTTTCAAGGTCGATCTGAATCATAGACGGCTCAACGCCTGGGTTGTAACGACCGACTTCTTCAATCGGACGGCTGTTGCGAGCCGCACGAGAATCCGTGACAACTATGCGCTAGTACTGGGCGCTTCTTTGCGCCGTGACGCGCGAGACGAATCTTGACCCATAGAGGTAAGCTCCTTTATTCCAACGTGATGCGAAGAACACTACTTGCTCTTCTGAAAAAGCACCTCATGATTCTACGGCTTATGGCAGCCAGAAGGCAGGGCGCGAAACGACCATACGAGATAGCGTTCGCGCCCAACCTTTAGCTCAAATCAAGTGTGTATTACTTCTCTCCTGAGCTTTTTACGCATGCGATAAACCGCAATACCTACTGCCACCGCACTCACAGCCAGCAAACCAATAATGGTAAGCGGCAGAGCATCGCTCGTCTTTGCCAGTATGTCGTTATTCGGCGTGCCGTTGTTGTTTGGTCCTGGCTGAGGATTCGGATCCGAGCGTTGGTCGGCTGCGTGTGGCTCTGGACCCGGCTGCGGTCTGTCTTCGGTAATCTCAAGCGTGAAGCGAATCGTGTTATCAGTAGGGATCAGCCACAGCGTCACGTCCATCAGGCCATTGTGTACCGGTCCACGCAAAGCTGAAGACCTTACGCTTTCCACTAGCACTTATAGCATCCGCTGCAAACGTGCCCTCAACGGTACCTGTCACTGTCAGCTGCTGGACCCGGCGAAACTGGCTTGCATCAATGGTAATGCCCGGAACATCGAGCTCATCCAATTGTTTGCATCCCCAGCAGTATTCACTCGCCGCCTTCAAGTCAGCATAAGTCTTGATTGCTGAAGCGTTTTTCAACTTCACGGTTACCGTAACCGTCTTGCCGCTTACCTGTACATCGGTTACTCAAACGGCCCGAAATCATGAGTAGTGATATCCGATACCGAAAGGCTCGAAGGCAAGTTCATTTCATTTGGCACCGTAGGTGGCTGTAAATGCAATCTTTACATTTACTTTAATCGTATCGGCAGAAGTACCCGATACTGGCTTTCGATATAAGACATCTGTTGCTTGATAGGATCAACATTAAGTGCACCCGTACAGGTGAGCGTATCAGTCGCCTTGGCCTTATAGACAGCATCATGCCCGGTGTCATCACCAATCAGGATATCGCCCGGAAAGTTCGGACCGCAGTGTTGAAACAACACGCGGTAAATCGAATGCTGTTATCGCTTGCCGGAGCCGCAAAGTCTTTTACCATCAGGCCATTGCGTACCATTCCACCTGAATGGAGAACGTTTCCTGTCGACCTGATTGCGAGGTAGCAAGAGCCTTGAATGAACCGTTGACGGTACCAGTCATGGTAAGTTCCGTGCCACTTGCCAGGCCATCATCTACTTTGACATTGGGCACCGTGAGCTTCATCCAACCAGTATCGAGTACCACTGTCGTCCTTACCGACAGCATCCACTATTGCTTTCAGGTCGGCATAGGTGCAATAGCATCGGGATCACTCAGGACAAAATTGACCGTCGCGGTCTTGCAGGAAACAGTCACCGACTGACCTCAGTCATTGCCAAACCCTTCGGTTGTGAGATCTGACACAGAAAGGCTGTCTCGACAATTCCATGCCATCAGGCACGCGTGAAGTCTCGCGGTAAATCCGGAACTGCTTAACATCAATCGCAATAGTGGTGCCATCGGGATTGTTGAAACGGTTTTCAATATTGCGCATCTGCTGCTTGATGGTATTGGCATCAATGGCGCCCGTCAGATCCATCGTTGAACCCGCAAGTGTCTCATAGACAGCAGTGTGCTCGGTATCATCACCAGAAAGTATATCAGCTGGCAATTCTGCGTCGGTAGGAGTAGGTGTCTGCACGGTAGCTGAATGGTTTTTATCAGCGGGATCGGTAACCGTTAGCATCCTTGCCTTCGTCTATCTGTTCGCCGGTCCACCCTGAAAGAGAAGTCCTTGACGGTGCCAGAAGCAGATGTAGCAGTGGCATCAAAGCTGCCTTCAACCGTACCCTTCATGGTAAGGCTCGTACCATCAGCAACATCTTCATTCACCGTAACACCTGGAATGGTGAGCTTCATGGTATCGCCCAGCGCGTCAACTGCATCTTTCAGCTGCTGGTAGTTTTTCGATTCCGTCCTTGAGGCCCATCGTAACAGTAACGGTCTTGCCGCTTACGGCTACATTTGCAAAACCGTAAAGGTGTCGGCAAAACCTTCCGGAATCACTTTACTTGCGTCGAGTCCAGAAGGAAGCTCCATGCCGCTCAGGCAGCTCAAAGTTGCTGTAAAGGTGGATGAAAGTTCTGTCAGCTTGATGCTTGAAAAGCCACCGGGTTTCAGCCCAAACCGATTTTCATTGCCTTCATCTGCTGCTTGACGCTAGTCGAATCAATGGTTCCCGTCACATTTAGCTTTGATGGTTCTGATACACGCCACAACCTTAGTGTGCTCAGGTGTCCGTACCAGCTTGTTTTAGCTGGCTTGTTGTTCGGGTTGTCAGGAAGAACAGTAGCAAAGCATATCAGCGCCAAGCGTTAGAGCATAGGGCTTCGACCAAGATAGTCTGGCTGAATAACGGTATCGTTTGCAGCCCGCACATCTTTACCAGCAGCGATCTGCTCGCCCGTCCACTCTGAACGAGAAACGCTTTACTTTTATCGTTAGAGCCTGGCAACAGCAGAAAAACTACCCGCTACACTTCCCTTGGCTGTTAATTCATCGCCATTTGCAACGCTGGCTGAATCGACCTTGAGCTCTCGGAAATCGGTAAAGCGTAATCGAATCCGCAATCGGCTGATTTCTCACTGTTCCGCCTCGAAGCAGCGCCCGTTGAATCAACTGCGTTCTTGAGCTGCTGATAATCGGTAAATGCCTGTTTTAATCCAAAAGTTACGACAATCTTTTGGCCACTTGTTGTCACGCTCTTAACTTCATAGCAATCACCCAAACCGGTAGCTGTTACTTGAGGATCGCTCGGGACAGTTACCCCATCAGGCAGCTCAAACGTTACCGAGAAGGCTCGAGGTTGTCCCTGTGCAGCTCGATATTCGAGAAATTATTAGCGTCCTGGCCAAACTGCGATTCGATAGCCTGCATCTGCTGCTTGATGCCCGCCGTATCAACAGCGCCCGTAAGACTAAGGCACCATCACCGTCGGTCGACACTTTGAGCACCGACTTGCTATCTGCCTGACTATTAGCGCCAGCATTACCCCACATGTCTGAGGGAAGAATGCCATCAGCCTGGATCAAGGGAACAGAACTGTCTTCCTGCCACTTGAGGTAGTACGTAGTGTCTGCAGTTATTGAGGGATTGTCACCAGCAATGGGGAAAAACCACACACTGTGATCGTCAAAACGGACCGTGCTGCGCTGTTCCATCAGCCTTGGTATTCCAGTTATCCTTGTCGGCAAGTTTAAATCCAGTCTTTGAAACTTCAGCCTTGGTGACCTTCAGATCGTTATACGAAACACCATTAAGGAGTTCGCGAATCTTCTGATTGTACGTAGCTGTCTTCTTGAGCACAGCGACTTCGCCACCCGTTGAATCCTTGTTCAATGGTAAATGCTTCAGGATGCGCCTTTAAACACACTTGTGCTTGCAAAGGTGCCGCCGTTGGCGGAGAAGGCAACTCGATATTCATTATCTGTGTACTGAGCATACAGATCGATCTGCGTTGTACCACTTGCAAAGGCCAACGTGTCTCCTGCGTTTACTGCATTGCCAGAACCGTCAGATGAGGTTGTCCACTTTGTAAACGTTTTGCCTGCTACATTAAAAGCTTGTGTCCTGACTGACAACCCTCATCATAAAGAAAGAGCTGTTGCGTGAACTTGCCGAAGTATCGCGCTTGAATATAACTTCGCCTGCACCGTTATGGTAGATAACGGTCTTAGCATCCCACTTTGCGTAAACTTCAACATCACTTGTAAGCGTGTCATTCGACCAGTTAAAGGCATGCTTTACACCACTTTGCATCCTTGTAATACCACCCAAGGAATACAACTCCCGTAGAATCGGTTGGATTACCCGGCTGCACGTTGCCTACCACGTCGTCGAGTTTGTAGCCACGAATAGTACTAGCCGTCTTATCGGCAGTAGTACCATCGGCAAAGGTCGCATTAGCGTTATTAAGCTTAAAAGTTACCTTCGCGGCTGGTGTCCATACATGCTTCTTTCCATCTTTTGATGGAGTCGCAACGTTATAGGTATATGCAGCACCATTTTTGTTGATGGGATTCAAAACGGTAGTGGAAGTGTCGGTAAGCGTAAAGAGAGACAGCCATTCATTTCCGTTGCTAGCGCCATTAGTAGGTGTCGTAACGTTGTAATTAAAACTGGGGTCATAAGCCACCAGAATGAACCGCCCGTCACAACATACGTGCTATTTGTATCGCGATTTGCGCCACCGTCATCAGCAGTCTTATCCCGCGCATCGGTATTCACTACACTGTTACCCTGGAACGTGAGATAGCACGGTCCATTTGACTGACCAGTACCATAAGAAGGCGTGTACTCATATTGGTAGTTTCAAGCGTGGAATTCGTAAAGACCGCGGAGCCGGGCGAATAATTAATATTGAGACCGCCGGCAGTACCATTTTTGATAACCACCTTTGAGTCATCAACAGTTAATGCCGCCGACAGCGTAATACGAGATCCATCGCTTGTCAGTGTAGAACCATTCTTCAATTCAGACGAGCAAAAATCGACATGGTCTGCTTATAAGCAGAAGCACCCGTTGCTTTATAGGCATAAAAATCGAGTTATCTCAGATGAACGCCCCCGACATACCCAGTAGCACTATTGCTCGGGTTGAAGTAATACCACACACCTTTAGTGGTAAGCGAAGCATTCTTTTAGGTTCAGCCATTGTATTGTTCACTGCTTTCGTTTTTCGCCCGCACATTTACCGTGCAGTTAACAAACGATGACTTGTCACCATACGTAAAGGCACGTCCTGTACTTTCAAGGGCAGAAACAGTCAAGCGCTGCGTGCACTCACCGTTGAACTTACCCTCAAAGATTAAAAGCCCATAGCGTTGTTGTCGTCTTTATAGGCACCATCGTTAACTCCGGCACCAGCCTTAATAGTAAGAGCCGTGCCAAAACCACTCATGGTAAGCGTGCTGCCGTTTTCGCATTTGAGGAACGAACCACTTGCGAGCGTACTGCTATTATTTCCGTTGCCCGTCATGGTTGTATTGCCGGCAACTACCAGCGTGACGCCAGAAGGAATTGTCGCAGCGGGAGGATTGGAGAACGACCCCAGCATCTTAATAGTAGTAATAGTGGGGTTAGCTGCCATGTGCTAAGAGCCTGAGCTAATGTCTTAAAAGCCGTCGCCTGCGTAGCGCCGTCATTCGCGTCGTTGCCAGATGTGCCATCAACCCATAGCGTAGTAGTACCCGCAGGCGGACGAAGCGTTGAGCTGCTGCACTGACGGCAGAGACTTCTTCGCCTTCCAGCTCTTGCGCACCTTCAACCGAATCGGCGCTGATAGCGGAAGTAGAATCCGTTGCGCTTACCGTATCAGTTGAAGCTGAGGCTTCGGTTTGCCTCTGTCGAAGTAACTGCTTCAGAAGAAGAACTTTCGGTTGATGTACCTTCTGTGCCAGATGCTGCAGAAGAACCCGAAGGAGTGCTCGGCTGCAGCCGATGCACTAGGGTTCTGCAGCTTAGTGTTGGTGAAAGACTCACCACCATCACACACGAAATAAATACTGCGAAAATATTCCTCGCAATTGACTTTGACGCTGTTTTCATTAGCGCACTCTCCTCCACTACTGGCTTTCTGCTCATGGTTAGACGCACATAGCCTTGTTATTGTAGAAGATTTATAAGAAAACTCCCAGGGTAGTACATAAGTTATCCACATTAAACCACTTCGAATTACTTCCACGCTGCTTTTATTACTTGTTTACTTCTCCAGATGAAACTATTTAACCTGTTCAGTGTAGAAACAATAACGTTACTACCAGCAACTTTTTTTAATTCGGACAATGGTAGCCGTTTCTATCGCCATAAAACTGACTGCCCCTTGACTGCCTCTTGCCTTTACTTAAACCCACTCCTATAAAACCTGTCTTGATCTGCATTTGTTGAATCATTATCAAACGTTAATGAAATCGCAAGAATAGGTTAATCTAAAAGCCTGACCATAGAACCAGCTAAAAACGCAGGCCGTAAACATAAGGCTAACCTGCCATGCGTTTACCGCCCAAGCGAAAAGGATAATGGTCATGGATAAACTTGAAAAAGTTGAACGCATCTGCGAAAAATGCGGCGTAAGTTACGAAGACGCAAAGGCTGCACTCGATGCGTGCAACGACGATATGCTTGACGCTATTATTTGGCTTGAACGAGCAGGGTAAAACGAACAAGCAAACAGCTCACTACGCAACAAAGCCCCTTCACAAGAAATTGTGTCCCTGAAATGGTTGCCGCACAGGCTGCCTACGAAAAAAATCAAGCAGGAAATCGGATTTTTCTCAACACATGAGTGCGTTTTTGGGATGCTTTTCAAAAGCTGCTACACAAAAAGTGTTGACACTAAATTTGTGGCAACTCGAAATGGCGAAGAGTTCTTTTCGCTCCCCCGTTATCATCCCGATAGCTGGTATCTTCCTGAGGGGCGCTACTATCTGGCTGCTTATCATTGGGCTATTTTTCAATATTCGCTATCGCCTTGAAGACACGAAGCCCATCACCGTCGATGTAAACGATGCTATGGATAAGATCGCCGATGCAGCAGAGACGTTGAAAAAGGATGTTACGGGGAATGACTAAGATTCTCATTGTCGAGGATGAAGAAAAGATTGCGCGCTTTATTGAGCCTCGAACTCAAGCACGAAGGTTACGAGGTCGATAAAGCTTCAAATGGACGATCTGGTGTCGAACAAGCTCTTTCAACTGATTATGATCTTATTCTCCCTCGACATCCTTTTTGCCCCAGATCAATGGTCTAGAGGTATTGCGGCGTATCCGCCGAGAAAAAGACACGCCTACTATCATGCTGACCGCGCGTGATGCTGTGATGGACAAGGTAGCCGGCCTCTGATGCTGGTGCCGACGACTACTTGACAAAGCCTTTCGCGATCGAAGAGTTGCTCGCTCGCATTCGCGTAGCTTTAAAGCACCACGAATCACCTGATCAACCAGCTTCTCTTTCGCCTGAACCCACTGCAACAAAAACCCTTTCTATAAAAGGTGTATTGCTCGATATTGACCGCCGCGAAGTTCGCGTCAACAGCGATCCGGTAGAGTTGACCAACCGCGAATTTGAGGTACTGCGCTGCCTCATGGAGCATGCGGGTGTAGTTATGCACCGCGAGCGTATTGCTGCCGATGCCCTCGGGTACGAATTTATGGGCGACTCCAACAACGTTGATGTACACATAGCGCATTTGCGCGCCAAAATTGACGATAAGCATGACATCAAGCTCATCAGCACCGTCCGAGGATGGGATATGTCATCCGTAAAGAATAAGCAGCAAAAAGCAATGGGGCACCCCAAGGGAATCGTCCTTTTTCATCGATCGCTCGTTCTATCAGTTGGGGATTTTGGTGGCGCTGATTAGTCAGCTATCTGTTCTTCAATGTGCTTGCTATCTGCGTCGTCGCCGTTCTCATCTACGGCTACAACCAAACCTCCTGCCATCGAACGCGTTTTTGTTCGGCTATATCCCCCTGAATGAAACTCACATAACGATTACTTCCGCAACCAACTCAAGTGGTATCGAGTCTCTTCATTATGTTGTACAACTACCTGCACAAGCACCCCAATCATTTTGCACTCGGAAAGGCACTGACCGACCTCTGGCTGCTCTATATAGTTGTTTTTACTCTGGGAATTTTTGAGCCTTTTTGCACTTCTTCAGCGATCACGCCGCATCTCGACGTGAGCTACTCCCGTTAAACGATCTTGCGCTCAAAGCCGAAAAACTCCAGTAGCGCCGATCCGCTCGCCCACGACTTCAGTTCTCATAAAATGGAAAGTCTTGAGCAGGCAATCGAACGCGCAACTATCGATTCTCCCCGCGTGGAAAACGGGCGATAAGGATCTCGCGAGTATTGAAGTGGCATTGAACCGTCTTTTGCAGCAGATGCAAGAAGCAAAGCTTCAGCAGATGCGCTTCGTCAACGACGCAAGCCACGAACTGCGCACCCTATTGCGGTAATCCGCGGCTATGCCGATCTGCTTTGATCGGTGGGTAAAACCGATGCAACAGTGCTTGATGAATCAATTTCAGCGCTCAAAGCTGAAAGCGAGCATATGCATGACCTTGTTGAACAGCTACTTTTTCCTTGCACGTGGTGACGCTGGCAGAAGCTCCTTTGAGAAAAAGTGGTAAATCTTGCCCAGATTACCGAAGAAGTTTGGGAAGAATCAGAGATGATCGATGCCGACCACCACTATGTGCTCAAACTCAATAAGTCAGCTTTAGAAGATGCGCGCTATCAGGTAAATGGTGATGTCGCCCTCGTGTAAACAGACGCTGCGCATTATTGTACAGAACGCCGCCAAGTACTCTCGCAAACAAAACAACCATTACCTTTAAGGTGTCCCTTGGAGAAAAGCGCGTCTCAGTTTCCGTACAGGACGAAGGCATCGGCATGGAAGCTGATGCGGCACGACATGCCTTTGAACGCTTCTATCGGGCAGAAAAACGCTCGTGCAGAGAGCGCCGACGGCTCAGGACTCGGGGCTTTCGATTGCCCAATGGATCGTGGATAAGCATAACGGCACTATCGAAGTGTTTTCGCACGAAGATATCGGTACCCGCTTTGTGGTTACCATTCCCGCTAGCAACGAAGATTAATAGACTAATAGATCAGTTATCAAACTGGCCATATTGACCAGCAGACGCAAGTTTTTCCGGGTTTGCCAAGCAATCGTTATGAAGTGGATAGCAAACCTTTCTTCTTTAAAGAAGGAACATTGAGTTCTAAAACGCTCCACCTTCCATACATACATTCAAGACCCGTGAAACGAGAATTCTTCGTTTTATAGGGCAAACCTGCAGGTTGGTAAACACAAGATACAGCTCGGCATTTTGTCAGGGCTGCAACCTCAACGCTTCCCCTACCATAAACCCATCGGAAGGAGCGGTGATGAAGATAACGATCGATGAGAAACCCTCAGCGCAGGACATCGAAGTAACCATCGTATGCAAGAAAACCGATGGACGCGTGCTCGATATGTTGGCGCGGCTTCGCATGCTCGACCGAAAGGTAACGGATCAGTGGATGGGCGCACGCATGTTGTCAGCGCCGAAGACGTGCTCTACGTCGAATCGGTCGACAAACGCACATTCATCTACACGACAACCGAAGTGCTCGAAACTACCTGCGGCTGTATGAGATGGAGGAGCGACTAGCAGACTGCGACTTCCTACGCGTAGCTAAAGGGTGCGTCGTGAACTTCCGCAAGATCACGGCACTAGAGCCTGAAATCAACGGAAGAATCATCGCGACGATGGAAAACAGCGAACGAGTGATGATATCGAGGCAGTATGCACCCGATGTTAAGCACAAGCTCGGACTGCTGTAGTAGACAACATGGAGGAGGATTGGTCATGAATACCAAAAATATAGTCGACACCGAAAAGCGCACCCTCTCGGAAAATATCCGATTTTGTCTTCTGGCAATCTGCGTGGGGTTTACGATTGTTATGGTTGTTCTACTGGTGCTCGGGAACATCTTTTGCTGGCGAGGCGGCACAGCAGGGCATTGGGTACTGCTGGTCGGTGTTCGGCATCTGTGGTGGCAGCATTACTCCAGTTCGTGTTTTTCACGCCGGTAGTTATCAAGCGTCTCTCGGGCGTATTGCGGCATGCGTTGTTCGGCATATGCCTGTTTGCAGTTCTTGCACTAACAGCAGTGGTAATAGGGTGGTTTCCAGCCACTATTCCATCGGCTTGGATTTCGTTTACGATTACTTACCTCGTAATCTTTGGCATTATTACAGCGGTGTTCGCATTCAAGCAGAAGCGGGAAACGCGCGAACTCAACGAAAAACTTGCCACATATCGCAAGGGCAAAAAGAATAAGCACTCCATCGAGAACTAAGTCCATAACCGCCTACCACGTTACGATTATCTACTGTCTCGTTAGTCTCTTGCACTTTGCGATCCTCTCACGCATCGCGTTTACTGTCTTCTGCCGTTTTCAGGCTCGCTGGTTCATCATGGTTGCTTTCAGGCACTTCACGACCTACTTTTCGTATCGGTCTTACTTTCTGATGCTTCGCGGTTCACCACCATATCGGTCTTGCCTTCTGGCGCTTCACAATTTACTTTCGTACTGGTCGTGCTTTTCTCGTGCTTCGCGCTACGTTCGGCCCGACGGCGTACCAGCAGTGCACTATAGACGCATATAAAGAAGAAATATACCCATGCCTGCCCCACATAGCGCGCAAGATCAATCACATAACTAGCTGGATTACTGGCAATAAGACGCATGCCAAATCTGAGCTATCAAATGGCCAGCCATATGCTGCGTGTCCAGCCCTCAAAAAGAGACCCTGCAGCAGCATAAGAAACATAAATGGATACGCCAGTTTCTGTACCTTCTCCAGGTTGGAGCTGGCATTTGACGACGGATGAACTTGAAAGAGGTTATCCACGGAATAAGAAAAACAATGGTCAAGAATACACCAACGATTACCGCCGCAAAGAACATAAACCAAACAGCCGGAATGCCCCTGTACGGCACGAAATTGCTCGAAGTAAAAATAAAATGAAATGCGAGTACACGCATCACATGGCCCATAACGATAATGCCGCCAAGCACAGACAATTCGGAGCGCACAGAATAGAGCTTTTTACGACAGGGCCTCTATGAAGCACGCCAATGAACATGACAATCAGATAAAACCAGACCCCTGTACAAGCACCCGTAATAATGTCGATGACATCATCAAAAGCGGTACTGCCTTTACGCGCCCCTTCAAGAGCAACACCATATGACTGGAAAGGTGCCGAGCATTACCAGCCATAATGACGTTACATGTATCCGGCAGACTGACCAGCGTCACAATAACTGCTATAGGGATATAAAGGCAAGCGGTCGACGATGAAGTGGACGCGCGAAAAGTATGGCAAACGCAGAACAAACGGCGCTGCCTGCACAATATCAGGGATAAAGCGAGGCACATAAGTGAGCATAAGTACTCCCTTGGTCCGACTACTAACATACCCCTGTTACTATTTTTGCCTGTTGGCTGGTTTACTAACCGCTTTAGCTTATGACCCATCTTGGTTGGTGGGCTATGTTAGCTTACTAGTTACTTCAGCTACCAACCGCTTTTTAAAATTACAAGCACTTCGGCCTATAGGTCGCATGCGTGCCAAAACAAGAACGGGGCGGGAACTATTATCCCCAACCCGCTCTATTAGGGTACCGCAAATCGTGGACAAACCCTGACCCTGGTATCTGGTGTTTGGCAATTACTCGTAAGCTTTAGCCAATCCACGCTCCAGAAGAAGCAAAAGCGCTGCACGACATTATCAACAGGATAGTTTCCTGCAGCCATGCCACCCATCGTCTTGAAGTAATACCACGTGCTATCGAGCTGTAGCCAGCCAGTTGCTAGTGGAACCATCAGCGTTCAGGTAATACCAGTCGTTATCGACATAGACCCAGCCGGTTTGCATAGCACCGTCATTGGCAAAGTAATACCACGTGCCGTCAACCTGAATCCAACCGGTGGCCATAGCACCCGAATCGGTAAGGTAATACCAGGCGCCACTAGTTGCAACCAGCCGGTCTGCATGGCACCCGCTGAATCAAAGTGATACCAGGTGTCGTCGACTAATTGCCAGTCGAGAGCCATGCCGCCCCAAGACTGCAGGTAGTACCACGCACCATCAAGCTGCACCCAGCCGGTCTGCATGATGCCTTCATCGTTGAAGTAGTACCAGGTACCATTTACTTCTTGCCAGGCAACAGCCCACTACCATCAGCATTGGTATAGGACCACTGACCGTTATCATCCTGCGCCCAACCAGGCGTTGGTTCGGGGTTAGGAGCTGGTTCTTCAAAGAGACTCAGGTAATCCAGATACGCATTATTGGTACCCATCAGCACTGAGTTCGGATGGCATAAAACGGCTTGCTGGTATCCCCCGCCTGCTCGTATGCCTTCATTTCCTTAATGCGTTGATGGTCTTTGCGTGAGCTGCGTGTCGAAGCTTATCAGCAACATCAGTTTGCGCTTTTTGCTTCACGCGCATCAGCCGGCAGTGCAAGCATTTTTCTGGTCAGCGGCAGACTGCTCGTCGATAAGTTTGTTCTCAGGTTCTGCAGATGCTTGGATACATTCTTCGCATAGAGATCCGGCTTGGTATCAACGAGATTATTCAGCTCAAGCATCGTGTAATACTGGGAATTTTCAACACCGTCAAGACTGTTGAGCTTGTTGATGGAAGGCGTTGTCTGGTTGCCGGTATCTTGTGCAGCGCACCGATATCAGCCGTGAACCGTTCCCTTGAAACCATCATCGCCATCAGGTAAAAGCAGCGCGGAATATGACGGCAGAAATACGTTATATCCGTTACGTCCCGTGCTGCTCGCCACTGAATGGTCTTCATGCTGCCCACCGGCAGTCGCCAGCACGCGTCTGGAAGATATGGCACTCCAACTGATAGGGATTGCTCCAACGGATACAGATTGCTATTGGTGGTCGCATCAAATTCAGACCCCTGACCCTGCGTGCGCAGAGCGTCCATCAGCTTGACGGACCGGTCATCTTCAACGTTGAAGAGCTGCACAAGTACTGCGGATCTTGAATGTCCGTTAACTTCCCATTGGCATCCTTGGTAACTGAGCGATCCAGCGCAAACCGCCGGGTCAAGCTGATTGACGCCCAGGGCAAAGCGCGAATACTGCCCCGCTCCTGAATTTGCCTTGCCACACGAAGCTGAAACGTCAAAGCTTCCATCGGCTAAACGTCTTGGCGAAGCCATTGTCTTCGCAAGCTGCTTTACCTTTCGGAATGAAGCACATCGGAGCTGTCCAGGTTAATTCTTTCGTACTGAAGGCGCCCATGCACAGGTCAATGGAAAACTTGTCGTTTGGCGGCTTTAAAAGCAACCCATTGATGGCCCGAAAAGCGCATTGAATACCCAGGTCTCACCCGTTGAATCGCTTGCGAAAATACGGAAATTCTCACCCGCGCCATATTGATCCATAACGTCGCCTGCAATCTGCATAGCATGCTTAGCAGACGTGGCCTCGCCCAGTAGAATCGTCCCAATATTATTTTCGGTTACTCCGCTGTCGGTGAGGGGATCGGCCGCCTTGGCAGCGTCGTTATAATCGGTCGTGACTGTCGCACTCATCGAGCGCCCATGTTCATTATATCCTGCCTCGGCGCAGCGCCATATCGCCAGCGCCATAGTCACTTGAGTCACGAATGTAGCTGAACCGGTACGTGCTTGCCGGATACGGACGGCTGAAATGGGTCTGGTCGACTCCGCCCATTTCTTCGGCATTGTTGTAGGTCTGCCCTGAGTTCCTTGTGGCAGCCTGTACGCAACACTTTCTGGTCGCGCAGCCGACGGCGGCACATAGGTGTAGTCCTCGCAACGCGAGTACGACGAGCTGTCCGTGTCGTACTGAGATCCAATGTGATCCCTCGCACAGGCAAATGCGTCTTCCTGGCAGCGCCACCGCAAGTGACGCCGAAAAGCGCAACTGCGCAACCTATCTTTGCAAACTTACCCATAAGGCCTCCTTATGTGACGAGTTTGACTTATATCGCCACTATAATTGAAGCCAAATTAAAAATAAGGCTCTTTTTGAAAAATAAGGATCAGCCTGCGGCATTGCGATAAATGCAATGCCGCAAGCATCGAAGCGCCTTCGCGCTGGCGTTGTCCTCTATTAGTTGCTCGCCATTAGTAGCCGAGCGCTGGCTACTTTCGTTGCTTGCTGTTGTTTGCTACTGTTGGCTACCTGTTTACTTGCTTTTGGCGTGAGCTCCCTTTCACTTACAGCCAGATGTTTGCACCCGTCACGAGCTGATTTTCTCGATGTTTATCGCGCATACTTTGTATTCGGGACAAGCACTAATGTTGTCCAAGGCAGCATTGGTTAACCAATTGGCGTTACCGTCCAGAAAATGGAATGGCATCGAGGTCTCACCCATACCCGTCTTGTCGCTGACATGCGCTTCACTTTCAATGCAGGCGCCGACTGCACACGCGCACCTGATCGCCATCCGCTGCACCAAGATTGCGCGCGTCTTCGGTGTTAATTTCAATAAACGATCGATCTGAAATACGATTAATCCCTCGCGTACGGGCAGTCATCGCCTGGGCGTTGTAATGGCCACAAAAATGCGCCCCGTCGTTAGCATCAGCGGATAGTCGCCGCTTGGCATTTCCTGCGAAGCGCGATATTCAGTACCAGCAAACTTACCGAGTCCGCGTGCGAATGTGCCCACATGCATAATCGGCGTGCCCGGATGATCAGGCGCAAGACACGGCCACTGAAGACCCTGCCGCCAATTTCTTTTTACTATCTGAGCGCTTATGACTAATGCCCGCAAAGCTTGGGGTAACCGAAGCAATTTCATCCATGATCTCGGCTGGCGTTAAATAAGGCTGATCATAGCCCATTCGGCGCATGATTTCAGTAAAGATCCAGGTATCTGGTCGGGCATCACCCGGCGCAGCAATTGCCGGACGAATGCGCTGAACGCGGCGTTCGGTGTTGGTGAAAGTGCCTTCCTTTTCGGCATAGCTAATACCCGGCAGTACGACATCGGCATACTGGCTGTTTCAGCTCATAAATAGTTCGTCGACGACCACAAAATCAAGCGCTTCAAGCCCACGAATAACATGGCTCGATATCAGGGTCGGTACGCACTTTGGTCTTCGCCACAAAGATAAACAGGCCCCCGAATTTCCTTTTTAGCCGCAGCATGGAACACATTGGTAGCAAACATGCCTACCTTATGGTTCAGTTCAACGCCCCATGCTTTTTCAAACTTGGCCATGATCTCGGGTTATCAACTGATATCCCGAAATCAGTAGGCTGAGCGCCCATATCGCAGGCGCCTTGCACATTGTTTTGGCCACGGCAAGTTAACACCGCAGCCGACGTCCTAACTCACTCGCACAGCAACGCCATGTTGCTCATGGACATAACGCCTTCGGTGCTGCTGCTGCTGCGCTCAGTAACTCCCAAGCAGTAAATACCGGAGCAACCTGGGCTGTCGCATACATGCGAGCTGCCCGGATAAGATCCTCTGGCCGAATATGGCAGATTTCCGCTCACCCGCTCTGCGTAGCATGATTCAACCAAGCGAGCAAATTTATCAAAAGCCCTCGGTGCGCTCTTTCGATAAAGGTGCGATCGATAAAGTCCTCTTTAATCATGACGTGACACATGCCATTTGAAAACGCGACATTAGTACCGGACGCAGTTTCAAATGAACATCGGCTTTCCGTGCAAGCTCCAATATCGCGCGGATCAGCCACACTCAGCGTGCGCCCCTGTTCAACCGCACGGCGAATTTGCATGCCGATAACCGGATGCGCTTCTTCAGGTTACTACCAACCAGCATGATTAGATCAACGTCTTTCGACGTGATATCAGGAATCAGGGTTAGTCATCGCGCCCGGATCCCAACGCGACGAGCCAGACCCGGAAACACTGGGGCTGCGACATCACGTGCGCAGTTGTCCACATTATTCAGTGCCAAACGCGACGCGTGCCATCTTCTGCAACATATAGATGTCTTCGTTGGACGAACGGCTGCAGGCAAACGCAGCCAACGAATCGGGCCCGTACGTATTTTTCAGCTCTCACGAACCGAGAGGCCACACAGATCTAGGGCGTCATCCCAGCCGCTGGCTCAAATTCGCCAGTCGTGCGGTTCTTGATTAACGGCGTTGTCAAGCGATCGGGTGACTCGTACGAAATCAAAACTCGCCGAGCGACCCTTAACGCACAGGCACCATCGTTGCTCGTACTCTCGGCCGCTCTCACGTCGACGATACGTCCATCACGCACCACCAAGTAGTACTGGCAGCCCGTACCGCAGTGGGGGCACGTCGTTAGTACCCGTTTTGTTTCCCACGAACGATACGAATGGCGCCGCTTTTCTACGATCGCCCCTGTGGGACAAGCGGCCGCACAGCAGCCGCAGCTCTCGCAGGTCGTTGATTCCAATCGTCGCCAAACGGGGGCAAGGACAGTAGTACGCATTCCTTCTTACCCGTTTGAATAGTATGGTTTCTCGCTTGGTTGTTGCAAAGCTCACAGCGCTGACAGCGAATGCAGAGGTTTGGATCAAACCGCAAGAAAGGATTACCAATCGTAGATTGGTTTACGTTCATCAGAAACCGGAAAGGGAGATTCCTCCACCCACAGGCGCGACAAACGTCCTGCAATTGGCAAGACCCGTTCTTCACGCAACTGAAACAATAATTCGTCGTGTTCAAGCCATGATCGGCAATCAATAGCCGCAGTTGAATAGTGCGGCTTTTCGATAACACGGGTGTGCTGCAGTGCACCACCATGCCATCGCGAGTTGGGGTATTGCACGCGGTTACGAGGCCTTCTTCTCCTCAATCTCAACCGCACAAACACGACATGAACCGATGCTTGAAATACCGCGCAGGAAACAAAGCGTGGAATAAATGCTCTGCCCTTGCGGGCAGCACATCGAGGATAGTCATGCCTGAACGAAAAGAAAACCTGCTTTCCATCAACAGTCATGCTAGGCATACTGGATCCTCCTCCTACCATCGCACCGCAGCCAAAGTGATCACAGGCGCAAACAGCGAGCACACCTCTGCTGTGCTTCTTCAACGGTCATTTCAACTTCAGTTGCTAAAAAGTCACCTTTGCGCTCGCGAGCGGACCGCTCAGCAATATTCACACGTCCATACGCCTCACGAATATTCGCATCAGGCGCCGGGTCAGCAACACCACACGAGCTTGTGGTCATACGCCCAGGAAGGCATCAATCGTTGCGCGCGCCACCTTGCCAGCGGCGATTGCCATAATTACTCGTTTTGGGACCAACCTGACAGTCGCCGCCCACAAAGACATTCGGCGCACTTGCCGCGGCATGCAGCTGCTTATCGGCCACGAAATACGTTCGGTCGGCCTGCATACCAGCCTCTTCAAATGGGGCGCTTTTCAATCGCTTCGCCCCACAGCACAGAATAATGTCAGCAGGATTCTACCTGTGCTTTATCGGCGGTAACCGGCAGTCTTCCCCGCTTAACGGCACCAATACGCTGGGCTGTGATTAAGGCAACACAGTGCTCGTCGACTACTTCAATGGAACTGGGTGCCCGTAGTGTCATCATTTCAACGCCTTCCCGTCATGGCGGAATCTTATTTCGCACGCAGCTGTCATATCTTCCAGCCGACGGCGATACGCTACCGTTACCGTTTTGGCGCTGGCACGCACTGCGGTACGCGCGCAGTCCATAGCAACGTTACCGCTACCGATAACCACGACATTCTCACTCGGTGAAATCAGGTAGTCGTCATCGCCAATACGAGTAGCAAGTCGACCGCCGATAACACCCTTCGCATCAGCGCCAGCAAGATCAGCGTCTTCGCTGAGCGCCAATGGCGCATAGGTAGCATCGTATTCTTTTCGGCCGTTGACGTATTTCTCGGTACCCACCGTCTCTTCGGTGTACCCCCATATTGTCCAGCGAAAGAATGGCGAATATCTTGACCGAGCTTTTCACGCGGGAAACGATAAGCCGGAATGCCATAGCGCATCATACGCCAAGCTGACGGCGCGGCTTCACCATAGGTAACTGAATGACCCATAAGAGCTGCAGAGCGCGCAGGTCATACCAGATGACCGGCACTACTACCGCAATGCGACGACCTGTTCCCACATTCGGCGCGGTGGGGAACTTCTGCTCAGCAGGAAGCTGATCGCACGCAAACTTCTTGATGCCGCGAATATTAGCGGTGCATCGATAATCGTGCGACGACAGCGCTCTTCACAAGGGTGCGTCTGCACACGTAACCGCATGCGGTGGAAACGGATTATCCTTGCGCACCATGTTGATGCAACCGCATAATCGCCCTTGCCCGCAAGCCATACGACGGAACATTGACGTGCGCTGGGCACCCTGTTTCGCACGGTACCGTCTGCCCAATGTCGGACAAACAACTGCGCTGCGACAGATGACTTTCATATTCGTCAGCAAACTCTTCGAGCCCATCAAGCACTCCTTGACCGGCCTGATACCCAATCGCGCAATCGCTCGTGTCGTACGAAATGGACTGCGCCAGCGCACGAATTTGTATAAGCGTCTCAGTGGTTGCATGACAGGTAACCACCTGATCGGAAGCAAGCGCGTGCAAGCTGGGAATACCATCGCGACAGGGAACGCATTCTATGTCTGTGCACCACAGGCTTGCAAAACGAAAGTTGCAACGCAATCGGACACATTCCCGGGCGGCGTAGTTTGCACGCGCCGTTGGAATGCTTCAGCGACACGGCCATTAGCAACGTCAGCGTGTGCGTAGGGTCCAAAAGACAATACTGCCATGCTCCTCCTCGTCTTCCAGTGGAGTTTATCTGGGAAAAAGCGCGCCTCGTAAGCCTGCGGCATACGGCTCTTCCACTACGCACTTATTGGTTTGATTTTACCGTTAACGTGTAGAAGAATGTTTCGGGCTGATGAAAACGGCAGGAATGCATCAATAATCCCACAGGATCACGTTTTTCGTGCCATGAGCCGTTTGTCTCTTCATAGTAGTGTCTCTGCTATCTTGATCTGCTAGAACCATGAGAAAACGGGCCTCGTATGCCCCAGCCGTTTTATGCAGCAATCCTGCGCCGATTTTGCCGCCAACATTGCAGCGCGTAATCTCATCGCCAGGTGGCGATAGCGCCTGCTGCTGTGGGCGCTATTGCGGCCGCATTAGGGGCAGATGGCGGGCAATTTCACGCTCGGTAAAAGAAAAGCACGCCGACGCCAGGACGACATTGAACGTCTCTGCACACAAGCGCGTAACATCTCGCTTGCGCCCGCTTGACTGCGTCGAAGAAGACGCTGCTGCCTGTTCCTCTTGCTCGTGCCTATGGTATTCCCAAGAGCGACCCTCGATCGCACTATTCGCCTTTGAGCGTGCCACAAGCCGCTTGCAAGCCGCCTCTGGGAAATGATGCGTGCGTTGTGCGAGGCCATCGAAGTACTCCGAAGAACTTGAAAGAACGTGCAATCGAATGCTCGTATCCGACGTGGGCTGTGGTCGGCGCTGGCTTTAGGCGCAATTTTCAGTCGGCCAGTATGAATATTTACGTCAATACCAGGGCACCCTCATCGATCGCGATTTTGCCCAACAGTACGAAGCTGAAGCTGACAAATTGCTTGCCTACCCATGTGCCGCGCGCTCAACTTATCGTGGGTACCGTTATGAACACCATCCGCGGAAGGAAATAGCATCATGGCTCAAATGTGGAAGGCCGCACCAGTTGTTGAAGCACTTGCAGAAGAAACCGATCGTCTTGTTGCGCAGGTAACCGCACAGGGAATTACCCCCCAGCGCTATCATCCGCGTCGGCAACAGACCAGATGATATTTTACGAGCGGAGCACGCAAACGCTGCGAGGCGCGCGGCGCATTGCGGCAACAACCTTTGAACTCGCCGCCGAAAGTACGCAAGACGAACTCATGACAACTATTCAGCATATAAACGACGATCCAGCCATTCACGGCTGTCTAATGCTGCGCCCACTGCCTGCTTCGCTGAACGAAGAGGCCGCTACTGCAGTACTTCTTCCACAGAAGGATATCGACGGCATTACCCCCTCTTCGCTCTTTGGGGTATTCGCTCAGGAAACGGTTGGATTTGCCCCTTGCACTGCTCAGGCGGTTATTGAAGTGCTTGACCACTATGGGGCGCACCTTGACGGGACGAATGTCGTAATTGGACGCTCGCTTGTTGTAGGGCGACCAGTGTCCTTAATGCTGCAAAAACGAAACGCCACCGTAACCATGTGTCATAGCCACACGCGCACTATTCAGCAGGTCTGTCGACAGGCTGATATTGTGGTGGCAGCGATTGGGCAAGCCCACGATTGATGTAGACCGTGTATCTCCTGGTCAGGTGGTTATCGATGGGCATCAATTGGGACAGCGCTGCGTCACTTAATGGCGATGTTGATTTTGATTCTGTTGAACCGAAGGTTGCAGCTATTACGCCAGTTCCCGGCGGGCTAGGCGCCGTCACAAGCGCGGTACTCTGTAAGCATTTAGCCCAAGCCGCAGTGAACCAACTAGCTGCTCTACCAGAAAGGCAATTCATAACTTGTTTCCGGTAACAAACCAACTGCACTTCTTCTACTGAGCCGACGGCTTGCCGTCGGCTGTCCGCACGGTCCATCCATTCGGGTCGCTCATGTCGATAGCGGCCTTGCCCATATTTACCATTGGCTCAATCGTGAAACACATACCCGGAGCCAAAATAGGGCCTGTACCAGCACGTGCAACAAAGCGTAACAAAAAGGGTCTTCATGGAATTCAATACCGCTACGTGTCCGCCAAACTCTGCAACCACTGAATAACCCGCATCAACAGCAACTTTATTCACTGCAGCGCTCACATCGCCCAAATGGCACCATGGCTTCACCGCATCAAGTCCCGCCTCAACAGCACGCCGCGTTATTTCCACCAGGCGCTTTTTCTTTACCAACCTCGCCTATACAAAACGTTACGTGATGAACGCTGAAGTATCCGTCTTTGATGGTCGACATATCCATTCGATGATGTCGCCTTCTTCAAAACATCATCTGCAGATGGGATGCCGTAGCACCCACTTCGTTGATCGATGTGCGACGCTTTTGGGTACCCTTCAAAATTGAGTCGGCGGGTATTGCATCATCGCTGATGCAATAGTCATGACCCACCGATCGATTTTCCTCCGTTGTTGTGCCCACCTGAATATGCTCAGCCACATAATCGAGCACCTATATTGACCTCTGCCGAACGTTTAATGCCCTCAATGTCTTGGGCAGTTTTCAATGATTGTGATACGGCACTTCTCACCCAGTTCATAGAGTTCCTGCAAGCGCTCGTCGATGCAAGTGACATTTTTATGACTTCTTCCCACTGCCACACCAACACGCATCATTGTGGAGGGACTATCCATTTCATCGTACATGAGATTCCCCCTGATCGGATTCTTGTTGTAACTGGCTCACCCAAAAGTTTGGCTTATACAAGGCGTTGGTGTTGGCCCCGAGCTCATTCGGAGAGGCGCTCTTTTGACTGCTTTATAGTAATTCATCGCTCGTATTTTGTCGTGATGCGCGCTAAACAGCAGAGGAAATCTTTTTGCATCGCGACCATGGGAAACCCAATTTATTGTATTGAAATCTGTGAATGCCCCATGAAACGAAGCAGCGCGCTACCTGGCAAGGTGTCACGCAACGCTTTTACAATCGACGACGCTTCTTATTTGGCTAGAAATAGCGAGCTGCCCACAAAGCGCTGCGCCTCGACAACGAAAACGAAAGGGAACGTACGCATGAGCAGTCGGTTAAACGATCGCGCACCGATACCGAAATCGCCTCTCTTATTGCGCGCTGATTACTGCTTTTGTTACATCTCGCGATTGTGCTTCGTTTCAGCTGGCGCAAGCAAGCCTCGAAAGCTTGTTGCCCGTATTCTCTGCTGCGGGTATTATTGTCGCGTTACTCTTCCCTTACTTAGCTAGCTTTTTACGCTCCGTTTTCGTTCAACCGAGTAAAAATAGCTTATGAGATCAGATATTCCGAAGAAGAGCGTTAGCACACTTACGGAAACCTGCACGGGACGTTCTGACGTCATCAAACAGGATGCTTTCGAGCAAGCAAAGCCAGGCAGTTCGGTCCGAAGCTGCGCACAACATGGAATCCAGTGTGCACAATGAAAGGTCCCGCTGATTTCAGGTGATGATGAAAACGCACTCGAAACGGTGGCTGCACTCCGAGGCGGTTAACAGCGTCATCGATGCGTACAATCGCACCCATCGCAGGTAGGCAGCGAGCGCTTGAAAATGCCACGCAGCTGATGGCACATAGCCGTGTTCGCTGAGGTGAGTCTTCAGTTTTACCTCCGACGAACCCACTGCGATATGTCTATTTGCGAAGCGTTGGACAACCGACGAAGCGCGACGTCATTTTATTGCTGACTGGCGCAGCGCGTGGCGAAAACCCACTACAACCAGGAAAACGGCCCTATGGTCGTGCCACGGCAAACGGCCGAACGATATCTGATATTGACTTGAAATTACGGCGCCAGTTTCGACGTACAAGCGTGACACCTTGAACGCCTACTTCGACACCACCGTCGCCATTGAAGATCCTTCTTTTACTGGCATCGCTTGCTGCAAACCATTCGGGAAAAGCTAAGGCCATCACTGCCACCATTCAAAAGAGCAAACGTAGCGGTGCGTCACGATGATGTGCTGCCTTCTGGTAAACGGCATTGCTGGCAGGCAAGACATCAGTGTTGCAGCGTATTGCGTTTTGTTTTGCCTGTAAGCGAGATGCCCGGTGTTCCGACCAAGTGTAACGTCACGCGAACCCAGTGTTTGAAAAGTATCACGTTTCTGGATATGGGCGAGGCAAACCCTGCAAATCTTTACGCGTGGGCCGATTTTGTTGCGCTGCTGGGCCTAGTGAACGCGGCGACGGCAGAGATCGCTGCGAAACGCTCCATACACGCCAGGCGACACATCGTCGCTTCGCGAGGCGCATGATTTCTGCAGATAGCTATCGACGGAATGCGCCCGGTGAACAGACAACAGATACAAGGCATCGCCGCCAACATATAGAATATCCCTGTCGACTCATCACGTCTTATCGCGCTCGCGAAAGAAGACCTGCATGCGCTTTGCCTTGATACACGGTTGGGACAACTTGCTTCTGACGAAGACATTTCACGATCGGGCGTTGTCTCTTGAAGTAAGCGAGCAGATTCGCGCCTGTTTGGGCGACGCTTGCGCAAAGCGAAAAAGGAGACTATCGAGTATGCACGTACTTTTGTTCAGCATCTGTATGGCACTGCGCATGATAAGATAGAACAGGTGGTTGGCTGCGCTGGTCGATCAGCCGGGATGCGCATGCTTCACGCGGGACATCTACGTCGGTTGCGCGGCACTGCTCAAAAACCCTGATCCCAGCGAAACAGGCGCACCACGATATTCGCTATGTCACCATTGGTGAGGTGCAGGATTACACGAGCCCAGCTTATGGTTCTGACTCGCTGGCACAAACGTGCGCATTTCTTGCTCTTGGGTGGTGAAAATCAGGCCATCAACGAAGGCACTGCGTCGTTTGATCGTATTCGTGCGGTATTTACAACGAGTCACGGTTTACTGTCGATGAATGTCGTCTCATGACGAAACTATCGATCGACAGCGGAAATCACTGCCCTTTTTACTGGACTCATGGACTCACCGAGACGGGTGAAAACGCATCTCAGCGCAACATGCGCGGATCATCGCGCGTATCGAAGTGCTCGATGAAGAGGCACTTCTGGAAGCACTACGGGCATACTGCACACTGGAACAAGATTCAGAAGCGATTGTGCGCGATCGATCGCGCCCACCCATCAGGACGTCCAACGGATAGCTCAGAAGCTTGCTGGCATTGCCGTCATCGATCATCATGCGGTCCTCCCTGGCGGAGTTGTGCTGCTTCGCGGATTTGCCCGCTGGCCAAAGGACTCGGAATTCGATCACGTAGTTATCGTTGATGCCCGATAGGACGTTTATCGGATACGCAGCTTGCACGCCGACGCTTTTACACTGCTCTTTCGAGCAACTCATCAGGTAACGGTGTTGGCACGAAAGTCTCTCTGCTCGCCGCTGGAATCAGCGACTAATAGCTTCGCTTGACCTCCGACAACTGCGGCCGCGCCGTTGTGCGTTAGAGTTATTGCCGACCACGGAGTTGTTTTAAGCTGTTTACTTCAAGACGGCTAGCAGTGCATGTTCGAATCGCTTTGCAGCCGCCAGGGGCTGGGAATATTTGAGCAGATAGTAGTGTACGGCGGGTACGTTTAATTCATGAGATTAGCCATGAATCGACTCGTGATATGTGCAGCAAGGGTAGCGCTGTCTTAACCTAGTACCGCTCAAACATCTTCTGGATCAAGTGGGGTTCGTCGGTTACGCTCAGCGCAGGCGAAGGAGCACTGCTGCCTTCTGCGAGAAAGTCACACCAGCACTGATTGCCTCGATAGGAATCATCGGCGATAGCGGGACCGTTGCCAACGCGCGAACACCGCACAACACTGGATCTTTTTGGCTTATCTGTTCAATCCGTTTATTCATTCTGGCTAGCAACCGGCTCCAGCGCCAGCAACAACAAGACCGCGCACACCTGAAGATGTAAAGTAGTCAGGACGCCCGCATCGCTTTCGCTTGAAAATAAGCAATATCTACTGCCGGCGAGCTTGCACTATCACCCACATCAAACTCTACTATCGGTAGTATGCGCGCGAACAGGGTGCTGATACAACTGAAAATCGTCCTCTATCACAGAGCCTAAACAGCCAAATTTCTTCCGGTAAATCCCTCCACGCCAAACGTGGTCGCCTTTTCAACATCGCGGGCGCAAACACGTGCCGCAAAGACGAACAAGAACTCCAGACCATCGCCTGACGATTTGTTGCCAAGCGTATGGCCTGCATAAGATTCAAGGGGCCGTCGGCTGGTAGGGCTGTTGCTGGGCGCATGGCACCAGTTATCACTACCGGCTTTTTCGTTTTGACTGTCAAGTTCAGGAAGTACGCCGTTTCCTCAGCGTGTCCAGTACCATGCGTGACAACAAAGCCCGTCCACTTCAGGATCGCTCGCACGAGCATCGATGCGACCGCGCGAGATCGATCCCTCAGCGAAGTAACGCGTCTGGAATTGACGTTACAGATTTGCTGATCCCGCCAACAGTTGTGTGCGAGCGCATATCAGGAGGAATGTTCTGCAACAGGTCGTCAACGTCCAGCTGACCAGGCTGGTAATTGATTGCAGCTTTCCAGCACCCTGTTCCCCCAATCGTGCCACCCATGCCAAAGACAATAACTGCGATTGCGGTTCGCGTCAGTTCCTCCCGGGATTGCACGCAAAACACGTACTGTCGCAGTTGCGCCATCGTGCTGCCAGCATAGCGGGCAAGCTGATCTCGCATGCGTTATGCTGCATACGCTCTCTTTTCGGTCCAACGACGATCGGCATCTCTTATGCTTTCACGGGACTTTTCTCTTTCAACACCGAAAACCATATCGAAGCGCAGAAACGAGACTGACGACACCATTCTTGATCAGGCAGGAAGCGCGGTCGGGCACTATGACGCATGCTGTCCTGTTTTAATCCGGAAGTGGAACTCTATCGTCTTAATCAGCAAAGCGGGTGAAAACTACCCTATGCGATGAACACAGCGATTAGCGAAGCCGCTCTTTTTATTGTCAGGCAGCTGAACGGTGCCTTTGACATCACAATGGCACAGTCACCCGCCTGTGGAATCTTCAAGATCGCACGTGGTTCCCGCCGCGAAGACCTGCTGCAGCATTAGCGCATGTTGATTGGGAAGCTAATACGTTAAGCGGATCTGCAGGCCAGCGCACGATAACGATTTCTGATGCTGATGCACGCCTTGACCCGGCGGTATTGCGAAGCATAACACCGATAGCATCACTGCGCCCGCTTTAAACGGCAGGACGTTTGCGCGGCGATCATAAATCTTGGAGGCAACGTGGCGGTACTCGGAGAAAAACAGGCTGAAGCCTCTGGCATCGTTGGGCTGCGGGAGTCCGCTGCCTTCAAAGCAGCATGAGTACGACTTACCTGCTTTCGGCGTAGTCGAGACCGGGCGCCGATGCCCTCAGCGGTCGTACCAGCGGAATCTAAGGAGCGAGTTGCTGACGGTGAAGAGTCTACCGCATCATATCCTCGACCCAACAGCGGGCTGCGTGCCGCATGAAACTGATGTCTAGCAAGTGCGTCATGGCTCCACGGTCATGATGCCGTAAACGGCTGCTTACAGCAGCACTTGTTGTTATGGGAGCTAAACGAGTTTCTTGAATGTATCGAGTCAGCTGATGGGTTTAGGAAGCAGTGTGTAACTACCCATGGGGATGTTATCGGCACCTCCAGGCATTGGAGGAGACAATACCATGCTGCCTTTTGCAAAGCTAAAAGCTACTGAAAACACAAAAGGCGAGAGCAATGCTGCCCTGTTCCCAAGTAGAGAGGCACGGATAGTGTTTGCAGGAGAGAACACTGCCGCAGCGTTCTAGCACAAAAGACCCGCTGGGCGGGTCTCGTAGACATCCTATAAGCACTCCACCTCTAGCGCACGGCACGAGCGCGGTGCTCTATCGCACGGACCACGTAGTGCTTACTTTCGGCGAGGGCGGGCTGAATCCGCCGGGTTCAGGACGGGACCGGGTGATCCCACGCTCCCTGGCCGCGCCTCGTGCCGGGGCGCTCAAGAGTAAGGTCTCTTTAAGCGCGCGCCGGCGCCCGAAATCGCAGTGTTCTTTGCTATGGGATCTTGTCTGCACCCTGAGGGACGCATAGCGTCTCGGATTCTTGATGTATACAAGCGCAATGGTCACATGGAATATGATGAGAGCCCGCTATTAGTACCGCTTGCCTAAAAACACATTGCTGTGCATAGCAGCTGCGGCTCATCAAACTGGTAGCTCTACCAGTGCCCTTACTCAAAAAGAGGACTCATCTTGGAGACGGCTTCCCGCTTAGATGCTTTTTCAGTGGTTATCCGTTCCGGACGCGGCTACGCGGCAGTGCTGTTGTCGACAACCGCTGCACCGGAGGTCCGTCCACCCGGTCCCCTCGTACTAGCAGATCTCCTCAATCCTCTGTGCCCGCGGAAGGATAGGGACCGAACTGTCTCACGACGTTCTGAACCCAGCTCGCGTACCGCTTTTGAAAATGGGAACAGCCATACCCTTGGGACCGACTCAGCCCCAGGATGCGATGAGCCGACATCGAGGTGCCAAACCTGCCGTCGTGTGGACTCTTGCAAGATCAGCCTGTTATCCCGGAGTACCTTTTTATCCGTTGAGCGACGGCCATTCCACGCTGTGCCGCCGGATCACTAGAACCTGAGTTCCCACCTGCTCGGCTTGCTAGGCTCTGCAGTCGCTTCCCGCTTATGTCTTGCACTCAAAAGGATGATTGCCAACCATCCTGAGCGGACCTTACGCGCACCTCCGTTACTCTTTAGGGAGGTGACCGCCCCAGTCAAACTGCCTACCTGACACGGTCCGCACGACCCGTTAAAGGGGCTGCAGCAGACGCCGGCGCGATGAGGCAGTATCCGTCGGCTCCACCCAGGCTTGCGCCTCAGGTTTCATAGCCTCCTGCCTATCTCTTCACGCACCGCGCCTGCGCCCAATGCCAAGCTTCCGTCAAAAGGTTCACGGGTCTTCCGTCCTTCCGCGGGTACTCGCATCTTCACGAATAATGCATCACCGGGTCCATGGTTGAGACAGCGCCCAAGTCGTTACGCGTCGTGCAGGTCGGAACTTACCCGACAAGGAATTTCGCCACCTAGGACCGTTATAGTTACGGCCGCCGTTTACCGGGGCTTAGCTTCAGCGCTTCGGGTATACACCCTAACGCATCCGCGTGACCTTTCCGGCACCGGGCAGGCGTCAGACCCTATACCGCCTTGCGGCTAGCAGAGTCCTGTGTTTTTGGTAAACAGTCATGGGCCTCTTCATCGCGGCCTCCTCGCTTGGACTGTGAAAAGCTTCACGAGGAAAAGGCGCCCCTTCTCCCGAGTTACGGGGCTAGTATGCCGAGTTCCTTAACCATGGTTCTCCCGATCGCCCGCGTATGCCTCTACCCGCCTACCTGTCGGTTTTGGGCTACGGGCACCTCGTGTCTCCCTAGGGTTTTTCTTGGGAGCATGGACTTGGCGGCTTTTGCCAAAAATGGCTTCGTCTCGCGTCTCAGGCATATGTTCTCGCGGGATTTGCCTGCCAGAACACCCCACACGCTTTCACGGGGACGTCCAGAACCCCGCCTGCCTATCCTCCTCCGTCGCCTCATTGGATAAAACGACACGAGATGGTACAGGAATATCGACCTGTCGTGCATCGGTTGCGCATGTCTGCCTCACCTTAGCTCCCCGACTGACCCTGGGGATTAGCCTTCCCCAGGAAACCTTGGCTTACGGCGGCGGCGTTTTCACGCCGCTTGTCGCCACTCATGCCAGCATTCTCACTTGCCAACACTCACGCAAGATCGCCCTTGCGCTTCATCGCTGTTGGCAACGCTCCCCACCGCTAAAGAAAACCCTTTAGCCCGCCGCTTCGGCGCGCATGCTCGGTCCCCGTGAATTGTCGGCGCATGTCCACTTGACCAGTGAGCTGTTACGCACTCTTTAAATGCATGGCTGCTTCTAAGCCAACATCCTGCTGTCTCAGCAGGCACATCCTGCCACTGAGCATGGACCTGGGGGCCTTAGCGGGCGGTCTGCGCAGTTTCTTTTGAGCGTGCGGCTTAGCCCACACGCCTGACTCCCGGGCTTTTTATCCTGACACCATTCGGAGTTCGGGCTCCCATCGGCAGGCGGTGAGCCCTCTGGGGATCCGGTGCTCACCCGCGCTGGGGAAATGCCCGAGCTAGCCCTAAAGCTATTTCGGGGAGAACGAGATATCTCCGGTTTGATTGGCCTTTCACCCCTATCCACAGGTCATCCTCCGTTTTTCAACCGAAGTGGGTTTCGGCCCTCCACGGGGTCTTACTCCGCTTCAGCCTGCCCATGGATAGCTCACCCGGCTTCGCGTCTGCCATATACGACTCAGCGCCCGTTTAAAGACTCTGCTTTCGCTGCGGCTCGCTTTATAAAGCTTAACTCGCCGCATTACGGCAACTCGCTGGCTCATTCTACAAAGGCACGCCGTCACAGAGCAAAATGCTCTGCTCTGACTGCTTGTGGGCGCACACGGTTTCAGGTACTATTTCACCCCTCTCGGGGTGCTTTTTCACCTTTCCTCACGGTACTAATTCGCCATCGGTCATGGGAGAGTATTGAGCCTGAGGGTGGTCCCCTCTGCTCGCCGGGTTTCACGTGCCCGGCGATACTCTGGGTCATATGACCTCGGCGTGTACGTTATTTCGCATACGGGGCTTTCACCCTTTGGCCGGCCTTCCCATGCCGTTTTGCTATAACGATGACACTTCCGCTTAAAGACTCGGGCTTTAAGACTCATATGCTCAACAACCCCGCTGTGGCATCCCCCGAGGGTATAACGCTCACATGCGGTTTGGGCTTTTAGCGCTTTCGCTCGCCACCACTCGCGCAATCTCGGTTGATTTCTCTTCCTCCGGGCTACTGAGATGTTTCAGTTCCCCGTTACCTGCATCCATCCCTATTTGATTCAGGATGGGCCGACCTGGCATAACCCAGGTCAGGTTTCCCCGTATCGGATATCTGCGGGTCAAAGGCTGTTTGCGCCTCTCCGCAGCTTTTCGCAGCTTGCCACGTCCTTCGTCGGCTTCCCATGCCAAGGCATCCACCGTGTGCCCCTAAATATCTTTCATCCAAGTAGGTTAACCACCTACTGTGTTTACCTCGATATTCGGGTAGTCCATATCGTGCGGAGGCAACAAGAATAGTGTTTTGCCTCCGCTTGTGTAATTGCGATCGTTTCAAGATGCGAACCACCTATCGCGTATCAGAGGGACCCTTTATATCTTCTCGCGTTTTGCAAGACGAGGGAATCTCTATTACTTGATTGATGATTCTTCTCGAGAACGCTATGCGGCTTTCAAGGTGCAGACAAAAGATACGAAAGGTATAGATACCTATTTTTGATCCTCGCCCCTGGAGAACCCTGAAACCGAATACTGCAATGAGTATGAGAAGTGACTATCAGCAGGTTGTGTCCTTTCTCTTGGTAGAAAGACATGCTCGAGCAGGCACCTTGTCGTCTCGAAGCGACAAAAATGCCTCGACAGCGGGTGGTGACATTTGGCACCTCTAGGTTTACCCTCCCAGTGAGTAGAGATCCAGCCGCACCTTCCGGCATGGCTACCTCAGTTACGACTTCACCCCTTATCCCCCTGCGCCTCGGCGCCTCGTCCCGTAAAGCGGTTCGGCCGGCGACTCGTGCAGACGACTCGCGGTGTGACGGCGGTGTGTACGCGTCTGGAACGTATTCACCGCGGCATGCTGATCCGCGATTACCAGCAACTCCGGCTTCACGGAGGCGGTTGCAGCCTCGATCTGAACTGGGACCGGCTTTAGATCCTGCTGACTGCGCCTTTGCATCCCGTTGTGCCGGCCATTGTAGCATCGTGCAGCCCAGGCATAAGGGGCATGATGACCTGACGTCGTCCCCGCCTTCCTCCGGCTTGCCGCCGGCGGTCCCGCATGAGTCCCTCAACCAAATGCTGGCAACATGCGGCAGGGGTTGCGCTCGTTGCGGGACTTAACCCAACATCTCACGACACGAGCTGACGACAGCCAGTGCACCACCTGTGTAGGCTCTTTCGGCTGCGACATCTCTGTCACTTCACCCACATGTCAAGCCCTGGTAAGGTTCTTCGCGTTGCTTTTCGAATTGCCACATGCTCCGCTGCTTGTGCGTACCTCGTCAATTCCTTTTGAGCTTTTAGCCTTGCGGCTGTACTCCCAGGCGGGCACTCTAATGCGTTAGCTGCGGCACGAGAAGGCAAATGCCCCCACACCCAGTGCGCCCATCGTTTACGGCTGGGACCACCAGGGTATCTTAATCCTGTTCGCCCCCCAGCTGGCGCCTGAGCGTCAGTGTCGGCCCAGAAGTCTGCCTCGCCATCGGTGTTCTTCCCGATATCTGCGCATTTCACCGCTACACCGGGAATTCCGACTTCCTCTACCGCACTCGAGCACACCGGTTCGGGATCCGCCCGGAGGTTGAGCCCCCGGTTTCGAGATCCCGCCTGGTGCGCCGCCTGCGCGCGCTTTACGCCCAATGAATCCGGATAACGCCTGCCCCTCACGTAGTCACCGCGGCTGCTGGCACGTAGTTAGTCGGGCTTCTCGCAGGTACCGTCCTATGTCTTCCCTGCTGAAAGCGGTTCACGGCCCGAAGGCCTCCATCCCGCACGCGGCGTCGCTGCGTCAGGGTTTCCCCCATTGCGCAAGATTCCCCACTGCTGCCTCCCGTAGGAGTCTCGGGGCCGTATCTCAGTCCCAATGTGGCCGGTCGGTCTCAACCCGGCTACCCGTCGTTGGCACGGTGGCTACTACCCTGCCGTCTCACTTTGATGGGACGCGACCCCATCCCCCGCCGCAAGCTTTTCCTGCATGACATGCGCCATACCCGGCATATCTGTATTAGCCCGGTTTCGGGTTGTCCCTGATGCGGGGGAAGGTTGGTCACGCGTTACTCACCGTTCGTTACTGCAGTATCCGCCCGCGGGCGGTTTAACTCGTTCGACTTGCATGTGCTAGGCGCGCCGCCAGCGTTCATCCTGAGCCAGGATCAAACCTCCATTTCAAAAGACGCTTGTGTACGTGGCACTACTGCGCTACTTAATCAAGCTGCCATCTGTTTGAAGATCATGATGATCTGGTGTTCATCTATCGTACAGTTAGTACGCTTATTTCTCCCATGAGTGATAAGCCCATACCTGCGTGACAGGGTTGTCCGTCTAGCTTGAATTCTTCTCTTCATCACAGTATCCGCTTCTCATAGGTTCTCCACCACCAAAAGGTGGCGCCGGATTGGAAACGGCAACAGATATGATACTGCTGACACAACGCGCTGCTTGCAAGAATTATTTTTACCCTCCACAGATTGAACAACCCAAGTATAATAAAGGCTTTTCAGCGAGCAGTCTCCATTTGCTCTCCTCTGACCCAAACTCATATTTAATTTTCTTAGGTTTGCGAGCGTAATAATTTATTGGTGCCGTTGACGTTTATAGATGTACAACAATCCTCCTCAGCGACATGCATCTGCCTTATTGGCAGTATAGACATCTCTGCGGATAGTTAGCTATCTCTATCCTCATACACACTTATCAGCAGGCTTACTATGCAGTGCCCCTCCCGATATAAAGAAACACAGAGGTGGTCAAACGACCTGCAATGATTGAAACAAAACGGTTGCTACAAATGCATATCGTAGCAAGCAATTGCATACCTATTCTTATTCGCTTTCTTGCGAGCAACCGTATCAAGAATACGTTTACGGCAGGCGGATGTTCTTGGGAGTTATTTCTCAACTAATTCATCCTCTGAATGTATTCTGCCGCTTCTTCCAACGTGAAAGGTGGTTGTGCGGGTCAGCTGAATGGCTTTTATCGACACCGCTTGAACGCTGGTTGCCCAGGTTCTGCTCTTCGCGATATTCATACCACCATGTCGCCCTTCTTGGCAGACTCTGACGATCATACCTTCGTGGTAGCATCTTCACCGTACCTTAATGAACAAGCGTTCGCTGTTGCAGTGGCATCAAGTCGCGTATGCCACACTTTTTCCGTGGTCATACTGGATCATCGAACCATTCTTGCGACCAGCATATTCTCACCGCGATACGGGCTCGTTATTCACTCGAAGCGGTGGAACATATCGCCCTCGCCACGTGAAGCATCTCAGCACCTGGGTACGCAACCCCATTGTCCCACTTTGTTGGGGAAATCTTAAACACAAGATGTGTTTTGACTGCTTCGAAGCCATGTCGGCTGGTTTTCCTGCACGCCTGCACTACCAAACACTTCAATGTGCACCCTGCCAGCATATCGGGCTTGGCACTTTCAACAGTTGCTTTCAATAACGGCTCGCAGCTTTGCCGTTGGTGCGTCCTTTTTCATAATGACGCGGGGCGACCAACCCGCAGTTCAAAACCTTCACGACGCATCATCGTCAATAAGAACCGATATTTGTGGTGATGCTCGCGCCGGCCACTTCAATGCCCGCTGTTTTACTTTCAAGCTCGGCAATGCGCATGGTTACGTTACCTTCAGCTTTTCATTAGGTATGCTCGTTCAGCTGACGGCACCCACAATGTCGCCGTCGCTACAACAAGAGGGCCATATCCGATGCCTGGATACAGCAGCCACGGTCGCTCGCTGTCAATCTTAATCGGGTCAAGCTTCGATCGGTTGATCGATGCGCAACATGTCACCAATATCAGCATCTTCTACACCAACCACTGCAACGATGTCACCTGCATGGACTTGCGCTTCTTCTTTCTTTCCCGCAAATTATCAAACGTGAACACCTGTTTAATGCCCGTGTTAGAGAAGCGCGTACCGCCACGCTTTGATAACCAAGACCTGGTCGTTCTTAAGGAGAGTTCCGCTGAAGAGTCGACCAACCCCAATACGCACAACAAAGCTTGAGAGGATTCAACCGTACAAATCAGGAAGCGCGACAGGACCCGCGGGTTCGCAATCCGCGCAGGGATTTCTTCAGAAACGTATCGAGCTAAGCGGTACCATATCCATGTTGCAGCATCGTCTCGCCTGACGCGAGCATACCCGATTGACAGCACTTGCATAAATCGCTCGAAATCGAGCTGTTCGTCGTCTTCGCATCCAGTTCAACCATCAGATCAAATACTTCATCAAGCAGCTTCATCGGGCCGACGCCAGGACGGTCGATTTTATTAACGACTACAAGAATCCGGCAGCAAATCAAGAGCATGCCGCAGCACGACTGCGTCAGGCATAGGACCTTCAGTTGCATCAACAATTAACAGTGCGCCGTCAGCGTGTCGGAGAACGCGGTTCAACTTTCGCTGCCGAAATCGCGTACGACCCGGAGTGTCATCAATAATGATCTTTTGTGTCCCTTGTAGTGATGGAAATAATTCTTCGAAAGAATCACGTTAATGCCACGCTCGCGCTCTTGATCGTTACTATCAAGCACGCGTTCTTCCACCTGCTGGTTTTCACGAAATAACATTTCTGCGTAGAGCAGTCGATCAACCAGCGCGTAGTTTGTCGCGCTAGTCAACATGGGCACACTAGCGACGCCACGAATATGCTCCTGCTTCATTAACCTCATTTCCTCCAATTCGGATAGGATCTGCTGCTTTTCAATGCTAATGGCCGAGTCTTTCCGTGAGACTATTGATATTACCTCGTTGCTGACACTACGTCGATAAGTCCCCACACAACGGCAACGCCCGCAACACCCGCCAACCAGACAAATCGCCTGAAAAGAGACGCCACCAGCGCGCCAATGCCCATCATCACCGCTGCGGCATTGCGTCGGCGATCAAAACGTCGCGCTGTTCAACAGCTGAACGCGAGCCGCAGTAATACCTGCGCGGCGGGCACGTAATTTCTTCCTTCCCGCCGCGATATGCCAGATGAACGAGATGTGCCCGCTCGTACCCGATGAACTCGACACACCTGGAGGCACAAGCCCTACCACCGATAAGAAGGTCGTGTGCGTCGCCTCGTACTCCCAAACCGTCTCGGTTGCTCGTTCTGAAGCTTTTATTACCCGCAAATCGATCGTGGTGAAGGATCTGCAACCGTCTTTCGACAGGCGCGATATTGCTTCGGAAGATGCATCTCTGCTCAAGCGCCGAGAATGCGCAGCGCTTCGTGCCCGCCCATTCTGCTCCTTGTTACGTGAAGATTGAAGCAAAACGAGCCGGTGCGTTTCCGGACCCGCTCGTTACCCTTTGTGGTGGGCAGGCGATCGAAACCCTGACCTCAGGCTTGCAAAGCCCGCGCTCTCCCAGCTGAGTCATCGCCCCGCACATGGCGTCTTTCACGTGAAGAGTATGAACAAACGCTCCACCGGCTAATCGGCCTGGCGCGAGCGTTTATCGATCATAAGGACTGAACGGATTTTGAACCAGCGACCTCACGCTTATCAGGCGTGCGCTCCAACCAACTCGAGCCACGTGCGCGAAAACCGCTTTCTAATTAGAATCACCCGCCTCATCTTTTTCAGCAAGTTATCTAGTGCGAAGAAAAATCTTTCACCGTCCCCACTCGTCAACATCAGATGTTTATTTTACCTGCCAGATCTCCCTCGTCTCCATCAACATCAATGTCAAGACCGTCGGTTTTTCCGCCTACTCGCTTATGCTTTCAGGCCCTTTCCCATCGTCAGCAATGCCCACAGCACGCACCTTGTCTTTATCGACAACATTCATGATGCGAACACCCTGTGTTGACCGCCCAAGCTTTTGAAACGCTCCTTCACTGGGGTGCGTACCAACGCCTTCGTTCGGTAATAATCATGGTTTCTTTCATCGCTCGGTGACAACTCCGAGCTGCCGCGGTACTTCACCTTTTCTTTCGCGTCATGGTAATCGTAGTACACCCTGTCCACCGCGATGATGCAGCGGGTATTCGCAGACCGAAGTCCGCTTTGCCGTAACCCTTTCAGCAATCACGAACAAAGTCAGCTCGCGGCTCGCACGACATCTCGAGCACGTGCTCATCAGCAGGAACCTTCATACCGCGGACACCTGCATCGCGACCCATGGCGCGCGCTTCAGATTCAATCCCACACAATGGCTTTACCTAGCGCTTGAAACCCAGAGAAGACTCGCTCGCACTCGCTGACGCGCTTTACTGAAATAAGTTCGTCGCCGTCGTTGTAGCATTAATAGCAATCAATCCATCGCGACGAGTGCGGTCATCGCAGGCTCATGCTGGTCTTTTGACCATGCCGGCTGAGGCTGCAAACATGAGATATTCTTTCGGAAAATCCTTAGTCGCAGTAACAACAGCAGCACGATTCGCCCTCTCGCAAGAGAAAAGCGTTAACGATTGCGGTACCGCGTGCGTGCATGACGTCCCGCTTTCAGGCAATTCATAGCACCTTCAGGCGATATACCACCCCTTTGATGAAAAGAACAGCATGTACGCATGGGTTGAAGCAACAAAAGACGCCTCAACAAAGTCACCTTCTTTTGGAGGCTGACGCCCTGCATACCCTTACCACCACGCTTTGCTGGCGATAGGTCGTTAACGGCAGACGCTTTCATATAGCCGGTTTTCGGTAACCGTTACTACCATATCTCTCACCGGCAATAAGATCTTCCACGTCGATATCTTTTGCCGAAGCTATCGCTGAATCTGCGTGCGGCGTTTGGAGGAGAACTTTTTAATCTCTCGCATGTCTTCTTTCTTTGATAATCTTGCTTCACGACGATTTTCGTCTTCGTTTACCACGCTGTCAGTATGCACGCGTTCTTCGAGATTCTCAACCTCTTCAACGAGCTTGTCATATTCGAGACCAGTTAAACGACGCAAGCGCATTTCAAGAATGGCATATTTGCCTGATTTCATCAAGATTGAAATTCTCGATCAAAACGGTCGCGTGCTTTTATCAGTTTCGAGGATCGAATGATGCGCAAACAACCCTCGTCGATATTATCGAGCGCACATAAGCAAACCGCGCACAATGTGAGCGCGCTCTTCAGCTTTTTGCAGGTCGTAACGTGTAACGACGAGTAATAACACTCAGTCTGCGGGCGATGTAATAGCCTCAGAATTTGCTTGAGCGATAAGCATGGGAACATCATCCACCAGTGCCAGCATGAGTTTGCGCCAAACGTGGTCTGCATCTGCGTATGCGTACAACCTATTCAGTACCACTCAGAATGGCGTATGTTGCTTGGTCTCGTCAATAATATCGACACCATGGCGCCAGCACCATCGTAAAGCCGTTTGATATTTCAGGGAGCTTTATCGCGAATCAGTTCGCCGATCTTTTCAAGCAGTTTCGTCGGTTCACCATATAAGGGATTTCTTTTACGCAGATAATTGAACGTCCGCAAGCTTTCGTTTGAGATATTTCGCACTTCGCACGCAGTGTCATCGACCCGCGGCCGGTTTCGTAGCGCAGCCTGAATTCTTCACGACCCATAATGGCTGCGCCAGTAGGGAAATCCGTCCCGCGTGCCAACCTTCCAGTAATTCATCAAGTGATACGTCAAGCATCAATAACAAGACAGGTTGCATCGATAACTTCCGCCAGATTATGCGGCGGAATGCCAGGCGGCCAGTGCCAACCGCAATACCTTGGCTGCCGTTAACAAGCCAAATTAGGAAAACGAGCAGGAAGAACATTTCGGCTCTTTGCTGAGGCTCGTCATAGTTTTGGCGCCAGTCAACGCGTTTCCTTTATCGAGGTCACGTAGCAATTCCATTGCTGGACGCGGCAAGACGAGCTTCTGGTGTAACGCATAGCAGCCGCCGAATCGCCGTCGAATCGATCCAGCGTTACCATGCCCACTTCAACCAGTGGCACACTTGTTGGAAAATGGCTGCGCCATACGTACCATCGTGTCGTATACCGCTGTATCGCGCATGAGGGTGATACTTTACCAACACATCACCGACAGTACGCGCTGACTTTGCATGAGGGCGCGACGGTAAAATGTCGCTTTCATTCATCGGCATGCCACACGGCGATGAACCGGTTTTTAAACCATCAGCGTGCACATCAGGAAGAGCACGCGCAACACACAACACTCATCGAATACTCAATGAATGACCGTCGCATTTGTTGTCCTAACAGCAGGAGCACCTGGAGAAGCACTCTCATACCGCACTCTCCAGTAGCCTTCGTCCGCTTTATCTTCCAGCTGATCAGGATGAATCAACAGAGCAGCATCGACCATATCGTCAGTATCTTTTGGTTTATCTGCCACCGATAATCTCCTTAATCGAGGTTACACCCGAAATAATTTGCTTTAAATATCAAGGAAGCGCGTCTTTTATGCGCTGATGTATTCCTACGCGTTCAACCCGACCACCCATCAGTTCACTGGACCGCCCGTTCAGCTGCCGCAGCATCTCTTCGATACCAACTTGCATAAGAATGCGTGTTTCAGGTTCCATGGTCAAGTCTCCACAGCTGGATCAGGATCCATTTTCTCCTTAGACCCTTATACCGTTGCAAATCTACGGCTTTTTGTCTGTGGATAATCTCACTGCGTCGGCAAGAGCATTATCGCTGTAACACATACCGAATCTTTTCTTACCTTCTTTAACAATGCCATAGAGCGGCGGCATGGCAATGCAGACATCCACGATTGATAAGTTCTAGCATATACCGATAGAGGTCAACAACAAAATTTGAATACGAGCAACGTCAACATCAGCATCAGTCATGATAATGATGCGATGCAGGCCCGTGCCTTTTCAGCATCAAAATCGTCACCGATATTGGTACCAACGGCCGCAATAAGAGATGAAATCGTGTCACTTGAAAGGGCGACGATAAACCAGCACGCTCAACGTTGAGAATTTTTCGCGCAGCGGAAGGATCGCTTGATATTTACGGCGTCGCGGGCCTGCTTTAGCAGATCCACCAGCCGAATCGCCCTCCACAATAAAACATTTCCGGCAGTCCGCAAGCATTTTACTACCACAACTCAGCAAGTTTTCCTGGAAGGGCAAATGAATCAAGAACGTTTTTACGCCTTTAGTCATTCTCATCGGCTTTTACGCGCTGCTTTCGCGCGCCTTCAATGCCTGTCGTGATGCCTCGGTTAATAATACGTTTGTGAGTAGGATTTTCTTCAAGATACTCACCAAGACCCGATTAACAGCAGATGAAACGAATCCGGCGCACTTTACGGCTACTACCAAGCTTGGCTTTTTGTCTGCCCTTCAAACTGCGTGATCGTGAAGTTTAACCGATATAACTGCTGCCAGTGCCTCACGACAGTCGTCACCCGCTTCCAAATTGGAATCTTTTCTTTAAGAATTCCTTTTTCACGCATAATCATTAATAGACCGCGTAACTGCTTTCGTTTAAACCTCCATCACAGGTGAGTACCACCTTCGATGGTTAATGCACAGCATAGCAAACGAAAAGACTGACTTTGTTGAGAACGAACTGGTCCACCGTGCATGGCCACCTCAACTTCGCCCGCAGGATCCTTCCGCTTCAAAAATAAATCGGCTTGAGTTGAGAACTTCCTTACCAGTCGTTAAAAATGACGAAACTTTGATACCATCCTTTTCTGGAATTGGAAGGTTTCATGCGTTTAGCAACTCCCTTCCCCATCAAGTCTCTTCGTCATGCACAACGTGATTTTAAGACCCTTGTTAAGGAAGCCGCTTATTTCACGGAAGCGTTCGCGCGTGCGGTAATCGAAATACCGTCGTCTCCGTAAAACCCTGATCGCGAGCGCACCGTTGTACCGGTATGTTTCGAATCACCAACAACATGAAGCTTTTCAACGGTCTTCCCTCGTGAAAAGGTAATTTCATATCGTTTTCCATCACGGCAGACTTGTACTTTCACTTTGGGCTGAAAGGGCATTAACAACGGAAACACCCACACCATGAAGATCACCGGCTACCTTAGATCATCCCTCGCCACCAAATCTTTCCAGCATCAGCATGCAAAATAGTTAAAACAACTTCTACGGTCGGAATGAATATGTTCTTTCGATCGGATGTCAACAGGGATACCACGTCCATTGTCTTGGTACTTTGATACTACCATCGTCGCAGATCCATACTTCTGAATATCGCACACATCCTGCCAGCGCTTCGTCGACGGAATTGACAACTACATACACGACGATGATGAAGACCACGCTCACTGCGTGATCCAATATACATACCCGGGCGCTTGCGGGACGCGTCTCGCCCTCACGAACCTGGATATCTTTTTCCGTCGTAATGTGTGATGGTTTGTTATCAGCCACGTTGCACTCCTTCTGCAACAGCCTCACATCAGCACTTTTTCTAATAAACTGTCTAATTCTATCATAGGGAAAATACGACTAGAAACCTCACACACAGACCATATAAGGATATTGAGAGCAGTCTCTAAGGCGTTTAAAAGCTTTAGTTAGGACTTTTATCACGATTGAGACTTCACATTCCAAATCGCGAATCATCGCTTGTATAAAATGACGCTTTAGTCGCTCGTCGGGGATAGCTGAAACCCGATCAGTTATACGATTCTTTTCTTTCATCTGAAAAGGTGGAGAATTTTCTTGTTGCCCTGAAAGATACGGACTCTCTTGCTCTTGTTGACTTGAAAGTGTGTGTGTGTAGACGTCTTTTTCCTGATGTTCCTGATAGGGATATTCTTTCTCATACCACGGTGAAAGTGTGGAGCCTGAAAATCGTCGAGCACCTCACATTACTGTTCTCGGACATCGCCAATTTAATAAGCTCGCCGATTATTGCCCGTCAGCATAACAAGCTTTCACTCAACATACATACGCATCCACGACTGGTTGTCGTTTCGTAAAATACACACCGCATTAGTATGATTAAGCATCTGGTTGTTCTACCAGCTGAGACCAGATGTCACGAACTTCGCGAATACGAAGAGCATCGTCTTATTTTTATCGCCATCAAAAACGAAATATGAGTGTCGCGGTAACCTGCCGCCCATTAAGCTTCATTGTTATCCTCCAAGATATTGAATAAGGGCTTTTTCCTTTATTTCATCAGTAAAATACCCAAGATTTGTCGTGGTGATAACATCTGGAGCATCCTCTCTTCAATCATTGACATAAATTGCTCGCGTCGATGATGATCGAGTTCACTCATCACACCGTCGAGCAACAAGATGGGCTGCTGGTCTAATCGTTTCCTCGATAACCGCTGCTTTCCGCCAACTTATACGCGTTAGCTACCACGAACGCTGCGACCTTGACTGGCAAATGAGCTGCATCATGTCCATATTAATAAGAAATAAAACTTTGTCAGCATGAGGACCAACAACTGATTTTCGTTCAATGCGTTCTTGCAATCGTGCTTGATGAAGGGCACGTAAATACTGTAAGGCACTCTTCACGTTCAAAAGTCCAATGAGATTGATTTTCGTTCCAACAGGGAATATATTGAATATCAGCCGCTTCATCGGTTGAGTAATATGTCTGTAATACGACTGAAAGTAAGGAAGCAGATTAATCACCGACCATGAGAAAGAATTTGTACCCCATTAAGGTAAGAACCTCATCAATACTATCGATAACGGTATCAGATGCTTCATCTCGAAGGGCTTGATTTTTTGGCGCACTACTGTAAAACGCTTTGAACCATCGCAAAGTTTTTGATATTTGAGCACCAAGATCGTCAAGAGCGCCACGCCGATACAGAAGAAGGACCTTTCCCGCTAATCCGAGATCGTCAGGAGCAAACGTGACGGCAGGAAATAAACCACGCAGATCACAGCGCGCGACGAGCTTTTCCATTTAAGCTGATATGATCGTTTTCCTTCTTCCAATACGTGAAGTTGAGACCAACGGCGACGATCACTTTCTATTGTGCTATCACGCTCGCAGCTGTCTCGCCCCCACCGGATTGCCCGGACCAATCTGCGAAGCGCGAAATGATATAAGGCAGCAAATAAGCTGAATTGCCTCCACCACACTCCTTGTTTTCCCAGTTGCATTAGGACCCGCAAGAATAGTTAATATCCCTGTAACCCTAAGAAAATTCCCTGGTGGTTGCGGAAATTTCTTAATCACAAGGTTGGGTAAGACGGAGATTTTTATCGTGGTTCTATCTAAAGAGAGGCATTGAGTATTTTTAAGACAACCGAACCGGCATAATAATAAGGTAAAGGAAGTTTTTCTTGTTCAGATGGCGCGGATGAACTCCTTGGTTTCACTCGAACCTTTGTAATTCGAGTTGAACCGATTCCGTTTCAACGGATGAAAGACCATCGATAACATACCCAAAATTAAAAGGCACTTTCTTTCATCACTTCCCTTGTATTTTTGCGCCCAGGGTTTCATGCGCTTTAACGCCCACATCCTGACTCGCTGTAGAAATTTGGACAGTCTGCGAAAACTTTATTCACATCAAACCGAACGGGAACGATCTTGTTACTAAAAGCGAGGTACGTTTTACCGCTTCAATAAAGCATTTCTGTGTCAATGGCACAGGTTTCCTACACGTTTCGAGGATTAATTGGCCATTAGCGCGTGATAGTTACCTTCAATCCGCCGATTGATAAAACGTCGTCCCATCGTAGGTAACAACAATTTGGTTTTCAGCCACGCTAAGGTAAAGCGACTCTGTATCTGAAAGGCCAGCAAGATCAGACATGAAACTGCCTGATATCTGGCAGTGTAAGAAATCTTCAGAGGGAGTGGTGAAAATCATTATCAGTAACCGCAAGACGGTATGAATCGGCTGCCACCATTCTCAACATGCCATCATGAACTCAAGCAGCACCCCTGTGTCTTAGATAGCACGCGATTCATCACGTGATTGCGCACCGTACAACGCTCAATCCATATGGGAAAACGTGACGCTGGAATAGATATTGCGAGGGTCTGCTCATCCTGCGAAACCAGGAAAATCTTGAGGGTCGGAAGCGTTTTGAGTGAAAAGGAAGAGACTTTTCACATCAAAGAATTTAGAAAGCAGTTTCTGGTCGTTGTTTCAACGCGAACAGCTGCTTCTGGCAAACTTTTTACCACGTCGGTAAGTAATTTAGAAGGAATAACCGCTTTCCTCCTTCTTCAATAAACGCACTGAGGATAGAACGCTACAGTAGAGATCCAAGATTTGTCGCTTCCAGGGTTAGCATGTCCCCTTCTGTGTAATACAGTGAATACCTGAAAGAATTGGAAGAGTTGATCGAACTGCTGCACCTTCTAGCAACAATCTCTAAGGTGGATTGAAGTCTTCCTTGTTGATGTTGAATTTCATAGAGTACCCACATAGTTTATATATAGTTAAATAGTAGTAACGAGTGTGGATCGGTGGAAAAGCTTCTAAACAGCCAGTTCATGTTCGGTTTCACGGCTGTAATAACAGTTGATAACTCGCTTACGTCTCCACACTAGCAATAAGGGTTTATTATCTTTCCCAATAGAGTTACTTTCCACAGAATGTCATATACATTTACACACCGTTTTCCAACATCGCTGTTGTTCTATGATCGTTGCCCAGTGTCTCCAGCTCTTCGTTCACCTGGCGGCTTTCTCTTTTATCTTTTCTATTTCAACGGAACGGAATGAACACGTAATGGTTGAATGGTCACGATTAAATTCAGTCCCAATGCTATTAAAAGGAATATCAATCATCGTACGGCAGAGATATGTTGCAGTCTGTCGGGCGTAAGTAATAATAGCTGATCGTGTCCCACCAGTTTCGGCAGGTATGACTCGACGCTGTAATACTGTTCAACAGCTGTTTGTATATCACTAATTGAAAGCCGTTTTCACGTCTCCCCACTCAGTGATCAGTCAGCAGGCGAAACAGCTGTCAATCGATAGTAACCTCACTTTTTCCGTTACCACGTCAGTTTCACTACTTTTAGTAACAGCGCTTTTAATTCTCGGATGTTGTGAACTGAATTTTGCGCAATATATTCCTGTACGTCAGCTGGAATATAGAAAAATCGTCGCCGCACCCGCCGGCATTCTTCGAGATAGTTTTGTCATTACTCGAGTTTTGTTTCAGAGTTCAGGTGGTTGTATATCGCATGTTCCACATAATAAACAGCCCGCGTAGCGTTCATCGATGTCAGCGTCAGTGCTGCACGATCAGCTGAAAACAACCTGTTTTCCCCGGTCGATCATGCTATTAGAATTTGAAACACCATGTTGAGTGTTTCTTTCGCCGTTTGAAGAAGACCCTCGACGTCATCAATAAGAGTACATCGGCTGTCTCATATTTTTGTTTGAATTGGGAAAATGACTTGTGCTACGACTAATGGCAGCATCGGTGTAGTCGTTAACCAACGCCATTCGTATCAACGTCAGACCGTTTTAGCGGTAGGGTATGCATGGTGAACGTAATTTTGAATAGAACGCAGTAAATGAGTTTTCCCAAGCCCACTTTTCCCATAAATAAAAAGAGGGTTGAACTGGGGTTGACCAGGTGTTTCTGCGACTGCAACAGCCATAGAATAGCCATTTTATTTGACGTTCCAATAACAAAGCTTTCAAAGAATAACCCGATATCACCGAATTGAGAAAGTCTTGATTGTGAGAAATTGACCTTCAGCAGTGGGTGTAAACGGTGAGCTTCATGGTTATTACTAACCGGTGAAAAAGGGTGATTGACCACCTCTTTCATTTAATGATTTTACAGACGGTTCACTCTGTTGTGACGTGTGTTGAGGTGTGGTGTGAGTAACATCGTTTTGTTGGTCCTGCTGAACACCCTCCGCAGCAGACGAGGGTGTATCAACCTCGATCGCGATAGTAAAAGACTTGATAAATTTCTCTCAACGCCTGGTAATAACGTCAGTGTAATGAGACTCAATCCATAATGAATTCGGTATCAGATATCAGCATGAAAAACCCTCGCTGAACGCCTGAGGAACAAAGTCGAGAAAAGAACGCATCTATCTGATGCATCAATATTTTCATATGTTTTAATGCGTTCAACAACTGTATTCCACAGCGCGTCATATTTATCTGCTGACATAAACCCTCATTCACCATGTTCCGTACTGGTGTAGTGTATCAAGTTGGGCTTAACGTGGATGCCTTTACCTATAAAGCTTTTCATAGTCTTCAGCGGTAGGTAAAAAGAAATACCCATACACTAATAGATCAATTACCACCAGAAACATTAGTATCGAATACGGGTAATCTCATAAACAAGCAGTAAATTTTATATTTCCGCTATTTTGATAAACGGCATCACCATAGTCGGTAAAATTCTTTTTCTTCGCAACGGTTTCAATAAGATTATTTTGTTCGAGCTTAACCATTAAGCGCATACGTACTCGACATGGCGATATTCATCATTTGAGATAATTCACTGACTCCTACAGCACCTTCATGGGCAAATATCGTGAAACCATTTTTCTGATCTGAAGAGGAGGTATGGGTGTTCCGTTGCTGGTAGTTGGGAAACGGTAATTGTTTTGTATGAGGTAGCTGTACGTTATGCGATGATGGTCAGGTATACTATACGAGGCGGATCCTATTTGTAGGATGAACTGTATTTCTTTCATGCTAAGGTGATACTGCTCCCGTTTTGAGTTGTCTTCTATCGTTATGGAGCCATAGAAATATCAAGATACTCTTTTACTAATAGCGGTCCCTTCAGACCCCTCGGATGTGTTTTGTTTCATTGGTTCTATAGCAGACGTAAATCCCGGAGAGGTTGCTCTTTATTGGTGATACCAGGGGCCTTGATCATACGAACAGTATTTCCTTTATCAGGATAGAAACAACCACTTCAGATGCTGAGCGTGAATAAAAGATTTTCTGACTATTTCCTAATAGCGAATATGGTATTTTCCCGCCAAAGCTTTACGTTTTTGTTCATCAACACAGTCAGCAAGCTTTTCGATGTATTCAGCGGTTGGTGCGGGGTCAATGTCGATAATACGTAAGTGCCATTTTAGGATCGTCATAAACAGCGACTCGCGCTTTTGTGGAACAAAGAATAGTCAAAGAAGTATTAGACGCTTTTGCTGTATCGCACTTCTTAGCTCTCCTTTTATTTACCCAGTTAAATAGTAATTTTCTTTTATATTCATCACAGTATTCAGCGAACTGCTGAATAACTCTCAAATTCAGCAGTATAAAGCGTTAGATACCGCTATTTTACGCGGTATTCTCCGAGGCTTTTTCTATTAAATTCGATTTTGAGATTAAAAGGTCCTTTTGCATGGGGTATTCAGAGTTTTCCAACATTTGTTCAAGACAAAGTGGAAAACAGTGGAGAAAAGAAAGAAAGAGTGAAAAATAAAATGGTGAAAAGAGACCATATTGGGAAAATTTTTAGTGTAAAACGCTTGTTCGTCTGTAATATACAAACTGCAGGTAGATCCTATGTTTTACGATGAACAGAGTTTCTTCGCATCTATTTGACCTGCATTAATGTAAATATAGACTGTAAAATACCAGTTCAGATGGGTAGTTTATAAAATATTCAATAATGTAAGCAGGGCATAAGATTAAAAACCTTCTCATAGCTGAAAAATGTGGTAGCGAAAAGTTTTCCATCACTTTTCGAATGGAATGTTAGTTATTATTTTCCACAGTAATCCTGGGATTATTCCTCTTTTATGAAAGGATTCCCTATTCTCTTCCCTTTCAATACTAATCGTTGAATATTCAGCGCTCTGAGGTTTCTAATCATAGAAAAGAAGTGAACCTTCCCATCCTGTCAGGGGTGTTGCTTGACGTTTCGACTTTCTCTTACTACTCTTTTGAAGTTACTCTTTTAGTAAGAAAAGGGGGTAGGGCCATGAAGCGACCCTATCAACCAAATAATCGTAAGCGGGCAAAATGCCGTGGTTCCCGCGCACATGTCTACTAAAGGTGGGCGCGCTGTTCTTGCTGCGCGTCGTGCTAAGGACGTCGGCGTCTTACTGTTGCGTTGTGCTGTTGGAAACTATTAAAATCCCAGTACTGATATATCCTTTTGTTTTCACAGGGGAACGCGTTTTTAGTACGTCTTGTATAACGCTTCTTTATCAGTGGACGATCAACACGACCCAGTGGGTCGTGTTGCTTTATTACAGGGAAAAAGTTGGGGAGTGCTGTTTGGCGCAATATGGCCAAACGAAGGATGCGTTCTATCTGCACATGAACTGGGAGGTCCTTGGGATGGCTACCACATTGTTTTTCTCGCAAAGCATCGCTAATGAATCAAGAATATAGTAAGTTCTCCATAGCCAAAAGCTCACCGTCGAGTGATGGAAGAGATGGCGGATTAGCGTGACAGATTTTAACGTGTCTTAAAAGGTACCAACCCACTAGTCTATCTTTTGATTGAGGCTTATCCGGGTTACGCTCCCCTCATTTTCCGGGATGTGTCGATTTGAACCCCGTGCTCTGAATATGGGTTGATAGCGTTTCGTCGCTATAGGTTTTGTAAAGGATTCGTTTAACTACTAAACGAATTTTAAATGTCACCAGGTGGTCTCATGGATATGACCCAGTGCCTTGAAGTATATTGTCGAATCTAGCGAGATAATCATCCATGTGGGATGCCTTTTGAAGATTTCATTTTCTGGTGTATCAGTTTCTTCTACAGCTTTTTGGCGATGAGGTATGGCTATCGTCACGGTGACGATTATTTTCGCTGTCTTGTTTATCCTCTTATGCAAGCAAATTAAGTCTTCTTTCAGATGCAGAAAGTTCAGCCGCTCCTGAAAAGAAATTCAAACAGAAATACGCTGACGATCACAGCGCATGCAAGAAGAAATGCGAAGATTTATGCTGAGGCTAAATTTAATCCCTATTGCCGGGTGCCTACCGATCTTCTTGCAAATGCCACTTTACGTCTTTTCCAGGTATTGCTGGAAATGACAACCCGTACTCAAGGTCGATATATCAGTTCTATCATCTGGTTCCTGATTTAACACTTTCCTTCATCAGCCTTTTGGACAGGGTGTTCTTACTTTTTATCCCCTACATCATTTTGCTTCTTATTTTGCGGAGCAACATACTCGATGATTCTTCAGCAGCGCGGACAAACAGACGGTGCTCAAAACGCCAGACAATCATGATGAGTGGCTTTATGAGTCTGTTTATGCTCTTTATTGATTTGGACCTCTCCTGCTGGTGTACTCTTTCTGGGGTGCTTCGTCGTTGTTTGTGTTGCTCAGCAACAGATTACTATGCGGGTGCTGACGAGAAGATGAAGCAAAACAGGCAGAAGTTATTGAAACAAAGCCTGTTGAGGTTGATGTGACTGCAGAGTAAGAAAAAGCGTCCCACGAGGGCCCGTTAAGAATAGTTTGCTGCAGTCTCCTTTTAAAGACTGTTGGTATATATATCTCGAATGGAGGAATAATGCTGAGTTGGCAGTGATATACCTGAAGGAAGTTAACTTCGGAAATTCAGAAGGAATTTTTGAAGTAGATGAAAGAAGCAGTTGAAGTAAGTGAAGAGTTGATCAGAGTGCATCAAGTAAATGATCAGTCAGATGATGCTATATCTGAAGATGAACTTGATACGATTGCTGATACTGCTATTGCTGCTTTAGAATATTCTCAAGTATTTCAACGTTGGTGAAGTTGAAATTGACGAATATGAAGGAGATGAAGGCGAACTCATTCTTGATATTACCGGCTCTGACTTGGCTGTTCTCATCGGTCGGCATGGCCGGACGCTTGATGCTTTGCAGTTCCTTATTTCAGCGATCACTTCTCGCAAAATAGGATATCGATATCCCATTGTTGATGTTGAAGGTATAAAAACTGTCAGCGTGAAAAGATAGAATCACTTGCCCTTTTCAGCGGCAAAGCGAGCACTTTCAAAGTCGTGCGATAAAGATGCGACCAATGAGTCCATATGAGCGTCGTCTTGTCCACATGACTCTTCGTGATTTTTGAAGGAGTCCAAACGGGATCTAGAAGGCAGTCGTTCGCGTCATGTCGTTGCTATTGAGCCGGTTGATTAACCATTTGAACTCTCTATTTTCTGATTAGTTTCACGTGAAAACAATAAAAAGTGTTGCATGAAGCGGCACTCCTTTTGTATTATAATGAATAAACATGAGAATAAGAATCGGCGAGGGAACTATTTGTGCAGTATGGAATAAGTAGTGATAAACAAGCTCGTATGGAGCAGTATCTTAAGGCTGTGCTTGAGGTAAATAAGAAAGTAAATCTGACGCATTGATTCCTTTTAAACAAGGATTGTTGCTTCATATAGAAGATTCGCTTGGAGGTCTTCCAGAATTTATGGATGTCTTTTAGGTCCTGCAGCTTGATCTTGGTTCGGGTGGAGGCTTTCCTGGTGTTCCCTTATCATTAGCTGCGGAGCGGCCGATGATTCTTCTTGATTCAGTTGAGAAAGTAAAAAGCTGTTCGCACAATTCTCTGATCTTAACCTTGGCTCATCTATTTCAGCGCAAGCGGGCCTTTGAAGAGAGCGCTTAAATCCTTTTTCATTCAGTGTTGTTGTTGCCCGAGCGGTTTTCATCACTTCCTTCACCTGTGAGCTTCTCCTTCTTCATAATGGCGGACAGCTTGTTTGCTATAAGTCAAATGAATATCGCGATGAATTAGAACAGCGAAAAGCCATTAGTAAAAGTTGCTATGAAATTTGTTTCATCACGAGAGTTGATATTAAGTGACGATGTGACAGAGCGAACCATTGTGTTTGATCGGGCGAGCCAACCGTTAAGCTTCCGCGGCGTCCAGGAATGGCTCAGAAACGACCGTATAAAGTAGATACCTATTGTTTCACGTGAAAACAACGTAATTTGGTTGTTGGATAGGAAAATCTTTTATGGGAAGAATCTGTTTCGTGAAACAGACCGATGCCTCGATATAATCGGATAAAACCAAGTGGAAAGGATCGTGGCTGAGTCTGTTTGACAGCTTTTAGGCGTGATGAAACCTCACGCAGCAGCAAACAATGACACGACATCAGAGGCGAGCACTGTGTCGAGTGAAGATGTTGCTGAGAATGAAATCAGTTCATCAGGAGAGATGATTACTGGAAACCACTGAAGAAGAAAAACCCAACCCATCCAGGCTGAAGAGCAGATTCTATTGAGAAGCGTCCTCTTAAAGGGTTAGATGAAAAGAAACCCATCACTCATACGATTGGTGAAACAAAGATTATTGCCATCATCAATCAAAAAGGTGGGGTTGGTAGTCAACAACAGCTATTAATCTTTCAGCTGCATTAGGCGCAAGTGGAAAAGCTGTTTTACTGGTTGATCTTGACCCACAGGGCAATGCGACAAGCGGGTTAGGGATTGATAAGGACAGATATCCTACGACATCTATGACGTTCTTCTCTCTGATGCTTCAGTTGATACAGCGATTGTTGCTGATGTTTGTGAAGGATTAGATGTTCTACCAGCAACTATTAATCTTGCCGGTGTGAAGTAGGCGTTAATGAAATGGCTCGTGAGAATCGCCTTAAGTCAGCCATTGGATCGCTGCGGGGAAAATACGACTACATTCTTATCGACTGCCCCCCATCGCTTGGTCTATTGACGGTTAATGCTCTCATGGCTGCCGATAAACTTTTGATTCCCCATTCAGTGTGGTTTTGTGCGCTTGAAGGTGACAAAACTTCTTGATTCAATGAAGCGTGTCAAAGTATGCTCAATCCAAGTCTGACATTTATGGATCCTTTTAACGATGTATGACGGGCAACACTCTCAAAGCAGGTGCAGAAGAAGTTCTGCTATTTTGATAAAACGGTATTCACTACGATGATCCCGCGAACCGTAAAACTTTCAGAAACACCAAGCTATGGACAGCCCTGTTACCGAGTATGACCCCTTGGGTAGGTGGGCAAGCGTATTGTATCTTTGGCGAAAAGAGTGATTGCGTAGCTAAACAAAAAGTGGACTTGGACAGGACTGAATTCTTTTTAGGCGAAAGTCTGGGAGAAATTAATCAAAAAGATGCCGATCAGCAACAAACTACTGCTGATGAGGCAGCAGTTTTCTAATACTCGATAATACACAGGAGAAACCATTATCAGCGGTGGCAGCGAGCAATCACGTAGTGCAGCAAGCCCAAACAGAGATTTCAGAAGAAGCTGTAGATTGCGGACAATAAAAGAGCGGACCACTCCGTCGAAAGTCGGTTCATTCCGCACGTAGGTAGCTGCAGAATAAGCTGTTCAACGAGCCGTTATTAAGGAGAAGAAGCTCCGTTCGCCCATATATAGAAGATGATCATGTCATCTATCAAGGGGTTGCCGTTCGCGAGACAAACCGACTTCAGTGAAAGAGCCATCATGAGGAAGTCCCGCTTGATACGGTAAAAGCCAAAATCGATCAACCGCGTACCCATTTTGATGTTGAAGAAATTGCTGAACTCGCTCAATCAATCGAAAAGAAGGCCTTCAGCCAATTCTTGTTCGCAAGGTAGATGATGGATATCAGATTATTGCGGGCGAGCGCCGGTGGCAGGCTTGCAAAAAGCTTTGGTATAGACGGTTCCTATTCGCGTGAAAAGATGTCAGGCGACAAAGCTCTTGAACTGCTCTTACGGAGAATATCCAGCGCTCTGATCTTAACCCCATTGAAGAGCATATGGTTACAAACGCCTGATGGAGCGACGGGGCGACTCAATCTGGTAGCACGTGCCGTTTCAAGGGCGTTCAACCATTGCAAACGCTTTAGGTTGCTTGAGCTGCGCTGAAGATGCGCAGCAGCTTCTCGAAAAAAGATCACGGCAGGACATGCTCGCGCATTCTTTCTATTCCAACAACAGAGGACGACAGAAAACTTGTTCGTAAACTGCAAGAGGAGAAGCTTTCTGTTCGCGAGACAGAATCACTTGCTCGTTTGTTTGCTGGCCAGCTTCAAACAAACAAAAGAATCAGTAAAGCGTGCACCGCTGCCTGCTTCGTTTAAGCGCGTTGCACGCGGTTTGCGAGAGAACTTAAGCTGATGTTCGCGTGCGGTCTGTTAAAGGAAAACAAGATCGAGATTTTGTTTAAGGATCGAGGCCATCTTCAGCGTCTCTTTAACAAGATTGTTTCAGAGTAAGAATGATAAATTACCTTTTCGAGAGAGTGCTTTGCTTTTAAGTTCATAAGGCTAATAGTTATATGTAATAGTTTACGCCCTGAAACGACCTCTCAGAACGAATTCTGAGAGGGTCGTTTATCGATAAATGACTCTTATTCATCAGGTAAATTTCCCGTTAGAGGATCTCAGTACGATGGTTTGTCTTGAGACCTTGTAATTTATTTTGAGTTGCCCGCACGCCCCATCGATATCAGCTCCCGCGCGACGATCTGATTGTCGTTTCATCCTCGCTGCTCGAGTACTTGTTTCCATGTTTTCATAGTCTTTTGTGGGGAAGGTCGGAAAGGGCTTTCTTCTATATTGTTCATTGGGACAAATTGGATATGAACGAAAAGTCCCGAACAAAAGAGGACAGCGCTTCAAGATCGGCAGCTCCATCGTTAACTCCGCCGACTCATGAGATATTCAATGCTTGGTCGTCTTCCTGGGAACACGGTATATTCCCTTGAGGGCTTTACGTGGGGGCGCACAGTTGAGTCAACAGGCATCAGTTGATTGCGCTTTTCACACAACAGCTGAATGAAGGAAAGAGCGAGAGTGTGTGCTGGGAAAGATGAGCAGTGATCGATTCCAGCAAGTATTCCACACGTTGAGACGGTAATATGTCGTGCCCCAATACCGAGGGCTCATTAATAATCTCAAGCTGCAACGAGATTATCGTAATTGAGAAATGGTTCACCCTGTCCCATAGCAACAGCGTGTGAGAAAGCTACGCATATTCATGTCTCGCTGAACGGTAAGAAGCTGTTGAACTCATTTCACCCGGCAGGAGACTCGCGTTGTTAGTCCTTCGGTTCCCGTCGTACAGAATGAACAGGCCATCGGACATCCCTAAGCAGGTGCAGAAAACAAACCGTCAGATGCTCAGGCGTTTCCCTTCCAGCGGTCTTGGTACGCGAGGACTTAGCAACCGTTTCCACTTCTGGCGTTGTCGGAAAAAGGCAGCACGTATTTTCGTGCGCTATCACGCGAGATTTGTCGATCTATGATACGTGAGCACAAGCGTATTGCGAGCACAGAGCTTTTTCGTAGAGATTAAGGGAAGATCAGGTCATTTCGCCATAAGACAGGGTTCCATGCTCATAGACCCAGCGGGATAATCTGGCGCGCACGAAATGCGGGCAAGCCTTGTTCGATGAAGATGACCGTTAGCCTCTCAAGTGATAGTGCATCGATTGACGTATTCATGCTGCGTATTATGAATTCACAAAAACTGTTTGCTATACTTTTTGCTAATTAGGGAGAATTGTGCTCCCTTTTCATCGACAAATAAAGAGGAATCATGGGATTGAATCCGCAGCAAATGAAGTTGCTCTCCTCGCAGGGGGAACGAGTGATGAAAGGGAGATATCTCTTGCATCCGGTCGAGGGCTGTCGATGCGTTGCAGCAGGCAGGATTTCAGATTAGGTCCTGATCCAGCCAAAAAGATGACCCTTGCTCAGTTAGTAAGTCAGCCTTTTTGATGTAGCTTTCTCTGTCTTCACGGCAGGGAGGAAGACGGAGCGATTCAAGGATTCTTGGAGACTATTGGGCTGCTCTACATTGGACCTGAGTATTTGGTCAGTGCAACGGCAATGGACAAAGGTGAAAGCAAGGTCTTTTTATCGCGAGTATGGCATTCCACGCCACAATCGGTTACCTCTGCATCGCAATGAAAAGCGTTGATGTTGCTGCTGTTGTGCACGACTTTGGCAATCATCTTGTTGTGAAGCCAGCAACTGAAGGAAGCGCTCTGGGCGTTAGTATTATTGAAGGGCCGTCAGCGCTTGATCGAGCTCTTACTGAAGCGTTTAAGCTTGACAATGCGGTATTAATCGAAACGTTTATGGCGGGGACAGAACTAACCGTTGCGGTTATTAGCGTGAAAACGCCTCGGCTTTGCCCGTTATCGAGATTGTTCCGCAGCTAGCGAATTCTATGACTTTGAATCAAGGCATGCTGCTGATGGCTCACAGCATGTTGCCCTGCTCGGCTTACCGATGAACAAACTACTGCTGTTCAACAGGGTGGCTGTTCAAGCATAAACGCACGCTGCTGTGGTGTTTCGCGATCGGATGTTATTCTTGCTGCCGATGGGACACCGTGGGTGCTTGAGACAAATACCATCCCGGGCATGACAGCAACATCTCTTTTGCCCGATGCGGGGCGTGCTGCAGGAATGAGCTTTCCTCAGCTGTGTACTCGTTTGATTGAGCTTGCCCTGGCGCTATACCAGTGATCAGGTGAATTGCCCACAGCAGCGCAAGAATAAGAAAAATGATGAAGCCTCACAGCCCAGCCAAGGCATCCAGGTGCGCGCCGGCGAAGATCGACCAGTGTTTCGTTTGGGGGCGTTCGCGTTTGAGAAGATACGTCCTTCTTTTTGAAGCGGGGCCTGTCGGTGTTGGGAACCCGAGCGCGACCAACAACCTGCTCAACACCGTGGCCGGAAAAGGTCGACAGTGGGTCTGATCCCATTTGCGTTTTTGACGATTACCTGGTTTAAATGCGATGAAGCTTTCTGCAACGGTTTTGTTCAGCAAGAAAATACCACTTCTCACCGCATGTACCGGGATGAGGGTTTTGATCCAAAGTACAAAGAGGCAAGACGCAGTGAGGTCTGCCATCCGCGCGCATGCGCTAAGCTGGAGTATTCGATAAAGAAATCGTTCTGTAATGTAACAAGGTCACAGCTAAACTGTCATAATAACGACGACTCGTTTCCCGTTTTCCCATTCTTCGTGCGGTCAATTCGTCGCCGACGATGCAGTCAGCGCCCAGAAGGGTGCCAACGAGTGTTTCTGTTAACAGTGAACGTTGCATACGTGCCAAAAAGGGATTTGAGGCATGTCTTCCTTGCGGCGGACAGATAAAGAAAAACGTCGCACGTTTCATGATAGGGTTATAAGGTTATAAGGTAGGCTGGAGTGAGGACATGATAGAAAATACCTCACTGAAACGACGCCTCATCGGATTGTCCAGCGCTAAGGCACTAAAAAGACCGCGCAGCAACTGGCCGTTTCGGTGTACTTGATAAAAGATATTGTTGTGATAGATACCGAAACGACGGGCATCTCGTTCGTTCGTGATGAACTAACGCAGATCTGCTGCAGCGCATGGTAGAAGGAGATTGTCGACTGGTTTGTTACCTTTGTAAACCCCGTCGACCTATTCCTGAAGATATCTCATCTCACCAGCATTTATGAGAGCGATGTTGCTGATGCTTCCAGCCCCGAAGGCCGTTTTCCAACTGGTCGACTTGTGAAGCTGCGTTGCGCATAATGCCGCATTTGACAAACTGTCGCACCAAGCCCCAACGCGAGATCGCTTACTCACACATATGGATCGATTCGCTTGATCTGGCGTATGCCTGCCGCGGTTAAAAGTCTCACCGCTTGCCGACTGTGCGTGCGTTTGATGCGCCCTCTGTCGACTCACCGAGCAGATGCTGACGGCTGACGCACCTCTGCGGTGTTTCGTATTCTTTGGCTGCCGTCGACGCTATACTGAGTCTTATCGACGAAAATTGCTGCAATGGCAGACTGAAGAATGGCCGACGTGCACGTATTTAAGCAGTTTGCTTTCGCAGGATGCGCTGAGGCGGTATACGGGTGACACCACCGATAGTGTCGCGACAGATGGTATGGCGATTCCCACAACATGCGTCATGACTGCCAAAAAGACTTGCTGACCTGCGTGCACTACGTAATCATACCGTTAAAGCAAGAATGGGGTTCACCGCGGTGGATGCGGAAACGCTCGCTGATCCTCAGCGTGGCTGCAATTTGCTTCATCAGCTGAAATTCGCGAAGCATTTTCTTCGCTGTCCAGTTGGAAGATATGCCCAGAATTTCCAGCCCGTGACGAGCGGTCACGATGGTCGAAGCGGTTAACGATGCTTTTTCAACCGGAAAGAATCTTGTAGTAGAGGCTGCGCCGGGGTAGGAAAGTCGATGCACTTGTGCCGGCAGTGTTTACAACTCAGGAACGAGTATTACTGCGTGTGCGACAAAAACAAATGCACTGCTTGACCAGCTGATGCATCACGAATCACCCGTTTGTCATCAGCGGTTGGGGGTATTTCTTACTGCAGTTTGAAGGGCTTTTCGCATTACCAATAGCTGCGTGGCGTAGAACGCCTTATGCGTGAACAGGACCGCACATGAAAACAGTGCAAGACCGAGGTTGTCTCAAGCTCCTGCGTTGGCGGGTGTTCTTTTCCTTTATCGAACAAAGTGAATATGAAGACATCGATGGCATGCGGGTGGATTACCGACTGGTGCCACGTATGAAATTACTACGACGTCACGATTGCTCTGCGCAAGAAATGCGTTTTTACGGACAGCGGTGCTACGTACATGGCTCTCGGTTTACAAAGCTGAAGCAGCAGATATTGTTGTGACAAAACCAAACCCCTGCTCTTTGTGATGTTGCGGCGATGTGTTACCTTCTTATTCGATATTGGGTTTATTGATGAGGCCCACAGCAGAGGAGAGGCACGTCGCGCTCTTGGCAGTACGTATTGAACTTGATGAGTTAGCACGGCGTGCCCAGCGGGTGAGTCCGTCTTCTGCAGCGGGACAAACGATATTTGAGTCAGGCAGAACGAAAAGCTTGTAGGCAAAATCGATGCTAATGAAGACGCGTCGCATCCAGCAGTTTACCGCTGACCTTGGTGAAACCACGCTGCTGCGCGATGACTTAACCCTGAAGAGTCAGAATGATCCAATCGGTAGTCAGACGGGCTATCTGGCGGGCACGCTTTTATTTGCCTTGAGCGGTAAAGCGAAACGCGCCGGCGATGCTTTTGCTTGCGCGGTCGATGAATTTCACCCAAGCAGCTGAGGGTCTTCTTTGTTGATACGTCATCGCGCTCAAAGAGCTATGACCTTGTCGATATATGGATTAACGATCAAGTCCGCTCGAGCGAGGTATTTCAGAACCTTTCGACGGCTGGTCAGCTCTTGTTGATATCTGAAAAAGCTTATCAGCATGCCAAGAGATGGTAGCTCATCGGGAAGATGTTAAAGGAGCTGTCGCCATCAGCGCGATATTGCTTCAATGGCCCTCTATTTGAAGGTGATGTCATTATTCACTCGAGCTGATTGTATTTGAAGGTTCCGATACCTTGCCTATTCTGTTCAGCGCTTGCGCGCACACGTATTCACGCAGGTCAGAAAAGCTCGATGCTCTTATGTTAAATGGGTACGAACTTGCTGAACGCCTGTATGCGCGGACTCATAGCATTGTTTTTACCTCTGCAACGATAACGATTGCAATGCGTTTGATTCTTTCTTTACGGCGTTGGGCCTTTCTGAAGAAGGGAGCGCGCGACCGTGCATTTGCAGTTAGGGTCCAGCTATGACTTCGATGAAAATATGAAGATATATGTTGTCGAGGATATGCCAGAACCAAACGACGCGCGTATCTTGCAGCTCTGAACAGCTTCTTTATTGATATTCATCGGGCAAGTGCAGGTTCAACCTTTCTGTTTCACAAATCGTCGGGAAATGGATGAGCGCATGTACAGTTCAGCAGCCCTAAGGGTGATGGCCTGCGAGTTGTGTGTCAGAAGTGGGCGTTTTCAGTAAAAGGCTTTGCGCGATGAATTTATCGCCGATGAGCATCTTTCACTGTTTGCGCTTAAGAGCTTCTGGGAAGGTTTTGATGCTCCCGGCGCGACGCTCAAGACGGTGGTCATTCCCTAAATTGCCGTTTAGCAAGCCGACCGACCCACTCTCATGCGCCCGTGCGCAGATGGATGCCCAGGCGTGGTCGCATTAGTGCTTCTCAGGCGGTTATTGAAACAAAGCAAGCTGCGAGGACTCTATTTCGGTCAGCGCACGATACAGGGTCTCTTATTTTTGGCTGACAGACGCTTAGTAACAAAGGGCTGCGGGAAGGTTTTTCTAAAATCTGTGCCGAGTCGCAATATAACAATTTCCTGTCCGCTCGTGAAGTGGTTGCGGCATTATCGCAGGATAGATAGGAAATAGCGTATACTCATGCAGGACGCCACCGCGCGGGTACCGCTATCTGACCGAAAGGCGCATATACGTCGACAATGATGGATGATATCGCATATCTGTCTCCAGGAAATCGGCCCCGACCGGCGGGCACGGAAGAAGAGCGAGAGCGAGCGAATACCCTGGCTCAGCAGTTTCGTGCTACGGCAGGGCTGCTGTGCTCAGGTGGAAGAATTCGCCCGCACTCTCAACTGGGGATTATTGAAGCAATCTGCTTTTGGGGTTGCGGTCTTTGTAACCGTTATTGCTGCTTTCTGCCCATGATGACATGGCCTCGCATTTGCACTTACATTAGTTGCAGCGGGTCTGATAGCGGCAGAGATGTTTGGGCAACCCGTTCTTTCTCGCTTGTTTCAGCGGGGATCAGTCAAAACGTCGTTGTACGGTATCATCCAGGCGAAGTGGCTGCTCATCGTCATCGCAAAGTTATTATTGTGGCGCCCTACGACACCGGCAAGTTCTTCCGATCTCAATGGTCTCGGTACGCAGGTTTATTCCATTATTCAAAAATCTGCCTATCTGGCGCTGGCGATTTTGCCCATACCTGGTTACTTCAGGGTCTTGTGCATCCCTCAGGGGCAGGGGCTGTGGTTTTCGCCGTCCTTCTCGTAATTGCTGCGGTGCTTGCTCTTGCTCCGGGCCATTTCTTTTGGTTTGCATCGCGCGGCTATAAACGAAGGAGCCAATAACAATGCATCGGTTTCAGCAGTACTTTGTTGAGTTGGCTCGTCGCTTGTCTGGTTCCTCAGCAGGAACTGCTGTTGATGAGAATATGCAAGATGAATTTGGGCAGGACGGTTTCTCATCAGCTGAGTTTGCGTCAGATGACTCTACGCCAGGTGGTTTTGTAGTAGACAATGCTGCATGCAAGATAGTTATGTGCCTAGTAATTCTGTAGCAAGTGTTGTTGATCAGGCCGGGATGTTCCTCTAGTCTCTATAACGAAATGAGCCAAAAGGCACGGTTATTCACGGGGCTGCAGCTGTCTGAAGCAGCTGGTGTTGTACCCTGAGGGTGCCGAGCTTGTATATGAAGTAGCTCCGACGGATGTTTCGGCGGCCGTACACGATCAATTGCAACGCGCTGTTGCCGTCGAGGAAAAATCGCGTGTTGACCAGGAAAGAAAACAAGCTGATCAGCCGGCATCTATGTTGGATGGTGCAGCAGCCCCTGCGCTAACAGGTAATGGCGATGAAGAAGTAGAACAGACTGTGCATGATCGTACTGCTGAGCCAGATATGAGTGAGTCGTCCGCTCTGAACAGCCAGCAGCCTGCCAATAGCACCAGTCAACAGTCCACCGTTCCCGATTGGTATAAAGTTGCACAGCAAAAAGCAAACGTCCTCAGACAGATAAACCTGTCAAACGTTCACGGTATGCCGATGCCCTTGATGCAGCAGTAGCGGAAAAGCAGCGCTCATTTCGACGAAGCAAACCGGGTACTTGGTACCGAAGCGCGTGCTTACGCTGAAGCCTTTCAACCGTCAATCAGGGAAGTAGCTGCACCAACAGGGCAAGAAGCAGACCGTACAAGCACTCTTTCTGCTGCTCAAAACACTTCTGTGGTTGAACGCCCGAGTGTTTCTCCTAGCGACCAAAGCGCTTCGGAAACTGATCATCCTAGTGCTACTCCTTCCAGCCAGAACGTTCCCGCAGCGACTCCTTTGGCTTCCAGCTCAGGGAGCCGCCCTAATAGCCAATCTCAAACACCCATGGCGTCTGCGCCTCGCCAGCAGGAAGTGGTGGCTGCGGACACGTCAAGCAGTGTTGATGTTGCGGGTAACGGTGATGGGGACAGACAACGGCCATGCCTCCGCTTGATACTTCATCGTTGCAGCAACCGCAGCGAGCGGAGAACCTCAGTCGCTGAACAATTGCAAAAGGCGCCCTCGCCGCGTCACGCCCGCTGTCCGTCGTGGGGGCGACCGAGTGGTAGTTAACGGGACAGATGATCCCGTCTTTTGCAGTTTTTCGATCATGATGAAGTGGATCCGCGCGCCCTATTAACGATCGACGATGTATCGGATGCCACCATCGCTCGTGAACGCGCTGCCAGGCCTTCCGTTTCATATCGTCGTCGGCACCACATGGTGCCGCTGTCTTGCAAAGATGCTGCTGCCTCGCAAGGTGGTGCAGTAGCCCAGGGTGTTGCTGATTCGCAACGTACTGCAGACCAGCAGAACGTTGCGTCTCCAGCACAGCCAACCGTTGCGATGCGCCCGATTGATGTTTGCCGAGGCTCCCTGACGTCAATGCGTCGACTCTGCCCAACCCTAGAAGCGCCAAGTGACGTTCCGCCCGCACCAAGTGATATGAAGCAACCGGCTCCTCTGCTGCTGCCGCAGAAGATTCATCTGATACGGCTGCTAAAAACATTACTGTCTTCGCGCATTCCACGCGTAAATCCCGATGGCACGGGCGCGCTTTCCTCGACATGCTGCAGATGGATAACAAGAAAGCAGCTCTGCGCAATACGCTTCCGTCGATGAGCGGTTCTATTTCGGCCGTTTCTGCGAACGAACGCGACAACAACAGTACCGTGAGCCTTGCTGGGTCCTTTTGCTTTCAGCAGGAGCGACGGGTTCGTTTGCGCCTCGTTGGCGACGAACTCGTCGCTGATGTGGCTGAAGACGAACTCTACATTGACGATGCCGACGATTCCGATTACGAATCTCAGGCCACCCAGACCGGGTCGTTTGCGGGTCCTGGCATATGGAAATGCCCGCAAAACGCGGCTTCTTCTCGCGTTTATTCGGGCGTCGTAAAAAGGATGTCGAGGAGCAAAAGTACTTCCGAGTGGCTTGATATTGAGACGACTTCAACCCAAGGGAAGTAGGCGCAGCGCGCGGCGGATGGGAAAGTTTCCAGAGGGAAGCGACTATCAAACCTCGCGTGGCACGGAGGACTCATCGGATTCGTACGATCAGTCTAAATGGGATCGTGACGACGAAGATAAACGCTGAATGGCGGCGCTTCTCGCGTGCTCGGGCGGCTGCGAGTGATCTTGTTTCACGTGCTTCATATGCGCGTGAAACCGATGAGGGCGCTGCTGAAGCACCTATCGAACCAGAACATCCGACACGGTCTCGTGCGGCACACGAAGGTGTTTCCCTGAATTTGCTGAGGTTGCACGCATGGCAGACCGTCTTGCTGCGGGTGATACGCGCGGCTTCTGAAGGTTCGCAGGCTTCCCCAACGGTTGCTGATGAAATGCAAGAGATCTACGCCTTGCGCGGTACCGACGTTACTGTTGAAGTGTGGCTTGTTGCGCTTGGTTCGTCGGTTGACGGAAATGCCGGCATGAAAGCGTTTTTGCGCGATCATCGCGCGGGCTCCGTGGCTCTATCGTGGTAAATCTCGAATCGCTTGGCGGTGGCACGCTAAGCTATATCGACGAAGAAGGTGCGGTTCTCACGCGGAAGCTTTCCGCGCGCGTGAAGCGTTATCTGCGCATGGCAAGTCAGGCTTCGGGCATCCCGGCAGCTTCAGCGAAAAATCGACTGGCGAGATAGCGCTGCGTCTGTCGCCATGAAGAACGGCTTGCAGGCTGTAACTGTCGCTGGCATGGCGGCGGGCAAGCCAGCAGGGCTGGGGCAAGGCGATGATGTTGTGGAGAATATTGACGCTGAAGCACTGCAAACCAGTGTAGATTATGTGCTCGCCACACTTAAAAATATTTAGTCACATATAGATTTCTAGTGTTTTCCCTGTTTTAACTGGAGATTTATGAAGAAGGAGTATAATTGGTACTATCTTAGCCACATCAGCTAAGCGCAGGCAGAAAGACAAGGGAACGAAAAAGAGGTTATTTCATGGCTGTAGAAGCGTACTGCATGAAGTGCAAGGCGAAGAAGATCATGAAGGATCCCGTCGAGGGCACAACAAAAAAATGGTAAGCCGATCGTAAAGGGTAAATGTCCAGACTGTGGCACTACTATTTGCCGTATCGGCTCTGTGAAATAGCCTACATATCTTTGTAATAAAGAAAAAGCCGTCTGCCTTGAAAAGGTGGGCGGCTTTTTAGTGGTCGAGTTGCAACGGGTCGGCAAAACGCGTCTGCTATAATGCTCTTCGCATTGCGGGTGTCGCCAAGTGGTAAGGCACAAGCTTCCCAAGCTTGTATGCGCGGGTTCGAATCCCGTCACCCGCTCCAATCGATTGTCAGCCCCGCTTTATGCGGGGTTTTTGCTATCAAAAGGTGCTATCGGGAATAAGGAGCAAACGGATGGGTACAGTGCGGGCAGTGATCTTTGATCTGGATGGAACCCTGCTTGATACCCTTCCTGATTTGGTTGCCATCACTAACAAAGCCCTGAGTGATTTGGGATTTTCAACTCATAGCCATGATGAAATCTTGAGCTATATCGGTCTTGGCGCCGAATCGCTGATCAGCCAGGCACTTCCTGCGGGGACCTCGCAAGAGGACCTTTTACGGACGCTGGATCATTGGCGTGCGCTCTACCCAGTAATGGGGGATACTCTCACCAGCTATTTTCCCGGCATAGAAGATATGCTTGCAAACCTGCGGCGGGCAGGTATTAAAACCGCAGTACTTTCTAATAAGTTTGATGCCGGTACTCAGCAAGTTGTAACGCGTTATTTCCCCGACTTGTTCGATGTCGTTCATGGCGAGGGTTCTGGAATACCGCGTAAACCCGACCCAACGGGTTTATTGTGCACGCTGGATGAACTCGCCTGCCGGCCGCAAGAAGCCGCTTATGTTGGAGATTCGCCAACAGACATGGAGGTTGCGCACCGTGCCGGCGTGCAGGCCTGGGCGGTTACCTGGGGATATAATCCTCCTGCAAGTCTTATAGCAGCCGGGGCGGATAAGGTGGTGCAAGCGGCGAACGATATCGTTCGGTTTGCGTGTGGCTGATGTTAGAATAGGGCGAAATCACCCTCAACAAGGACGTTTGCATGCCAAAGCTTTACACGTACACGATGCCTCTTGAAGGTGCGGTGCTTGATGCCTTCTGCAACGTGCAGGGATGGCTTTTACCGATCAGTTTGTCTATTATCGTAAAGACTGTTCCCTGTCGCTTTCTTGGCTTGGGTCGCTGCATTGCGGTGCCTGCTCTTGCCGATATCGACCCCGTGTTTCAAGGGCCGAAGGCACTGTCGCCCATTCTTTTTCATTTAATCGGTTTGACGCAACGAATCCCAAACCGCTTGATGATTTGTTTGCAAGCTTTCCTCAGGTTCCCTTTATGGTTCCTGAGCTTGTTTTTATAGAAACCGAAAGCGGTCGCTTTATTCAGGTTAACAGTCTTGACCGGTGTACCCCGGTCGTGTCGAGCGGTTTGCTGAGGCCGCGAGTCGCCCGTATCAGCACGCTTGCGTGAGTATTCCGTATCAGGTTGGTAAAGACGATCGTCAGATATGGTTTTATCAGGTAAAACGTGCCTTGAAGCTATTGAGCAGAAGCGTCTCATCGAAAGTGGTTTTATCTCGGCGGATCCCCCGCATGCTCAGCGTCGGTTTTCAGTCAAAAGACGTGCTGGTAAATCTTATCGACGGACCAGCGAAGGGTTGTGTCTTTTTATATCGGTACGGTGATGTTTTCTTTTGTGGCTGTACGCCAGAGTTGCTTGTTCGTGTGTGCGCCGGTCGGGTGGAAAGTGAATGCCTTGCCGGAACGGCACCAGTGGGAGCAACCGACCAAGAAACAGATAATTTGGGACAGCAATTGCTTGCTGATGATAGACGTGAGCATGAAGCAGTTGTTGGTTTTATTCGACAGGTGCTTGAGCGTAATTGTTATCAGGTCGACATTCCCACAATTCCGCAGCTCAAACAGCTTGTTCAGGGTGCAGCATTTGCAGACTCCCGTCACGCCTGCTTGATGGAGGGTCACCGCCTTGATGAATTGGCCGCTCAGCTCATGCCAACCCCCTGCTCTTTCTGGGCTGCCCGTTGGTGAGGCGCTTATGCTTATTCGCGAGATCGAATCGTATAATCGTGGCCTTTTTGGGGGATCGGTCGGATATAGTACGGCTGATGGCGAAGGAGAATATTCAGTAACTATTCGCAGCGGCGTTTTTGATGGTCAGGACGGATGGCTTTTTATGCCGGTTGCGGTATCGTCGAGGGCAGCAATGCCGATGAGGAATACGATGAGATAGACATGAAGTTGAAGACCATTCTTTCAGCCTTTGAAGGGCAGGGGAATAGTGATTGTCGAGTCGAAAGAAGACGCGGAATCAACGCGTCCGATGGCTACACAATTAACGGGAATTGATCAGCGCATTATTGCTGCTGCTGAGCGCGCTATTGCGCGTGAACGAGGCGTGCGATAAAACCGGATGTAGATCAGAAGTGTCGACGTTCGATATTAACCAAGAAGCACAGGTGGTTGTCGATCATAATCGGGCAGCGCGTTCGGCTATTGAACGTGCTCGTGAAGCAATGGCGCAGCAAGAGTCTGGCGAAGCAGTGATTGTTGACGCTGCTGTTGCTTGTCAGATGGCGGCCGATGCGGGACGAGCTATCGATTACCTTCATGACGACGGAAGCGAAGAGCCAGAAGCTGATGACGAATTAGAAACTGCATCAGAAATTGGTGACACGCGAGTAGAAGCTCGCAGTGAACTATCAGCTGCTGATGAGTCAGCAGAGTCCCCAGTCGATGCTGAGCCTTCAGCTGACACTAGCGCTGAGATACCTGTGCACGATGGCCTTCTCGGCCAGGCAAAACAGCCTGCACAAACAGGCCCTTCTGAGGCGGCTGATGCTTCTGAGCAAATGAGCCAACCTGAACAAGTTGTTCAACCTGCGGAAGGCAGCTCCCCAGCAGACTGCTACCTCTTCACAAGGAGACCAGATTGAACAGATGGATCAGCTGGCATCGGTTGATGCACCCGTGCAAGCACAAACGGCCTGGAAGAATACACTTGTCGACAAGATACAGGAAAGCAAAACGTCTCGCTGATATTGATGACAAAGCTGATCAGGTGCTTGCTACATATCTCGATATGTTCTTTTTCCGAAATGGCGCGCTGCGGTGTAACCGACTATGTTATTAGCCCGGGAAGCCGTTCAACCGGCTTTGGCCATGAAGGCATTTGAACGTTTTGGACAAGTTTATGTTGATGTCGATGAACGGGTGCTGCCTTTTTGCTCTCGGTTTAGCCAAAAGCACGCAAGCGCCCTGTGGCAGTAATCTGCTCAGGTGGTACCGCACCGGCAAACTGGATGCCGGCCTTACTCGAAGCAGAATCAAGCCGTGTACCAGTTATATTCCTTTCAGCCGATCGTCCTGCGCGCCTGCAGCATCTTGAGCACCTCAGACGTGCGACCAGATCAAGCTTTTCAGCGATCATGTCCGCTTTTTGCCAACATGCCTATTCCTTCGGCAAGCGCTGCAGTATTGCGATCAGCCCGGCAGATAGCGCTTGAAGCGTGCGTGGCCGCGTATGGTTCTCACCCGGGCTGTACGAGCTCTGATGCTGGTCCTGTTCATCTTAATTTCCTCTCGATGAACCGCTGATTCCTGCTTCAACTACGACTCAGAGTCTGCCGCCAGCAAATCCGCTACCTCCACGATTGCACCCTGGACAGGGGCCTCATACCCGCGGGACGCAAAAAGGCATTTTTCAGTGTTTCACGGGAAACGTTGCGTGGCGGTTTGCGGAGAAGGGTCCATCAACAGCGAAGAGGATGCCCGCATTCTCATTGAGTTTGCGCACACGAAATATTCCTCTTTTAGCTGATCCGCTTTCAGGACTGCGGTCTTATGATGACCCATTCATTATTGATGCTTACGATACCCTGCTTGGTGGCGATGCGCCGCATATTGAGGTAGTCATTCGCTTTGGTCGCTGGCCTATTTCAGCCGTTCTTACCCAGCTGGTCGCTTCAGAGCAACCAGTGCAGATAGTAGCTGACGTGCGGGACACTCGCGACTTCACGGCAGGAACCGATCTCTTAGTGCGCACTCTGCCAGTGGTATGTGCTCAAGCATTAATTGACTTGCCCATCAAGAAAGGGCATCGCTCGCCGCCGCCCGTGAATGGGTAGCTGCTAACGATGCTGCTGCGAAGAAGCTCGAACTTGTTGATCAACCGCAGAATAACGATTTCGAGGGCGCCTGTGTGGCGAAGTTGCTCGAAATGGCACCCGCCGATTCTCTTGTTTTCAGCGCTAACAGCATGAGTATTCGGGCTATTGATACATTTTATCGGCGGTCGGATAAGCATCTGAGCCTTCTGTGCAACCGCGGGCTTAACGGTATTGACGGAACGCTTTCGACCGCTTTTTGGTGCTGCGCAAGATTTTGAACAGACCACTGTTCTTATTGGTGATCTGGCATTTCTTCATGATGCAAATGCCCTTTCACTTCAGAATGAAAATGCATATTCGTCAAGCGCGTGGTGAAGGACATATGCCGTGTATTGTTGTTGTGCTGCTCAACAACAATGGGGGCGCTTATTTTCGATATGCTTCCACAGAAGTCGACAGAAGATTATTTTGAGCGACTGTTCTTAACGCCACAGAACATGAACGTAAAGCATTTGTCGCTGGCGTTTGGGGGCTGATTATCGTCGCGTTGAAAGTGTGCAGTGATTTCAGGCGGGTGTATGACTCTTGTCTCGGGACACCGGGCATCACCGTGATCGACATTCCGGTGCCTCTTGCGGGCGTGGCTGATCGCTACCGTTCATATCGGTAGGCCGTGCAGATAGGTATGCAATCGAGAGCGCCGCTGCTTGTCGTCTTCTTGCATGGATTTATGCAGGATGGTCGTACGTGGGATGTTGTCCGAGCTCAACTGGTTGCGTTACAAAGCGATTCGGCGAGTAATCTAAAGAATACTATGCCGCTCTTTGCAACCTATGCGCCGTCTTTATTTATCGAGGGAGAGGTCACTTTAGGCGAACTTGGCGGTTCTGGTAGCTCTACAATTTCAAACACACCCTGCAGATTCAGCAGTGTTTACCGACCCGAGCGCCCTCTTGAGTTCAGTGATGTCTATAACCCCAGACGGTCTTGCGTGTGAAAGAGGGGAATTTCAAGGGTGGATGTCATCTGCCAGCAGAAGAAAAGCTGCAAGAAGAGCAGCGTCTGTTGGCGGAAAAGGGATCGCAAGACGGGCAGTGTCTGACAGTAAAAGAGGAACTACAGGAAAAGCAGCACCTGCTAGTAGAAGAGAAATTGCAAGAAAGATGGAGCCTGTCGGCACTGGCAGATACAGCACACCAGCTTGTTGAGCGTGAAAGAGAAAAACTCACCGAGCTCTTTTTCAACCAAACCTCGTCTTTTACTGGTTGGTTATTCACTTGGTGGGCGTGCGGCCTTAGAGTATGTGCGCCGCTACGAAAATGACGTCGATGCGCTGGTGCTTGAAAGTGCAGGTATCGGACCTGTTGATGCTGCTGAGCGCGCTCGTTTAGCAGCGCGCAACGAAAGCTGGGCACGACGCTTTGAAGAGGCTACATCCATGGCGGATGCAGTGGCATGGTGGGAGTCGCTGCCAATCTTCGCAAGTCAGGCGGCACTTCCGCAAAAGATCCGTCAGATGCAACATCTGATGCGCATGGAAAGCGATTCTCATATTTTGGCAGCACTTTGCCGCGCAGCGGGCGCTCATACCATGCCTCTTGCGGCTGAAACAAGTAGTATGCTTAACTCACTTTCCGTACCTGTGCATTATGTATATGGTACGAAGGACAGCAAGTATGCGCGCGTTGCCGCTGGTCTTGCATCGCATGCTTCCTCGGTACAGCCTTTGTACCGGTTGAAGCGGGGCATAACGTACACTGGAAGCCCCGGAAGAATTCGCTCGCGGTATCGCAGCGATAGCAGAAGACGTTTTGGTTCGAGGCACTCCATAAGTTCGAGGAATACAAACTGCGGGAGCTAATGTTAATACGTCAGCCAGTATCTCAAGGAGGGAAGACCCATGAGTGACATCCAATGGGTTCAAAAAAAGCACTATCGCGAAATTGTCTACGAAACCGCTGATCGCATTGCTAAGATCACTATCAATCGTCCCGAGCGACGCAATGCTTTTACTCCGCTCACGGTGAGTGAAATGTTCGATGCCTTTTTCACTTGCCCGCGATGATTCCCGGGTGGGTGTCATTATTCTTACCGGTATGAATCATGGAGGTCGCCATGAAGACGAAGCGTTCTGCAGCGGTGGCGACCAGAAGATTCGCGGCAATGGGGGATATGTTGGTGAAGACGATATTCCGCGGCTTAATGTGCTCGATCTGCAGCGGCTTATGCGCGTGGTGCCCAAACCCATTATTGCTATGGTTAACGGCTGTGCCATTGGCGGCGGTCATATTCTGCATCTGCTGTGTGATCTGTCTATTGCGGCTGAGACAGCTAAGTTTGGGCAGACCGGGCCAAAAGTGGGCAGTTTCGACGCGGGGTATGGCGCCTCGTATTTGGCGGCTATCGTTGGTCAAAAGAAAGCACGTGAGATCTGGTATCTCTGTCGTCAATATACTGCTGCAGAAGCCGAGGAAATGGGCATGGTAAATAAAGTGGTGCCATTCGATAGACTCGAGGATGAATGTGTTGCATGGGCGCGCGAAATGCTGCAGTGGAGTCCCACTGCGCTGCGCTTTATGAAGGCAAGTTTCAATGCTGCGACAGATGGATACGCGGGCTTGGCTCAATTAGCGGGGATGCAACCCTTTTATACTCACACCACTGACGAGGCAAAAAGAAGGTCGCGACGCCTTTAAAGAAAAGCGCAAGCCCGACTTCTCTCAGTTTCCAGTTTTTTTCCCCTAAGAAGGTAGACAGAGAAGAGAGCTGCCGTGGAGTTGAATATTATTCGGTTAATCGAAGAGAGGCTGGCTGCGCAGCCGGAAGCGATAGGCCTTATCGATGCAACTGATGCGTATCGTGTAATACCGCTGCGTGAACTGGTAGCTTTCTGCTAAAGAGCGCGCAGAGTTGTTTGCCGCTTCAGGTGTAGGAAAAAGGCGGTTGGGTATCGACTCGACGGAGAAAATAGCGTCGCCTTTGTGGAACTGTTGCTTGCTGCTGCATACGGTGGCTTTTACCGTGGTGGCGCTTAATGCCCGCTTAACCGAAGAAGAAAAATGCGATCGTATTCGCAGTATCGAAAGCGTGCTGCCGAGTACCGATAGACCCATTCGTAGCATAGAGAATGCACTGTACGGTGCTAGCCCGCAGACCCACAGCGACACAAGAGACAAAAGAGGGTCGCAAGACCACGAGACTTCGCGTCTAACAACCACCAGTTTTGTTGCACAGTCAACCTTGGATACGAGCACTATTGCGCAAGATGCGCAAGGGCCCATTTTGCACGCTAAGGTGGATACATGCTCGCGTGTATCAGCCACGAACTTTGATCTTAAGCGACGAGCGGTTGTGATGTTTACTTCGGGAACGTCAGGCAGACCCTAAAAGCTGCTTCTCTTAGCTGGGAAAACATCCTCGGCGCGGCAGCTGCTTCAAACGCTGTTCTTAATAATGGTGTCTATTACAGCAGTGATTTTGCTCTTGGTGAGACTGCTTTCGATGGATTTACTGTTTCCGATAGCCTTTCTAGAATCAATAACCCTTCTGCCGCTAATAATGATGCTGTTCTTAATACCAGTTCTCTTTTCACGGGCGGCACCGATTCAAATGGCACCCTGTTTCCAGCGGTAGAAAAGCGGTGCTTTGGCAGGCAACATTGCCCTTCTACCACGTGGGCGGCATGGAAATTATCTTTCGGTCGCTCATAAGCGGCACTCCCTTTATTCTGTATCGAAACTTCGATGCTTCGGTTGTTCTGGCAGATGCTGATCGGTTTGGAGCCACCCATATCTGTTGTCGACAAGACCCTGCGCGACCTTTTGAACTGCGCAGACGCCAATAAACAGGCGGCCGATATCTTGCAGCGCTATCGGTGTATTTTGCTTGGAGGGGCAGTTCCTAATACCACTACGCTGATGTTGCCCGCCGTCTGAATGCGCGGGTGTATGTGAGCTACGGAATGACCGAAACATGCAGCCAAATTGCGAACGCCCCGCTCACAGCCAACTTTCGATGGAACACTGCACCTGTTGCCTGGATATGAAGCAGCCATTGTCGATGCTGACGAGTCAGGCTTTGGTCAGCTGGCAGTTAGTGGACCAGGTGTTATCTCCGGGATATGTGAACGCGCAGGCAGCTTTTACTTGTGATGGATATCTGTTAACGGGCGATCGAGTTCGCCTGGTCGAGGGGCGCCTACAGGTCGCAGAGCGTACTGGTGACATGTTTGTTTCAGGTGGTGAAAACGTCTACCCAGAAGAGATTCGTGCAAAGTTACTTGCCTGCAGTGGGGTAACTGACGCATTTGTATTTGGGGCAGAAGATGAGGTGTGGGGAGGCGCCCGGTTGCGTTTGTTGAAGCCGCCTACATATCCCAACAAGACGATTTTAACGAGATTGCCTTTTGCGGATGACATTCGGCGAGAGCTTTCTGTTCGCCTGTCTCGTCTCTATCAGCCCCGAGACATTATTGTTGTGCCTGAATTTCCCTGCACCGGTATTGGCAAGGTCGATCGTGCTGCGCTGCGCACTATCTATCGCGAACGGCTGGCTGTTACTCGTCTTGATGTTTGGCATATCAAGCAGCCAATGGTCGATACGCGGACTGCAAAAAACACAGCTTAAGGAACGAGAATCGCTTATTGTTGCCGTGTGTGATGCGCACGGTCATACCGGAATTGCCGAGGATGTGGCTTTTTCTACTCCGTGGTACGGGCCAGAGACCATTGAAGACGACTTGCAGTTTATAGAAAAGCGCATCGTGCCGTGTATTGTTGGGAAGACGTTTATTCATCCCTCCAAGTGAGTAAGCATCTAGCTTTTCAGGATAAATACGGGGTGGATACCAGCAATGACGCTGATGATAAACCTGACACTCAGCAATGCCCATGCTGTTAAAAAGAGTAATGCTACCGATGTCGCTGAGACTGCCAATGACAGTAATGCCACTGAGAGCATGAAATCTCATCCGCTGGCTTTGTGCTGCGGTGGAGCCGGCGCTGTGGGATCTTTTACGGCGCGATCGTCGGAAAAAAAGTGTACGCGAGCTTATTGATGGACGACTGGAAACAACAGAAGCGTCATCTTCACATCCTGTGCCACCGGGGTGGGTTGCAGGCGCGCGGTGGTTGACATTGCGAGCACGCGGCTTGTGCTCGATAGTGTTTCTCGTGCTGTTGAGACGGGGTATACGCGTTAAATTAAAAATTCAGCCAGGCCATGATCTGCGGATAGTACGCAAAAGTGCGTGAGAGATATCCAAGCCTGACACTCCTGCTTGACGCAAACCAGAGTTTTACCGAGGCTGATAGGAAACGCTTATAGAACTGTCACGTCTAAATATTGCCTGCATCGAAGAACCGCTTGATCCGCATAAGGCTCCAGCAGTTGGGCGCGAGGTCTGTTCGAGCGTCTAAGTCGCTTACAAGGTGAATTGGCTTGTCCCATCTGTTTAGATGAAAGCTGGACAGATGCTTATGAACTGCGTCGCATAGTAACCAATCATCCAGATTTTGCGGTGCGTGCCATGAAAATTGGCAAGTTTGGAGGTGTACAACCAGCCCTCGATTTTTACTATTGGGCACGCGAACGTGGTGTCGCTATTTGGATGGGCGGTATGTACGATACCGGCATCAGCAAGCGATTACATGCTGCCTTTGCGACGCTGCCCGGCATGTTGGTACCAGGCGATATTTCTTCAAAGCTCTCGATATTTTGGTACCGAGATAACGACACCGCCGTTTACGCTTAAGCGGGGCATGCTGGAGATTAATCCCCCTGATCAAGCTGTCGGTTTGGGTTGCGCGCTTAACCAAGAAGTGATTGACGAACTTGCCGTTGAACATCGGGTATACGAATAAGAAGAACGGCCTGCGCGCAAATAATCATGCTCGATGAAGATGTTATACTGCGAGAGGTGCATAATTATGCCCTTGATGGCAATCTTTTTGCGTTTTTCACGGGATATAAGAGTATGATTGTGCATAGTGCCATAAAATTACGCATGATAGAGGGAGCCTATATGCCTGCTCAGACACCTTCTGCCGCGAAAACTCCTGACAATTCTCAGGGTATCGGTCTATTTCACCTGGTCACTTCCGTTATTACCTTAATTATTGGCGCCGGCGTCTTTTTCGCTGTGTGGCGATAGGCGGCACGTGGTGCCGACGGGCAAGCCATTATTACTGCCTGGTCCATATCGGGTGTGGGCGTTCTTTGTTTGGTGTTGACCTTTTTTGCGTTGTCTCGTATCAAGCCAAACCTCAAGGGCGGTATTTACAGCCATGCGAGTGAAGGCTTTGGGCAGTTTGTCGGGTTCTGCAGTGCGTGGGGCTATTGGATTTCAGCTATCCTGTGTACTGTTAGTTTTAGTGCGTTACTTTTTCAGCGCTGGCATATTTCTTTCCCGTGTTTGACGCAGGGAATAATCTGCCCAGCATCATTGGCGCATCGATTATCGTATGGTTTTTACGTGTTGGTTGTTTCACGTGGTGTTACCGAAGCTGCTGCCCTGAATGCGGTTATTACTATCAGCAAAATTGGTGCCGCTTTTTGTCGCCCTTGTGGCGATTATCTTTCTGGGGAAATTTAACCCTCGATGTGTTTGTCGCAAACCTCAGTGCTGTAACAGTTAATCCTGATACGGGCGCGACGCTCGGGCATTGACAAAGTGACAGCCGCTCTCACAACAACCATGTGGGTATTTATTGGCATCGAAGGTGCTGTGGCTATTTCGGGTCGGGCAAAATTCAGCGGCGATGTTGGCAAGGCAACTATTATTGCGTTCTTCTGTGTGTTAGCTATCTACCTTATGGTGAGTTTGCTGTCGTTTGGGCGTACTGCCCTTGGAAGACTTAGCTGCCTTAGAGAATCCACACAATGGCGCAGCTTATGCAGGCTGCGTGGGTGACGGGGCGCCATCCTATCAACATAGGCGTTGCCATGAGCCTTATTGGTGCAATGCTGAGCTATACGGTGCTCACGGCTGAATCACCGTTTGAAGCAGCACAGCAGAGCGCCTGCTTCCCGCGTATTTTCGCGAAGACCAATCGAAAAGCGGTGCACCAGTTGCTACGCTTGTCATCAGTGCGGCAGTGGTTGAAGCGTTCCTTATTATTAGTGATGTTCAGCGATAACACGTATCAATTCTTCTATGTGATTTCGGCCGGCATGATTCTGCCACCGTATCTGTTGTCAGCAGCCTATCTGGTAAAAGCTTACGTTTACAGAATCGGGGAGTTTCGCCGGTAAGGTTAATGGCAGTGTCCGCTGTATCGTATTTTAGGCATCGTTGGCGTTGCGTATAGCCTGTTGCTTTGCTTTGCTCACCGGCGCGACCGGACTTGCCATCATGAGCTTTTTGTACGCGCCCTGGTATTGCGGTGTATATCTGGTCAAAGAAGGAACACGGCGAAAAGCTTCTCTCGAGTGTGAGCGATAAGGTAGTTCTGGCCATTATTCTTGTTGCGTTAGTTGTTTCGATATTTTTGGCAGCAACCGGCGGACTTTCTTAATTGGGCTTTTGCATTAACGAATTTTAAAAAGAAAGGAATACCAATGGCCTTTTAAGAATATTATCGTGCGTCGTCCATGTCCGGCGGTGTGTGACGGCATTACGTCAGCTCCTGAACTTGGTAAACCCTGATCTATGAAAATAAGCTTTTGCATCAGCACGATGCGGCATTAAAGCGCTCGTCGATCTGGGTCTTGAGGTGGATGTGCTCCCCGCAGCCAATGAGTATCCTGATAGCTGTTTTTGTTGAGGACACCTGCGTGCTGACGCGCGAGTGCGCGATTATGGACAACCCTGGTGCTGGCACACGTAATGGCGAAGCGGCATTGATGGAACCAATTATTCGTCGTTATTACCCCTGCAGATCGCATTGAACATATTGTGGCTCCCGGCACCCTTTGAGGGTGGCGATGTCGCGATGGTAGGCGACCATTTCTATGTTGGGAGGAGCGCTCGCACGAACGAAGAGGGCATTCGCCAGTTCATTGCCATCTTGAGAAAAGTATGGCCTGTCGGGATCTCAGTTCCACTGGAAGAAGTACTCCATTTAAAGACCGGCGTGAATTACTTTGGAAGACGGCAACATGCTTGTTTCGGGCGAGTTTGTTGATAAGCCTGATTTTGCCCAGTTCAACAAAGTGGTTATTCCTGAAAACGAAGCCTATGCGGCTAATTGCATCTGGATCAATGGGACAGTTATTGTGCCGGCAGGGTACCCAGCCGTTCTTAAGGCCGTGCAAGATTTGGGCTATCAGACGGTGACGGTCGATACGAGTGAGTTCCGCAAGATCGATGGCGGCCTGAGCTGCTTGAGTTTGCGCTTCAGCGACAAGATGGGTGCGTAAGGCCAAGGGTGCAAAAGCTCTCGCGAGCAGGGTGTATGTGCTACCTCTGGGACGATTAGTTGATCAGGCGCGTAGGGTCGAGCACGCAAAAGTTCCGTGGGGCGCAAAGGGGAGTGCGCTAGTTTGGCGTCGTCCCAGAGCGATGGCCAACCCGCAGCAATGGCTAGATAGAGCGCGTAAGTTTGTCATCGCCCCAGAGCGCTGCCACAGCGCCGCAGCACTAGATAGGTGCCCGTTATAATAGGGGAAACACTCGAAAGGGGATTCCCTATGAAGTTAGTTATTGCCTCCGATATACACGGGTCGGCGCTTTGGTGCGGCAAATTAATGAATGAAATCGAGCGCGAAAGCCCGAATATGGTGCTGCTTCTGGGCGATTTGCTGTACCACGGACCGCGCAACGATCTTCCTGAAGGCTATGCGCCAAAGCAAGTTGTACCGATGTTGAATAGTTTGGCCGACCAGGTGTTGGCAGTGCGAGCAACTGCGATGCAGAGGTCGACCAGATGGTTCTTTCCTTTCCGTGCATGGCTGATTACACGATGGTGGCAGACGGCTCAGCGGATGTTTTGCACGCATGGACATCTGTGGAGCCCGACTAATCCCGCGAGCTTGCCAGCGCTTCCCGATGGAACAATATTTTTAAGTGGGCATACGCACGTGAAACAGAATGAGCTGCTGGAATTAGCGGATGGCAGGACGATTCGTGTGGTGAATCCTGGCAGTGTAAGCGTGCCGAAGGATGGTAGCCATAGCTATGCGGTGTATCAGGATGGTACTTTTTGAACCGCGGGTGCTTTTCGAGCGAAAACGAGCAGCTAAAGTGGGCGAAGAGGCAAATGCGAGTTCAGGGAAACAGCCTGAAGCATATTTTGGATCAAAGATCAGACGTAAGCTCCTGTTACTAGCTGTTTATATCGTTCAGTGCAGACGACACACTTTATACTGGAATCACAACTGATGTGGTGCGCCGCATGATTGAGCATCGATTGGGAATGGCGGCTGGGGCAAAGTATACGCGCAGTCATGGTGTAGTTGATTTGCTGGGGCTGTGGCGGGTGTCTGATCGTTCGCAGGCAAGTTCTTTTGGAGCGTCGCATTAAGGCTCTTTTCTCGTCACCAAAAGATTGACTTTGGTGATTCATCCCGATCATATACGGCTGATCAGTCAAGAAGTGCCCAATAAAGCACTGATAAATGTTCGTTGTACCAGATCAGTGCGTGATACTTTGGCGAGAGTCCCTTCTAAAGGAAGAAGCTGAGCTGTAAAACTGGCTAGGAACTTGCTGATTTTTCAGGTTAAGCACCATGTTCGTTGTGTGAAAGGGGAGTTCTGCCTTGTCGGTTAGCAATGGTGGTGCGTATTATAGATGTCCATCGCTTATGCGATGCTAGATAGTGCGGGTGGAGCAGTCTGGCAGCTCGCCGTACCATAACCCGGAGCGTCGTTGGTTCAAATCCAGCCCGCGACCAAAACTTCCAGGTCAGAGAGACAATCCTCTGGCCTTTTTCTTTTGCGTATGTATTGGTAGTCCTGACAAATTGCTGATGTTGACTTTTCGTCGCAGTATATGGGCGCTTATACGTTAGTGAAAGATACCCTTGAGTTGTTTTCACGGGGTATGGTCTTATGAACGTGCAGGGCCTCGGCACGTTCCCGTCGATCTCAAAGAGTTTATCGAAGAGGATCATGAGCTTTCTGTGCGAGCAGCGAATCGCCATCTTCCTCATTGGTCTGCTTAACAGCGTAGAGCAACGCCTTTGCGAGACCTCGATCTCCTCGTCGCCAGTGAGCTGATAGAGATTGATTGCCGATCTGGGCAGCTGTACCAACGTCCTCGTTGTTGATGGCAATCTTGATAAGCGCGGAGAGCCCCCGAGAGTGTCTTTGTTTGCTCCCTGCAGAGCCCTCGCCGGCCTTCTAAGATGTCAGCAGCCGATTCTGGCGTCAGTGTCGGTAGTCTCGCCGCATTTCATCTTGATGTCATGACTTCGCCCAGGGCGAGTTCGGAATTGGCGTAGAGCAGGCTGTACATTAGGGTGCGCCGCAGCGAGCCGTAGCTTTCCTGCTCGACAAGCATGAAACCCTTGGAGCGGTGGAAGCGCCATGTCGTCGGCGGATGCGATAAGGATGGACTTCGTCGAGGACGCTCGTAGGCGTCCATGTCACCGGAGCTTCTGTAGTTCTCGCCGACCTCGAAGCGCACGGTAACGTTAGAGGGGTTCCAGCGCATTGCTCTTTCGAGGGCAACAATCGCCTCCTTGTGACGTCCGGCCTCGTAGAGAGCCGGAGCCATACATGAAGTAGACGTCGCAGAAAGGCTCGATGGCCATCCTGACGTCACGCAGCTCGTCGTTGTGAGCGCGCCAGACGATTTCGTCGATGGGTGAGCGGAAGTTGAAGTAGACACTCGTTGTCGTTCTGGGGACCAGCCCGACTCTGCCATCTCGTCATACTTCCGTGCGAGGGGTTCGATGATCTCGAGCGCTTTCGCCATGTTTCCTATCTTTATGTTGTACGTGGCCCGTTGATAACCGATTGGGAGCTGACCTCGTGGTTATCGATGATCTTGTCGAGCCTCCTGCTTCTCCTCGTCGGGTAGGACCTCCCACATGAGCCTGCTGCATGCACGCCCAATCTCTTTTGCGAGCGGATGGTCTTTGAATGACTCCATCTGCTCCTTGAGGTAGGTAATATCGTGCTCCGGGTCGCGCTTTGAGACCCATCGTGATCTCTTCCATGACCTCGTCGAACGTCTTGTCTTCCATGCTGCTGCCCTTCTCCTTTTTCGCACACACGATTGGTGGGACGATATTATGTATGGCACCGAAATGAACCTAGGTGTCCATCATGCAGTACTCCCTATACTATTTCTTCGGCATATTGTTCCTCGATAACAAGAACCGCATGAAAGGCTGAAAAGGATGAGCGATCTATCGAGAACAAAGATGGAATCCCACAAACTGCTTGAGGGAATAGACAAGTTGAGGAACATCGAGCCGGCTTTCAGGAGTGCATTCGTCGAGGATAGAGATGACGATTCGACAGGTGGCTCCAATATAGCAGGCGTATCGTCCTACTTTGGCCGAAAAATCTCACTGACAAGGCGAGCCACTATCGCGACGAAGCTACACGTCTGCTTTTGCAAGCATGCGAAATTGATATCGTCTTTTTCGGCATACGCTGGTTGGGGAGCGAAACGGTGTGGCTATGTGTTGCGAGTGCGGTGAGATCTTTCTTTATCGAGGAACTGCGGGGAAGCTTTTATGGACAGGCATTGCCCGCTGTGTGGTTGCCGCTTGCACGAGGGCGCGTACGACGCTCATGCGAAGGCTTTGGCATAAGGCGGAAGATGAGAGACGAGACAGCGATGGGGACGACGTGCCGAGATCGAAGAAGAGCTTGATCGGCTGGCGATGGCCCGTTATCTGACGAGCGAATGGTATCTCTACAGGTGTCCTGACCTCGGAGGTAGAACTAATGCCACACAGGAGGGGTATTCGTTCACTCCAGTGTACAACAAGGTTGGTCGGTTCTTCCTGCGCTTGAACTCACGGAAAACACAAGGTGCTCGGAATCCGGGTGAGGTCGCGTTGTTCGACCTCGCTGAGGATGCGCGTGAATACTAGATATTCGCCACTCTACGGCGCCAAGATAGTGCCGAACATCAACCTCGTGACAAACGATATCGACGAACACGGAAGACTGCGAGTCAAAAAGAACCAGACCGATTGCATCTTGCTAGTCCCGACGGGCGCCTTCATATTCGAAGTGAGGCGCTGGCGCGCAAAGATCAGAGTCCATGCGCCGCAGCGCGAGATCGAGGTAACAAGGTGCAGCGGGTTGACAAAATATCGCTCTGACGAGGGCCCGGTCGCGCAGGTCAAGGCGGCTCGAAAATCCCTGCTCGGGCATTGTGATGGATTGCGCAGCGAGCGACTCTGCAGCGTGATCGCCTTCGCCGACCCGCTCGAGCTGACTGGGATGTCGGTGATCTGCCGTGAAAAAGGGCGTGTCTCTTCGGGTGGTCGAGTCAGGGGGAAGAGCAGCATCAGGAAGGAAATCGAGGACTGTGTCATCGATTGGGAGATGCAGGTTGGCAATCGCATCGACGGAGACATCTCGGATATTGCGGCAAGGCTTTTATCAGAGAATAGCTGCTATGCGCTGCCGATCGATCCGATTGGAAGAAGGTAGGATGCTTTTTCGTTAGGTAGGAGCAAAACCGTTGTGGAAACACGAACATTGAGAGACACCGCGAGGCGAGCGTAGCGACAACGGCTTCGGCATGAGCCGACTCATCTTGCTGGTCGCGGTTGGTTTCTTCTCGACGCTAGATTCTCGCTGAGAGTTTGCGGTCTGGGTTTGCATATGTGGGGCTGTAGGAGGTCTACAAAAACGATCTGTTTACTGTATAAACTCATATCAGGGTGGCTATTATCGGTACAACTGAATTAACGGCGGAAAGAGGCCTCCATGGCATTGGAGCAGTGCTCAGAAGCTCAAGATACTGCACCTGATGGACATATATGAAGGCGGAGACGGACCCAGAGCACGGCCCTCACCATGCCGCAGCTTATCGAGCGCCCTAGCGGCACGGGGGCATTGATGCCGAACGCAGGGACTCTACCGCGACATCGAGACGCTGCGGGAGTTTGGCATGGACATCCAGCAGCTCAAACGGCAGCCCGTGCAGTACGCCCTTGCCGAGCGCGATTTTCGAGCTCCCGCAGCTGATGCTGCCTCGCTGACGCAGTGCAGTCAAGCAGGTTTCTTCCGATGGCGCGTCGAACGCGCTCGTGAAGTCGGTGCGGCAGCTGGCCTCGCTCAGGAGCGCAAGGCGCTCATCAAGCAGGTCCATGCACGGCCGTCCTAAGAGGCAGGGACTGGTCGGACTTCGTGTCGGTCGACATGCTCCAGGAGGCGATCGCTCGGGAAGAGTAAGGTGTCCTTTCTGCACTACAAGTACAACGCCAGCAAGGAGCGTGTCGCGCGGAGGGGAGGCGCGGCTCACGTGGTCACGCCGATCAACCTGACCTATTCCGACGGCAGCTACTACCTGGTAGCCTACAGCGCATCGGACGCTGAGATCCGAAACTACCGAGTCGACCGTATGGGGCGGATTGTGATAACCGGCGAGCGCGTCGACCGTAACGAGGCGATCGCGTCATATGACTTAGATGAAGCGGCGAGGACCGCTTTCAGCATGTACGACGGCGAACGCGTGGTTGCCGCGATCAAGGTGAACGCGGACCTGATGAACGTGGTTGTAGACCGCTTTGGTCGCGACGTGGACGCCGTACCTTCCAACGATGGACTCGAGCGCGACTGTGACCGTTGCGATACGCGAGAGTCCCGTCTTCTACGGCTGGTTTTGCCGCACTCGGCGACAGCGCCGAAATCCTGCGGGCCGAAGTCGCTTCGCGACAACTACGTAGGGTGGCTAGAGGGATTCTGGGCAGGTACAAGAGTTAGAGGCTTTCATTAATCTCACTGTCCATAGTTCGGTACACCCGCAAAATCTGGCAGTGGGACAATTGTCCCAACATTGGAGGAAAGGTAGCTGCAATCTGTTTGCTCCAATTTGGCCAAATTAGTCGATGGTCGATGACGACCCGCTGTATGGTGATTAGTGATTGGGCTTGCAAAAGTCCTCGACGTATTTGAGGCGGACTGCTGGCTGAACGCGCTGAACTTTTGAATACTGAACAAATATGAGCAAATGAGTCTCAGAGGAGGAACGGTGCTTAGCAACGTTGAAAGCTTTCGATAAGCTTTGAGACATTCTCGTCGAGGATGGAACAATTGCTAAATTCGAAGAGGAGCGCGGGAAGATTCTCGAAGGATGATGATCGACCTTTGCGAAATCCCTGAAAAACCTGAAGGGCAAAATCGAGCTTACTGACAGCATCTATGCTTTCCAAGGTACGTTCGACTTTTATGATGTGGCATTGGGAATCGCGCTTGACGTGAGAGCCATGGAGGTAAAAAGCGGTCTTTGGATTACTCCCCCAAACTGAGTCAATATGACTGTTCTCTCAAGAATGCGGTCGAATACTTCATCGAGACGCTCGTAAAGGGCATTAATGACGGAGCCTTCGGTGTCCCTGATGTATGCATTCGTGAACGACACCTCGAGTTTCGAAGTCTATCCGAATGGGTCAGAATAGCGATTCGCTCCTGGAGGTATCCTCGAAGGTATATCTGAAACAGTTCACTGACGAGACACTCTTGGATTATTTCGCCCTGACTCTAGTGTATGAGCTAGCAGATGGACGGGCCGATAGCAATAACGTAAAGGCATCGAGAGCCTATTGTCAGTGAAGCGCTCTGCAGTACAAGTGCGGCACAGGCAGGGGGAGTGAGGCCAAACTATGGAGAGTACGATTCTCGATAAGGCAATTGAGTTCGCCACGCAAAGCACATGCGGGTCAGGTGCGCAAGCGGGTACTCGACCCTTTATATCCTTCATCCGCTTGAGGCTGCGGCAATATGCGCGATAGTTACGGACGACTTGGAGGTACTGTCTGCCGCTGTGTTGCACGATGTTGTAGAAGACACCAGTGCGACTGTCGATAAAATCGAGCAGCAGTTTGGGCTCGGGTGGCCAATCTTGTTGCAGGTGAATCTGAAAACAAGCGCGAGAATATACCAGCTGCCGAAACGTGGCGAGTTCGCAAAAAGGAAACGATAGAGCATATCAAGTCGACCAAAGATCCAGCTGTGAAACTCATCTGCCTTGGCGACAAGCTTTCCAATATGAGGGCTATACATCGTGACTTTGAAGCACTCGGCAATGAGTTATGGAATCGTTTCAACCAGAAGGACCCTGCACAGCACGCCTGGTATTACCATTCGCTCGCTTTAGCCCTCGAACCTGATTTTGGCAAAACTGCTGCATGGCGAGCACTCGTAATGCATATTGATGCGGTGTTTGGAGACGTAACAACATCCCTTTGTATAAGCTTTTCAAGAAGAGAATCCAGAAGAGAGCTGTCGTGCTGTTCCGACTATGGCTATTAACATCAATCAAGATTGCTTTCGTCAAGCATAGCGCGGGCCTTTTTCTGCCCTTCAATGGCCTGCGTGAGGCGCTTCGTATAGTAAGTTTGACCGTTGGCGATATCGATACGGTTCGATTTCCGCCTGCGTTGAAAGAGCGAAAGCGCACCGAATGGATCAAGTCTCATGTTCCATTTCACATTCAGGATCACGAGAGTCTCGCGCTATCCGAATAGCAGGCTGGAGCAACCTGCACAGCTCCCATCAGCAAGCTCAAAACTTTTGCCATAGCGCAGCGGCGCGACGCATATCACGTTTGGACCGACTGACCGCGGGAGTACATATCGCCCAGCTTATAGACCGCTTCACAAGAAAGAGCAAGAGCTGCCGCCAAAGCATAACACTCGTAAGCGCGGGCGCAGTCAGGCTCACCTGTACGACCATATTCATAAATATAGCTGAGATTAACTATTGACTGAGACATCCGTGGTCGATGGCCATCTCATAAAATTGACGTGCCTTCTCGTAGTTTTGATCAACGATGTCCCCCATGTAATAGAGCGCACCTGTCGTTCATACATGCGCCACTACTTTTGCGAAACGCCGTATCGGAATCCAAGAAGGAGGAGTTCCCAACGCGGTCATCACAAGAAGCGGCTTCATAATTCGAGGTCTGATTTTCTCAACAAACTGGGAAAATAAATCTGGATCGTATGAGAGCGCAGCTTCGGCCAGCTCATGTAAAAAGAATCTCGATATCGGGGTTGTAATAATAGGATCCGCATCTACGAGATCATCATTAGGAGAGAGCCTCGGCATGTCTTTTCTTTGTCGTTTGATAGAGCAACTCTCCAAGCTCAAAAAGGCGTTGAAGATCAGCTTGAGAGAAATCAAAAGTATTTTTCATGGTTGGTTCCACCCCTACACGAGCAAGCAAAGCATCAACTGTGGAAAGTATAGAGATTGCAAAGGCGGCCTTATTGCGACACACAGTGCATCGGTTTTCTGCTGGTATTCAAGCTGGTGTCGCTCGACGTAGTAGATCGCGGCTCGATGAGATATTCTTGGATTATTTCGCCCTGGTGTATGAACTGCAGATGGATGTGAGCGAGATGGCGAACGGCTTGCTCTGGGTAGTGAGTTCGTCTTGAGGGGAGGCACCGCTCCCCACACCTTCCACAAGCTGTTCCTGTCGGAGCCTTAGCGGTATAGCGTCACGGAGCAGATCGGTCAGGTCCATTTTCGTCGAGCAGTGCTCTGTCCGCACCTTCCTTTACTAATTTTCCTTCAGCGAGGCATACCACACGGTCCGCTGCGTATACGTCGCGCTTGCGCCAAATTGTGCGTGACCAACAATACAGTCGTTGTTTTCTTCAGTTGCGTGATGATGTTTCTCAATTAGTGTGTACTCGCCACGTCCAACGCCGAGCACGGCTCATCAAGCATGAGCATCTGAGGGCACACCGTTAGTGCCATCGCGCGATGCACAGTCTTTGCTGCTGTCCACCTGAGAGTTCCAAAGCGCTGCGCTTGAGATCCCCATCAATTTCGCCAAGCAATCCCACTTTGGTTCAGATAATGCCGTACCGTTCGCCGCAAGGCACTTTTTATCGCGTATAGCCCCTGCAGCGCAACGCATCAGGCTCGTTGCGCTCAATGGAGAATGGAAATGAGCAGGATTCTCGCAGTACGAGACCACCTGCTCGGCGCACCCAGTCAGCCTGCTGTAGTGATGTCGGCCCTTTAAGAAGAATGCGCGTCCGCTCTCAACTGGCCCCGTCCGTCAGTTCGATAGTTCGACTAATGCTGAAAGCAAAAGTTGATTTTCCAGCAACCCGAAGATCCATAACTGCCGTAACCAGCGAGGCTGGACAGCAAAGGAAACGTCATCTCAAACAGGAGTAGTGCTGTACGAAGCTGAAACATGTTCCGCGTCAGTATTGATTCCATCGCTTCTTTCCCCATTGTGCACCTCACCGTAACAACAAGATTGGACAGAGCACCAGCGCCATCAGCACGAATGCGGTTGCGCAGACCTGTGGATAGTCGCACCTGCGCCAGCATCGCACAGATGCAGCGAAGCGCCATTGCCGGTCGAACATACTGCTGGCGATGGGCGCATAGGCCACGCCACCAGTAAATATCAGAGGAGCGTCGCGCCAAGAGCGTAGCATCCGCCCAGCACTAAGCTGCTGAACAACCTCTCCCAGGCAGTACGGTACAGCGATGGTGCGCAGCACGCACGACGTAGAACATCCGAGACCACGCGCATTCACTATAAGTTCGCGCGGGATACCTCATAAGTGCTTTTTCGCCCGCACCGATAAAAGCGATAACACACGCCAGCGCCACGCCACCAGCAAGAATGCAGCGTCCCAGCTAAGTTCGCTGTTTACAACAACATGTAAGCGAAAGTCCCAGCACGATAGAAGGTGCACCCGCTGTGCAGGCACACGCGCCTGATAGCAGCAGCTATTAGTCCTGGCGCTTGCACAAAAGTAGTAAAAATGGCTGTTCCGATGGCAAGGGAGCGGCAATTACGAGGGCACATACATAAACCAGATGCTACCCGCTATCGCTGGGAAAACGCCGCCTTCAGTTCCGTAAGATAGCACCCTGATGGACCGTCAAAATAAAGTCCCAGGACATGCAGCTTTGCGCCCCGCACGAACACATAAGCGAATAAGAACACCACGGTGCCTATCACAAGAGTACGCTTTACATAGGCCCATGCTTGCACTAAACGCGCGCCCACGCGGCCGAGTATCCACGCGCTTGTCCCGCTACTATAAGTAATGCCGATGCATCCTATTTTTATGAGGTTGGACGATCACATCGACCGTAAAAACGATAACCAGCATTGCACAAACCCCGCGTGGCGAACAGCGCGTGCATGTGAGTGCTGTCGACAGCGAGCAGTCCCCATTTCTAGTGCAATCAACGATGCGATGGTTTCGCCTTTCCGAGCAGAGTTGGGAAAAGATTCGCGTTTCCCACAACCATCATTACCGCCATTGTTTCACCCATAGCACGCGCAAACGCCAACATAACGCTTGGCCATAACATGCGCATGGATGCTGGCAAGACACAGCGTATATGCTGCGTACCACCGCGGCACGCTCTATTAGATACGATGCATTCAGATATGCTCGCTGACGGCGGTCATGGTATCGCCCATAGATGACACCCATGAAGGGAATAACCATCACGGCAAGCACGATAGCGGCGGCGAGTACACAGCTCCCTGAGGGGTGCCCTGCAGCAAGAAACAGTTTGACTACTACAACAAGACCCACGAACCCATATACCACTGAGGGGATACCTGCAAGCAAGTCGATAGCTGGGTAAACTATATTGCGCACGGTAGTGCTGCTGCGCACGAAAGAAAGAGCGCGCCCCACCAGAGACAACAAACGACAGAGCCAGTGCCAAAGCAGATCGATCAATGTGGCAATATAAAGTTGAAGATGCCGAATGTTGTGTCCGTGCCAAAGTCTACTGGCATCCAAGACTGTCCAAACAAAAAGGAGCCAAGCCCGATTTCGTGCACCACGGGCCATCCTTGTACTGCGGTGGTTATTGCCACGCTTGCGAGTGCGCCTATTGAAAACAGGGTTACCAGATAAAAGAATGCAGACCACAATTGATCCGCCCGCACAGGGGACGGATCAAGAAACAGTACGGCTGGCTATAGCAGACATGCGTCGCTGAGTGCGTGACTCATATTTACTTGTTGTTAGTAAACGACGGAATATATGCCAGCATCGATGACATCGTAACCAGCTTTGCGAATGAAACGTAGTCAATAAATGCCTGGCTCGGATTTAGTTGGCGTTCTCACCAACAAAACATAACTGGGCGCCGGAATAGTGTAGTCACCTGAGACAATATTTGCCTCGCTCGCTTCGACACCGTCGACTTTCATAGCCACGAGTTTGGTCCCATTTGCATTTTGTCTTGTTAGTATGCACCAAAGCCGGCGTATCCAATAGCCCATTTGTTGTTAGCAATATTGGTGCGAGCTCGGTCATCGATGCCGACTGGGTTGCCGACGCCGTCACGGGAAAGCTGCTACCCATAACACTGAAATACCTCGTAGGCCCCACCCGAAAGGTCGCGAATCGTATACCTGAATTGGTTCGTCAGGAAGCGATGCATCCACCTGATTCCAGGAGGTGATTTCACCAGCGAAAATCTGGCGGATGGGTGTCGGTGATTGTCGATTGTCGACAGTACCCACGATGGGATTTTCGCATTAACCGATACGGTGAGCGCATCTTTTGCGACCCCGTATTCGTGTAAATCACCCAGCGCTCTTTTCGCCATCTCTGCTGCTGCGAGCAACCATGCCGTAATCGCATGTGCCTTCTTCAAGCGCGCTGACGCCTCACACCTGATCCACCGGGAGCTACAGATAGATACGTTAGTCTTTGGGAAGCTGGCATCGACTTCGTTCCATGTTGCGAAGAATCAGTGAAAGAGGAAGCCAAAGACGACATAATCGGATAGAGCGAAGTGGATCCGCAGAACATGATGTTGGATTTGAAACGACTGATCAGTCGCACTTTTCTGGGATGATTGGGATGAATTGCCTTCCTGGCTGCTTGATGAAGTTGACGATGAACATGCGGCCAGCATTCCACAGCATTACATGGCTAGGCTACATCGAAGACTCAAAAAGCTTCGCGTTCCATGACTTTTTCAGTTTGATCGATTGCGACATTGTGTTCCTTCCTTTAAGCTCTTTTTAACCCTGACAAAGTATTGTTTTGAAAAGTGATTCGACAGCATTGCCAATCGTAGTATTGCTACCAATTTTTTTCGAATGCCGCTGTAGCGCTCAAATATTCTATACACAATAAGATGGCCGTTTATGCAGAACGGATGAACGACAGAAAACGATCTGTCAGCAGAATATGCAGATGGATGCAGTGTTGGGGCAAGATAGATGATGCAGAATTTATTTCGCCCAACTGCGCGCTTCATTGTAAGAGGCACTATTTTACCCGTCAATGAAGCACCAGGTGAAAGGGCGAGCTAGGAAATGAAACCATATAGTTGGCTGATTTAGCCGACCAGTGATGCGATCGATGCAGTAATAGACGTAGTCAGAGTCGAGCAATGGACTTAGTGAAGACAAGCGACTTTATGTCATCCATTTGTTTGGACTTACGAATGAAGCCCTGAATAATTGTGCCCACCTAAAGACCATTTGCGATATTGTCGGCACTTACTCCCTGTATTGTGCATACTGCACCGATGCAAGTAACTGCCCTTGCAGGAAAGGCAGCTGCAAAATATGATTGTAGGAATACAACACCATACGGTTATGCGGGTCGTCGATAGACGCGCGAAACGGATCGCTTAGTGGACTCACTCGAAGAAGAGATTGGCAACACTACTTTTTGTTTCTGCTGCAATGATGGCCGCCATGCCTTTTGAGCATGCATGCCGCCTATGCTGAGGACACTACTGGCTTAGCATTCGATAAGATCACTATTGAAGACGCAAGCACACATACTCAGGTGGCTGATCTTACCGCGGGAGAAGTCCCTGCTCTCTACAGCGGGAGTTACCTACGCACTTAACGTGAAAGTTACAACGTTCCAGCTCGTTGCAGTTTTACTCCTACCTCATTTGAACGTTTGGTTTGATAACGGCATGTACGTGACGGCCTTTTCGCTGGTTCTACTTTCACTGAAGGCGGCTATCACTAGTACTAGCTTCAGCAAGCTGGTAAAGACCCTAACGGGTACTGGGACTTCACCGTGCATGATATCCAACCGCCGGCTCTAATGAGAGCAGGAACGGCGATCTGAAATATATGACCAAAAACGGGCTTGTTCGCGTGACACTAAGTCTCGAAATCCGCCTCCGTATTGACGATGCCTCACGAAAACGAAGATGCTGGACAGATTATTGCTAACGCTATTAAGGTAAGCCTCAGTACCGATGCGACCAACAATATCGATCCGCATTCTTCATTAATCCTGCTGACACCCCTCATTACGGTTTCTGATGTCAACCAGCACCGAAGTTGTGTCTAAGGGCGGAACCACCGGGACCATTGAAACGTACAATTCAGGAAGTGGTGCGTCGCTCACCGAAGCTAACAGCAAAACAACGGTAAATTGTTTATCCGAAAGATCTGGAGCTCGTCAACTTTGAAGAAACAGCCTCATCATACGAACGGCACGATCGTAAATACAGTGGTCGAGGGCGATAATAAAGTTGCTACCGTCGAATGGAACGAGCCGGGTCTTATTCAGCGGACTGAATCTTAAACCTCATATCAAGGTGCCCGCTGACAGTACTTCAGCAATCGCTCCACATTTGATGTAACACTGCGGGAACTTTAAGAAGACTATATGGAACGATTCGCCCAACGCGGATAGAACCCTCGGCACACAGACCGCAACGATGCATGTTACTATCATTGATGCAGTGCACCGAGAAGATTGTTACAACTCATGTCACTTTGTTGATCGCGCACCTAACTGGGCGCTCAAGAAGTACGATACATACAGCGTCTCAACTGAGCTATCTCATCAGCATGAGCCATCTCCCACGATGCCAAAAAGACTCTTGAGATGACCATCGATATGCGGCAATACCGCTATTATCCGCGGTGTTACATTATTCCGCATAAGGAAGGTATGACTTACGGCGCCTCATCCATTGACAGCTTCCGATGGTACTGAGCGGCACGGCTGACCCAAGCATTCTAAAAGAAGCGTGGCTCCGGTTCAGCTGAATGTTTCAGCGCTTATTACCAATACCGCATTAGGTCTTGACATTAATACATCTATTACTCCATCGAAAGTTGACAGTACATACCAGGTGGATACGATGGCATTAGGCCTATGAGCGACCTTTTTGATACTCGTAATCCTGCTGATAAACACATGTCGATGAATACTATGGATGGAGTTATATTTCAATGGCGCATATGGATCTTGGAAACAGGGCACTCGACGCTGATGTAAAACTACGGTAAAGCTTTTATGCCAACGGGACCACCCGTCAGATGGCGATGTTATTACCGGGCAAGACAAGCGTTGAAAGTACTTAATGGTGTCGGAACCATTAGTGATGAGTCAACAAATGGTGGGATTCTTTTAACATCAGTGGCACTCATCGATGACGGCACTGGGATTGGAACCTCTCAAGAGCCCTGTCCTTTATACTTTTATGCCTGAAGGGTTTTCCCATAGCAACCTAGTCTTGACAGGTGGAACGCTGGGCACACCTTGAATTTGCTGGCTCGTCTCGATAAGAATGGCACTAAGATAAAGGTATGCGAACACCGTCAATGTTGGTACGATGACGCGCGGACAGTATCAGCCCTCGATTTCAGCATTAAAAAGCATGCGTCTAAACACGACCGTAAGCACTAATAAACTTGCGGAAAAGGGCGTATACCACATCAATCGATTTTGTTGGCTTCACCACGAAGGATTTCAAAGAAATTGCCACTGCCCAGCTGAAAAGGGATCACAGCAACTCGAATACCGAGAAATACACAGAGACGTTCGTGATAAAGCAAACTCTGTAAAACGATGGTGTCCCTTTTCGAGGGTCCTGGCGTTACTCATTAATCAGGCAGCTGGAATTGCAGCTCATTCAACCTTCTCGTGAAGGACGGACAGCGGTGCTGTTACTGATTACACTTATGCGATCCAGTAAACTCTCTGCTACTACGGCTGTGCTTCAGAAGGGCGATACCGCTACAGTACATATTGCCATGGTTACGGAACAACGCAAACACTGAGACGAATCCCACTTCGCTGTACCATTGCTTTAAAGAGTATGATAGGGGAATTCGTTTACGCCTGAAGGCGCGAAACCAAACTCGTCTTCTGCATCAGTGACGACTTCGTCCAACTTCCAGGTAAAGTACATTAAGCCAGCCGGGCGTTACTTTCACAACACAAACCATGTCTGCAGCCGGGTGACTACACCGAAGTAAGCGACCTTCTCAGGCAGACATGTTGCAGCTTGTATCTAATCAGCCTCAGCAGCTAATGGAGGCGGATACGTTGATGTTTTATAAGGCAAACGAAGAAGTTGGTTTAGCTATAATGACCGCGAACCGTATCTTAATACGACGCTCGATTATGATATTAACGGCAACCATTCTATGCTGACTCTTGATACCAATGCGAGGACCTTTGCGGGTACCGACGTTGTTCTTAACAAAGTTTGGGACGATAGCAATACGTTGGCGGAATACGCCCGACCACCAGTGCGATTTTGCCGCGGCACTTACGCTACTTCCGATATGGGTATCGACCTGAGAAGCCGCCGCCACATGGCAGACCATGAAACGAAAATATCGTTTCCTACCTGGGGCTACCTGAGTACGTAGGCGATGGGCATCCCATTACATACTTTAAGGAAGGGGGCGATTGCCGGCCACACTGCCGATACTACGTCTATACAGGGCAACGGCATAAGGTTGAAGGTACCATCACCAACACCCATACCCCTGAAAACCATCAATATCCCAGTAACCAAGAAGTGGGTTGGACCAGAAGGCCCATCAGTTACCGCCGGCTTTTGGCTGATGGGGTGATAGTGGCAAGTCTGTCACGCTTTCTTCAGCTAATAGCTGAGCGATACCTTTACCAACTCTGCCTAGCACAAAAATGGCACCGTCTATTACCATACGGTCGACGAGTCATCGAAAGTTACTGGTGTGGATGCAACGGCACACAACGGCTGTAAGCGGTAGTGCTACTGCGGGCTTTACCACGAACACCGTACGGAAAGAAAGATTGACATCTCAGAACAAAGATCTGGAAAATGATGATGGCAATCGTGAGAGGCGCGTCCGGTCTTCATCACCATCAACTCTGGCTGATGGCATCCGCGTAGACTCGGGGCAGTCACTGCTGACGCCTCAGTAACCGGACCCATAGCTTTGCTGGTCTTGCTAAGTACTCTGCAAACCGACGGTCATCGATTGCCTACACGATCACCGCCGAGAATGCTGCTGATTATTCAACAAACCATTACTGATTATGATGTCACAAACACTCATACACCAGCTCAAACATCGCTGACAGTTACTAAAGCATGGAGTGATGATAATGACCGCGATGGCGTGCGTCCTTCCTCTGTGGAAGTAGTGCTCATGCCAATGGAGTAGCAAAGGAACACCTGTTACCTCAGCTGCCAATAATTGGTCATATCGTGACTGGCTCTGGACCAGAAGCGACAATGGCACAACATTGTTCACACGGTCGATGGTTCCACCGTTCCCACTCGATACACTCAAAGCGGTAACGGGGATGCCACCAGTGGCTTTTTACCATCACAACACCCATACCCCCACCTCCAGAGCGCCCCAAATCCCGCTCCGGCGTTCCCGATCCAACACTCAGCACCGGTTCTCAGATCCCAGATCCAGGACTCAATGGTAAGAAGTAGCTTCCATCCTTCCCAAAACCGCTGATGAAGGAACACTGTTTGCGGGAGCGCGGATTAGCTATTTCTGCTGTCGGGGGAGCGGTTGCTGTTACATGGCTCGCTGTCGCGAAGAGGACTAGCGAGTGAGGGATGAGTTAGACAACGAAGATCTGGGAAGCCTCATGGTCGATCATGAACGCTAACTGCTCATGGATAAGAGCAAAAGTGAGATCAGTAAAGGGGTACTGCATAAGTCAGTACCCTATGTTTAGTGTCTTATATACAAATGTGGCTGTATTTATTGAGATGGCCAGAGATACAACGGCTGACTCCACGCCTGAGTCCCATAACAGACTTGTTTGAACAAATGCTCATATTAAGGGCATATATGAATGAAGAAGCGAAGACTATCACCAAGCGCGAAAACAAGCGTGCCTATCTGGCGAGCGGTCGTTGGCGACTGCAGTGGAGCTTGATGAAGAAATGCTTTACGACCCAGCTGATCTTTCAAGGTTTTTCGCCGATACCACCCGCACTGTGTCACTGTACGCGCTCAGCGGAAAGTGAGCTGTGTTTGCGGATATTGCTGAAGCTGCTGGTGGGGTCTCTAAAGTGTTGTGTCCCATCAGCTGCGCATTCTAAAGCAGGCGCATCTCGTGAGGTTCCATCGCGATGAAGCAAATTATCTATTCACTTTCCGATGACCATGTGTACATCGATGCTGCAAGGGCTTACCCACATTTGCGAATAAGCGAAATGCAAGCAAGAAAGCGCAAGTACGTTAAAGCGCGAATAACGCGCAGATCGGTCATATAAGCACAGGGTTCCATAGGTTTGAATAGCGTTTAGTAATTCGAATAACGCTTTGAGCATAGGAGATTAGACAGCTTTGCAAGAAAGGGAAGGAAACACGCGTGAGGAATTATAAATGCAAGGCGAGATTTGTGCCAACCGCGCAGCCAAAATTGAAGATAAGGCAAGCTCGACGGAGTAAAACGATGCGAAGGTGAACTCATGATGTTGCAGGCCACGTTAGACGTCATCTGAGGAAAGCTTTGACGACGCGCCAACCCAATCGCTGCGCATTTTGAGGACATTAACCTGATTGTACGGTGCGTTGTGTAATCGCTTTTAGTAGCAGTTACGTAATATTTGTTCAATATGTTCAATCAGCCACTTTCACAGGAATTAGTATACTGATATCAACCCTTTCGGAAATCGCAGCGGCGCACTGTAACGTAGTTTTGGCGCTCGGCATTTTTATAATGCTCGAGCTGTCGATAATCTAACCCCCATTTGAGGTAGGTCGGGTGATTGTATTGAGTTTGGCTGTGTGTGCCGTATCTATTGCGGATCGATGATTTAGCTCGCGCTGGCATGGTTTGGCACGGGCCGCCGTTTGACGAAAATCTGCTGACGCATGACTATTGGCGCATTGGCTTTGCGTGCTTCAAGGCCGAGCTCTCATGGCTGAAGGCAGCAGTCATGTTGTTCTATCAGGTGGGAGAGCTAGTCGAAAGTTATGTCAGGCAAAACGCGTAAGTCCATTGCCGAAATGATGGATATTGCCCCGACTTTGCAAAATGTCATGCGTCAACGGCGAACCGGTGCGGTTGATCCTTGCGAGGTAAACTGTTGGTCAAGAAACGTTGCAAACCTGGCGAACGTTTGCGCTCGACGGCACGGTAGTCGAGCGGTCGTCGCGCATAGATACCAGCGCCTACCGGTGAATCAATCCCGCACCGGTGAAGATAGGGGTCAGATGTTGTCAGTGGCTGCACTGCAATCTTTCAGGGTGCTACAGTAAAGGTGAGCAAACCTTTTGGTGAGTCAACAGTTCAGCGTGCATTTTGAATTGTAGAAAACGCAAGCGAAAAGCGTACAGAGAACTCTTCATTACGCGTTTTGCTCGCCACTACACGCCAATTGTCGTAGGTCTTGCTGTGGCGATTGCTATCTTTCGCCGCTGCTCTTGGTGCTGATATAGCGACAGCGCAGAGCGCCCCGGTATTTCTGGCAGAGCTGCCCCGCGCTTTGGTTATTTCTGTCCCACTTTCGTTTTTGGTGGTATTGTGCGGCAAGCTCGTTTAGCATTCTTTATCAGGACTCGCTATCTGAGACATTGGCTCAGGTGAATACCGTTGTGTTTGATCAAAACGGGGACGCTTACTACCGGCACCTTTAGTGTAGTGGCTGTGCATGGATCAAGAAGGTATCACGCCGATGATCTCTTTCTTCGGCAGCCCACGCTGAAGACATACCCGATCATCCTGGCTGCTATTTCAGTACGCGAGAGACAGCGCATTGTTGATGCTAATCGTATCCAGCAGGTGGAAGAGCAGGGGCGTGGCATATCAGCTCAGTAGACAATCGCATGGTGCTGGTGGAATGACAAGCCATGCGCGAAGCCTGCGTGATGCCGCATGATTGCAAACCGGCTGGCACTCATCCTGCATGTTGCTGTTGATGGTGCGGGTATATCGGCATATCGTTATTGCTGATGTGATGAAACCTGATGCGGCCTGCAGGCGATGAACGTTTGCGGGCGGCCGGTGAAAAAGACCGTCATGCCAACAGGCGATCGCGAAGAAGCGAGCAGCTGCGGTGGCAAGCGACCTTGGCATTGATGAACATCGGCTAAACTGCTTCCCCAGGATAAAGCAACCGCACTCGAATCTGCTTTTGAGTGTCGAACGTGAGCGCGAAACCTGCTTTTGCTGGGGACGTGCATTAACGACGCACCGGTTCTTATGCGTGCTGATGGGAATTCGCCATGGGCGGTACGGTGAAGCGATGCCGCAATTGAGCGGCTGACGTGGTGTTATGGATGACAAGCCGCCGTCACATAGCGCAGTATTTATATTGCACGCAAGACGGTGGCATTGTCTGGCAGAACATCATATTCGCTATTGGTGTGAAGGTAATTATCATGATCCTCGTTGCTGTTTATTGACCTGCTTCCATGTGGCTTGCGGTGTTCGGCGATGGTGGTGTGGGCATGTCTCGCCATTTTGAATGCGCATGCGCTCTACGTAAAAGGGTAGGGCATTGTAAAAGCGCAGCCATATCAGTGATTCACGCTTTTTCATAAGTGAGTACAAGAGAGCCAAATACGGCGAATCGACGTCACGATTGTCCGCTGATGAGCGCCTGCGTGGAGTGGAAAATGAAGGGCTGTAAGAGCCATTCATCCATTTCATCGGTCCATTTTATGTAGGCTATTTCTGCATAAATTAATGTTACCTATAAAGACGATAGACTAGTCTCGTCATACGATGCGTTAGGCATCGACTTTGCGCCTTTCCTGGAAGCCATACAGAGAACGCGCGAAGGCGGATCACGCGTGAAAAAGAAAGTTATGTTGCTCTCACAGTGCTGTACTGGCATTCAGTATCCGATGCCTGTGGAGCCTTTGAAGCGGCTGCCCTGATAACGAAGGAAGCACAAGTTCTGCGAGTGCAACGCAGTGAAAGTCCGCCACTTTCATAGAGAACAGTGAAAAACAGCCGCAGTTGTAAATGCTGAGGCTCCCATGGCACAAGATGAGTGGCAAGTGAGTCAATCTGATACAGCTACCCGAAGCAAACAGACATCATCTACGGGCACCGTTGACTCGACAAGGATGATCGAGCGGTAGATCTTAATACTTCAGCTGGCGTGTCTAAGCGTGCTGCTTCTGGACCGCGTGGCGTTGAGCCCTACGCCGTTACGAGTGCCAGTTACTACCGCTACCGGCACGACACCGGTTAATGGGGCGCGGCATTCTGCTTACTCCATTAGCGCACTTCCAAATCTTGGCGTGCATGCGGGGTCGACACAACTACGATAGAGCTTCCAGCCGGTTCAAAAGTGCCCGCCAACTGACTTTGTCATTAGGGATGGGTCAGGTAGTATTATTGCGCGCGGCAAGACTGACCCGGACCAACACCAAGTTTATTATTACATATACGACTACGCTGAGGTAAGTCGGATATCCTGAGACTTCGGTTAATGTTCAGATCGATACAGATGTACACACTCATTCTGGCGTCTTACCAGTTAATCCGGTGATAAGCGGAAACAGTTCCGGCTGGCACTCGTCAACTCACATCGGTACATACTGAAACAGCTAGCCTATTATTAAATCTGGGCTAACGCTTGATACCACTATGGCGTTTGGAGGTAAAGATTAATCAAGATGGCAAGGCGTATACGAATGCAGCACTTTGATGACAGCCTTTTAACCCAGGCGTGTCGTCTTTATTCCTGGTACACTTGAAGTATTCGAAGGAACCTGGCAGCTTCAAGGCACGAGCTACAAACTCGTTGGGCAGACCAATGTTACAAGTCAGCATGCTTCAAAAATTACTTATAACGGAACAAATTTTAAGCTGAATCTGGGGAATATCCTCGCCACTAAAGGCTACTAGTGTGTTTCCAAAACCAAGATTAACTATACACCTCTTCCTGGTGAAAAGTTCGGAAAATAAAGCGAGTCTCACCGATAACGGCGTAACTAAAGAAAGTAAGGCTCTATTACCTTCACCAACCTCTGGTGGCACTGGTGAAGGCAAGTGCACAAGATCAATATTAAAAAGACTGACGAATCAGGAAATCACTTGCCGGAGCAGTTTTTGATATCGTGCGTGCTCGTTCTGGCGCGGTTGTTGGCCAAGCAACAAATGCGTCTGTGCAAGGCCCTGCGGTCTTTTTGCGTGATGGGGTACATTAGTAGGAAACTACCCTCCATCTGGTTATCTGCTGCAGCTGATCAGACGATTGCCGATACTGATTTCAACAGCCACTCAAGACGTCACGCGCACGTTTGTCGACAGCCATTCCGCCTACCGTTACATGTTCCGCTGAAAAGATGTGAGCGATGCCGACAATCAAGACGGAATGCGTCCGACTTTCGGTGACGGTTCATTTATATGCTGATGGTGTCGATACCGGTAAGACAGTAACGCTTGATGGAAGCACGTGAAAGATACTTTTACGAATCTCGATAAGACAAATGCAGCCGGTATTGATATTGTTCACTGTAACTGAAGATCCAACCTTCAGGATATACTGCTAAGGTTACTGGTTCTCGTCACCAGTGGCTTTACCATCACCAACACCCATACCCCCTGAAACCATCAATATCCCAGTAACCAAGAAGTGGTTGGACCAGTAGGCTCATCAGTTACCGCACGCTTTTGGCTGATGGGGTAGATAGTGGCAAGTCTGTCACGCTTTCTTCAGCTAATAGCTGGAGCGATACCTTTACTAACTTGCCTAAGTACAAAAATGGCACCGCTATTACCTATACGGTCGACGAGTCATCAGTTACTGGTGTGGATGCAACCAAGTACACAACGGCTGTAAGCGGTAGTGCTACTGCGGGCTTTACTATCACGAACACCAATACGGAAAAGATTGATATCTCAGGAACAAAGACCTGAATGATGATGGCAAATCGTGATGGGGCGCGTCTGTTCTATCACCATCAACCTCAGCGATGGCATCCGGGCAGACTCAAAGGCAGTCACTGCGACGCCTCAGGCAACTGGACCTATAGCTTTGCTGGTCTTGCTAAGTACTCTGCAACCGACGGTCATCAGATTGCCTACACGATCACTGAGAATGCTGTTGCTGATTATTCAACAACCATTACTGATTATGATGTCACAAACACTCATACACCAGCTCAAACATCGCTGACAGTTACTAAAGCATGGAGGATGATAATCACCGCGATGGCGTCGTCCTCCTCTGTGGAAGTAGTGCCTATGCCAATGGAGAAAGCAAAGGAACACCTGTTACCTCAATCGCCGCCAATAATTCGGGTCATACGTGGACTGGCCTTGACCAGAAGGACAATGGCACCAACATTGTCTCACACGGTCGATGGTTCCCACTGTTCCCACTGGATACACCAGCGGTAACGGGGATGCCACCAGTGGCTTTTTACCATCACCAACACCCATACCCCTACCCTCCAGAGCGTACCAATCCTCGCTCCCGGTTCTCGATCCAACACCGCTGCAGCACCGGTTCTCAGATCCTGATCCGAGACTCAATGGCAGGAAGTAGCTTCCATCCTTCCCAAAAACCGCTGATGAAGGAACACCGTTTGCGGAGCTGCTGATTAGCTATTCTCTGCTGTCGGGGGAGCGGTTGTTGTTACCGCTCGCCGTCGCGAAGAGCAGGATTAGCCCTAGCAGCAACCTTCAAACGAGTTATAAAGAGCACTGTACGCCGCACATTCGGATCGTTAGTGGCGTACGGTTTGTTTAAGCGAACGGATAGGTACGACGTGCGCATTGCTGTTTGAACGGCGGCGGTGTGCTTTATTAATCTGTGAAGCAACCGACGCCACTTTCAATAATAGGTTGATGCCTCGGCACCAGGAATGCTTTTTGACACAGACCTGCGCCCGAACGTTCACTATGCGCCATCTGCCAAATACCCGTCCATCAGGGCTGGTGATGCCTCAATCGCCCAGACCGAAAACCATTTGGGTCAACGGCCAACCATAGACGGCAGCGCCCAAGCTGCATCGGTGTACTGAGCGGCTATCTGCCCAGCAGCTTTCATGTCTTTTTAACAGATGTTCGGCGCAACAAAGCGGCTTCACCATGGCTAACCGCCACGGCATGAATGTCGCCTCACTTGGCAGCGAGATAGCCAAGGGCTGAGCGTGCGCGCAACGCGGCATGCACGATGCCGCTCTGATGGCGACCGATAGTGTTAAACGAGGGTAGGGGCAGTCTTTTATCTATCGCGCGTATATCACCAAAGGGAACGGTTCTCAACTTCACGAGCGCCTGGAACCCATTGCAAATTCCTCAGCATAAGACCGTCGCGATTTTGGAGAAGATCGCGTACGGCTCGGTTACTTCGGGAGATCGAAGAATGCTGTAATGAATTTGGCTGATCCATCAGGGCTCGTCGCCACCGGAAAAACCGCCAGAATCATGACAATCTGACCGCGTCGGATTTTGTCCAGCAATGCGCGTGTGCTCGGCTACCGCCTGCGGAGTCAAATTGTTAATAACAAAGGTTTCCGCTCAGTGCGCCAGTCACGCTCGAAAGCAGCGCTGAGTCGAATTCGCAGTTGTTGCCAGGAACACCGGAACACACACTCGCGGATGCGCCAGCACCCCAGTGATAGGTAAGGGGAGCTTTGCCATCATAACCGATCGTTTCAATAGGCGCTTCAGCAGCAGCGGAGGCTTTGCTGCTGCCGCTGACACACTCGATGACACCTCATGATAGGGGAACACCCTTCAAGTTTGTTTCCCAGGCTTCCTCGTAGCGTGCGCTAAATCGAGCGTTTCACCAACAGTCAAGACGTATTCGTGTAGTGGCATGCCGATTTCAGTAACAGAAAGTGCCTCGTCAGCAGGAAGAGGGGCGTCTTCAGAAAGTTCTACGTAGAAGGTGCCATATGTTGGCGGAATAAGTCCTCGTAGCGCATGCTTTGTCACGCGCAAGCCTCAACACGGTTGCCAACGCACATCTCAAATAACGCTTCGGCGGCACAGCGCTTACCCAGCAGTAGAGATGGCTACGGCCTTCTTTTTCACCGATAGCTTTTCTATTAGGGTGAATGCTTTCAAGAGGTCTCGGCATCAGATAAGCCCTGCTTCATCGTAAGCGGGGGCATTTAACTAACGCGGTGACCCACCGCTTTGAACTCGGGGGCTTGTTGCTTGCTGATGGTGCCAACGCCCGCAGAACGATACAAGTGTGGTGGTACATCAATGTCTTCAAAGCCGCCTGACATGCTATCTTTTCCGCCGATTGCAGCCACACACCAAGATCTACCTGTGCCATCAGAGCACCAGGCAGCGTGCGCGCTGGTTTTCCCCAGCGCCTGCGGGATTTTCGCGGAGCTCGAAGTATTCTGGAAATGTGAGGTAGGCGTTTTGGCGTTCAAACCGGCAGCAACAAATTCCACTACGCTTTCAACAACGGAAAGATACGCTCCAGTAAAACGGATCGGCCTCCAGCATAGGGGTTGAACTCTGCAGACATTCCACTGATGGTAGTTGTTTTCGCTCTAAAAACTGGTAGCTACAACCATCGCCATGGTGGGTGTCAGCTGCGAACCGCCATAGGGCATAAGCATGGTGCCCGCACCGATGGTGCTGTCAAATCGGTCAGACAACCACGCTTGCCCGCCACATTCAAATCGGTCACAAGGTTTTTGCATACTTGGGCAACTGATGCGCTGCCATTGTGGGTGCCAGCACCTTCCGCAGGTTAAATGCACATCCTGTTGCTTTGGTGCGCCATTGTTTAGGAATTCACGACTGATGTTAACAACATCAGTCCCTTGCCAAACAATTTGCACGCGTCCGGTGTGCATACCGCGCAACGGGGTTGCTTCGCTTTTTCGTAGGGCATAGCCAAGAAATTCTTCGACATCTTCAGCTGCGACGGCGCAGGCCATGCGTTCCCTGGCTTCAGAAATAGCCAGTTCGGTGCCGTCGAGGCTGTCGTACTTTTTAGGAATTTTTGTTCAAATCGATGAAGAGGCTATCTGTTAGCTCACCAATAGCAACTCGACACACACCTGCACCAAAGTCATTACACCGTTTGATCAGGACGACAGGCATCACCGGCGGAACAGGCGCTGCAGTTTGCGTTCGACGGGCGCGTTGCCCTTTGAACTTCTGCCCGTCCTTTCGATGCTTTCTATCGTGAGCTCGAAGACCCGGTGGCACCACCAATGCCATCGCGACCCGTGCGACCGCCAAGCAATACCACAACATCGCCCGGCAGTGGTGTTTCACGGCGCACATGATTGGCAGGAGCTGCCGCCAACAGCACCGATTTCCAGGCGTTTCAGCCACGTATCCTGGATGATACAGTTCGTCAACTTGCCCGGTTGCGAGGCCGACGGTTGCCGTAGCTGGAATATCCCGCGGCAGCAGTCAGTCAGCTTACGCTGGTAATTCACCAGGCAGCGTCGTCGGTGCGGGCGAGGGATTGCCAGCCCCGTGACGCGCATAGCCTGATAACGTAGCTGCGACCCGAAAGAGGGTCGCGGATGCATCCACCAATACAGGTAGCTGCTCCACCGAAGGGTTCGATTTCGGTGGGTGGTTGTGTTTCGTTTTTAAAACAGGAAGAGCCAGTCTTCATCGATGCCGTTGACATCAACGTTACCTTGACAGTACAGGCGTTACTTTTTCAGACTCGTCAAGGTTTTTCAGGATACCTTTTGCCTTAAGATACCGACTGGCAATCGTGCCCATATCCAGGCGGGACACGGTTTATCGTCGCGCTTGAGTTCGTGACGCATGTCGAGATACCGCTCAAAGGCGCGACGCACTGCTTCATCGTCGATCTGCACATTAGTGAGTTCGGTCGGAAGGTTAGGGACGACGGCAATGATCGGACCAGTAGGTGTCGATCATTTTGATTTCGGTAATCGGGCAGCGGCCTTCAGACCGGAAGCATTCCTCGGCAGAACAGAATATCGGCCAGATCCATCGCAGCCCGCGCTCAGCAACAAATGCCTGAAGTTGTTCTTCCGTAAACGAATTAAACCGTCAATGATCTCAACGGGTTTCTGGCTCCGGTTGGGCGTGTCGAGTGTTTTTAACCTCGTCAAGACAGGCTTCGCGCGTCTCAACCGCGTTAATAACGAGTGCTTTGATTGCATCGATGTCATCTTGAGTGTTGTTCTGCTAAAGATACACACCTTTGCTGCGCGTACGGCGGACGTTCCCCTGGCTGATAAGCTGAGACATCTCACTTGCGGAATCAGCGCGTTGATCAAACTGGCCGGGAAGCGCTCGGATAGCGAAGGTCATATCATTAACCTGTACGGGAAGGTCACGATATGCCGATCAACGGTGGCTGCTGAATACCGTAGGGATGCACTGCTGCAAAAAGTTCTGAAGAAATTCCTTCAACGTCATAGCGGTTGAGAACTCAATCGAGAAAGATGCGCGACACCTAAGATGTCGCGCAACCACTGGTCAATTGCTGAGCTCAACGTTGAAGCCGGGCTTTTTTCAACATACACGCGAGAGACCATGGATTTTCGCCTTTTCAGGGTTTGGAACCGATACGCGAAGGATAAAACATTTTCACTGTAGGGGCGTACTTGCTCTTCTACCGATAACATTATCCTGGTCTTTGTTTGATCTGCGCCCATATATCACGGTCTTTATGGTAACGACCCGCCTCGTCATAAAGCGAGTCGATTGTGGTGTTGAACTTGCCACGAGCGATATTCTTGCTGAAAGAATGTCACCACCATAATGAGAGCAAAGAATAGCGAGCAAGGTGACACCCTTTCTGCCAGCTGAATGCTCACCGGCACAACTCGTAGATAGACAACAAGGGACGCAAGGCAGATAAGACCATCGACTGGTCCGGGCTAAGCGCATAAGGGTTTTTCTGACTGCCATTGTTTTGTTGAGAATCACACACCCTTTTCACTTGCGCCTTATTGTAGTTGGTAGCGAAAAGAGATCGATGCAGTCGGCTAACAATGAAACACTTTTTACTACTTTTGATTTTGTGTTTCGTCTATCATCTCGGCGCTATTTGTCGTTCCCTTTTTCGTAGCTGGTCGAGCTTGTCATGCGTCGTAGCTGATGGCGGATAGTTGATGTCGCTGCTAACGAAGTTATCGGAAAGCTACGATGCAGAACTGTTCGTCTTGTTGAAAGAGTTCAGTATCGTTAAAGCCGGCTTGTTGCACCAGATTGGCAGCCTTCGCCTGTACACGGTCAGGTAGTTTTACGCCAGCGAAGCGCGGGTCGTACGGGTCGGCCATCTCGCAGATAATAAGCAGTTGCCTCGGCTTTAGTACGCGATGAATTTCGTGTTCTGCCGACGACATTGGGCCAGAAATATACGCGTTTCGCGCTATTAACAAAGTCGATTGAGCCGTCGGCGAAGGGTAATTGTCGACGCTCGCTTCCTGTACAGAAAGTCGACCAGCATTCACGGCAGCTTGATTGTGCTCAATACTCATCTGTACGCTAGTGGGGGAATAGTCAACACCCAGTACGGTGCCTTGCGGACAAAGATTGAGCAACCGCTCAAGATTGGCACCTCCGCCACATCCTACATCGAGCGCTGTGGCATCGTGTGCGATAGAGACATATGAGAATGCCCAGTCGGCAAGCTCCCTTGCGGTGCCTCGTTCAGCGGGTGAGTATCAGCGCCCACCTCGCCGGTTGGTTTTGACGGCATTGCGGAGATATAAATCGTCCATGTGTGGTTTCTTTCAGTCAGACAATACAAGCCATTGCTGCGAATAGTCAATCTAGCGAATAGTTAGTTTCAGTCTTACATATATACCCACTGATCGAGAATTTTAATTCTGCCACATAGAAGACACTGAATAAATTTTAGAACCGCTACTCTTTTGTACTGAAGAGTCCTCAGTCGCCCGAAAGCGGCATCTATTCCACGCATTCACGCCCGTAGTTCGAGTATTTGCTCGAGAGCTATTTAGTATTTTATCTCATCGGATATTTCGGTGGGGAGCCCCAGGCCGCACCAGATCGATAAGTTCCTGCTTGCTGTGCACATTCAGTTTGGTGTACAGGTGCTTTGAATGGCTGCGCACGCATTTTCGGCGACAAAGAGCGTTTCGCCGATGATAAGCTTTTGAACGACCCTGCAGATAAGCTTCCCATCACTTATTTCACGTGGTGTAAGGTCATGTTCTCACCGACTTGTCTGACAGTTGCGCTCGAGATCAGGAAAACGGTCGTTGGTGGGAATAGGGGCCAAGATCGGCGCATGCGGCGGATGCCAGCGGAATGCAATCAACAACATAAGCATCAAAATAAGGGCATAGGACAGAACTGGCGCTATCGAAGAACCTTGAGCATCCATGGGGAGCAAACCGCGAAGAAGTACCCAGCGGGCAAGAGGCAGCGGCGAGAACCCACCGCACCAAAGACGGCATAGGATGGCAACGCTGTAGTGGGCAATATCCATCAGCGCGAGCTGCAGCAGAATCAACGACAATCGTTTGGGCAACACGACAAGAGAAAGCGCAACGGCGCGCGATCACCCTGAAGAAACGGCATAATTACCAGTCCTGCTGCGTGAATACGAGAATACCTCGCCATATGGAAGAAGTCAACTCGATGTTGCGGAACAGCCTGCAGAAGTACAACACAACCAAGTACTATTTCGCAGAGGTGAAGAAAGATATTTGTCTTGGCAGTGGCAGCGACAGATCGGCATCAATCCCATTGATAATGCCGATAAGCGCGCCAAAAGGGCAATACCGCGCGATTTACAGGCGATGTACGTTCAGCAGTGTAGACCGCTTTCACTTCTTCAGCAGGAAGTCCCTGATGGCGCGCTCTGTTTGCCAGCAGCGGTGAAGCAAGCGCGATACAGCTAACCGCAACATATCTGGCTTCAAGCGAATAAGATCGATACAAATCTTTGCAAGCGAACTGATAATAAGAGCCCCAGGCAAATATCTGATACAGGTGAAGTTAGGAAGGATCGATAGAGTCGCGCCCAGAGAGGTACATCCACGAAACACAGATGCCGCCGAGAGCCCTGTCCCATAGTGAACACAGGAGCAGGGGCGGGCATGTACAGAAGATACGTTGCTATCACGCAAACGAGGGCGACGGCCATGAAAGCCAGTTTGCTAGGGGTCTGTGGGCGCATGCCCCAGATAATGGTGATGACAAGCAGCGGATGCTGCACGAAGAATAGAGGATAGAAACCGCGTTCCATATGTTTCAAGATTGCCAGCGATGAGCCGCGCAGAACACCGCGCTTTATCGGCGCCCAGACGCCAGCCTGACAGAATTTCGCCATCCTGTCTCGACAGTATCTTTCACACAACTCCCCTCGGCGTCGCTTTATTGTAGCTGATGACCCCACATAGTTTCGCAGGAGGGACATCGTGGAGTAGTGGATACGCTCTAAACCGAGAGCAGTTACCATCGTGAACTGGAAAATATTTACCCATCTTGAACTGGGTAAGAAGCAATATCACCCTTTGATGTCATGCCATTTTCTCTCTTTGCTCACGAAAGCGTGAATACAGACTCTGCGTCGCGTACGTGTATACGCGAGGGTCGCAAGAGTTGTCTGCGAGTTAATCGTCAGGCGTCTTTGAAGTTACGCGAAGCTTTGGGCACATTAGTATGGCGCACTATAGGAGGGACATCATGCACAAAGCGAATGAAAAGAAACTTTGCAGCGGAGTACATCAAGCCGGCATCATATGCGAGTCACCAGGTAAATACGACTACGCCCATTGATGCTGTTGATCTCTGTGCAACGGGTGCTGGAGCATGCTCCGCTTGTCGCGCCGTGGCTCGGACTGGCGTCGGCGCAGCCGCCGCAACAGTACTTTCAGGTACCGACGGGCTGTGCTTGCCTAAAAAGAGCGGGCGATCAGCTCTGAGACAACAGTCAGGCACCACACAGCTACCGAAGCGGGAGCAACGGCGATATCACGGTAAAAGCCACCTTTTTCAACCTCGGCACTTGAAAGCGCTTGATACCGATCGCGAAGAGTCGCGCAATATTGGTACATTTGCTATCGATACTTTGACGCAGCAATGCTGACTGGACAGACGCTTAACTTGGACGCTATTTCGAGCTACGCTGACATCAATGGCTTTCACGAAGGCGCGTCGAAGACGTCTTCAGCAGGCGGGCAACGTAACCGCGTTGAAGAAAGCCGCTCCTGGTGTGAAGCGGCGACATCGACGAAACCGCTGATGTTGCCATAGTTGGTACGGGTGGCGCAGCCCTTGCCGCTGCGTGGTTACCGCTGCTGCAGCCGGGCGAGCGTGGTTATGCTCGACAAGATGGATGCTATGGCGGCAATCCAATGCCGGTGAGGCACACTCAACGCCCCGATCCTGAACGCCGGCAGCGCAAGGCGTTGAGGAGACGTTGAACATTTCTGTCGCCGACACGTACGAGGGCGGCGACGAAAAAGGGCGATCCTGCTCGTGCATATCTCACGAGAATGCGCCTCGATGCGGTTCACTTTTATGGAAGATCATCGGCTGGTATACGAAAATCAGCAGTCACCGCTATTAGGGGTAAATGGTGCCGTGGTCATGCCGTCGAGGTAGAAAGAAGGGCGAGCAGGGCGGATCGTACTGTGAGCGTGCGCAGCTTCCACCGCTGAAAGCTGGCGAAGACATATGGCACGTAAAGGCTGATACTCGAAGAGGGCGGCAGTTGTTGGCAGCCAGCTCGCGCCGCAACGGCGCCAAAGCGCAAGTTCGTGCAAAGTCGGTTGTTATGCGGGCTACCGGTGGCTATGCGCGCGCAATCCTCGAGCTGGCAAGTCAATCGATAAGCGCTGACATCCGACATGCCGTCATCGAACGTCAAGCCTCACGGGAGATGGCACGTTAGCGGACAGGCTATCGGGAGCTGACCGGCTAATATGGAACTGCGCAGATCCATCCACTCGGCGATCCACAAAACGGGGCGTTGCTACCTTTTGTGGAAATTGGCTGGGATGCTGAGGACTACATGATGGTCAATGATGAGGCGAAGCGCTTCATTAACGAAGATGGCTGTCGCGACGAAACAGCCAATCGCCATTCTCGAGCAAACCCAATAAAGAAATGTGGCTGTTGGTTACTCTGACTCAATATTGCGTCCGATCGTGCGTCACAGATCGACGAACTGGTTGGATACAGGGCATAGCCACGCTGCGAAAGCGTAACGGGTCTGGCTGGATAAGATTAATGTTCCAGCCGATGAACTGCAGAAACAGTGGATCGTTATAACGGCTTTTATTGTTGCACGATGAAGACTTTGCAAGAAACCGCGATCCGACGGCGATAATAGCTACCAGCCAACCGATGCACCATATTACGCCTCGAAGCGCGTTCCGACTATTCATTACACGATGGGCGGATTAAGATTAATACCGACGCTCAGGGTGATGAATACTCGGTGCGGCTATTGAAAATCATGCGTTTGCGGGTGAATGCACCGGTGGCGTGTACCAAATCGACTTGGCGGCAATTCCTATACCGACCTGATTGTTCTCGGTCGTATTGCTGGTGAACGGCAAAGAATGCTCGTGCGCAGCCAAAATGCACACCCAAGTCTATTTGAACGTGCGCAACAGGCGTCACTAAATTGGCAGGGCAGCGAGTAGCTTGTTCATTCGGACCATTTTGCACTTGTGTGATGCTGCAGGCGGTTGAGCTTTTGGTGCTGTAGGCAACCAAACCGGAAAAATTCTCCGCGCGCATCCTCTGTCTTTGCAGGGGATGCGCGTTTTACGTTTCGTGCGTGTTAACGCCGGTAATGCCCTTCTTCGGCGGCATGCTCGGGTAGTATCGCGATATGAGAAAGAACGCTGCGTTTGAGTGACAAAGCTCAATAGATAAAACTCAGCACGGCGCGTGGAAGGAGATTTTCGCGAGTAAGACCTCGTATTGGCATCCTGGCTACGGGCAACTTGGGTCGCGGTGTTGGAATTGGCTATCCACCAAAAACGAAGATATGGAACTGGTGGCGGCATATACGCGTCGCGATCCTGCTACGGTTACCGTCAAAACACCTGGTGCTCCAGTGCGCTCTGCCGAACAGAGCTCGAAGCAGGCAACGAACCGATTGATGTGACTTTATCCTGTGCGGTAGCGCGACTCGATTCTCCTGTTTCAGACTCCCCGTAGTTTGCGGCAACACAACGTAATCGAGCAGCCGGACACCCATCATATGTCTCAGCATTTGAGCGCGTCGACGTAGCTCGCGCCGCTGGCATACAGTGGGGCTTATTCGTGGTTGGGACCCGCTTGTTCAGCCTCAAACCGCCTGTTTGGTAACTGCGTCACTCCTGAAGGATCAGATTACACCTTTCTGGGGGTCGTGGTGTGAGCCAAGGCCATTCCGATGCGCTGCGTCGTATCGAGGGTGCTGCCGACGCTCGCCAGCATCGCGGTGCCGGTTGAGGCAGCCCGGAAGGTGCACGCAGTGGCACGCATCCCAGCCTCACGACGCGCCAGATGCACACACGCGAATGTTGGGTGGTGCTGAAGAGGTGCTGATCCAGCAGATTGAGCCGAAATCAAACCGATGCCCACTACTTTGACGAATCACGATGTTACGGTGAACTTTATTTCTCAGGAAGAACTCGATCGCGATCACGCTGAATTGCCTCACGGCGGTTTTTGTACTGCGCAGCGGTGACACGGCTGGTGGTCATACCAGCGTTATCGAATATCTCGCTGAAAACCGGCAGCAATCCTGAATTTACGGCGCGTGCGTGCATATGCGCGCGCGCAGTGAGTTCGTCTGCTGCCGAGGGCAGAAGGGTGCGCACGGTGTTCGACATCGCCCCTGCGTATCTTTCCACGCACGATGGTGCTTACTTACGTTCTCATCTGCTGTAATCCGCTCAACAGTGCCTCACAGGCTGAGGTTGAAAGTGTCTCCCCTATCCAAGAGAATCTCTCGCGGATAGGGGGCGCATTTCTTTCGGTCCGGTTTCGTTAGGTAGCTACGCAGACAATCTGCCCGTGATAAATGAGGAGTACATTTCTTTGGATGGGCGTCGTTAGATATCCACGCGCATCTATCTCGCGCGCGAGATGCAGAGGTAGATACGCCAGACTCAAAGCAAGCCAATGAGCCATGCCATGTCCTGTTTAACCAGAGGCAAGACAGAAACGAACCCCAGCAAAATGAACCCGATAAAGCGACCTGGAAAATTGATGGAATCGGCGCCACCTGTCTTCTGACTGCCTTCGTAAAGTGCCATTCAAGAACTTACGGCTCAGCCGAGGTTCGGATGTCTTGCCGCGCGGCGAAAGATGGGGTTACCTGTCTTGCGGGTCCATATTCTTCCCTGGACTCCGCCGCGCCGCTTCATCTCAAGCGGCTCACGGTAAAAAGGAGGGTCTTTCTGCGACCCACCAACACCACAAGAGACTTACGCACTTTATATTATCGTAATTTCGTCCCGCATCGGACGGTGCTACGTCGGAAATAACCTGCCCTGCTGATGGCACCCATTTGGCATATGCGCCGCTGGCACCACTCAGATGTCGATGATGCTGTCGCAGGTGCGTGGAAGGCGTTCGAAAGCTGGGGAGACCACCTGAAACAACGCGCTGTTACTCTGCGTCAGATCGCTGACGTGATTGAAGAAAACAAGGAAACGACTGCGTTTATGAGAGAGCCCTGACAACGGCAAACCCATCCGCGAAACGCCTAACATTGATGTTCCGCTACAATCGACCACTTCATTATTTGTAAGCGATGTGAAGTTGAAGAAGGTCATGCGATTCTGACAACGCTATCTGAGCTTAATTTTGCGCGGTTCTACTGGGGTTGTGCCAGATTGCACCTTGGAACTTCCCTTTACTATGGCTGCATGAAGCTCGCACCAGTCTCTGCAGCTGGTGGATTGTACGGTGTACGCCGTCGAGCACCACGTCGCTTGTACTGGAGTTGGCACGTCTAACGCTAAAAGCACTATCCCTGCGGGTGTATTTCAGGTAATTACTGATCGCCAGCAGCGCCGGACAGGCACCTTGATCATCCTGACTTGCGGCAGCTGGCGTTTACCGGGTCGACCAGTTGGCTGTCAGTGGCTGATGCTGCTGGCGAAGCTGGTTCCGCTACGCTTTCGAACTCGGCGGTAAGTCAGCAAAATATTTTCGATCGACTCGACGAAAGGCAATGGACGGTCTGCAACTGGGGACTTTTTCAATCACTACAGGTTTTGCTGCGCAGTCGTAAGCTGCGACAGGATGCGATCTCCATGACCGATTTGTCGAAGAAGCAACAAAGCGATCCAAGGCAGTCTGATTGGCGCAGGATCCAGAAACCCAGATGGGTTCATCAGATCAAAGTGAAAAACAGGCTGAAAAATCGTCAACTACGTCAAGATTGGCGTTGAAGAAGGGGCGCGTATCGCCGTTGGGGGCGCGCGCCACCGGAAGGTGATTTACAAAGGGCGCATATGCGCAGCCGACTTTAGCAGGACGTGATGAATGATATGCGCGTAGCCTGTGAAGAGATTTTTGCCCGGTCGCTGCTGTCATCAAATTCCACAGCGAAGATGAAGTGGTAGTCTTTGCGAACGACAGCGAATACGGGTTTAGCGGCGCAGTCTGAGCGCGATCTCAACCGAGCGCCAGTAGGCGTACGGTTGAAACGGGTCGCATGTGGGTGAATACGTACAACCAGCTTCCCCGAAAAAGCCCCCATTCGGTGGTTATATGAAGTCAGGGCATCGGTCAGGAAACACACAAAGATAGCTTCGAAATGAATATACCCAGGTGAAGCAAATATCCTATCGATCTTGAAGATGCCCCTGAGCGGTTTTTGGTCCCGTATCGGAAGGTTAGGGTTGAGGCTGAGGCTGTGAGATTGAGGTTAGTCACACTGGCACAGGGCTTTTTACCCGCATCACAATCACAGGTTAAGGCTTTGCAGAGTTAAGGCGTGGCTGCATTCGGTAATCTGCAAGTTCAACCTTGACTGGGTTCTCATCATCGTAGGTGCGAGCCAGCCGTGGCGGTAACTCCTTCAGCGAATATCTGCTCAAGAATGCGACCAGCGCGGCATATGTTTCACTTCGACACTCGCGGAAATTCAAGACGAGTTCGTGGATATTGAACACGGCTGGCGTAACGCAGTAGTCAGACAACATCGATAGCCGAAGCCTCGCTTGTGCGCAGCGACGCGGATTTCCTCGTCGCCGGTGCGCTGTTGCGATATGCAGCACCAGGTGGGGTTCCCACTGGGACCGGGCGCCCGACCGCTGTGGTCATCAACGGTGACTCTGTCGAGCAGGGAAAAATAGATTCTGTCGCGCTTCGCAGTAGCGGACAAGGCGATTAACATGTCGCTCAAAGCACCCACCGAAAGGAACGAAGCCAAAGGAGCTGTTCGAAGTTTGATACGGTACACGAATAAAAGCTCAATTGCTGATAGCGCTGCGCGAGGGTGGCAACAATTCATGCATGAAAATACGTAACGACGCAGCTGTTGCCCTGAAAAGTATCTGACAGATTGTCTTTTCACTCGTCTCGAGAAAAAGAGTCGGCGCAGGAGTGCCTCGCAGCGTAGTTCGCTGTCGCAATCGTCTTCAATAAGATAGCGATGCTCTTCTCATGCAACCAGGTCAGGGTACGCCGCCGCTCGTCAGACATAACGATGCCGGTAGGAAAAATGATTAGCTGGAGAGGCATGCACCACGGTAGCGGTGCTGTCGTAGAGTCGGTCGGTGCAAAAGTCCCCGTTCATCAACGGGAATAAAGTCCCAGGCAATGCCCATTGACCGCGATATATCAATGTTTTCGATCCGAGCATCTCCCTGCCGCGCGACAACACAACGCGGTCCACACCAGCAAGCGGCCATACAGATATTCAGTACCCGCACCAATAACGATCTGTTCGGGGTCGACCCTGAAGCCTTTTAAATCTGTACAAGTATGAAGCAATGGCCTGTCGTGCCAGCAGCAGGCTGCCGGGCTGGAACTGTTCTCGAAGAGCCTCAGGATTTTCATCCGAGTACCGAGCGCATGATCGTACCGACGTTCAGCTGCTGGAAAAGATTCATGCTGCAGCGATTAGCCGAAAAGTCGACTTCATGCGATGGCAGAACTGGTCTCTGCCGTCAACAGGGTGGCTGTTTCGAACGGTGTTTTGGCGGTTCGGCAGCTGTATTTCAGGTGTCTTTTCGAATACCTCAGCCATCTTGTGTTTGAGACGCTGAGCGGACACCAAAGAGCCACTGTTCCATCATAGCAAAACCGCCCTTGTCGCGCGTTGACGTACCCCGTTCAACCAGCAAATAAGCTGTTTGCTATTGTGCTGCAACGCTCAGTGAAAGATGGCGCGCGAGGATGCGCTTGCAGGTGGCTTCGGTTTCGGGTTTGATTGTGCCACTGCGAATGTCTGCCTGAATGCAGCGGTAGAGGTATTCGTGCATTTTGGAAGCCCTTTTGCGACCGCTTTATGATCATAGGTGAGCATTGTGAACCTTTCGCATAGCCCGTACATATCCTCATGCCAATATAAGGTCAATTTTGGTCGTTCAATCAAGTCAATTACTATACTCGTTATTTACTTTCGGTGTAGCGATAAGCCTGAGGAACAGAGAAGAAATGATGGTATGTGATATCAAACGAAGATGAATCCCTCAAGTAGCACATAATCATGCTGCTTTGAGCCTTTTCAGAGGCCGCACCAATGAAAGGATCGGCTTATGACTTCGAGAATAATCTATTCAGGCAGAGAACCGCCGTCGTATTGTCGAATATCTGTAAGCAGGCTGCTCGCCCGTTGCGGCGAAGCTCAATACGCGGATGAACTCTGATGCCCTGCAGTGCCTTTGGTGTTGAGGTAGAGCATTTTGTTGTTACGGACCCCGATAAGCGTCCTGCTTTTCTAGGCGAGCCGCGTGATGGCAAGCTGCGCGCGATGTTCTTGAGTACCCGCGCGTGGTATCCCGTAGTCGATCGCAATGGCGCAGGAGAAAGTCCTGCCTCCGTTCAGATGAGGTTTATTACTATTGAGTCAGCGGCTCAATTGGTAATAAGTATCGCGCCTCTGCGCGGGGTCGACCCAGGTGAAAAGCGCCTGCGAGCATTTTCGGCGTGTGCTTTGACCCGTTTCGCCGTATCACGCCGCCAGCTTCCGGGATTGTATCACCCTCACTACTCTGGGGCGCTTGATATGGAACTGATTCCGAAGCAGCGCTATCGCTTTTGCGGATGAGCATTTTCACCATATTGGTACCCATGGCGAAACGCATGATGCGCGCAGTGCTTTCACCCAGGTATCAGTCGATTTCACAAGCGAAGTCGATGCGGTAGAAAAGTTTCGCGTAGCGTTAGCTTTAGGTCCTATTTGGCGTACATCTGGACAATGCACCCAGTATTTGAAGGCAAAACCGAACACTATTCCGCTGGCGCGCCTTTGATCTCTGGCGCGATGTGGACAATGCCTGCTGCGGCATTATCCCAGGTGCTGATGACGGGGACTCGCCCGTACGCCGACTATCTGTTGGGCGCGTCGCCAATTTTCGTGACACAGCCAGAGGTACGAGCGGGTTGGGTGAAACCCTCGTGCGGATGCGTAGTGGCGATCGTCCGATGGACCAGTCGGATATCGAGCATCTGATTTCAATGTTTCGCTGATGCGGCTGAAGCAATTTGTTGAAATCCGCCCAGCCGACAGCATGCCCGCTGATTGTATGGGTGCTGCCCTGATTAGAAGGCATCTTCTATGCGCAGGGAGAGCCCGCAAACCATCGAGGAAGTGCTCGGTGTCGATGAGGGAATTTGGGCCCTCCACGACGATAGCGGTTGCAGTGCTGCGGGCTATCGCGCAGAGGCGCATAGTGTCTCGCGGACATCTGGTAAACCACCTGATTGATCTTCTGTTTGAGGTGGCCGAGCAGGTTCTCTGATACTGAAGAGCGACCTGTCTTGCGCTGCTGAAACGCTTTGCTCAAGAGCACCAACCATGCTAGAGGACATTTTTGTTTAAGAGATTAATGAGCTTGATGTCAGGGTGATATACGTGGCCTAAGGGCAACGTGCAGAAGAGCATAGAGAGGCCAGAGGGATCGGTAGAACCGGCGGTCGCACGTTCTGTGAGAAGGCTCAGGACGCGTTGCAGGGCAGCGACAGCAAGACGCCCAACCAGGTCGCGGAACCAGGCAGACGGCACGGAGAAAGGAAGGACTCGCATGCCAGAACTTATTTCGCCGATGGGTCCAATCTCACCGGCCAAATGGAACAACGCTGTCCGGGGCTGAGTATCTTGGCGCTCAACGTTGCATAATCATGCGCTGCATGGATGCGGCGGGTTTGCTACGTAGCAACCGTCGGGGCGAGTAGCGTTCAGGGGTGCGCTGTGGGATTTGGATGCATGCCACCGAAAGCAAGATGGATGGTTTTGAAGGCGTTGAAGACGGGTTTTTACCGGAAACAGTTTGTTGGAGTTACCTGCGAAGGAGATCGACTGACCTGGTAGAAGTTCGAGCGAAAGCCTGAGTCACGTTGATGCTCATAAGCAGCACGAAGCAGCCAGTGTGTTACCTTTGATGCGCCCATTTACCTTTCAGCCCGCCCACCTGATTTATAGGGGGCTACTCGTGCAGTTGACTATTCGACCGATACGTCGTGGCGCGCAGTTGCATCTTGATCGGGCAAACCATCAGCCAGTTAGCGAATATGAAGCTCGTGTCCCGCGCCGACCATAATCAAGTTTCAGGCAAGCACGTGGCTGCTCAAGACGTCACGCCTGCGCAGTGATCTTGCGCGAACCTGATTTCTCCGTTACTATCAAGTCCTTTTGCTTGGATGTCTTTCGCCTTTCAACCCGCGTGAAACACACAAGCGGTGTGCCTCGATAACTTCATGTGAAAATCGATCTGAAATGATGCAATACTGCCCGCAGCACTGGGGGCGGTGCATCCAGAACAAACGAAGCATAGCGGGCGTTGTTAATATGTCCGTTTTGGTCGACATCGCTATAGCGCGGAGTAATAGAAAGACCGCTACCTTCTTCGGTGAAGTCACCGTATCTTGTGTAGCTGGTGAACATGCGCGTCAATGAAATCGAGTGAACCGTAGTAGTCACACCGAGGTGAGAGAGCGGGTATTCATATCCATAAGTACCCATTCGGAGGTGCCACGCACCAAAAGGCTTCCATCGGTACTTCGTAGGGCGTAATCGCTGGAAAGAATAGCGCAAGGCGAATGAGGCCAGGTGCTCACCTTCACGACTTCGTGTTCGGCAGGGTGTAGTTCCACCGTAGTTAGGCGAACAACCGCCCAAAACACATCTGAGCGCCAGCGGCATCGCACCCAATGCCCATCATTTCTGCTTGGTTCCACCAATATCTTGGAATAGGTCAGCACCGCCGTCGGTGAAGGCGCCGATAGCGGTCGAAATCGCCGGTGCGTAAGCGGTAATCTTTTTCGCCGAACAAGGATGCGAAATAGTCACAGTTTCCTTTGTCGCGTCAGTAGCGAATGATATCTGCTGGCACGGTAGGCGCGAGCTATTAATCGTTCGTCAGCTGATACTTACCGCGGCTGGAGCCATTCGTCCAATAGATAGATTTATATCAACAACTGCGACTAATTTGTCCAGCTGATGGAACGATGCGACCTTCGCCAGGTGGGCGAGTCAACCCCTCGATTCTAGTTGTCCAATACGCGAGTGTATGCTCGATGGTCGAGCTCTACATCTATCGATTGAGCCAGCTAACAGGTCGGTATAGGCGGCTATGAGACATGAACGAGCGAATATATTTCAGCATCGGTGTAGCGCTGACATGTTCGCGCGGATTCAGGGAAATCGAGTTCCATCAAAAGGCCATGCCCTGCAAGTTTTTGGCCCCAAACTCTTTTCAAGAGCTTAATTTGCGCGATGGCGGTTCCGCCGGTTGCGTCATGCTCATCGACTAAGATAACCGTGTCATCAGGCGTTAAGCATCATCGAATTTCTAGCAATCGGTCTCCATATTCGAGATCATAGGATGCACTGAGTGTTTCGCGCGGGAGTTTCCCCGGCTTTGCATGCGTGCACAAACCCGGCGCCCAAACGGTATGCGACAGGCTGCAAACATAAACCCACGTGCTTCGGCGCCAATGACCTTTTCGTTACCCCTGCATCGGCGCAAATGATCAGCCAAATCAGCTTGATTGCGCGAGAAAATCCTCCGATCTTTCGTGAGGGTCGGATGTCCTCAAACACAACACCTGGCTTTTGGGTAATCGGGGAACGCTGTAATGAGGTGGGCACAATCGAAATCGCCCGCGGATATCCTTCGGCTGGCCATGAGTTTCGTTGGCATCGCGTCCATCATACCCGCCGTGCGCGCTTTTTGCCCTATATTCGAAGAAAACCCTGTAAGGGGCTATGTCGAGGAACCGCCACAGGGCCGCCGAGCTTTTGCCAATCAACGTAACCCTGTGTCGAAGCAGCCCCGAGTTCACACCACGGTCAGCGGATAGGTCTATACCGCGTAGAACCACCAGCCGTATTGCAGCGATAGCGTAGAGTCTCTGATAACACTTCCATCGGGCGTGACGCACTGCAGTTCGCCGTTTACTTCGGATGCTAGAGCAGATAGCACTCATGCGCACACGGCGATGAATGCCGAGAACGGCGGCGTGTCGATGAAGTTAGAGCAATTAGCGAGACCAAAATCGCTGGTCTTTACCTGCGGCAACAAGATCATTCTCAGCTGCGACACTCTGCGACAAATGCATCAACATCAGCAATTTCTAGCTTTCGTCTGCGTAAGTTCTTCTAACGATCGGCTTTTCCAGGCGCTGATTTGACCAGCAAAACACCCCGATCGCCGGACATCTTTCAGCAGCAGGCACAAAGTTATCACTACGCAGCGATCTGTCAGACTCAAACCAGTTTCCCGAAAATTTGCCACCCATCCATGCAAGCACTGGTCGGCGCCTCCGGCAGTACGGCCGTGCGGTCTTCAGCGCTGGTCGGGCAGAAGAAACGGCCAGAAAGACATCCTCACCGTCTTCGCTGCAGAAGCGTTTACCGGTACTATCACACGCATAAACGGTATATCGTACATTGAAGCAGGGCTGGCATCAAAGTCGTGCAGCGTGATGGTAAAGCCTGACAGCTTTTCGATGGCAAGCCACCCGCCCAGACGGCCATCTGGCGTCCGTCGCCGGTACGCCCAGTCCGCTTGGGGTCGAAGTTCGGTCATAATCAGGAAGGTAGCATCGCGAGATCGCACGGTCGCTTTTGATAGCCGCCGCTGGCAATTACGATATTCTTGGCGCTGAACTCGCATACCATCGGTTCGCAGTCTGACGCCTGCGACTTTGCCGGTTGAATCCTGAACCAGCTGCCGCTGCAGGCGTGCGAGGTTAGCTCTGACACCTTCTTTAGCTGCGAGCCTCGGCAAGTGCTTTGCGCGCCGTCGCCAGGTGTAGGCTTCTAAAGGCGCAAATAGTTTCGGTCACAAAATATGATGTTATAACCTTTGCGGTTTTAAAGCGGCATATGCTGGCATTTCGGTCGATAACCCGAGCACCAGCTTGAGCTGCTATAACCCATGAAACCGCTCCTCGCCAGAGTTTTTCGCCCACATTTGGCAATCAGGTCGACGATTAGCGCGATGTTGGGACCAAACCATCAGCTAGAAGCGAACAAGATTTTGCGACATCGGCTTTCATCGCTCGTGGCAAAGGTCAGTACCCGATCCAGAACTGCCGTGTGCGTTTGCCTTGTCTTCTTTTGCAGAAGCGCCACAGGCACCGCTTCGGTGAGGCTGGCCAGGCGCAGGGAAACACCCGTGCGCCGAGCCTCCATAACCACCAAGTCAAAATGCACTTCTTGGCGGACGTCGGTCATAGGTTTTACGGTTGCAGCACCAGTAAGCTTTCACCACGAGCATGACCGGCAGCAGTGGTTGCCTCGCCGCTGAAGTCGCTTGGGCAATGTCATCAGCTTCGCGGTCGGGACGCTGGTCGGTTTGCTGCAGCCGGTTAGTGCGCTACCGCGTGCCAGCGCTGCTGCCGGCAACGCCGCCAAATTCTGAATCAGTCTCGCCCGCTGATTGATCTCGTCATGCGATGTTCCCTCAAACGCGTTGAACTCGACATACTCGGCTGCGAGGTTTATCCTGCATCTTGCCGTCTCCATCGTTGGTAGACATCGCCCGTCAGCGGGCATCGCGCAGATGGATGTGCATCCTCACATCATCGATGTTGCGGCGCGCGCCGCGTTGATATCTGGTCACAGTAGCGGATTAATCAGCTGGCTTCCTCGCCCTGGGCATCACCATGGGGCGAACTTTTCACCCTTGTAAGACTCACCCATATCTGACATGCGGAAACATTATATTTGCGGTAACAATACGCGTGACGTCTATCATGCAAGCGAAGGGGCGAGATGGCGACAAGGCGTCCTCGCAGATGAATGATCCGACCGCTTTAGCGCAGCCGTACCTTCTTGACGACAGCTGCTTCTGATAGTGGAGCGTTTGCCGGCGGATACCTGTTTTCGTTTGCCTTATGGGCTCTCGTATTTTAGGTCAGGCATCGCGCCTTTGGATTGGAACTGGTCTTTGCTGGATTGCGTTTGCAGTCTTCCTCATAACGGAGAGTCACGATCTCACGATATTGCGATGATACTTCACCCTCTTTTACGTGTGCAATCTTTCACCGACAGGTTGCCACCCTTTCCGACGTCGTTCGATCTATCTGGCGGCACTCGGGCCTATCCATACCGCTGCGTGCCGTGGTAAAAGCGCATTTGGCACACCCGCCGGCTCTCGACGTGCCTGAAATGAACTCAGTCGTGCCACCATTTTGGGTGGTGTGGGAACGGCCTGGTTATTCTAATTTGGTCCGAACTCTATTCGTGCTCTGCCCGTATCGCATCGGCTGCTTGTCAGCCTACTGCGCTTCTATCGGGCAGCAGCTTTTGATCATCTATTTCGCCGCGTCGGCGTGGTGGCTGGCGGTAGGCACGGCAGCGGTGTTGCCCGGTCGCTTCAATTGCTTTTTGCGATGCTGGGAAGTCTGTGTCTCTTGACCCTCGATGAACAGCCACGCTACCAGACCGCTCTGATTTTCCTTCCATGGCGGAAACCAACCGCTGCTGCGGCGGCAGTCTATGCGTTTGCGCTTTGGCTGGCTGCGTGAAACAAGCGCATGCGACAACATTCGGACCCCATTCGGCATCGGCACGGTGGTACGGCCTGCGCCGCTGGTGCTTAATCGCAAGCAGTCGGTCGATTTTCAGTTCACCACGCTGTATCGTTCCTGCCTTGCCGTTGATGAGATGGGGTGCGTTTTAGCGACAGCCAAGCTTTTGCTGGTTCAACGGCCGATAGACGATCTCTGCGCAACCGCGAGTTATAGCAGCGCATTTTCTCGGTCAGCGATTGGCGTTGATCATGTCTCGCATGTCGTATCGCCACGGGCATGTCGGCTGTGTGGCTGTTTGGCATTGAGCGGTGGTGCGCGCACGATTTTCAGCGCGCGCGGACGCCAGACATCAGAAGCTCACTGCTCGGTTCCGCCGTGGCTCGCCAGCTGTTGGGTCGATCACGCCGACGCGCTCGTTGTAACCGGCACCCAAGCTTTACGAGCGAAAAGGGATCTTTTCTGCCGATGGGGCGTGTCCTTAAAGGACTCTTCTGCGCCCGGCGAACTCGGATTTCACTGTGGTCGCCAGGATCGGTCGAGAGTTGCTGCGCGACGCTGCGAGTCGTTTTCGGCTTTTATCCGCACGTGAAGCAGCGTCGCTCTGCCATAGCGGCTTTGCGGGCTGACGATTGGACAGATCCAGCGGACGTTTGGTGATTTCAGCGATACGGGCAAAGACTCACATCAGGCATATTCCATCAAAGAGCTGGATGTGCATAGCCGTGAAGGACTCCTTCGACATGCCCGGCATTTCAGGACCAGCTTCAAACGAGCGTCATCACGTAGTTGTGCAGCCAGAGAGCCGAAGAAGCTCAAAGGATGCGTGGGTTTAGAGAGCGCATCCTAACGCTAATATCAGCTTAGTTGCAAGTTACCCACGTGCATCCATCCATCCGTCAGTCGCGGTACATGTTTTAAAAAGAAACCGCACATAAGACGCTTTCTTTATCGGTTGCACTGCGATCGACAGTCGTGGTCCAGCAAGGTCCAACGGGATCGGCTGTTCATGCTGCGGCAGTTCTACATCCAGTGCAACAACAGTCGACTCCGCAGCGACCTCAAGCATGCAGCATGCGGGCAGTGGTCGAAGTTATCCTGCGACCCTTCACATCCACGTATTTCCCAGCATCGGAGTCATGTGAAATCCTTCGTCTTTTCATGTGCGCGATAACGTATACCACGCGCTGGTCGACAAACCTGGCAGGCGATGCAGTTTTGTCGTACATTTGCATGATTTCTAAGTGACTTCTTCACTGAGAGCGGCATAGCTTATGGCCATCTGCCTGACGCGAAATCATTGAAGTCGAGGTTGACCCGTTGGAGCCACATCTCTTTCAGGTAGCGGACGTGAGGGTTTCCTACTCAGCTGAGGCCGTTGTTTCAGATGCGTAGAGACAAGTGCCAACGGCTTCGGTCGTCTTGCTGCTGCATACCCGATTGCCCTCTCTATCAGCGGACCTCTATGTTGCGCAATAGTCGCTCCGCTGCGGCAGGTATTCAGGCAGACTTGGCACCGAGGATGCCCGGCAGTGACGGTCAGTACGCAGCACGCTTTGCGCAGCGCGCTGTCCTTGTTTCAGGTAAATCCCAGCCACCGATGAGCGGTCGCAGCGGTGTATCTGTTTTGTTTACTGGCCTCGGAAACCGGTTCGCCTCATCTGCGGCTTTTCGCAACAGCTTCTGGAAGTTGACGAGACCTTATCTGTAGGCGTATCGTGCAAGCCGCCGGAGCAGGGCGGCATTATTCCAGTAGCCACCGCTGCGTAGGGAAATCGAGCGTCGCAGGGTAAGCGCGGTATGCGCTTTGGCATCGCGTCGTCGGCGGCAGGCGCGTCAACGTTGTCGGTGCGCGCCGCTGGTAGTGGCATTGTTGGTCCGGTTGCAGTCGATCAGTGATGGGCCTTTTTCGTTCGGGCTATTTCCTTGCATTGGCGCTTGCCGCCCCATATGCTTGCCAAAGTGAACTCCGCAGCGGCGGGGCGCCTCGACATTGCAGTGATCGGCCTCTATTCACGATCGCGTTGCTTTCTACGCTCGTCGGATTACGCGAAATCTCGATCCATATCATCAATACGATTGCTTTCTATCGACGAAATGGGCCGCCACTGCGTGGCAGTCGTTTGCTGGAAGTTTCTCGCGAGGTGGGAGCGACGGCGAGTCGACTCAATTTTTCATATAGAGTATCTGCTGGACCGCCGCATCAAGTTTCAATTTCTGCGGATTGCCTTTTGTGGCCGCTGTAGCATTATCGCATGGTGCTGGTGCCGCAGTTTGGTCAGCTGCTGTACTGACTCTGCCCGCTGGATCGGGCGTGTTACCATATGGCTGTTTTGGGAGTGGCTGCCTTTGTAGGCCCGCCGCCCAGTGGCAAGCTTTTATCGACACCATGGTCCCAAGATGCCGGCTTGCGCCTCGGTTTGGCATCGCAACGATAGGTTTTGGTATCTCCTCAGCAGTGCTATAGCGGTTCCCTCGCCTCGATTGTGCTCATCGCTGGTGCGCAGCAATGGTTTCGGTATGCGACGCAGCAGTGCGAAACCCCACCCACCGCGCGATGTTACAGAAATGTACCGGTTCTCGAGCAGTGAGGACGTCGGCCATCGCTGCGCTCCCAGTGCCGGTACGACAGTGGTGGTACCATGCTCATCGCTCCCGCCATCCTGGCTGGTTTCGTATCGCATCCGCGCGCGCAGCGTATCGCAATATGCCGTTTGCTCGCGGTATAGGCTTTTCAAATGCAGCGGCCATCACTGCTGCCGTTCATCGATCTTCTCGCCTCGAAGCGCGCCTGTATAGAGAAGAAAGAGAAGCACCTATGGCACGTAACTTGCTGGAATCAGGGATCGCCTTGTTGCCATACGATCGATTCGCTCACTGTGGGAAAGAAGTCCCCGCTTCTTCGGATGTCGCCGGCATGAGAATTCAATTCTGATTCGCCAGACGCTGGACACCACTGCTGTACGCGAGTCCGGTACCCGATATCAAAGCTTCCGTCGCACGGCATGAATGGCTGGAATGCTGACCGACCTGCTTCTCAGTAAGCCTCACACTGGAAGAAGAGACGGCCATACTTTGAACAGACGCTCGTAGCATGATCAAACCGTGCGCCTCGACGCCGTTTCCTCTTCTTGTCTGCATCAGATGGCACGTTTGCCTCACACACCCAGCAGCATCTGATGCACTAATGCTGCTGCTCGGACAGCCACAGGCTTGAGTCGTGCGGTTGCTCCTCAGCCTGAGCGCGGTGTGCCGCAGTGCAGCCGTTGCGGCAATTGCCGCCATTATTGTGCTGCTGCTCTTGCTTTTGTGATCAGGACCACCGGCGTCGCTGCCGCGCGTATCACGCCACCGATGATTCTGGCGATATTCAGCGTCCCGACCAACAACAGGCCACGCAAGACCTCTCTGATCAGTCATCGCGGGAAGGAAGTCAATGTCACGGGAAGAAAACCAAATCGTCAAACCAGCACGAATAAATCTCACCCTTGATGCTCCAAAACCGAGAACAAATCTACTTTCACTATGCAACCATCTTCTCGATACATCAGGCACAGTAAGAACACCTCGCGACAGTAAGCGCGATGCGATGGCGACGAGCGGAACGATCTGTGCCAGCTCTGGTCTGATTATGGCTGCACGAACTGCTGCCGTTGCCGCGCGTGCCGAACATGACCGCTCGAAAGATATTCAGGACGAGGTCGATGCGCCCTGCGGAACTGCGCGTGCTGACCTCTTCTTTCGGCCCATCGCGGATGCGCAGAATCTTTCCATGCCGTTGCTGAGTGCTTGCGCATCAGGCCATTGTGCCATCAACAAATGCCTCGGGAAGCACTGATTTTGGCACTCAGATCCTGCAGTGTTACGAACAAGAGATTACGGAACCTATTTCGCGCTGACACAAGTTGACAAAGAATCGCTATGTAAAACTGAATTCGGACAAGCTCTATCTCGCAGGCACGCGTAACAAGGAAAATAGTTTTAGGGCGATCCAAAAATTCATGGTTGACGCAATCTGGGTGTTTGGGTAGCACCTGCAACAATTGAATAGACCGCAAACCTATGAGGCGCAACGCTAGAAGAGGACTTCACAGAGAGCGGGCGACAGAAAATCCCGCAAGCAACCAGTCAGCAAATGGGTCGTCGAGGCAGTGGGAACAGCCGATGGTTAGTATCTGACCGTGAGCCCCGCGTAAGAGGCAGGACATGTGTTGGCATGTTCGTGAGAGGGTTCTTGTACGAGAACCACCGCGAAATCAGACTGAACCTAGAACTTTGTAAGCCTCAACTGAGCCAGCACAGGCGCCTATGGCGGTTCGGAGTACGTTAAGAATAGCGCGCACCAAGATGGAGAGCATTCGATAAACCTTTACGGGAGATGGGCAATCTCAACTCTCACTTACTGTCGGCAGTGTCGCCCTTGCAGACATACCCCAGTGGATAACAGGCGAATCGTCGTCAAGAAGGAATGAGACCAAGACAGAGTACCGAAGTAACGCATACGTCATCCGTTCAGTCGGCGGCGTCTGCATCGCCGGCGGTGCCACCGACAGGGCGTGATAGTTTCCAAAAGCCGTGCCGTGATCTATTTGGCTTGTATTACCGGCGGGTGGGGATGGAAATATTCGGTTTCACGCGCGTGTGTCATTACGGTGGCAACATTTCTTGTTCCATCTCATCTTTTGTCGTGTGCTGATTGCTCGTCAGGGTGCCAGAAATGGCATTTGGCCGGGCAGTCGCGTAGGCTCCTGCTGCGCGCCTTTGCAGGCGATGGAAAACGGGTTATAAGAGCAAGAAGCATTTGGGGAATTGATTGGTCTATTTCGTGCTCGTTTCACTGGCGCGTGTGCCATTGATATACCGCAGCTTTGCTGATATTCAATCATTTGCGCATTCACCGGTGGATTTGCATGATCTGCATGGTGCCGACGCGTACGGGCAAGTGTTTATGGCGTGGTCGCAGGGTAACTACCTCTGGCAGATAATCGCGCTTGGTTGTGGCGTTTGGTATCGTTATCTTCGGTGTCAGTCGCGGCATTGAGAAAGCCAACACGGTCAGATGCCCCTGTTCTTTGCTCCGTTTTGTCAGTCAGCTATTCGCGCTGCGCTGTTGCTGGAACAGTGCTGTTATGCGAGTACTTGTTCGTATTAACCGCTGGCTTTTGCCGATCCACTGTGGGATGCTGCCCTGCCAGCATTTCAGCTTGTTTGGTGGCAGTGGGAAATGGCACGCTGATCTATGGGTCGCATTCGTTCGAACGTGAAGATGTGCCCATCAGTGCAAAAATACGTTGCTACGATACCAGAAGGCGGGGATTCTGTTTGTGATGGTTCCCTGATAACCCATAGTTACCTGCGCGCCAGAATTGCTGATGGCGACGGCGTTAGCTGGGCTATCGCAGCTTCGTCAATCTGTCAATCGTGTCGCCCCGGATGGATGCTGCTTCCATTTATCTGTGTCCCATTGCGCGGCGTTACGGGCCACCGCGTTCTTCTTCTGGTGCTCGGTCAGCACTTCTGTGTTTGAGCAGGTAAATAAAGGTCGTGCGATAGTCTTGTTCTGGTTTACCCGGCATGGAAGTATGTATCAGCGTGCGACCGTGCTTTGTGCTGGTGGCTGGGTCGACGGCATGGTTAGCGAGATGCTTTTGGTTCATTGCTGAGACGGAGGGCAGATGCTTCGGGCGAACATTCAACGCTCAAGCGAGTGCGCACCAATAAGCGATGCCCGAGGCAATAAGGTGGTGCGTTTCACAACGCTGGATTGGCTTGACGCGTTTTTCGGTTTTCACCGCCGATTTATGGTTGCAGCAAGCACCGGCACGACCTCGATTAGTGGAATAGTGATTACGTCAGGTGTGAGGTCCTCTCACATAATGTCGGCAAGAATAAACAACCGAGGCGCACCAACCGGAGAAGGCTGAAACGCTTCCTTATTGCGAGGATGGTGACTGCGTAGATCACCGCAGCGTGATCAATTCGAAACGAACATACCTGCATAACACCAGCAGCAAAGATGACTGCCGTTACGGCGGGTCGGGGCGATTCTTTGCGTTTGCCTCGCGGTGATACCAAGCGCCACGAGAGCAAGCAACAACTGCCCGGGTAGCGCAAGTAGATTGTCGGCGGGGAAGATGCGGTAATTGCGATGCCAGCAATAATGCCTGGCATGATATGCGATGATGCGGCCTACTTCGCGCCAGACAATGTGCTGACGAAACTAGATTGTCATGAAGAGACCAATGGTCAACACCAGTTAATATTAAGTAGTGTGCGCGGTAATGAGACCGAGTACGACAGCACTGGAGGCATAGCTACCACATTGCCACAGTCCCAGTACCTTGAATGGTATTGGCAATGAGCAAGGCAGCTGTAGAGTGAAATATTTCCATACGGAAAGTATGACAGATCAGATGGATAAGTTTTACGTTCTTTAACCTCCGGTATCCGGCATAGAGCGCTCCTGTAAAGCTTTATTTCGCACGTTTCACAACCTTCATCCTGCTGTGATTGCCACAAAAGTTAAGATCAACCGCTCCACTAACGCCGGCGACAGTCCTTTTCAGTGTATTGCCAGATCGAAAGCGCTGTCAGGAATCAGAACCCGGGCCGTATTGGGCAAAACCAGATGAGTTAGGTTAGCAGCAGGCGATTGAAATCAACAACATCCAAGTCGCTAGTATTCCTTTACAGATATCATCATGGGGTAGCCTGCCTCTTCGATAACTTTCGCAGAAGGCGGTTACGTGTCCGTGGCTCGTTTGCGGCTTAAGCGGAATCAACCACGACTGCCTTTTGGTCGAGTCGCTTTGGCCTCGAGGTCGATAGCGACGGGATATTCCAACTTCTTCACCATTGAGGAATCGAGAACAAAAGCGAGCCTCTTCGCGCAAGCTTCATCTTCATTGACCGCCTGGAAAACAGCGCAGACGCCGCGATCAACTCCCTACTTTGCTTTAGCGGCGGAGGTTCTCTTGAAAAAGTTTCGTCCAATCGGATGTTGCCGGCGCTCGTTCCTCGATAGCCCAAAGCGAGTCATAAAGCAAAAGTCGACGCCGATCACTTTTACCCGCGACCAGTCGGTGCTTTCGGTGTTCGGAAACATCGATGAGCTTCCGGAAACTGAGCAATCGGACCGTCGATTTCTGCGAAGCGGTAATGTCCAGAAGTTATCTTTTCAGAGGTTATTCAGCCGTGTCCGATTCCTGGTTGATTAATGTTTCTTTGGCATTAGCCTTGGTGAACAGGCTGTTCTTCACTGCTGCGCGGTAGAAGTGGTGCAGGATTGAAGGATCAGCACGAACAACCAGCGTGACATCAGCAGCAAAAAGTATGACCGCGGCAAAAAGGTGCGGAAACAACCGGGTGTGCGCCGAGTTATAGAACTGCTAGCAGGGCGCGGATACGATGGCTTTGGTGGATGGGGCTGCGTGGACGCATCGGTGATTGGCGTCACGATACTCAGAAGCGGCACGCATCGTCTTGGGTGTTTTAAGTGTGTGTCGCCGTGCTGCGCGAGATGCTCGCCGCGTGTTGATTTCCTTCCTGCAGCGCCGTTTGCGTAAGGCAGTACTGTTTGAGGAACCATTATACGTGCACCCTGTGTTTAAAGGTGTATACACCGGTTGGTTATGCAGGGTATGCTAGAGACTGCAAGCAAATTCTGGAGAACATAAAGCGGGTGGCTATAATCCACTTGGTTGGCACTTTGCAAAGCTGCAGAGTTGCTAAAATGCGTACGAGATTCCGGTTTACCGCGACATGGTGCGCGCAGAGTGCGAGATGAAGCGGTTGAATCGCGATCGATGGCTTATGGATGAACAGGACTGTCATCAATAGAGAAGCCGCTCGCGAATACGCTGGTCGGGCGGGCTGGGCGAATGATTTGGGCGAACCTGACGAAAGGATACATGCACGCGTGTGAGCAGAAAGCAGCTCTGGATTTGATGATTAATTCTGTTTATACGAATCACTGCGAGATATTCCCTGCGCGAATTGCTCAGCAATGCGTCTGGATGCGCAGAGAGCCCTGCTTCGGGTGCCTGACGATGGTTCCATCCAAATTGGCAAAAGTGATCTAGTTATCACGCGGCACTCGATAGGACGTCTACCGGCTTTGATAGCGGTTACCACGACTTCATGGCATCGGCATGGATAAAGAGCTGCCCTGGAAGCGGAACCTCGGCACAATTGCGTCATCTCAGTATGGTTTGGGAATTCTGTAGCGCGCAGGATGTACCGCATCGTAGCGCGGATATCACTGGTCAGTTTCGCGCCTGGCGGGTTCTGCCCGTCGTTTTATGGTCATCCACAGTTAGCGCGTTCTCACCAAGAAATACGGCGACGATCGGGCGTGGGAATGGAAGTCGGATGGCATTGAAGGCCATACCACGATCAAGCCAGCTGAAAGAAAAAACGCATGGCACTCAGGTAATCCTGACGATTAGCACACTGACGAAGAAAACTACGATTCATATTTAACCGAATATGGATTGAAAGATCTATCCATCGCCATAGCAATTATGTTCGTTACCCATTCAGGTCTCTGCACGAAAGAGCGCTAGCACAAGCCTCAGAAGATGCGGGCGACGATTATCAACCTGAATGGGAAGAATACACCGAGTTCGAAAACGGTCAATTCCATGATTCCTATTTGGAAGCGCTGTAAAACGACGTGTCGATGAAGACTACAACAGGTTCTACAAAGCGCACTGACTTCACCGATCCATCGCGTACTATTTCGGTACATGCGAAAGAGCGCGCTGAGCCACGATGTCCTGCTGTTTATTCCGGCTCGGTCGCCCTTCGATTTGTGGAGCAAGGACTACAAGAAGGGTCTCGAGCTGTATAGCAGCAATGTGCTCATCATGGAAAAGTGCGAAGAGCTGCTGCCCGATTACTACAACTTTGTGCGCGGCGTTGTCGACAGCCAGGACCTAACACTGAATATCCAGTCATGAAACTCTGCAGCACAATAGCCAGTTGACGGCCATTGCACGCAAGGTTGAAAAGAAGATCTCAAGCGAGCTAGAAAAGATGCTCAAGAATGCGCGCGAGGACTATGAAAAGTTCTTTTGAACAGTTCGGCCGCAATTTGAAATATGGCATCTACGAGTTATGGCACAAAGAAAGATGAACTCGGTGGGTTGCTGCTTTCGTTCAGCCAAAGCAGCAGAAGATGGTAACGCTGATAGGTACGCCATCGAAGCAATGGGTGACGACCAAAAAGCCATCTACTAGCGGCAGGGTGAAAGCGTCGATCGTCTGGCTAAGATGCCGATGAATCACCAGCGTGTTGGCGCACGGCTACGACGTGCTGCTGTGCGCCTCAGGATGTTGATGATTTCTCGCTTCCAGGCTATGCAGTCTTATGGCGAAAAAGAACTCAAAATGTGGCTGGCGGCAATCTCGATTTGGAAAGTGAAAGCGATAAACTGCTGCTGAGGAAGCCACCAAAAGAAAACGAGGGCACTTATTTCCTGCCATGAAAGAAGCACTTGGCGATAGGTGGTAAAAAGTAGCTGTTTCACCGGTGCTTACTGATGCTCCCTCGGCTTTGAGTTCGGAAGGCCCCATTAGTCTTGAGATGGAAAAGGTTATGGCAGGCATGCCTGATGCTGAAGGCATGAAAAGCCAGCGAGTACTCGAGCTGAATGCGAACCATCCAGTGTTCGATGTGCTGCGCAGCGCGCGAAGCTGGGATACCGAAAAGGTAGCAGATTACACGGGAGCTTCTTTACAATCGTAGGCGCTTCTGGTGGAGGGTCTGCCCATTGACGATCCAGTTGCCTATGCGCAGGCAGTATGTAAGCTGATGAAATAAGACTTCCGGGTCTTTCAGGCACGTCTTTTGAGAATTACTCCGCTGATAAGGTATTTGCACCAGCGGGGTAATTCATCTACTTTCCACTCTCGCATCGAGGTGCTTTGCGAGTCGAAATGCCCGCGCCAACTGGCTCAGCTGGTAGAGCAACGCACTCGTAATGCGTGGGTCAGCGGTTCGAATCCGCTCGTTGGCTCCAGGAAACAAGCAGGTCAGATGGTTATTCTGTCTGGCCTGTTTTTGTTGCTTGGGGCGGGTGTGTGCCAAAATGTCACAATTCAAGCGGTAGCTCTAAAAACGCAGATCGACGTTAAAGATATAGGCAGAAAAGTGTGTCTGATTTTATACCTTATCCCCGAGTTCATGATCGTAATTTTAAGCTTTTAAAAATCTCAGCACTCTTTTAACAGGACAGTAGATGTGTCCTAGCTTCATATATCACCAGTTCAGAACCCTAATTGAAATAGTCTTCTACCTGATAAAGCTTTTTAACACCGCATGCTGGTATTGCTGCAAGATGGAACAATCATTTGTAATCGCTCACCATCCTTTCTTCTTGCTAGTTAAACGGTAGCTAAAAATGGATAGGTATGTGTCGCATCGGTGACGCATTGTGCGATGTGGGAGCCACTATGATCTCTGAAAGAGCTTTGCAGCTTGCCTTTGGCAAAGCGACAGCGGCTAAGGGTGTTGGACTTGCAAAAGTGGGGTTTGCGCCTGCATGATCGTACTGTTTCTTATCAGCAGGATCTCACGTACCCTGTCGTGCACCTTTTCACCGGCTACCTCGCATTACAGCGAAGACTATGAGACACGTTATTCTCGACGAGTCTCAGAATCGCATTATCGACGCTAACTGCACCTCGTCCAGCAGCTGATCTGCTCGAATGCGTGCAGCATATGGCAGCGCTTGTGTACGATTTTGGACCACGCGCTCCCAATATGAAGGGGTATGACTTTGGGCATCACGCCCAAACATCGCTAAAGCGTACTTGAAGCGATGCGATTAGCTGGAATACATACCGCTCAAAAACGTTCGGCAGCGGGCGGGCACGTCAGCAGGAATCCGAGCTTGCTATACAGAAGACCTCTCGCTTATTCCCCGAATTCACCCTCGATTACACCGGGTGGGGTATTCGTTGTAAGGTGAGCGACGGGACAACGGAATACGTTGTTAGGGCGATTGATGCTTTTTAGCTCGGGTAGAAGCTGAGGATTTCTTTTGCGTATGGCAAAAAGCTCGCATTCGTTCGTACATCGCCAGGCATTTGACGAGCGTAGTCGTATTGCTTTATCGACTTTCTTCAACGTGCTTCTCGTATCCGCCGCAGTGCTTTGCAGCAGGGATACCACTTTTGCTTCATCATTCAGCTTGGGGCGCGAATTACATCTGGTCGAAGCGGAATTGGCTGACCTGCTTGAACTGTATCTCAGCAATTCGGTGTCGCTTTCTTTAAGCGACTCGAAAACACTCACGGCACGGCGCGTGCGCGTGATTGATGGCAATCCGCCGTTGGAACTAACACTGGCCCCTTTATCGGGCGGGGGTTGTCGCATTCAATACGATTCGGCGTTCGAGAAATAATCAAAAAGGCGATAAAGCGCTCTGGTTGTTTGATGGTCAGGCATTTTTACCGCTGCGGATGCATCAGTGGCAGATATCGAATGGTTCTTGCGGAGCATCTATAACGAAGATTCAGAACGCATACTGATTTCTGCCGAGGATGTCCCGACTTTTTGTTCGACGGTACTTCCTGCAGTAAAGAGCGTTATCACTATTCAGGCACCGACAGAGTAGCGATAAGTACATTTCACAGACGGGCGAGTTGCACTCTACTTCGATCGTCGTCACGATGGGCTGGTTACCAGATGTACAGGCACGCTACGGTGACCGTTCGTTCGGTGCTCGATCCCATTCAGCCTGAAGGATTCTCTCGAAATACAGCACTGGAACAGGTCGCGCGTGATGTAATCGCCCGCTATCTTGAGGAGGGCTCCCTTTGGGTTTGATGATGGTGCCGAAGCCGAAGGTTTTGCAAGCGATGGCTTTGGTGGGTGTATTTCATTGCGGAAGATGATGACGAACGTCTTGCGTGTTTGCTTTTTGGTGGACTTACCGTGATATCTCAGGTTGGTGAGGTGTTCACGACCGATGCATTCGATCGCTTAACAGCGCCCTCTCGTCCGATGGTAGGCAGTGGGGTGTCAATCCAATCTGATCTGTTAAACCTATCCGTTTCGTCCGATCTTATTCCAGCTAAAAGAAATCAGCGCTGCTTAGTGCTTATCGGCTTCACAAGCGCTATCACCGCCTGAAGAATGGCATGTTTATTGATCTTTCGCAGGGGCGATTTGTCCGAGGTCGCTGCGCTGGCAGAGGAACTGGGGTTGACTGCTCCAGCAGTTATCGCGCGGTTCAATTGAGCTTCCCTTCTTCAAGCATTTCTTGTAAATACGCTGTAGAGCGACGATGAAAAGGACGATTCGTTCTCTCAATGGATAGAGCAGTTTAATCACAACAGGCTGCCTCGCATGCTATTCCCGATAGTTTACGCGGGTATTGCGTCCCTATCAGGAAGAGGGATTTTGCTGGTTGGCGCATCTCGTGATGTTGGCTGCATTCTTGCTGATGAAATGGGTTTAGGAAAATCAGTTCAACTTATTGCATTGATGGTGAGTCGAAGTCTTTCTCATGCGCACACCAATCGAAGCAATCTAATCGTCTGTCCAGCATCACTGGTATATAACTGGCTTGCTGAATTCGATCGCTTTTGCGCCACATCTGCGTGTTGCCGCGTTGCGGGTACTGCCTCTGAACGTGAGGCCTGCGCCAGCGTACCGACATTGATGATGTATGTGACTTCGTACGATTTAGCCCGTCGTGATATTGAGCACTTTGCAAACTACCGCTTCGATTGCCTCGCCCCTTGACGAGGCACACAGTAAAACCGCAACGCAGGCGCACGAGCAATGCCATTCAGCTGATCATCGCTTGCCCTGACGGGTACACCCATCGAGAACCGTTTGAGTGAGCTGTGGAGCATCTTCGACTTTCTGATGCCGGGACTGTTAGTGGCTATCGCCGGTTTCCGCGATCGGCATGACGTTTAGCGGAGAAACACGAAGATAGCCGAGCGACTTCGGCGAGGCAACTGCGCATTTATCTTACGGCGGCGGCAGGCAGGTACTAACCGACGGCTGACAAACTTGAGTCGATTATTTCTGTTCGGTTAGAAGCGAAAGCAGCGCGATTTGTATCAAGCCCGCGAAGCGCGCTTTGCGCCAGTCGATTGCACACTCGATGATGCCCGTTTTCAACAGGCACCGGAAGTACTTGCAGAAATCACCCGCCTGCGTCAGCTCTGCTGCGATCCAGCTTTGGTATACGACGACTATCGTGGCATGCGAAGCTCGATGCCATTGCCGACATCGTGGAAGGAAGTCGTGATGCAGGAGAGAAAAACACTCGTGTTTTCCGGTTCTAGCTTTCTTTCAGCGTATTGCACAGCGGCTTTGATGAAATGGGCATTGCATATCACACCATTACAGGAGCTACCCTCAGCACACAGTGCAGTTATTATGCTTTCAATAGCGATGAGTGCCGGTGATCTGTATATCGCCTCAAGGCCGGTGGCACAGGGTTGAACTCACATGAGGGGCGTCGGTGGTCGTGCATGCCGACCCCTGGTGGAATGCGGCGGCAGAAGATCAAGCGACCGACCGAGCATATCGCATCGGCCAAAAGCGCTGATGTAACGGTGTATAAGCCGATTGAGCACGATACCATCGAAGAGCGCATTGTCAAGCTGCAAGAGACCAAACATACCTTTGTTGATCAGATAATGAGGCTCCGGGGCAACGCCGTCTGCCTTGCTTCAACGAAGACGACTTACTCGCGCTGCTTTCTTAAGACGCTTGCTTGGACAGGTGATGATGGTATTGCTAGGGTTGCTTTTGCTCGCGACCTTGGGCGGTGTTGGTGCAGCTGTTATTGTTTTAGATGGTTTCTACCTCTGCGCTCTGGTCGATAAGCGCGAATAGATCTTCTGCGAGTGTGTGTCCAGTTTGGCAAGATATGTTTTGACGTGGTGCGCACCCGTGCTTTCGCTAATGAAGAGCTTATCGGCGATATAGGAAATGGAATAACCGCGGCCCTAAAAAGACAGAGCGATTTCATTTCACGGTTGGTAGCTTTATCTGAAAGGGCTTTTCGGAATACGAGTAAGTCCTCGACTGAATGACGTGGACGACGCTTAGTTGTTGTTTGCGTTGTTGGGACGCGCCTCTGCGTGAATGCGTTGCCAACTTTTCCCATCCAAATGAAATAAGCATGAGAGCGCAGTAAAGCGAGATAAGCACGAAAACAATTGCTGATAGTCCGATAATCCGCCAAATAATTTGCCCAAATAAGGCCGATAGCGACACAACGCTGCTCTGATGCGAGGCAGCGCAGGTGACAAATGCGGCAGGAGATTCGCCGGCATTCATAATGGCGATAATCTGAGCGGTGCCAGAACAGCGGCTGAAAAGAAACACATACACGCCCACGAGCGCACGTATGCTGGACGAAACGGATGAGGGCGGAGACTTACTAGCACGATAACAATGCCGCCAATAATCGGGCACGATTACGCGTATAACAGTGACGAAAGCGGCTTATCTCCCTTAATAAAAGAGCAGCGGAATAATGCAGAGCGCCATAAAGTGCTCACCAATATATTCGCCATCAACCAGGCCTAACGGTTGGTATTTTCATAACGCTCATCATGAAGGCATAGATAATAAGTCACATTGCGGGTAACTTCATCGTGGCGATAAGGTCGCTAGTTTTATAAGTTGCTTCTCTTCTGACTTGTCCGCTTTGAGTGCGGGGTGATCTCGTTGTTTGTTTGTCATGTGCAGTCGTGCGAGTTCGATCTTTAGAATGCGGGTCATGCGGGCTGGTTAAATACTGAGATGCTGCACTTCCTGTTTGCTGTGCGGTCATACGCGAAAAGAGACGGAGCGAAGCCACCACCAAAACACCGGCGCAGAAGAGGACAACACGTAAAAGCCAGGGGCAGAAGAAAGACCCATGCCAATAAGGGATGACCCAATACGAGCACGGGCGCTAAACGCGATAGCTTCGAAAGTTCAGCGCAGAAAGAATTTCGGCCCACTTTGAACAGATTAATGCAGTGCACAGCCACTGGCAAAGCCTGCTATGGCGGGAATAATTGGTGGAGTGGCTGATTGATAGCGCCGGGATAATAAAAGCAGCACGTTGAAATAGACAGACGGACGCCACCGCAAAGGAAAAAGTTACGTTGGAAGATTCCAGAGGGGTATGGATGTGCATTCGTTGAGCGATACCCCATATCAACGACGCGTGGCAGTGCGCTCAAGGAACAGCGGGAGAAAATAAACCGAAAAGCCATAAATGCGGGCTCTCCGGATCCTCGGAAGATCGACGCGTTGGGGCTGAATATCACGGTCGTCGAGGCAAAGCACAAAAAGGCACTCAAAACGGCAGGATTGAAGGCGCGAATTCGATTCATAAGAGCCTCTTAAAGCATGTAGCTGGTGCGTAGAACAAATTGTATCAATGGTGCATTTACTGCGTGATGAAAAAGATGGTTACTGCACAATGCCGCAATCACACTAAAGGTTGACGATGTGTCGTTTTAAGTGGTGCGCTATTGCCCCTAAACAGCCGATATGTAAGAAATACCTCAAAAACGCGACCGTCTTGACGTTTGCTGCTCAACGGATGCAGGCAAGAATACCGTTCCTTCCGCGATGCAAAGATGTCCTGTAGTCGATATGATACTCCCATCTGAAGCGCGTCGTGACACTTGGTATATGCGCAGAGGGTAGTGCAGCAGCAAATAGTGCAGCCGAAAAACTACTGCGGCACGATGTGGCAGCAAAGCGATTGGCAAAACGTTCCCATTTCGCACAACCCCGCATGCGATTCGAGAGAAGTCAGATCGGCGCCACCACAAAGGAGGGCATACCTGATGAGCAAGCAAGAACACTCAATCGGACAGAACACCAGCAACCAACGGCATTCATCTGGACAAGGGCATGCATTTTCGCGAAAACTTTATAGCGGGCACCGCAGGGCTGCGGC